>PVML01017034.1_pt1:132500-589122 | contig 589122 bp, 544 predicted proteins | sample 1853371 | NCBI WGS metagenome assembly PVML01 (sample SAMN08533508, study PRJNA380276) | Human gut metagenome, whole genome shotgun sequencing project. | isolation source: participant 1, chromium library | host: Homo sapiens | collected 2017 | reverse complement strand
CGGACCAGTCAATGTCGGATTTATCAGTAAAATCTTGAAGTGGAATATACTTCCATACCATTTTCTTATTATCCTGCGTTACTTTTAAAACTCCCAACATTGCTCTAGCAAATTTGCCACATAAATATTTATTTAATGCTACAACCTCATTTTCAGTTTTAAATTTTCCTATACTAATAAAAGTTTGCGTATGTCCCACTTTAGGAAAACCTATTATTGCACTGCTCATAGGCTCCCCGAACTTTCCACTTCCATTTGCCTTTGGAAAAAACAATTTATACGCATCCAAATTCTCATGTTTTACTATGTAATCTTTTAATATCCACATATTTATGCGAGACTTTTCTTTACGTCCACTAATTTCCACATATTCCTTTCCATCCGTTGGTTTATCCTCAAAAAATACGATCTGCGATAACTTATCAAAAATATTAGATGTTAAGTCTCTTTCATGTCCCTTACTAATCAACGGAACTTTTTTTCCATTAACATTCATTGTTTTTTCCAATATTTCTGGATGTTCTTCATACATAAGATTTGTAAACTTGTAGCTCTCTGGTGAATAGACTATATCCGAAATGGCCCGCTCCATTTTTTCTCTCACTTTAACAAGTATATTATTTAATACCGGATATTGAGTAAATGTATCTATCGCACCAAATATTTTACTCTTATCCCGGTATGTAACAGCAACACCACCCTTAATATCTGTGTTTGAAAAAACTTTACTGCTATCTTGCTCATAATATTCCACCTTCAAGTGCTCGTCTTCCAACATTTTTTCATTCCATACTTTTGGTGTTTTTCCTGCATCAAATAAAAATCTTGCTGGTGTAATCAATTCCACCTTTTCAGCAATTTCATATGCTGCATCCATAAAACAATTATATATTGGATTATCAGATGTTCCTTCTTGTGTTTCCTGATATGGTGGATTTCCAATTACATAATCAAATTTCATCTCATCTACCTTCCTTCATGCTTTTGTACGTCAGCGACTTATCGCTGCGCCAGTCATAGATCCGGCAGTACACTTCTTCCGGGTCTTCTATATCCTGCTTTCTCGGCTCATCTGCTACCACAAAGTCAAATAGACTAAATTGATGATATTCCTCTTTGGGCTTTCCAAAGGGAATCGTCCCGGATATTCCATCCATCTGCCACAGGTTCCAGACAATAACATTCACAATCTTTCGCAGTTCTACATCTGTTGGAACTCTCCCCCACCTGTCCTGCATATAGTCCACAAAAGTTATGAGCAAATTGATTCTTGCAATCAGAAGGCTGTCTCCTTGAAATTCATAACCATACACACTCTGATATGCTCGAAGCACCCATTTGAACCATTCAGTTGCACTGTCTGTATTTTCATTTACCACACGCAGTTTTCTGTCTAAAATTCCTATCCGCTGCCTAATCTCAAGCAGTTCTCCGGTAGCTGCATCATAGCGTGATACAATGTAGGGAGCTTCACCGCAGGTAATCTCAAGCCTTTTGGAATCGACATATTTTTTCCATCCATCCGCTGTGTCAAACTCCACTTTTTCTGTGTTTACCAGCCAACCCTGCTCACATTCAACATTAAAAACATCTTTTCTTCCAAACCACTCCTCATCGCAATGGTTATTCATTTTGTTGCATATCCACGATGGCGTAAACACCTCTGCTTTGGCTCTGGTACGTTCCTGCTGTTGTTCCTTATTCTTTAGCACCCTCGGCTGTATCTCATATTGCGTAAATCCCTTTAAGATTTCTTCTGTCATCTGCTCAGTTTCCTTGATTGGAGTACCTTTGGAACTATATACCGATGTCGCAAATATAATATTTTTCTTTGTTGTCTTATCCTTCAGCAATGCTTTAAGATTTTCACTGACCGGATAAGTATTCAGATCAATTAACTTATCCATTTTTATCCTCATTTCTAAAGCCGGCTATCCTTGATAGCCAGCTTGGAAAAAATGTATACTTTTTTTCATGAGAAAAATTTGGATTTGTAACTGTGAAATTTCACGAAGTTTTGACAGAAAATTACTGAATTTCGACTGATTTCGTGATACAATATGTAAGAATGGTTTTATGTATACGATTACTGGAAATGTATACCATTTCAGTTAGAACGCATGAACTATTTAACTGGATTTTTCATATTTTACTGCCTTGCTGTAAAACGTCTTAGGGCACATATTACAAGCCTTAGCAGCTTCTTCTATTGTGATTTTCCCTGCCCGCCAGTCTTTGTGCATCTGATAAAAGTTTTGTGGGATTGGTAATGGTGGTCTGCCGAACTTTACCCCCCTTGCTTTCGCTGCTGCAATTCCCTCCGCCTGTCTTTGCTTGATATTGGTGCGTTCATTTTCTGCAACATAGCTAAGCAATGCCAGAACGACATCACTGATAAATGTTCCAAGCAAATTCTTTTCTCTGCGGGTATCTAACAGCGGCATATCTATGACAACAATATCTGCTTTCTTCTCTTTTGTAATAATGCGCCACTGCTCATTCAATTCCCCGTAATTCCTGCCTAAGCGGTCAATCGACTTGATATACAGCACACTGTTTTCATTTAATTTTCGCAATAACCGCTTATATTGTGTTCTCTCAAAATCCTTACCCGACTGTTTATCCATATAAATGTTATTCTCAGGTACTCCCATCTCCGTTAATGCGATTTTCTGTCTATCCTCATTTTGTTCCTTAGATGACACTCGCATATATCCATAAATATTTATATCTTCCATGTATTTTTGCCTCCCATCTGCCAATTTCTCCTACTTAGGTCTAGTATTTGCATGCATATTGGTATATAACCAACAGAAAGCTGATTCGATAAAATCAGCTTTCTGTTGTAGTGTGTAATCATCATTGTAATAACGTTGCTCTCACAATCTCCTCCGCTCTCTCTCGAATATTATTCATCCTCTGCACCCAAAGCATCTGATTTTTCTCTTTCAGATGTTCAGTCACGCCCTCTTGTTCTGCCATTTGCTTTACAAGCAAATCAAACTGCGCCTCTGCCTGTTCCTGCATCATAAACAAATGTTCCTTTAGTTTTCCACTTAATAGCATCGCCTGATAGATACCGCTCCGATGCTCTTTCAGATAATGTCTTCTCATAAGTCCAAACTTTCTCAATTCCCCTTCCGGCTCTGGATCAGAAATTAAGTTTGGTATCAAATAATCTCCATTTTTTTCGTATGTAATATTCATAAACAACCTCTCTTTCCACGAATTACAATTCGGTACTGATATTGTGTTTTCTCGATGTGCCATGTTCCTGTGTATGCATAGATTTTTGTTGTGTTTGCTCTTTCACAACCTTCTGCTTTTCTGTCAAGCGTTCTTTCATTGTCTTAGGCTCTAATGACTTCACAAATTCTGCAAAGGCTTCGCCCAATCCTCTGTTGGAAATAAACTGCTTCATTTTATCCAATAGTCCACTCACATCTGATACTTTTTTCTCTAGTGCAACAATCTTCTTTTCGTATTTCTCCAACAACTTATTTCTGGATACAGCTCTACCGAAAGCATCTATGATTTTTTCCCAGTCGCTTTTCTTTACCTTGACATATTCTTCACTGCCAAAAATATTGCTGACTGGAATTGCCGCACTTTTCAATTTCTTGGTATCTTTCTCTGTTTCTTTGGCTATAGTCTTTAGGGTATCTGCTCTCAAATCATATTTTTTCAGCACATTCTTGTTATCTTTTTCTTTCTCATCCAGCTTTGCAATCTGATCTACAAGTTTTTCTGCCTGTTCTACCAGCCTTTGATTATTTTCTTCTATTTCCACTGCTTGATGCTCCAACTTTTCCACTTTCCGCATCGCAGCTTTATACTCCGGCAGGGTAAGGTTATCTCTCTGTATGCCCAATACCTCGACATCAATCCCTTTTTCCTGACAAAGTTCCGTCAAATAAGCTCGCTCCCTCTGTTGCCATGCAACTGTTTCATTTTCCTTTTTGCTGACCGCCTTTGCAAATCCCATTTGCTGCAATGCCTTAGTCAGACTATTGCGTGTTTTCATGCCTGTTTTATAGCCATTCGCAACCGGAATATAATCAATGTGCAAGTGTGGCGTTGCTTCATCCAAGTGCATAACACAATTAAACAGATACAAATTGGGATTACGCTCTTGAAACGTTTTTGCATACTGCTCCAATATTTCAATAGCTGCCTTTGCCTCCTCAGTAAGCTTTCCATCTGCACCCACCACAGGAGTGTCATCCTTTTTGCCTATCTGAACGATATTCTCGTAGAATGTCTTTTCTTTATTACCGGAATTCTCTATTTCTTTCAGATAATTTTCCTTTCTACGATCCTTACGCTTTTGTCCTGCATTATACTCCATAAGTGCCTGCCCAAAGCATTTCTCATACGCCTGTTCCAAAGATTCCTGTATATAAATTCGGTTCCAAGCTGTCCTTTCGGGTACCACATTATTACTGATAAACTCTCGGTTATTATGTGTCAGATGTCCCTTTCCCTTTGGAAAAGAAATTGTTTTTGCTCCCAGTCTTTTTACCTTCTTTCTTCTGTTCATGCTCTAAATACTGCTTTATAGGAACCTTCTCGAACATTAGCAGTTCGAGAAGTATCGCCAGCTCCGCTGGCTCTTTTGTTACTTTTGTCAAAAGTAACTCCTTATTAGTTTTGACGCAGGCATCAAAACATAAGTCGCTCTCCGAGGGCTCTGCGAGGCTCTTGCCAGCCTTATGGCTGGCATATCTGCCATAAAATACATGGCAGATTGCTCACTCCGTCAGATAATCCCCTTCCAGCGTTCGCTTCGGCTGACGGTACCGGATATGTCTATTCCGGTACCCAGTCACCCATTGCAAGTGCCATCGTCATCATTGCATTCGACATATCTGTCTCTGGCACTCCTGCTGCTTCTTGTTCCATCTCATCTCTATGATCTCCGGTCTGTGAAGCAGCAGGTATGGCATTTCCATATATACTTTCCATTTCCTCTAGCAGCTCTCTCTTTAGCGTTGATAACTGCATGGAAAGCATCTTCTCCGTTACACACTCTGAAAGGTTTTGTTGCAATGCTTCTTGTTCTATTGCATGGTTTCCATCCAATATCTGAACAAATGCGTCTGAAAGTATTTTCCCGTAAGATCCTTCTTTTCTTGTAATACTCTGCAAATATTCCCATGTTCTACGCTGATTTTCATCATCCATACAGAAGCGCACGTTACTTGAGCGGTATTCCTTCCGCATCTGAATCATCCTCTCATTCTCTGTTTCATCATGGCAAGTGCCTCATAACCTTTTGCATTAGCACATATATCTGTGATTACGGTTACTTCCGGCTTGGCTGTCAAGTCAGAGAAATTTTGTAAAAGACAGCCTCCACCATCAATGATATAAAGGTGTACCAATTCTTCCCGATATCCATGCGCTATGAGTTTCTTCATAATTTCCGCTGTATAGTTTTCCGCAATCCGCTTGGTCGTCATAGCTACTGCATCTGTCCTGTCCCCGATTCCATTCCTCAAAAGCGGTTCAATGAGCATCTCCGGCACCTCCACACCACTGTGTTTTGATACTTCTTTTTGTATCTTTTCCATACACTGATGTACTCCGAACACTTCTGTGCTTATACTGTTTTCCATAGGTCTGCCATCATGAATTTCCAAAATACTCATAGTACCATTTCCTATATCAACCAACATATTCATGCCCGGCATAGAGCCTTGATTATGAACTGCTGCAAGTCCCTGCGGAAAGATTTCCAAGCCGCATAAATGGACTTTGTATCGTTCCTTGCGAAATGAGAAATCCAGTTCCTTTTCACGCATGAGATAGTTTCTCCATTCCGCAGCCTGCGTCTTTACCCATGCAAGCGGTAATCCCACTGCAAGCACCACATCTGCCTCATGCAGTCCTCTGTACTTCATTTCCTCTGCCAGTCCTGCAAGTGTCAGAATATAGAAATCATCCGTTTCCGTTTTATTGCCCTGATATACCAGATGGCTCTCACCAATCACGTAATATTTATCCCTATACTTTACATAATTGGTACTGACAATCGGCTCCTCGTCATAACACTCTATCCCAGTCTGAAATACCCGGTGTGCTGTCTTGATATTTCCATAACCATGATCCAGACCTATATAAATTTTTCCTGTTGCTTTATTACCTTTCTGATAATTGAATTTCTGCATCTATTTTTCCTCCTGCTGTTTACATTTGTTATCGCAATACTCTTTTGCTGTTTTTCCCGTTTACATTGTTTACAACTGCTGTACCTTGCATATTTACTGGATTTTTCCGTAAACCATAGTGTTTACTATCTCGCATACACAGACTGTAAACAGAATTTGTAAACAAGTATTAAAAAACTTATTTTTTATCAAATGGTATTTCTGCATGTTCCGGCAATTTATGAAATTCTTCTTTATCGACTATCCTGCGCCATCCTCTTTGTATGCCATATTCTGCAAATCGGTGGGACGATATTTTCTCCCAGCCGGAAATACTGTTGTTCATGACATTATTGATTTCCTTTAATTCCCAGTCCTTCGGCGTATCGTATTCATGGTCAAATGCTTCTTTGTATATCATGGTGCTGCATACATAATCCTGTGACAATTCATCCAACCACAATTGGATAATTCCGACTTTCGCATCCTCCGGCATAAACTCTTTCTGCATCTGGCGCAGATAATTTTCCGTATCTTTGGATAATTTCAATTCATGCTGACCGCTTCGATACAGCTCCATTGCCTCCGCCCATGCCTGAATGATATAATTCCTTGCCTCTTTCTCGTCCTCAAGAATATGCTTCTCCACTCTGTCCGGGTGTACCAGTATCGGTGCAAATCTACGATTGCCGGTTCTGTCTAATGGTAAAAAATCCATGCTGTTTGATGTGCCGACAAACACACATTGTCTTGGTCTGTCCTCTGGATGCGTTTCATAAGGAATTTTATAAGTCTCTTTCTGTCTGCTGATAAATGATTTAATATCTTCAATACTCTTGGCATTGACCGTAGCCATCATCTCTGACATTTCGATAATCCAATGCCCCTGCATTTTCCGGTACACATTATCATCATCCATGCGTTTCAGATCATCCGAAAACCATTCATCCTTGATTGCAAGGAACCGAAAAAATGTAGATTTTCCTGCCCCCTGTCCACCCACCAGACACACCATAATTTCATATTTGCATCCCGGTTCATATACTCTATGTATCGCAGCCAGCATAAGAAGCTGCATAATTTCTCTGGTATAGGCATCCTCCTCGGCTCCCAGATATTTGGGAAGCAATCTTCCAATTCGATGCTTTCCATCCCATACAAGTTGCTCCAGATACTCCCGAATCGGATGATACCGGTTCTCGCTGGCTGCGATATTCATAGCTTTGTTGATGTTCCTCTCATTTTTTAACCCGTACTGCTTTTCCAGATACCAATGAAGCTGGTACACATCGGTATCCGTCAGACTGGAAGATGTTCTTTCCCATCCAAGATCACCAACAATATCTATTTTTCCGGAAAGTTCATTTTTTCTGATGGCACCTTTTAACAAAAGATCGCGCTGAAAAACGGTCATACAATTATCAATGCTCTGGCAGATATTCCCTTTATTATTTCTTACAAGGTCAGCCTGAATATCCTCTGCACTGCTTATTTCCTCCTCAAGCACTTTCCCGACATCGTGCCATGATACATCTGCTCCATTTTCTGACATTTCCTGCAACCTGCTCCACCTCTTTTCTGCCCTGCATAAATAGTTCTTTTTTCTCTTGCTCACTTCCCATGCAGAGAATATCCAGCCAATAATTGATGATTGGTTCTGCATGAAGCATCATTGCATAATCCTCAGAAAATATTACATCCGGTGGCTTGCCATAAAGAACCTGTCCACTATCTTCAATCTGTACCAACGCATCTTTTAACAGTTCTATTGTTTCCTCACACCATCTGTAAAATCTTTTCTTAATCTGAATAATGCGCATGCGCTCCTCTTTTTCCCTGCGAAGCCTTTGCCTTTCTTCTCTGCTCATAGCTTCTGTCTGAACATGTAATCCAAAATCCTCAATCAATTTCTTTGCGGCATCGTATTGGGATAATCCATACATTCTTGCTGTGTAATCAATCACATCTCCACCCACACCACAAGCAAAGCAATGATAATTTTTATCCACCTTCATGCTTGGATGTCTGTCATCATGGAATGGACAGCAGGCAACACCATTTTTGCGGATACGAAGTCCATAACTTTCCGCCACCTGTCTTGTGGTTAGCTGCTCTTTTACTTCTGAAAATATGTTCAAATCACAAATTTCTCCTTTCCTGCGGAGAAAGCCTTTGCTATAATAAATTTGTTGTGGATAGAAAGGCTTTACCCTTTTTATTCTTTCATGTCCCTGTTACCAGCAGGGGCATTTTTCTGTAATGCAATCAATTCTTTTAGCAAAGCCAGCAAAAGCTGCTCATTCTCTGAATTTCCATTGTGCAATTCCTCACATATCTGCTCTAACACCTTTGATAATCGAAATGACATATAATTGCCTGACACTACCTTAATTTCCTGCTCTAACACTGCCTTTCGATAATATTCACCTTTCGGCACTCCCGATAATATAATTTTTGCCTCAACTTCTGCTTTTTCTTCATCACTCAGCCAGAATGCGATTGTATTATGCCGAAATCTATCCTCCCGTTTACACGCCATCTTCCTCACCTCGATCCACTTTTCCAAGACGGTCTGCAATTTTCTCCTGTGCATCCCTTGACTGGTGGCAATAGGTTTCAATTGTTGTCGTCACCTTTCCATGTCCCAGCCTCTTAGCAATCTCAATCGGACTGACCCCCATCTGCACCAGCATACTTGCATGACTGTGTCTGATACAATGTACTGTGATTTTCTTAACTCCAGACAGCTTAATTCCGCGTTCCATCTCATGCTCAAAGAAACTCTTTGTTCTTCCTGCAAATAATCTGGTTCCCGGTTTTGGTCGATACAATGTGCTGATATATTCTCGAATCTCGTCCTGCAATTCCTTATGAATAGTTATCACTCGTACCGAACTTTCTGTCTTTGGAGCTGTAATCAAATCTTCTCCATCAAGCCTTGTAAGTGATTCATCCACCCGGATAGTTCCATCCTCGAAATTTACATCTTTCACCTGCAAAGCAAGTAATTCTCCGATACGCATACCTGTCCAGAACAATATCTGAAATGCCATCCATGAATCTCTTTTATCCATGATTGCGTCTGAAAATTTCTGAAATTCTTCCAGCGTCCAGTAGGGACGTTCATCCGCTTTACTTTTCCCCATACTGCCTGCTTTGTGGCATGGATTGGAACGTAATTCATAGAATCGTACCGCATAGTTGAGAATGGAACTAAGCTGATTATTGATTGTTTTCAGATAGGTAGGCTTAAATCCTTTATCAATCATTTCGCCTTGCCACTTTCGTATCATAGGAGCTGTGATTGCATTGATAGGCGTATTTCCAAAATACGGAAGAACCTTATCTTTCATCACATATTCTTTCTGCTTCATAGTAGTTTTCCGCAGTCGTTTCTCCATATCTGCCTTATATATCTCCCAGAAATCATTCAAGGTCATGGTCGGATCAGAAGTTTGCTGCAATATGAAATGCGCATACCATTCCTCTGCTTCCTTCTTCGTCTTAAACCCTCGCTTCTGGGATTTCTTCTTGGTTCCCGTCCAGTCTGTCCACCGATACTGGATATTCCATGTACCGTTTGGATCTCGCTTTGCACTGCAGCTCATGCACTCACCTCCTTGGCTCCGCCGTACCATTTCTCACGAAAATACTCCACCGGAATTTTACCTGCGATTGTAAGGAAACCTTTTCCAGCAAGTTCCTTATTCATTTCTCGCAAAATCTTGTAAGATTTTCCCATGTTCACACCGAGCATCTTTGCAATATCTTCTGCACTGTAGTAAATTTTTTCGTTCATAGCGTTCTTTCCTTTCTTTGTTTCTGTATAGTATCATTTTGTTTCGCTTTTATAATATCGTAACATTTGTTTCGTGTCAATATCTTTTTCCTTCTAATTTTTTATCTTGTGTGGTATGCTATATATGATGTTGAAACATCCATAGCTTTAAAGCAGGAGGAAATCACAATGACAATTGGTGAAAATATAAGGCGCATCCGACAAGAACGACATCTCACTCAAAAACAGTTAGGAGAAATGGTCGGTGCAAGCGAAGCCTACATTCGTGCATACGAAAGCGGCAGAAGAAACCCCAAACCATCTTCCCTTGAAAAAATAGCAGAGGCACTTGCGGTCAACCCTGAAGTCCTTGCAAATTCAGATTTTGATGGTGTGAAAGCCATGCATAGACTGTTTCAGGTATTCCGCCAATATAACGGGGAACTTTTTGAATATAAAGACAAAGACGGAAATGATATGGTTGGCATTGGTTTTGGAACTTTGGCACTGATGCAATCATGGCTGGAACGATATGAAAAATATATGAATGAAGTCGAACAATGTAATGAAATCAAAGATGTCAAAAAACGTGGAGAAGCACTGCTGAAGGCAGAAGCGGACTTTAATCTTTGGATGGATATTTATCCAGAATCAGAAGCATGGCAGGAACGCCTTAAGGTTCAGAAGGCTCATGATGAAGTGATGGATAAAATCGGATTGGTTTCACAAAACAGTATATAACATTGGAGGTATAATCATCATGGAAATTAGATATGATTTACAAAACAACAAAGAAACTGAACTAATCAAAATAATTGACACTGTCACTAATGAATCCTCTTTAGATTCTAGTTTATTGTTTGAGAATTTTAAAAAGAACTGCATAAACATTACTCCCCCTGAAGAAGAGCCCCCTATGATGCAATTTTTAACCATTGACTCATTAAAGAACTATAAAAGCGGTCAATCAATCAAACCTGGAAACATTAAACTGAATATTAAAAAACTCATAAATACCCTACCTGCTATTGTTGAAACTTCTGTTGGGATTCTATATGACATACCAATATTGCAAGTATGTGCTGCATTAACTCTTTGGAAAACTTTATGTAATATTTTTACAGTAGAAATAACACGTGAACAAGCCATAGTCCTTGTCGCGCTATGGAAAAATTGCGATGTTTCTCATTATATTAACCTTTCAAATGGATTTGATGCCGTAAATACCTTATACCAAAAATTAGATGATTGTACCATGAACCAAACCATCTATAATAGAATTATAGATCAACTGATTAATCTTGAGTGCATTGAAGTAATTAATGAAAAAATATGGTTGCGCGAATGGATCAGCCAAAAATATGTAAATTAAATTTTTGTACCCAAAACGTACCCATTCACACTAAAAAAATCCCTACAAAGCCTATAAATAAAAGCTTTGTAGGGATTTAACCCTTTATTCAAACTCGCAGAGTCTGGTTTGATTCAGGTTATTTTAATACAGTTATCTATACTATTTAGTATTGATAACTTATGCCTTTTCCACTCATTATTTTTCGTTTCACACATTTTTAGTACCAATCCAGTACCATTGCTATATTGTCATTATTATGTGTAGTTCTGGTGGCTTGCAGGTATGTTTGCTATCCAGAAGATAATAATCTGATGATTTGCAAATCCACCTATGAGAATTATGATCGCCAGATGATGTTTCTGCAATAAAAAATTTTGTGGTACTAATGAGTAGTACCATCCTTCTCCATATCATTCATCAATTTATCAAAGTCACTTTCATATAGTGAATCCTGTATAACCCTGTATTTTTCAAACTCACTTTCTGCAAATTCTTTTGCAATAGCTGCAGTAACTTTCCCTTTATCCTGAAGTACATCCGCATCATTAAATCTAAGAAATGCGTCAAGCTTTGTTTTCCAATCTTCCATAGTCATAGGAATATGTCTTCGCGCTTGTCTTGTTGCATAATCAAGATACATTGTCACAATCTCATTCAATTCTGCAAGTTCTTCTTTTTCTAAGTAGTTTTTTGCAATTGACACATCTGTTTTTACTATTTTACCATCAGGCGCATTTTTCCATGATTTAAGTCCCATATGTTCTTTATTATGATCAGCTCTTGCAACAATCACTTCTTCCGCTGTATTACCATGAACTGCATAATGCATCTTGTTCTGAACTGTTGCATAAAACTCTCTTGTCACCTGTGAATTCTTATCATAATCAACTGCTGTTGCATATATATCTGTAATTTTCTGGTAAAATCTTCTCTCACTTGCTCTGATTTCCTGAATCTCAGCAATAAGATGCTCAAAATAGTCTTCGTCGAAAATCTGTCCATTAATCAATCTGCTTTTATCAAGAACATAACCCTGCTTTGTAAATGTATCTAACACTTTGGTTGCCCATGTCCTGAACTGTGTTGCCCGTTCTGAATTAATTCGATACCCCACAGCAATAATAGCTGCTAACGAATAGAACTTATAATTGTATGTTTTTCCATCATCCGCAGTTTGTGCAAATTTTGCACAAACTGAATTTCCATCTAATTCACCCTCTTTAAAAATGTTGCTCAGATGTTTTGTAACCACACTTCTATCTACATCAAAAAGCTGTGAAATTGCCTTCTGCGTAAGCCATACATCGCCATTCTGAACCCTGACTTCTATTCCATCTTCTCCTGCATCTCGTGTGAAAAACAAGAAATCAACAGTGCTATATCTTATCTGTAATTCTTTGCTCATAAAAGCATTCCTTTCTCTAGATTCTATCAATACATCTCTATAAAACATTTTCCCCGGTTTCTTTCAAATATCAAGAAGGGAATTTCTGCTTTTGCCAGCATACTATTATTAACTGGAACATATTCATAATTTTCAATATCTGGTATACACTTTATAGCTTTCTTTTTATCTATACCATATAGATTATTTTCACTGCTGTTCCATAAAGCCTTAATCTTCAAAACAACACATTTTGTTTGAACCATCATCTTATATTTTTCAAGCCTGCTTTTTTCTATCTCCTTTGATTTATCACCATAAGAAATAGTAATATATCTGGAATTGGATTTTATAATGTGAACATCTCCATTCCTTACTACCTCTTTAGGGAATCCCAAATCTTCAAAAAAACTATCATAATCTGTAATGCATTCTGGGAGTTCCATTTTGACTGCATAACTGCTATTTATAATATTCTGTATATCCTTATCATCAACCCTGAACATATAAATATTCCATCCCGTGCTATCGCCATCATCATCTAATATTGGAATAGAACCATAAGGATTAAACATATGTAAATTAGACAAATCATCTTTTGTTGGCTTTTTAAATTTGACTATTTCAAATGTTATGCTCATAAATGTTCTCCTTTTCCGTCGCTTTTTTCGTCACTTTTTTAGCGACGAATTATTTTATACATCTTGCTTTTCGTCATTGCAAACTAACTTCTTATGCCCAAACAATTGCTTTAATAATTCTTTTGTGCTAATGGTTAGTACTGCGATTAGTATCTATGTATTTGGTAAAATCGATTATCTTTGCAGGCTTTCTCTTAGCAGCAATCCCTAATCGTTCCATGTCTAATTTAAAAAGTTCACTCGGATATCCATACGTATCAAAGCCCTCTGGCTGGCAGATATCTCTGTTCAGATACTCACTAAGTTCCCATTGATACTTTGCTTCTTTCTCCAGCTTCTTACCAAAATACTGTGCATCCATTACCATTCTGTTAATGCCACCAACCGATTTTCTACCATGAGTTTTTGTTACAGTTGTATCGCCTGACATTTTAAAATACTTTCTTATCTGATCTTCGGAATATCCCATTTCCTGCATCACAACATGAATCACACGACTAATGTACATTGTATAATACTTCCAGTTTCCCTGCTCAATATCCGTCATTGCTATTGTATAACGATTGCTGGCATTCACAATAAACAAGACATTTCTTCCTTTTATTTTCGTCAAATGTGTGTCCCAGCAAAACACAAGTGATGCACCTTTGCTTTCTTCAATCTTTGTTGTTTTTAGTCGATCTTGAACTGCTTTTGTTGCACCAATCTCCATATGTATCACCTGCTCATCTCAAGTATTCTTTTTACTTCATTCTGTAATTCATCACTAAAGTCTGATAAATCATTATATGTAATTACTTTCAGTCTAATAAGACGAACAATATCCCATATTACCTCTGATTTTTTCAGTTCCATGACAACTCCCGGATGACGTTTATCTTCTTTTATCCGTTTTTCAAGTTCCCAGAATTTCTCTGATGCAGGCTTTTTATCATCATTCAGAAAATTTGCATACTCTTTAACAAGACCTTCCATATAATTTTCCTGCCAGCCTGATAATTTTTCTCGAAATAGCTTCCAATCTTTTTTACTTATGTCCATGATTTTGAACCTCCTCATTCTCACGTTAGTCTCAACAAACAGTGTCAAAAATGAGACTGACTTGAGACTACAACTTTATAATTCACCTGCAAATGCCGATTTTATCGCATTTTGCTATATCATAGAGTCTCACTCAGTCTCAATCTCGTGAGACTTCGTTGAGACTAACTTCGGAATATTCGTTTTTTTCTATTTCATCATACTCCTTAAAAATATTTGCCTTCAAAGTTGCATTATATCTCTGTTGCTCAATCGCCGACTTTATCCTATCAACCGCCGATTTTTTATCGTCAATCGCCGACTTTTTTTCTCCAATCGTCGGCTTTTGGGAATCAATCAACGACTTATTGACTGCAACAGCCAATTTTTTTAATGAATCAGCGGTTTTTTCAACAATAGTTTTTCCAACTTTTGAATTATAAATAACTGCCTGCAACATAAAAGCATTTGTATGATAAACAGGAGCTTTTAGTCCCACCTGCTCCAACTCATTACACATACGATTAACACCTTTGCCAAATTCTTTTACAAATTTATAGTTCTTTAAAAACTCTGCAATCTTAGGATTTCTAGAAAAACGTGTGAAACGTATATTATCTGCTCTTACAAGTCCCGGAAGTTTCCCAGGGCTTTCAACTGTTATATGGTCATCAAACATTTTTATCTGAATATTCATACCAGAACTAGTATACTGTATCATTGATATTTAATTAATTTTATGGTCTGACAAACCGTTTCATGATATACTAAAAAGAAACGGCGGTGATTTTAGATGGCAAGACCAAAAAAATATAATATTTCATTAACGGATGACGAACTCAAGGAACTAAAATCTGTTATGCGTAAAAAGCAAACAACCAAAACTGTTCGAAACAGATGCCAGATTATCATTGATCTAGATGAGGCACACGGTAAAGTTCTTACCCATGCACAGTCTGCCAAAACAAATTGTGTATGTATGGCTACTATCATGAATACTGTAAAGCTTTATTCCGAAAAAGGCATCCAGGGTATCCGTACAATGAACCGGAATGTCAATTCTGATAATGCACGCAGAAAATTTGATGGGCGTGCTGAGGCTCGTATTATTGAAATTGCGTGCAGTCCTGCACCGGAAGGACATTCCCGCTGGACACTCCGTCTGCTGGAAGAACAGGCAAAAATTGTACTTGATGTTCCAGTCAGTAAAGATACCATCGGCAGGGCTTTAAAAAAAATAAACTTCGACCTCACATGAATGATTACTGGTGTATTCCGTCAAAAGAAGATGCTGATTTTGTAGCCTGCATGGAAGATGTCCTTGATGTTTATGAACTCCCATATGACCCGATGTACCCTGTTGTCTGTATGGATGAAAAGCCATACCAGCTTTTGGATGATGTAAGGCAGCCACTGCCTGTTCGTCCGGGTGACAACCAGAAAACGGATTCCGAATATAAGAGGAATGGCACCTGCAGCATATTTGCTTTTGTTGAACCACTTGGCGGCAGACACCATGTGAGTGTCCATGAACACCATACTGCAATTGACTGGGCAATGGAAATCAAATATCTGTCAGATGAAATGTTTCCAGATGCAAAGAAAATCATACTGGTAATGGACAATCTAAACACCCATAAAGCTGCTTCACTTTATAAAGCCTTTCCACCATCAGAAGCAAGAAGGATCATAAAACGACTGGAAATCCACTATACGCCTAAACATGGAAGTTGGCTTGACATGGCAGAAATTGAGCTTAATGTAATGACACGCCAATGTCTTTCGCGTCGAATATCCACCCTTGACAAACTTAAATGTGAGTTATCAGCATGGGAAATGGAACGTAATCGGGATACAGCTAAGATACAGTGGCATTTCCAAACAGGGGATGCACGGGAAAAACTGATATCACTGTATCCGACACTATCATCTGTCACTTTTTAATTAAAGTGGCAAATATACTAAATTTCAATGATACAGTACACTAGCTATTTTTTATCGCAATTTTATTGTAATATCAATGTTATTATCCCAGTCTCCTTTTCACCATTTCCAATATGAACCATCTCTAACTCACAATACTCTATCAGACCATTAACTGCTTCCAAGATTCCATGTATGTAGGTTGCAAGATACCTTCGATACTCTTCAGCATAAGTAGCAATTTTCATAACGACTGCAGTTTGCTCAGTACCATTATCTAAAACAATATTCTGTACTTTAAAATTAGCATCATCTTTTACTGTCCACCTTTTATCTAGCACAATATTGCAATTCATATTCTGACATATTATGGTATTCTTATTAAAAAAGACACTGCCTTTTATTTCTCCAACATTATTTCCTGGCTTTAAAAAAAATGTCTTTTTATCATACAGTCCGTATTGTTCTTTGCCTTCATCGATTATATTCAAATGCCTATATTGGATACTATTGCAATACAGCTGGTAATCTTTTATTGACGAAATCAAGTTTAATATATGCCACACTGCTCTTGGATGCGTAAAATCCATAAGCTTCTGTAACTTTTGTTCTAAAATTTGAATAATAGTAGAAAAGTCAACCTCTGCAGCATACATTCCAATCTTCGTTTTTGATAATTCTGACTCTATTTGGTCAACTGTAGGAATCTGTAATCCAGCAGAATAAGTAGCATCGGAATAATAAGACATACGATAGAAATAATTAACAATCGACACCACATCTGATGCAAATTCTTCTATAATATACCGCCTAGTAAATCGCTGTTTGTCAGACTCTTCCAACGCTTGTATTATCCATTCCGAAAAAGTTCTATAGAAATTCTTATTATCCGTGTTAATCGGGGAAATACGCTTGTGATTAATATCAAAGGCCAGCTTTTCAATTTTAGTATTTTCATCTGCTAGAATAATTGTCCTATTAGCTCCTAATAGTGCATCAGCTATTCCCAGTTCATACATTACATTGTCATTTGATGTGCGTACCCGTGATACAAACGATAAATCAGCAATAAAAATATCTACACCCTGTATCTGCTTCCAAATAGCTTCGTTTATGTTAGGAGAACCTGCATCTTCTTGAGTCGGACTTTTTATTACATCTATTGTTGTTCCTTGTTCTTTTAGTAGTTTTGCGGCTTTATCTAATTGATTTTTTATATAGCTTGCAGTTTTCTTATTCTGGCTTTGCCATGCCAAAAACACTTTATATGTCATTATCCCACATCCTTTTATTCTGATATTTGTAACTTCTTTATAGACATATCATCCTCCAAAATCCTTCTTATTATTACTCCGCCTACTTTAATTCCTATAAGATTAATCTTACTCTTCTTCCTCTTCTATCCATTCCTTCAATTTTTGCTGCAACAGTTTCTTATCAGGCAAATACAATTTATACTCTGATGCATAAATATTAGCATCTTGTGGCAAAGTGATTTCAACTAAAGCATCATTCTTTTCTTTGCATAGAAGAATACCTATAGTGGGATTTTCATCTTCTAATTTTTCATATCTATCATAATAATTAACATACATCTGCATCTGACCAATATCCTGATGCGTTAGTTTATCCACTTTAAGGTCTATCAATACATAACAACGTAACAGACGATTATAGAACACTAAATCCACATAAAAGTTTTCTTCATCATATGTAAACCTTTTCTGCCTTGCCTCAAACAAATAACCTTTTCCCAACTCCAGCAAGAATTTCTGCAATTTATTTATAAGTGCTGTTTCCAAATCTGTTTCTGAATACTTTGCCTTTTCCTCCATGCCTAAAAATTCTAAAACTGTAGGTTGTTTTATTATATCTTCCGGTTTTTCAATTACATTTCCCTCTTTTGCAAGACGTAGAACGCCATTTTTATCCCGGCTCAACGCTAAACGCTCATACAAGCTTGAATTATATTGTCTTTGTAAAGTACGAACTGCCCATCCTGATTTTGCGGATTCAATTTCATAAAAGCTGCGCTCATCCTCATTTTCTATTCGCATTAATTGCAAATAATGCGACCAAGAAACAATGAATGGAGGTTCTTTTTCAAAAAGGCTAAACACTGTTTCGCTTTTTTCAATTGCAAAAAGGCTAAACACTGTTTCACTTATTCGTTCCTTGTAAGTCAAATAAAATTTCCTGGCATTTTTCAAAGTATCTTCTGAAAATCCTTTTCCAAACTCTTCCTGTAGTTTTTCAGATAATATCTTGATAACCTTACTTCCATATTTTGCACGTTTCTGCCCCATTTGCTGGGTCTCTACTATCCATCTTCCCAATGAATAATATGTCATAATCTGCACAATATTTACATGTTTAACAATCACATTTCTCGCATAATGTATTAATTCTACTGAATCAGTATATAATTTTTCAAGTTCAATGTCTTTGTCATTTTGATCAATATTTAATTCATTGCTCATATTGTATTGTTCCCCTTTCTAAAATGCATATTATTCTTGTATGATAATTAGGAAGTTAATTATCACATATTTCCTTTCTTTTAATATCGTGGTTCAATACAATTCAGATACTATGGACTTTTGATTTGTTTTCTGTAGCTTGACTACTCAACTGGAGTGTATTGCCACTACCTTTATCTGAATTGTTTATTAGCTGGATGTTGCCGGAGTGTTTTTCACTCAGAGTACTTATTTCTATCAAGTCTACGATGATAATCGTTGGTGGACATCATGGTATCAGACTTTAGGAAAGGGAGGTACAACCTCATGAAAATTTACGTAGGCATTGATATTGCCAAACTTAATCATTTCGCCGCTGCGATTTCTTCCGACGGTGAAATAATCATTGAGCCGTTCAAATTCACAAATGACGCTGATGGCTTCCAACTGCTGGTCTCTAAACTCGAATCATTCGATAAGAACAGCCTCATCATCGGTCTTGAGTCAACGGCACACTACGGTGACAACCTTGTTCGATACCTTGTTACTGAGCTTTACCAAGTGTGTGTGTTGAACCCCATCAAAACCTGTCAAATGCGAAAAAATAACGTTCGCAAAACTAAGACAGATAAGGTCGACACTTACGTGATTGCTAAAACTCTTATGATGCAGGACAACCTCAGATTCGTCAGCTTCTTCGATCTCGATATGATGGATCTTAAGGCATTGGGACGTTTCCGTCAGAAAACCATAAAGCAACGTACCCGATTGAAAATTCAACTGACAACCTATGTTGATCAGGTCTTTCCGGAGATTCAATACTTTTTCAAATCCGGTCTGCATCAACACGCTGTCTATGCTTTATTAAAAGAAGCACCTTCTCCAAAAGAGATTGCTTCCATGCATATGACTCATCTGGCAAATCTGCTCAAAGTGAACTCACACGGACACTTTACCAAAGAACAGGCCAAAGAATTAAGAGTTCTCGCACAGAAGTCTGTCGGTGCTAACGACAGCGCTATATCTATTCAGATAACTCAAACCATTCAACAAATCGAGTTACTGGATAGCCAATTAGAAAAGATTGAAGCTGAGATGACGGATATCATGAAATTCAACGATTCTGTCATCATGACCATTCCTGGTATCGGTTATATCAATGGTGGAATGATTCTTGGTGAAATAGGTGATATTCACCGTTTCTCCAATCCAAACAAGCTGCTTGCTTTTGCTGGTCTGGATCCTTCTGTTTATCAGTCTGGTAACTTTCAGGCTAAGACAACAAGGATGTCCAAACGTGGCTCTCGTGTTTTACGATATGCCCTTGTAAATGCAGCTTGGAACGTTGTCAGAAACAACGCAACCTTCAAGGCTTATTATGATGCCAAGAGGGCTGAAGGCCGGTCTCACTACAATGCACTTGGGCATTGTTCCGGCAAACTTGTCAGAGTCATCTGGAAGATGCTCACCGACAATGTCGAATTTAACCTCAAATAAGAGGTCTGTATACCAATATCGATAGATTTTGAAAAAGCACCCTAAGGGAGCTCTATTAAAGTTACCCTTTTTTACCACCGATATGAAAAAGAAATTTTTTACTAATTTATGGTTGACTTTTCATAGCTGGTCTCCTCTAAACCAATTGTAAGTACAATTTCTATATATGGTGCCCCCAGTGGAGGATTACAAGCATCGTAACAATCTAAATATTCTTGTAAATATCTATAATTAAAATCATTTGCCCCAAAAGCATTATTATGATTTATCAAATTATCCAGTGCCGTAATTATTGTTGTTTTACCTGCATTATTTTTTCCTATAATCAACGTTGTATCCGAAGCAACATCTATCTCGTCACAATCATTTTGTACACTATTCTCCTCAAAATTATCGTTAATATCATCATTGTCTTGATTTAAAACAATTTTGGAACTAATAAATTCCACAATATTTTTCTCTGAAGAAAATTTTCTATAATTTGTCAATTTTAGTCTTTTTAAAAACATTCTCTATTCTCCTTTGCCCATTCAATAAAGATATAACCTTCTTGTCATCTACATAATCAGTACTACTGTCTATCATCTTCCGTAAAGAAGTATTCCAATGTATCCACAAACATATTTGCATCAAACAATTCTTTTATCTGTTCCCTGTTCATCCAAGCAACCTGTGCCACTTCATCCGTTGTAGCATTTCCCAAATCGACTTCTCCTTCATATTCAAACAGCCAAACATCCATAATATCATTAAAGATTTTTCCCTCAATGATTTTTCGTGTCTTTGTAAAAAGCACTTGTCCATTTTCCGGCATTAAATCAACGCCAACCTCTTCCTTTGCCTCACGAATTGCTCCCTGTAAACTATCTTCTCCCTTTACAACCGAACCACCTACACATTCCCACATCAAAGGATATGTTGGCCTATTTGCAGAACGCTGCGAAATAAGGTACTCTCCCTTTGAATTACGAATCCATACATGCACCACCAAATGATATCCATCTATCGGTAGCTGCTCTCCTCTTACATGGTCTTTTCCCAGAAGCTCTCTGTTCTCATTATACAAATCCCATATTTCTGCATCCGGCACATACTCCACAATATCCCCAAAATCTGCATGTAAAGTTTTGCAGATTTTGCTAAGAATCGTTAGGCTCACCTCTTCATCACGGCGAAGCTTTGTCATTGTATTAGGAGCAATTTCTGCCTTCTTACGCAAATCCGATTTGCTCATTTCTTTATCCACTAATAATTTCCATAATCTTTTATAAGATACAGCCATGGTAATTTCTCCTTTTTCTTTTCACGCTATCAAACAAACTTATCTAGCATCTCTACAATCTTTTCTCTTTCGCCACTACCATTAGTCATAAATCTCAGTAATGGAATTTCATACAACTCCATAATATGATTTTTCAACAAATCTCTTGAAGCCTGAACAGTATCCTCTTTATGGTATTCATATCCGTCAACCTCAATCGCCAACACAGGCTTTTTACCAATTCTGTTATAAATCAGAAAATCTAAATGTGTTGCTGGATTCATTGCATACTGACATTCCTGCTCATTTAATAGTTCTGGATTCTTAATCAACATATTCAACGGAAAATGACAAACAACATCCAAGCTTGAATACTTGTTAGCGGAGATAATGTCCTCTATCAATGAATACATCAGGTTTTCCGAATCATATTCTGATACTTTTTTGTGCTTCTGCAAATATACCCTTCTTTCCTCAGTATACTGCTTGTAAAGGTAATCAAAAATCGAATAAATCTTGCTTTCAGTAACCTCAAAATTATTATACTGAATATAATCAATTAAATCTGTTATATTGCGCTCTTTTGATTGCTCATTTCCAGTTACAACCAGCATCAATTTCTTTTTCGCTCTTGATAGAGCAACATTGATTAAATACGGATCATCTGCAAAATCAGATATCTCATCATCCACAGTAGATATAATAATATTCTCTTTTTCCTTACCCTGGAACTTATGCACCGTAGCCGCATCAATATCTGTAATCTCCTTGCTTAATGCTTCTACCTGATTTTTGTACGGTGCAATAATTCCGGTTTCTTCCGGATTTGAAACATATTTGGGTATAATCTCATTTTTAATAACATCTATCTGGCGCTGACTATAATGGTTACGTTCATGATTTCCCGCTACCGTTTTTACTACCGATAAAACATCCTCTTCACCCTTATCCGTTGTCATAATAATCAATTCACCACGATAGAATTTCTGGTTACAGAAATTTATTATTTTAGGGTGACACCTATAATGTTCCCGCAGCAATGTTTGTGTTACGTTTGGCATAACATCCAAAATGGATTGCAGAAAACTGTTTGTATACTGATATCCTTCACTCACATTAAAACTGTCAAATATAGCTTTTGCTTTTGCCTTTATATCATCTGTAACAACATTAGGAAGTTGCTTGGTATCACCCACAATAACAACATTCCTTGCACAGGACAATGCCAACGCACCAGTTGCAATATCTACCTGTGATGCCTCATCCATGATAAGGTAATCATACACCACATCTGAATTCAGGCTGTTTCTTGATGAAAATGTTGTACTTAATATAACCGGATACTCAGCCATTACATCGTATGGTTCCTTCCACAAATTATCTTCACTAAAAGTTTTTCTACTACTGTTACCTTCATATTTCCTTGCCAGTTTGTCTTTTAGGACAACCATTGACTGTTTGCATAAATCCTCAAGCAAATTCTTATTAACACTATTTGAATACTTTTCAATATCTGCAATTTCCGCAGACAACTCCGCCTGCTTTGCACGATAATACATTGCCTGAAAGGTTGTAATTATCTTTGAAATATCCTGCTTATAAATACTCCAATCGGTTACTCCATATTTAAATAAAGCTTTTATCTTAAACCAAAATCCTATTGCCGTTTTCTCTTCTGAAATCAACTGGCACTCCTGCCACAATACCATCCATTGCTTTGAAGATAGTTTTTTCTTGAACTTAATACTATCTATATGAACATCTGATTCTTTAACATATTGATTGAAATATTCCTGTTCAGTAACCAACTGTGAAAGTTCCTGCCTTAAACACGCCAGTTTTTCCTGCTTATCAAAAACGCTTTTTAACTGACTGGATTGGTCAGCTATTCCCTTTTGCAAAACACTTGGATCTTCTTGCGTTTTCCATGACGAAAAATCTGGATAAGCGGCGTCCTGATGCTCAACAAATAATTTCTTATTTTTAGAACTTCCTAATGTCGCAGCAACAAAACCCAAATTGTACTTGGGTGATGATAATTTTTCATATACATTTTCTGTTGCCGAATTATTATTGGATACTATCTGCACCGTTTTCCCTTGCATTAATATATTGGCAATAATATTCAATATCGTTTGTGTCTTTCCCGTTCCTGGAGGTCCCTGTATAACACTAATCTGATTCTCCATGGCATTTTTTACAGCCTTATACTGACTGTTATTGCATCCAAATGGGAAAATCGGAATATATTCGCGTTCTGTTCTTTTCCCTTGCAATGATGATGGATTCAAATACTTTGCTAAAGCTACATCACTACCCACAAAAGAAATCTTGTCAAACTTCTTAGACAATAATTTTTCACCAGTCTCTTCATTCTTAAGATTACTCAAACCTGCAATTTGCTTTATATATTCAAATACATTTGATGACTGACTCTGGGCAAGACATGACTCTATAATATGCAAGTCGTTCCGACGATAATCTCTTTCACTACCATCGCCAAAACAAATGTGCCAATAAGACTCACTTTCGCTTCTAAATACATATATTGCATTAACATCAAAGAACTCTCGTCCTTCTCTGCTAATCCGATACATGTTAGGATTCAAAACCTCCGGATCAGTCAACTTTTCCACATTCAAATATGCATACGAGTATGTTTTTCCATTATTGAATTTTACATCCCATTTTTGGGTATTTCTATTGTAACCACATGACATTATTTCGGATGTCTTTATTTCACCCTTGATAATGACCATATAATATCGTGTATTCATCTATTCCTCACTACTTCTTATCCGCACGCTGCTTGCCCTTAAATTCCTTCTGCACATGGCAATGTTCCTGTTTGCCAACCAACTTATCGCCTTCAAAATCCAATTCAATAATATATGGCATCCAATCTATAATTCGCAGAAACTCTTCGCACCCGAAACTATTGTCATAAAAATTCAATATCGTACTAAGGGCAGTACCATGGGTTCCTATAACAATATCTTTATCCGTATTATCTGATAAAATCTCATTCAGTGCCTCTATGTTACGTTTTTGCACCATAGCAATGGACTCTCCACCTTCTTCATGATAATTATGATCAGCCCATCGTTTCTGGAACATTCCGTGATTGTTTCCATCAGGTCCTTTTTCGCGCTCCCTCAATCTCTCATCTGTTATAATCTCTTTTGTGAAAAAATCTGCTGCCTCTGCAATGGTATCCATACTACGTTTATACGGACTACAATAAAACGCATCTATTTTCTTATCCTTCAAAAATTCCAGCACAATTGCAGAATCTTTCTTACCCTCTTCCGTCAAAGGTCTTGTCCTGTCTTCTTCCCATTCGTGTTCCGGCTGTGCGTGACGCACAAAATAAACTCTTGTCATTTGATCAGCTCCATTTCATCTTCCATTTTTACGAATCCATATTTTTCATACAATGGTCGTCCCATCTCTGTCGCCTCTAAAGTAATCTGTGATACGCCCTGTTTCCTTATATCCTTTACCAGTAAATCTAATGTATGAAATGCAATCCCCTGTCTCCGATATGCCGGTGCCGTATACATATTCATAATATAAGCCTTTTTACCTGTTGGATTATGATATGTCGGCATAACCTGATAAAAACTGACACCACCAGCGCCAATAAAGGTTTCGTTATCATACACCAGATATGCCATATGCTCACCTATTTCTAATGCGCTCTTATAATACTCATAGGATTCTTTTTCCACCAATGACATATCCACATCATTCGATAATTTGTTTGCTGCACGAAGAACAATAATTCTAGTTCTTACAAGTTCATCAATGTCTGCTATGGTTGCTTTTTTATATTCATAGTTTTTCGCCATCACATACTACTCCTCTAAATCTGTTAATCTTTTCGTAAAACAAATAATTCTATTTGCTTCCGCAAACCCCATTTTCAAATGAAACTTAAGACTATCTTCATTATCCAACTCACAGTCACTCGCAAACTCAAGGCACCCCTGATCCTTTGCCCAATTCTGACATTCTCCTAACAATTCTTTCGCATAACCTCTTTTTTTATATTCTTCTAAAACAAAAATGCCTTCCAAATATCCTACCGGACTAGAATCAGTTCCCTCTACATAGTCAAACCTTAATCCGCATTGTGCAAATCCAACTATATGTTCCTCCGATATAGCAAGAAAAATAATATTTTTTCCTTTTCTTATATGTTCGCAAAAAATCTTTGTTAAATCTTCAACTGTGTGTGATTTCCACATTTGAATTGCCAAGCTCACAAGTTGGGGAACATCCTCTAAAGTAGCTTTTCGAATCAATTTTACCACCTATCCTTAACTCTTTCTGAAATATTTGTAAGATACAATAAACCACTTACTCTATCTGGTTACAAAATTCTATAATTTCTTCTTTCCTACAGTCCAAATCTTCCTTATATTCCACTGAGCATAAACCAAGACTGTCACAACACTCAATTTCCATATGTCCATAGAAATGTTCTATGCTTGCGATAATCCTCTCACATTCCCTCATGCCCGGTCCAGTTCTTAATGCGATAACATATCCCTTCTTACCACTACTTATCTTGGCATGCGGTTCATGTGTGTTACACCACGGAGTGCATCTATCAATAAAAACTTTAAATTGTCCCGGTATATCTGCCCAGTATGATGGAGACACAGATATAACTATATCATCCCATTCATATTGCTCAATTATCCTATCAACATCGTCATTCTGAACACATTTTGCTGTATTATGACAAGTTCTACATCCTTTGCAAAATTTTATATCATAATCATCAATACATATGTTTTTAACATCATGTTTCTTTTCCAGACGAGCAGTAACTATATTAACAATTTCTGCTGTTGCTCCATTTCTTACAGGACTACAATTCATTACCAATACTTTCATTTTGACCTCCGCTTTCATGTACCATATTTTTACATGATATCACAGAATCACTACATCATCAATAACAATCGCAATATCTTGCGATTGTTTCCTAGTTTTTCAATATATAAGTCGGCTGTGTAAAGTGAACCGAGGATATGCAGAGGAATCATCTCCCTCTGCCCTTATTCCATGTTTTATCTTCCGCCTTACCTTTATCAACATCTCTGTTAACTGCTTCATCGTAAATCCTCTGAAACTCCTCATAAAGCCCATCTCCATCCAGCTTTATTCCAAGTTTTTTCATCACATCCGAGAACAACCTTATGCTGCCACTTACATCAGCAATATCAAATCCAAATATATCAGCCTTAACAGAATCACTGACATTCTCATAACCACCAAGTTCTGATATTCTCCTGACAATCCAGCCAGCTTTGTCCACAGGCTCTTTTTCTTCATGTTCCACCAATTCGCTTTTACCTGTTACATCAGTTATACCTTCGTCCATTCTTGTCACATTCTCATCAGACAGATTATGAACCTTTGACATTTCTGTTCCTTCTAAATCTATCTGTTGTTTACCGGCAACATTAATTTGCTCCTCTTGTCCATTTCCATCATTATGGCTATTAGCAGGCTGATTCATTACAACAACATTTCTCTCCGACTCAACAACTGCTCCCGCTGTTCTCTCAACTAACATATCCTCTTCCATCCCCGGTATCTCAACATCCCTGTCAGCAACAATCTCCTCTTTCCCCGACACCGCATAATAAGCCGTATACAAATCTTCTTTTATAATGTCATCTGCAAGCTGCAACTGCCTCTTAATTTTCCTTTTCTCCTGCTTCAGCTCATCCAGTTTTTCCTGCACTTCCACATGCCATATCTGATATTTCCTATATTGTGCTTCTGTCTTAATATTCCGTTTCCGGCTTGAGCTTTCTCTGTATATCTCATGCTGTCTGTCCTCAATCTGCTGAATCTTTTCTTCCTGCTCACTTATGAAATCCACAAGATCCACAACACTTTTGATGTCATTATTTACAAGCAGCAGATATTCGTCCTGTAACCGATGAAACCTCTTCAAATCCTCTGTATACTTTGCTCCACCGACTATAAAACGTTTCTGCTCCACAATTCTCAGCCTATATAGTTTTGAATAAAACCGCTTCTGGTATGGTGACAGCTTCGCCCTGTGCAATCCCCTGATATCCGACGAATAAAAGTAAGGCTTTGACATCCAGGGCATATCCACATAATGCCGTAACATATCTTCTGAAAACATCTCGTCCAGCTTTGCCAGTTTATGATAATACCGAAATCCCGGTGCCTGCACCTCCATCCACGCATCTTTCTTAAATACATATCCAAGTCTTTTCATCAGATATTTAAAATGCTCCACATTCCCGGCTGCATATGCACACATCTTGGCATCCCTTAGAATTATCTCTTTCATTGACATTTCTCTTTCCCACTTGTCCCTGCTGATATTTTTCGGATTCCTGCTGTACTCTGCCGGCATTATGGAAAGTCCAAGTTCATCACAATATTTATTTGTGATAGGCTGGAGATGATTCTTCCAGTTGCTTTTCGGTGAATTGTATTTCTTGCCGGTTGTCATGCTGACACTGTTCCAGATAAGATGTCCATGCATATGCTCTCTGTCTGTGTGGACTGCATACACAACCTCATAATCATCACCAAGCACATCTTTTGCAAAATGCTCCAGGACGTACATTGCCTGTTCTGCAGTTACTTTTTCTTCCGGCGAAAACGATATAATCACATGATAGCCTTGTCTTTTACCTGTCTTATGAAATATATTCTTTGTCTCCTCCATCTGCTCAAATGCCGTATCCGGCAGGCAGTTAATACCGCCCACCAGTACACATTCTTCTGTCTTATCTGGATTCTGGATATATTCCAAAGCATTCTTTAGGTGTGATGCTGGATTTCTACCTTCTGACTCTTTTATATTTAAGATCTTTGTAATCGCCATACTTCCAGCACCTCCCCGAATGTTTTCTTTACATCATCCAGACTGTTCTGCAATTTATCAATATCGCTGTAATACAATCTTCCCTGTGAATTGCCAAGCTTTACCGCCTGATTAATATTATTTGCAATACCTGCAATAACACGAATTATTTTTGCCCTGTCCTCTGGATAACTTGTATCAATGTTGCCTCCTGTCCGAATTAATTCTCTTATATAGGCACTTGCTGTCATTCCTGTTCGCTTAAGTGCTGCTTTTAGAATATCCATATCTTTCTCTGACAGCTTCACCGATATCTTATAATCTTTCCTGTCAGACTTGTATCTTCTCTTTCCATCTGCCATACGTTTTTCCCCTTTCGTAATTTCCAAATTCTGTATCAAACCAATCTCTTTTTATCTGTACCATTGCTTTTTTCATCCTTTCTAAAAGTTCTGCTTATAGGTTTTGCAAGATGCGGAAAAGGTCGGACCTTTTCCCGAAAAAATATAAACGCATCAGCGTTTACATAATTTTTCGTCTTGGCAGGAGCACCTGCACCCTGTATATGATATGTGGTGGTTAATGTACCACCACAATTACTGATATGGTGGCTAAAGTTCCACCTGATTTAAAAGTGGTGGCACTTTTTGCCGTCACTTTGCTGTTTTGACGGCGCTTTTTGCCCCCACTTTTGCATTTTGACGGCACTTTTTGCCCCCACACTTTTTTAGCTCTAATTTGTGCGGGGGCACTTTCTGCCCCCACTTTGTGGTTTTGGGGGCGCTTTTTGCCCCCATTTGCACGTTTTGGGGGCGCTTTTTGCCCCCACTCACTGGATTCACCTATTCATTTGTCTCTTTCACTATTACATCCGCATCCGATATTACATTTTCTGCTATCTCAGCACCATCTTCCGGCAATCCATTTGTTTTAGGCTGTGTATCCACTTCATCCTGTTCACTTATCACAGAATCCCCACCTGCCGCTTCATAATCCATTTCTTCTGCAACCTTGCTCCGGTTACGCTGCGGCTCATAATCCGGATTGTAATAATCTTCGTAACCATAGATTTTCCGTTCAAAGTACTTCCTTGGACATTTGCCCCGCATGGTGAAATAACCTTTTGCTTCAAGCTCTGCATTATATTCCTTTATAATTGCATATGCCTTTGTCATCCCGATACCAAGCATCTGGCTTATCTCACCTGCATCTATGAATGCTTCCTTTACACCCTTCATGCAGCTCCTCCTTTCATAAATTGTTATTTTAAATACGTTTTTTCACAAAGTCACTATCCTGTTCTTTATTTAATCCGCATTTCTAATTCGTGTTTATCTTAATATTCTTTTCAAAATTTGTCAATAGAGCTTTTTGCAATTACGCACTTGCAATTCGTTTTTACTTATGATAAAGTAATCTTACAATCATAAATAAGTCACTTACTGATACGTATTTCATTTATTATCAATCTTATACGTATCTTTACAACGGACTATTTCATATAAAGGAAGGTGGACAGAATGACTAATTCTCATTCCATTAAAATCACTATGTCTTCTCCAGAAGAAATCGGGAAGGCAATACAGAAACAGCGCAGAGCACAGAAGATTACTCAAAAAGAGTTTGCACAGCATCTTGGTAAATCAGAACGCACTATCCAGAAATATGAGTCTGGTGAAATACTAATGAAGATAGATGTTTTAAAACAGATTGCTAATGAATTAAATGTTCCATGGCAGGAACTTTTATCTCCAGAAGATAATAATATTCCCAAAGATAATACGACCACTAAATATCCGGCATATGAATTCCACACTATGTCAGATGTTATCAACGCTCTGTTTGCCATAACTGAACTTACTGACTTTTCATTTGAACTTACCAATACCAAACCTCCTGAAAATCCTGAATGGACTGCTGGGATTAAGGTTAATGGCAAAGGCAATGGAAAATATGATGCAGACTTCTGTCTCTTTATGGAAAACTGGATAGCAAAGAAGAATATGCTTCAGACAGGAAAGCTTTCAAAAGAAAAGTTTGATTCATGGAAATCAGATATGTTGGCATATTATAAGGATTCCAGACTGGATAATGAAGCCGATTAAAAAACTGAATAATTGCAGGCTTACACCTTTAGTAAAGAAAAAGCTCCGGCACACTCCTTCTCGCAAAAGGAATAACCGAAGCTATGTAAGTGATTGATCCGAAGGCTTCATAATCACCCTGAACAAGTAGATTATATCATAGCCTTTTGATGATTGCACAACAATTTTACAAAAAGGAGATGATATTCATGCCAGCTTACAAAGATGAAAAAACTGGTAAATGGTTCGCCAAGTTCTATTATACGAACTGGCAGGGAATCAAAAAACAGAAATGGAAAAGAGGCTTTGCCACCAAAAAGGAAGCCTTAGGATTTGAAAGGGATTTTCTGGAAAAGCAGTCTGCCAATCCTGACATGACATTTCAAAACCTTTATGAAATTTATATGGAGGATATGGCTGCAAGACTTAAGCAGTCAACTCTTCTGACAAAAAAGGCAGTACTACAGACGCATATTCTTCCATTCTTCGGTAGCAAGCCGATAAATGAAATCAAAGCCTCTGATGTACGAAGATGGCAGGCGAAGCTTATGAGTTCGCCGAATAATTACTCCCAGACCTATCTGAAAAAGATTAACACGGAGCTTAACAGCATCATCAATTACGCCAAGCGATTCTATGATCTCAACACCAATCCCTGCGGCAAGGCAGGCACCATTGGAAAAGCGAAAGCTGAGGAAATGGATTACTGGACTTATAATGAATATATTGCTTTCCGTGAGGGCGTAAAAGACAAGCCGCTATCGTATATCTGCTTTGAAGTCCTGTACTGGACTGGTATGCGAGAAGGTGAATTGCTTGCTCTCTCACCTGCTGATATTGACATTGATAACAAGCTAATATCCATCAACAGAACATATCAGCGGATAGGCGGAAAAGATGTATTTACATCACCTAAGACAAGAAAAAGTAAGCGAACGATTCCAATTCCGGATTTTCTCTGCCAGGAGCTATCAGACTATATCCAGTCAAGGTATATGCTTGACGCAGATGAAAGGCTGTTCCCGGTAACAAAATCATATCTCTCACACGAGATGATAAGGGGCTGCAAAATCACAGGTGCAAAGAAGATACGAATTCATGATATCAGGCATTCGCACGCCAGCTTACTTATTAATCAGGGCTGTGATGCGCTGATGTTAGCAGACAGGCTCGGACACGAGAAAGTATCCACAACACTTAACACATACTCTCATCTGTTTCCACATAAACAGCAGGAGCTTGTGCATAGTCTGGAATCATTACAGGCGACAGATTCGCCAACACCTGAACCACCATCTGATAACCCTCTGCTTGAAGCAGCAGGTATCACATGTGAAGTGCCTCAGACTCAAGACAATGGCTCAGATGTAACAATCCGACCTCAGTTTGGACCTGCGTTAGTACCATCAAATACCGCATCAGGGAAAATCATCCAGATGCCACAAAGAAAGATCATATAGAAGAAATCCAGCAGTCATCAGGGTTTCTTGCTATTAAAGTTAATGACAACCAACTGAAAACGATAGAAAAAGAGTAGTTGCTATTAGTAGCAAAATAGTAGCAGAGCAAAAGAAAAAGTCTCGGAAGCCGCTTGTTTAGCGGATTCCAAGACTTGTGGCTCTTATTCAAACTCTTGGGCGGAGAGATTTATCTGGCTGTTTTGTGGTACACATTTGTGGATTTTATTCTTCATATTCATCTTATTTCGCATTTTTGTGTACCTCGTCTAAAATTTTTAGAGCCAAAATGGAGCCAAATATCAATAGCTATCATAATTGCCTTTAATCTGCTTTAAAAGAATTGGAATTTCACTAAACTCATCAATCCATAAAACATTTACTCCCAATTCCTTAAAAAACGACTCTTGTAATGATTCGTTTACTCTTTCAAAACTCTTTATTGACTCAACTTCTTCCGAATCTTTTATCTTAAATCTTCGCATAATAGCATAGTGTTGGCATTCTCCATCATTCTCAGTTCTCTTTTGTGCTGCTATTTCTAACAATCGTCTCATATTAGGATCCGTCATAGACAATCCAATAAAAAAGCAGGTGTTATTTATCATATAATTCAACTGGCTAATATTTGCCCAATTATATGGTTCAAGCATAAGTTTGTGATATCCTTCTTCCGAAAAAACCAGTAATGACTTCGTCAAATTTTCATAATTTTCTTTTTCTTGTGGTAAAAATCCATGAACATGGTATATGCCTAACTCATCTGTGTCCGGAATCATACCCTCACCATATATCGAATGATATTTTACTCTTAATCTTTTTAAATTTTTCTCAACCAAATCATCAAAATTGTAATTTATAATTGCACGTACACCTAGTTTTCCCCTATTGGGTATACATAATTGTCCTATTTCCTCTAATAAATCAGACGTATCAACAGCACTTTTATATAATATATCTCTAACCAATTCTTCAAAATCGTTCTCAAATCCATTTCTCAAAAATCTAGTTTGAAGCAATGGTGAATTTCCATTTTGATTTATAACTTCTTTTACTATTTTTTTCTTATCTTTCTTCTCTATTTGAATGTGATTAGCACTTAATTGTTTATCTATTAATGCAACAAATAATTCTGATATCAGGGTATCCCAGGTTGCTATTTTAGCTTCATTTGATGCTCCCGCGCCAAGAAAAAGAACAATATTATCATTCTCATATTGTGTATGTAATTGTTCAACATATTTCTTTCTTTTTTCTAAATATGTGCTATTATTTCTAGAAATACCATTATTAATAGTGTCTCTCAATAACACTGCATTTAAATTGTTATATGTGTCAACAAATAAGCTTTCATTATAACTAAATATCCGAACTAAATCATCCATATCCCAAATTATCAGTTCAAAATTTAGTTGTTTCTTTTTTTCTTCAATACGATTTCTTATTCCATCTGGTAATTCATTTACAACTATTAATAAAAGCTTATTAATCTCCCCTCTGTTAATCGAAAAGCGTCCAATTGTATCATATATGACTCGCAGGCTCATTTGCTTATGTCTATACATCTTAATTTCTGCTGCAATACAACTATCATCACTATCTATCCCATCGGGCAATATCATATCGGAAATTCCATGTACAACCTCATTCTCTGCAAAAAGCCGTTTATTCTGCGATCCCAAGTAATCTTTCATCATAACAATAATCAGCTTTTCTATCGCCATATATGAATATCTAATTGTTTCTGAATTAATCAATTCTAACAATGTTTCTCTAATGTCCATACTAATCTCCATTCCACCGCCAATCGGCGGCACAAATAGTAATGAAAGTTCTACTTTCTTTCACACTATTCTTCCATTTTTTATTGATATATAGCCAAAACCTCTATTGTCCTATAATCTTTATCTGCATATATCTCATTTAATCCATCTGTTCGTCCTTCAATACTTCTTCTCATAACACGATTTAATGTCATAAAATCCTTCAATGGATCATAAAAAGCTTTTTGTGATTTTACCATTCCGCTAGAAGTAATTCTCGCAATAATAGTAACTTCTAATTCTTCATATTCTTCCATATCCTCATATTTTACTAACATATTATTGGAAATAAGTTTTGAACACATTAACTGTTCCCTCAAATCAATTAATACGGGAATTTTTGTGTCTGTTGTTTCAAAAAAAGATTTCACAGCAGCCTGTTCAGGCTTGTCCATAGAATCATTTACTATTGATGCAACTAATAGAGGCTTAAATCTGTCAATTGTTTGCGTATAGTCAAATTCCTCAGGCACCTTTATATATCCATCAAATTTAATAATTGTACCCCTACTCATAGTTGTCAAATCATAATCCTCTGACTGCGTAAAATCAAAAAAATCATCTCTCCCCATAAGCATTTTTTCAAACTCATCACAATTATATAGTAAGCTTTCTTGTACCTTAGCCCTATATGTTTTGCTAGCCTTAGCATCGGCTCCAAATGCCTTTAAGTCAATTTGAACTCCTTTGTCATTAGACACCTCATATTCATCAATTTGAAGATTTCTTTGCCCTTTAACTACTGCTCTATATTCATCAATTTTATTCTTATCATAATAAATTACATTGCCAAACATTATCTCATACCTCCATTCTTTTCCAAACACAATCTAAATATATTTTTTCTGACCTTATACACTTGTTATATCGATTTCAATAGGATTTCCCCATATATCCACACCTTTAATTAATAGAGTTCCATTTATAAAAGTAAATATCTGATATTCATTTGTATATTTACCATAATAATCTCGTTCAAATTGTGTATCCCCAATTATATCAATTGATGAATTATTTGTTTCAATTCGAGGTACTACCTTCAGAATATCATTATACCGAGTTTTTCCCATAGATGATACTAAAACTCTTGCCTCATGCATATATTCATTCTCCAATTTAAAATGCATGTATTCTCTAATTGCACATTGTGAATTTGCAAAGGTACTAACATCAACTCTATCTCCCAAAATAACACCTTCTTTCTGTATAATCTTTAAAAATATTACTATTATTTTTTTTTCAATACATTTGAAACCGTTGATTGGGATACATCTAACATGGCAGCTATTGTTTCCTGGTTTATTTTCTGTTTTGCCAAATCTCTTATAACTTCATTTCTTTGCGCCACTGATGCAATCTCCGGTAATTTATGAATGGTTTCCGAAACCACTCCAGATGCCGTTACACTTTTAATAAGCGTTGTTCCATCACTTAATACAGCTCTTGCAATTTTAGCACCTGTTTTTTTATTTGGTTTAAATGCTAATGACATAACATCTGCCGTTGATTTACCTATATTTTTTAAATCTGTATTTTTGAAGACATTCATTAAATTAGTAGCCACAATGCACCTCCATATTCATCACTTTAATATTAAAATAATATTAAAATAATATTTTGTCAACTATTTTTCAACTCTCATACCTAAAAAACTCCCTAGCCATCATTTCCGCCGTAGCCCGGTTATACCCCTTCTTCAGATACCCCTGCACAATCGTCACAAACATTCCCTTAACCATATCATCCTCAATATCACAATATGCCTGCATTTTCCCGGACAAAACCATTGCCACATACTCTATCGGCTTGTTACCCAACAACCTATGCAGCTTCGCCAGTGACTGCTCTGTTGTCCTCAGAGCAGCCTCCACTTATTCGCAACATATTTCCATCTGTAAACCACACCTCAACATATCCGTTATCCATGTTATAAGCTCATTCCACGATATTATCCATTCGATTATCTTTCATCTCATCAATCCATCCTTCCCATTATCTTACCCCATAAGACCTGTCATACCGTCTTATCTGTTGCTCTGTACGCTCCTGTTCATTTACCTTACGAATAATCGTATCGATCTGCTCCGCACCGGCATATCTCTTCACACGCTCCAGATCATCAGCCTTTTCCTGCAACAGCTCTGTCCTATCACTCATATCCTTAATCTTGCCCTTGTAAAACTCCACATCATCTGACAATCTCTTCTTTTCCTTTCGAAGCTGTATTACTTCCTCTTTTAGCCTTACACACTGGATTGTCAGATTCTTTATCAGTGTTTTAAGCTTATTCACAAATGGCATGACTACCTTATCCCGAAATGACTTAGCACTTGCAAATGCTCCCGGTTCCGGCAATTGCCACTCCGGTGCTTCATCATACTTTCTTACATCACGCTGTAATAACTGCTCCGACTGCATCATCTGCTCTATATGGCTCTTAAGCTCATTCTGTTGCTTTTCAAGTTGAACATTATTCTGTTGCAAATCATTGTATTTCTGTCTTAATACCTGATTATCAGATTTCAATGAATCATTCCTTTGCTCCAGAGTGTGATTGTCAGCAGATAACTGATCATTCACATTCTCCAATTTACTATTCGTATATTGTAAATCTTCATGCCTTTGTTCCAGTTCTTCATTATCGATCTGCAACTGTAACTGCTTTTGCTTCAAATCATGATTATCCATACGAAGTCTATCTTTGCGACTCTCAAGCCTTGCATTTTCCATCCTCAAATCTTGATTACTTGCAAGCAATACTTCCTTTTCCTGTTGTGCCACAGCCCCTTCTTCTTTTGCCCTTTGCGTAGCCTCTTCTGCCAGTTCTTTTTCAGTTGTAGCATTCTTTAATTCCTGTTTCTTTACAGAAACCTCTTCTCCAAGCTGTGCAACCACCGAAGATATTTCCCGCTTCTGGCTATCCAATTCAGCTACTTCCCTTGCCCGCTCTTTCTTTTCAAATTCAAGCACCGACAAATGTTTCTCATGTGTACCCTTTTGCAGCCATTCCACACCATATCGCTCCATGACTGTCGCAAGTTCCTGCTTTTCTGATGCAATCCACTGATTTAATTCGGTAGCACCTCTAGTGCCACCGGTGAAGCCTTCTGCCGCTAGTGCAGATTTTAATGATACCCTTGTATCAAGTCCTCGCTTACTTCCTGTAATATATGGTACAAAATCAATGTGCAGATGCGGTGTTTCTTCATCCATATGCAAATGTGCCGAGAATACATACAAGTTCGGATTTCTAGCTTGGAACTCATCCATAAATTCCGTTAAAATCCTTTTTGCCAACAATCCATCTTCATTTTTGGCATTCATATCATCTTTATTTCCAATCTGAAATATCACTTCATGAAATAACTTTTCCTGCTTACCCCTCCTGATTTTTTCATAGTAATTATCAATCATGCGATCTTTCCGTTTCTGTTTTGCATTATATCGTTCCCGTGCTTCATCAAACAATTTATGATAAACCTGCTTAATATCTTCCTGGCAGAATTCCACATTATCAGCACTTCTGTTTTTATCTACATTCTTAGCTGTAAATGCTCTGGTATTATGGTTCACAGAACCTTTTCCGATCATTGCACTTATTGTTCTCTCCATAGGCAATCTTCCCCTTTCTTTTATCTGTCATATTAGCGCCGAATACGGCGCAGGCTTTGTTACTTTCGTCGAAAGTAACGCAAAAGCACTTTTGACAGCTGTCGCCATCAAAAATGCAACCTGACAAGTCAGGTTTTGCGCTCTGCCGGGAGCTTTTCTGCCTGCGGCAGTCAGTGTACACAAGCCTCCACTGTGTCAAGCACACCACATTTTCCTTATCGATTCTAACGGAAGCGTGACACGCAGCCGTTATATATGTTTAAGAAAAAACTACCACCGGAAGCTCTCCGGCACACCTCGTCTATCCAAATATTCATTTCGAGCCTTTTCCTTTTCTTCTTCCGTTGGTGCAGTCTTATATTTTGTATATAATTCTCTCATTACCATTGCATCCAGTTTCTTCTCTAGTCCCTGTTTTATCTGAGGCAACATTTTCTCCTGTTCCAACATAAAATATCTCATTATCGCAACGAAAAGTTCTTCTGAAATCTGTACATTTTTCATATCAATCCACCATTCCTTTCCTAACTCGTTCAAGACCGCAACACTGCAAAGTCTATATGCTTTGCAACCTTGCAAATTTTATCTCCGCAATTTCTATATAGCCTGCAATGTTGCGTTCTTGTCCTATCTCTGTTTTACTGCATCCAATTCCCAATACCACGAGTTATTGATTTTCTTTGCCTGGATGCCCAATTCTTTCTTTGCATTTTCCAATGTTCTCTTTGAAATGCCCTGTTTATCAGCCATTTCAAATATTTCATTACTCTGCACCATATTATTTGTTTCTGCCAATTCACGAAGCATTTGCTTTGCCTGTTCCAGCTTATTTGCCTTTGGTGCAATACCGCCAAGTACTTCATCTGCTGTAATCTCATAATCTCCCAACCAACGAAAGCCCGTTTCTGATAACATAAATGCCTTCGGATGTCCAAATGCCGCAAGATTATTCTTTATCTGAACAACTGCTCTTGTATTAGGTTCTCCCTCTATTCTGCCGACCAGAAGCACACTCCTCGCCACAGCAAAGAAGTCAATGGAACCCATGCCCCTGTATGCAGCTTTATTACCAGATGCCTTGTTCATATGACCAATAAGAAGAATTGCACACTGGTATTTCTCTGCTAATGCTCCCAGCTTCTTCGTCATATCTCTTGCCTCATTTGCCCGGTTCATATCCATGCCACCACCGAGATACGCCTGTATCGGGTCTAATATCAATACTTTTGCCTCTGTCTTTGCAAGTGCCTCTTCCAGTCTTTCATCTGCCATAGATAAAGATTTATCACTTTCATCAATAACCAGTATCTTTTCACAGTCCGCCCCGGCAAGTTCAAGCCTCGGCTTTACTGTATCTGCCAGTCCATCCTCTGCTGTCTGATAAATGACATTTACCGGCTCCTGCACATCCATATCACTGTCGAGACATTCTCCCTTTGACAGCTTTGCTGCTATGTTTAACACCAATGTGGTCTTTCCATCACCCGGATCTCCCTGAATAATTGTCAGCTTCCCATATGGTATAAACGGATACCACAGCCATTTCACTTCTTGTGACTCAACCTCCGACATTCGTATTATCTTTAATTCTGTCTTCTGTCCTTCCATAAAAGTCCTCCATTTTCAAATCTTTTATTTGCTCCTAAGAAGAACCTCTGCTATACTCTAGTTGTATTTACAGGTGTAACAGAGGTTTTCTTTTGTTACCGCAAGTCCTAACAGTTGCCGCTGTCAGGACTTTTTTCTTTATCAATCTGTACTCCCTGCCAGAGATACTTTGCACCATCCAGCATTGCAATAATCGCCTGTAACATATCCATACAGTCATTTCGCATATCTTCCAACCCATCAGCAGTAAGTGTTACCTCCTGCTGTCCCAGTTGTTTTACCAGTTCGGAAAGATTTGTCTGCATATTCTGCAATTCCTCTACAAGCTGGTAAATGACCTCTTTCTTTCCTACAACACATATTCTGTTATAAATGCAGGAACGGACAAAATAATCTTTTTTCTGCATACCGCTTGCAAGTATCTTGGCTTCAATCATTTCCCGCTCTCTGTCCGATACACGAAAGCTGATTGTCGGATGTTTGTGTACTCCGCTCATAAATTGTCCTCCTCATTCTCCAGTTCTAGCCTATTTGCCAGTTCTGCCTGTTTATTCGGATATAAATGTGAATAAGTATTTAATGTTGTTTCTATCTTTTCATGCCCCAGCCGCTCCGCTATTGCCAAGGGCTGAAATCCAAGTTCCACCAGAAGTGATGCGTGGCTGTGACGCAAATCATGAATACGGATTCTCTTAACTCCTGTTTCCTTTATGCCTCGTACAATCTCATGCTCCATATAAGATTTTGTAAACCGGAACATTCTTTCATTTGGCATAATTCCATATAAATGACTGCAATATTCTTTTAGTTCTTCTGCCAGAAATGGTGGAATAGTAATCTTACGATTGCTCTTTGGTGTCTTAGGTGGTGTAATTACATCTTTTCCATCCAATCTCTGACATGATTTAGAAATGCTTATAATTCTTTTTTCCAAATCAATATCTTCATAGGTGAGTGCTAACAATTCTCCTATACGCATTCCTGTCCAATACAGAAGCATAAATGCCATTCTCGCCTCCGGTTTCTTGTCCATAGACGGAAGAAACTGCTTAAACTCCTGTTTTGTCCAGAACTCCATATCATCAGCCTTGCTTTTCCCGATACTTCCTGCTTTCCTGCAGGGATTATCTTTCAGGTCATAATATCTGACCGCATAATTGAAAAGTGCTGCCAACTGGTTATTAATACTTTTAAGATAAGTCGGTGCGTACCCCTGCTTAATCAATTCATTCTGCCAAGCCCGGATATCTGAAGTCTTAATCTCACACATCTTTTTCTTTTTGAAATAAGGTGTAACCTTTAAATCAAACACATATCTTTTATTCTTGATTGTGCTTTCTCTAAGCCGGTTCTCCATATCATAGAAATAGATTTCAACAAAATTCTCAAAGTTAATATCCAAATCTTTTCTCTGCTGTTGACGGAAGTTCCGCTCCCACTCCTCTGCTTCTGCTTTTGTCTTAAAGCCTCTTTTGTTCTTTTTATGGCGTACACCCTGCCAGTCCTCATAATAGAACTGGCTGCGCCATGTTTTACCATCTCTTGTAGCTGGCATATCATCATCTCCTCTCCATTAACCAACTGCCATACCATAAAACTTTTCTTTAAAATACTTTGTAGGTACCTTGCCTGAAATCACTCGATAGCCTTTTTCTTTCAATTCATTATTAAGACCACGAATGATTTTATAAGCATATCCTCTTGATACTCCAAGAATCTGTGCAGCTTCATCTGCTGTTACATACATCTTCATCGTATTCTCCTTCCTGTTTTCATTTTAGTACACTTTTGTGACCTTATTTACTCGTATTATATAGTACACATTTGTGTCTGTCAAGCAATTTAATCAAATTTTTATACACAAATGTGTCCCATCGTGATAGAATAGGGGTAACAAATCATAAAGGAGCATTTTTATGACTACTGGAGAAAAGATTAAATACTTTCGCAACATGCGTGGAATATCGCAGGAAACGCTTGGTCAGTTATCCGGCATAAACTCCGCAACAATAAAGAAATATGAATATGGAATCCGTAATCCAAAGCCTGACCAGCTTTTAAAGATTGCCAATGCACTAGGCATCAGCATTAACATTTTCATGGATTTTGATATAGAAACAGTTTCTGATGTCTTATCATTACTGTTTAAACTGGATGATCAGATTGATATGAAATTTGAGGCAGATAAGGACGATGAGGGCAATTTCAAACCTGCTACTGTTAAACTGTCCTTTAAGAACAACCTCATCAATAAAAAACTCTGTACCTATATGAAAGCTCTGGAAATTCGTGAAAATATGCTAAAAGCTAAAGATGATTATTCAGAAGAAGAGTATGCTGACAGTTTGCAGCATATCAATGAAAATATCGAAGAAATCAAGCAGCATCTGCTTGATGACAATATGGTTGTCAAAAAAGGCACTGACCGCCTTACTGTAAAAAATTATCCAAATTAGTGAAACCTCCTGAATTATCAGACATAAGATGATCATATCTAATTAAACAGAAAGCACCCACTCCAAAGGTGGATGCTCCGAGTTTAGGCTAAAGAAATGTCCTTACGGACACCGCCTATCCTGTTGGCAGACAGGATAGGCATTTTTATTTTTTCGCCTGCTCTTCCTCGAAGAGCTTTTCTCTTTATCGAGAAAGGCAAGCAACGCTATAATCAAGCTACCAAAGGACATCAACAATGCTAATATCCCAATGAAAATCGAAATGATCTCATAAGCCGTCATCGGCGCTAAGCAAGCCCCCAGACACTTAACGCCCTGTCATGGGTACTTTCCTTAAAGAGTACCCTAACATATATCATATGTTCTGCAAGAACAATTGTAATTTGAATCTTATTTTATAGACCTATCCCCTATAAATATTTTAATACATCAGATAAGTTATTAATTTCCATATCAGCTTTTTCACTCTCATCTGTTATATTCCACAAACTTCCTAATCCCTGTTTTACCCATATAGTTTTCATACCCAACTGTTTTGCGGGTACAATATCATTATCAATACGGTCACCAATCATGACTGCATTCTCTGGCTTACAACAGCTTCTTTCCAATGCAATTTCAAATATGCGCCTATCAGGTTTTGAAACGCCTTCTTCTGCTGATGCGATAATCAAATCAATATATTTTCGTACTCCAAGATTTTCTAATCTCTCAGAAGTTCCTAATGATTGGTTTGCAATTACACCAATTTTATAAATTCTACTTAACTTTTTCAAACAATCTTTAGTATCTGTATACAGCCTCTCGTATTGCGATTCCCATTTAGGTAATTTCACCCCCAATTGCCTTGCTACCTCTAAATCTCCTTTTTTGTTTTCTTTATAAAACGACATGGCATATTTATAAATTTGCTCGTAAGTTAAACCTGATAAATCCGCTATCCTTTTCATCCTGTCTTCATAAACTTTGCTTTCATCAACCAATGTCGACCCAACATCAAAAAATAGCCATTTTATTTCGTCCTTTTTGGGGCAAAATCCTCTTTTTCTTGCTTCTTCTAGCAGTTTGGGTTGAATTTCTGGGTAAGTCCAATTAATCGGTAGTTCATCCATAATTGCTATTTTTTCAATTTCACTGTGAAGCTCTTTTTCAAATGTATGTATATCTGAGAAGAATAATTTTCCAAAAGTCTCCATTCCATCGAAATTATCTGGTGCAGTCACAGAATATATACAAATTGGAGTAATATCAAAAGTTATTGCTCCTGTTTCTTCATATAGTTCTCGTTTGGCTGTTTCAAGAATATCCTCACCATCTTCTCTATGTCCCCCCGGTGCCTCCCATGTATTTCTTTCCTTGTGCTTGCAAAATACCCATTTACCATTATGTCTGGCAATAATAACTGCAAACTTCAGCATTGAATCATTAATACTATCATAAAAATTCACTTTCGTCATATAATGCTCCTTATTAGATTTCATCTATTTTCTTGCCATTATTACTCTCACAAATAGAGCCAAACTAGAGCCATTTGATAAAACAAATGCCGGAAACCCGCATAAATACAGGCTTTCGGCATTTTAGTCCGTTATTCAAACTCAATCGTTCCCGGTGGCTTACTCGTCAAATCATACATTACCCGATTGACGCCCTTCACCTCATTAATAATTCTGCTCATAACTCTCTGGAGCACCTCAAACGGGATCTCTGCTGACTCAGCGGTCATGAAATCGACCGTATTAACAGCACGCAGTGCCACGGCATAGTCGTAGGTGCGCTCGTCGCCCATGACACCGACGGAACGCATGTTGGTCAGTGCTGCAAAGTACTGGTTCGGCATCCAGGATGGTGCCTTTCCGTTTGCTTTGGTGTATTCCTCCACTGCCTTGTCCACTTCCTCGCGGTAGATGGCATCGGCATCCTGCACGATCTTGACTTTCTCGGCATTTACTTCTCCGATGATACGGATACCGAGTCCCGGTCCCGGGAATGGCTGACGGAAAACAAGTTTTTCCGGGATGCCAAGTTCAAGTCCGGCTTTTCTTACCTCATCCTTGAAAAGGTTGCGGAGCGGCTCAATGATTTCTTTGAAATCAACGAAGTCCGGCAGACCGCCTACGTTGTGGTGGGATTTGATGACGGCTGACTCTCCGCCAAGTCCGCTCTCAACGACATCCGGATAAATGGTTCCCTGTGCAAGGAAATCAACGGCACCGATCTTCTTTGCCTCTTCCTCAAAGACACGGATGAACTCCTCACCAATGATCTTACGTTTATGCTCCGGCTCTGTCACACCGGCTAATTTTCCATAATAACGGTCCTGTGCGTTGACACGGATAAAGTTCAGATCAAACTGTCCGTTTGGTCCGAATACTTCTTCGACCTCGTCGCCCTCATTTTTGCGGAGAAGACCATGGTCTACGAACACACAGGTAAGCTGTTTTCCGATTGCACGGGATAACAGACCTGCTGCAACGGAAGAATCCACACCACCGGATAAGGCAAGCAGTACTTTTCCGTTACCGACTTTTTCACGGATCTCTTTTACCGTATTCTCAACAAAAGAATCCATTCTCCAGGTTTCCTCACAACCGCAGATGCCGCGTACAAAGTTGTGAAGCATCTTTGTGCCTTCCTGTGTGTGAAGCACTTCCGGGTGGAACTGGATTGCAAATAATCCTTTCTCCTGGTTCTCTGCTGCGGCAACCGGACAATCCGCCGTATGTGCAACGATGTTAAATCCCGGTGCAGCCTTTGAAATATAATCGAAATGACTCATCCAGCAGATCGTATTTTCTGATACGCCGGTAAATAACGGTGATGACGTATCGACCATAACCTCGGTCTTACCATATTCACGGACAGGTGCCTTTTCCACCTTTCCTCCAAGTACGTGCATCATCAACTGCGCACCATAGCAGAGTCCTAAAACCGGCACGCCGAGTTCAAATAATTCTTTTGAACAGGTCGGTGAATCAGCTTCATAGCAGCTGTTCGGACCGCCGGTAAGAATGATTCCCTTTGGATTCATTGCCTTGATCTGCGCGATATCCGTCTTGTAGGAATATATTTCACAGTAAACATTGCATTCTCTGACACGTCTCGCAACCAGCTGGTTGTACTGACCGCCAAAATCAATGACAATTACTTTCTCATGATCCATTGATCTTCTTCCTCCTGATGTTTTCGTTGCCTGCAATCTGTTCATGACGATGCCTTTTTCAAAAGCATATCCTTCCCTGATACAAGCTTTAATGATACTTATTATAAGATACGTTTTAGGAGTTTACAAGGCGTTTTTCCCTACATTACGGTATTTTGTCATTTTTATTAAAAAAATACATGCTTGTGGCTCAAATATCACTTAATTGTAAAAGACACTTACCTGAGAATTTCTGTTTAAAAACCAATCTGATATATTTTAAAATCTATGAATTATAAAACAAAAATACATATCCCTTTCCATCTCCGGTCATACTATCCACATGAAAAGACATTCCAATCTCCCGGATTTTTCAAAACTCTGCGCACCGGAGCAGAACTCTATACAGGATGCAGTTTCCCTGCTGATCCACTTCTTCTTTCTTGGAAGCTTTTGGGGATTTCTCTGGGAAACCCTTATCTTCATTGCAAAAGATAATACTTTTCGCAACCGCGGATTTTTTTATGGTCCCTGGCTCCCCGTTTATGGCATCGGAGCGGTAGTATTTTACTGTCTGTTTCATTCTTCCAGAGAAACTATATCCATCAGGTCTCTCCACAAATCAAACCGACTTTTTCTTTTTAAAACAAAATACCACCCGCTCACAATATTCATAAAAACTGCCCTTCTCGGAACAGCTTTAGAACTTGTGATCGGATGGTTCCTTGATATCTTTTTCGATTTACGATACTGGGATTACAGCAGTTATCCTTTTAATTTTCACGGATATATCTGCCTTCTGTCAGCAGTCGGATTTGGTGTTGCCGGCATGCTCTGGATCTGCGTGTTTTCTGAAATTTTCCGAAAACTCTGGTTTTCCCTGCCGCCAGGCTTCAGACGTGGCTTCAACAGTGTGCTGATACTCTTATTTCTCGCGGACTGCGCTGCTGCGCTGATTTTTCCCAATACCGGACATGGAATAACTTTTTAATTTCTGACACTTCCACCCTCTAAAAATTCGCTTTCCTCTTTCATGACCTGTTCTTCTTTTTCTTTAAAGATCATTCCGAAAATAGTTCTCACAAGCGGACCTGCAAAAAAGATCTGCCAGAAAAATGCCATTGGGAAATTCAGTGCTGTTGTCTGAAGCCACACTGCGATCACTTCTTTTCCTGCATGTTTAAATAAAAGTGTTGCTGCCAGGCTCATTGTCGGACACATCAGACAGACTGTGATTGATGAAATGGCAAGGATCAGCATGATCGGTTTGTCCACGCCCGGTGTCACGATACGAAATGCAAGTTTTTTGGACAGTGATCCATAGAGGAAAAAGTCAAGAATAAACGCAAGCGGTCCCATAATGATCAGTTCATGAAATGCATTTAAAAATACAACGTTGCTCATTCCTCCCATGTTCAGTGCAATGTTGTAGCAGATCATTGCGTACACCATGACGAACACCATTAAAATAGTAAATACGACTTCCTGTAACTTTGTTTTTGGCATATTTTTCTCTCCTCATTCTTTTGATAAAATAATTATTTTTGCCGACAAAAAAGCAGAGAAAGCAATCTTTGCGATCGCTTTCTCTGCTGCACGTCGTGTGATTATTATAGCGTATTCCAAAAGCTCATATAATAGTTTTAATTTCACAAACTTTTTTTGTAATTCATGGAACTCATTGTGCAATTTTGTAAATTGTATTTTTCCATCTCCTGAAATACATTTTCCCGTTTTATGAAACACGTTTTTGTTTTAATAAACTTTTGTTTTATGAAACACGCCCATTTGTTTTAATAAACACGCTTTTACGTTTTATGCATGCTGATGCAGATATTTCTCCCTTGTTGCAAGTCCACCACGGATATGGCGCTCGGATTTATTGACATCTAACACTTTGCGTGCCTCCGCTGCAAGCGATGGATTGACCTGGACAAGGCGTTCTGTAACATCTTTATGTACCGTACTCTTGCTAATCCCAAAATGTTTCGCCGCCTGACGCACCGTCGTATTATTATCAATAATATATCTGGCTATTTCCATAGCTCTTTCCTCAATATAGGTTTTCACAAAAACTCCCCTGCAATACTTGTTTTTACATTGTATGCAGGGGAGTTATATACTATTCTTTCAAACATTTATTGCAGCAGTTCCTGTTGTGCAGCCTGCTGCTGTTGATGATATGCATTTTTCTGTTCATACATCCGCCAGTCAGCTTCCATGATCTTCTCATTAAATTCTTTTCCGTGCTCTGCCCAGGTAACTCCCACTGAAATGCTAATATTGTTGTTCATCATTTCACAGACAGATCTTACATTATCATAAAATTGCGTTTCTGTCGTACCCGGATCAAATACTGCAATGCCAACCTGAAACTGATCCATACTCTGATATTTTTCTATTTCCTCATTGTATCTGTTACGATTATCTTTCATATTTACATCCGACATGTCGATTTCAGTCTTAGCAACTCCGGTGTATTCGATCCAGAATTTTTTTCTTTTTCTCCCACATGTGCCAATCCGGTACCTTTTGTTTTCGCGGACTTTTCCACATTGTGATAATAACATTCTAGTGTTGCAAGTTCACAGATCGACCGGATCTGTGACAGGGCAGGTTTATTGACAACAATATTTTCCTCTTCCTTTGCCAGCACAAGCATATCCTTCTCTTCTACTGCACGCTCTGTCAGATCCGCTCTGCACATTTCATACGCTTCCTGCGATATCGTTTCTGTTTCATATTTTTATTTTCAAAAATATAATCCATAGAACCAAAACCTACCGCCATGTTCTGTATCTCACTCTCCGGAAGTGTGAGGGTGATTGTTTTTGTTTCCTCCTCAAAGGTTCAATTACACATTCCATTCTACAATAAGGTCTCTTCACCCCCTGTTTTTTAACAAAAGAATATTTTTTCACCCTACAGTTTCTTTATCTTAATATTTTTTCCAGCACCCTTTGACTTAAAAATAGCTTTATAATCAGAAACTTTTTTTGCCGGTACTTTAAAGGTTGCATTTTTCTTAATGTTCTTGAATGCATCCTTTCCAACACCTGATTTTTTCAGTTTTGTTGTCTTTAATGTGATATTTGCAAGTTTTTTATCACCGGAAAACGCTTCCTTTCCAATCTTGTTTAATCCGGTAGAAGATGCCGTAAATGTGGTAAGTTTTGTACATTTATAAAATGATTTATTTCCGATTGCCTTTACATTAGAACCAACCGTAACTTTCGTAAGTTTACTGCATCCGGAAAATGCGCTGTCTGCAATTGCAGTTACCTTAAATGTATATCCGTTGATTTTAACCGTTGCAGGAATAGATGCCTTTGTAATGTTTTTCTTTGCATATTTATTTACAGTTACTGTATTTTTTCCGGTTACTTTATACTTGATCTGTCCAACTGTTTTCACCGTTCCAACTGCCGGTTTTTTCTTTTTGTCTGTAGTTCCGGTATTTTCCGTATCAGCTTTTACCAGCGCCAAAATCGCTGTTTCCAGATCACTTGCTGCCTGATCTACTACAGTCTGTTCTGCTGTTGCATCTGTAAGTTTCTTTGCAGCATCGAGCGCAGTCTGTAAATTTTTCCAGCTCTCTGCTGTGTAATCACTCTGCTTTAATGCCTCCGCTTTCTCGATTACAGCGTTAAGTTTTGTAACATCTGTTTTTGTTTCTTCCTTTGTCTCTGCCTTTACCAGTGCTTTGATTGCAGCATTCAGATGCTCTGTTGCCTCATCTACAGTAGACTGCGTGTGCGGAGCCGCAAGCTCATCTTTTGCCTCTTTCAATTCAACGCAAAGATCAGACCAGCTTGCTGCCGTATAATCACTCTCAGTTAAGTTCTCTGCACTTTTAATTGCAGCTTCAAGTGCCGTCGTATCCACCGTTTCCTCTTCATCCTTAACAATATTTGCATCGGTTACCTTAAATTTTACCGTGTAATCATTGTAACCAAGTGCATATACCGTGATTGTCCAGTATCCGGTTCCGTCTGTTCCCGCCGGCAGTTTACAACGCAGTGAATCTGTAAGACCAAGCTGGATTCCCTGTGCTTTGTGCATCCAGTTATCTGATGCAAACTTGGTTCCATAAGATTGAAGTGGATCGGTATAAGTACTGTCGGATCCATAATAAGTCCACTCTACTGCCTGCATATCAGCACCAAGTGCACCGTAGCCCTCCCCAGTCAGATCGACACGAAGAAATTCTCCGTAAGAACCGTTTGCCTCTTTTACCGTTGTTGTAATATTCTCTGCTGTTTTTAATGCAGCGTCCTTGATTCCGGAATCCGTTCCATTGTTTACTCTCGCAGCAAACGAAAAACTTCCGTCCTCATTTTGGGTAACTGTTTTTAGACCATTGGTGTTTTCTGTTACTTCTGCAACCAGATCCGTATAGTTTTTCAGATTTTCCTCCGAAAATCCACCGGATAAAGTACTGCCATTTTCCACTACGGTATATGCTGCTTTAAAAGCTTCATAATCTTCAGTTTTTACTTTGACTGGAACATATTTAAGTCCTGTTACCACATAGCTTTCAATCTCATTTTTATCATAGGAAAAAGTCTCTCCGTTCGTCAGCACACCGGTGGCTGCTCCTGTATAATATGCCACTTTGAGCTTTGTACCATCTTTTTTTGTAATTTCTGACGTACACTGATAACTTCCCCTGTGCAGTCCGTGATTGGTGGTTGCTCTCGATACGGTATCAAATGCACCCATGTCAAGCTCAGCGCTGCATAAGCATACTGATACTCCTGCGTTTCTCCCGTTTCACTCTTCACCTCGGTTCCAGTGATCTGCTCTGCTTCCACTGCACTTTCTTCTGCGGCAAAAACCGTCATGGACGATGTCCCTGTTGCTGCCACCATGGAAAAAGCCAATACTCCGGTCAGGATCCGGGCAGATACATTTTTTCTTTTCATTTTTTTAATCCTTCATTTTGCTTTATCTATCAAAAGTTAGTCTTTGTTAACTCTCAATCAAAAAATTCACACTATCAGATTCCGATCCACAGGTATAAGAAAAGCAGAAATACCGCCCTTATGGCAGTAAACCACAATTCATTCCCTTTCAATTTTCCAGAGACACCATAGTGGATATTTCCTTTCGGACAGATGCCGGTACATTTCTGACACATAAAACAGTCGCCTCTCGTCTCAATCGCCCCCAGTTCCGGCAGTCCGATATCCGAGGGACATTTTTTCGTGCATACTGCACAGCCAGAGATACAGTTCTCCCTTTCTCTTCTGAGCGCAAAATATGGCAGTACTGGAAGAAGTGAAAATATCGCTCCCATCGGGCACAAAATACGGCAGAAAAAACGCTCCTGCACGCACATGCCTCACAGGATGAGAATGAGCAGGACGACTCCCGCAAAATATCCTTCCAATGCAAAATTTCCTGCATGAAGCATGGAAAAGACATCCCACGGACTGCTGCCGTAAGTTCCATGCCAAGCGTGACCGGTTTCTTTTTTAATTTTTTACAGGCCCAGACATAAGCTGCATGCACCCAGTCCGACAGACTTCCAAATGCACAGGCAAATCCACAGAAAAAACGGCCGAACACTACGGTAGATGCACAGAATATGATAAGTGACAGCACAAATGAAGTGATTTCAATCTGTGCACCCGTTCCCATCTGTCCGGCAATATATTTCACACCGGAAAATGCAGCCGTGAACGCTGACGGAAAAAATACAAAAAACAATAACTGTATTCCCGCAAGGATCCATGCCGGAATCTGCTTTTTATGCTTCTTCCAGAAAACAGCTCCATTTGTCTTTCGTTCCTTTGATATACAATTTTTTTGAATTATTTCAACTATATTTTTTAACTTCGTACTTTCCAAATTTTTCTTCACTCTTACTGTTCTGCCTGTTTCAGTGCCTCGCTGACAGCATCCCTGATCCCGGTAGAACTGAACGTTGCACCGCTTACGGTATCCACATCTGCGGACTGCGCCTCTATGATCTTTGGAATAATATCTTCCGCCATGGATAAATAGGCTTTATCCTCGCCGTCTGCGGAAGTTATCTCAATTTCGCTGATTGTTCCATTTTCCACGGTCACAAGCACGGTGATCATTCCGCCAAAACCTTTTGCCCCGCCTTCCCATCTGCCGTCCGGATAAGTTCCTTTTATATCGACAGTTTTTTCTTTTTCCTGCTGCAGTTTTGTCACCTGCACCTCTAACTTTGTGATCTCTTCATCCTTGCTTCTGTCCTTTAATACCTGATTGTAACCTGCCAGTATCAATATGACCGCAGCCAGACAAAATGACCGGATCAAAAAATCTTTCATCTGCTATTCTCCCTTAATTTTTTGCCTGCTCCAATGCCTTTTGACAGGCTTCAATGATTGCTTTTGAGGAACAGGTTGCAGACGATACCGTATCGATCCCTTCTGTACTGTTCTTTTGTAATATCTGACTGACAACACCTTCTGACGCGGCTTTTATATAGAATGAATTGCTCTTTCCTCCGTCTCCGGAAATATCTTTGATCTCCTTGATCTGATCGTTTTCGATCACAAGCGTGAGCGTCAGTTTATATTCATCAAAATCTTCATCCTCATCCGGAATGCAGACAACACTGACCTTATAATCACCATTTTTATAGATCAGCGTTGTCTCGCCACTATTCTCGGTATTTTCCGTATCATTTTTTTCAGTATCTCCGCCACTCTCAGTATTTTCACCTCTATTTTCCGTATCCTCGCTGTTATTTTCCGTATTTTCGCTGTTCTTTTCCGTATTTTCGCTGTTGTTTTCCGTATCCTCACTGTCTTTTTCCGTGTCTTCGCTGTTCTTTGTATCGTCATCACCGCTCTGGCTGCCAGAGAACGTGTAGTTTCCATCTTTTGCCGCAGCTTTTACCACCACATCCACGGCATGCAGTACTGCCTTTGATGTACAGGTTGCACCGGAGACCGTATCCACCCCGTCAATTCCGTTTTTATTTACGATCTGTGTTACAACCCCCGGATGCTTACTACTGCCGGAAACCGCCTTTGTAATATAAGTATCATTCTGGGAATCTCCATCCCCGTACACATCGGAAACTGCAATGATTTTTCCATTCTGAAACATCACTTTTACATGCAGGTTGTACGCCGTAAAAGCACCGCTCTCATCCGGGTTACAGACAACGACTCCATAATAGGAGCTCGCTTTTGATGTGTCCGGCTTTTCGGTATCATCTTCTGTTTCGGTATCCGTCTCCCCCTTTTTCGCTTTTTTTGCAGCCTCCATCGCATTTGATACTGCCTCAATGATTCCTTTGGAACTGTATGTTGCACCGGAAACCGTATCTACAGACAGGCTCTGCTTTTCTAAAATACTTGCCGTCACGCCCTCCTTTGCACGGTTAAAAAATCCCGCATCATCTGATGTTTTTACAATATAAATCCCAATGATCGACTTGTCTTTGATCTCGATAAACAATTTGACCGGTCCGGCAAATCCATTTCCAGTTCCTTCATAATAGCCATCATTCAACGCAAAATCTCCCTTTGCCATAACCGTTTGTTCTTCCCCGTCACTGGAAGATAACGCATCTTTTACTGCATTTATGATTCCTCTTGAACTGTATGTTGCACCGGAAACCGTATCCACATCCGTACTCTGCTTTGCAAGGATGCTCGCTGTCACACCTTCTTTTGCACGATTGAAAAAGGCTTCATCATCTGAATTACTCAAAATGTTGATCGACCGGATCGTCTGATTTTTTATCACAACTGAAACTTTGATCTTACCGGAAAATCCGTTCGCACTGCCTTCATAAGTTCCGTCTGCAAGATCAAACGCACCGTCTAAAACAACAGCCGCTTCCGTATTTTCAACTTCCGTCTCTTCTACCGACTCCATACCGGCACTTTCGATAATAGTTTCCGTCTCTGTCAGTTCATCTTCTGACTCTGAACCATAAACCGGTGCTGTATAATCACTCAGGGAAACCACTGCACCAATTCCCACCACCGCTGCCAGAATGACGGGTACAATTCCTGAAATATTTTTCATACTTGTCTCCATACCAAATCATTCGTTTATACTTTTTTTTCAATGATCTTCGTATCCATTTCCGACTCAAAACTGTCTGCGATTCCCTTTGTGACATAGATTTCCCTGTCATCCGTCATCAGAATCATGTCAAATTCATCACTGTGATTTCTCCAATATTCCGTTGCGGCTTCTTTCCCCATAATAAAAACGGATGTAGAAAGTCCGTCCGCAAGCGTTCCATCTGCTGTGACAATGGAAACGGAAATTAACCCGTTCTCCACCGGATAACCGGTTTTGGGATCTATGATATGATGATATGTCCTGCCGTCCTGCTCAAAATAACGTTCATAACCGCCGGAAGTGATCACCGCCTTATCCTGTATGGAAAGCACCCCAAGATACTGATCTGTATCCTGTGGGTCCTGCACTGCCACGCGCCAGCTGCTTCCATCCTTCTTTGTTCCAAGTGCCTGCACATTTCCACCAAGATTGACCAGTCCGCTCTTGATCCCGCAGGCACGAAAAATATCCATGATACGTGCAGAAGTATAACCTTTCGCGATTCCTCCAAAGTCGATCTGCATTCCGTCCTTTTTAAAAGCGATCTGCGATGTCTCTTTATCATAAGAAATATCCGATGCATCTGTCAGCGTGAGCAGATCCTTAAGTTCGTCTGCGTCCGGCACCCTGAAATTGTCATCTGTAAATCCCCATGCTTTCATAACCGGATAAATCGCAATATCAAATGCACCATCTGTAGCTTCATACAGATCCAGTGAGCGTTCCACCAGATATGCTGTCTCCTCCGAGAGTATTCCATCTCCGCTCTGATTGATTTTATATATCTCACTGTCCTCATTTCCCGTAGACAACAATTGATCCAGCCGGCTGATCTCATCTGCCGCCTGATCCACGGCCTCTGTGGCTCCTTTGCCATAAGCAGTTACCGTCATATATGTGTCCATTGCAAAGAGATCTCTGCTCGCCTCGGTATCTCCCCCATCGGTACCACAGCCACCTGCCACAACCATGACTGCTGCAAAAATCAGAAATATAATTTTTCTTTTTACTTTACCTTCGCTCATTTTCCCTCTAACTTTGGTTAGTATTTTCTAACCATTTTAGCTTACAATGCACCAGACGCAAATGTCAATCTGCACTTTTGAGACTTTTTCTCATTTTGATCTCCATTTCCCATGTTACCGCAAAAAAATCCCCTCACATACAGACAACAACCTGCATATAAGAGGATTCCTCAATTATATTATATTTCATTCAATTTAATTATATTTCAATGCCTTTTTGAGAGCTGCTGAAATCGCCGTTCCCACAACAAAGCAGACAATTGCCTCAACTAGTCCGTTGACACCTACAAATGCTAAAATGAACAGCAATGCATTTTTTGCACCAAGAGCTGATACAAATGACTGGATGTATTCCGTATTGTAAAATCCAATCACTAACATTCCCATAAAAAATGTGGTGTTCAGCAGCGGACAACAAAGGTTGCTGATCGTAACAGATACACCTGACGGCAGCTTTGTTTTACGAAGTCCTTTATAGATCAGACCTGTCAGCCATCCCATTAAAATACGGGTAGGTACGCATACTAAAAATGTTAAAAATCCGTTGATTCCAAGCAGTGCAGCACCAAATGGGCTCATGCCGAAGCACTGGATGAAACTTGTAACACCGAACACGCCGCCTAAGATTGCGCCTGCCGCCGGTCCTAACGTAACAGCTCCTACCGCTACCGGAACGACGATCAGCGTGATCTCAAGACCAGCTGTTCTGATATATCCGATCGGGGTAAAAGCCATGATGAGAATGATAGCAACTAAAAGTGCCATCTCCACAAGATACTTTGTGGAAAACTTTTTCTGAGTCATAGTCTCTTCCTCTTTTCTTGTAATATGTAATTTTACAACGTTATTAAGTATAACACTTGCATGCTCATTCCGCAATCCCGCATCCATATTTACTTCGTAATGTCATGTTTTTATTTTCATCCAATTTTTACCATATTCCATCCAATTAACTATATTTCAATGCTTTCTTCAAAGCCGCGGAAATTGCGGTTCCGACGATAAAACATACCACCGCCTCAACCAGTCCGTTGATTCCGACAAATGCTATCACAAACAAAAATGGATTGCTGACACCAAGCGTCTGAACAAACGACTGGATGTACTCGGTCTGGTAAAACCCAAATACCAGCATGCTCATAAAAAACGTGGTATTTAAAAGCGGACAGCACAGATTCGCGATTGTGATTGATACATTCGATGGTATTTTTGTTTTGCGGATTCCCTGATAAATCAGTCCTGTCAGCCAGCCCGTCAGGATACGGGTCGGTACATACAGCAAAAATGCCAGAAACGGATTGATGCTAAGAAGCATCGCACCAAATGCATTCAGTCCGAAGCAGCGCAAAAAACTGGCAAGTCCAAATACACCTCCTAAAATTGCACCAGCCGCAGGCCCTAAAGTAACAGCTCCTACCGCCACCGGAACAACGATCAGTGTAATCTCAATACCTGCCGTCTTAATGTATCCGAGTGGGGTAAAAGCCATGATAAGAATGATGGCAACTAAAAGTGCCATTTCCACAAGAAACTTTGTGGAGAACTTTTTCTTGTTCATAGTCCCTTCCTCTTTTCTCGTTTTTATGTAATTTTATACGAAACACAGGACGAGCCATTTGTGGATCAGTATAAATTTCCGGCATCCTGTATCTCTGCAACGTTACTAAGTATAACATCTGGCAGAATTTTCCGCAATCTTAGATTGCGTTAATCCTAAAATCCTAAAATTGTGCCATTCTCAGAATTGCACTACCACTTTTTTATATTTTTATTGTTTCCTTAATTATCAATAAATGCCATTGACTTTCTGCTTTTTGCGTGCAAAGCTAACCATATATTTATAAGAAAAGAGTTTTTACCATGATACAGAAAAAAAATGTACTTAACACCGTTCCGATTATCTGCCTTGGTGCCCTGCTTTTGGGGGCGGCATACGGGCAGCTTCACACGCCAATGACGCCGCCACCGATTACAGCTCTCGCCTCAGATATTCTGCCGACGACAGGCAATGTCCGAGCACTTGTTGTTGTGGTCGATTTTGCGGATGCGAAATATGATACAGACAGACGCCTGTCCGATGAAGAAATTTCCTCCTATCTGTTTGGCACAGACAATACTGAATTTTATCCCTGTGAGAGCCTGACTAGTTATTTTGACCGTGCTTCATACGGATCACTGCATATGACCGGAAATGTATTTCATTACACAGCGAAAGGTACGATCGCATCCTACGAAAAAACGAACGATGGATACGAAACGCTGGTGCGTGAGGTTCTTTCCGGTTTAAATGATACGATCGACTATACCGATTATGATTCTGACGGCGATGGCTATATCGACGCTCTCTGCCTTTCTGTTCCAAGCAGAGGCAATGCTGATTTCTGGTATGGCTGTACGGCATCCTGGTGGGCTTCCACCCTGCCGGATTTAGATGGCGAAAAATTAAGGAAGCTGTCTGATCATACCGCGCACTGATGCTTCCAGTTATTTTTCAGAATACATGATCCTTGACTATATCACCCCGAATGGTAATTATGACGGTCTGTTTTCTTCCGGCGGACTTCGTATTTATCACGTCGATGCCACCCTTGCAAACGACGAATACGGTACCCCCTATCTGACTGCTGATAACTACAGTCCTGTCTACGATTCCACCAATAACGGCAGGCGGATCTTAGACTGGTCAATAACGGAAATGGCTCTTACCGGGACGGTGACGTGATCGGAGGCACTGCCACAGGCTTTGGCTGGTATGACAACAACGGACAGTTGACCATTGATACCGGATATACGATCACGGTCGACTCCGTATCTGAGGATCAGAAAAACTGTACCATAACGATTTTGACAAACAACTAAGTATATTTTCCCTCAACTCCTGACCAAGAGCCTCAAATTTCCTCCAACTCCAAACAAGAAGCCTCAAATTTTCTCCAGCTCCCAGCAAAAAGCCCGTCCTTCCTGTCAGCTTCCTCACAGAAGCCGCACACGAAAGACGGGCTTTCTATCTTACAGGTTATTCACCTATGTATTATTTGCCTAACTCAGCTTTTAATGCTGTTGTTAAAGCAGGAACGATCTTATTCAGATCACCAACCAGACCGTAATCAGCTACGTCGAAGATTGGAGCATCTTCATCTTTGTTGATTGCGATGATCAGGTCAGAATCTTCCATACCAGCTACGTGCTGGATTGCTCCGGAAATACCGATTGCAAAGTAGATCTGAGGACGAACAGTTTTACCAGTCTGACCTACCTGTAAATCAACTGGTAACCAGCCATTCTCTACAACTGCACGGGAGCAGCTTACAGTACCGCCAAGTACCTCTGCAAGATCTTCCAAAAGTTTGAAGTTCTCTTTGGAACCAACTCCACGACCACCGGAAACAAGGATCTTTGCTTCCATAATGTTTGCTGTGCTCTTAACAGCTTTTACGATGTTTAAGATCTCAACATATCTGTTGTTTGGTGTAAATCCCGGGTTGTACTCTACAACGTTTGCTTTTGCACCGCTGATCGGAGCGATCTTCTGCATAACACCTGGACGTACAGTTGCCATCTGAGGACGGTTGTCCGGGCAGGCAATTGTTGCGATGGTGTTACCACCAAATGCAGGACGTGTCATTAATAACTGGTTGTGTTTCTGCTCTGATTCTTTACCAGGTGCAGCAACCAGTGGGAAATCACCGATCTCAAGAGATGTACAGTCTGCTGTCAGACCTGTTTTTACTCTTGCAGAAACAGTAGGTCCTAAGTCACGGCCGATAGCAGTTGCACCAACTAACATGATTTCAGGTTTGAACTCGTTAATTACAGATGCTAATGCATGAGCATACGGCTCTGTTCTGTAGTCTTTTAATTCAGGATCATCTACTACGATAACTTTGTCAGCACCATACTCAGCTAACTGATCTGCTAATCCTTTTACACCAGAACCAATTAATACAGCAGTTACGTCTGTACCTAAATCTTTTGCTAAGTCTTTGCCTTTTCCAAGTAACTCAAATGCAACGCCATCTAATACGTTATCTACCTGCTGTGCAAAGACAAATACTCCTTTATATTCTTCTAATGCCATGTTATTCACCACTTTTCCTTTTTTTATTAGATAATGTGTTTCTCTTTGAATTTACCGATCAAATATGCTACGGATTCTGCCGGATCAAGGTTTACTTTCTCACCAGCACCCTTTGCAACTTTATCAGATGCTTTTGCAATCTTAGTAGGAGATCCCTTTAAACCAAGATCAGAATCGTCAACATCCTTTAAGTCTGCTCTGCCCCAAACGGTTACTTCTTTGTCAAATGCATCGAAGATTCCGCCCGGTGTCATGTAACGCGGCTCATTTAATTCAGAAAGAGCAGTTACCAGACAAGGCATTTTTGCTTTTAACTCATGATATCTGTCTTCGTACTGACGTTTTACAACAACAGAATCACCCTCTACTTTGATGTCTGCTGCGTAAGAGATAACCGGAAGTCCAAGATGCTCAGCGATCTGAGGACCAACCTGTGCAGTATCACCATCGATAGCCTGACGTCCTGTGATGATCAGGTCATAGTCTAAGTTACGAAGTGCACCAGCGATTGTGGTAGATGTTGCCCATGTATCAGCTCCACCTAATACGCGGTCTGTTACAAGAACTGCTTCATCAGCACCCATTGCTAATGCTTCACGAAGAACTGCATCAGCCTTTGGAAGTCCCATGGTAAGAACTGTAACTTTTGCTCCTGTCTCATCTTTGATTCTAAGTGCTGCTTCAAGACCAGCTTTATCATCTGGGTTCATGATAGCAAGCATTGCTGCTCTGTCAAGCGTTCCATCCGGGTTGAACTTAACGCCGCCCTTTGTATCAGGAACCTGTTTAATACATACTACGATATTCATGTATTTTTCACTCCTTATGTTTTATATGTTTAAATTTTACGCGGATTGATTCGAAATTACTTTAACAGTGCACCGGAGATTACCATACGCTGGACTTCGCTTGTACCCTCGTAGATCTCAGTGATCTTAGCATCACGCATCATACGCTCTACATCGTACTCTCTGATATATCCGTATCCACCGAATAACTGAACAACCTCAGTTGTAACAGCCATTGCAGTCTCTGCTGCGAATAATTTCGCTTTTGCAGCTTCTACAGAATATACTTTCTGAGTAGCTTTTGCCATTGCAGCTTTGTAAACTAAAAGCTGTGCAGCTTCGATTCTTGCAGCCATATCAGCAAGTTTGAACTGTGTATTCTGCTGCTGTGCGATTGAACGTCCAAACTGTTTTCTCTCTTTTGTATAAGCGATAGCTCTGTCTAATGCGCCCTCAGCGATACCAAGTGCCTGAGCAGCAATACCGATACGTCCACCATCAAGTGTGTGCATTGCGATCGGGAAACCTTTTCCTTCCGGTCCTAACAGATTCTCTTTCGGGATTCTGCAGTCTTCGAAGATCAGCTCATAAGTAGATGATCCACGGATACCCATCTTCTTCTCTTTTGTTCCGAATGAGAAGCCTGGAGCTCCCTTATCAACGATGAATGCAGAGAAGTTTTTCTTCTTTCTGCCTCTCTTATCCTCTGTGATGCTTGTGATAGCGATTACAATATAAACATCTGCAACTTTACCATTGGTAATGAAGCATTTTGATCCATTTAATACCCACTCGTCACCATCTAAAACAGCTTTTGTCTGTGCACCCTGTGCATCAGTACCAGCCCCCGGCTCAGTTAATGCGAATGCACCTAACTTCTCGCCTGTTGCAAGTGGTTTTACATATTTCTGTTTCTGCTCTTCTGTACCATATGTCATGATCGGATCGATGCAGAGAGATGTATGTGCAGATACAACAACACCTGTGGTTGCGCAAACTTTAGATAACTCTTCTACGCACATAACGTATGTAAGAGGATCACAACCCTGTCCACCATATTCTTTCGGAACCGGGATTCCCATGAATCCGTATTTCTGCATTTTCTTAACCGTTTCAGCCGGGAAAGCTTCTGTCTCATCTGTTTCCTGTGCAAGCGGTTTTACTTCTGTTTCAGCAAATTCCTTGAATAAGGAACGCGCCATTTCATGTTTCTTGTCTAAAGTGAAATCCATGATCTAATTTTCCTCCATAAATATTTATTTTACTGAGCATCGACCGGAGTCTTTGTACGATCAGCATTGTATACATAGAATCCCTTGCCGCTCTTTGCTCCAAGGTTACCACCACGAACCATCTTACGGATCAGTGGGCATGCACGATATTTGCTGTCGCCTGTCTCTTTGTAAAGTACATCCATGATAGCAAGGCAGATATCAAGACCGATGAAATCACCTAACTCTAACGGTCCCATTGGGTGGTTAGCACCAAGTTTCATAGCTGCATCGATACCAGCGATATCGGAAACACCTTCCATTTTGATGAATGCAGCTTCGTTGATCATTGGGATTAAGATACGGTTTACAACGAAACCAGCAGCCTCATTAACCTGTACCGGAGTTTTTCCGATCTCTTCAGAAATTTTCTTAATAGCGGAAACAGTTTCATCCGGGGTATTCACACCAGCGATAACCTCGATCAGTTTCATACGGTCTGCCGGGTTGAAGAAATGCATACCAACCATTGGACGGTTTAATCCGTTTCCGATCTCTGTGATGGAAAGACTGGATGTGTTAGAAGCGAAGATACAATCTGGTTTTGCGATCTCGTCTAATTCTTTGAAAGTAGTTTTCTTTACTTCCATGTTCTCGAAAGCTGCCTCTACGATCAGATCACAGTCTTTGCAAAGGTCTTCTTTTAAACCTGGAGTGATTTTTGCAAGGATGCCATCAACAGCTTCCTGTGTCATTTTTCCTTTTTCTACTAATCTTGCATAACCTTTTTTGATTTTCTCTTTTCCGCCTTCAGCCCACTCCTGCTTGATATCGCAAAGTGCTACTTCATATCCTTCTACCTGAGCAAATGCTTTTGCAATGCCCTGTCCCATAGTTCCTGCACCAATAACGCCAACCTTCATTTCGGTTACCTCCTGAAAATAATTATGTTAACTGTATGTTTGAAAAATGCAATCCCCGGGAAGTCATTCCCCGGGAATTACTATAAAAAACTATTATCTCTCAACGATTGTAGAGCATCCCATACCACCGCCGATGCAAAGTGTAGCAAGACCTCTCTTAGCGTCTCTCTTCTGCATCTCATGCAGTAATGTAACAAGGATACGGCATCCGGAAGCACCTACCGGGTGTCCTAATGCGATTGCACCACCGTTTACGTTTACTTTTGACATATCGAATTTCAGATCTCTTGCTACTGCGATAGACTGAGCTGCGAATGCTTCGTTTGCTTCGATTAAGTCCATATCATCAATAGATAAACCAGTTTTTGCTAATACTTTTCTTGTAGAAGCAACAGGTCCAACACCCATGATTTCAGGCTCAACTCCACCAAGAGCACCTGCTACCCATGTAGCCATTGGTGTAACACCAAGCTCTTTTGCTTTTTCTTCACTCATAACAACGATTGCTGCTGCACCATCGTTGATACCGGAAGCGTTACCTGCTGTAACAAGTCCGCCCTCTTTACCGGAGCAGCATTTTAATTTTGCTAAAGACTCAGCAGTTGTACCGGCACGTGGTCCCTCATCTTTCACGAAATCAACGATCTCTTTTTTCACTTTAACAGGAACCGGAACGATCTCATCATCAAATTTGCCTTCAGCGATTGCTTTTTCACATTTCTGCTGGCTGTTTGCTGAGAACTCGTCAAGTTCTTCTCTTGTAATGCCATATTTATCACATACATTCTCTGCAGTGATCATCATATGATAGTGGTTGAATGCATCTGTTAATGCATCATTTACCATTGTATCGATGATCGTTGCATTGTTCATACGATATCCAAAACGAGCTTTTGTCATAGCATATGGTGCCATAGACATGTTTTCCATACCACCTGCAACAACGATATCAGCTTCACCTGCCATGATCATGGTAGCTGCATCATTGACACATTTTAAACCAGAACCACAAACAACGTTGATTGTGATTGCCGGAACTTCGATTGGCAGTCCTGCTTTGATTGCTGCCTGACGTGCAACGTTCTGTCCCTGAGCTGCCTGGATTACACAACCCATTTTTACCTCGTCAACCATCTCCGGTTTAACGTTTGCTCTTCTTAAAGCCTCTTTGATAACGATTGCACCTAAGTCTGCTGCTGGAGTATTGCTTAATGCTCCACCCATTTTACCGATTGCGGTACGGCAGGCACCTGCTAAAACTACTTTCTTTGCCATTTTGAATTCTCCTTTCAATTTAACACAAAGCTCTGCTTTTGCAGAGAATTTGTTTCTTTCTCTTTAAAGTCGCCGAAAAATGCTGTTAATTTTTTAACAATCTTTTTTAAAAAAATAAATTCAAACTTTCGGTTGAAATTTATCTTTTTTTCTTTCATTTTAAAAAGCTTATTTGCTATGTAATCAGCTATTTTTCTGCATTTCTTGTACTTTCTTATGCTAACATATTTCACAATTAATTGCAATAGCTTTCTTTATTTTTCATCTTTGTAAACAATTTTTTACTTCCTTTTTGCTCCATTTTGCGGGGTTTTTTGTTAAATTTTTATCATTTTATCATTTTGTTTAATAAAACACATGATTACCTATAACTGTTCCTTCTATAATGCCGTTATTCACACGAAAATACAGACAATTTGTTGTGCTCGTTCCACCCAGAACCGCCTGTGCCGCACTCATACAATCGGAAGCGACTCCCTGCTCCAGACGGTATGCAAGACGACCGCTGGCAACCGGAGAGAACTGCCCTCCCTGATAAATCACACCGGAAACCGTATTCGGAAAATAGGAGCTTCTGACACGGTTCATGATCACGCTGCCCACCGCAAGTTTTCCATCATATGGCTCGCCCCATGCCTCACACTGGATGATGGCAGCTAACAGATACGCATCGCTCTGTGCCGGTGCGTATGTCACATTCGACCTGTTTTCCTGTTCCTGCTTTTTGATGGCTGCAAGGCGCGCAGCATCCTCTTTTGCCTTCTGTATCTCAAGCTGCTTTTCGTATTCGATCATTTTCTCGATCTTTGCATCGATCGATTCCACATCGGACTGTGCATCTTCAATTTTCTCGCTGGATTCCTGTATCTTCTTCTGCGTATCCTCGATCAGGCTGTTGACTTTTTCCTGCTCTTTCTGTTTTTCCTGCTGTAATACAGTCAGTTCTTCCTTCTGCTCCTCGAGTTCCTTTTTCTGTTTTTTGATCTGCTCCGTGAGCTCCTGATATGCCGTAAGCATATTTCTGTCATACTGATTGATTGCACTTGTATATTCCGCCTGATTTAAAAATTCTGCGATGGAGGACACATGAATAAGCATGTCCCATACAGACTGATTGCCATTTTCATAAATATACTGAATGCGCACTTTCATATCTTCATACTGTTCTGCAGATCGTTCCTCGGAACGTTTCAGATCTTCCGCCGCCGTATTGATCTCGTCTTCTTTCTGCGCTGCCTGCTGCTCTAACTGGTTCATATCAGAAGTGATCGTATTTAACTGTCCGTTCAGTCCGCTAAGGTCGCTCTCCAATCCCTGTTTTTCATTGGTCAGGCTGTCCACCTGATCTTTCGCATCTTCTTTCTGTTTCTTAAGGTCTGTGATCTGGTCTTTTGCCTTATCAATATCTTTCTGTGTCGTTCCTGCATGGACAGTTGCCGTAACAAGTATGCAGCCGGTCAGTATTCCTCCCAGGATTCTTCTCAAAAAATTGTGTCTCATGCTGTTCCTTTCGGCTGAACAGTAAGCTTTCTGCTACTGTTGTATTTTTCGTTCATTGTATTTCTTCTATTAATATGGTATTATAGCATGTAAAGCACAATATGAATATTAATTTTTTCACATACCATTATTGGGGGAATATTCAGGCATCTGATGTCTGGATATGGTATAAAAAGAGCCTGATAATCATCACAGGGGGAGGATTTACCTATGCAATTTGTAAAAACAGCAGATTTAAAACCCGGCATGAGACTTGCAAAACCAATCTACAATAAGATGGGTGTTCTTCTTTATGAAAGAGACACACTTTTAACCATGCAGGGTATTAACAGTATCGAAAACTTTGGTCTGATCGGTATTTTTATTCTTGAGCCGGCAGAGCCGGTACCGCCTCTTTCCAGAGAGGATCTTGAATTCGAACAGTTCCAGACTATATATGTTTTTAAATTAAAAGAAAATATGGATCGTCTGCAGGCCAATCAGGCACCTGTTTCGCTGAGCGATCTCGTCAGAGACATCCAGACACATTACGGCAGTCTTGATCACAAATTAAATTTTGCACAAAACCTGCGAAGTTCTGCAGATTTTGTTTACAAACATTCCATCAGTGTCGGCATTCTCTGTGCGATGATCACAAATCAGATGCATCTGCCTGCTGCAGAACAGACAGCCCTTATCACAGCTGCGCTTCTCTACGATTTTGGTTATCTGTATGTACCACAGACAGTGTTAGACAAAGGGGATGACCTTACAACAGCAGATAAGGATTTTATCCAGCTCAACTTAGAGCGCGGTTATGAAACACTCCGCCCGGACCGTGGTGATTATAAATTCCCGGTACATACGCTTGATATTATCCAGCAGATCATTTTTAAAAACAGCCGTACTTTAAAAGTCAAAGAACCGGCAGACAATATCCGTCTTCTCGTCGATATTTTAGCAGTAGCTGACGAATTTGACCATCTGACCGCAATGAACATTAACAAACCGCCAATTTCAGAAATTGCTGCCATGGGACGTCTGAAAAAGGATAAAGCCACCTACAATCCGCTCGTACTTTCCGCTTTAGCAGAATGTATCCATATTCTTCCGACCGGTGCATGTGTTGATCTTTCCGATGGAGAAAAAGCTCTTGTGCTCGCCGAAAATCCGGCTGATTTTCTTCATCCGATGGTACTGAAGTTTTCCACAAACATGATATACGATTTAAGTGACCCGGTGATCAACAAATCTTTAAAGATCACAGATATCATGAAAACCATGGACAACCGTATCGCATTGGATAAAGATTCTGTAAAGCATTTTGTTTCCGATGCCTACATCAAAGAAACGGCAGACCGTTTCCGCAAGGTCAAGCTTCAGATTGCACAGCACAATCAAAGTAAACTGGAACAAAAAGCGGCAAGCGCCTTAATGAGTAGTGCATCTGTGATCCCGCAGGATGCTTTGGGCACAGAAAAACCACTGACCCAAAAGAAACCGCGCAAAAAAATGAAACTCCGTTAATCCGCGCGACTTTTTTCTATATGTTGGAGTGGATATTCCGGCGATATAAAAAACGACATGAAAGCAATTTCTTAACTGCTTTCATGTCGTTTTTTCATGTTGTCGCCAATATCCATATTCCGCAAAAGCAAAAACAGCACGCCTCCTTTTGGATTTGTGCTGTTTTTTCTATATTATAAAATTCAAAGAACTACAGGTTCAAAGAATTATAAATTCAAAGAACTACAAGTTCAAAGAATTATAAATTCAAAGAACTACAGGTTCAAAGAATTATAAATTCAAAGAACTACAAGTTCTTTACGGTCGCAATATCCACCGGTGTCAGATCATCGGTCGCAGTCTCTAAGCTGCGTGCCAACGCATTTGCCGTATCCATTGCTGTGATACAGTAAACACCTGTCTCGATTGCATTTCTCCGGATCAGGAATCCGTCTCTGGTCTTATCACCATTTCCCTGTGTCGGTGTGTCGATGACAAGGTCGATCTTATGTCCTAAGATTAAGTCCATAACGTTCGGTGACTCCTGGGAGATCTTGTTGACACGAAGTGCATTGACGCCGTGCTCCTGTAAATATTTTGCGGTACTTCTGGTTGCGTAAATCTTGTAGCCAAGTGCCTCAAAACGTTTTGCAACGCCGACTGCTTCCGGCTTATCTGCATCTTTGACGGTCATGATCATCTGTTTGTATTTCGGTAAAGTCACACCTGCGCCGAGGAATGCTTTGTAGAGAGCCTCGTTGAAGGTCTTTGCAATACCAAGGCACTCACCGGTTGATTTCATCTCCGGTCCTAAGGAGATCTCAGCGCCACGCAGTTTCTCGAAGGAGAATACCGGCATCTTGATTGCAATGTAATCTGCGGTCGGTGCAAGTCCCGGCTCATATCCAAGTCCGCGGATAGTATCACCGATAATTACTTTCGTTGCAAGGTCAACGATCGGAATACCGGTTACTTTGCTGATGTATGGCACGGTTCTCGAAGAACGCGGGTTTACCTCAATGACATATACCTGCTCGTCCATAGCGATGAACTGGATATTGATCAGTCCGATGACATGCAGTGCCTGCGCCAGACGTTTCGTATACTCAACGATTGTCTCTTTTACATGGTCACTGATCGTCGGTGCCGGGTATACGGAAATACTGTCTCCGGAGTGTACACCGGTACGTTCGATATGCTCCATGATACCAGGAATTAAGATATCGGTTCCGTCACATACAGCATCGACCTCGATTTCTTTTCCCTGTAAATATTTATCTACGAGAATCGGGTGATCCTGTGCGATACGATTGATGATACCGATAAATTCCTCGATCTCATCATCGTTGAATGCGATCTTCATACCCTGTCCACCGAGTACATAGGAAGGTCTTACCAGTACCGGATAGCCGAGACGGTTTGCAACTTCTTTTGCCTCCTCTGCGGTAAATACAGTTCCACCTGCCGCTCTCGGAATCTGTGTTTTTTCCAGAATCTCATCGAAAAGCTCACGGTCCTCTGCCGCATCGACATCCTCTGCTTTTGTTCCAAGGATCTTAACACCCATCTTCATCAGGCTCTCGGTTAACTTGATCGCGGTCTGTCCACCAAACTGTACGACAGCTCCGTCCGGTTTTTCCAGTTTTACGATGCTCTCTACATCTTCCGGTGTCAGAGGCTCAAAATAAAGTTTGTCAGCAATATCAAAGTCGGTAGAAACTGTCTCCGGGTTATTGTTAATGATAACCGTCTCCCATCCCTCTTTTGCAAATGCCCAGGTACAGTGTACGGAGCAGTAATCAAACTCGATACCCTGTCCGATACGGATCGGACCGGAACCAAGTACCAGTACCTTTTTCTTTGGATTGGTTTCGATGGCTTCGTTCTCACTTCCAAATACAGAATAATAGTATGGTGTGGATGCCTCAAACTCGGCTGCACAGGTATCTACCATTTTGAATGCTGCCACGATGCCATTTTCATAACGCATATCATGGATTTCTTTTTCGGTCTTTCCTGTCAGTTTTGCAATAACACTGTCCGGGAATTCGATACGTTTTGCTTCTTTTAATAACTCTACAGTTAAAGGCTCATTCTTTAACTGATTTTCCATCTCAACTAAGATGGCAAGTTTATCAATAAACCAGCGGTCAATCTTTGTGATCTCATGGATCTCATCATAACTTACGCCTCTGCGGAGTGCCTCTGCGATCACCCAGATACGGCGGTCATCCACCACATGAAGCTGCTCGTTTAACTCTTTATCAGAAAGTCCTGTAAAGTCGTAAGACATTAAGCTGTCTACGTGCTGCTCTAAGGAACGGATTGCTTTCATCAATGCACCCTCAAAGTTATTGCAGATACTCATAACCTCTCCGGTTGCCTTCATCTGTGTGGTCAGGGTTCTCTTTGCCGTGATGAATTTATCAAATGGAAGTCTCGGAATCTTTACAACACAATAGTCAAGCATCGGCTCGAAACTTGCGTAAGTTTTTCCGGTAATTGCATTTTTAATTTCGTCTAAGGTATATCCCAAAGCGATCTTTGCGGCAACTTTTGCAATCGGATATCCGGTTGCCTTGGATGCAAGTGCAGAAGAACGGGATACACGCGGGTTAACCTCGATGACACAGTACTCGAAGCTGTCCGGATTTAATGCGTACTGTACGTTACATCCTCCGGTGATATTTAACTCAGAAATAATATTTAATGCAGATGTACGGAGCATCTGATACTCTTTATCGCCAAGCGTCTGGGAAGGTGCGACAACGATGGAGTCACCGGTATGCACGCCGACCGGATCGATATTTTCCATATTACATACGGTGATACAGTTGCCGTTGGCATCACGCATTACCTCATATTCGATCTCTTTCCATCCTGCGATACAGCGCTCTACCAATACCTCGCCGACACGGGAAAGACGCAGACCATTTGTTAAGATCTCTACCAGCTCATTCTCGTCATGCGCAATACCACCACCGCTTCCGCCAAGGGTATATGCCGGACGGAGTACAACCGGATAACCGATCGTATTGGTAAACCTGATACCATCCTCTACGTTGTGTACAACCTGGGATGCTGCACAAGGCTCACCGATCTTTTCCATGGTATCTTTGAATGCCTGACGGTCCTCTGCCTTAAAAATCGTTTCTGCTGTTGTACCGATCAGTCTGACATTATATTTTTCAAGGATGCCTTTTTCCTCTAATTCCATACCGAGATTTAATCCAGCCTGTCCACCTAATGTCGGCAGTACGCTGTCCGGTTTTTCTTTTGCGATAATCTTCTCTAAGACGGATACCGTAAGCGGCTCAATGTAAACCTGATCTGCAATATCTTTATCTGTCATGATCGTCGCCGGGTTTGAGTTTACCAGCACAACCTCAACGCCTTCTTCTTTTAATGAGCGGCATGCCTGTGTACCTGCATAGTCAAACTCTGCAGCCTGTCCGATTACGATCGGGCCGGAACCAATTACTAAAACTTTTTTTATGTCATGATTTCTTGGCATTAATTCTTCCTCCTAAAATTTGTTAAACAATAACGTAAGAATTTTTCTACATCATCGAAATAAAACGATCAAACAAGTATGCAGAATCCTGCGGTCCCGGACACGCTTCCGGATGGAACTGTACGGTAAAAATGTTTTTGCCTACATAGGAAAGTCCCTCATTGGTTCCATCGTTTACATTCACAAATGCCGGTTTCGCGATCACCGGATCAAGTGTATCCGTATCTACCACATAACCGTGATTCTGGGAGGAAATATATACTCTTCCGGTTTCTAAATCTTTTACCGGATGGTTGCCGCCACGGTGTCCGTATTTCATCTTATGTGTGTCAGCGCCGGTTGCAAGTGCCATCAGCTGATGTCCTAAGCAGATTGCAAAGATTGGTGTATCGGAGTCATATAATTTTTTGATCTCAGCAATGATCTCCTTGCACTCCTTCGGATCTCCAGGTCCGTTGCTTAACATGATTCCATCCGGATTTGTTGCAAGGATCTCTTCTGCAGTCGTATGTGCCGGATAGATCGTCACTTCACAGCCGCGTTTATTTAAAGACTGGGCAATATTATTTTTTGCTCCAAGGTCAAGCAAAGCAACTCGCTTGCCATTTCCTTTTAATACTCGTTTTTCACTGCAGGTAACTTTGTCCACAACATTACCTGTCGTGTATGCTTTTAATCTGGGAATAATTTCTTCTATATTATAGTTATTATTCGTGGTGATCATACCATTCATGGTTCCCTTCTCACGAAGGATCTTGGTCAGTGCACGGGTGTCGATCCCTGCTATACCCGGAATGTCATATTTCGTGAGGAAATCCTGAATTGTTCCCTCCTCACGGAAGTTACTCGGCATTCTTGATAACTCCCTTACGATATATCCATCCGGCCACGGTCTGCCTGACTCCATATCCGGTGTGATTCCATAATTTCCAATCAGCGGATAAGTCATAACAACCGCCTGTCCCGCATACGACGGGTCAGTCAGAACCTCCAGATAACCTGTCATCGACGTATTAAATACGATTTCACTGATGACTTCCCTAGTAGAACCTATACTTGTTCCGGTAAATACATTCCCATCTTCGAGTATTAAATGAGCTTTCATTCGTTTCCCTGTCCTTTCACTTTTTTTCCAAAAAAAAAAACGTCGCCGTTTTTCTTCTTTTTCCATCCAGACAGTCCCCTGACTGAACTTTCCTTTATTAGTACCTATAGTCTTTTTCCTAAATTGTAAAAAGTGTATCATATCATAAGATATTTTTCAACCTTTTTCCCAAAACAAATAGCACTAAGATTTTATGCATATTTATGTATATTTATACATTATTTCCAAATCCATAGAAAGCGGCAGTATGTGCCGCCCATACGCAGAAAATCTTTATTACCCAAACGCCCGGCAAGGCATAAACAGTAACAGACTTTTCTGATTTTCCTGCAGCAATGGGCAGCATGGAACTGACTTTTTAAATAATCTTCTGAAACGCAAGGATTACAAACAACACGCCTCCAAGCCACGATACATCGGCTTTCCACCGCTTAGATGCCTGCATGCCAATCCTGCATCCGCAAAGTACTGCACAGAAACTGACGACAAAACTTCCAAGCACCGTAAGAAAAATATTTTTTCCGGTAAATCCTGCACCAAGTCCTCCAAACATCCCGTCCAATGACATTGCAAGTGCAAAAAATACAGCCTCCAAACACGACATGGTCGCCGAATGGTCGCGGTCTGCCATTACCGGATTGTTGTAGATACTCAGAATAAAACTGAGCTGTGAAAAAGAGATTTTGACTTTCTTGCAGAGGAACTTATGACGCTCAATATATTTTCTGATCGCATACTCTGTCAGCTTAAAAATTCCCACTGCAAGCAGTCCGCAAAAACTTAAGTATAATGCATATTTTTTTAAAAGTATCCCCTGTAACGCCATCCCCGCATAAAGTGATATCCCTAATATTCCACTGCAGACCGTGCTGATGCATAACGCTGCCACAGATCCGATCTTTATCTGCTCACTCCCACACGCCACACACGCCACAAAGACATCCACACTGACAGCTGTGATCAAAAGAATTACCTGCACTTTTTTCTACCTCAGACATAAAACCTTCTGTTTTATCATATGTCAGAGATTCAAAAATGCATCTTTACCTTTGATACTGTTCTCCATTTCCGAATAACTCATTACAAAGAATCAGCCAAAATTCCAGCTTTTCACACTGTTATCTCAGTCAAGTCTTTCGACAATACCAAGGACTTTCTGATATGCCGCCGCCACCTCATCCAAAAGCGGTTTAAGCTCCCTTTCCGGTTCGCCATCCCTAAGTTCTTCGCATAACTCCTGTGCCGGAACCAAAAGCGGTGTCAGTCCCAGATTCATTGCCAGCCCCTTTAAATTATGTATATGTGTAAACGCCTGCTCATAATTCTTTTCTTCCAGCGCCTTACACAGCGACTCATAATTCGTATCCGTCAGAATCAGTTTTAAAAATTTCCCGATCCTCTCCTCCGTCTTTAGCCGCCGCAGCACTTCGTGCAGATCCGCGCCCATTTCTTCGTAACATTCACTTAACGTCATATTCCTCTCCATTTCCACGCTGCTTTTGCGTATCTCAAATTCGTGTGTAAGCACAAATCTATGTGCAAACAATCTTACTTTTCACACTCTTCCGTTTTCATAAAAAAAGCAGACCCGTGAACCGCCTTCCATGTGATTCACGACCTGCTTTTCTTTTTACGCTACACGAATGACATTCAACACTTCCCCATATGCTGCTTTTTTGTTCTCTAAAGCCTCTTCTGTCATCTCTTCTGTTACAAAGCCAAGTTCTCCTGTAACACCCTGCGCATCAATATAGTCTACATTTCCAAATATTTTTTCCACAGATGCCTTATCTGTACCTGACACTCTGACAAAGAAACGGTTCTTTGCGCTGCGGTAATCTACCAGTTCTAATTTCTTTGAACTCCACTCCACCGGTATATTCTTATCAAGATTCTTTGCCATTTCCACAACATCCGCAACAACTGCACTGGCTGTCGGGAGTTTTCCTGCACCGCTTCCATAAAACATTGCATCTCCAAGTACATTTCCACGGACAAAGATTGCATTGAACACACCGTTTACATTATATAACGGATGCTCTTTCGGTAATAAGAATGGGGCAACCATTGCAACATACCCGCCGTCTGTCTTTTTGCTTGTTGCAAGAAGTTTAATGGCTCTTCCCATGGCTTTTGCATATTTAATATCGGTCGCAGAGATATGTGTAATTCCTTCTGTGTGGATATCCTCAAAATCTACCTGCTGTCCACAGACAAGTGAGGTTAAAATTGCAATTTTTCTGCAGGCATCATATCCTTCAATATCTGCTGTCGGATCTTTCTCTGCATAGCCTTTTGCCTGTGCGTCTTTTAATACCTCGTCAAAATCCGCACCCTTTTCTGACATCTCTGTCATCATATAGTTTGTTGTTCCGTTAACGATTCCGGTGATCTCCTCAATCTCATCGGCAGTCAGACAGGAATTTAACGGGCGGATGATCGGAATACCGCCGCCAACACTCGCCTCAAACATAAAGTTGACATTTTTCTCTTTTGCAAGGGCGATCAGCTCAGCACCTTTTTCTGCTACCAGCGCTTTGTTTGAAGTGGTGACATGTTTTCCGGCTTCTAACATTGCTTTTACAAAAGTATAGGCAGGTTCTACACCTCCCATGGTCTCAACAACGATCTTTACTTCCGGATCCTCTGCGATCGTTTTATAATCATGTACGATCTTATCCTGGATCGGATCTCCCTGGAAATCCCTTAAATCCAGTACATATTTGATCTCTACCGGCTCTCCGACACGCTTTGCAATGCTGCTCCCGTTGATGTCAAGTACCTCCACGACACCAGAACCAATTGTTCCATATCCCATTACTGCTGCTTTCATTTTTCATCCTCCAAGTTCGTCTGCCAGACTATCGCTTCCATCCTCTCAGACAGACTTTATTATCTTTCTATCATTTTACACATCTTACATGCATATTTTATGAACTACAATATATGACGCATCTGCCATGTCTTATTCTCTTGCAAGAATCTTCACATAATGAACACCTTCCTGTTCCTCAATGTGCTCTAACATTTCAGCCACATCACCAGTCTGTGGCAGGACATCCACACTGAGTGTAAGAGAAGCGATACCGTTGATCGGTATACTCTGATGGATTGTAAGAATATTAGCATGAAACTCTGCTACGGTCTTTAATACAACGGATAACAGCCCCGGTTCATCATCCAACTGGATGACTAATGTGATCGTCCTTCCTTTTGCCGTGTCATGAAATGGAAAAATATCATCTTTATATTTATAAAAAGAACTCCTGCTGATGCCAACTTTTTCTGTTGCCTCCTGCACGGATGCAATCTTACCGGATTCAATCAGCCGCTTTGCCTCGACCACCTTTAAGAGGACTTCCGGAACTGCTTTTTCTTTCAGCACATAATACTGACCTTTTTCTTTCATGTGACTCTATCCCTCTCTTTAGAAATTCATCTGTTGTGTTTGTTGCACGCTGACACTTGTCCTCATGAGGAAGATAATAACATAAAGAGGCTGCATACGCAACCTCTTTTTTATCATGTCAGGAACATTTTTTTATTATGCTGTTAAAATTTTTTACTGCCTCCACCATGTTTTACGCCGCTGCTGCTCGTATGTACCGTACTCCTGCCGCTGTCTTCTGCTTTCTTCTCTTCTATATGACGGTGTGTCACAACAGTGTTCACAAGCACATCGCTGTGTTTCTTTATATTCACTGTTCCGGACTCATGAGCGTCATATTTATATTTGCCATTCCTTAATTTACAAAATAGTACAAGCACCAGGAATACAATAGCGCCTGGGATCAGAGCTAAAACAACGGATGTGATGACATATTCTGCCGGCGTGATCTCAATATCCGTCTCCTCATACTCATACTGATTTGACGGGATTCCTTCATCATAATAAACCAGCACATCTTTTAACATTACAGACAGACACTGTTCATATTCTCCATCTGAGATCGGTTCATATCCGTCATTTAAAATATCTTCAATACGCGCATCCGTAAGATACCTGATTGCAATGCCACCGGTAGAAATACAGATTTCACGGTTCTGCATATCGATCAGGAGTGCAACACCATCACCGTTTTCTGCAATCGCATCAAAGAAATCATCCGCATATTCCTGCGTGGTTTTTCCATTTGTGTCATCCGTCGTCAACATCAGCATATTCCATCCGGTCTTCTCTCCCGCAGCGTCCAGTTCACTCTCAAGCGTCTCGATCTCTTCCGGTGTCAGAAGCGCAGCATCATCATATACCGTCTGTTGTGGAACATTTTCTTCTGCTGCAAAGCATACATGCTGTCCGCCCGCTGCAAGTAAAATCGTAAACAGCCAGGCAAATACAATACCCTTTAAACATAAAAATCTTTTCTGTCTCATGCTAGCCCTCCCAGTAATAAAATGACCAGTGTTACCAGACTGACGATTCCACTGACAAGTGAGATTTTTTTATAGTCGATCGGGAGTTCGCCGTACACCTTTCCAGTCTGTCCGTTCATGGAAAAATAATAGATTTTTCCGTTTTTCGCCTTGTATGTAATTGTCCATACCGGCAGAAGCGTATACGACCACTTTTCTTTTAATGCCCGGAAATCGGCATTTTTTACCGACACGGAACTGTATCCATTTATTTGTTCCCGCATCAGTTTCTCTGCACTCTCACGCGCTTCCTGCTGCACTTTCTTTTCTATCTGTTTTTTCTCAATATCACGCTTTTCTGCCAGAAATCCAGACAGAAATCCAAGCTGAAACTTTTTCACATCCTTAAAATCATAAGGCATTACACCGCAGATCAGCTCCTGATTTGCCTTTCCAAGTGCATTTTCCGTCAGGTTTTCAAGTTTTACATCACCTTCTCTTGATACCTGATAATACTTTGTCTCCGTATATTCCGTGTTTCCGGTTCGCCACACGCGGACATTTCTCGCCTCGCCCTGCATTTTTCCCTCCAGTCTGGTATTGTAATGCCAGTATGGAAAATATACACCTGTGATGCTCTCGACCTGCTTTTTGTTATAAAAGGCACGCGGGACAAATTTTTTCTTGCAGACATAATCTTTGAAACCTTTTTCTGCATCTTCCCGCGACACAGAAAACGGAATCACCTGATCCGGCAGGAATTTACCTTCCAGCCGTCCGCCAAGCACGACCGGATTATGGCAATAATAACAGAAAGTCGCCGCTGTAGTGGCATCCGTCACAATCTGTGCACCACAGCTCGGACAGGTATAGGTCACTGCATCAGCTTCCTTCCCTGCTTCTTTATCTGACTCTTTATTTTCCGTGTTATCTTTTTCTGTTCCACTATCTGCTTTATTTCCCGGCTGGCTCTGCTTCTTATCCTCCGGTTTACCTGATACTTTTCCTGCGCCCGCAGCATCTGCATTTTGAGGTTCCGTCGTCTGTGCCGGCTTCATGGCATCTAACTCTTCCTGTGAAAACAGACTGAAACAATATTCACATTTATACTTTTGTGTGGAAGGATCAAAAATCAGTTCTCCATCACAATTTGGACATTTAAAACTGATCACTGCCATAATTAGTCCCTCGCTTTTCCACAGTTACTGCAGAATTTTCCTTTGTTGACCTGACCACATTCACACGTCCACTCTGCTGCCGGTGCCGGTTTTCCACACTCACTGCAGAATTTTCCTGTATTGACATGGCCGCATTCACATGTCCACTCATTCTTTGGTGCAGGCGCCGGTTTTCCACATTCACTGCAGAATTTTCCCGTGTTGGTGTGGCCGCACTCACAGGTCCATGTGCCCGCTGCACTGCCTGCCGGATTTGGCTGGCTCTGGTTCATGGCTCCCGCATTCTGCCCCTGATTCATGCCTCCTGCCATCTGGCTCTGTGCTGCATTTCCATACATCTGCCCCTGCTGATCCTGCGGTGTCTGAAGTGCGCCAAGTCCTGACAACGTCTGGTTCATCGCATTCATGCCCATGCCGACTCCCATAAACCCGTTCATGGCTCCTGCTGCATTGCTTCCTGCATCACGCACACCCTCGGTCAGATTTTTGACTGCCATACCGCGCATTACATTGAAGTCACCACCGAGCATTGCGCCCTCATTTCTCATGTTGATGAGTTTCTGGGACTCCTCATCATAAGATACGCTCGCAATACCGACACTCTGGATCTCCATACCGCGCATCTGGTTCCACTCTTCATCGAGCGTATTCGCCATATACTTTCCAAGTTCTCTTGCTTTTGAAGTCACATAGGAAATTCTGGTTCCGTCCGCTGACATCTGGTTGATGGATGCCTGCAGTGCCTCTAAAAACTCGGACAGATACTGTTCATTGATGGATGAGATCTCCACATGATCCTGATTTTTCGGGATGGCTTCCGCATAGAACTGCAGCGGATTGGTGACTTTGATGGAATAAGTTCCATGTGCACGCAAAAACAATTCTGCGTTATAAAAATTATCAAAATAATTGATCGGATTTCTGGTACCAAATTTGATTCCTTTGATCTCCTGCAGATTGATAAAAAATACCTTCTGCATCGTCGGCGTCTGTCCGCCGAATTTGAAGCGATTGAATGTTTCTTTTAAAGATTCTCCAAATTCACCGTTGAACATGGATGGCATGGATGAATTATCCACTTTATAATATCCCGGCTCTGCCGTGTAATCTACGATCTTTCCACCGTCTACGAGCATCATGAACTGATTGTCATACACATGAATGATCGAACCGTTGCTGACCGTATCCGGCGTTCCCTTCCGGTTCTGTCCTTTTCGGATCAGCACACCGCTCGTAAAGACAGTGTTGTCCCCCATGTCATCTGCTTCGTAAACTTCTAACCACTGATCGGCAAGACCTCCGCCGATCGCCTGCGTAATTGCTCTGATAATTCCCATAATTAAATCCTCCTTGTTTTGCGGAGCAAAATGCGACTGCCTTTGCAGAAGCAGAGGATTTTCCTCCATTGTTTTCCATCCTTTGTTATGAATGATGGTAGTCCGTCTCATCAAAACTATGTAATGTCCATACTTTCAGGTTCAAAAGCGTCACCGCCGAACCACAGTACTCACAGTAAGCTGCGCCGAGATTTGTGATCGGCGCACCGCAGTTCGGGCAGGTAGTTCCGACTGCATTGTCCATTCCTGCAAGTTTTTCATTCTGAATATACATAAGCTGTACATTATATCTGGTCTGTTCCGTCAGCTCTTTACTGCCGCTTAAGACTTTTCCCGCTTTTTCACAGTAATGCAGATACCCGACTGCACTCTGGAATGTAATCACACAGGTACCCTGCTTTTTCTCATAATTGGCAATCTCTGTCTGATGAATCTGTATCTGTTCGTAGTGCTCTGTGACTGCCTCCGTCTCATTTTCACGGATTCTGTTTTTGATCTGCGCTAAAAATTCTTCCGAAACGCCATCTTTTATCTGTCTTTCAAAAATGCCGGCATCTGCGGCAGAGATTGCCTGCAATGCCAGCATGAGTGCATTTTCCACTTTATCCTTAAACTGTTCGATATGAAAATCAGGAAAATCCCTCTGGATCTGCGGCAGAAAAATCCGTGTCATCGCAGAAACGGATTTCGGTGTTACCGCAAGCTCTTTTGCCTGTTGTTCTAATCCCTCTGTGATGGAATCTGTGCCAAACGCCATGCGGGACAATCTACGCAGTTTTTCCCGCACGATCCGGTATGCCGCGTATCCAGCGCCACAGGATATGCAGACAACAAAGACAATCACAAGGAGCGTGACCGTTCCCTTACTCATCGTCTCCTCCAAGTCCCTTCGGGCATCCAAGTGAAAGCCATTTCAGGTAACCATTGATAAAAATATCAATCTTTCCATCCATGACGCTGTCTACATTTCCGGTTTCTACACCGGTTCTGTGATCTTTTACCATCGTATATGGCTGCATAACATAAGAACGGATCTGGTTACCCCAACCGATCTCCGTTACCTCTCCACGAATATCTGCAGCTTTTTCCGCATTTTCCTGCTGCTTTAACAAATACAGTTTTGCCTTCAACATCTGCATTGCCTTATCCTTGTTCTGGAACTGGGAACGCTCATTCTGGCACTGTACCACGATTCCGGTCGGAATATGCGTAATACGGATTGCGGAAGATGTCTTATTGATATGCTGTCCACCGGCACCACTTGAACGGTAGGTATCGATCCGCAGATCGTCCTCATTGATCTCAACGTCAAGATCTTCCTCGATATCCGGCATGACATCGCAGGATACAAACGAAGTCTGACGCTTACCCGCCGCGTTAAACGGTGAAATTCGCACCAGACGGTGTACACCCTTTTCGGATTTCATATAACCGTATGCATTTTCTCCATTGATCTGGAATGTGATGGATTTAATACCGGCTTCCTCCCCGTCAAGGGAATCTAAAACCTCCACAGAAAATCCTTTGTCCGATGCCCATCTTGTATACATGCGGTAAAGCATTGCCGCCCAGTCACAGGACTCCGTGCCTCCGGCTCCTGCATGCAGTGAGACGATCGCACCATCCGAATCATATTCCCCGGATAACAAAGTCTTGATACGGATACCCTCATAGGTCTTCGTAAATTCATCGAGCATTTCCTGGATCTCCGGGATCAGGGAAGCATCATTTTCCTCATATCCCATCTCGATCAATGTCTCAATATCCTCAAATTCTGTCTTTAAGGATGCATAAGTTGCGACATCATCCTTCATGCTCTTTAATTCTTTCATTTTTTTCTGGGAAACGACCGGATCATCCCAAAAATTTGGGGCCTCCATTTCCCTTTCTAATTCCTGGATCCGCTGCTCTTTATTAGCCAGGTCAAAGTGAATCCCTCACTTCCTGCAGCGGTTCCCTGTATGTGTTCAGGGTCACTTTAAATTGATCAAGTTCTACCACAGTATCACCTCTTTCTGATATTTAAGATTTGTTTCTATTGTAAAGTATGCGCGCTTTTTGCGCAATGCCTTCTCCCTATTTTTAAGAGAATCGCAAGAAGTAAAAGACCGATCGCGGCTCCTGCCGTATCAATGCAGACATCCGTAAACTGTCCGGAACGCCCCGGGATAAACAGCTGATGAAACTCATCTGTCGATGCATAACAAAAGGCAAATCCAAGTGCCGCAATATAATGCACTTTCTGTCTCATTTCAAATGTTCCTGAAAACGCAAATGCAAGCCATCCTAAAATCGCATATTCTGTCATATGTGCAGCTTTCCGGATGGGATACTCAATGTTTCCTGCAATATTTCCAATCTGGTCTGTCGTCAGTCCCCAGTTAAAAATTTCATCTGTATCTTCGACCAGACGGTAAGAGATCGTACCGCTGATCTCGGAAGATTCCGTCGCCGGCTGATTGGAAAACCAAAATATGATGATCATCCAGCCTGCCAGCATGATTCCCAGAATCAGCCGCATTACTGTTTTATTCATTTTCCGCTTAATTCCTCCGTGAGTACTTCCACTGCTTTCTGGATCTGGTTGTCATATTTCACATCATATTCTGTTCCATCCGGATTGAGATATTCATATTCAAGTTCAATATCCGGATCAATTCCGACTCCATGGATATAATTTCCATTCGGTGTAAAATATTTTGCTGTGGTAAGTTTCACCGCATCTCCGTCCTCAAGCGGGAAGATGGTCTGAACAATTCCTTTTCCGAATGTTGTCGTTCCGATCAGTGTTCCATATTCATAGTCCTTGATTGCTCCGGCTAAAATCTCGGATGCACTTGCACTGTCCTCATTGATAAGAACCGCCAGAGGATACTCCATGTAAGTATCCCCGCTTGATGTATAAGTCTCACGGTGACCATTTTTATCCTCTGTATACACAACCGTACCCTCAGGAAGAATATCATCTAAAATCTGTACAACAGCGGTAACAAGTCCGCCGCCGTTATAGCGCACATCCAGAACAAGCGCTTTCATCCCCTCGCTATCTAATTCTGCCACAGCTTTTTCAAACTGGTCTGCTGTTTCTGTTTCAAAAGAATCGATATGAATATAACCGATGTTATCACCAAGCATCTGGGAAGATACGCTCGGCAGTGTCACATTTTTGCGCTCCACGTCAAAGGACAGATTTTCCCCGGTTGAAGGACGATATACCTCCAAATGTACCGATGTTCCCTCCTCGCCACGGATCAGTTTTACCAGCTCTGTCACTTCCATGCTGGTCGCATCTGTTCCGTCGACCGAAGTGATCACGTCATCTGCAAGCAGTCCGGCTTCATCGGAAGGTGTTCCCTCATATATTTTTGAAATGGATACCACCATGGTATCCGGATCCTGTCTGAGGCCTGCACCAATTCCGTAATACTGTCCGGTAGTGCTCACCTGCATCTGTTTGTAATCTTCCTCATTATAATAGACGGAATATTTATCTCCAAGCCCGCTGATCATCCCTTCATACAGTCCATCTTTTAATTCGGTATCATCCACATTATCATAATAATACATATCCGTGTATGCCTTCAGTTCATTGATCTTCTGAACTGTTTTTGTATCCAGTATTGAATCTGTCTTAGCGGTTGCATTCGTTATGTAAATTTTCGTTCCCGTTATTTTAGTGACCACGTTCAGTGCGACAAATCCAACTAAAATCGTTCCTGCAATACCGCAGGCCACACCTTTTGCCATCTGTCCTTTTTTGCTTTTCTTCGGTTCTTCGATTGGCTCTGGCATAATCTCCGAAACCTGCTGCTCATTTTTATTTTCCATATTCTGTCTCCATTCCTGCGCTGTTTTTATGCTGCCGTTTTTGCTGCCGTTTTACACCGCTATTCCCACCTGTTGTGTGACCAGCCACATTTTTATTTTATATTGCCTTTTATACTACACTCCACATTACTTATCATATCATTCATATGTGAAAATTCGCTGTCCTACTACACAAATCCAACCAATTTAAAAAGGACCACCGCGCATTGCGGCAGTCCCAAAAACATCCGCATCATCTGCCCAGATAACTCCACGGGCTGACATAGCTTCCGTTTAATGATACACCAAAGTGTAAATGATTTCCAGTAGAAATACCGGTACTTCCGACCTGTGCGATCGTCTGTCCTGCTGAAACCGTCTGTCCAGGCGAAACAAGAAGTGCAGATGCATGCATATATACGGTATACAATCCGCCGCCATGATCGATCATCACATAGTTACCGGCAGCACTGCTGTAAGCCGCAGTCGTAACCGTTCCATCCGCCGCAGCCACGATCGCAGCGCCTCCGGACGCACCGATGTCAATTCCTTTATGATTGGAAGAAGCGCCTCCCATCGGCGACACACGCGTTCCATAATCACTGGTCACACGCGTACTGCTCGGACACGGCCAGGTAAACACACCTCCGGTATAATGGTTATCCTGTTTACCGGCAGCAGCCTTCTCTGCCTCAATGCGCCTGATCTCGGCAATGATCTCCTCCTGCGCCTGAATCTCCGCAGCATAATAATCCGCGTCGCTCTGTGCAGAATCAATGTTCCCCTCAATTCCGGCAAGTTCCGTCTCCCGCTGCTTCATAAGCGCTGCAACTGAAGCCTTTTCCTGCTCCACAGAGGCTTTCTCCTGCTCCACTTCTTTTTTCATTTCCTCTAACGTGGCATAGTCTTCTTCTAACTGCTGTTCCACGCCGTCAATATAGGCAACCGTCTCCTGATATTCCTTTAGCTTTTTCCGGTCATATTCCTGGATCTGTATGATATACTCAGCAGAATTTAAAAAATCCGAAAAACTTTCCGAATCAAAAAGTGCCTCAAAGTAAGACTCCTGTGCATTCTCATACATAAACTGTATGCGCACTTTCATGTCCGCATACTGCTGCTCTTCCTGCTTTTTTGCATCTTCAAGCTGGTCTTTTGTGTCCTCGATCTGATCCTTCTTCTCTGTCAGCTCCTGATTTTTCTGTGCAAGCTGGTTTTCTAAAGCTGTGATCCGGCTCGAAATATTCATGAGCTGCGTATTCAGATCATTTACTTTTGCCTGCACATCTCCCTTGGACTCTTTTAGCTCGTTTATCGTCTGTTTTGCCTTTTCCAGAGCTTTTTCCAAAGCCGCTTTTTCCTGCTGTGCCTCTTTTAAAGAAGTGGATGTATTTTCACTTTTCTTTGCGCTGCTGTTTTCTGCTGCTGACGTCATCTGCACTGTGGCAGCCATGCCGGTCATCACAATAAGCAATACCGCCGTTATCCTGTGTATCCATTGCCTTTTATTAATTATCATACCTTTAAATGTTTGCGGATCGTAATCCGGCTTCCGATAAATCCAATACCAACACCAAGTAACAGTGCCACAGGAACCAATGTGTGGAATACCTGGTCCACACTTAAAAACTGGATCATATTGCTGATAAATTTAAACTTATCTCCAATATATAATATGATCTTCTCATATAAAACATACAAAATGCCAAGCGGGATCGCCGCTCCGATCAGTCCGATCACAATTCCCTCAACAACAAACGGTGCCCGGACAAAATAATCTGTCGCACCGATCAGTTTCATGATACCGATCTCTTCACGGCGCACGGAAATACCGACTGTAATCGTATTGCTGATCAGGAAGACCGCAACACCGAGCAGGATCAGAATGATACCCGCGGAAATATAACCGATCAGACTGTTAAAATCGGTCAGTGTGTGCGCAACCATCTCCGACTGCTTTACTGAACGGATTCCATCTATAGACTCTAAATAAGTTACCAGCGTACTCTGCATTGATATATCATTCATATAAATGGAATAGCTTGCTGAATTGGCAAGCGGATTATCGCCTGCAAAACTTGAAGCAGCATCTTCATTTCCATCAAAATAAACATCTTTAAAACTTTCCCACGCTTCATCTGCAGATGTATATTCGCAATGTGATACCTCAACACGCTGCTTGATCAGATCACCGATTTCCTCAATGCGCTGTTCTGAGATGCCCGCATCAAAAAATACTGTGACTGCAACACCGGATTCCGCATCCTTTACCATCGCCTGGAAGTTGGTCACGATCGAATAGAACAGACCAAACAGAAAAATACAGGCCGTCATCGTCGCTATGGATGCAAGCGAAAACATTTTATTTTTCCAGATGTTGACAAGTCCCTGTTTAATCGTATAGAAAAAAGTACTAATCCTCATAATCGTAGTCCCCCTCGCGTTTTAATACATCACGCTCAGTCAGGCTGCGGCTGATGGCATTATCGCCTGTCACAATACTGCTGGCTGTATCACTGTCATCCACGATCACACCCTTTTGCATGGTGATGACACGTTTGTTCATGGCTTTTACGATTTCAAGGTTATGTGTAACAACGACAACCGTTGTGCCATTGTTATTGATCTCCTCCATCAGTTTCATGATCTCCCAGGCATTATTGTTATCGAGATTACCGGTCGGCTCATCCGCAAGCAGGATCTTTGGCTTATTGATCAGTGCCCTTGCGATTGCAACTCTCTGCTGCTCACCACCGGATAACTGTTTGGGATAAGAACGATACTTTGCTGCCAGTCCTACCATGGAAAGCATCAGTGGTACATTCTTTTTGATGGAACGTGTGGACTCTCCGATGACCTTTTGGGCAAATGCGACATTATCGTAAATATTGCGGTCCTTTAACAAGCGGAAATCCTGAAATACCACGCCGATCTTACGACGGAATTTCGGGATTTGTCTTCGCCTGATCTTATTTAATTTCTGACCGTTTATCGTGATCGTACCCTCCGTCGGTTCAAGTTCCTTCAACAAAAGCTTGATCAGTGTAGATTTTCCAGAACCACTGTCCCCGACGATGAATACAAATTCTCCTTCCTCAATGTTAAGACTCACGTCATTAAGCGCAGGTATTCCCGCGGAGTACGACTTGCTGACATGTTCTAACTTAATCATAGTGCTTCTCCATTTCTAGTAGTCCAATGACTCCATGTACTTCATATATTTTACTACCATAAGTGCGATCTTAAATGTAATAGCATCTTCAAACACACGCAGATCAAGTCCGGTTGCCTTCTGCAGCTTGTCCAGACGATATACCAGCGTGTTACGGTGGATATAAAGCTGTCTGGAAGTCTCTGAAACATTCAGACTGTTCTCAAAGAACTTATTGATCGTTGTAAGTGTCTCCTCATCGAACTCATCCGGTGATTTCCCGTCAAAGATCTCCTTGATAAACATCTTACAGAGCGGGATCGGGAGCTGATAAATCAAACGTCCGATTCCAAGTGTTGAGTAAGCGATGACATCTTTTTCTTCAAAAAAGATCTTCCCTACGTCAAGTGCCATTCTTGCTTCTTTATAAGAACGTGATACTTCCTTGATCTCTCCGACGATCGTACCATATGCCACATGCACATCGCTGTCCGAATCAGAGCGGAACAGATTCACAATGACCTCTGCGGTCTTATTCATCTCCTCGTATCCTTCATTCTCCCCTACTTCTTTTACAACAATGATATTTTTCTCATCCACTGCTGTGACAAAATCTTTGGTCTTTCCACCGAAAATGCCACGGATGCGCTCCAGTTCATTGCCGTCTTTGTCGCGGTTGGTCTCCACGATAAACACAACACGTCTGACCTCTGTATCGATATGCAGCTTTTTTGCACGGTTATAAATATCAACTAAAAGCAGGTTATCCAAAAGCAGGTTCTTGATAAAGTTGTCTTTATCAAATCTCTCTTTATATGCTACCAGAAGATTCTGGATCTGGAAACTGGCAATTTTACCCACCATATAGACATCATCACTGTCGCCATTGGCAAGCAGGATATATTCTAACTGATGATCGTCAAACACCTTAAAAAACTGATAGCCGTTTACAACCTGGCTGTCTGCAGGAGATTCCACAAATGCAAGCGCCGGCTCCATATATTTGTCTGCTTCCGGAAATGTAGCAGCCAGCACCTTCCCCTCTACATCGATAATGCATAAATCAATGCGGGTAATCCCTTTTAACCCGTCAATCGTATTTTGAAGTATCTGATTTGAAATCATAAGCTCCACTCCTTCTATCTTCGTTTCATTTGAAACACACCCGGCAAATCAGGTTGCTGCAGCTGTCAGCTGTCCGAATGATCCTATGCCACAGTGCATAACCTCCATTGCACGCATGGGCAACTTTCACAATAAAAATATACCCATTGTCCACACTCAAAAATACCTAGATTCTATTTTAATGCAAAACAGCAAAAAAAGAAAGAGGAAATGCATATTTTTTATGCACTTCCTCAATGTATGCTGCTTTTTTCCTATTTTTTACAGTGTACATAGTTCACAAAGAAAAAATTTATGACATCTGTTCCTGAAATCCTTCACCGAGCACTTCCCGCGCATCGGAAACGATCACAAACGCATCCGGATCTACTTCCCTTACGATCTCTTTTACCTGCACAATCTCTTTTTTGGATACTACGCAGTAAAGCATACATTTTTCTGCACCGGAATACATGCCCTTTGCCCGAAGTCCTGTAACACCGCGTTCTAACTCTGTCATGATACGTTTTGCCACCTGTTCATAGTGATCCGTAATGATAAATGCTGCTTTTGAGAATTTCAAGCCTTCCATCAGTGCATCTGATACCTTGCTCGTCACAAAGATCGCAACGATCGCATACAATACTGCGTGTACACCAAATACAAATAATCCGGCAACTACGACTGCACCATCTAAAAACTGTATGATCTGCACCACAGAATAATGTTTATAATAATGCTGGATCAGCGTCGCGACCATCTCTGTTCCACCGGTTGTTGATTTTGCAAGCAGTACAAGGCCCATTCCGACACCGCCGATACAGCCGCCAAAAATTGCTGCAAGTACATAATCACCATCGGTAAGATCCACAAGCGGCAGTATATAGAGCCAGAGAGAAAGTAACAATGTTCCAACGATCGTTCTCCATATAAAACGTTTTCCTTTGATCTTTAAAGCTGCCAAAAAAAGCGGCACATTGAGTACAAGGTTCGTCAGCCACAGAGGAATTCCACCCGGAATCAGATACCCTGTCACATCTTTGATAATGATCGCAAGACCGGTAAAACCTCCTGTTACCATGCTGACCGGATCATACACGCACTGAATACTTACTGCAATAAGTGCGGTTCCCACAAGCATGAGGATATAATCCCAGACCGGAGATCTCTCATAAAAAAACTTCTGCATACCGAACCTCAGCTTTCATATTTTTCAATACTGTTTTTTAATCTGACACGGTGGATCAGATTCCAGAAAAAACCTTTGATTCTCGATCTTTTCCGGTGAACCTCAAATCCGCCGATTCCATACCATAAATTGGCATTGATCTTGTCGCGGTGTTCCACAAGAAAATGTTCCTGTCCCGGAGATGGAATGATTGAAATGATCACATCCGGCGTCGCCGCATTCATTTCATTGATCACACCCTCGAGATCTCCGACACAGTTTTCCGTTGCCGCCGCCCCTGCTAACACCAGTTTCGGGTATTCCTCTCTGAGTTCCTGTGTAAATTCATCAACAGCTCCCTGTGTCTCTCCAATAATAAAAACAGATTTGCGGTTGCGCTCCACACGTTTCAAAAATTCATCTGAAAAATCATTTTCTTCTGTCTCGCGGATCCGCTGCATCGTATCGACTCCAGCCGCCTGCAGAATGCCTTTTTCTCCGATCACTGCCAGATCAAGAGAAGAAATAACCTCTTTTAACACAGGATCTGATTCTGACTCAGTCAGCATCTGCATGGAAACCATCTCAATCACATTTAACATGTTATTATCATACCAGGCTTCCACGCGCATGATTGCTTCCCGCACTGTGTAATTGTCCAGTTGTATTCCAAGAATATCTATTTTCTTAATCATTTTACACCCATATTCATTTCCATATATTGAAAAAATATACGCGAACAGTATATCAAACATGGTGTAATATTTCAAGAAATACTGATCTTAGCTTTTATTTCTGTTCCGAATTTTTCGTTGTTGTAAACAATTTCTTTAAGCAGCTGTACGCAACCAGAACACCTAATATCATAAGAAGAAGTGCAACGATCAGCTGTAATCCATCTACTAAGAATGTTGCGTTGTGTGCCGCAATATTTGCTACCAGAGCAATTGTTTTCTGTACCAGTGCGGTAAATGTAACTGCTAACATCACAAACATCGGTATGTAAAGTGTCCATCCGGTTCTTCCCGTCGTCTTTAAGAATACAGCCAGTGCGATCAGTACCATAGCAGCAAGCAGCTGGTTTGCAGATCCAAACAGCGGCCATACATTGCTGTATCCGCCAAGTGTCAAAAGATATCCAAAGAATAATGTGATCACAGTTGCAAAATATTTATTTGTCAGTACACGCTGTGCCGGTGTCATCTGTTTCGGATCTGTGCTTTCACCGTAAAACAGTTCCTGGAAAGACATACGTCCGATTCTTGCCACGGAGTCAAGTGAGGTAAGTGCAAGTGCCGATACACACATGGTCATAAATACGGTTGCAACCTGAACCGGTACACCAAGTTTCTCTAAGAACCCTGCAACACCGGAAGAGAAGATTGCAAACGGTGTTCCTTCCGGTTTTGTTCCACCAACTGCGACTGCTCCAACAACGACAAGTGCCACGATACCAAGTAATGACTCCACTACCATTGCACCATAACCGATCATCGGCATATCTTTTTCATTGCTGACCGTCTTTGAGGAAGTTCCGGAAGATACAAGACTGTGGAAACCGGAAACTGCACCACATGCGATCGTTACAAATAATGTCGGGAATAATCCACTTCCATTTACATTGAAACCATTAAATGCATTTAACTGCATCTGCGGATGTGCAACAACAACACCAACAACTGCACCGATGATCATACCGAGCAGCATAAATGTTGTCATGTAATCTCTAGGCTGCATTAAAAGCCACATCGGAAGTACGGATGCAAGGAATAAGTATGCCATGATGATGTAGATCCATGCTGTCTTTGAAGTATAGATTGGAAGTTTCATACCAACTGCAAACATTGCAACCAAAAGAGCGATTGCAACGACCGCTTTGACCCACTCGTTCATTTTTCCAACATGTTTCTGAATCACACCGAAGATAACAGCTACCACGATAAACAGCATGGAAATGGAAGCTGCTGCTGAGTTTGCATAAGCGGTTTCTGCGCTGTCAAGTCCGACACCGTTAAATGTTCCGGCTACCATATCCGTGAATGCTGCGATAACAAGCAGTGTAAACAGCCAGCAGAACAGCATAAACAATTTACGCCCTGTCTTACCGATGTATTTTTCGATGATCATTCCCATCGATTTTCCTTCATTCTTGACAGATGCATACAGTGCGCCAAAATCCTGCACAGCACCAAAGAATAATCCACCGATGATCAGCCACAACAGAACCGGTACCCAGCCAAACACGGATGCCAAGATCGGTCCGGTGACAGGTCCTGCTCCTGCGATGGATGAAAACTGATGTGAAAATACGGTAAATTTTGATGACGGTACATAATCCTGCCCATCCTCATGTGTGTAGGCAGGTGTCTTTGCCTTTGGGTCGATCCCCCATTTTTTTGCAAGCCATCTTCCATACAGCAGATATCCTGCCGAAAGCGCTACAATACCGATTAAAACAATTACTAATCCATTCATAACCATTTACCGTCTGCAGATTGCAGACAACTCCTTTCTTTTTTTCAGATAAACAATTTTCAGTGCAATTTTTTACTCATGACAATAAATTGCTGCTCTGCAAACATTCTATTGTCATAAAGAACAAAGAGTCGCTTGCGACTCTTTCGCGCTCGAGCGGTGCTGTTTACAGCTAACTTCTACTCCGCGGGATGCGCATCCCGCCCGGAGGGCTTTTTAATTCATAGGATGTAATTTCCTATGAATTAAAAAAAGCTTTCGTCTTTCTGATGTTCACACATCCAAAAGACGAAAGCCCGTACTTCCGCGATACCACTTTTCTTGCCATGTTTCCATGACCTCTCTGCCCCGTCATATATCTGTCCACTTGTCTTTGTACAAATATCCCTAACAGGTCTCTCTGTAACGGGAGAGTTCCGGTGCCGCTTACTGACCTCATGGCTTTCAGCGTACTGCTCGCAGAGGATATTATCAAAAGATGCATGTCATTTTCCACCTGCCAATGACTCTCTGTGATGCATTGCCTTCCAATAACGGTATTCTGTTCACTGCATTTGTTCTATTTATCTGTATGCCACATAGTTTAACACTCTTTTTTGAAATGTCAACCTCTATTTTTACATTTTCCTTTTTTTAGATATCTTTTCTGAATTGTCAGACATTTTCCTTAATGTTTTCATCTTTTTTCATATTTGAAATGTCAATATGTTTTCCACAGTTTTTCATTTTATTGCAAACTTTATGATTTCTACACAAAACAAACATTCGGTTTTTTTACTATGTAAACCACTCTTTTGGGGATAAAAAATGTGGATAACGTGGATAACTTCGTGTATAACTTTATTTTTCCACGTTTTAAGTGCATTTTAGCAGTGGACAACTTTTGGGATAACTTTTCTTCTTTGTTTATTACTTTTTTGTGCCCCGATATTTTGTGCATGTTGTATATTCTGCAAAGAACAAAAAAACCTTTTTAATTCACAGGACAGAGACTGCTTTTGAGGCTATGAGTGAAAAAAAATAGCTATCGTCCTAAGACAATAGCTATTCTTCATATTTATGAATTAGAAAATTCTTCTTACACAGATCGGACTTCTGTAATTTACATTAGAGAACTTGATACCGCTAGACGGTGTACTTGCATGAACGATCGTGCCGCCACCGACATAAATAGCAACGTGACCACTGTAGCATACAATATCTCCCGGCTGTGCATTAGAAAGACTTACCTCGTATCCAACACCTCTTAATGCGCTGGAAGAATGTGGAAGTCCTACGCCAAATGCTGCATATACACTCATAACGAAACCGGAGCAGTCTGCCCCGTTTGTCAGACTGGTTCCACCGTATACATAAGGATTACCGATAAACTGTGATGCATAACTTGCAACTGCCTGTCCATTTGAGCTTCCTGCTGACGCATAACTCTTTGAACTTCCGGAGCTCTTTGAAGAAGATGACTTCCTGTCAGCTTTCTTTCTTGCTGCATTTGCTGCTGCATCAGCTGCCTCACGCTCTGCCTCTTCTTTTGCAAGTCTTGCTTTTTCTTCTTCCTTCGACTCTGCCTGTACAAACTCAATGTTGAAATCTACATAATCTTTATGTACCCAGCCGTCACCCTCTTCTGTTGTTACTTTAGCCCAGTCTTCTACAGATTCATCATCAATAACAACCAGATCATCACCAACCGGTACCTGTGTCAGAATGCTTGCATCTGTAGACGGCTCTGTTCTTACATGAAGTGTTGTGGTATTAACTTTAGCATATTTTGTGCTGACTCTTTTTGCCAGTTCTTCATCATTTGGTACTACATATTCACATTTTACATATCCGTCAACATTACCGGACTTGATACGATACCAACCATTGTCAGTTGTTTCAAGGATTGTTCCTGCGGAATTGTTATACAGCTTTCCAAGTACCTCGCTGTCCGTATTTGGTTCTGAACGAACATTTACATAATTATCTACCTGCGCGATTGCAATATCTGTATATTCCGAAGCAACAACCGGTGTATCATTCTCACTGACCTGCTCTGCCTGCTCTGCTGCCTTCTGGGCTGCTGCATCATTGCTGTCCGCAAGACACTGTGCCAGTGCCTGTGAAACACCTGCTGCCGGAGTCTGTCCCTCTGCGATCTCAACTGCAGTCACACTTGAAACGCCTGCGACCGGAGCTGCATATGTATTTAATCCAAAACTGCCAATGGATAACGCTCCTGCTAAAAGACAGCCTGTAATTCTTACCATTCTCTTCTTCATTTACGAAAAGCCTCCAACTGAGTTCTCATGTTTTCCACAACAAAAAACAGCTTAACACTGTTTTTATTGTTTGTTACGAATTTGTTACATTTATTACACGATTATTATAACAAAGGCATATTTCCATGTCAACCTGTATTCATCGTGAATTTTACTAAAATATTACATTCCTTTTTATTCAATTTTTCAAATAAAACAGCGAAAAATCATCATATTTCCAGGAAAAACATTGTTTTTTTCCGAAAAATCATTGTCTTTTCTCATAAAAAGCTTGTTTTTTATGTTGATTATTGTCATAATAAGGTCACAATTAAGTTTTCAGGAGGTGCAGCATGGATATTTCAGGTATGACACCGGCACTTAGTGCATTACAGTCCTACGACGCAGGTTCTTCCGTCAGCCAGACCAGTCTTTCCTATGCCGTTTCAACCGAATTATTAAGTCAGCAGCTTGATATGACACAGGAGATGGGCACCGCTATGGTTCAGATGATGGAACGTTCCGTAACACCGGGACTTGGCGGAAATATTGACGTCTACATTTAAACAATATATATTCACGGATTATATGTTGTGCCGGCAAAATAGGAAAAATCCCGATACAGATGGAAACATATCCATTTGTACCGGGATTTTTCATGTTAACCTATGGTAACAGATCTGCTTACACAACGTGTAATCCATTGCTTTTTATTTTACAGCAATAGCTTCGATCTCAAGCATGACATCTTTTGGCAGGCGTGCAACTTCCACACAGCTTCTGGATGGAAATGCTCCGTCAAAAAATGTTGCATATACTTCATTGATTGCCCCGAAGTCGTTCATCTCTTTGATAAATACAGTTGTTTTAACAACGTTTGCCATACTGGTTCCAGCTGCTTCTAACAGGTTTGAAAGGTTAGTCAGTGCCTGTTTTGCCTGTGCCACAGAACCTTCCGGGATCTCACCGGTTTCCGGTACGACCGGAATAATACCTGATGTATAAACCATTCCGTTTACTTCGATTGCCTGTGAATAAGGTCCGATTGCTGCCGGAGCCTTGTCTGTGCTGATGACTTTTTTCATAAGATTCTCCTTCTTTCTGTCAATTTTTTCCTATCATAGCATATGCTTTTGAATTAATCAATTTTACGGATCGATTTTTCATTGATCTCAATCCTGCGCTCTTTATAAAGTCTTCCAACCGCTCTCTTAAATGCATTTTTGCTGAGTCCGGTCTCCCTTTTGATGACTTCCGGGGAAGATTTGTCTGTAAAAGGAAGCACGCCTGCAAATTCCTCAATGACCTGCATTACCTTTTCGGCATCTGCGTCCATCTGAAGATAAGCTTTCTGGCGCATAGTAATATCTAACTTTCCGTCCGGTTTTACATTGGTCACAGTCGCCTCAATGACATCACCGATACGCAGCATACTGTGATCTTCGAAAGCCGGCAGCATCGCAGAGTACTGATCGTCCACTGCTACAAATGTTCCAAAATTATCACTGAACTCATAGACACGGCCATTGACAATATCACCTGTATGATATGGTGATTCTAATGACAGAAGATCATACAAATGCTTCATGCTTGCACACAGACGTCTGCTCTTGTCAATATATAATGTCACTAAGACTTCATCCTCCGGCTGAACCTTAACCGTCATCTCTTTATATGGAAGAAACAGATCTTTTTCCAGTCCCCAGTCAAGAAATGCACCGATCTTTCCAACCTCTTTTACAGTCAGCACCGCAAGACCTCCCAATGTCAGCTTCGGTGTGTTTGTCGTCGCAATGAGCCGGTCCTTAGAATCCTTATAGAGAAACACCCGGAGTTCATCCCCGATCTTCGTTCCTTCCGGCACCTGTTTTTCCGGCAGTAACACGCGGGTTTCATTCTCCATGCGCTCTGCGAGATAAACGCCAAATTCTACTTTTTTTATCACAACAAGTTTCTGATATTCACCTAATCGCATTTTTATGATTGCCTTTCTTTTTTCTGAATCTGAAAGCAGATGATGGCATATGACGCCCCTTTTTCATCTGCCAAAGTAACTGTAATCTGTTTTTCTTCCATCGTGACAACCGGATACAGCATATCTCCTAACATTGCAGCTTTACGATACTCCGCACGAAGTCCACAGACAAAAACCTGTTCCGGCAGATATTCCTCCGCCACCAGAATGTATTTTCCATTATTCATATGATGGTTTGTATCAATGTAAAAACGGGAAACACGTACCGGTTCCTTTTCGACACTTTTTTGCACTGCCTCATCCGGTAAACTGATCTTACGATCTGCCCATTCTCCCGGTATTTCATCCCTGATCTCCGGTATATAAACTTCTTGCATCCGTTCCGATACCCGTGCCGGGCGCATTTCCTCAGTGTCCATAAATACCCACACCGAGTTTGCCTCTGCAAATATTTCTCCATCTTCTCCCTCAATGCGGAAGTTCCGGTACCCATAAAATCCACGGAATGCATACGGCCATGTACTGACCTTAATATGCTGTCCCATCTGCGGATATCGGTAAACTTTGATTTCCCAGGAAGATAAGATCCATGCCACCTGTTCTTTTGCAAGATAATCCACACCTACTCCAAAATCCTCTGACTCAAACGTACAACAATCCTGCAGATAATCCAATAATGACGGTAACGTCAGTTCCTTTTCACTATTTACTTCACTGTAACGCACACGGTTGCTAAAACTATACATACGATGCCTCGATTCCGGGTATTTGAAACGTCCATAACTGCTTTACTGTTTTTGTTCTTTTGTTATGCTACCACATTTTTCTGAGTTATGGTAGGGATATTCGAAATTTTCTGTCTGTGACCACTGGCTGTTGCGCCTCCCCGGGCAAAAAAATAACCTCAGCAGTTTCTCACTGCTGAGGTCTCATTAGCAGGGCTACAAGGATTCGAACCTTGAAATGACGGAGTCAGAGTCCGTTGCCTTACCGTTTGGCGATAGCCCTTTGTGTTATTTTGTTTTCAGCGTTTCACGCCGTCAACAATAGCTATTATATATGAGTGAAATAAAAATGTCAACTGTTTTTTGAAAAAATTTTAAAAAATTTGCAATTTTCCTTCAACCATTGCATATAATACCATTTCACCCCAGGAAATATCAGCTTTTCCATTGGTTGCCTCGATAATTTCTTTTTCGGTCTGCTCCTGCATCTCAGATGGAACCATGAGAAGCAGCTCCACTTTTTCGGTATAAACGGTGTCGATGAGTGTCAGCCCGTTTTGTGCAACCAGATACTGTAATTTTCCAAGTCCGGTATAATCGGTTCCCACTGACAGTCTGCGTCCTTCCTTTTTATCAATAATGACGCTTGCCGCAAGCCCTTCCTGGACTGATTTCTGATATGCACGCACAAGTCCGCCTGTTCCAAGGAGTACTCCGCCAAAATATCTTGTGACGACCACAGCCACATTGTGGATATCTTCCCGCAGCAATACATCAATCATCGGTCTTCCCGCTGTTTGTGCCGGTTCCCCGTCATCCGAGCAGCGGCTCATCTCCTGTCTGTCTCCAATGACAAAAGCAGAGCAGTTATGTCTGGCATCCCAGTATTTCTTTTTCATCTCTGCAATAAATGCAACTGCTTCTTCTTCTGAGGAAACCGGACGCACCGTTGCAATAAATCTTGATTTTTTTTCTACAATTTCTGCCTCTCCACCGGAATATACTGTTTTCATACTCATTCCTCTCGTCACAAAACTTTTTATATTTTTATCAGTCAGATATTTCTACATATAAATAGGTATATTTTCATCTCTGATTCTTCGCGTGTTCCTATGGTATCATGTTTTTTTTTGAAATTCAATTCTTAAAAATAAATGAAGAACACCTGTATTTTCAGTTTTTCCTTTATTCCGACACATTTCTTTGCTATAATATGAAGATGGTTCATTTTGATTATAAAAAGGATTATAATTTCATACCTTATTTTTATTACAAAAAAGGAGACCTAACATGAATTATGGAAAGAAAAGTACGCAAAAGCGCGAAAAAGAATTAACTTCCAAAAGTACCATGATTCGCAAAAAGTTTTATGTGATTTTTTGTAAGTCGCTGCTTGTATGTGTATTTGCCGTCATGGTAATCGGCGCCTGCTCCGGTGTTGGAGTCATTCGCGGAATCATCGCCTCAGCTCCAACGATCGATGATATTGTTGCCACTCCTACCGGTTTCTTATCCACGGTTTTAGATGCAAATGGCAACCAGACTGCCACATTGGTTGCATCGGGTTCTAACCGGCGCGCCGTTACGATCGATGAGATACCAAAGAATCTGCGGCATGCATTCGTTGCCATCGAAGACGAACGTTTTTACGAGCACAACGGTATCGATGTAACAGGTATCATTCGTGCCGGCGTAAAAGGTGTCGCATCCGGTTTTCATTTCTCGGAGGGTGCCAGTACCATCACGCAGCAGCTTTTGAAAAATACCGTCTTTACCAGTTGGACAAGCGAATCTTCCATGGCTGACAAGTTTGAACGAAAGTTCCAGGAGCAGTATCTCGCCCTGCAGTTAGAAAAAGTAGTGGACAAGGACTGGATTCTGGAAAATTATCTGAATGCGATCAACCTCGGACAAAATACTTTAGGTGTCGGTGTCGCCTCGGAACGTTATTTTGGCAAAGACGTTTCTGATCTTACTTTATCAGAATGTGCAGTCTTAGCCGCCATTACCCAGAATCCTTCCAAATATAACCCGATTACCAATCCGCAGGAAAATTCCAAGCGCCGCATGAAAGTGCTTAACAACATGAAAGACCAGGGTTATATCTCGCAGGAAGAATACGATGAAGCTGTTGCAGACAATGTTTACGACCGCATCCAGCTCGTCAACATTGAATCTGAAACCAACAGCATTAATTCTTATTTTGTTGATGAACTGACAGATCAGGTCATCCAGGATCTGGTGGAGCAGAAAGGCTACACTGAGACGCAGGCTTACAAAGCACTTTATCAGGGTGGACTTACGATCTACTCTACACAGGATCCGGAAATTCAGGCGATCTGTGATGATGAAGTGAATAATCTGGACAATTATCCGACTGCGCCGAAAGTATCGTTTTCCTATCGTTTATCTGTCCGCTCTGCCGACGGTTCCATATCGAATTACAGTGAACAGACGATGCTTTCCTATTATCAGTCTTCCAACAAGAGTTTTTCGATCAACTTTAACTCCGAAGAAGAGGCAGCTGCTGCAATTGAACAGTACAAAACGGACATCATGAAAGACGGTGATACGATCGTAAATGGAAGTGAAACCGTTACCTACACGCTTCAGCCGCAGGCAGCTCTTACGATCATTGATCAGAGTACCGGAAATGTCAAAGCATTAGTCGGCGGACGTGGAGACAAAACCGCCAACAAGACTTTAAACCGTGCAGCAGATACCACAAGACAGCCGGGATCTACTTTTAAGATCATTGCCGCATATGCACCTGCACTCGATGCCGGTGGTCTTACCCTTGCCTCCGTTCAGGATGATGCACCATACAATTACGGCAGTGGTCAGGGTGGTGCCGTTAACAACTATGACAACCGTTATCGCGGTTTCACAACACTGCGTGAGGCAATCACTAACTCCATCAATATCGTTACCGTAAAAACGTTAGCACAGATTGGTCCATCCCTCGGATATGATTATATCTGCGATTTCGGCATCACAACCGTCGGTCTGGATGAGAGTTCCAATGAGACTTTAGCACTTGGCGGTCTGACACATGGTGTTACCAACTTAGAGCTTACGGCTGCTTATGCAACGATCGCCAACAGTGGGACTTACATCAAGCCAAAATTCTACACTAAAATTTTAGATCATGATGGAAATGTACTGATCGACAATACTGAACCTGTCTCACACACCGTCTTAAAAGACACTACCGCATGGCTTTTAACCGATGCCATGAAAGACGTTATGACTCAGGGAACCGGTACCCCGGCTTACTTTGGAAGCTCTATGGCCCAGGCCGGAAAATCCGGTACAACAACCAAAAACCGTGATGCATTGTTTGCCGGCTTCACACCATATTATACCTGTGTTGTATGGGGTGGATTTGATGATAACTCGCCACAATCCGGCGGTCAGACCACTTATCCAAAGAAAATCTGGAAAGCGGTTATGAGCCGCATCCACGAAAATCTGGAATATCAGGATTTCACAAAGCCATCCGGGATCGTTACAGCCCAGGTCTGCAAAGAATCCGGAAAGCTTGCGATCGCCGGTGTCTGTGATGCGGATCCACGCGGCAGCCAGGTCTATACCGAATATTTTGCTGAAGGTACACAGCCTACCGAATATTGTGACCATCATATCGTTGCAAATATCTGCAATGCTTCCGGTCAGCTTGCCGGTGGTTACTGCCCGGCAGATTCCATTTCCTCCAGAGTATTCGTCATTGGCGGAACGGTTGGAACAGAGGATACTCCATATCTTCTGACGGATGATTTTAAGAATAATACCTGTACAATGCACAACGAAGGAAATTCCACCTACCAGGGAACTTCTGCTTTCTCCGCAGTTCCAGGTGTAAATAATGATACTTCCGGCGGCACACAGGCTCCTGCCGACAATACCCAGCAGACACAGCCGCCTGCTAATAATTCCGGTGGGGATAATTCTGATAGCACTCCTGCCGATACCGGCGGTACAGATAATTCCGGCGGAGGCAGTTCTGATAATACTCCTGCCGATACCGGTGGTACGGATAATTCCAGCGGAGACAACAACTCCGACGGAAATGGCGGATGATCACTCATAAAACAGAAAAATACCGGGGCTCCTTTTCATGGAACTCCGGTATTTTTCTGTTTAGTAAACTAAAAACCTTTCGTCTATTTTTTTGTGGCAATTAGGACAATAACAAACCTTTTTTATTTTTCGTTTCCAGGTCGCTTTCATTCCCAATTTCTCATAACAAAATGGGCATCTGTTTCTGAAATATTCAGGTTCCTGAATTATTTTACCTTGTTTCATCTTTTTCCCTTTTCTATTAGGCTCCTGCCTTAAGTCTAAGCGACACTTTACCTGTTTCAACTTCTACATTATATCCTCTAAATATTCCAATAATGGTAGCTATTCCTAATATACTTATTACATAAATTGCGACATTAGCTTCTGCTGCCTCTACAACTCCTCCTGCAGTTAATGCACTAACAGTTAATACGCCACCTCCCGGCACTGCTGCTAACGATGTTAGTAATGCTATGATTGCAGCGATTTTTACCGATGAAAGTTTCCCCATCCATTTCATCTTCTTTGCCAGATCCCCCTGAACTTCAATATATGGCTCCTTACGTTTAATTGCTGTCTTTAATTCTTCTTTTGAACTGACCACAACTTTATTGATACTATTTTTCTTTTTTCCAAACATAATTTTCCATCTCCCATAAAGTATATTTTTATTACACCTATCCCTTTTTATTTTCACTATGTTCTTTGCGGATTGTTCCTATCCTTTTATCGGATCTGGTATCCCGTCCATTACTATTACGAAAAGTTCCCGGCGGAAGTCCATGTTTCTTTTCAAATGTACCTACCGTACAGTCACTTCTTGTTTTTCTCGTTTTTTTATCAGCCATATTACACCTTTCCCTTACTTCATTCTTTTTTAAATCTTACATCTTGAAATGAACCTTTTAACTCACTGGCAACTTCTACAATATTTTCCGGATCTTCACCTTGTGACATTCTGAAAAAGTCATCAGCTACTACCCATCCTAAAAATTCCGTTAAGGCCGCAGCCGTAGATCCACTTATAATTCCACCTATTAACGTGCCAACTCCCGGAATCATTTTTAACAATCCTGAAGCAACGGAACGTCCCGCTTGTTGTGTTAATGCAACTCCAGCAATTGATTTTGCCGCTGCTTCTGACAAAGAGATATCGAATAAGTCACCTATTTTTATAATCATACCTATCTGTGCTGCTGTGATAGGTATTGCATCAGACATTGGTATCGGTATAAGTCCTGCCACTGCCGATGCACCAGTCGCTGAATGAATGATTATATTGCATTTCCTTTTCAATTCTTTTGGCATGTTCACTTTTGATTTGCTCATATTTCTTCCTCCCTCGTTTTGCCTTATATAAAATCTAAAATTTTATACAATCTCATCTTTTGCTTCCCTCAATATCTGCCTCACCCTGCTCTCTGAATACCCGTATTTTCTTGCCAGGGCATGTACATTTTTCCCATTATACTCGGAACAGATTTGCTGCATTATGTACGTCTTCGAATAAAACTTTAGCGGAAACATTAACTGTAATCCTTTAAAATGACTATATATTTTATAAGCATTTTCAACGCCAACCGTTTCAGCCAGGTCCTTATATACTCCAGCCAGATCTTCCGAAGTAACTTCCGTCATACTTTCCAAGCATATCACCTCACATGTAAAATATTTCTTTCATTATATTGGGTTTGCATTGCAAATTACAGTTATAGATTGCATTGCAATTTCTACTTGCAAATTACAATTTCAGGTAAAGCAGTTTAAACCGTAACGGGTTCAAACTGCCACTACTGTAACCTGGGGTATCGCTATTTTTATTATTTCTGTTTTTCCTGCAGCTTACTGCGCACCATTTTTTTGAATTTTCCATAAAACCCATACCAATAATCATACTGATAAAAGGTGTCTGCCGTCTTATCATAGATCCATATGTTTCTTCTCAGGCTGTGTCCGCCCTGGCTGGAGCAGGATCGCATCTGATAGTTTCCATCTTTTGTATAAATCATTTTATCAAAAAGGATTCCTCTTTTTATGACTTTCCAGATCTGTTTGTACTCTTCTTCTGTCTCCGCATTTTGTATAAAATGCTGATCTACCAGATCCGCCATCTCTTCACGGCTTACGTGGATTGTATTTAATTTTCCTTTGCTTACCTTACTCACCAGTTTATCTTCGATTGTCTGCTTCATAATCTGTTTACTCCTTCTTTTCTGTTATCTTGCGATTGCTCTTATTCCCAATCCCGAATCTATTTGAAAAAAATGCATTTTAAAATCGCAATCGGAATCAGTATCCAGCCAAACATCATTCCTATTAAAAATTTTTTCATGTAATGCACATAAGCGGAAGAGTAAAATACAACTTTTCCCTCATACAATACCTTGTTTGTTGCCCAGTAGGATGCTGCCGCATAAATGATTAAAAGAACTGTTTCCATGACGTATGCCCTCTCTTTTCTTAAAGACTTGTTTTTGTTTACAGGCTCATTTTACCAAACCAGCTATTTTTACTTGTAAGAGTGATTAAAAAACTGCCACACCGGGTTGTCCGATGTGGCAGTTTTTATTTTTGCCTTATGTCATGTTTAAATTCAAAATCCTTATACTGATACTTTTCTGCTATTTTTTGCAGCAAAAGCAAAACTCTCTCCTGGTCATAAGCCGTATCCTCCAAAAATTCCTGCAAATGCCTTTTCGCTTCTATGATCGAATTGGTTACATCTGAATCGTATTCTTTTTCCAATAACTGCTGCAGTACCACGCACAACTGTCCGATCCCGTCTTGCCTGTCTGTCAGGATTTTGGAATCTGGTTTTTTTTCAAGCAGGATATACAAGGCTGCTAAATATATCCGGATTGTTTCATTTATATTTGCTATATCCTCATATTTAAATGCAATATAATCTATATCCCAATAGTGATCCGTTGTATCCTCTTTGACATTTTTTTCTAAAATATGCGCAGCTGTCTTATCGTACAACAGCGCAAGATTCTGTTCTGCTGTCTCTAATTTTCCATTATCAATCTCTAATGTGACAAGATCATGCTGCATGCTCGAATAGTCCGTCCAGAACTCGCTGGCTTCTATCTTTTCCCATGTTTTTTCTGCTATTTTGATTGCTTCTTTAAGACACTCTTCTTCCTTTTCTCCATCTTCTATATAGCTATACTGATTTGCAGCCTCCTTCCATATCTCAATCTGTTCTTCCGGTGTATATTTTTTTTGCGCGATCTGTTTTTCTGCTAACAGTCTGTAGTTACACATTTTCCTGATCTGCGTGATCTGCTCATAATCAAAATTCCCCTCATTCATAAGCTCTTCCCTTGTTTTATAAATAAGGCTTTGAAGAAACGCATCATTCAGATCGTATTTATTGTATATATCCTGTGCCTGGTTGCATAGCTCTAACCCTTCCTTTATATTTTTGCAACGATATTCCTTCGAAAGTTCCGCCAGCCTTATCAGGCAGATGATCTGATTCTTTTCAAAATGGTTCTTTCCCTCATATTTTTTTATGACATTCCAGAGAATTGTTTTTCTGATATTATTTTTTCCATATTCACGGACTCTGTCTATTACAGATAAAACCTCCTCCATGGAAGAGGTTTCTTTCTGTATATATTCCACAAGAAAATCACCGCAATGTTCCTCAATTTCATTTGTTCCAAGCATCTTATAATATTTCAGACATTCTTTCCACAACTGCGTTTTTTCTGTCTTATTCTCTTCAATGGAATACAGAAAATAGCAGGCAGCAAGCATATATCCGGTATCATACGCATTTTCCGGTGCAGGATCCATCCTTTGCCTTAATTGAATGGCATACTGTCTGGCTTTTTGCAATTTCTGGTGTTCTTTTAATATTCCAATCAGCTCTATGCAGATATCTTCCGATTCTGTATCAGAAAAAGCTCCTTCTAATGTCTGAATGGCAGAATCTATATCACCTTTTTTCCGGTAAATTTCTGCAATACTTTTCGCTGCATATTCCCGGCTTTCCGGAATACATATTCCTTCCATCGTCGCAAAATCTTCCTCGTATACTTTCTGATAACACGCGATCGCTTCCTGCTCTTTTCCGTTATTTTCATATTCTTCTGCCAGTTCTGCATAAGACATATTGTTTCCATCATCAATTTCATGGAAAGATGTATCTTCTCTTAACTGGTTTAAAAGTTCCTGATACTGGTAGCCTTTTTTCAGATTCAGGCGAAATTCTCCCCGGTAAGTCAGACCAGGATCTTTCGAATAATAATCTCTTATTTTTTGATATGCTTTTTCTTTTTCCTTTGGCATATAGGAAGTCAATGGCATTTGTTTCATTACCAGATCAAATAATTGACTGATTTTTTCATAAAGATTTTCCATCTGTGGAATCGGTACATCTGCCGCACACCATTCCACACGGTCATCTAACATGTCGGAAGTCTCACTTGCCATTTCAAAATATTCCCTTACCAGATAATCCGGATTTTCTGAACTTTTTCTGCAATATGCTGCTGCACTATCCAGATGTCCGGCCATCTCATCTAACTTTTGCATTGCACTTTCCGGATAATCTGTGGCAGACCAGTCAATTTCAATACTGTCATTCACCATTTTGATCCGTTTCCTCTCAATCCTTTGCAACAGATCATACGCCTCTGTATCTCCTTGCCCGAGACAGATTTTTTCTGCCTCTTGAAGTTTTTCCTCATCTCCTGCTCTAAAGCAAAGCCATGCATAAGACATGTTATTTCCGGTAAGGCGTTTTATAAAAATCGCAGCCATTTTCTCCCGGATATCATGTTGTGCATAAACTTCCGGCTCTACTGACAGATATTCATTCACCCCGGCAACAATGTGTCTGCAATTATCCGCATCAGGCACTAATTCATGGTAAATCAGATCCTGTATCACCTGGTGCAGCGATATTTTTCCGGTAACTTTGTTCCATATAACCCAGCCATTTTGAATAAAACCGTCGAGTTTTTCTGCGGTTTCTTTGATTCCACATAATAATATTTCAAATTGTGACCGGCTAATACGGATTCCATCAAACAGGGAAAGGCTTGCAATAATTTCTCTTTCTATGACATCAAACCCGGAAATATCAAACAGAATCTTTAAATGGCTGTTTACACTCTCAGAGCGGAGTTTCCTGTCTTTTCTCTGTCTGATTTGGACTTCTTGTGTGTTCGTAACTCCGTCTTTTTCCAAAAATTTCTGATAGAGTATTTCCGGAGAAATCTCTGTGTTTCTCAGATATTTTGCAATCAGTTCCACGGTCATCGTATGATGTTCCACATATTCGATTAACTGCCGGACTGCTTCGACTTCTTTTTCCGTATAAGGAATGGAAGTATAAGTATAAAACAGATTTAAGATTTCCTGAATATCTTTGATCCGGTCAACATTGATCTGCTCATAATTATAATCTCTGAAATCTTTTCTTGTCGTAATGATAAATTTACAGGGACAGGCGAACAGGGTTTCTAAATCTTCATCTGCATCTACGTCAAAATTATCAATAATAATCAGATCTTTTGGCGTTGCAGCCTGTTTTAAAACTTCGATCTTTCTTTTAAAATAATCCCGCTCTGTCTCATCTTCTTCACGGCTGATCTGGTTGATTCCAATTTCATCCCGCACAAGTGACTCTATATTTTTCTCATATACTGCGAAAACAACGGTATCATACTGCGCCCGGTGCCGGTATGCATACTGTTTTGCAAGTTCTGTCTTGCCAATTCCTCCAATTCCGGAAAGGAATACAAGCTGATTCTTTGCAAGAAGCTCGTTGATTTCTTCTAAATCATCCTGCCTTCCAACAAAACAGGCAGAATTATACTGGAATGAATCCAGCAGATATACATCATTGATGTCTGCTAACTTTATCAGTTCGTCAAGCGCATCGATTACCTTCTGCATCTCATGCCATCTCGGTGCCGTCGCAATAGACAATGTCTTTTTCAAAAATAAATCTAACATTTTATAAAGCTTCGGCTGATATTTTTCGCTTCCATACCGCATTTTTTCAAATGAATAGCTGCTCGCGATTCTGCAGTCAGCCTCACACGGTTTTCTTACAAAAAGTTTAAAAAACAGCATAGCACCAATGGAATATACATCGGAATGAAATCCTATTTTTTTGATTTTTCCCTGCATCTGTTCCGGCGCAGAAAATCCATCCGAATAAGGGATTCCTGCATTTTTCTGTAATTCCCCGATTGCAGTTACGGAATCAAAATCAAATAGAATCACATGCTCCGGTGTTTCCGGTAAAATCAGCACATTTTCCGGCTTTATATCCAGATGAAGATATCCCTTCTGATGATATTTCAGAATAATCTGCGCAAGACTTTTCATATGCCGGAAAAGTTCCTGCAATGACTGATCCTCATAATACCTGTAATCAATTCCTTCATCCATTGGCAGCAGGATATAAACTGTGTGATTACAGGAAATCACATCGACCGCATTGACGGTAGAGTTCGTCAGCCCTAACGTATTTCTGATATCCGTATTTCTTTTATACGCATCTGTAAAGCGGTTTTTTGCTTTTTCAAATTTTTCTGGATTTCCAGAAGGCACCAGCTCTCCGGTAGCAGCTCTGGTCAGTTGGATGTATGCCGGATAACACTCCCGGACTCTTATTTTGTGTTTTATCTGCATCTGATCCCAGTAAATGGCATCATATACAATACATCCGGCTCCTCTCCCTGCTTCGTCTGCAATCCGGATTTTCCGGTTTTCTGAAATTTTCATTTCATATCCATTGCACAATGCAATTCTCATATCCCGCATTTTTATCCTCATTGATTATAAAAAATAATTTCTCTGTAACTATCAGATTAACTGTTTCCCGTTTATTATAACGACATTGCTCTGCAAGTTTGTAATTGTATTTTTTGTAGAAAAATTTATCGGTTTCAGCTATAATCTTAGCAGAACATATCTGCATTTAACAGAGTATTTTTATCATGAAAAAGAAACGAGAATGAAAATGAAATCAGACTATACACTTTATAATCAGAGCAGTATCCAGAATTATTCTTCGATAGACAATGTCGATCAGGCAGTTGAATATTTAAAAGATCCGACTCATTTCCGCTCTTTCGGACAAGGTCTGACCGAACTTCTGCAAAAAAAGAACGCTCCTGTAGACTTTTCAGACAATGCTGAAATGGCTGATTATCTTTTCTCTAAACTGAAAGATATCGGTTCTACAATCAGCCGTGCAACAGTGATGTCCTGGTTTACCGGAAATCACCGCCCAAAAGTAGAGGCTGGAAGCCGTCCGAAAATATATGAACTGTGTTTTGCCATGCAGCTAACCTATGAGGAAACTGTCTGGTTTTTTCAGCATGTCTATTATGACCGTGCTTTTAACTGCCACAACATCCGTGAATCAGTCTATTATTATTCTTTTTTACATCAGCTTTCTTATCAAAAAGCTCAGGAAATAATTCAGGAAATTGACGCGGCACCCGTTACTTTACCAGTTTCGGATGACATCGATACTTATTATACCAGTTATGTACAGAATACGATTGCTGCAATGGAATCTGCCGATGAATTAATAGATTTTTTAATTGCAAATAAAGCAGACTTCTGTCACTGGAACAAAAGTGCTCTTCATACGCTGCATGACCTGATTTCCCAGCTCATCGGTTCAAAAGAAAGTGATGATGCTGTCAACGAACTTCGAACCACACTCTATGCAATGTCCCGTAACAGAAATATGATCTCCGGCAAAATTTCCATTGATATTCATAAGTATCAGAATTGCAGCCTGCTGGTGCGCGAAATTTTATATGACGCACAGTCTTACAGCACGAACCCTTCTGATCGTGATTATGAATATATTCTCGATTTTATCGGCAACAGAAATCTTTACAATAACAGTTTTATTTTAGACCGCCTGGTGTATACACACTCTGGAATGAACAAAAATCCAAATATTCCTTATATTGTAAGAAATAACTTTCCGAGTAAAAAAACAATGTCGGATATTCTGTCGGAAGAAAAATCATCTGTCTCGACTTCCTATGATTCGATTCGGAAAATGATAGTGCTGCTTGATTTTTACCGTTTCTGGCTGAATGTAAAACTAAGTGTCGGCTATACTGAACTGACAAAATCTGAACTGACAGAAACTTATATCGATGAAGCCAATGCATGTCTGGTAAAATGCGGTTATGAAGAACTTTTCGCTACCAATCCCTATGACTGGCTTTTCCTATGTGCTGCATACAGTGAAAAGCCTATCGAATATTTCCGCGCGTGCATGTCACCAGACATGTGGACGGACGATGAAGATTTTTAGATTTTTCAGCAAAAACCCCGAAGTCACCTTCGGGGTTTTTGCTGTTGATGTATATACTAACTAAGGGGATACATTTTTTCGCATTTTCCTTAGTTTCTAATTTGATAAAAGCCTTTATTTGCGGCATTTTTTGGTTATCTGTCGTTTTGCTCTAAGCTGAAATTCCCAGTCAGATTCCCAGACAAATTCCCAGACTATTTTTCCAGAAACGCTTTTACTTCTTCATACAGTTCTTCCGCTTTCTGATACTGTTCCTCTGCATCTTGCCGGGAAGCAATAAAGAAATCATCATAATCACAACTGTTACGGATTTGAAATACTGACTGCACATACTTTGAATACTTCTTATCAAAAATGCCTGTCTTAATATACTCTCTCTGAAAATATGCAATTACACCTGCATGCTTAGAAAAATCCACTCCATCTTTTGATAAAACTGCCCGCAAAGAAGTAAATATTGCATAATAAGAACGCCCGATAGAATCCTTATACTTTCCCGCATCCAAAAGCAATTTTGCAGATTCCAACTTTTCTTTGGCATTAGCCAAACGATACTATGTCAGATTATCCAATCTGCATTCCCTCCCTCGCAATGTTTCTATAATACGGAAGTTTCTCTTTGTACTCTTCAAATTCATCATAAGGAATTACCGTTGGAGAAACAACCACATCATTTTCCAAGCCTATATCCGCTGAAATATCCCACACTGCTTTTAGCTTATTTTGTAAGTCCAAACGAGAGCCTTTTACAATAGCTGCTATATCAATATCCGACTGATTGTCATAATCTCCTCTGGCATAAGAACCATATAGAAATATTCCTACAATATCTGCTCCATAAATATCATGGTAGCACTGCGCCATCTGATTTGTAACTTGATGCAACTGTGTATATGTGCACATGTAGTCATTCTCCTTTCCTTAAACATTTTTCTTATCTTCAATTATAATATTTTTCATAGTATTCCCCAGACAATTTTTTGAAAATAAATCCTATTTGGGCTTACTTGCATCTTTTTCAAGATATTCCTCTACCAAACGTATAATTCTTCCGCTTCTGCTATTTGTTCTTCTGTATCGCTTTTTACTGCAATATAAAAAACATCATAATCACTGGCATGTCGTATTTCCTGTGCCTCTGAAATCATTCGACCTATCAGACATTTATCTCTATCCCTTCCTTTGCCACGTTATTATAAAACGGGTAATTCGGTATCCAGATTTTAAAATGCTCTGCATTCTTTACAATCGGCATAATCTCTGAGTCATATTTCTCATTGATATCATAGGTATAATCTCTTACCGCCCTCATATATTGATGTATCATATCATCATCACATTTTACCAATATCATAATATCTATATCGGAATCAAGACGGTTATCCCCCCTCGCATAAGAGCCATACAAAATCATTTTCTCATAATCACACCCAAAAATGTTTTTTATTCCTTTAACATATTCTCTCAAAATATTAGATATACTTACTGGCATTCCGCTTCCCCCTTTCCTTCTGCATTCCTATTTAAAATTATAATGGAATCTCTGCAACTATTCAATAGACTTGTTATCAGCTCAGGGATTTCGCTTTTAACTTTTTTAGTTACTGTTCAGAGGTAAACTTGTAACAAAAGAACCGATGGTATAGACTAATCGTAGTCAAAACCATCGGTTTTCTTATGCAAATATTTCTGCAATCTCGCGGAACAGATTGGTCTGCTCTTTTCTGCGCATCAAAACCAGCATGCTCATGCATTTACAGAGATGGTCGATGCTTGACGGACTCCGGAATGACACAGCCTGCGCCTGTTTTCTTTTATATTTTCTCAGCAGCCGTTCGGCTTCGTTATTCGTGGCAGGTACATTCTTATTATGGAGGAAAAGAAGATGATCTTTCTTATACTTTTTCATCCTTTTGTACAGGTTGTATCCATCACGGTAGTATTTCCCAGGCGGCTCATAGTCGTATTCATCCCCAGCTATGGACAGGATTGTTTTATAACGTTCTTCAAATTCGGAGACGGTCTGCGGATCTGGCTCTTCTGATTCAGATAAACCATTCCGGTAATGGATCATTTCCTGTATCAGGGAATGCATCTGCCTGTTCCAGGTACGGTCCTTTTCGTTGTCCATGCTGTCTTTCAGATAACGCAGTACATGTGCAAGGCATTCCTGGTGGCCGGTTCCATACTTATAAAAGGTTACATCATGATCGTGGACCAGTGTCCCCTGATAGTCTTCAACGACCGTGCCCTTTATTCCATCGTGTCCCTTTTTGCCCCTGGCAAAATAGAGCACACCGCCATCCGGAACCGCACATACAAATACATACGAACTTTCCCCATTTACACGGGCATTGGTACAGTCTGTATGCATGACAGGGGAAAGCAGCATGTCGCAGAAAATCTCTTTACGCTGGGATTCTGTTTTTTGGGCAAATGACCGGCAGAGATTATTGATCATGCCTTTTGATATGTTTATTTTTCCATCTGTCAGATCAGACAAAAACCTGCGGCTTTTATCAATTGATGTACAGCAGTCATTATTCAGCAGAAACAGGAAAGCACGTAAATTTCCTCCATAGTTAACGTCATCAATGACTCCCTGTGGAAATGGTGCATGGATCCGTTCACCTGTTTTGGAATTATAGTACACATCGGCATGATACTCGGTCACATGCACTTCTACGCTGATGTCGATTTTCTGCTTTGTAATGGTTTTCGATGTTTTCTTAAAGTCAGGGTCATGGAGTACTTCTTCGGGTGCCGGAAGATAGATTTCCCTTGTCGGGGTGAGTTTCTTTCTGCAGTGCCCCCTGTGTCCTGGCTGTCCACCGGGTTTCCTTCCTGTTTTTTCGCGGCTGTTGGATATTTTTTTGCGGGCGATAGATTTTGAAGACGGGATGGATGAGTTTTCATAGTTCCGGTTAATCTGTGCCGTCAGTTTCTGTACTTTTTGTTTTTCATCATCAAGCTCTGTCTTTACTTTGTAAAGTTCCCGTCTCTGGGAAGTTACTTTTTCAAGGGCGATGTCGCGCTGTTTTTCTGCACGGATGGCCCTTTTTTCCATCATATCCGCCTTTTTTACTGCTTCGGCGACCATACGGTCGCATTCTTTTTGCAGCTGTTCAAAAATCTCAAACCATTGATTCCGAATCGTAATGGCATGGCTGTGTTCTTTTGCTACAGCTGCTTCCAGTTTTGCAATTCTGCGTTCCAGGGCACGCACCTGTGTAAGGTGCTGTTTTTCCATTCGGATATATTTTTCTCCCGATTGAAAGGCTGCAAGTTCTTCCTGTGCTGCTTTCAGCCTGTATTGAAGTACTGTAATGGTTTCAAAAGAATTCCCCATCCCCATGCCGCGTCCTTTCCTTAAATGTTTGTCAGATCATCAATGATTTTTTCTAATTCTGCATTATGTTCCTCAAGGGATTTGATCAATGAGGACTGGGTTTCGATGACCCTGTGCTGTAGTCCGTTTGTATGCTCAAGACTGCCTATAAGTTCTTCATATGCTTTGAGTTTGCTTTTATCATCTGCGTTCATTTGTGCCTCCTTAAGTATAGGATAAGTATAGCAGAAACAGGGACGAATGGGAAATCGGACGAATTACGGGACTGGCAGAATGACGGTGGATAACCGGCAGAAAAATGAAAGAAGCAGGAGTGGAAATCCGTATTCCAGCCATGTAAAAGCAGGAAAACATGCAGGTACTGTTTATAATTTCAAAAGAAAAAGCAGGATTCGGAAGTCGTTAACGAGACTTCCCATCCTGCTTGAGTTTATCCACAAATATATTTTTTTAAATTTCGTCAGTTTTTACAATGGTCTGAACAGTAACCTTTTTTATCTATGCATTTTTATAAATAATCCAGTTATCAGCATTCCATCTGCGGTTACCCTTCGTTCCTAGTCAATACGCGCAAAATTCCCCCTGCTTTTTCCCTATATATTTTTTCTGCTGATTTTCTATCCGCCTTTTTCACATAAAATCTGTTTCACTTTTTCTGTTAGCAGATCATCGCAAAAAATCCGGTTTATGCTCTTTCGGCTTATACCACTTCCTGCAAAGTTCCGGCTTCTTCGGTACAAATATAACTCTCTTACATTAAAGCCTATGATTATCAGATTAAATATGGTTTCAACCGCATCTCGACAGTAACAGTGCTTTGCGTGGTAATACGTTTTCAATTGATGGAAACCATTCTCCTCAATGTCCCACCTGCGGTGCATCATTTCCCATAAGACTCGGTAGTCTGCCGCTTCCAGAGTCGTTACAAGCCACATGAAACGCTCTGTTTCTTTTCCATTTTCTTCCCACTGCTCATGATACCGCACCACACGCAGTTTATATGGACACCCTTCCATCTTAAAACCAGAAAGATCCCATACTTCAATCTTCTTTTTCCCTTTCCAGAAAGATGCCTTTTTTCCCTCATCCTGTTTGAACAGACGCTCTGCATCCTGAAAAATCATTCTTCTTTCGTCTTTCAGGCGTATCACCCCTTCCAGACCATTTTCCTTCAGAGTGTTGATAAATGGAGCATTCAGATATAACGCATCCGCCACAATCACATCCGCAAAATGTCCATGCCGTTTCTTCAGCCGCTCAATCAACCTTTTTCCGCCTGTCAGTTCTCCTTCGTCTTTCCCAGAACCATCCCTTGGTTTTAACATTTCCTGCCCCAGAATTACGTGTGGCGATTTACCTATAATCATGCACACCACACTCCGGTAAAAGTATTCGGTTTCCCCTGTGTGTTTTTTTCGGCTCAGACAGTTCGGACAGGATTTTTTTGTACTGCTGAATAATTCCACACCATCGAGACCTGCCACAACATATCCGCCTATCGTTCCTTCCCGGAATACCCGGTTACGTTTTATGATATCAATCATTTCTTCATGTATGCTGCGTATTTCATCCGGGTTTATTCTGGAGAGAAGGTCGCGGACTGCATCAACTTTTGGAATCCTTCCACTGATACAGTTTTTCAGTCTTTTCGACATGCTTTCAGGGGCTGAAAAAATGGTATGGAAACTTTCATACTGCAGCATCAGAAAAAGCAGTACCGGCATGACAATGTTAAACAATGGAATAGATTTTCTTTTTCTTTCGTCCGTTAAACACTTGATTTTTTGCGGGATTTTATATACACTCTTCATATAAGTTAGCAGTTTCTTCAATGCTAATTTTTCATTCAGGACACCTTCTTTCGTATGTTTTGTTCCATAACATAATTATACAATAAAAGGTGTCCTTTTTGAGTGATTATACAGAAAAAAACAGTAATTTGATACCCAAAATTGATATCCCCTGCTTTGCCTGGAATTCACAGGCAGAACAGGGGCTTTTATTTTTTAAAGCGAAATCTCTGTTATCAGCTTTCTCTGTCTGAATCGACATTGTTACTGTTCACTCGCAAGCTTGACACTTGCTGTCAAGCTGTGCGCCAAAGACTATATCATGCCAGATTACAGCCCCATGCATCGAAGATGCATTTAAAATGGGCTGTAATCGTTACTGCTCACACAGTATGTGTGAACAGTAACTCGACATTTACGGGTTTTCCCTTAGTATTTACAAATAATAAGTTTTCAAACTCGCCCTTTATATCTTCTTGTATTGGTTTAACAATAATTTTCCGTAACTCTAACTGGCTTTTTATCGCTTCCTCTGCCTCTGGTACTAATATCAACAGTGAAAACCCCGAAGTCGCCTTCGGGGTTTTCACTGTTGATGTATATACTAACTAAGGGGATTAGATTTCACCAATCTAATCAAATTAGATTAGTGCATATTAATGTAACTCTCTGGATACGAAATCCGGATAACCTGACTCTAATCCATGCTCAGTGGAATCAAGTCCCTCAATTTCTTCCTGTGCAGTTACACGGAGACCGATCGTTTTCTTTAAGACGGTAAATACGATTCCCATTGTAATGATCGTCCAGCCCGCGATGCAGAGGATTCCAAGTAACTGGATCAGCAGATGATGAACACCGCCGCCATAGAACAGTCCATCTTTGTAATCGAAAAGTCCTACTGCGATTGTTCCCCAGATACCGTTACAGCCATGTACTGCAACTGCACCAACCGGGTCATCTACTTTTAATTTATCCTCAACAAAATATACTGCTACGCAGACAAGCACACCTGCGATCGCACCGATAATAAAAGAACCGATCACATCTACATTTGCGCAGCCAGCGGTAACGGCTACCAGACCGGCAAGAGAACCATTTAACGACATTGAAACATCCGGTTTACCATTTCTGATCCATGTATAGATCATTGCTGTACAGGTTGCTACTGCAGGAGCAACAGTCGTTGTAGCAAAGATCTGTGATAACTGCATCGTATCGGTTGCTGCTGCACCGTTGAATCCATACCAGCCAAACCAGAGAATGAATACGCCAAGTGCACCGATTAAAATGTTGTGTCCAAGAATTGGTCTTGGTTTTCCATTTTTGTCATATTTACCAATACGAGGTCCTAACATTGCTGCACCGATGAAAGCGGTGATACCACCTACCATATGGATACATGCAGAACCTGCAAAATCTGTAAATCCAAGATCTGTCAGCCAAGGTGTTCCGCCCCATACCCAGTGAGCCTCGATCGGATAAACACATAAACTGATAATAAAACTGTAAATACAATAGGTAATAAATTTGGTACGCTCTGCCATTGCTCCGGAAACGATCGTTGCTGCCGTTGCACAGAATACCAGGTTAAATACAAATCCGGACCAGTCTGTCTCTCCAAAATGAGCAAATGGGTTTAAACCCCAGCCGATGAATCCGCCATCTCCACATAAGAGATTGTATCCTAACAGATAAAATGCGACTGTACCAATACAAAAATCCATCAGGTTCTTCATTGTAATATTACCTACATTCTTTGATCTGGTAAAACCAGCCTCAACCATAGCAAATCCACATTGCATAAAAAATACTAACGCTGCACCCATAAGGTACCATACACTCATATCCATAATCAAATCCTCCTTGTTTTCCTCGTTGTTTTGCGAAGAAATAAAAAAAGATAATCACGACCCCAGGTTCTCCCTGTGTCACAATTATCTCCTTTGATAATGATTTCTTCCTGATTCAATTTTTCTCATAATGTTATATTCATGATCCTTTTCTTATTTTTCAGATGACTCCTCATTTCATCCAAAAACTTACAGTGCATCTACACCATGCTCGCCTGTTCGGATACGGATCGCGTCTTCCACCTCATACATGAAAATTTTACCATCACCGATGTGACCGGTATTAATCTGCTCTACGATCTTGTCGATCAGCTTTGGAGCAACTTCATCTGTCACAACTGTTTCTACTTTAATTTTCGGCAATAGATTGACTGCATACTCTGCACCACGGTAATTTTTGATAATACCCTTCTGATTACCATAACCCATACTGTTTACAATGTTAAGACCATTTACTTCTTCACTGTCAAGCAACGCCTTAAGATCTTCTAATTTTTCAGGTTTAATAATGATCTCTAATTTCTTCATACTAATCCTCCTTGTTTTCCGAAGGAAAATGCGACTGCCTTTGCAGGAGCAGAGGATTTTCCTCCTTGATTTCCGAAGGAAAATGCGACTGCCTGTGCAGGAGCAGAGGATTTTCCTCCTTGTTTTTCGGAGAAAAATGCGACTGCCTTTGCAGGAGCAGAGGATTTTCCTCCTTGTTTTTCGAAGAAAAATGCGACTGCCTTTGCAGGAGCAGAGGATTTTTCTCCTTGTTTTGCAGATTTCTGCGGTAGTGGCAGCGATTTTTCTACTGCCACTTCCACACAAAATCTAATTTTTACATATCTGCCGTTATTGTCGGAAAATCTTTATACCTCAAATAACAGATCACCATAAGATGGCATTGGCCACATAGATTTGTCAACTAACATTTCAAGTTTATCAATCGGTGCTCTTAACTCATCCATTGCCGTCTTAACTTCATCTCTGTAGTATACAGCCTGATCTCTGCCTTCTTCCATCTCTGCAGCTTTTTCCGTTACTTCCTGTAATTTTGCAAGTGCTTTCTTGGAATCAGCCAGTAAAGAGGAAACCTGTGTCAGGATCTCTGTCTGTGCGCTGACATCTGCACCACATGCTGCTTTTACGGAAGTGATAGACTCAGCAAGTACGGTTGTGTATTTGATAACAGCCGGAATAATCTGCTTAGTTGCGATATCGATTGCAGCTCTTGCCTCGATGTTGATCTCTTTTGAGTATGTCTCATACTCGATCTCAACACGGGAGTCTAACTCTGCCTTTGTAAATACTTTGAATTTTTCAAATAATTTCACAGATTTCTCTGTATTTAATGCAGGGATTGCATCTACCATGGAACGGATATTTGGAAGTCCGCGTCTCTCAGCTTCTGCTACCCACTCATCCGAATAACCGTTTCCGTTGAATACGATTCCCTGATGCTCTGTTGCATATTCTTTGATCAGATCATGTACTGCCATATCAAAGTCATCTGCTTTTTCAAGAACATCACATGCCTCTGCAAATGCCTCTGCAACGATTGTATTTAATACAACGTTCGGCTGAGCGATAGAATCCTGGGAACCTACCATACGGAATTCAAATTTATTACCGGTAAATGCAAACGGTGATGTTCTGTTACGGTCTGTCGCATCTTTCATAAAATCAGGAAGTGTCTTAACACCTGTCTCTAATTTCTGTCCAGCAAGACTGTGTGTAGCTTCGCCTGTGCTGATCAGCTGTGATAATACATCCTGAAGCTGCTCTCCTAAGTATACGGAAACGATTGCTGGCGGTGCCTCGTTTGCTCCTAATCTGTGGTCGTTTCCGACATCTGCTGCGGACTCTCTTAAAAGATCTGCATGTTTGTCAACTGCTTTTAAGATACAGGTAAGTACTAATAAGAACTGTACATTCTCATGAGGTGTCTTGCCTGGCTCTAACAGGTTGATTCCATCATCCGTTGTAATTGACCAGTTGTTATGTTTACCGGAACCATTGACACCTGCAAATGGTTTTTCATGAAGCAGGCACTGTAAGCCATGACGTCCGGCTACTTTCTTTAATGTCTCCATTACCAACTGGTTGTGGTCTACTGCGATGTTAGCCTGTGCGTAGATCGGAGCTAACTCATGCTGTGCAGGTGCAACTTCGTTGTGCTGTGTCTTTGCGCTGACACCTAATTTCCAGAGTTCTTCGTTTACATCCTTCATGAATGCTGCGATTCTCTCACGAATCGCACCGAAGTAATGATCGTCCATCTCCTGACCTTTTGGAGGCATTGCACCGAATAAAGTACGACCGGTAAAGATAAGGTCTTTTCTCTGTAAATATTTCTGTCTGTCTACGATGAAGTACTCCTGCTCCGGTCCAACAGAAGGAGTCACTCTCTTTGATGTCGTATTACCGAATAATCTTACAAGACGTAATGCCTGTTCATTGATAGCTTCCATGGAACGAAGAAGCGGTGTTTTCTGATCGAGTGCTTCTCCTGTGTAAGAACAGAAAGCTGTTGGGATACAAAGTGTTGCGCCTGCTGCATCCTGTCTTACAAATGCCGGTGAGGTACAATCCCAGGCTGTATATCCTCTTGCCTCGAATGTAGCTCTTAAACCACCGGATGGGAAAGAAGATGCATCCGGCTCACCTTTGATCAGTTCTTTACCGGAAAAGCTCATTAGTACCTTGCCATTCTCCATCGGTGCTGTAATGAATGAATCATGTTTCTCTGCTGTTACTCCGGTCAGCGGCTGGAACCAGTGAGTATAATGTGTTGCACCTTTTTCGATTGCCCATTCTTTCATCTCATGCGCAACAACATCTGCTGTTTCAAGGTCTAACTCGCGACCTTCCTGAATTACTTCCTTTAACTTCTTGTAAACCTTCTTTGGCAGACGCTCCTGCATCACTGCATCATTGAATACGTTCTCGCCAAAAATCTCTGCTACATTTAAGTATCCTGTTTCGCTCATGTTCTACATCCTTTCTTCTTCACCGGTCTAATCCCCTGAGACTATTCCCTGCTTTTTTGAACAAATGTAAGAGATCTTAAATTCTCATTTCTTATTGTACCTTGAAAGTGGATGAATGTCAGTAAGAAATTTCTCCTATATGGCTTTTATGAGAAATTGTGTGACAACTTCTTACAAAAAAAGAGCATTCCAAGCTACTTGGAACGCCCTTGTTCATCTCTCACATTTGTTTTGTTGAACTTAAGATAATACTTTTCTCTCCAAAATGCAAGAGAAAAATTTTACTTTTTTATCATTTTGCTATATTGAACAATAAATTCATGTAAAGTCTGAAATCTTTGTTAAATATAACATTATGGAAAGTGGACTTCCGTCTGTGCGACAATATTATTCAGCTTTGCCAACAGAACCGAACAGTTCCATTTTCTCTTTTACAGTAGCTTTGATAGCTTCTGCACCCGGAGCTAATAATTTACGCGGATCAAATCCTTTACCCTCTAAATCTTTACCAGCTTCGATATATTTACGTGTAGCATCTGCGAAAGATAACTGGCACTCTGTGTTAACGTTGATCTTAGCTACTCCAAGGGAGATTGCTTTCTTGATCATGTCTTCCGGAATACCTGTACCTCCGTGAAGTACTAACGGCATCTGGCCTGTTAATTTCTGGATAGAATCAAGAGTCTCGAAGCTTAATCCTTTCCAGTTTGCCGGATATTTACCATGGATGTTACCGATGCCTGCTGCAAGCATGTCCACGCCAAGATCTGCAACTCTCTTGCACTCTTCCGGATCAGCGCACTCGCCCATACCTACAACTCCGTCTTCCTCACCACCGATAGAACCAACTTCTGCCTCGATGGACATTCCCATTGCATGGGCAACGGATACGAGCTCTTTGGTTTTCTCAACGTTCTCATCGATTGGGTAATGAGATCCGTCGAACATGATGGATGTGAATCCTGCTTTGATACATTTATAGCATCCTTCGTAGGTACCATGATCTAAGTGTAATGCAACCGGAACTGTGATGCCTAACTCATCATGCATAGCTTTTACCATAGCTGCTACAGTACCGAAACCTGTCATATATTTTCCAGCGCCTTCAGAAACACCTAAGATAACCGGGGATCTTAACTCCTCTGCTGTAAGCAGAACAGATTTTGTCCACTCCAGGTTGTTAATGTTGAACTGACCAACTGCATAGTGACCAGCTTTTGCTTTGTCTAACATTTCTTTTGCAGATACTAACATATGCTATTCCTCCATAAAATTAATATTTTTACCCTATGGGTATTATATATTACTTCTTTCAAAAAATAAAGTTAAATTTATAACAATCTTTCTCATTTGTTTGCCGGAACCATAATATCGACAGCACGGCAGATATTTTTTACGATAACTTCCTCATGCGCTCCGCCAAATTCCCCGTCCAATGTCCAAGGAACTTCCTCTCTTGCCATGAACTCTACTTCATCTGACTTAAACGAATAGATCATATCCGTATCATCCACCAGATTGATGAGTGATGCAATAATCTCGTTGAGTTCAATCGGATTGCGTGGTTTTTTGATCAGGGTAACCTCAAACACGCCATCGTCTAAAAGCACATCTTTTCCGGTCATTCCCTTAAATCCACCCACCGATGTGGAATTGCTGATCATTCCATAGATAAATTCATCCTGGATCCGCACATTATTGTACTCTACCTGCATAGTGAAAGACGGGATATCATGCAGACTGCGCATTCCCTCAAGGATATATGCCGCATGTCCAAGTACATTTTTCCACTCCTGGCTTGTCTTATAAGACACTTCCGTAAAAAGACCAAACGCTGCCACATAGACAAAATAATCATTGTTAAATGCACCAATATCACAAGGAAATGTTCTTCCATTCACCGCTGCATCGGCTGCTTTGACCATATCTTTCGGGATTCCCAGTGATGTTGCAAAGTCATTCGTGCTGCCCGCCGGAATATATCCCAAAGGCACGGTAAGCCCTTTGTGCATAATACCGCTTACCACTTCATCAAGTGTACCGTCCCCTCCGCTGCATACAACAAGATCATATTTCTCTGCGTCCACTTCCACCTTATGTATCGCATCTTCCGGTGCCTGTGTCGGGTAAATCGTTACCTCATATCCAGCTTTTACCATGGTATCCACAATATCCATCAGCTGATTTTTGATCTGTGCTTTTCCGGAAAACGGATTGAAAATAAATAGTAATGTTTTCTTTTCTTCCATACGCTCCCTACACCTGTTCTGTTATTTTGTCAGGAATTCCTCGATTGCCGCAGCTGCAGCCTCTTCGTCCTCACCCTCAGCATCGATCACAACCTCTTCTCCATTTAAAAGAGCCATACTCATCATGCCCATAATGCTTTTGACATTGACTCTCTTATTATCCCCGGATTCCATATAGATCTGACTGGAAAACTGATTTGCCTTCTGCACTAAAAGCGCAATTGGTCTTGCCTCTAAGTCGTTTTGCATGTTTACCACTACACCCTTTTTCATGATAATCTCCATTCTTGCGCTGTTTTTTGCGCATCTCAAGTTTGTGCGTTAGCACAAATCTTACGTGTGAAAAATCTTATTTTTCACACTACCCTCCATTCCTGTGCTGCTTTTTACACACTTTATGTTTATGCTCCAATACAGCAGCTACGTATCAATAATATATTTCCACATTATTCTTTTTCACGCAGCTCATCTGCAATCTCACTGATCCTGCGCAGCCTGTGGTTCACTCCCGATTTTCCGACCGGAGGATCGAGATATGTTCCCAGTTCCTTAAGCGGTGTATCCGGATACTCTAACCGCAGCAACGCCATTTCTTTTAGGTTTTCAGGCAGACTGTCTAAGCCTGCATTCTGTTTAATATATTCAATATCGCCAAGCTGTTTTACGGCTGCCGCCACAGTCTTGCTGATATTTGCCGTCTCACAATTTACCTTTCGGTTGACAGAATTTCTCATTTCTTTTAAGATACGCACATTTTCAAGATTCATCAGTGCCACATGTGCTTCCATGATATTTAACATATCCACGATCTGGGCACCTTCCTTTAAATATACGACCTGGTGTTTCTTTCGTTCTACGATCTTTGCTTCCATCTCAAAACTGTTGATTGCATCCTGAAGCTGTTTCGCCTGCGCAATTTCCCGGCAGACAATCTCAAAATGATAAGACTTATTCGGATCACTGATCGATCCACCTGCTAAAAATGCTCCCCGGATATATGCCCGCCTGCAACATGTCTGCTGCAGTAAAATACCATTTACCGTCTCTGTGATATCTGCACACCTTAAAGACTGATTCCACATCTTGATTGTCTCAAGAATGCGTTCCGGTGGCAATGTATCTATCTCTTCTATATTAACATGGAACAGCTGTGCCAGTAACAGTCCATATTTTTCCTGCAGAAGCGGATTTTCCGAATCCAGCACATCTCCCGCATCCCCGATCAGCTGCTGACGCTTTCCGTCAAAAGCAACTAACGCCGCAAGTTCAGCGATCTGACAATGTCTGCTCTTTCCACTCTGCTTTGCTAACTCCTGTTTCACTTCACTTGAAAAAGACATCTTTTATTTTCCCCTTAAAGCATCTTTGCCAATATCACGATGCTCGATTTTCAGTCCATAACCCTTTTTCCCTGACAGACGTTTGTATAATTCATTTGCCAGTGTTACAGACCTGTGTTTTCCTCCCGTACATCCTATGGAGATCACAAGCTGATTCTTGCCCTCCGTGATATAATTCGGGATCAGAAACTCTAACATATCTTCAAGTTTGTCCAAAAAAACATTTGCTTCCTGAAACTGCATGACATAATCCTGAATTTCTTTATCATTTCCGGTCTTTGCCCGTAAACCCTCCACATAATACGGGTTTGGTAAAAAACGGACATCAAATACCAGATCAGAATCGACCGGTATTCCATATTTAAATCCAAATGACAAAATCGTAATAAACAGATTCTTGTAGTCCTGATTCTGTATAAATATTTTGTCCAACTCCGCTTTTAACTCTCTCGTCAAAAGCTGGCTTGTATCTATAATATAGTCTGCGCGCTCCTTTAAAAACGCCAGACGCTTTCTTTCCTCTTCAATTCCCTTGTCCACGCGCTCGCCGCCCGCTAAAGGATGATTTCTTCTCGTTTCCTTATATCGTTTTACCAGAACAGAATCTTCGGCATCCAAAAACAGGATCTCGTATTCAACCCCATTATCCTTCATGTGGTCTAATACACCATGCAGCTCATCAAATGACTGTCCGCTTCTGATATCGATGCCGACTGCAACTTTCTGCAGTTCTGCGCTCTGTAATGTTGTAAGTTCCACAAACTTTTCCAGCAATGGGATCGGTAGATTATCCACGCAATAAAACCCAATATCTTCCATCATTTTTATCGCTGTACTTTTTCCTGCTCCCGACATTCCTGTTAAAATTACGAACTTCATCTTTTTTCTCCATTTCAAAACGCTTTGCGCGCATCCAAATCCTGTTTAAAATTCACCGATCATCTTAACTTCCGGCTCTAATCTGACACCAAACTTTTCTTCTACAATATCCGCTACATTCTGCATCAGGGTTCTTACATCTGCCGCTGTTGCATTTCCGCGGTTGATGACAAATCCACAGTGTTTTTCCGACACCTGCGCTTCTCCCACCAGATAACCTCTTAATCCCGCATCCATGATCAGTTTTCCTGCAAAATATCCTTCCGGTCTTTTAAATGTACTTCCCGCACTCGGATATTCAAGCGGCTGTTTTTCCACTCTCTGCTTCTTTAACTCCTCCATGCGGGCACGGATTGCTGTCTCTTCCCCGTGTTTCAGTTTGATCTTAGCTCCCGTTACAATGTAGCCTTTTTTTAAAATACAGCTTGTCCGGTAACCCAGTTCAAGCTCTTCTGCAGAAAGAATCTTCTCATTTCCTTCCTGATCTAAGACGGTCACGGCGGTTAAAATATCTTTCATCTCACCACCGTAAGCGCCCGCATTCATGACAACTGCACCACCGATTCTGCCCGGGATACCGGCAGCGAATTCCATACCGGTCAGTCCGTGCTCCGCAGCACGGTTTGCTGTCTTTGACAGCAGCATTCCCGCACCCACGGTGATACAGTCGTCCTCCACACAAATCTCATCTTCTTTTGACAGCATCTCGATCACAAGTCCCCGGATCCCGCGGTCGCCCACTAAAAGATTGCTCCCGTTTCCGATGACCTGATACGGGACATCATACTTCCTGCACAGACGGATGACCGCCGCAAGCTCTGTTCCCTTTGGCTGCACTAAAATATCTGCCGGGCCGCCCACACGGAATGTCGTATGTTTTTTCATCGGTTCGTCCGTAAAAATTCTGTTTTCTGCTGTGACTGCTTTAAGTTCTGTCAAAAACTGCTGATTCATGCTTTCCTCAATTCTGTGGTCTTACGCTTCTTTTAAGAATGCGACATAACCGTTATATGCTTCATATAAGTCTACTTTGCTGATGAGTTCCCACGGAGCATGCATGTTTAACACTGCAACACCGCTGTCGATAACACTCATTCCATAGTTTGCCAGAATGTATGCGATAGTTCCACCGCCACCCTGATCTACTTTTCCGAGCTCTGCCGTCTGGAATGACACATTGTTGTTATCCATGATATTTCTTAAATATCCGACATACTCTGCATTGGCATCGTTAGAGCCGGATTTCCCTCTCGCTCCGGTGTATTTGTTAAATACAAGTCCTCTTCCAAAATATGCTGCATTGCGTTTTGTCATAACAGACGGATAATTCGGATCAAATGCAGCGGATACATCCGATGAAAGTACTTTGGAGTTTTTCAGGGCACGTCTTAATTTTAATTCCGAATAATCTTCTGCTGCATTCATGACCTCTGCAACGGTATTTTCGAAGAAACGTGACTGCATGCCGCTTGCCCCGACACTGCCGATTTCCTCTTTGTCTACAAGCAGGCAGACACTCGTGATCTCCGGTTTTTCCATTGCAAGCATTGCCATAAAGGAAGGGTATGCACATACTCTGTCATCATGTCCATATCCCATGATGATGCTGCGGTCAAAACCGTAATCTCTTGCCTCTCCTGCCGGAACGACTTCGATCTCTGCAGATAAGAAATCTTCTTCCTCTATATCATATTCTTTTGCAAGGATCTTCATGATATTTGCTTTTACTTTTTCTTTTGCATCCTCTTTGTCATCGCCCGCTTCCTCTGCCGGAATACTTCCGATGATCAGATCAAGGTTCTCTCCCTCGATCACCTTCGCTGCCTTTTTCTCAAGCTGCTCTCCGGATAAATGGATCAAAAGATCGCTGACGCCAAATACCGGATCGCCCGGTTTGTCTCCGACATTGACTTTTACAACGGTACCGTCTTTTTTGGCGATCACACCGTGCAGTGCAAGTGGAAGTGTCACCCACTGGTATTTCTTGATTCCACCATAATAATGGGTGTCTAACATTGCGAAATCGGTATCCTCATATAACGGATCCTGTTTTAAATCCATACGCGGGGAATCGATATGTGCGCCAAGGATGTTCATTCCAGCCTCTAAGTCTTTCTTTCCGATCACGAACATGGCAATTCCTTTTCCCATGTTATTCGCATACACACGGTCGCCTGCTTTTAATTTTGTTCCTTTTTCTAATACTTCATCCAGATTTACAAAACCTGCTTTCTCGGCTCTTTTTGCAAATTCTGTGGTACATTCACGCTCTGTTTTGCACTCAGAAATAAATTTTCTGTAATCCTCTGCAAACTGAAATACCTCTTCTCTTTTTTTGCCTTCCGGGTATTTCTCCCATGCGTTTTTTCTTTCCATGACTGATATTGCCTCCATTTATGCTATTCTTTTGACTCCGGGCTTTTACTCATCATCGTCCGAAGATTTTTTTGTGAGATTTTCCTGCACACGGCGGTAAAGCTCCTGTGCTGCATTGTATCCCATCTTTTTCTGTCTGTGGTTGACAGCCGCCGCCTCACAGATGACGGCAAGGTTACGTCCCGGACGGATCGGGAGTGAGTGACATACTACCTTGTTGCCAAGAAACTCTGTATATTCTTCCTCTAATCCAAGACGGTCGTACTCATTTTCTTTCTTCCAGTCCTCTAACTTGATCACAAGGTCGATCTGCTGTTTTTCCTTGACACATTCTACACCAAACAGTGTTTTCACATCGATGATTCCGATACCGCGAAGTTCGATAAAGTAACGTGTGATATCCGGTGACGTTCCGATGAGTGTATGCTCATTGATCTTGCGGATTTCCACCACATCATCCGTTACAAGACGATGTCCTCGTTTGATCAGTTCGAGTGCAGCCTCACTTTTTCCGATACCACTCTCACCCATGATCAGAAGTCCTTCGCCGTAGACATCTACTAAAACGCCATGGATTGTAATACACGGTGCAAGCTGTTCATTCAGACAATAAATAAGCTCTGCCATGAATTCGGAAGTACTGCGTTTTGTGCCAAGCACCGGAATATTTTTCTCCTCTGCAATTTTCAGGAAAGAATCATCCGGCCGCAGATCCCTGCAGAAAATAACACACGGAATATCATATCCCATAAATTCACTGTAAATCTTTTCACGTTTTTCCTCGTCTAACTGCTGCAGATATGTGTACTCTACCGTACCGATGATCTGAACCCTCGACTGTTCAAAGTGTTTAAAATAACCACTGAGCTGTAACGCCGGTCTGTTTACATCACTGATCATAATGCGATGTCCCTTTAATTCCATATCCGGCAGAAAATTACATAAATCCATGATCTGCGCGATCTTTGCTACTCCAACACCTTCCATATCCTTTGTCCTCTCCTAAACATATTTTTCGTAACGATTCTGACGACATTTTACCATAGATACCGGAATTCTTCAACTTGAATACCCGTGTTTATCTTCCCGGAAAAAAGAATAAACTGCCCGTGCCGCCTGCTCATTCATCGACTCTGTCTTTGCGAGTTCTTCCTCCGAAGCCTCACGGATCGCCTCAAGTGACTGGAACCGGCGCATTAAGGCTTTTCTTCGTGCCGAACCGATGCCCGGAATATCGTCAAGTACGGAATGTACCTGTTCTTTGCTTCTTAAAGATCTGTGATACTCGATGGCAAAACGGTGCGCTTCATCCTGGATCCTCGTGATCAGTTTAAAGCCCTCGCTTGTCCGGTCGATCGGTATCTCTTTATTCTGATAGTATAACCCTCTGGTGCGGTGATTATCATCCTTTACCATACCGCAGACCGGAATATTTATTTTCAGTTCATCAAGCACTTTTAATGCAATGTTTACCTGTCCGCGGCCGCCATCCATCATGATCAGATCCGGAAATCTTGTGAAACTTCCATATTCCTCTGACATTTCCCGTTCTGCAAGTTCTTTTTTTTCGTGCATACCGTGCGTAAAACGTCTGGTCAAAACCTCATGCATGGATGCGTAATCGTCCGGCCCTGTGATGGTTTTTAATTTGAATTTACGATAATCACTGCGTTTTGGTTTTCCCTTTTCGTAGACGATCATGGATCCTACCGTCTCAAAACCGTTGATGTTGGAAATATCAAATGCCTCCACGCGGGAAAGTCCCTCCATCCCCAGAAGATGCTCGATCTCTTTCATCGCGCCGATGGTTCTTCCCTCCTCGCGTTTGATCTTCTCGCGATCCTGGGAAAGTACAAGCTCTGCATTTTTCTGCGCCAGCTCTACCAATTTTTCCTTCATACCTTTTTGCGGAACACGGATATAAACCCTGGCTCCTCTTTTTTCGGTTAACCACTCGGCTAAGACCTCGTGATCCTCGATCTCCTCCGGCAGCATGATCTCCCTTGGAATAAACGGCGTTCCCGAATAAAACTGTTTTAAAAAAGTTGTTAAAATCTGGCTTTTGGTATCCTCTGTCCCGACCCTGACATAAAAATGATCCCTGCCGATCAGCTTTCCGTCACGGATGAAAAATACCTGCACCACGGCATCCCTGTCATCCGATGCAAGCGCGATGATGTCTTTATCCTCACCGTCGGTATGCGTGATCTTCTGTTTCTGCGCGATCTGGCGCACACTGCCTAAAAGCTCCCGGTATTCGATTGCCTTTTCAAATTCCAGATTTTCGGATGCCTCGTTCATTTTTTCTTCTAAGGATTTTAAGATCGGTGCATAGTTTCCATTTAAAAATTCGACGGCAGCATCGATCCTTTCCCGGTATTCTTCCCTGCTGATATAACCCTGACAGGGTGCCTGGCACTGATGGATATGGTAATTTAAACACGGGCGCTCTTTGCCGGTATCTCTCGGCAGTACACGGTTACAGGTACGAAGCTGGTAAAGCTTATTGATCAGCTCGATCGTATCTTTTACTGCCCCCGCACTGGTGTATGGCCCAAAATATCTCGATTTGTCTTTTTTCTGCTGACGTGAAAAGAGTACCCGTGGGAAATCCTCACCGACCGTCACACGGATATAGGGATAAGTCTTGTCATCGCGCAGCATGGTATTGTATTTTGGACAATGTTCCTTGATCAGGTTGCACTCCAACACAAGCGCCTCTAATTCCGAGTCCGTAATAATATACTCGAAACGTGCGATCTGTTTTACCATCTGTGCCTTTTTGATGCCCTCATCATGACTCGGCTGGAAATACTGGTGTACTCTCTTTCGTAAACTGACAGCCTTACCGATATAGATGATCGCATCGTGGCTGTCATGCATAATATAAACTCCCGGCTGATCCGGGAGTTTTTTTAATTCTTCTGCGATGTTAAACATGAAACCTCATTCCTGCTCTGATCGTTCTGTTTATACTTATCCTGCTGATATTTATCTTATTTTTCAGCTTTTATTTCTGATACTTCTGCAGCGAAGCCTCTGCTGCGTTATTTCTGGTGTTCCTCATGTGCTGCTGTCTGATCGTCTACGACCTGATCAATAAAACTGCCCTTTTCCAAAGATACAGTATTCTGATCTTCCGCTGCACGTGAAGTTTCTGCTTCTGCCTGATTTTTTATTTCTGTCTGTCCTTCCGTTTTTGCATGTTCTTCTGTTTTCGCCTGCTCTAACGCATTTTTAGCATCCTCTGCCTGCTCGAAGAATGTTTTTTTCTCCTCTTCTTCCGGCTCCGGGATTCCTTTTAATTCACGGAAAATCTTCATAAATTCTTTTCCGGTGATCGTCTCATGCTCGTAGAGATATCCTGAAATCTTGTCGAGAACCTCCCTGTTTTCTTCAAGCATGCGGTATGCTTCATCGTAGCTGTTGTTGATGATGGAAAGTACTTCCTGATCGATCTGTGCTGCAGTCTCCTCACCACAGATCAGTCCTGCACGGTTGTCTAAGTACTGGTTCTCAACCGTTGCCAGACACATCATACCAAATTTATCGGACATACCGTACTGTGTGACCATCGCTCTCGCGATCGAAGTCGCACTCTCGATATCGTTGGCTGCACCGCTCGTCGCAGAACCAAATACCAGCATCTCTGCCGCACGGCCTGCCATGTAGGTTGTGATCTTTGCAAGCAGTTCATCTTTGGTCTGTAAATATTTTTCTTCTTCCGGTGTCTGTAATGTATATCCAAGTGCGCCCATGGTACGCGGTACGATTGTGATCTTCTGTACCGGCTCGGTATTTTTCTGCAGTGCAGTTACCATTGCATGACCGACTTCGTGATAAGATACGATCTTGCGCTCCTTATCGCTCATGATGCGGTCTTTCTTCTCTTTTCCACCGACCGCAACAAGCTCAAATGCATCAAACAGATCGGACTGGTTTACAAACTTTCTGCCATTTTTTACTGCGTTGATGGCAGCCTCATTGATCATATTGGCAAGATCGGAACCTACAAGTCCTGCCGTTGCAAGCGCAAGTGCATCAAGGTCTACGGTCTCATCCATCATGACATCTTTGGAATGAACCTTTAATGTCTCTAAACGTCCCTTTAAGTCCGGTTTATCGACAATGATACGACGGTCAAAACGTCCCGGACGGAGTAACGCTTTATCAAGTACCTCCGGACGGTTGGTCGCTGCTAAGATCAGAAGTCCCTTGGATGTATCAAATCCATCCATCTCTGCCAGTAACTGGTTTAACGTCTGCTCACGCTCGTCATTACCGCCGTAACGTGTATCACGGCTCTTACCGATCGCATCGATCTCATCGATAAAGATGATACATGGTGCCTGTTTCTGTGCTTCTTTAAACAGGTCACGCACACGGGATGCTCCGACACCGACAAACATCTCCACAAAATCAGAACCTGCCAGTGAGAAGAACGGAACCTTCGCCTCACCTGCAACTGCTTTTGCAAGCAGTGTCTTACCGGTACCAGGAGGTCCGACTAAAAGTGCACCCTTCGGCAGTTTTGCACCGATCTCGGAATATTTCTTCGGGTTATGCAGGAAATCAACAACCTCCTGTAAGGATTCTTTTGCCTCGTCCTGTCCGGCTACATCCTTAAATGTAACACCCGTCTGTTTTTCCACGTAAACTTTCGCATTGCTCTTGCCAACACCCATGGCACCGCCGCCCATACGCTTCATCAAAAATCCGAGCAGTACCCAGATCAGTACTAACGGGATCAGATAACTTAAAATACTGTAAATCCAGGTGGAAGTGTTGTCCGGGATTACTCCGTAAATTTCTACGCCTTTTTCTTTTAAAAGCGGAATCAGATCCTCATCCGCCACGCGTCCGCAGTAATAGGTCGGCTGGTACGGACTCTTGTCCTTTGTCACCGGTGTGATGTCGATCTCATACGATCCGATCTCTACGGATTTGACTTCACCTGCTTCCACTTTTTCCAGAAATTGCGAATAGGAAATCTCCTGGGTGCTCATCTGTGAAAAGCGGTTCGACACCATGCTCATGATAAATAACACGATGAGAGAAACCAGAACAAATGCCATGATAAGCTGTCCGTTATGGTTGTCCTTTCCACCATTGCCGCCGTTATTTCCATTGCCACCGCCGCCATTACCGCCGTTATTATTATAATTATTATTTCCATTATTGTAATTATTTGGTCCCTGGTTATCCATAATCTATCCTTTCCAAACATCTGCAGTATCTGCTGCATCTGGATTTTATCTGATATTCGTCAATATCTTCTTTATTATATTGAAAACAACACGCAAAAGCAATACACAGTTCATGAACTTTTGATGTGTTTTCTAAATTATTTCTAAATTCACTTTTATCTTTTTTAAGTTATGCTGGATTTTGCGTAAACTTAGTTGTATACTATATGGGTTATAAAATACGTGAAATATTTTTTAAATTTACTATAATTATGAGGAGGAAAACCCTATGCCTGTAAAATATGTCTTTGTCACCGGCGGTGTCGTTTCCGGTCTTGGTAAAGGTATCACGGCTGCTTCTCTTGGAAGATTATTAAAAGCCCGTGGATACAAAGTGACCATGCAGAAATTCGATCCGTATATCAATATCGATCCCGGAACCATGAACCCGATCCAGCATGGTGAAGTATTCGTTACCGATGACGGTGCAGAAACAGACCTGGACTTAGGACATTATGAACGTTTTATCGATGAAAGCCTAACAAAAAATTCCAATGTGACCACCGGTAAGGTTTACTGGTCTGTGCTCCAGAAAGAGCGCCGCGGCGATTTCGGCGGAGGTACTGTTCAGGTGATCCCGCATATCACCAATGAGATCAAGAGCCGTTTTTACCGCAATTTCACTTCCGATGAGACACATATCGCGATCATTGAGGTCGGCGGTACTGTCGGAGATATCGAGAGCCAGCCGTTCTTAGAGGCGATCCGCCAGTTCCAGCATGAGGTCGGACACGAAAACGCGATTCTGATCCATGTCACACTGATCCCTTATATCAAGGCTTCCGGTGAGCTTAAGACAAAACCGACACAGGCAAGCGTCAAAGAACTTCAGGGAATGGGTATCCAGCCGGATATCATCGTCTGCCGCTCCGAGCACGAACTTGATCAGAGCTTAAAAGACAAAATTGCCCTGTTCTGTAACGTACCAAACGGCAACGTACTCCAGAACCTTGACGTTGAGTATCTTTACGAGGCACCTCTTGCCATGGAAAAGGAAAATCTTGCCAAGGTTGCATGTAAGGCCCTGCATTTAGATTGCCCGGAACCGAATTTAAAAGACTGGGAAGCCATGGTAGATTCTCTCCGCCACCCGAACAAAGAAGTAAAAATTGCTTTGGTCGGAAAATATATTGCACTGCATGATGCATACATCTCTGTTGTGGAGGCATTAAAACACGGCGGAATTGCTGAGCGCGCTACCGTCGATCTCCACTGGATCGATTCTGAGACATTAAATGATGACAATGCAAAAGAACTGCTCGGCGATATGGCAGGTATCATTGTTCCGGGAGGATTTGGTTCCCGCGGTGTCGAGGGTATGATCTCCGCAGCAAAATACGCAAGAGAAAACAACGTTCCATACCTTGGTCTCTGCCTTGGTATGCAGGTAGCCATCATTGAATTTGCAAGACATGTCTGCGGATTCCATGATGCACACAGTGTGGAGCTTGACCCGAACACCACACATCCTGTCATCGCACTGATGCCGGATCAGAATGGTGTGGAGGATATCGGCGGTACCTTAAGACTTGGCTCTTACCCATGTGTGTTAGATCCAACCTCTAAAGCCCGCGAGCTTTACGGTTCTGAAGAGATCCATGAGAGACACCGTCACCGTTACGAAGTCAACAATGATTTCCGTGCAGCACTTACCGAGGGCGGCATGAAACTCTGCGGTACCTCCCCGGATGGAAGAATCGTTGAGATGATTGAAATTCCGGATCACCCGTGGTTCCTTGCAACACAGGCTCATCCGGAATTCAAATCCAGACCGAACCGTCCACATCCGTTATTCAAAGGTTTTGTGGAAGCCGCTGTAAAGAACAGCATGAAATAAATTTTAAACGCAAAAAGCTGACTTGCCGGTTTGCCCGGCAGTCAGCTTTTTTAATAATAATAAAATGTTCGTGCAACGTGCATTCTGTTATTTATTTTCCAAAGTAAGCATCCACTCCATCGGCGATTCCCGATGCGATCTTCTGCTGATAATCGTCAGTCGCCATTTTAAGATCCTCATCCGCATTGGTCATGTACCCCATCTCAACGATCGTGACCGGAATCTGACACCAGTTGATACCGCTCATCGTATCTGTCTCCCAGACACCCTCACTTTTTGCACCGGTTGCCGCACACAGGGAACCTATGATGCAGTCGGAAAGTTTTCTTGAGTTCTGATAAATATTGGAGCAGTACGGGTTTGCTGCGGTCGGACAGATCGTCATCGCTCCGTTTGCCGCAGAGTTGGTACTTCCATTTGCATGAATGCGGATAAATGCTGCCGCATGATTATTATTGGCAACTGCCGCACGCTCGGAATTGCTGATATTGACATCATTGGTCGTCCGGATCATCAACACCTGATAGCCGCGCGCCGTAAGTTCCTGCTGCAGCTTTAAAGATACCTGAAGTGTCAGTTCGTATTCCGCAAGCCCGCTCGCCACACCTGTTGTACCGGAAGCAACTTTCGCTTTTGTCTCAGATGCGCCTGGCCCGATCGGCTCTTTTTCGTTATTTCCTTTTGCCTGATGTCCGGCGTCGATCACAACCAGATTACCGGAAATGTTTGTCTGGGCTGTATCTGTCTGCGTGTTTTCCATCTCAGCAGACTGTTCTGTGCCAGTCTGGGGATTTCCAGCCTCAGCAGACTGCTCTGTGTCCGCAGTCTGTGATGATGCACTCTCCTGCTCCGAATCTGCTTCTCCCTTAATCACCTCTGTTGTAATGATTTCTTCTGTTTCCCGGGTCTCCGTTGGTGCCAGTTCTGCCGGCTCTGTTTCTTCCGTCTGCTCTGTTTCCTGTGTTTTTGTCTGTGCAGTTTCTGTCGCTTCTGTCATGATCTGCTCCGACTCTGCCTCTGTCTGTTCTTGTGTTTCTGTGACATTTTTCTCTTCAGCAGACACCTGGGCAGATCCGTTTTCATCCGCTTTGCTGCCACATCCCGTCATAAAAGACGCCCCCGCCAGTATCGTACATAACAATAACGCCAGTAATCTTTTCTTCTTTTTTATATTGCCCAAACTCATATATTTCTCCATTCTTTTTGCTTATTATCTGTCTTCAATATTACATCTGATGCCTTACCACCGCATACTCATCATCCAGCTGGTAGTACGGACACTCTTTATAATGTCCCTGCATCAGGCGCGCAGCATCATCCTCGTCCATATCCACTTCGCAGTAATATTCCTCATCATCTTCATCGTATACATTGTATACACAACTGTCACAGCTCGTCATAACATCCTCCAATTCTTATTGCCGTATTTTCCATATCCTGTCTGCTGCTTATCTTTCACTTCCGACTCTTCCGCAGAACATTATCTCCATGTTGAGATCACTTCGTCATAAAGCTGTTCTAAAAATTCTTTCAAAAGTGTGCGCTGGGTATCCCAGTATTTCTCAGTGATCTCGTCTCCGTCCGGTGTGTTTTCCGTCACATCCATAACTGCATCTAAGATCTCCGGGTTCAGATCATCCATCGCCTCCTGCACGGCAGCCTCAAAATCACAATACGCCTCACTGGTCAGGTATAGGATGAAATTCTCGCGGTTTAAATTTCTTGCCTCATAACTTCCGGTAAAAATATCATTTCCCACCGATGCGATCTGTTCGAACTCTTCCTTTACCGTTGTATAGTCAACCGGGCAGTAACTCTCCGTAAAAAATTTATCAAACACTTCTTTGTCAATCTTTTGTTCCATGCTGTTATCGTCTCCTTGCATTTTTTGCGTTCCCATGTTATTTTAGCATAGAAACCTTTCACAGAAAAGACCGCATATCTGCGGTAATCATGGGCAACCCACTACACGGGCAAACCGTTTACCATAATATAGAAGAAACGAGGTTTATTATGACTGAATATCAAAATCTTCCAAACGATCCTGCTATGCTTTTAAGTTTCGTCAATACACAGCTCCGCGACAATTATCCGTCTTTTTCTGAGTTTGTTGCCGCATTTCATGTAGATGCCGATGCGATCACTGAAAAATTAAAAATGATCGATTACGAATATGACGAAACCCAAAATCAGTTTGTATAACATTTATTCCGGTACTTCATCATTCAGATATTTTCTGACACGCTTCCAATTCGGATAAAACTGTGTCATATAGCCCCAGAACACGGCATTATGACTCGGTTCTAAAATATGTGTCAGCTCATGCACGACCACATACTCCAGGCACTCCGGCGGCTTTTTCGCCAGTGCGAGATTGATATTGATGTGGTGTGTCCTCACATTGCAGGAACCCCAGCGTGTTTTCATCTTGCGTATCGTAACACCGGATGCCTTTACGCCCATGACGGGTTCCCATTTTGCAATCAATTTTTCCACGTCTTTTTTCAAAAGCAGTTTCTGCTGTTTTAATTCCGCTTCGCTTAATTGTCTTACTTCCCTGCGTCCCTCTTTCGCACGCAGATATTTTTCCCTGTAAACCCGGATCCAGTCGATCCGCTCCTTTGCAAAACGGTAAATCCGCTCGTCGCTCATCTGATGCGGCGCCGAAATGCGCACACTTCCATCCTCTTTACTGATACGCAGATACATATTTTTCATGCGTTTTTTCGTCACAATGATCGGGATTTCTTCTATCGTGAAACTGTATGTTTTTTCTCTCATATCCGGCCTTTCTGATAATTTTCTGAATTTTAATATGATTCGATTATCAAAAAATGAAATCCACCTTTTGATAATCGAATCCCATAAATGAAGAAACCCCGGTAACATCGCTGTTCCGGGGTTCCTCCGAGGAGTTTAGTTATGAAAATGTTAATCTATATAAAGGAAATTGCGTCGAAAGAATTGTCGGGATGTACAGCCTTTATTCTATACAACCTTGTTTAACAACCCGCCTGGGTAAGCGTTGTTAACTTCTTTCGATGGTTACAGTATACGGAAAAAATATGTCTTAAGTGTGACGATTTTCGAAAAGATTTATAAAAATCCTTATTTTTGTTTTTATATTTTATTTATAAATACAATTCTTTCCACATGATAATTTATGTTATAATAAAATCCTAATGTAACAGACAGGAGGACTTTATATGACCGAAACACCTTTATTTGAAAACCGGAGATACTGCGAAGAATGTCACTGTCTTCTTCCCACATCCTACGAGGGAACATTGTGTCCCCGCTGTTTAGAACAGGAACTTTTTCATCAGGTAAAAGAATATATTCAGACAAACAACGCCACCGCTTATGATGTTGCAACACATTTTCATCTGCCGCTCAGCCGCATTAAAGAATGGATTGATGACGGGATGATCGAATACAAAGACATTCCCGGCCACAAACTTTAAATGACTATTTCAAAAATCCATTGATAATCTGTTCTTCCGCTTCTTTTTCTGTAAGTCCAAGTGTCATCAGCTTGATCAGCTGCTCTCCGGCTATTTTTCCGATAGCAGCTTCATGGATCAGATTTGCGTCAATATTGTTGGCAGTCAGCTGCGGACTTGCAGTCACACAGGCGTTATCCATAATGATGGCATCACATTCACTGTGTCCTGCACAGGCTGCATTACCATTCATAACGGAGAAAAATTCCTGTTTTGATTCCCCTTTTGCAACAGAACGTGACACCAGATTCACACTGGAATTATCCCCGTTAATATCCACATGAAAATCTGTCTTCGCGTACTGTTTTCCGTGTGTCATGATCTTCTCATGAATTTCTAAAGATGCATTTTCTGCAAGATCACCTTTTGTCACACGGACTGTGGAATCAATCCCTTTGATCTGGGTCGTCTCCATCTCCATATGTGCCCCCTCTTTTAAGTGCACAATGGTCTGCGGATTCATGATATTCTCTCCGTTGCCGTCACCCTCGCCGTAATGGCGCTCAATGTAGCGGACCTTTGCATTTTTTTCCAGATAAAACGTATGCACACCGTCATGTTTGGAGGTATCTACACCACAGTTATGGATTCCGCATCCTGCCACAATCGTGACATCTGCACCCTCACCGATATAAAAATCATTGTAAACGCATTCCTGCATTCCACTCTCACTCAAAAGAACCGGAATGTGTACACTCTCGTTGACCGTTCCCGGTTTGATGATAATGTCGATTCCATCCTTATCAGTCTTTGTTACAATATCAATATTTGCAGTTGTATTTCTTCCGAGTTTGGTTCCGTTGGCACGAATGTTATAGGCACCCTCCGGGATCTCGTGCAGTCCTGCCACCTGCTCTAATAAATTTTTCTGTATTAAATCCATTTTTATCCTCACTTCCTCATACTCATACATTACAGCTTGCTGGTCAGTGTCTCACAGGCCCCTGCTGTATGAAGCAGTTCCGGAAGTACTTCTTCCTTGGTTCCGATTGTCTTAACCTGTCCGTTTGCGATCACCACGATCTTATCTGCAATGTCTAAAATACGCTCCTGATGTGAAATGATAAGAATCGTTCCCTGAATCTCATCACGCATTTTTTCAAATACCTTGATCAGACTGTTAAAACTCCAGAGATCGATTCCCGCCTCAGGCTCATCAAAAATGGAAAGCTTTGTTCCGCGTGCCGTGATCATCGCGATCTCAATACGCTTTAACTCACCGCCGGAAAGACTGCCATTGATCTCACGGTCAATATACTCTCTCGCACACAGACCAACCTCCGATAAGATCTCACAGATCTCATTCACCGTCATCGTTCTTCCTGCTGCGATTGTGATCAGATCTTTGACTGTCAGTCCTTTAAAATGTACCGGCTGCTGAAATGCATAGCTGATGCCATGTTTTGCACGCTCGGTAATATCAAGTTCTGTAATATCCTCTCCATCTAAAATGATCTGACCGGATGTCGGCTTGATGATTCCGGCAATGATCTTTGCAAGTGTGGACTTTCCTCCACCGTTCGGTCCGGTGATCGCCACAAAATGCTCATCGATCGTAAGGCTGACATCTTTTAAGATCTCTTTGTTGTCCTGATTGTCCTCTACCTCATAAGTGATATTTCTTAACTCTAACATTTCTTCCTCCGTCTGCGTTTCGCCGCTTATCTTACCACGGAACGCGGATATTTTACCATAACTTCATTGAGCATCTCATCATCCGGCTCAAACTCATAACGCACAAGTCCTTTTTCGCCCTTTGCGATCAGCTCATACACCTTTGCCTCCGGGTCACCGGAAGTCAGATTTTTATATGCCAGATTCTTGTCATTTTCGTATTTGTATACGCTTCTGTCACCTCTTGGAGCAAATCCAAGTACATCATCCATCTGCACGCTGCCGATGGCTTTACGTTTGCTTTTTGCCTTGATCCGTGCAAAGCGGAGCTCTCCATCATAATAGGTATATTCGTACTCTATATCCGAACGAAATGCCTGAAAATACCATACCAGTGCAAATGCGATTCCCGGGATCAGAAAAATAAACGGATTCACAAATGTAGCCAGCAAAAACATCAGGCAGGCAAGGATAAACCATGCTGTAGTTAACATTTTTTTGGAACCTGTTTTCTTTTTCGGAACGATCACTAATTTCTCATGCATATAATCTTCTCCTGTTTTCTTATATTTACCTGTTTTTTGACATACAGGTCATACTTCCCATTCTATCATGTAACAACTTGTCAGGCAAGGGCTGTCCCTCCATTCTCTGCATAAATACAGGAAATTTTATACATTTTTTATTTTTCTGTACATCGCACCTGTTATCGTGTAAAATAAAAGCAAATAGTTTTTTCGTAATTTTTCGCAGTGTTGTAACACGTTTTTTACACACAATAACTTTTTATCATGGAGAATAAAAAAATGATCAATTATCACTATGAAAAAGATGCATTTTCCACATTTCAGGAAGGAATCCGCCGTGAATGGGCGCTGACCAACGGCATCGGCGGTTATGCCGGAAGTTCCCTCATCGGTGCTCACAACCGGACGCATCAGGGTTATCTGATCGCGAGTCTCCACCCGCCGATCGAGCGCTATCTTGTTTTTTCCAAGATCAATGAATCTCTGTCCGTATTTGCAGCAGAAAGCACTGGCAGTTCTGACGAAAAATTTCATCCCATTACGGACACGTTAAAAAAAGGATCTGTTCCAGCTGTATCTGCAGTGTATAACCTTGAGACTTCACAGCATAAGAAAAATGGCGAAACCTGTTACACACAGGGGCAGGAATATCTCGTCTCTTTTTCTTATGACGGAAGTGTTCACTACACATACCAGGCGGGCGATATCACGATGAAAAAACATATCTGCTTAAAACATGGTGCCAATGTGTGTGCCATTGCCTATGAAATCGAAAATAATGGTCCGGATGCTTCTCTCACACTGGTTCCGCTTTTTAATTTCCGTGAACACAGTGCATCCAGCCGCCCGGAAGATTTTCATTTTCGTACTTCCCTGATCGACAATTCACTCTGCCTGATCCCGGAAAGCCATCCTGATACTGCCATTTTGTTCCAGACCAGTGAAGGTATTTTTTCCGACCATACGCCTATGTTCGATATTGACATGCAGCTTCAGACCGAAGTCGATCTTGAGACGGACGGACTCGACTGTCATTATTGTCCACATGAAGTCACTGTTTTTCTTCCGGCGAAAAGCCACAAACAGATTTCCGTGCTCTGTTCCGTGATCGCTGCCGATGAAACATTTACAGATATCACGGCAGATACCGCTTTTGACATTTTAAAAGAACGGGAAAAGTATACAAAATCACTCTACGAAACGGCAGGTATCCACGATGATTTTGCAGATCGCCTGGTTCTCGCCGCTGATCAGTTTCTCTGTGACCGTGCTTCCACCGGCTATAAAACCGTGCTTGCCGGGCTTCCATGGTTTACGGATTGGGGCCGTGACACGATGATCGCATTTACCGGACTGACGCTCTGCACCGGGCGCAGAAAAGATGCAGAGGAAATCCTTTTAACTTTTTCCAAATACATCCGTCACGGGATCGTGCCAAACATGTTCCCGGATGACAATGCCGCTCCGCTTTATAATACAGCGGACGCTTCCCTGTGGTATTTTTATGCAGTATGGCAGTATCTGCAGTATTATCCGGATACCGCTGCCAATGCGTTTGTACAGGAAAATATTTATCCTCATTTGAAGGAAATCATTTCCGCTTACAAAAACGGCACAGATTTCAGTATTTATATGGAGGAGGACGGTCTCATCCATGCCGGAAGCGGTCTTGACCAGATCACCTGGATGGACGTGCGTGTCGGTGACTGGGTTGCCACCCCGCGCCACGGAAAACCGGTGGAGATCAATGCGCTCTGGTATAATGCGCTGAAGGTCATGGAGGAACTTGCCCGGCGGTATGAGGGAGACGATGTTTTGGTTACTGGCGGTTCTGCCACGAGTTCCAGCAGTGAGGTTTCTGTTGCTGGTGCTGCCACGGGGTTGGACAGTCATGTTATGACCTCTCACGACTACGCCGCACTTGCGGAACTTGTAAAAGCATCGTTCTGCAGGAAGTTCTGGTGGGAAGAAAAGGGCTGTCTTTACGATGTCGTGGACGGGGATGAGCCGGATGACCATCTTCGCCCAAACCAGATCTATGCGGTGTCACTGCCTTTTACCATGTTATCGAAGGAGCAGGAAGCAAAAATCGTCGCATTTGTCAAAAAATATCTTTATATAGGCTGCGGACTTCGCTCTCTCACCAGTGACCATGCGGACTATCACGGCATTTACTGTGGTTCCCTGCCAAAACGCGACGCCGCCTACCACCAGGGCACGGCATGGGGATTTCTGCTCGGCGGTTTTCTGTCCGCCTATGCCAAAGTCCACGATCACTCGCTGGAATGTACCAAAGAGCTGCTTTCCCTGCTCGGGCCGGTGCGTCATCATCTGACCGACAATGGCTGTATCGGCTCGATCTCCGAAATTTTCGACGGGGATGCACCTCACAATCCAAGAGGATGCTATGCGCAGGCATGGAGCGTCGGCGAGACACTGCGTGCTTATATGCAGGATGTGCTGCCGTATATGTAACTTCCGTCCTGCTATCCTGCTATACGCATGATATACAAATGTATTGACATGCGTTACCGTATAATATAATCTCTCGACAGCAAGGTCAAAAAACATATTACTTTACAATTTAACTGATGCACACAATGGGTGAAACCTCGGTATTTAAATCTGGTTTCACCCATTTTTTCTAACTATTTAATGACTTTCTATTGATTTTGGGCGAAATCTTCCTTTTTCTACTCATTTCGCCCTGGTTTTTCCGATTCTGTGGGTTATTCTGATTGATTTCACCTCTATTTCACCCATTCTACCCCATATTGAAGTATATTCCCGTAAAAACCGGACGAAATCCCTTTGTAATGTGCAGTTTTCGCCCATTCTGTTTCAAACTAAACGAATTGGGTTTACGTTACTTTTATTTTTGTGCGCTGCGCTGGCAATGTGGCATATGCTTGCTCTAAAATGACCCGTCTATGTTTTCCTAATTATTGCGAAAATTCATATTATTAAAAAAATTTGCATTTTCTGCTTGACAGCAAAGCCATTTTCCTTTAAAATAAGTTTTGTTGTGAGACGCCCAGTTAGCTCAGTTGGTAGAGCAGAGGACTGAAAATCCTCGTGTCTCTGGTTCGATTCCGGAACTGGGCATTAGAGCAGAAACAACAGTTTCTGCTCGGCAGTATTCAATTTCATACATCTTATGCGGGTGTAGTTCAATGGTAGAACACCAGCCTTCCAAGCTGGATACGTGGGTTCGATTCCCATCACCCGCTCTCTGTTACAGGTATTAAAACTGAGTTCCGATGGAACTCAGTTTTTTTAGTATCTGTTATGAGGTGGGGGATTGCACCCGCTTTTTTGTTGCGATGATTAAAAAAACGAGTTCCTAATGGAGCTCGTTTTTTTTAATATTTGCACCTGCTTTTCCGTTACCGCATCATCTAACCAGGTCACATCTGTCACACCGTCGATTTCTCCTAACTTTTCCTTATAAGAAAGCGCCTCCGGCACCGTGACATTGTAGATCAGGACCCTTGCATTTGGGATGCCTCCGTCAAATTCGTCTTCCATGACATCGAGTGCCACCGTCGACGGGGAATCCTCCGGCAGATAAGAGTTCATATCATAGTTGACTGATACGAACTTCTGCGCCATCGCACAAATGACTGCTATTCCAATGAATACTGCAAAAATGATTTTACGATGACGGATCACCAATTCATAAAACTTTTCTACATGCTTTCTCCTTTTTCAAAAAACCTTTCAAACGTTTTCTACTGCTCTCCCTGTATCCTTTTTTCTGATCCCTGCTTTTTCAGTAGATTTTCATTTGTTTTATTTCTGACGGTTGTTTTATAATTGACAACTATTCGTTTTCTGTATCATAATAACAAATCGTTTTTTTCAACGTACAATTGCAATGTATATGATAGTTATTTGACAAAAACAGAATAATTGTCTTTTATTTTTCGAAAGGACGGAATAATTATGGAAGAAAAAACAGATTTAAGAATCCGAAAACCCTACAAGGCACTGTGTGATGCCTTTGTAACTATTTTGGAGAAAAAAAGATTTGACGATCTGACTGTGAATGAGCTTTGTGATGAGGCAATGATCCGGTGCGCCACGTTCTATAAACATTTTGCAGACCAGTATGATTTCTTTTCTTTTTTTATCCGCCAAAAGCAGGATCAGTTCATCTCACAGGCAAAAGAGGAAACTCCCCCCAACGGAATTTATGCTTACACGCTCTACCTTACTCAAAGGTCCATACTCTATTTTAAGGAGCACGAATCACTGATCCAGAATATTTTAAAAAAGCGACATGTCCGCCTCACCGCTTGATATTTTTAATGAAGAAATACACTCTAACATCTTAAGTAATCTGAAAGAACACCAACAACGCGGCTGCACCTTTTCCGTATCCCTGGAACTTCTCGCCTCGTTTCTTTCCGGCGGCTTTTTTTCCACGATCCGTAACTCCGTCTTGCAGCCGCAATTATTTAATACAGATACGATCATGGAAAATATGTCCAAAGTGCTGACATTTTTAGAAACACTGTCGGACCAGAGTACAGAAAAGTTTTAGTTACTGCTCCCGCATATAGTGTAAACAGTAACATTTTTTAGAAAAACTTCACAAATTGGCACTTTTTTCATTTTTTTATATATGTTATGCTAGTGGAAATATGACAAATATTTAGAATTGGAGAAATACCATGGAAAAAAAGACAGATTTTAAAGCACTTTCGAACAAGGCAAAAGTTCAGTATATCTGGGACTATTACAAACTGCATATTTTATTTGGAGGTGTCATTGCTACGATCGTGATTGGTCTGGGATATCATTTTATTACTTACCGCAAGCCGGTACTCAGCGTCATCATGATCAATGTCCAGACAACCAGTGAAAATGCCGAGGCTGCGTTTGACGAATTTTCTGATGCTGCCGGTTATGACCCAAAACAGCAGCCAATCGATGTCTCCGCAAATTTACAGTTTTCCGATGATCCAAATGCAACAACGGACTACAACGACTACATGGTACTTTCCACGATGATCGGTGCCGGCGGCGAGGATCTGTTTTTCGGTACAGGAAGTGTTTACACCGATTATGCCGAAGAAGGTGCGCTGATGGATCTGCGCACCTATGTTTCGGATGATGTGTTAGAAAAATATAAAGATCATCTGATCTACTCCACCGATGATGGCGAGTCAGAGTCCTATCCATGTGCGATCGAACTGACCGATAATCGGTGGATCCAGAAATATGGCATTTATGACAGCTGCTACTTTGGTGTTTTCAGCCGCTCCGAGCAGAAAGATTACTATACGAAATTTGCGGATTTCCTGCTGAACTACTAATTGGATTGGCAGGCACATTACTGCCTGCTCTGTCCGTAATTTCTTAAATCTGCCCGGCACAGCCTGACATATTATTTCACTATCACCACCGAATATCCCGGCATTGTCAGTGTTCCATCCTGGAGCACTGCCTCTTCTGTGCCCGTCAGCAGCACTCCACCAATTTCAAGCTCACTTCCGCTCTTTTCTCCAACTGTAACTCCGGATAAATCTACATCCGCACTCTCCGGAGCAAGATTGTAAACCAGAAGTATTTCCGAATCACCATATGTTTTCTTTATGACGCATACCTTGTCATCTGAAATATTCTCCTCAAACTTTACTGTTCCACGGGCTATTTCCGGGTACTCATTGCGGAGTTTTATCGTCTGTTTTACAAACTGGTAAATAGAGTTTCCATCTTCCTCCTGTGTTTCGAGCGCACCGTATTTCATTTTTATGGTATCCATATCAGCAGGTCCCTTGCACATTCCATCGACTGCGCTATCTTCGCTCCAATACATCGGTGCACGCTTATTTTCATCCTTACCGGAACCCTTCATGCCCAGTTCCTCTCCATAATACAGAAAAGCACTTCCAGACATCAACAGATTCATTGTCTGCGCGATCTTTGTCTGTTTTTCACTGTCATCCCCAGAATAATAACCTGCGCCTCGTGCCATATCATGATTTGTGTAAAATGGTGCATCGATATAGCTGTCACTGTACTGGGAAAGATTATCCTGTAGATTTACCAACGCCTTTCCATAGGAAGATGCCGAACCATTTTTAAGCACGGAAGTGATCGTTCCGGTGCTGTCCGCAAAAGAAAAATCAAAACAGCTGTCAATACCACTCTCATAGTATTTTGCGTAGGTATTCTGATCCGTCCAGACCTCTGCCACGATATAGGCATCCTCTTTTTTCTCTTTTACCATGGAATGAAACCATGATAACACTTCCACATTTTTATCCACACTTCCGCTGTAATACTCTTTTGCCGCATCCAGGCGGAATCCGTCCACCCCCAGATCAAGCCAGAAGTCTACGATCTTGTCAAATTCATCACGGACTGCCTGACTGCCAAGGTTTAAATCCGGCATCTCGCTCCAGAACTGTGCCTCATAATACCAGTCTGTACCATCGAGCTTACTGTAACCGCCCTGCATTTCCTTAGAAAAATTATAGTAATCCACATAAGGACACTCCGACGCATCCGGCTCTGCTCCCTCCGGCAGGTTTTTCAGGTAATCTGCTGCCGTTTTAAACCATTCATGCTGGGAGGAAGTATGGTTCATGACAAGATCGATAATGACATTGATTCCCCTCTCATGGCATGCCGCGATCAGATTTTTAAAATCGTCCATCGTACCGTATTCCGGGTCAATATCACAGTAATCCGTCACATCATATTTATGGTAGGTTGTCGATGGCATGACCGGCATCAGCCAGATTCCGTTACATCCAAGATCCGTATCTGTCGCCGGATCACCGTCATTGATATAATCTAACTTTTCTGTCAGACCATTCAGATCCCCGATGCCGTCCCCGTCGCTGTCAAAAAAGCTGTACACAAACACCTCATACCAGGTACGGTAATTATCATCAATGATCTGTTCATCCCCGGTATTGACTTCCTGCATCAGAGAAAGGGCGGTCACTCCCCCCTCCTTCGTGTCAGCATCTGCATTTTCATCCTGCCTGGCAGAAGCTATGGCTTGACCCGCAGAACTTTCCGTCGCCATTCCATTCGAATTATCCACAGCATTCCCTGATGAAGCTGTCCCATTTCCACATCCCCCTGCGGAAACTATCAACATACCGGCTAAAACAGCCGCAATGATTCTCTTTTTCATCTCAGTCCTCATTTCTGCGCATATATGCCTGCGCTTTTTCAATTATGTTAAAGTCACAATAGTGCACCCAAGCTTCCTGATTGCACTATTTGACCTCAGCATCCTTCAACTACTCTATTAGAATAAAGAAGTCGCTTGCGACTCTTTCGCGCTCGAGCGGTGCTGTTTACAGCTAACTTCTGCTCCGCGAGATGCGCATCCTGCCCGGAGGGCTTTTAAATTCATAGGACGCAATTTCCTATGACTTTAAAAAGAGAGCAGAAACAAACCGTCCCTGCTCTCCCGGCAGACTCCCCATCTGCCCAATGACACACCAAAATGTGCCCTCATATTCCATTTGTATCCTGTGGATCAGCCCTTGACAGCTCCGGTCATACCTTCCACATAGAACTTCTGTGTCATTAAGAACAGAATTGCAATCGGGATCGATACGACAACTGCACCTGCAGCGAAACAGGTATACCAGCTGTCGATATACTCTTTCTCAAGCATCTTCCAAAGACCAATAGACACCGTATAATACTGTGCATCTGCACGGCAGATAACTTTACCAAAAATAAAGTCAACCCATGGTCCCATAAAGGATGTTAAAATCGTATATACGATGATCGGCTTACTGAGCGGTACAGTAATCTTTGTAAATACATTCCATCTTGTCGCTCCATCGATAATCGCTGCCTCATCCAGCGATTTTGAGATTGTATCAAAAAATCCCTTCGCAACATAAAATCCTGCACCGGAACCGGCGGAGAACACGATGATAAGTGCTACACGGATCATTGCACCATCTGCTAAATTAAGTGCTCTTAAAATATAGTACACAGCGATCATGGACATGAAAGATGGAAACAGACCAATGATCATCGCAATATTCATAAACGGTTTTCTCATCTTAAATCGCATTCTTGACATACTGTATGCCACTGAAAGTACAAAGATGGTAGAAATGATGCAGGTAAAAATTGCGATCACAAAGGTATTCATAAACATCTTCGGAAAGTTTAAAATACTGGTGTCTGTAAATAATTTGATGTAATTATTAAATGTATAGGTTTTCGGGAAAAATGTACTTACATAAGAACCTTTCTCTCCACGGAAACTTGTAAGGATTACCCAGAAAATCGGGAGAACCCAGATAAATGCCAGTATTGCCAGGAAAATGTGAACAATCACATTTATCACTGTTTTACGGATTTTTGCCGTATTGGGTGCACCACTTTTTTTCGCAGCCACTGCTGCTGTACTCGTATGTGTCCAGTTCATTACATGAATCCCTCCTCATCTTTATAGGATGCGGTATTGCGATATGTTACCAATGCTACGATCGCAAGTACAATAAATGTCATAATACCAATAACAGCACCTAAGTTATAATAGTTCTTATCAACCGTCAGCTTATACAGCCAGGTAACAAGAAGGTCTGTCTTTCCTGCCGTGGCATCCACCGGAGTAGGATTTCCACCTGACAGAAGGAAGATGACATTGAAGTTATTGATATTTCCCGTAAACTGTGTGATCAGGTACGGCGTCATAACGAATAACATGTAAGGCAATGTGATCTTAAAGAAAGTCTGTACAGCATTCGCTCCGTCGATCTTTGCTGCCTCATAAAGTTCACCCGGAATATTCTGTAAAATACCAGTTACCTGAAGTAACGTATACGGAATACCTACCCAGAGGTTAATAACAATAACCGTTACTCTTGCCCATGTTGCATTTGAAAAGAACGGTAATGCGGTATCGATCAGACCATATTTTAATAACAGCGTATTGACGATACCGGTCGGTTGTAACATGGTACGCATGATCAGCAGTGATACGAACTGCGGTACTGCGATGGAAAGTACAAAACAGAATCTCCAAAATGCCTTTCCTTTTGTCTCCTTACGGTTGATGATAATTGCTAAGATCATACCGAGGATATAGTTTAATGCGGTTGCTACAATGGCCCAGATCAGTGTCCATCCTAATACGGAATAGAACTGCTTGCCGATGCTGTCACCGAAGTTTAAAATCTTCTTGAAATTTGCCAGTCCCACCCAGTCAAATAATACCAGATGATCGTTGACCTTACTGTAGTTCGTGAACGCCATGGTAATGTTATAGATCAGTGGTAAGATCGTAAAAATTAAAATTCCCATAACCGGCGCTGCCAACAGTAATTTATATAAATTTTGATCTAACAAACTCTTGCAGTCTTCTTTAAAGTTGTTTAAGTGCTTTCCTGATTTTTCCAGCACTTCCGATTTATAAGAGCTCTTTACGGACTCTCTCCAGACAATGATAAACATTGCTGTAATATAAACTGTTGCCACTCCATACAACAGAATCAGTGATGACTGGTCACCTGCTGTATATTCATAAATACTCTTTTTTTCGTTCCATACTTTTTCCTGCTCTCTCCATCCAAGAGATGGCAGCATAGATAAATTATAAATTCCTGACTGAATCATGTACCAGATATATGCAGCTTCTACTGCCAGAAACATGATTCCCTTTCCAATTTGTTTATGTGCAATATTTCCTAAGCCCATAATTAACAGGGAAAGTTTTGTGATTATATTTCCTTTTGCCACCGCATTTGTAACCGTGTACGGTGTTGAAAATTCTTTATTTTTTCCTTTTTTCATTCCAGCCTTTTTCACGTTATGGGCCTCCTTTAAATCTCAATGTAGAAACATCCAGGATGCCCGTCCGGGCACCCTGGGATTTCTATCAGAAGAAATCTTTTTACTGTGCAATGTCTGTGTTCATTGTTGTATTCATATCTTCTGTTTTCTCTGCTGCGTTATCAGCTGTGATCTCACCAGCGACCAGTGCTTTACCCATGTTCTCAGCCGGTGACCAGTAGTTGCTCATTTCGCTTACTAATGGCTGCATGATAGATGTATCTGTCATAACTTTTGTAACTGCCGTAGCAATTTCATCATCTGAGATTGCAATGTTTGTATTTGTAGGAAGGATATTTCTCATATCATAATGATCTTTCTGGGCATCTTCACCTGCAAGGTAAGCCGCTAAAGCCATGGAAACCTGCATATTCTCTGTATTTGGATTAACGCCGATTGCTTTAGATCCTATGAAGGATTTCATCTGACCCTCTGTTCCTCCGATATTTACAGTAGGAAGAGCTGCAACACCCATGTTATCGCCAAGAGCTTCTTTTACAGATTCTGCATCCCATGTACCTGAGAAAATGGCATTAACGCTGCCATCACGTAAACCGGCAATACCTGCTCCGTCTGCATCATTAATGAAGTTTGGATTCTTGCAAAGGTCTACAAGATACTCAGTAACTGCTGCTGCCTTGTCACCACTAAAATCGACACCTGCTGCTGCATCAGTACCATCACCAAATAATGTACATCCGTTTGCTACATAGAAAGCCTGAATATACCAGGAGTTAGATAATGGGAAAGAAACTTTTCCTTTTTCTAACATGGTATCAAAGCTCTTAATATCATCATCTGAAAATACACTCTTATCATAGTACATGAACCATGTATTTGATGTAAACGGGAATGCCACTACTGCATCATTGTAAGTAACAGATGCTGTAATAGAATCAGAGTTTGTTGTAGTTACATAGTCAAGATAGCTTCCTCCAAGCTCTGCTAATGCATTTGCAGATACCAGATCCGGGATGTTATCGTTTGCTAACATATATACATCTGCGGAGTTTTCAACATCCTGTGTAACCGTTGCTTTTGCATCACCCTCTGCACATACACCATAATTGAAAGTGATATCCCAGTTTGGATGAGCTGCGTTGAATGCGTCACACTCTTTTGCAAGCCAGCCTGTATCCTGATCTTCCTGTGGGCTCCATACTGTAATTGTACCGGACCATGGCTCATCTTCAGAATCTGCGGCTGCTGCCTCAGTACCTGCGGTATCTACGGCTGCTGCCTCAGTACCTGCTGTCTCCTCTGCTGCTGCATCACTTGTTGTGCTGTTGTCTGCTGCTGCATCGCTTCCAGCATTGTTTGCGGCTTTGTTTCCGCATCCTGCTGCCATGGTTGTCATCATAGCTGCTACCATTAATAATGACACTGCTTTCTTTTTCATTTTTTTCCTCTCCTTTTCTTTTTCCCAAAAAGTTTTCATGAACTTTGTTTTTATATAAAATGCAATCTGCACTTTATAACATAATTATCTGTGATAAACCGACGCAAGCGTCCGGATCCATGCCCTTCGCTCCTCACTCAGTTCATCGGTTCCAATCCTCCATCTCCAGTTTCTCCCGACGGTGGATGGTGCATTCATCCGCGCTTCATTTCCAAGCTTCATCAGATCCTGCATCTGTATGATCACCACATCTGCAATGCTTGCATAGGCAGCCCGGATCAGCGCATCCGGTATTTCTTCTTTATATTTGATATTCAGATACTCGTACAGATAAGCAAGCTCATAATCTGTTTTGTCCCTGAAGTAACCAACAATTGTTTCATTGTCATGCGTTCCCGCATAAACGACAAGATTGCAGTCGGTGTAATTATGTGGAAGATGTTCGTTTGCCGTATCATCCCCAAATGCGAACATCAAAATCTTGATGCCCGGCCATCCGGTTCTTGCCATCAGCTTCTTCACACCCGGTATCGGACTCTTTCCTGCGATATCCTCAACGATGATGTGTGTATCTCCGATCACTTTTTCGATTGCATCCGTAAGTTTCTTTCCAGGTCCCCTACTCCACTTTCCACTTCTTCCATCTTCTGCCTTGTTCGGTACGACATAATACTTTACGATCGCTGCAAAATGATCAAGCCGTATTACATCAAACAGCTTTGCATGTTCTAACATGCGCGCCTGCCACCAGGCAAATCCATCTTCTTCCATCCGGCTCCAGTTGTATACTGGACTTCCCCACTTTTGTCCATTCTCTGAAAATGCATCCGGCGGAGAACCTGCAACTCCTTTTGGCGTCCCATCCTCTTCCAATAAGAAAAGTTCCCGGTTTGCCCATACATCCACACTGTCTAATGCCACATAAAACGGAAGATCACCAATCAGCTGGATACCTCTGTTATTTGCATATTCTTTTAATTTTTTCCATTGTTTAAAAAATTCAAACTGGCAGAATTCATAGAACAATATGTCTGCATGTAACGTTGTTTCATACTCTTTTAATGCCTCAGGATCCCGGCTTCGAAGCGGTTCGTCCCACTTCTGCCATTCCTCATCACCAAAATGTTTCTTTAATGCAGTATAAAGTGCATAATCAGAAAGCCATCCGGCATTTTCTTCACAGAACCTTACAAAAGCTTCATTTTCGATATCGAATCGTGCGAACGCCATTTTCAAAACTTTAAAGCGGTTCTCATAAATCATCGCATAATCAATATCCGCTTCATCATTTCCCCAATGGAAACTTCGGATCTCTTCCACACTAAGCAGCTTCTCCTGCACAAGATCATCCAGATCGATCAGATATGGATTCCCGGCAAATGCGGAATATGACTGATATGGACTGTCTCCAAAACTGGTTGGACCGATCGGCAGCACCTGCCAGTAACGCTGTTTTAAATCCACCAGCAGATCTATAAACTGGAATGCCGCATCTCCTAATGTACCAATTCCGTATGAAGATGGTAAACTTGTGATCGCTAAGAGGATTCCTGCTCCCCTTGCCATTCTTTTTGCATCCAATGATCTTCCCCGGTCCTTCCTCTCATTTTTTCGCTTTTTTTCGTATCTGTGATAATTTTATTACTGGAAACGTTTTTTGTCAACGAATTTGCAACTTTTAACAGCGTTTTTGCCATATTTGCCGTTTTTGCTATATCGTTTTTGTTTATTTTTACAACGAAAGCGCTCAAAAGTTTCGAAAATTTTAGTATGTCTGCTTGTCAACTTTTTGTTTTCTTTATATAATATAAAAAAATCAACTGTTTTTACTAAGGAGAGGATCTTACCCATGGCAACAATCAAAGATATTGCAACAAGACTCGGTGTTTCCGTCAGTACCGTATCAAAAGGTTTAAATGGCGCGAGTGACATCAGCGAAGAATTACGTCAGATGGTGCTTGACACTGCAGTTGAAATGGGATACGCAACAAAAAAATCAAAGAAAAAAGAAAACCGCAAACTGGCGGTTTTTATCGAAAATATGGAATATGAAACGGAAGATCAGTTTGGCTACGATATCGTACTCGGTTTCAAACAGAATGCTTTCCGCCATAATTGGGATGTCACCGTTATTCCGGTCACACCTGCTTTTCAGCTTACAGAAAAATATGATACATACATGTTAAAGAACGGTTTCTGCGGTGCCTTTTTAGTCGGATTCGCCCTGCATGACGAATGGATGCAACAGCTTTCCCACACCACAATGCCGACTGTTCTCTTTGATAACTATATCGAAAAAAATCCGAACGTCTGCTACGTCGGCACCGATAACTATGAGGGCATCGACGCAGCCGTAGATCATCTTTATACGCTCGGTCACAAAAAAATTGCTTTCTTAAACGGTTCCCTGCACTCCATGGTATCCGAGCAGCGCCAGGAAGCATTTTATAACAGCATGAAAGCTCACGGACTGACTGTTGATGAGAAGCTGACCGCCTACGGCTATTATGTGGCAGACAGCGCAAAGTATCACGTCCCGACGTTTCTCGGCGCAGGTGCGACTGCGATCATCTGCGGCAACGATCTGATTGCTTCCGGTGTGATCGCTGAGTGTAAGCTGCGCGGTTTCCGTGTTCCGGAGGATATCAGCGTTGTCGGTTTTGATGACCTGCCGCTCTCTGCCTCCTTAGAGCCGCCGCTTACCACGGTTCGTCAGGAGCGCAATGAGCTTGGAAAATGCGCTTACGTCGTTTTAAATTCTCTGGTGCACCACATCCCGTTCTGCCGGACGCAGATCCGCGCCAGACTCATCGAGAGAGAGTCGACGGCACGCTGTCCGGCGGCGCCGGAGATCAAACCGCTGGCTTAAAACTGCCAACAGATTTATCAACACTACTCTGCGTTTCGGACCGCCTCGTATACGGGGCGGTTTTCTTTTGCCGGAAGGCAGATCAGCAGAAACATGGCGGTAAGTTCTATCGTCGCGAGCAGCAGAATTGCAAACCGGTAAGACATGATCTGTCCCAGTGCTCCCGCTGCCATCTGGAATGCCACACTTCCGATCGCAAATACCATATTAAAAAATGCGTTGATACGCGCCCGCATATTTTCGGGCAGATAGCTCTGCACTGCTGTCTCACGGATGGTCGCACTTGAGATGCCAAGTGCCCCACAAAGGAAACGGTTACACAGCATCAGCGGATATGGCAGATATAAAAGTAAAATATCCATCAGTCCATAGACCGTATAGACAAATTTGGTAAACGCATAACGTTTTTTTACCGGTATTTCTTTTTTATACTGAAAAATGCCGCCAAGTCCCCGCCCGATCATTTCCGCACTTTTTAAAAATCCAAGCATTGTGACCGTAAGCCACGGCACTGTCTGGTAAAACGCCTGTATCAGTACGGTATTTCCATCTGACACACCGCTTGTGATACTCATATAAGTATAGATGTTACGAATGCCCTTTTCTTTTTTCAGATAATGAAATCCTTCCCTGATATCCTGACAATACTGCTTCCAGGTATAATCGTCCTGTGCTTCTTCCTTTTCCTCATGAATCCGGCTCTCCACGATGACAGATACCATCGTGATACCGGCAACCAGATAAAAAATGTGTGCCATGGATATTTTTTCATACAAAAAGGTTGCCGCCGGGGACATTGCAATAATGACAAGCGGATAGATCGTATTGCTGACCGCATAACCCTTCTGCTCCATCCCATTCGGTATCAGATTTGGATACCATGCATCATATGCAAGACGGTAAAACACTGAGATTGTTCCCACTGCAAGGACAAATATCAGATACAACAGGTAATTGAATGCATGACCACTGATATAGAGTCCCATTACCGCATACAATACCGCCGTTACAATATCCAGTCCGACGATCCATTTTTTCTTTCCGCCTTTATCAATCAATGGAGCAACTAAAACAGAAAGAACAACGTCCGGCAAAACGCCGCAGATCAGTACCAATGCTGATAAGAATGTAGATCCGGTCTCATCAAATACCAAAAGGCTGATCGGCAGGTTCATGGCTTCGCCGCCCACAGCAGTTAAAATGGTTGCGATAGTGATACTGGTAAAATCTTTTGTCCAGAGTGTTTTTTGCTTGTGTGACATGTTTTCCCTCATTTCATGTTTTGTAGTATAGCGTAAAGATTATGATGTCCGGAGCAAATAGTGGATTCCAGACATCATATATCGATTGCTACAGTTATTATATATTCCACTTTAAACTAGATAAAGCGAATTGATTTGGGAAAATCGGCACAAAAAAAGCACGCTAAAACGTACTTTTTCTGGTCTTTGCGGAAATTTGTTCACTAAACTCCAGTGCCTTTTTATATTTTCGCTGCCTCGTATAGGCTTCTAAAATCACATTTTTATACTGATAGAGGAAACCAAACGACTTTTCTTTTATGAGTGCCCTGATCAGTCGTTCGATCAGATCTAAATATGCCGGATCCGCCGTAAAGTCTTGCTTTTGTTCCATGCAAAGTTCCTCATACATCAGACGCTCTGCCATCTTACCCTTCATATCTTTCCGGGAAAGTAACTGTTTCATTATTGCAAGATAATGATCCGCCTCCCCGGTATTTCCAAGGAGAAGATGTAACCATGCCTTTTTATGACAGAGCAGGAAATCTTCTGACCGGACACGGTTTAAACAGTCGAGTGCTTCCTCATATCTTCCAACTGCAAGATAGGTCGCCCCCATATTATAATATAATCCCTGCTCGTATTCTTTCCACCATCCGGTATTCTGCAATAGCCTTCTGGTGCGCTCATAATAGACGGTCATCATCTCATCCATATCGACACATGCATATGCGCTTCCATTCATAAAATAATAATCCGCCAGTGCATATACATTTCCCTCTTCCAACGCCGCCGTCACAAAACGGTTCTCCATCCGGTGAATCGCGTCGTATTCTGCCTGTTCATAATAACCGGCAATCAGACAGCACATGCCAAGCGTGTTCTGCAGTCCGTGCTGTACTTTCTGATACCACTCCATTTTCTCTGCCGGATCTTTTGTAAGTCTTGAACAGACCAGACTGTAATAGGCATACTGTTTTTCATCCATGCAGTCTTCTAACCGCACTAAAGTGCTGACATTTTCATTCAAAAAATTCTGTATGTCATTTCCATCTGCTTCTTTTTTCATCAAACTTTCGATAAAACTTTTATCTACTTCTTTCCACGCGCTCTCACTGTAATAAATTGCGGATACCAGTCTGATATCGATTGTAAGCGGTGACATCAAAAGCCTGTCCCATTTTCCGGCAAGTTTTTTCCATACCGTTTCATTTTCCAGCCCATATTGCAGATTGTAAAAAAATTCATCTATCTGTTTCCTGCTCTCAGTAAGAAACGCAGAATCTGTCTCATAATTGATTCCAAGTCTTGCAAAAAGCTGCTTTAAAATTGCCATATCCGGCTCCGCCGATCCACGCTCGATTTTACTTAAATACGAAACCACACAGATGCCATAGCAGACTTCTTTCTGCCCCTTTCCCTGTCTGATCCGCTCCGCGCGCAAAATCATCCCTGCCGGATTTTTTTCTTTTCTATTCATGCTTATTTTCCAAATTTTTGTCTCTGTGAACTATCTATCGTCTTTATAAAGCCCATTGGATTTTTCTGTTATAAAATTGCCTCTTAAATCGGCGCAAGCAGGTACTCACACAAAATCTGATATAATTTTTGCGGTTCAACCGGTTTTGCAATATGTGCATTCATGCCCGCTTCCTTGCATTTTCTCACATCTTCCAGCGTATCGTCTGCACTCAATGCTATGATCGGAATGATCTGCGCATCCGGCTTTGCAACCTTCCTTATCGCTCTCGCCGCAACAAAACCGTTCATGTTTGGCATCTGGATATCCATCAGTATCGCATCAAAATGATAGGGTTCTTCCGCTTTAAACTGCTCTAATGCCGCTTTTCCATCCTGCGCACTGATCACATTTACCGCCACATGCTCTAAGATACGCCTGCTGATCTCAACATCAAGTGGATGATCCTCCACAAGCAGAACCCTCTTTCCCCGCAGGATGTTCTGTATCTCCTCCGCGGAACGGTGTGCCACTTCGATCTCCGGCTGTATCTCCGCAATCTCAATCTCAAGATGGACTTTTATCTCCGTACCTTTCTGCGGCTCGCTTTTTACCGTGATCGTTCCGCCCATCAGATCAACGATGCTTCTCACGATCGCAAGTCCGAGTCCCGCTCCGTTTCCCCGTTCCCCCTGATTCACGCTCTCCTGCGTAAATGGCTGGAAGAGAATCTGCTGAAACTCTTCGCTCATTCCCATTCCGTTGTCGGACACCACATAGTCGGCACAAAATTGATTGTTGTGCGTGGCATAATTACAGATGCGGAATGTGACCTCCCCGCCCTCCGGTGTAAACTTCACCGCGTTGGAGAGCAGATTAAAAAATATCTGGAAAAACCGCACCGGATCAACCATCATATTAATGTTGATCTCCTCATGCGGCATATGAAATCGGATCCATTTGCGCTCACACATCGGCTCCATCATATTTTCCACTTCATTTAAAAATTCCGTAAACGAATACGGCTTGGGATGAAGATGGAACTTTCCGTTTTCGATCTTAGACATATCCACCAGATCATTCAAAAGTCCCATCAGAAATTCACTCGCGCCGCGTATCCGGTTTAAGCACTCTTCCATCCGCTCCGGATGTTCCGTCTCTTCAAGTCCTAACGCCGTTGCCCCCACGATCACGTTCATCGGTGTCTTGATCTCGTGACTGATGCGCGACAAAAACTCTGTTTTTACTTCTGCAACTTCCTCTTTCGCTGCATCCCTCTGCACCTGCATGCGCCGCAGACGCACCGTGTCAAACAAAAACAATCCCACAAGTGCCGCGATCAGTACTGCGATCAACATTGTCTGTTCCATAACAAAAACCCCCAGTGGTTTCTACTCTTCATAAATGACTGCCTGTTTTCCGGCAATCTTATAAGGATAATTTTACCATAGGGGTTTGGTGGGGTGCAACTGGATTAGGGGGAGAAATCACTTTAACTTTCTGTTGCAGATACACTTGTCAAATGTTTGAAATATGATTTATTTTCATTCTTTTCCAAGCACTCCCAGCACTTTGTGCAGCAGCCGGTACAACTCATCAGCATCTTCTTTCTCCAGACACACGCAGCAGCCCATTTTTTTTGGCACCAGAACGGCATCCTCTTTCAGCTTTTCGCCGAGTTCTGTGATCGTCACATTTAACACACGCTCATCCTCACTGTCCCTTGCGCGTACAAGATAGCCTTTCTGCTCAAGCTTTTTCAGGACAGGCGTGAGTGTGCCAGAATCCAGATATAAAAGTGCTCCCATATCTTTCACGCTGATCTGTCTGTGTTCCCAGAGCACCATCATCGCGATATACTGCGTGTATGTCAGGTCAAGCTCATCTAAAAAAGGCTTGTACTTGCGCACGATCTCTTTGGAACAGGCGTAAAGTGGAAAACACAACTGGTTTTCCAGTTTTAATGCATCATATTTATCTGGCATGATAATCCTCATTTCTACCGGTACACCGTTCTGCAATCCAGATTATTCCCAGACGATGTACCAGTTCACAGTCAGCTCTTTCTAATTCAGATGTTCCTCGATAAAGCTGCGCATTGCGTCTTTCGGCTGGAATCCAACCGTTCTTGCCACTTCCACGCCATCTTTTAACACGATGACTGCCGGGATGCTGACAATGCGGTACTCCTGTGCAAGTCCCATGTTTTCATCGGAATCTGCGTTGTAAAACTCTGCCTTGCCGGAGAGTTCCTCGGATAATTCTTCCATCACCGGTGCTAACATCTGGCACGGTCCGCACCATACTGCGGAAAAATCAACAACTGCTGCACCTTTTTTTGCCTCATTTAAATCGTTATTTGTAATTTTCTTTACCATAATATTTTCCTTTCCTGCGCAGTTCTTTGCGCATGACACACTGTTTTTTGTGATATATTTGCTGTAAAATACGTTCCGGTTTTAGTCCCACACATTTCTGTTCATGCGGGCTGCCGATTTACTGCTTCCCTGCCTCGCGTTTTTTCGCATCCAGATAAGCCACTGCGGATAATGCCGCAACATTGCCCTGTCCGGCTGCTTTGATATACTGATACGGTGTTCCCGTGATATCTCCGCAGGCGAAAAGTCCCGGAATATTTGTCTCCATCGACAGATTGACCTTTACATGATTTCCGTCTAATTCCAGACCCGGCACAAGCTGTTTCGGGGATACGGCATCCCGCAGTACAAAAACGCCATCCACAAGGTACTCCCCCTGCTCTGTGCGAAGTCCCCCGGCTTTCTTTTCACCAAAGATCTCCTTCGGACGTTCTTTGATCACCGTTACCTGCTCTGATACGCCAGGTACATCCTGATACATTGGAAAATAAAGTACCTCTGCTGCCACTTCCGCAAGAAAGTCCGCTTCGTGTTCCGCATCTTTCCCGTAACCGATGACGGCAACCTTCTTTCCTTTATAAAAGCATGCATCACAGGTCGCACAGTAGCTGACACCCCGTCCTAACATCTCTTCCTCGCCCGGAAGTGTTTTGCCTGAGACAACGCCGCACGCTAAGATCACACTCTTTGCCTCAAGCACTTCCTCGCCTGCCTGGATTGCAAAATAGTCGCCCATCGCATAGACTGTGCCGATCCGGCTGTCCGTAATATCGATCTCCATCATGGCAAGCTGCTTTTCAAACGCCTTCGCCATATCCGCTCCGGTCACCGCCGGGAGTCCCGGATAGTTCATGATCTGATGCGCCTTGCTGACCTTGTCGCTCATCTGCTTTTTCCCGATCAGCAAAATATTTTTATTTCTTACCTTTGCCGTCAACGCAGCAGAAACGCCGCCAGGTCCGGTTCCGATAATCGCTATGTCTGCTCTCTCCATTTTTCTCTCCATCTCAAAATCATTGTCTTAAATTTAATTGTGTGCAATCTTTACGTTTTTTATCTTACAGGAAGATACCATCACTTGTCAAGTAAAAAAAGAACCGTGAGATTATTTTCTCACAGTTCTCTTTTCCTATACGTTATTTTATTTTGCTGTAAACTTGTATACTTTCGACCTTGTTACCCATGTATCACGCTCCGTCGGATAATATTTCGAATCCATCAGACAGTATTTGGAGCCTTTTTTCAGTTTCAGATTTTTTTATACGCTCACACTTCTCCCTCTTTCAATATCTTTTTGATGTTTAAGAAAAACAATGTGGCTGCAACTGTCACCGAGATGAAATCCGAAACCGGCTCTGCAAAAAAAACGGCAAATACTTTATCTGCAAAGAAATACGGCAGGATATAAATCAGCGGAATCAGCAGGATAATCTTTCGCAGGCATGCAATAAACAATGAGATTTTTGCCTGTCCGAGTGCCATGAATACCTGCTGCACCGCAAGCTGGATTCCGAATACTCCGGTCGCTGCCATATAGATGCGCAGTGCCCATTTTGTCATTTCAAATAATTCCTGTGAACTGCTGTTGAACAGATGCACAAAAAATCCAGGTGCGATTTCCACCGCCAGACAGAAGATCATCGTGTATGTAAAACTGCAGATCATAAGCAGACGATATGCCTTTTTCACACGATCCATCTTTTTTGCTCCATAATTAAAACTCATGATCGGCTGCGCTCCCTGTGCAATTCCCTGCACCGGCATAAACTGAAGCTGCATAATACTGCTTAAGATCGTCATGGCTCCGACCGCCACATCACCGCCGTAGCGTGATAAAGATGCGTTAAATGCAATATTGATTGCGCTCTCCGTCGCATTCATGATAAAAGGCGATACACCAAGTGCACATACCGGCAAAAGTACGGAGGCTTTCGGCTTAAAATACTTTGTCTTTATTTTCAGCTTTGTCTGTTTTCCCGTCAGAAAAAGGATGACCCATACCGCTGAAATTGCCTGTGAGATCACCGTTGCAAGCGCGGCTCCCTGCACACCCATGCCAAATACGAAAATAAAGACCGGATCTAAAATGATATTGCAGACTGCCCCGATCAGAACCGTTTTCATACCGACTTTGGAAAATCCCTGTGTATTGATAAAGGAATTTAATCCCATCGTAAGCATGACAAACAAAGTCCCTTTTCCGTAAATGTTCAGATAAGAAAGTGCATACGGCAGCGTATTGTCACTTGCACCAAACAGCATCAGAAGCGGCTCCGCTGCAAACTGCAGTACCACAACTAAAATCAATGCGATCACGATCAATGCCATGGTACAGTTGCCGAGTATCTCCTCCGCCTCATCATTTTTGCCTTTTCCCATGAAAATAGCAACACGCGGCGCCCCGCCATACCCGATCAGACCGGAAAATGCCGTGACAATCATCAGAATCGGGAAGCAGAGTCCAAGACCGGTCAGTGCCACGCCCCCGTTTTCCGGGATATGACCGATATAAATACGATCCACCAGATTGTAAAGAAGATTGACGAGCTGTGCGATCACAGATGGTACCGCCAAGGTCAGCAAAAGTCTGCCGACGCTTCCCTCGCCGAGATTAATTTCATTTTTTGACTGTTTCATTTATATCCTCTTTTCCTGAACTTATTTTTAACCATGTAGCTATAAAAAACTGCTTCCAGTTTCTCTGTTTATAAATCATGTGTTGCAGCAAATTTTTCCAGAATCTTTTTCTGCTTATAATGATAATAAATGATCATCCCCACCGCGCTGACCAGCCATGTAATTGGGTAACATGCCACGATCTGTGAGAGTGTGCCATCCGGTACGATCCAGGTGACCCATACGACACGCAGCACACAGATACCGATCATCGTCATTGCCGTCGTCACGATCACATGCCCCTGCGCGCGCAGTGCGCCGGAATATACTTCGATAAACACAAACAGAAAATAGGTCGGCGATATGATCTGCATCATGCTAAGACCAATTTCCACTACATTCGCATCTGTGGTAAATATGCCAAATAAAAATCTTCCCGCCGACATTAAGATCACACTCAGAAGAATCGCAGTTACAAGTGCCATGCCAAGACATTCCCTTGTTCCTTTGCGGACGCGGTCCATTTTTCCGGCACCAAAATTCTGACCAACGAACGTGGTCGCAGCGATTCCAAACGCACTGTTGATCATCCAGAAAAGGCTGTCTATTTTGCCAAATGCAGCCCATGCCGCCATTGTATCAACGCCAAATCCGTTTAACGCAGCCTGCACGATCACGTTTGAAATACTGTACATGCTCGACTCGATACCGGTCGGCAGTCCGATGGCGAGCATATTTTTCAGCACACTTTTATGGATCCTGATTTCGCGTGGAATTAACTTTAAGCCGGCAGTATGATACATTAATGCCACACTGACGAGCACAGCGCTGATCCCCTGCGCGATCAGTGTTGCCACTGCCACGCCAAGGACTCCCATTTTAAATCCAAGCACCAGCACCAGATCCAGAATAATATTGACGATGCAGCAGACGATCAGAAAATAAAGCGGACGTTTCGAATCGCCGATTGCCCGTAAGATTGCCGCTCCCATATTGTAAACAAAAATAAATAAGAGTCCCGCAAAATAAATCCGCACATAAAGTGTCGAGTCAGGCAGCAGATTTTCCGGCGTATTCATCCATTTTAAAACCATACGTGTCATAACAACACCGATCACTCCGGCAATGATACCGCCTGTGATTGCAAATGCATATGCCGTGTGCAGTGCCTTATGCAGCTGTTCCTCATTTTTTGCCCCAAAATGCTGGGAGATCATAACTGTTGCGCCGGCAGATAATCCGGTAAAAAATCCGACCACCAGATTGATGATCTGACCGGACGAACCGCTGACGCAGGATAGTGCCTCTTTTCCAACAAACCGCCCGACGATCACCGCATCCACCGTATTGTAAAGCTGCTGGAAAAATGTTCCCACCAGTATCGGGAAAAAGAATAATAAAAGCTGTTTCCAGATGACTCCCTCTGTGATTTTATTTTCCATTGTATCTTTTGCTGACATAAAAATCTCCATTCTTGCGCAGCTTTCTGCGCATCTCAAGTTTGTGCGCAAGCACAAATCTTGCGTGTGAAAAATCTTATTTTTCACACTATTGCCTCACTTCTTGATTGTTCTTTACAAATGAATTTATTTTTTTCCGCAGATCAGATCATAACTCTCTGCGATCATCCGTCTGATTTCCTCATCCGGTATGCTTCCATCCAGAATAACGGTATTCCAGTGTTCCTTGTTCTGATGATATCCCGGAATCACCGCTGCATATGCCTCCCGCCAGAAATCGCGCCACTGCGGATCAACTTTTATATTTATGCGCATCTGTCCTTCGTACTCATAAGTCCAGAGAAATGCCTTTTTGTTCTTTTTATACCGCACCAGAATCCAGTTTGGATCGTGGAACGGTGTGTCCTGATAGACATCTTTAAATGTCATGCCAAAAGATAATGCTTCCTGTCTGGTTGTCATGGACTTTCTTCCTTTCTTTTATCTTCGGATTTTACGGATAATTGTACTCAAAATACGTTCTAAAAAATGTCCTGCCATAGGTAGTCCAATAAATCCGCTTTTTAATAATAGTAATCCGGCTCCCATAGAAAACAGAAAGGATGCCGCTATCTCTATTACTATTTTCCGGTCAAATTTTAATTTGCAGATCAGACATTGTATACAGATGCTGATACACCAGGCAAACGCTGTAACCGGTATGGACAAATACAAATCTAATCCCCAGTGCATGAAAAGAACACCGCTAAATGTCTGCATCATCATACGCTGCGGGATTTCCATACAGACACCATCTAACGCATAAAGCAATAATTCTTTTCCGCATGGGATTTCCGCAACCTGATTTATGGAAATGACAATGGCTGACAATAATACTGTAACAGCCAGAATCATCCAGTTTTTCCAATCAGCAAGACTATGATAATTCCATAATTCCAGTCTGTTGTATTTTAAGATGAAAACTAATGGTATCACAGATGCGGCTATTACACTATAGCGTTCCAAAAATTTTACTTTTGACTTTTCCACACATATCTGTATCAGAAAATTAAGCCCAAACCATACTCCTGACAGCAAAATTCCTGAAACTAAAGTTAAAATTATATAAATCATCTTTATTACTGCAGCTCCCTCACTTCTCTCATAACCATCAGCTCCCGCTCCACCCACGGAATATGTTCCACATCAGCTACCCTGTTTTCCTCTCCTGTGCTATATACAATGACGAAACCTTAAGTCCTGTCTGTTGCAGTACATATGCCTTTATCTGCTCTTAAGCTGCTTGTCTCCGCTCCGCTTCGATCCGTGCCAGACAAAAGTTCCCCGGACCTTTAGCGCCCCTTAAATTCAGATAAATCCATATCCTCCAGGGAGAAGTCCACCTTCACTTTTCTTGTATCGACCATTCACTTGGAAAGCAAGACGACTGTCTCAACATGCACCGAGACACCAATATTGATGTCCTGCGTTAACGGGAACTTGTCGTTCATTTTTGACGTTAATGGAAACATATCATTTACTGTCCCTTCTTGTAAAGCTACTCAGCTTAAATTAGCCTTGATATAGTTTTTGAGAAGTGTGATTCGATCTTCAGTATCAATTCCATCCTCATTCTGCGGAATGACTATGGTGTCTACAATCTCATCTCCAACGTTCTTTCTTCTCAAATATGAATTGTTTGTACAAATAATATGCTCATCTCCAAAGATCAACCTCTGTCCCATATCGTCCTTAGACAAGTGCGCTTCTGAAGCAACCTTCAAATAAGGATAATATGAGTTCTGTGACATCTGAGTCCTTGTCTGCATAACCAAGAACATATATGGATTTGCTGCAGCTGAATTGTTATGCATCTTTCCATATGCGCCTGGGCGGTATTCACGATACTTGATGTAGTAGTATCTGAATGGATACAGGTTGTTACTCTCGCACTCCTGTAAGTAATCATCTGCTATCTTCTTAAGTACCTCATTTGTGAATTCTTCATTGGTATCCAACAACGAAATCAGAATACTCTTTGTGTTATCAAATCCAGAATTCGCACTCTTATGGAATAACCCGTCCCATGCAAATTGATATGTCGATCCGTACTGGTAACGCCACTTATTTCTCTCAACCTGTCCATAATCTCCTAATGCCATCATTGCACAGTCAATTCTATCAAGGCTGCACTTAAACAGAGATTCAAATCGCTTCGTGAATGCAAGGTTCTCAAGACCGACGATACTGATCTGTCCGTTAAGCAAGAAATGATCTTCCAGTTCAAACATGGTTTCTTGCATAGCTGGATTGGCATCAATAAATGTAATCTTCTCTTTTTCTTCTGAGAGCTGACTTACATTAAAGTTATTCTCGATCGAATCGTCAATAGCACCATTCATGATGATAGCATCTGCTTCCGCCAAAATAGCTGGCATTCTATTTCTATCTGTTCTGTCTGAAACCTCATCCTCAGAATTTCGGATCAGGTTATTTACAATACGAATTCTTCTTCTGAAATCCGCCTCTGTAACCTTATCAACGTTCTGCAGATATGTAGTAATTGCATATAACAGCACAATTCTATTTAACGGGAACTGTCTGATACGGCCGGTTTTATCGGAATATGCATGTAAGCAATCCTCAAATATATTCAGGTTAAATCGGTTCTCAACAAGAATTTTACCACTCTCATGTTTGTTAGCCATGAAAGACTTCAAGAAGTCTGTCGGAGAATCATATCCAGGAATATTGCACCAGCAATCGAAGAAGCTCTCCATTGTTTCAATGTTCTTAATTGCATCAGGACACTTAGCTGAGAAGTATTGTTGCAAAAGATCAAACGCATCATTGCTTCTACCCAGTGGTGACTCATTCTGGCGATAGCAAATTACATCACAAATAAACTTGAAGTAACGCAGAAATTCATCATCGATAATATTATCGTCAGAAGAACCACTGCCGCTATTACGATATTCCCATAATAGATCTGTCCAATCACGGTCAATCTTACCCATGATACGATTTGCTCTTTGTTCATCTATACTGCGAATTTCACGCTCAAGCTCTGCTTTGAAATGCTCAAATAAAGTAAGTGGCTTACCACGTGAATTCATTTTTATGTAGAGTTCATCAGTCAGTCCCATATCCTTAATAGGAAGGAAGTAGAATGTAACGCAGTTTTCTTTGAGCTTATCCCAGAGATCAGTAACATCCTTGAATTTGTCATCAATTGCATCAAGCATTACAAGCATTGAGCTAATTGTAGGATCATTCTCCCAATCGAGCGGGAACCATGCCTGGTTTACAATTTCCTTTGAGATTGCTGTTTTGAATTCAGGTTTATAATCTACCAGATCAATACAGAAATATCTCGCACTGTATCTGGTCTCATAGCTAAACTTCTTCAAAAACTCGTAATTCTCTTCCGATATGTTACCTTTTTTTGCTGCATACCAGTGAAGCAAAAATAATGTAGTAAGGCGCTGCTGGCCATCCAGCGGTGTCATATTTCCTTCATCATCTATATCGCCATAAACGAAATCGAGCGTAATTGGTTTCTCTGTTACTGCCTTATATAAAGACTCAAGAAATCTACCTCTTACGCGAGTTACATCAGATCCTTTTCTGCCCTGTGCATAATCTCTTTGGATAATTGGAATGATGATCTTTTTAAGCTGCACAGCCTCCGGGCCTTCTCCAAATGTTGTATCAAAAATGTCTATAAAGGAGTGAAGTGTAGTCGCCATATTATTCTTCCTCCTTTTCTAGAACGATTGGCTCTTCGAGATAATTTACCAGCACTGTATTCATTGCATCAACGTAAGCAACCCTATCTGCGTGTCCCCAGAAATGGAGCTGATTATCTGCGGACGGCGTGTAATATTTCAGGAACACCATTCTTGTACAGAATGGAATATACTGGCCAGCCTTGTCCATTTTAATAATTTCGTTTCTTTTTACGTCAAACGTCGAGTTATTCAACGCAGCATTGTCCGTCGAACTCAGCAGTGCCATATTAGCAATTGAATGCAAATACTCTGTATTACCCTTAACCGAAAGTAAGTCTACAACTCTCTGCTGAATTGCATCAAACTCCTGACGTTCCAGTTTATCCTTAGCAATAGCGCTATTCATAAGTTCGATCAATTCTTCAGAATCATCACTTACAGACTTTACAGACGGAATATGAAGTGTGAGCCACTCTTTCCACATTTCCTGTGTTCGTAAACCTTCTGACTGTTGCGCATGAATATGCTCCAGGCTCCAGGTCACTTTGCCACCTCTGCCAAATTTGTATTTATCAAACGGGAACCACTGAGAATGCTCACCATTTCTTCGGACTGATTCAACATTAAATAATAGAAGCAATGTGGCAATCTTTTTCTGATCTAATGGTTTCTCGTAACTTAAATCTGAGTAGTTACCCTTAATTTTTATGCTGTCTCGAATATAGCCATCAAGGGAGTCCCTAAAATCATCCTTAGTCTTATCCTTCGAGAGGTCGAAAATCTTCTGAAGTGTCAGTGTTCCGGACGCAATAAGATAACCAATCTTATGATATAGTTCATGGTTTCCATGCCAATCCTTCAACACTAAGAACGTCTGCTGGATGCTCCGCCAGATGCTGTCTAATGACTTGGTCTGACGCATTTCATCAAATTTAAAGAATGTATAATACTTCTCCCTATTATCAGCTGGCTTTCCTGATATAAGATCCAACACGAGATCTATTCTTGTCTGATAGTCAGCATTTGCTTTATTCGTCAAGAAGTACCACAGAGAATTGTTGTGGAGTTCCTTCTCCATGTTATCCCACTGAAGAGATATCTCTTCTTGTTTTTCCTTATCGACATCTTCGTCAGTATCTTTGCTAAGAAACATAGCTTTTACCAGTTCTGCATTTGTAAGTGGTATCTTACCAATATTCAAACGTGTAAAGAGACCAATCGCGTCCTCAGCTTCTCCAACCTCATACCAGATAATTTTTACGATTTCATCAAAGTACTTATTTACATTTGTCAGAGTGGATTTTCTGTCCCTTGCAGAAAACCATTTCTTGATACTTTCATAAGCAGCACAAAGGAACCAGAAATCAATGTTTTCTTCCTTGCGGGATTCGTCGATTGATTTTAAGAACTCCTCAGACTTCTCTCTGGTTTCGTATGAAAGGGTAAATCTCGGCTCATCTATAAAGCCAAAACTCTCTTCATTCATAAAACGGTATATAAGATAGATAGTTGTTAGACGCTGCTGCCCATCAATCAATTCATATCTGTCACCATTTTTTCTTACTACAACCGGCTGTAAACAGTAGTTGCGTTTGCCCTCAGTAGAATAAATATCATCGAGCAGACGAACTACTTCTGTTTCTCCCCAACGATAACCACGCTGGTAAGAAGGAACATAAAAGTCTCCTGTTATATCCCCGACAAGCTTTGTGTCGAGTTTAATCTCATTATTCATATAGCTACAATTCCTTTACTTGGTCTTTTTCACGTAAGTAAGCTCAATGTCATAGCCGAGCTGTTCCATCATCTGGACAAATGTCTTATTCACAATCTTTTCTGGACTCTTGATAAGACGATTCACATATGATGGAGATGTGCCTACCTTCTCAGCGAGTTCTGCTTGAGTGGTCTGTTCTTCTACGCACTTAACTTTTACATCTATTTCAATATTATTTTTAAGCATATTCTCCACCGCAGCACTTTCTGTTCAACTAGATTTCACTATTAGTTCAACTCATTATACCACAAGAATATGAACATTTCATCAAAACACGACAAAAAAAGACAGCCGGATCATTTCCGACTGCCTCGCTTGCTTTGATTATGCTTCCACTTCGATCTGAAGACCTGACTTAAACTCGACCACCAGCTTCTCGTCGTAAACCGTGGATTGTCAACACTTTTTCAGACAAATTTTTTTAGGTTATTTTTCCGATATTGTACAGGCGTTTGATACCCTAAGGAAGAATGTATGCGGTGATGATTATACCAGTTTACATAATCCCATAGTTTTATCTTCAGTTCTTCCAGCGTATGGAATGTTTCATTCCATACAAATTCTGTTTTTATAATCTTGAACGTAGCTTCTGCCACTGCATTGTCATAAGGACATCCCTTATGGCTCAGGGAGCGTTCCATCTGGAACGTCTCTCACAGTTCTCCACTTGTCTCGTTTTTAAATTCATTTCCACGGTCTGTGTGGAAAATATGGATTTCCGACAGATTTCCGTCTACTTTCATAAATGCCTGTTTTACAAGTTCTGCTGTTTTATGTTCTCCTGCACTGTATCCAATAATCTCCCTGTTAAAAAGATCAATCAGTACACAAATATAATTCCAGCGGTTTCCTACCCTTACGTAGGTCAAATCACTTACCACTACATTGCGGTATGGCTGGTTTTGAAATTGTCGGTTCAACACATTCTCTACTTTTGATTCATTACATCTGTCTTTTTGCGGTTTAAACTGTGCTGTAGTATAGCTTGATACCAGACCTTCCTGTTTCATAATCCGTCCAATCCTGCGTCTTGATACCTGTTTCCCGCAATCAGCCAGTTCTTTCTTGATCTTTCGTGTACCATAATGGTTCCGGCTTTTTCTAAAAATTTCCTGAATGTCTGCAGTGAGTTCTGATTCATCTTTTTTTGCTGCTGCTTCATAATAATAGGTGCTTCTGTTTACCTGTAGGACGCGACACATTGCTGATACAGAGTATTTGTGGGCATTTGCTTTAATCACATTTACTTTCGTCCTAAGATCAGCGCCGCTTGTTTTAAAATATCATTTTCCATTCTTAACTGCTGGTTTTCTTTCCGAAGCCGGATCAGTTCTTCCTGCTCCGGAGTCCGGTTATCTTTTTCATGGAAAGAACCGGAATTGGATGCCTGCTTTACCCACTTGTCAAACAGGGAAGTAGCAATGTCATATTCACGGCAGATATCACATCTGCGTTTGCCGGAACGATATAGTTCCACCAGTTGCTGTTTAAATTCATCTGTATATTTGCGAGGTTTTCGTCGTTGTTTTTGTTCGGTCATAAAGAGTGCTCCTTCGTGTATTTATTATAGATTATATGACCTTAAAAAATCTGTCCAGTTAATTGTAACCTATCCACCGTTATCTTCTCGATGAGACGCCTTACCAGTGCTTCGCTGTATTCCGTAATCGCCTCTGTCTGCTCATCTAGGAAATTGTCGAGATCTTCGAGACGCTCCTGGAGTTCCTGATGCTTGGCTGCGGTAGTCATCAAATCCTGATGTTCTTCTCTGAGGTCGATGATCTCTGCGCCAATGCTATCAATCAAGGCATCATCATGTCCGGCTTCGAGGAGTTCCTTCTGCTTCTCCTTTATCTTCTCGTCGATTTCTGCGATGGCATCCGCAACTCCGCCATCAAGAACGGCTTTGATATTCTCCTTCAGAGCTGGTATGATATCCGCTTTTCTAGACTAGGCATCGTTAATCGCTGTGAGGACCGCAGCATGCAAGTCTTCCTCTCTCAGCGTTCTGGCCGGGCAGTCAATTCCACTGTCCTTCTTCAGAACTCTGCTAACGCATCGCCATACCGTTGACTTGCAGCCTCGGTTGTTCCACTTGATCCTGCGATAGATGTCTCCACAGTGACCACAGAACACGATACTGGAAAGTGCGTACCTGCTGCTATAAATTCTCTTCTTCCCATCCGGCGTGATGTTTGCTCTTCTGGCTATCTCTGCCTGGACTCGAAGGAAGATATCCTTAGCTATAATGGCCTCGTGGCTGCCTTCAACATAGTACTTCGGCAGGTTTCCCTTATTCGTTGCTCGCTTCTTATCCAAGATGCTCACCGTGTAAGTCTTCTGCAGAAGCGCATCACCGATGTACTTCTCGTTGGTAAGTATCTGCTTGTATATAACCTTTCTTCTGAACTTTGGTGCAAATACTATATGATATTTGTATGTCCATTTAGGTCAGTTTACAAGGAACTACACGCAGACCGTGAAACGGGCTGCTGACAACAAATAAAGGCTGAATATCAAGCACCGGGGAAGTGCGAGATATTCAGCCTGTTTTGTTGTCTGGGGTTTCCAAAGGGGCTTACCCCTTTGGCACACGACTTTGCTTGCAAAGTGTAGTGTGTTATACGCTCTGTCGGCGTTGCTGCGAAAATGCGGTTGCCACCAGGGAGGGCAAGGGCATTTGAAACGGCAGGAAAACAGGGCTGTGATTGCGTGGCGTGGAGCCGCAAGCGCAGGACTGGTTTCATCAGCAGACAGGGCGTATATGAAAGCCCCCGTCCCTCGTTCCACGCTGGACTTCGTGACAAAGTGTCCCGAACTTGTGGACTTACTCCCGTAAAATTGAAATAGGCGGGAAAGCCATTTTTGGGCTTTCCCGCCTTGATTGCCCATCAGCAAAGACGGGCAGGACTGTCAACGGCGGCTCATAAAATGTGCCGTTCATCTTGACCGTTGACTGGCTCGGCTGGCTTTGCTATTTTCCAGATAAAATGGTATTCATAGCGCAAATACGCCAAAAATTATTTACTTGTTCAAAGTCAATTTTCAAATCTTGCTGAAAATGAGCGAGTAATGTTTGATTGTTCCATTCATATTGCGTATTGTTCCACGAGAGAAATCCCTCCACAAAAATTTTGTGATCAATATGAAATTGTAGAATACATTGCGTCGTTATAGATACGAATTTTTGAACATCGATGGAGGCAAACACACTATCAGGAACACCTGAAAATGCAACAAAAATTGCTCCACCAGAATGTGGACCTCTGTAATAACAATACTTATCAACTAAGCCGCAAGTTACGATAGACAGGTTATGCCCGTTGAATGTATCGTCCAATGTAAATTCTGCTGTCGTTAGTGGCTCTAAATTCCAGCGTTCCCCCACTACTTTTGCGTGTGTGGCTACCTGAATAATTTTCTCGGAAAATCCATTGACATTTTCCCACCCCCACAGCCATGTGTTACTTGATGTTGCCTCGCTTCCGATGAATTGAAGCGGATACTTTTGATTTCCAAAAAGTATTACGCCCTCTGAAAAATCAACATTCCAGTCCTGCCCCTTTACCACCTGCTCACTACAAGCAGTCTGTATTGCTATCATTTTACCTAAGCAAGCTGAAAACACTTGAAACCAATTTCCTGTATCAATATTGAGATGCTCAATCCAAATATTTTTTCTGTTATCCTGTTTTCTGTCTTTGCCCCAAAATCTCATCTGTATTTCCTCCGTAATATATTTCTTTTATTTCCTCCCCCGCTGCGGGTTCGGATTTTTCAGCAAGTCCGACTTCTGTGCAATCTTTTTCAGCCACTTCTTTTCTTCTTCGGACAGCTTCTTCAAATTCAATTTGAGCCGCTTACAGATAAACGCCAAAGCTGCTTGCTCCGGATCGCTGTCTGGGCTGGCGGTTTCCTCGGCGGTCTGCAAAAAATCTTCCAGAGGATTGTCCTCCGGGACGCTGAAAAAATCGTCCTTATGCGCTTCCCGCAGGTCAAGAGCTATCTTGTTTATGTCCTGCTGTATCACATAGCGGCAAAAGCTGTCATCATCAATATGGGCGGCGATAAGCTGTCTTAACTGCGGGTCAGACAAGCCGGGATTGTGCTGCTTCATAATGGTTGTGCTCACAGCGTCTACAATGGCGTTTGCACTCTGCACCTGTTTGCCAGCGATACCGTTTACATAGATTTCAAGGTCAGCCATGAGCCGGGGGAAATCCGGGTGTGCCCCCAGCTCACACAAGAGGGAATTATCCACCCGCCCACTTTTCAATAGTTCAATCATATCATCGCTCAAACGCAGGTCTGCAAGATCGGCGTTTGGGTGATTTCTTGTTTGGGACAGTCCCAGCAGATAATCGGCGGTCACGCCGTAAAACTTCGCCAGCTTGATAATGGCATAGTGGCTGATGTCCTTGAAGTCCTTTGCTTCATAACTGCCCAACGCAGACTTGGAGAGATTTACCTGTTCTTCAAGCTGCTCCAGCGTCAGCCCACGCTCCACACGCAGGTCTTTTAGTCGTTCTTGTATGGATAATTCCATGCGCTCCCTCCTTGTCTGCCCAATAAATGGGAAGCTATCGCTTACATCATATAAAGAAAAATTATATTAAATTCTCAATAACTGTTTCCGTCATTTTCAGTGCTTCGGTAATGTTCGGAGCGACATAATAGATAAAATCCGGGTCATGCACATAACAAATAATTTGACCGATTTCACCTTTCTCGCTTGGGTTATAGTCCAACATCAGATAAAGAGAACCGGCATACTCAGCAAAGGGAAACCAACGCTCACAAAACAGATATGGCTTTATGCGTTCGTCTAATTGTTGCAGTTGTTTTTCACCAATTACATTTGGAAACTCTGTCATTTTACAGTTTTTATTTTGAAAAAGAGATTTTAACTTGATTATTTCTTTTAGTGACAGTAGGCGATACCCGCGATAAAATCCCTCCTGCGGCCAAATTAAGCTCATATAGCCGCTGCCGTTTTTGTATGAATATACGGTTTTAAAATCCTCTGGCAATCTTATTTGAAATTGATTTTCAAAGGCGCTTAATTCTTCTTTTGTAGCACCTTGAATTTTAAGATACTCGTCAATATCTTCCTGTTCTACTTCCTCATCATTTAGTGCTTCAGCATTTTCAAGGAGAAGCTGCTCATTTCTCTTGACAAGTTCCACTATGCTATCCATTTTGAACACCTCACAACTTCCGATTTATCGTCTTGTATTTATTATTTTACCACAATTCCGAGAGCGTGGAAATAAAGAGTTTTCCGGGCTGATTTCCGACCTTATGGATATACGGGGCGGGCGGTCTTTTAGGTGTAGACTTAGGGTAGTTCATCGATGAGCTGCACCTTGAAAAATGAATAACCGTCCGAAAAGGAATACCCCGGCAGGGGAAGCACCGCAACGAGCCACTTCGGGACAAAATGTCCCGAAGTCCGGGGAGCGTGCCAACGCCGGAACACGCCGCAGGAATGGGGCAGGAAGCCTTTTCGGGGAGAACGGCTAAGGAAAAATGGAGGGAACACATGAGAGAGAACCCATATAAACGACTGCCGCCCATAGAGCGCAGGCAGGACGGTTCCCTTTACCGCATGACACCGGCACAGAGGAAACAGGCAAACGCCCTGATCCGCCGGGAGTGCTGCAACTATGAGGACGGGAACTGTATGCTCCTTGACGATGGGGACACCTGCGCCTGCCCGCAGACGGCTTCTTTCTCGGTCTGCTGTAAGTGGTTCCGCTGGTCGGTCTTGCCGCAAATCGGAACGCTGGAAGCAGAGATTTTCCGGGATAAGGACTTGAAACGCTGTGCGGTCTGCGGCGGTGTGTTCGTCCCTAAATCCAACCGGGCAAAATACTGCCCCGGCTGTGCCGCCAGAGTTCACAGGCGACAGAAAACAGAAAGTGAACGGAAAAGGAGGTCTTGTGTGGACAGTTAGGGGCTGAAAAGTCCTTGATTTACAAGGCTTTGCAAGCACAGAACAGGGGCCGGCAATAGAAACTACCGTCTGCCCCCGGAAACAGTCTTCTAACCGTCCACAAAACACGATATGACAAACACCATTTATATCCATCAGCCGGAAAAGGCGGTCAGCTTTACCCGGCTTCCCAATTTCCTTTTTGAAGCCCCCACATTCACACCCCTGTCCAACGAAGCAAAGGTACTGTATGCCTTTATCCTGCGCCGGACGGAGTTATCCCGGAAGAACGGCTGGGCGGACGAGTACGGGCGGATTTTCCTGTATTACCCAATCTGCGAGGTTGTTGCCCTGCTTCACTGTGGGCGGCAAAAGGCGGTGAACACCCTGCGGGAACTGCAATATGCCGGATTGGTGGAGATCCAGAAGCAGGGCTGTGGAAAACCCAACCGCATTTACCCAAAATCCTACGAAGCGGTTCCAAACACCGACTTCAAGAAATCCGGTTATGGAACGCCGGAGAACTGAAAACCGCACTCCACAAGTACGATAATCAATCCTCTTGAAGTACGAAAACCGGACGGTATATAGAAATACAGAGATTAAAACGATTTTATTTATATCTTATCCATTCCTATCCTATCCGAGATATTTTCTGCGGGATTTTCCTGTGGAAAAGTCCCGGAAAGGAACGGAATGGGGAAAGGAGTTTCATGGCACAACACGCAATTTTGCGATTTGAAAAACACAAGGGCAATCCGGCAAGACCGCTGGAAGCCCATCACGAACGGCAAAAGGAACAGTACGCCAGCAATCCCGACATTGACGCCAGCCGGAGCAAGTACAATTTCCATATCGTCAAGCGGTCGGGCAGGTACTACCACTTTATACAGAACCGTATTGAACAGGCAGGCTGCCGTACCCGCAGGGACAGCACCCGTTTTGTAGATACGCTCATAACCGCCAGCCCGGAGTTTTTCAAGAAGAAATCCCCAAAGGAGATACAGGCGTTTTTCCAGAGGGCGGCTGATTTCTTAATCGGGCGGGTAGGGAAAGAAAATATCGTGTCGGCGGTGGTACACATGGACGAGAAAACGCCCCACCTGCATTTGACCTTTGTCCCGCTGACAGAGGACAACCGCCTGTGTGCAAAGGAGATTATCGGGAACAGAGCCAACCTTATAAAGTGGCAGGACGATTTTCACGCCTACATGGTGGAGAAGTACCCGGCTTTGGAGCGTGGGGAAAGTGCCAGCAAAACAGGCCGGAAGCATATCCCCACTCGGCTGTTCAAACAGGCGGTCAATCTCTCCAAACAGGCAAGAGCCATTGAAGCCACGCTGGACGGCATTAACCCGCTGAATGCCGGAAAGAAGAAAGAGGAAGCCCTCTCCCTGCTGAAAAAGTGGTTTCCGCAGATGGAGAACTTCTCTGGGCAGCTCAAAAAATACAAGGTCACGATAAACGACCTTTTGGCGGAAAATGAACAGTTGGAAGCCAGAGCCAAAGCCAGCGAAAAAGGCAAGATGAAAGATACGATGGAACGGGCAAAGCTGGAAAGCGAGCTGCACGACATTCAGCAGCTGGTAGACCGCATCCCACCGGAGGTGCTGGCAGAACTGAAACGCCAACAGCGGCACACAAGGGAACGGTGATTGATGACAGAAAACATTTCACGCCGCAGCATGGCGGCACTGCACTTTGAAAATTAAATACGGAGGTACTATGGAGCATATCAGATACAAGAAAGAAACCGAAGTCGTGACTTTTCAGGGAAAGGAAATCACGCTGGAAAATCTCTCCCCGGTATTCACGCCGGAGCAGGAAGCGGCAAAACGCCGGGAGCTGGAACAGCAGCTTTATGAGGTGTTCCGCAAGTATGCCGACAAGCGGCAGAGTGAGGAAGCCGGGGCATAAGATTTTCCGAAGCCATCGTTGATTTGCGGGGCTGCTGACGGTATAATAAAGGTGTCAGCAGCTCCGTTTCTTTTTTAAGAAAAGGAGCGACAATATGAATAATCGAATAGACGCAATCTATGCAAGACAATCGGTGGACAAAAAGGACAGCATTTCCATTGAAAGCCAGATTGAATTTTGCAAATATGAGTTGAAAGGCGGTAACTGCAAGGAATACACAGACAAAGGGTACAGCGGCAAGAACACAGACCGTCCGAAGTTTCAAGAACTGGTGCGGGACATCAAGCGGGGCTTGATTGCAAAGGTCGTGGTTTACAAACTCGACCGTATCAGCCGTTCCATTCTGGACTTCGCAAACATGATGGAGCTGTTCCAGCAGTACAATGTAGAGTTTGTGTCCTCTACGGAAAAGTTTGATACCTCCACCCCGATGGGGCGGGCGATGTTAAATATCTGTATTGTGTTCGCCCAGCTTGAAAGGGAAACGATACAGAAGCGGGTAACGGACGCTTACTACTCCCGCAGTCAGCGTGGTTTCAAGATGGGCGGGAAAGCCCCTTACGGCTTCCATACAGAGCCGATTAAGATGGACGGTATCAACACAAAGAAGCTGGTGGTAAATCCAGATGAAGCGGCAAATATCCGGCTGATGTTTGAGATGTACGCCCAGCCCACAACCTCCTACGGGGACATTACCCGGTACTTTGCCGAACAGGGGATTTTATTCAACGGTAAAGAACTGATACGCCCCACGCTGGCGCAGATGTTACGCAATCCTGTCTATGTACAGGCAGACCTTGATGTGTACGAGTTTTTCAAAAGTCAAGGGACTGTCATTGTCAATGACGCTGCCGATTTTACAGGCATGAACGGCTGCTATCTGTATCAAGGGCGAGATGTGAAGCCCAGCAAAAAGAACGACTTGAAAGACCAAATGCTGGTACTGGCTCCCCATGAGGGCATTGTCCCCTCCGACATCTGGCTGACCTGCCGCAAGAAGCTGATGAACAACATGAAAATCCAGTCTGCCCGAAAAGCCACCCATACATGGCTGGCGGGAAAAATCAAATGCGGGAATTGCGGGTATGCCCTTATGAGCATTAACAATCCTGTGGGAAAGCAATATCTCCGCTGCACAAAGCGGCTGGACAATAAAAGCTGTGCCGGGTGCGGGAAAATCATCACTTCGGAACTGGAAGCGGTGGTTTATCAGCAGATGGTGAAAAAGCTGGAAAAGCACAAGACGCTGACGGGCAGGAAGAAAGCGGCAAAGGCAAACCCGAAAATCGCCGCCCTGCAAGTAGAACTTCTCCATGTGGACAGCGAGATTGAAAAGTTAGTGGACAGTCTGACGGGCGCAAACAATGTCCTACTCTCCTATGTGAATGTGAAGATAGCGGAACTGGACGGGCGCAAGCAGGAACTTCTGGCGAGGATAGCGGAACTGACGGTGGAAGCCATTAGCCCGGAACAGGTCAGCCAGATTTCCGGCTATCTCGACACTTGGGAGAATGTATCCTTTGACGACAAGCGGCGGGTGGTGGATTTGATGATTACCACCATAGCCGCCACAAGCGACAGCTTGAATATCACATGGAAAATCTGACGGGCGGAACACCTCCCGTCAGATACCTACCCTGTGTAGTCCCTTGTAAACTGTACTTTTATGTGTGATAAACTGTTGTTATCCATTCGGATACCTCCTTGTTATATTGAATTTGGTTGGCGAACCTTAAACTCATTATAACATGGAGGTTTTTTCTTGAAGCTAAAGCTTTCTGGGAACACACCTGCATAGCAGGTGGTTTATTTTTATTGCCGATACAAAAAAAAGCACTTTCAGCTTTTTACAGCCCAAAGTGCAATTATTTAAAGTCTAAAGTTCAATATTGTATTTACATGATTTTGAATTGCCCAATACGCAGTTTGGTCTGTATCGCCATGTGCTTTTACTTCCTGTCCATTAACATAAGTTAATGCCCAAACTAGATTTTTTTCATACTTATATGTAACCTTAAATCTCTGTTCATTCACTTCAAATTCATTATAATTTTCCATATGTCACCCCTAATCCTGCATCGCTCTATGCATATTTGCGTTTTCCATTCGCTTTACAACCTCTTCCAGTTTATTAAAAATTTCATCTACCTCTTGAATACTTATTTCTTCAAACTCACAGTAAGAGTTATCCATATTCTGTGCCATTTTAAATAATGCTGTAAGTGCTTTATAAAGACTTTCATACATATTATAGGCATCTTCAATATGTCCACGTTTTACATGATTTTCTACGAAATACACCGAACCTTCAAATCTTTGTACATAGTCCATTACTTTCGCATTATTTGTTATTCCTGCATAATCAATGGACTCCTTATCCCTTTTCCACATTCTCTTAAATTCTTTATCACAGCTAGCCATATTATTTAAATGCGCTTCGGGATTACATACTTTTGCTTTAAAATCTCCGATTTTATCCAACATATACTGTTGTACTTCCATCATATTATTACCGCTCCTTTCACTTATGCGTTTATTATACATGATACGTTATTTTTATCCGATAAACTCGACATTTCTTGACATATCCACCACTACCAGTTCTATTCCTACACTTACTGGAATTTCTATTTTTAACTCCTTTTCCAGTACATTTTCTGCATTTGGTGTAAATACGAAATGATCGAAAAACTGCGTAAAATCAAGGTTTTCTAGGCATCGGTGTGACATAGCAACACACAACTCTCCACATGGCTTGAGCTGATACCATAGATTAAAACAGCACATTTTGCTGTTTTCAAGGTTTGTGGAAACAAATCCATAGCCATTTCTTTGTTTTCACCGTTCTTGGGAACATATCGAATAATACTGACATTAACTTCAGATACAAGCATTTAGTCGAACATTCTATATGTATTTACTAATATAACATATCGTTCCCATATTTTAGTGCATATATCATTTGCAGCATCTTGGTCTTCTTTGAAGTCAATTATATAAGAACCATTACCATACTTTGCTGGGCCGCCTTTTAATGCAATAATCCACCTAAATTCATCTATGATTTCTACCAGTTCTTGCACCTTTTCTCGCAATTGAAAATTGCATATCTTAGTACTTGGTTGCTGCAAATATTCCATCAGCGAAAACAATGGACTTAGCAAGTCTCTTTGAAAATCATTATGGTAATCGAAGTCTTTGAGCATGTAAGATGTGTTTCCCATTTCAACCACTTGAATAATATTATCAATTACACATCTATCATTGTTCGATAAAGCTATCTGTTCCTCACAAGATCCTCTTCCCATAATATTTTTACTCGCCTCTAATTCAGCAAGTTGTTTCCACATATGCAACATATCTACAGTATAATAGTCCTCATCCCTATCAATCATTGCAGCGCAGTTTCTGCATAGCCAGATTCCATTCTCGTAAGAACTACGTTGTTCTGGTGACATACTATTATCATATCTTTTTCCACCCGGTGACGCTGCACATATGTGAGCCGCCTCGCCAATGCTTACTGTCCCATTTGTGCCATCCTTTGGTCCAATGGTCGGCACTCGACATTGTGGGTTTGAACATTTATATGCCACTCTTTTCGCTAATTCCTCTTTTGTTTTAATACTAAAATCATCTCTCAATCCTATCACCACCCTTAATCTAAGTACAAATCCGTTTTACATGAATCTGATTCTAATTGGAAATATCCCCAACCATAATATGATTGGGGAAATCCACTAAAATCCTAAAAAACTCGCAACTGCACGACCAGCTGACTTAATACCGTTTCCAATAGTTCTTCCTGCTGATTTGATTCCATTCCATGCCGCTTTAGCTACAGTTTTTGCAGCTCCAGCCACTTTTTTTCCAGCAGAATAGACAGCATCTCCTAATTTTGATCCACCAAAATATCCTACCATTCCACCGGCAAATCCAGTAACCACTGCAAGCCCAGGACCAATAACTGGAATCCATCCAGTAAGTTTTGCACCTATCGCAGCACCTTTTGCCATACCCCAAAGACCACCAACCATAGAAGTCGTTACTCTTCCCATTTGGTCTATCCCTTTAGTCACAGATAATTCGCCAGATGCAATTTTCGCCAAAACCTTCACATTTTCAATACCAACACAAGCTATATTGGCAATCACACCTGCCGGTGTTGCTTTAGATATAAATTTAATAATACCTTTTCTAATAGCAACTTGTAATGTACCTGCTGTTACTGTTTTGATCGATGTATCAGCACCAGTTTTAATTGCGACCTCTACTAATTCATCTGCGTCAATTTCTTCACCTTTAAATATTTTCGCAGCAACATTTAAACCAGTTGTCACTGCTGCAGCCTGTAAAGCCATTGTCCCAGCATTTTTTCCAATGCTCATAGCCAAATCTTTCGTTTGATAATGGCTATAATCCATTTCCGGAGCAGCACCTTCTCTTTGAGCCTTTTCTTGAAGGGCTTTCATTTCTTCCTTCGTAAAGGATTTTCCTTTTGTCCCCCAAGCATCAATGTGGTCTGTAATAGTTTTTGAAGAACCCTTTTCTTTGAAATATGCTTGCACTTCTTCAAGCTGTTCTGATGGAACTACAATTCTTTGATTATTATAATTCCCTCTTTCCAGTAACTCGATAGTTGCTTTTGCGTCTTTTCCAAACTTGAGCTGGTAATTCTGATATTGTCCTGTATCATGGTTAATTGCTCTTACATCAACAGAATTTGCGGTGTGCGATTCCAATACGGAAACAGAAATATTCTTTCCTTGCAATGAAGCACTTAATTCTGTTGTCTTAGCAATCATGTTTTCTGCAATATTTCCATCCAAGTTCGGACTCATCATTATATGCCCATCTGCACTTCTCGACAAAGCATCTGCCAGTTCTGCATTTTTTGCATATAAGACATTATCCATCTGCTGTAATGTTTTCCCATATTCATTTACAGCCATTCCAACGGATACTTCCTGAATCTTATCTGCTAACCAACTTTCCTTAGACACACCTTTCTTGGATGCTTCAGTGCAAGATGCGAGGTTTTCATCGAATGTCCTTATTGCAGTCACAATTTCTTCCGAATCTTGTTTAATTTCTTCTTCGTTCATTTCCGGAAGTTCTGTTCTGAATAGCTGTTCAAGCCATTCCTGATCAGTCATATTTGCATCTTTCTCTTTATATGATCTAAGATACTTTTTGAACAGTTCTTTGACAGTACGGGCTTGTTCTTCCGTCAAGTATTCTTGTCTCTTTTCTTCCACAATCGTATCCTCCTATTTTGAAGCACTCTTGAATTTCCTGTTTTCATACTCTTTCGTCATTTTCTCTAAAGAATCTTTCATAATCTCTGATAGTGAATGAGTATCTTTTATTGCATCAATTACATCCGCAGTTTGTATGGATGTTTTGTCTTCTGCAAAGGCCGATTCGATTGCATCTTTTACCACACCTTCAATATCTGCTCCGCTAAATCCTTCTGTTATGGAAACTAACTCCTTAACCCTGATGTTCTTTAAGTCTTGTGGTCTTCTTTTCTTTATATGAATATTAAAAATTTTTTCACGTTCTTCCTTATTCGGAAGACCAACATAAAAAATTTCATCGAAACGTCCTTTTCTAAGCAGTTCTGGTGGGAGTTTGGTAATATCATTCGCAGTAGCAACAACAAATGTTGGACTTTCTTTTTCCTGCATCCAAGTCAAAAAATTCCCAAACAAACGAGTAGTAACTTCTGCTCCACCACCAGATCCTCCTATGCCTGCAAACGCTTTTTCTAATTCATCAATCCACAATACGCATGGCGAAATAGCTTCTGCTAACGCAATAGCACTTCGAAGATTTCCTTCCGATTCACCTACATACTTTCCCATCAAACGCCCCATATCCAAACGCAATAATGGTACTTCGAATAAATTTGCAGCAGCTTTGGCATTAAGAGATTTTCCGCATCCAGGGACTCCTGCAATCAAAACTCCTTTAGGCATATCAACTCCGTATTTTTTAGCATTGTTCATATTTTTATATACTTTTGCTTTTTTGATGAACCACGCTTTCAAATTTTCAAGTCCACCTATGTCATCAATGGTTTCTTTTAGCGGAATCATTTCAAGAATTCCTGCTTTTTTTATCATCTGTTGCTTTTGGTCAAATATCAATCTAAGGTCTTTCCTTGTCAAATCGCCATCATCAGCATAAGACAACGCCAACAAATTAAGAATTTCAAATTCTGTAAGTCCTTTAAATGCAAGAGCAAATTCTTCAATCAATTTTTCATCTACCTGTTGATTTAGGTTGTCTTTAACAAATCCACGAATAATTGTTTTTATTTCATCCGTATTGAGATAATCCATTTCTAAAATAGTGACATACTTTTCTATGTCTTTTGGAATTACCAAAACAGACGAAACTATGATAACCGTAGCATCTACACCCTGATTTATCATACGCGCCAACCCTTTAACTTTCGACACAATCCTTGGTTCATCCAAATATGATGTAATATCCTTAAAAATCAAAATTTTTCTATCCAACAAATCCGGTGTTTTCAACTGATCAAGCATTCTTTCTAAAGTGCAATCTTCTTGAAGTGGAGTCTTGGTTTCAAAATCAATATATCCATTAGTTTCATTCCATTCATATACTTCTTTACCCGAACTAATTTCTGGTATTAATGAATCGACTTTATCTTCTTCAAAAGTGTTTATGTATATAATTGGAAAGCCCGCATCAATATATCGAACTAATTTTGCTTTAAATGTTCTATCTTCCATCTTCAACCTCCATAATATCATTCATCAATATCTTGTCCACCATACATATTAAACAGAGAACCCAATACCGAAGGAATATTCTCTGATTTGAATGTATACTCTGTTGTTACTTCATTATAAACAATTTTCACAGTCTGAATAATATCTTCAAATTCATCCTCTGTAATTCTAAGCATTTTTGCAAAATCACAAATAAGTGCCAAATGATTTTCAGCATCCTCTTTGTCAACTGTAAGAATCATCAATGCCCAAAAAATAAATTTATACCCTTCTGTAGCATTCTCTGTATTTCTACACATCTGCACAAATTTCTTTGATGCCTCAATTGTTCTTTTTGAATCCTTGAACTCTCCGTATGTAGGGTAATCTCTTTTCCACAAATCAGTAAATCTATCATCGGGTGTATTTAAAACCAATGTAGACTTGTCCATAATTACCTTTGCATAATCATTACACTTATTGTAATCATATATTAATGCCAATGCCGTATTACCTGAAGAACTACCACCTGTTGCTGCCACAACAGCTCTTGTAATTCCAAATAACCCGCCAAAAAGTCCTACGCTTTTTTTTATATTTGAATCAATATCCTCAATCAAAGTTTCATATTTTGCCATTCTCATATCGTTCATATACTTTTCCTCCATAACTATTATTAATATAGATGTATCTATTTTATAAAAAAGTTTAATTCCAGTAATTCTATAACTCACTAATATATCTATCAGCTATTCCAATTAAATTATTATCATGCACTAACTTTTTCATCCCAATAATATCTGCATCAGCATCATAGTTCACATTTTCAACAACGTCTTTTGCTAATGCATACATTCTCTTTGTTGATTCTCTTTCTGACACAGGTATCATAAGACTCAGATATGTCTTTTCCGGTGCTGTTCCAAGAGAAACTTTTTTTGTGGGTTGTTTCTTTACTGTTTCCACGAGTTTTTCATATAAAACTTCTTTTGTGGCATTTGCACTATCCACTACTGCCTGATATTTTTCATCATATCTAACCGCTTCAAGTGTTATTCCTTTCGCTAACCAATCTACCTCCGTTTTGGAATCAATTACTACAACAGGATTGTTAATGCCTTTATATGAAACATCCTGAACTGATAAAGGAATCGCAAATCTGTCACCACAAAGATAAATCTCATTCACTTTCTCATCAAGCAAATCATACAGTTCATCCTGATCAAATGCCACTTTATCAATTTCATCAATAAACCGCTTTTCATCAGTAAATTCTTTTAGATGCTTAATTCTTTCTGCTCTTTCTGCCGCTTGTTTTAAATCATCCTCTGTTTTTTCGTCATATGGAACATCAAAAATTGCACTTACTTTTATAGGAAGTTCAGAATCCGTCTTATCTAAATCCGCAATCGCATCGGCAATATTATTTTCATACCTATCCCTTAGCCATATGACTAATTTCCCGTTCTGGATATACTCCAACACTCTACCTAATGAAAAGTTATTACGAAGTTCTTCCATACTACGAACTTCTAGACCATTATCCATTTCCAATGGAAATCTGATTTTCTTTGCCATCAATCTCTACCTCCGTATTTTTTTAATATTGTTTGAGCCTGTGAAACAAGTCTTTTCTTAATGTGCTGTGGTTCAATTATTGTTATGGTTCCAGGCCAATAAGTTAAATACCAATGAATAAAAACATCTTCACTTACATTAAGTTTGATTTTTAACGTTTCATCTCCTCGGCACAAAATTTCCCCATTATCAAATGCATTGTATAAAATCTCATAATCATCGAGTGTACATTCAAGTATTATCTCAACTAAATTATTATGTACTTTCGAAAACGCATCATCTGTACATGACCTCATATATGTATCTACCTTTTTTCTCTCAATAGCGGTCTGCTCACGTAAAATTTCAAAAGAATAGACCCGATCCAATTCTATTGTGAAAGTCTTACTTTCATTTTCAATGTACCCGATAAAACATAAATGTCCCGATTTGTATCTAATGGTACATGGTATGACATCACATATATGCTTTGTGCCGATATCATCTTGATAAACTATCCTAATATACTTTCGATTTCTTATTGCCAATTCTAAATCACCATGTATTTTCAATAAAGCTTTATTATGTTCTGGCGGCTTATATAAAATATACTCTTTATTAAATGGTGTTATCATTTTCGATGAATCTCTCGTATTCATAAGCAAATGATCCTTTAAAACACTAAATTCATCATTTCTCAGTACAGGAGCATCTTGCAAAATCTTTTCGATAAACAAATATTCCATCACTTCCAACTGTTGTTTTTTCGCCCCCTTAATATAATAGGTGTTATTTTTCCTATTATAATTGAGTCCCAATACGCTAAAGGATTCACTCAAAAACAACCTAATGTCTTTGATATCTCTGTCAAATGACCTGGGAGAACAATCATTTTCAAAACAAAATATCGTCTTATTGATTTCTTCACCATTCATTAATGAAGAGTATAACATAAGCATTCTTGTTATCTTGTCCATCATACCCTCCTTCCATTTGATGTTATTATTGTACCATACTACTTCGTCACATTGTGACGTTATTGTAAAAATTCTACATTTTTTGACCGTATTATCAGCCGTAACACTTTATTAAAGGAAAGATTGCATTACGCAGTCAAAACACACTAAAACCATATTAGCAAAACGACGAACCATCCCAAAACGACACTTCGCCGTTTGATAATACATCTATTTTTCTCCAATCTAATCCATCACCTTGCGCCTCTATTCTTTTCATGAACTTCTACGATTCTTGAAGTTTCTCTTACACCATAGTGCTTCTTGCGATAATTGAATTCTTCCGAGAAATCATCGTATAATGCCATCTTATATCGGATACTCCTCATCTTTTCCTCTGTATATCCCATACGCTTACAATATGCATTAAATTCTGTCATAATATCATCTGTAGGTTTAGAAAGAAGTTCTGCTCGCTCCTTAATTGAAAGCTGTTTAAAATCAACTGGTTCTGGCTCAATATCCTTCTCAGTTGTTTTCCCGTCAATTGGTTCTTCTGGAATCGTAGAAACATCTTCTAAAATTGGTTCCACTTTAGGCACAATATCCGCTTTAATCACAGGTTGTTCGATTATTTCAGTGTCAACCGTATAATCATCAACATATTCATTAGAATCATCAACAACCTGCTCCGAATCTTTTTTCTTCACTTCCAATTCCTTAAGTTCAGCAAACTCTTCATAAGTCAAAATTGCTTCCTTAGCCTCTTGAAACGTCACACCACCAACATCCTTAAATCGAATCTCCTCCAAATAGTCCATATACTCCCATTTCCATCTATGCGTCACGCTTGTAATTCCAGACAAAGTCTCATTCCATAACAATCCGGCTTTTTCAGCCTTTTCACGATACAAGGTAACTACCTGTCTTGCCTCGAACTCTTCTCTTGTCATAATCGGTACAGTAAGTTCTTCTTCCGAAAATGCAGCATAATCACTGATAAACTTTGTATTCAGATAATCTGTATATTCCCTATTCCAATCAGGTCGATTAAGTTCTGGACTGTAATACTGATGCTGAATATTATTACGTTCAAATGCTAGTTTTCTTTTCCTTGATAAAATCTCTCTTTGCTTTCGTTCTTCTTCAATCTGCTTTGCCTTTCTGACTTCTTCCTCTTTTGCAGCAGCTTCTACCTTTGCTCTTTCTTTTTCTTCAGCAATCCTTCGTTCTTCCTGTTCGGCTTTTCTTTCTGCTACGGCATGCTCTATACGTTCTATAAGCTCAGCTTTTCCATATCCCTCACCAAGCTTATTGCCTCGAATTCCCTTTTTCATATCCGCAGTGGCAAACGTAACCGTTTTATCTGTAACACGGATTTTCCAACCATATATACCTTTTAGAAATTCCACCATCTGTTCAAATGAATCTACTGATGGCAATAGTTTTTCGATGGTATTACGAATCAATTCTTTATTTGATGTGACACCTACTCCATCCGAAGCATTTTTATCTATCAGTCGCTTTTCTACCCAATAATTATCCGTATGCTTCTTTGTAAGCAAATCCACCTGACCATATCCTAAAAGCAGACACTGTCTCATTACCTATTTCTTTGCATGATACATCAGCTTCCCTGTACTTTTGTGTTTACAGTCCTGCTTCCATTCACAAGGCTTGTCATGCCACTTTTCCTTTTTGCCTTCATATTTTCTAACAGAATTTATCACAATGTGAACATGCATATTCTGACTTCCATTATGACCATCCGGGTGCACAGCTAGCACTGCCTGATGCCCTGGAATAAATACCTCTAGCCATTGTTTTCCAAATTCCATTGCCTGCTCCATTGTAATATCATCTGTCGGTTCAAAGCTGATGATATAGTGATGTGCCTTTACATCCTTTATAGAATTATTCTTGCCATACAGTCTATTTGTTTCAATGCACTCTGCTCCGAAAGTATCAGCATTACAATTAACTCCTTCAATCAGGTACGAATCTCTCTCCTGTACTCTTCCCTTTTCATCCAGAATCGGTTTATTCGTGTACTCATCAAACTTGCAGGTCAGATATTCCACCGCATCTGAATAAAATCTATTCTTCACAGATATATGCTTAATAATCGCCATTACTCCTCACTCTCCTTCTTACTTTTTCTCCTGTGCTTCCTGCCACAAGCAACATCCTCCAATGCCGGCAAAATCTTAAATTTCAAATCCAACAACTCTTTCATTGCTTCCTTCAACTCAAAATAGATTGAAAAATAGTTGCCTCCACTGTTTAGATATTTTGCTATCTGATTGAGATTGGAACCTATCTTTCCAAGCTGCATGGCATATTCCTTTAAAAGACTGGTATCGCCATAGCATGGAAGCTTTCTTCCCAGTGCACATCTCCTAATAAACTCAGATGTGCTAAGTCCAGTCTTTCTTGCCTTTTCTTCTATCAATTCCTTGTCCTCTGCCGAAATACGCATAGACATTAGAACCATGTTTTCTTTCTTTTTATCTGTGTTTCTCATAAAATCCTCCGTTTCTAATATTAAGAAAAGCAGGCAAATTAACCCGCTTAACTTTATTTCTACAAATTGTGTTTACATTAGTTGTCACTTCAACAAATCAAATATACTGCCGGATACGGCAGATACTTTTCCCCGATGCAGATTCTGCATCTCCCCTCCCATGCATAGCCTCGCTCCCCTAAGGTCGCTCACCAATACGCTCGCTTCGCTTGCGGATATTCTCCTAAAGAAATCTGTCATACACCTGTCTTACAGGAATTATCTCATCACTTCGCCTTAAGAAATTTTCCTGTTGCCTGCGCATCATTTTCCAAAAGAAATGTAGCCATAGCTGATGCGAGCCGACCTAAGTCGGCTGGTGCTCCGTTAAAGTCGCATAAGGTAGAGCAAGTTCCGCCCTGTATATACAGGGCAGAACTTGTTGGGGATTTAGCATCCCCAAGCCCCAGCTTCTTCCGGCTTTTGAAAGACAAAAAACAGCCCGCATGCGGACTGTTTTCTGCTTCAAAGCCTTGGCAAACTTCGTAAGACTTTTGTATGACATCCTTTCGCAAATAAAAAGAACTGTCTTACAAATTAAGTACTATACTCATACAAAGCACTTTACTGTAAGACAGTCCGTCATACCATTCTTTTATTTAAATTATTCATCATCCATATCAAAGAGACTTCCAAGTGCACTTTTTGTGGAATTATCCATCTCAGCAGAGATGTCAGCTTCAAGTTCATTACTCGAAACTTCAGCTTCTTCTGTCACATTAGTACTCTCATTACTAGACACATTACCCTGTGTTGTATTAAATATCGTGTTTTGCATATTCCCGGACATACTGTTCGGAACTGTTCCTGTCATATGCATAGGCATCATCGGAGCAGTTCCTGCATTCATCTGCTGTGTCATAGCTCCAAGAACACCCGCAAACATATTGTTTGCAACATTTTGGGATGATTCTTGTACAATCTTGATAAACTCTTCTCTGGAAAGCAAAATGGCTTCACTGATCCAGTCCTCTATGGATTTTTCCCGATTCTCTTTTTGCTCGTCCTCGATAGCAGTAAGTATTGCTTTCTTGATTACTTCTGTCTGATTCAAAAAACCCGGCTGGAGTGATTTTTCCTCCAGCCAGCTAAGAATCTGCTTATCCTTTTCACTCTTTGGGTTTAACCGAAATGATATTGCATTTCCCATAAGCCACAAGCACCTCCTATCCCAGATTATCAGCCAGATATCGGTAGCCAATAGCATTTGCTTTCACGTCCGTTACATACTGGATATTCCTGCCCTGTGTTCTGCCAAAACGCTTCATCACACAAGCACCACCGCCAACATACACGATATTTTCATGAAGCAAATCAACCTTAATCTCACGAAGCTTTGCTTCCACTTCTTCTGCATACTGCTTAATCCACTTTCTATAAACGGAATAAAATCTGCATTTACATTAGTCTGTTTTCCACGGATAACATCAACAATATCATCCTCTGGGATTTCACACTTCAGCTTAGGCAGTGCATCTTTCTTGATACGCTCAATCGCTGTAATAAGTCCCAACTCATAAGTATAGGCATCCTTATCCATCGGAATCCGTTCACGAACACTTAACACATCCATTGTCCATGAGCCAAGGTCAACACATCTTAATCGATCCATATCTCCCATACGATTTGCAATTGCAGCATAGCACTGGGCGTAAATCTTTACCTTGTCCATAAAAAAGGAATAACAAACACCCTCAAAAGTGAATGATATTCTTTCCTTATGCCAGAGATAATTGCGAAATTCTTTTCTCTCTGCACCAAATAAAGTAATCGGCACACCTGCATATAATTCCACATGCTCTGCCTGCTCATTTCCCTGACACTGAAGCTCCTTAGCAATACCTACGAGCGTCAAAAGAAAATAATTATCATTTTCCGTTTTGGTTGCCTGCTTTCCAAGTCTTCCCTGACCAATGATATACTTCTGTCCCTTATACTCCAACAATCCATGATTGGTAAGCGGAGTGTAATCCACAGGAACAACCGAAGTCTCCATAAAAATGTGCTCGCCTTTAATGGAACTCCAACCATGATCCAATGCAACCTTTACAGGAACATTTTCTTTTATCAAACCTTTTTCTGTCATATTAATACCATTCATCATATAATCCTCTCTTTCTCCGGCATAATAGCCAGTGTGCAAATCATTTTTAATTCTTTTTGCCGATTCCTCTGCATTAGTGATACTGGTAAACAATCTCTCCATAAATAACCTCCTCCGCATGCATCTTTGCCTGCTCTCTTATTTTCCACATTTCCAATGTGGAATTACTGTCCTTCGGTTTATGCTTTGCAAGATACTGATTCATAATTGTATCCAGCATCGCATACGCCTCTTCATTTACTTCCTGTGCCTTAATATAAAGCTCTCCCATTCTTATATGGTGGCAATATCTGTCGGGATGGATTTCTTTCATAAAAGAAATCCAGATAAGACCATATTTTCCGATGTCAAGGCATTCACCTTCATCATCAGTTTCTAATATCATTCTTTCCTGCAAAAAGCTTATATTGGGATAAAGAATTCCATCCACTGACCTATAAGTTCCACCCATTGCTTCAAATAAAGATTCTTCTCTGCTCATAACCACTACCTCCATCATTCTGCTATCTTGCTTTTCCCCGACTACTGTCAGGACTTTGCTTTTTCTCATGTTTCTGTTTGTCATACCATTCTTTTAAAAGCTTCTCTATCAAATCAGTCTTTTGCTTTGGTGTAAAATCTTCCGGAAAATATTTTGCCACCAAATCTGCCCGAATCTTAATCTGTTCCCTCTGATTTGGTTTTTCCTGCTCCAATATGGAAAACATTGCATCCATATCAAGATTTCCCGACTGACTCATACGCTTCATACGATTTGCCTGCGACAAAGACGGAGTACACTGTTCTTCATCCATAACCTCATATAATTCGTATTGCTGTTCCTCTGTAAGAAACGAAAGCTCTACTGCTATGGTAAAAGCAATTTTCCCTTCATCCACCATATCAAGTACCTTGGGAATCAGATTAGTGAGACGGATATAACGTTTTATCTGATTCACACTTTCTCCGACTTGCCTGGCAAGAAGTTCATTGCTTCGTATATTGCAGTCAGTATTTGTTTCTTTCTGTACTACACTCCATTTACCTTCTGAATCATAATTCGATGCCAAACCATGTGTAACCAATGTTGGATTATCCAACTTCGGTCCAACTTGGTCCGAAGTTTCTGTCACAGTTTTGGAAGAAGTTAAATCTGTTCTCGCTCCCTGCCTCTTCATTGCTTCTAACTTCATCTTATAAGCAAATGCTTTTTCACTGGGTTTTAGATGTTCTCGCTGTAAGTTGCTATCAACCATAGCAATTACTGCCTGATTATCATCCAAATCACGAATCACCACAGGCATACTATCAAGCCCTGCCCATTTACAGGCAACTTTTCTTCTATGACCTGCAATCAACTCATAGCCACCATCAGCTTTTGGTCTTGCAAGTGCCGGAACAATCACACCTTCCTTTTCAATGCTTAGCATTAATTCAAATAATGCCATGTCATTTTCTACTTTAAAGGGATGCCCCTCAAAGTCTTGTAATTCCTCTAAAGGAATCATTCTGATATCTGTTTCCACCACAGCTCCATCCTTTTGTTGTGGAAAAGAATACACTTCTTCTTTTTTCTTCATAAAATCAATTACCTTCTCAAAAACTTCTCATTCTCGCAATTTTTCCAAGAACGACAAAGAGCCGCTTATTTCCAAATTCACTTGAAAATAAGCGGCTCAGACCACTTTGTTACTCTTATTTAAATGTCAGCGTTTTAATGAAATTGTTAACGATAGATTTTTGTGTTTCCGAACTACACCCTCACAACCACTTGAACGTTCACTCCGTTCGAAATTGCCTTTTTCTTCGAAATTCTGTCACTTTGTGAAAATACTATATGCCTCTCAAAGTGCCTAAATTCAAGGATTTTTAGATATCTTTCCTTTGGAGTAATGTCACGCACTCATCTGTACTCTCGTTGTCCCAATCCACGCCTAATACATTTCTGCCATTCATATATATAGGAAATTTAAACCGGAGACCTTTTAATATTCTGCCATCCTTTTGCTCTTCCTCATAGATAAACACATCCGACAGGAAGCTCTTCAAAAATGTCTTCTTTTCCAGATCTGTAAATTTATCATACAGCTTATCAAAGAATAAAAGGAACTGGTAAACATTATCTTCTGAGATTTTGTCCTGCCTGATATTATATAGTCTTGTTTCGACTTCTTCCATGGCATCCTCAATATCAGTGATTTCATCATATAGCTTGTCCAAACGTTCCTGCATGTCATTATATTTTTTGTCATAATTCTTATCGGATACAGATAAATGATCCATCTGGTCAGCAAGCCTGTTTTTTGCCCCGGTTGTCTGGCTCAGTCTATCTTTTAATCCATCATATTCCTTGTCAAGCTCCGAAGTATCAATGCTGCTTCCTATCTGCTTACGGATTTCCTGCTCAAACTTTGGGTTCTTTACAAATTGACGGATAATTTCCTCAACTGCCGCATTGATTCTGTCCTCATTCCACTGTCTTTTATAAGTACAGCGGTGTCCGTCCACAAGCTTCCTGTGTTTGCAGGCATAATAGAAATAATCCTTGTAATAGCCTCCGTCCGGATGCTTCTTACGATTCACATTGCCATACATACCGCTTCCACATACAGGGCACTTAATAATCCCTGATAAAATATGTTCATGCTCAAGACTATGTGTTTTTACCTGTAAAACACCTGTCTCCTGCCGCTTTCTGTGTGCCTGGTTCCACATTTCTTCTGATATAATTGCCTCATGGACTCCATCACTTAGCAAGTAATCCTTTTGTTTTACGATATGATATTCATTCCTTGTTCCCGGAATCTTCTCATTTTTTCTTCTGCCAAATGCAAGCTTACCGCAATATATCGGATTGTCCAGCACACCCTTGACGAATGATGTAGAAAAACCTTCAATTGTGTTATTCTGGCGAAGCTTTTTCTTATAACCACTGTTATTTAAAAATGCAGCTATCGCAGCCATTCCCATCGTTGTATTGACGAATTTATCATATATAATACGGATAATCTCTGCTTCATCTTCTGCAATGATAAGTTCACCATTTACCAGCTGATAGCCATATGGCGCAAATCCGCCGTTCCATCTGCCTTCTCTCGCTTTCTGTCTGCGGCCTTCCATTGTCTGGACAAGGATATTCTCACGTTCTATCTCTGCAACCGCAGATAACACAGATATCATCAGCTTCCCGACATCCTTAGAGCTGTCAATCCCATCCTCTACACAGATAAGATTAACTCCATAATCCTGCATTTTCTGCAATGACGATAAAACATCTGCAGCATTTCTTCCAAATCGTGACAGCTTAAATACCAGCACATAATCAACATTGTCTTTGCCACTTTCTACATCCGCAAGCATCTGCTTAAACTGTGGTCTGCCTTCCACACTTTTGCCAGATTTACCCTCATCAGAATATTCCCCGACGATAGACATTTCCTGATACTCTGCGTATTTTCTAAGCTTGTCCTTCTGTGCATCAAGACTGTAACCATCTACCTGCATGGAAGTGGAAACTCTTGTATATATGTAACATTTCTGCTGTTTTTTCATCAGATGTTATCTCCTTTTTACTTCCTTGGAAACCTCTTTAATGCTTTCAAGATATGCTTTTTCGACTGGTGTCAAAGTAATCTCCTGATATTTTCTGTATTCTGACTTTGCTTTCTCCAACGCCTGTTTATGACTTACAGAACCGGAACCAGTTAAAAGCTTTCTGTTTCCTGATGACAAAACACTATCCAATTGCTTTACATAATCATCCATGTACATAGGTTTATGTTCAATTGCATTAATTTCTGCCAAATCAAAATAACCAGATACAAGATTATTTAATACTTTTAGTTCACTCTCATCCAGATAATTTTTTGCAATTCCTATATCTTTTAATGCTGGTAATTCACCTGAAAATGAAGTAAGTCCCATAAATGGTTTTTGTGCATCAGCACGTTGATATATAACCTCTGCCGCAGTATGACCATGTGCTGCATAGTGAAGTTTATTCTGAACAATTTTAAAGAATCTAACAGACTCTTCGCTATGAGGATTGTAATCTACACTCGTAGCATACAAATCAAGAACCTGGCGATACAATACCTTTTCTGAAGATCTTATATCCCTGATTCTGTCAAGTAACTCTTTCCAGTAATTTCCTCCACCATTTCCTTTCAAACGCTCGTCATCTATCGTAAATCCCTTAATCATATATTCTTTTAGCCGCTTTGTTGCCCACTGCCTGAATCTTGTTGCAATCACTGATTTAATACGGTATCCAAGAGAGATAATCATATCTAAATTGTAATAAGTAACATTATATGTTTTTCCATCATCTGCAGTTGTTCGGAATTTCCGAACAACTGAATCCTTATCCAGCTCCCCTTCTTCGAATATATGCTTTATATGTTCACTTATATTTGATTTACTGCATTGATATAATTCAGTAAGCTGCTGTTGTGTCAGCCACACTGTATCATCTTCTATTTTAACTTCTATATTTGTCTGCCCATCATCAGTCTGATATATAAGTATTTCCCCATATTCATCGGTTCCAATTTTATCTGCCATAAGCACCTCTCCAATCCATTACTTCTTAGTTATGAAATGTGAACGCATGCGTTCGCTATTGTCCCAACTAAATTTTATCATCATTCCAACCTCTGTTCAACCAAAACTTTTTCCAAGATGAAAGAATAAAACAAAAAGACTCCACTCTTATGAATGAAGTCCCGTAATATATGTATACATCCCGTAGCATATTATCTACAGGATGCCAGCTGCCTATGCAGCCTTTTTGTCCAGAAGCTGTTTTATCCCACCTAAGTAATAACAGAACCGGTCAAATTGTTTCTGCCTGCTTACTTTCTCGTCATCAATTGAATCCTTGATCATCATACACACCTCTACTTCTTCTTTTATTTCTGTAAGTTCTGATAAATCCAGTCGTATAACATAACCATCCATTGCCATCTTCCTAAGGTACGCTGTTGGTTTCTTGATTCCGGAAAGCTTCATTTTCTTCTGAATAATCTCGTATTCACTATCTGTTACTCTAAAATTTAATTGCTTATATCTGTATTCCATAATGGTGTTCTCCTTCTTATCCACATCCCATCCGGATAGGATAAGATTGATATTATTCTATTAAGTTTATTTATATTATTTTTATTACCGGATGAATTTCATACTTCCGTACTGATGAAAATCAGCGGTTTGTAAATCTGTTTTTCATACTCCTTGGCTGTCAAAATGACAGTTCTAGACTTGTACTTATGACAGTAGTTCCACATCAGGCGGATAATGCTGAAATATCTGCTACATATATTTTCGCAGGCCTTCCCAGTCCCTGCTTCTTTCTCCTTATTAGACCTACCTTTTCCAGTTCCATAAGTAGCTTCGTTGCTTTTTGATGTGCACACCTAAGTGTCATCTGAATCGTTTCCAAAGTACAATAAACAAAAACATCCCCTTTCTTATCTCTCCAATCATTTCTTTCGGATAATGACCTGCGATCCAAAAGAATTCCATATAAAAGCATTGCATCCTCAGAAAGGCCCACATATTTTTCATCTGTTAAAATCACCTTCGGAATCCTAAAAAATGGCATTCTCTCTTCCCGATTCATTTCGTTTGTTGTCATTACATTTTCCTCGTTCATTTCTTCCTCCTTCTAAAAATAAGCATAAGAAAAGCACTTCAGATTTCTCTAAAGTGCCTGTAAACAATGTTTCTCTTCCTTCAATTACCTACGCAGTGCCCCTATTTGCCCACAAATGCCCCTCCTTTCCTCCGTCTTATGATTTAACATATCATAATAAAATCTGTAATAATTGAAAAAGGCCGAAACCACAAGGGTTTCAGCCTCTCTTATCACTTTAATAATAATATGCTTTTCCGATTTTTTGGTATAGCAAACACACCATTATTATACGAATGTATGTTAGGTATGTCAATATTTAAATTTTTAAGTTTTCAAAGTGATCAATCATCCATTCTGTCATACTTACATTTACTTCATAGATATCTTTATACTTGTCTTTATCAGCAAACCACGATGTTGCTATGAACTGATTTGCAAGTAAAACATATGGAATTGCTTCTTTCTCAGATTCAGTAAGTTTTGCAACCGCATCGTACCCATACATGATTTCTCTGAAAATCTCAATCCATTTTTTTAACTTGTCTGGATTATCTAATTCAAAGCTTTCTGATAAAATAGCGGAAGCTGCATAGCATGGATCATAAATTCTCACACTGCACTCACTCAAATCAAAATCAATAAATCCCCACTTATCATCGTTCGTAATAATATTGCTTGGATTAGGATCTCTATGAATAATCTGTTTTGGTAGTTCATCATATAATTCTCTAAAACGACGCTGGTAAGACTCTAAAAAACTCTTATCAATAACCACCTTTTCATTAAGTGCAGGAATTGCCCATTCACAAACATTTTTAAGAATATTCATATCATCCACTACAACATCTATCTTTGCTAATGCAAGACTCAGCTGACCGACTATCTCTCCAATAAATCTGGCCTTTTCTAAATATTCATCTAAATACACCGAGCCAACTTTTATATTTTCGCCTTGTATTCTTTTGCTTAGAACATAATATAAACCTGCATCTTCTACGTAATATTTACCGTCCTTTGTAGGAATAGTCTGTGCCGCTAACAGACCGATTGATTCTAAAGCATGTGAAATATCAATAGTTTTCTTAATACTTCCAAGGTTTGCAGAGAATTTAATCACATAATCCTCTCCAACATATTTCGCACTATCACTTATTTCCCCAGTTTCTCCGTAAACAACATCTGCAATTTTTTCATTTTCCAATTCCCAATTTATTAAAATATCTCTAATTTTCTTCTGACTCATTATGATATGTTCCTCCTGTAAAATATTAATTCGATAAGGCTTCTTTGCCTTATACATTTTAAGGTAGACCTTCGGTGTATATCCGATTTCACGAACAAATGATTTATAGAATCCAGCGTAAGTTTCATACCCATAAGATAATGCCACATCTATTTTTTTATGCCCCAAGCTAATCTCATGAATTCCATGTAATAGCCTTCTTCTAGTAATGTACTGCATGACCGGCATACCGACAGCACTTTGAAACAAACGATAAAAGTGAAATAGCGAAAAACCTGCAAGGTCACTTAATTCTTCCACTGATATTTCAGCTTTTAAATTGTCTTCTATATAATCCAAAATTCTTTGTATCGCTTTTCTATCCACCGCCATCCCTCCTTTCTAATTTGTCGTAGCTACATACATATCATAAAATATTGGTCATAGAAAATATTTCCTACATTGCTGATTTAAATTCTTTTTAGTTTCAGATATAACTCTACCATCTGCATAGTTTCATCAATACTTCTGCTTTCATCTTTCAATAATATCTGAAAACCAGAGTGTAGGAACTTATCATAATTTTCCTGAGAATTCACTTTCTCTAAGCACGCTCGAAAATTAGCAATTGCTGCATCCGGATTCTTTTCTTTTAACAATAACTGATAAAGAAACTGCTTTTCACTATCAGGTCTGTCAAAAAATCTTGATACTGAAATGGATGGATCCGCTAACATAATCAGCACATGGTCCTTATCAGTAATTTTTCCAAGAGTCTCTAAAGAGATATTCGTATCTACAAATATCTTTTTATCCGTCGTCTTTACAAGATCCTCCAATATTCGCAGTTCCAATATTTCACACTCTTTAGCTACATCTTCAATCCATTTTGCATATTCATCCGGGGTTCTTCTGATAAAGTCCGCCCAATCCTTTAGATTAGCTGTATATCCAAGATTCGGAAACTCATTCCAATCAAGACCACCCATTAAAGATTCGTGATAATTTTCCTCACAAGCAATGCCGTCATATTTTTCTGCCAGTCTTTTTACCATCGTGGATTTGCCCGCATATGCACTACCGTTAAAAAAATATACATTCTCTAAATCCATACCTATATTCCTTTCCATTTTATAATCCAAAATGTTTCTCTATAATTTTTAAAGTACCCTCTACAGTATCGTGATCCGTTCTTTCTAAAAACTTAAAACCACTTTCCAACATATTGCGTCTTTCCTGTTCATTATCCAAATTAAGTGCCTCAATAACATTATCTAACAATTCTTTTCCATCCGGAAAGGACAATATAAATTGATACACTTCATCCTTATCAGCGCGGTCAAAATAATGCTGTAGCTTCATTTCATCTGGTGCAAATAAAAGAAATACATGCTCATAATCACTAATTTCCTTTAAAATATCTAAAGGAATGATTCCGTCAACAATAATTTTCTGGTCTTTTGGAAAGCTTAGTAAATCGGCAATTGTAAACTCTGCTTCTTCTCTAAGTTCTGCCTGCATCCAATCTGCATACTGTCTTGGTGGTTGCGCAAAATATCCATGCCAGTCAGCACTTCTGTCAAGACTAATCGCAGGTTGTTCCTTCTCGCTAGCAACCGAAACATGTTCATCATAATGATCCCCTTGACGATATCTTATAAATCCATGCTTTTCTTCTAATAATCTTGCCATTGTAGTTTTTCCGCCATAAGCTCCACCACATAAAAAATAAACATTCTTCAAATGTTCTTTGATAATATTATTTGCTATCTTCATCTATATTTCCTCCTGCTTCGCATAAAAAAAATCACTTATTGCTAAGTGATCTCAAAAAATACATATGAAAATATATCTGCATCAGAAATGCAGATTACTCACATGCGCAGTAAGACCAATTGAGATACACTAGCAACAAAAATAAAACAAAGCACAACTTTGCCGTTCATTCAAACATTGCTACAAAAACTATCTCAATCTAATTACTAACACACGTAAGCCTCCTTCCGTTACCAACTATCTATACTATATACTATGCTTTACATGATTGCAAGTTATTCCCATTTATCTGTGAATGTACATTCTTGTCATTTCTGGTTCTTCATCACCCTGAACCATACATAAGAATTCCCATCCATAATGTTCATAAAAGCCAATATGGTCCGTCACCAAATATAAAGGCATTACTCCTTTATTTCTCATATCATCAACAACTTTATTTAGCAAATTCCCAGCCAGTCCATTTTTTCGATGTTCTTCTTCTGTATATACAGCACATACATTTGGAGTCAAATCTTTTCTATCATGAAAGTCATTTTCTATTACCCCAAGCCCTGCGACAATGGATTCATCATATAAGCATAGATACCAACCATACTCGGTTTTTCCCGATAAATACGCTTCCATACACTCAAGGTATGCCTCTTCCGGCACGCCCCACTTACTATGAAACCACTCAGCCGCAATAGCTACTAATTCCGGCCGTTCTCTTAATGTTATAATTTTATATTCATTCATATTGCTAATATCCTCCAATAAGATGAAAGGCAGGCTAAAATAGCCCACCTTATCTCTAATTCTTAATTAAATTCTGCATTATTATGTTTCAAAAAATCCGCTTGCTCTTCTCTTCACGACTTGCCAGACACTCTCTTTCCTTCGCGAACGATTCTTTGAATACTTTTCTCCGAAAGTGAAAACTGCTTGGCAAGACTGGCAATAGAGCTGCCACCCTGATATTTCTGGCTAATCTCGTGATTTCGCTGTATTAGGTATTGTCTTGTATCAGTATGACTCCCCCACTCCTTTTTAGATGTGCTGGGAATATATATTGCTTTTCCATTTACATATTGCTGAATAGTTTCTATTAATTCTTTTGGCAGAACCTCTTCTGCTCTAATATAGCTCATAGTATCCTCCTAAATATAATTTCTTAGAATTCATCTGAGCTTAACTATTCTTTTTATTTTAAGCTCAGACTACTGAGCCAAAACATATCTTTTTTTCATAAATAAAATGCCCCTTTCCTTTATTAAAAAGACTTCCCTAGGCAATTAACATCACCATTATTGAGTCCGCATTTTTTATAAAACTCTAGATTATCATTTATAGAAATAAGTTCTATTGTGTGAATATCCTTTACTTTAAGTTGCTCTTCTAAGGCGCTAAGCAACTTACGCCCTACTCCTTTTCTTTTCCATTTTGAAGCAACAAAAATTTCTGAAACAAAGAACATATCATAGTCTGCATAAGGATCCACAAATCCCAAAAGACCACCTATAATTTCACCGTCTTCTACTGCCACTAAACCCAAGGCTTCAAATCCGCACAAAATGGACTGTACTCTTCTTACTGCCTTTTCCTGAACCCAAGCCTCATTCCAAGGCTCCTCTGAATATGCCTGCCCCATTACTCCGGCAATTTCCTCGATATCATTTTGATTAACTACTCTTATCTCCATTTATTTACCCTCATGGCCTCGTATTACATAAAAGCGATACAATTCTTCTTTTTCATCATCAATGTCTTTGTACATTTTCTTTTCTATTAATTTGAAACCAGATTTCTCTGCTACTTTCCATGATGGTGTATTCGCATCGAGAATAGTTGCTATTATTTCAGACTCACTATATTGTTTAAAGAAAAACTGAACATATGCATTTATCACCTCTGTCATATATCCTTTTTTCCTAAAAGGTGTTCCTATAAAATAACAAATACCAACCTTATCCACATCTTCATAATATGTAGAACCAACAGAGCCTATGACCTCTTCTGTTTCTTTTAGTATAACAGTGCAAGGTATATAATTTTCTCTTGGATTATCATTATTTGTTAATTTTAAAGCCTCTTCAATCCAATCATTGATCCACTCTGAACAATTAGCATCAAACCCAACTTGACTAAGACTCCCATCTTGAGACATACCAGAAAAGATAATCTCGTCTCCGCGCTGTATGGAACGAATAATCAATCTATTAGTTTCTAGCCACATTTAAATCACCTCTTCTGATTAAGTATAAGTTCCATCCTAATATATGAAAACCTCAATTTTAATTATAAATAAACTTGCTCCAGTATGTTTATATCATCTGAAACGCCTTCAGTGCCTCCACAATTGCCTCTTCCTTCTCCTTCGGGCACCGTGGCTGTCTAGCATCCTCCGACTTTGGCAAATTGAAATTCTCAGCCAATTCAATACCACATTTCCGTTTTACCTGAGCAATATAGAGATTCGAAACCTTCATCCCGTCATTATGCTCCGCCACATACTTCTTTATCTCCTCATATGTGGCCTTGCTCTCAGCAGAAGTGATATCCATCTCATCCATATCCAGTTTCACTTTCACATGATGTTTTGCCTCATGAAGTTTGGACAATAAACATACCGTCTCCACATGTGTCGATAGGGTAATTGAGATGCACTTTCCAGAGTTTTCACTTTACTCTGGGAGCGAAAAATGTTGCAATCCTCTGTGACGAGGCTGCAAAAAATTGACATGATGCTCTCTCTTATGCCCCTGCATAGCAAAAGATTGCATTGTATTTTAGATGTAAGCCAGACCAGCTTACGATTACTCTGCTCTTTCTCTATGGTCCACTACTCATCCCTTGATGATAACTTCTAAGATATTGTACCATAAATTGTTTATTGGGGAAATTACTTCCCGATAAAAATGGGCAGAAGAAAACCTCCAAATCTGTTGTGGACTTGGAGGCATTATTCCAACCATTTACTATCTTAAACAATAATTTGTCTCTTTATATTTTGTCTCAATAAAAACATCTAACAAAGCTTTTTGCTCTGTAGATAATTCAGCATGATCTCTAATCCATAAATGAATTGCTTTTCCTATTGCATAAGATAATTTTTCCTGTTGCGATGCACTTATATTATTTCTAGAAACATTCGGGATAAATTCTCGATTAAAAATATTAATAACGGCTCCCTTTAATATTACTCCATCAACAAGATATGGTATCTTAATCCTTAATCCTGATAGTAAAACATTCTTAACATAGCATGTATCAGTATTTTCCCAACTAAATCTTCCTTTAAATGTATTTTCCTCATTATAAGGCAAAACAGCATTTGATTCTCCTGTGACAACCCCTTTTTTTATAATTTCTGGCTTTACTGGTGTTAAAGAGCCATGATGAAACTGATTTCTAAATCCGCCTAATGTATATCCACCAATAATGCTCTCACTTGACTCTTCTATTATAAAATCGTAATCTTCAAACTCATCTTCATCTCCCCATATATTTATAGCTTCATAATTTCCTATCTTATCAAGTGCTTCTTGGTAATCTTCTAAAACATCATAGGCTTTAAGGAATTCACTTTCTTCATCTTCTGTAATAATCGGAATTTTCAAGAATGTAATTTTCCCATCTTTAACAAAGTTTTTAATGGATATATTTTCTTCATCCACCGAATACTCCTCTTCATTATAGCAATAACTCTCGTACCCATTTATGTCACTTAAATATTTTGCAAAATTTATTTGTTTATAGCTACAATCAATGAATGCCTCTATACCACTTAAGTATTCTGAAAGACATATGTTTTCTGCAATTATTGTTTCAATCCTCTTAATATTACATTCCAATGGCATTGATACACCTTTTTCCATTGTTGATATTTTAATCGGTATTCCACAATCCAAAAAATTATTTTCTATAAAAGATACCAATCTTTCTATATTATTATTGAACACACTTAAACATTGGTCATAATCTAAAATTATTTCTGTTCCCTGCTGTCTTACAGTATCTTCATAAGTAAGGCATATGTACTCACTGTTTCTGTCAAATGAAATTCGATTCATTTTCTGTTCATTATAATAAACTGTATTAACCTCCACTTTATCGGATAGCATAAAACATGCCAAAAAACCTATTCCATAATGCCCTATTGGCGAATATTCTCTATCTTGTAGCCTATAATCATCTGACGCATAATAAGATACACCAACATTCAGAAAATACTTTTTCAAAATATCTATAGACATACCACTACCATTGTCCATAACCATAACTTTTTTTCGATCTTTGTCCAAAATCACTGAAATATATGGCTGATAATTTTGATATCTAAATTTTTCCATTTTAGTGGCCGATTCTTCCATAGTCTTACATGCATCAATTGAATTTTGTATTAATTCTCTTAACCCATATTTTCTATCACCATAAATATGCTCTCCCATCAATAAATTGGTCACTGCATTATAATCCAAAGAAAGTCTTAAATCAGAAAAACTAAAACCCTTCGATTGAATTTGGTTTACTACATTTGTTTTTAATGGTAATAGATATTTCTCGTCTACAAAACTTTCACATAAATCTACAGCATTTTTTAATTCTCCATTAATAGCATCAAAGTATTTTAAAAGTTTTCTATGAACAGATGGGTCCTGACTTGTACCCTGAAAGAAAATTTCTAATTCATTTGTTTTAGGGTTTCTTCTTATTTTATCATAGTTCTCTATCACAAAATGTTGTTTCCATTCTAAATCACTAAATTCCTTTGGGTTCAAATATTTATATAAATATAATGGTGCTCTTTGCTCATCAATATCCAAATAGTCAGATATTCTAAGTAGCACAGAGATATACTGTGCATTAAGATCAAAATGTCCCTTTTTTTCATCATTATGCAAGTTCTTTTTTATCCATTCAAAATCTTCATTATGCGACATGCATATTTGTGCAAGTTCAGATTTAAATGAAATATTTGTTGATTCTGGAATCAAAAATAACCTTTCATCCATCTTTGTCTCAATATAATCTCTCGCACGTTTACCATGTACCGGCCTTACGCACTCTTGCAAAGCGGTCATTTCATCCCCATATTTCTCAAGTACTTTACTATATTTTCTTTCACCCAATATCGCATGGTCTGCTTTGATTTCCTTAATTTCGTCCACATTTGCAATCATTCCAATATCATGCAACAATGCACTATATATAAGTAATGCTACTTCTAATTCACTTAATTTATTTATATCCACAACAAGTGCATACATATATTCCATCACATTTATAGAATGTCTTACAAAAACATTATTAATTTGCGGTAATATCGTATTAGCATATTCTATAGTTTCATCTAACTTACTTAAAAATTTACTATCTTTTTCCTTTAACCACATATATAAATGGCTTTCCTGTACTTTTTCTATCATCTTAATCACTCTCTATTAGTTATTACCTAATTCCAAATATCCATCTAATTTCAATATTCCTAATATAACAGGAGCCTCCAAGTTATTTAAACTCAAAGGCTCTCTTTTTCTTACATAACTTTATGCAAGTGCAGGTTCCTTCCCTGCAATAATCGCTTTCACTTCTTCTATATCCTTATCTGTGGCTGAGGCTATCTGCTCTGCTGTAAAACCATTCTTATACATTTTTATAATAAGTCCTGCTTCACCTTCCGCACGTCCAATCGCAATACCCTTTTCTTCAATTCCCTGACTCAAGTTACACATAACGCTCACATCCTTCCTGAAGTTCTCCTCAATAGGAATATCGTATTCATTTCCAATTATGTTTAGTTTTTCATCTATTGTAAGTTCCTGTGACAGCAACGCTCCTAACAGACGGTGCAGTTCATATGTCTCATCATGTTCCGGCAGATTCTTTGCCAGTCCAAGCATTATGATATTCAGCAGATCAAGATTTCCCTTCCATTGATAGGAACCGATCAAATCTTCTTTTGTGAGATGCACATGGCTCATGCTGCTCTCTTCCATGTTCATACATACCCAGATCGAATATACACGCTTAATGTCATCGTAGCTGGAATTCTCAAAATCACGTTCTTTTTGTGATGAGATCAGTCTGCTCACATAAAAGATTGCCCGGTTTAAGATTTCGTATCCCTTCGGCTCATCTTTCTGTGCTTCCACATTTATGATGATCTGTGACAATCCGTCTCTCATACGCACATAAAAAACGATATCAAATCTTACCAGACCTTCATTGATCTCTTCATTTTCTGTGTTGAAACCGACCAGTCTCTCACCATTTTTTTCGCTGGCTGCATTTGTGAGTCCAGGCTCTACCGGTACCGTACTGATATGTGGTGTTCCCTCAATGCAGTCGACCACATCCTTGGGATTCATGCCCTTAAACTCATCAACTGTTTTTACCAGTATATGTGCCAGTATGCTTTTCTGTCCTAACAGACGCTTTGCACTCGTATCATACTGTGCTTTTGAATCTGTTGCTTTCACTGCATTTTTCAATTCTGTATTCACTGGCCTTCCTCCTTTTTGTAACAGATATAGTCATCCCCAAAAAGGCATCTGACCACACCTATATTATAACTTACCCATTTCTTTTATACAATCAATTTTTACATTTGGAAAATGAACATAAGAAAAACTCCAAACCTGCCATAGACTCGGAGTCTTGATTCCATCCATTTTTACATTGTCTGCACTGGAACATGTTGTTCCTGCTCCTCATACTCCAAAACATCCTGCTCTGGCACATGCTCTATACTTTTTGCTTGCTCCTGCACTTTTACCATATACCGGATTTTAATGCTGCTGTAATCAACCCCTGCCGGTTCCAGCACTTTTTTCTCTAACATGTTTAACATCGCCTCGGTGTCAAATTTTCCCTCAAAATAAAGTTCCTCATCCACCTTTATCGGTACATCCATTTCTTCCGGTGAACTGCCAAGGATCGTCCTCCAGCGTCCGGCTACTTTTCCACACATTTCCATAAATCTTTCATGGATATCCGGCTGTTCATTACAGGTCTGCAAAATCCTTTGTGCCACCTTTCTCCATGTAGGTGTCTCTATCCATTCTCCCGGTGCGAACTGGACTGCCAGCGGTCTTTTCCCTTTCAGTTCTGCCGGGGACACTGTGATAAGGCTGCTTTCCCGGATCGTATCTTTCACACTTGTATGCACCTCGCCACTCCGGTACATCTGGAGCAGTGCATCACATTTGGTGTTTACAAGCTGTAACATTTCCTCCCTCAGTTCTTCTATCAGTTGCTCATAATTCATACGCTTTTCTCCTCCTCTCCTGTCACACAATCTTGTGTTTCTTTCTATAATCGTTCTTCCGTTTATTTCCCTATTGCACACTTTTCTGTTCCTATTGTTCTGCATTTGTTTCCTATTTTTATGCCAACAATAAAACGCCCGGATCATCGGGCATTTTATTCTTACCATAAACTGGCAGGAACAACGTTTCCTATTTACTTGCTGCCATTCCTGCCGCAGCCTTACTCATATCGAATCTCCTGTTCCATGACTATGCCTGACTGGAACTGTATCAGCAGTTTCTCGCTGGATTCCACTTTGATGGTGGAGATCAGCCGTCTCACAAGGTCATTGTCGAACTCCGGTATCTGGCAGGTGCTTGTGCTTAAGTAATGGTCGATATCTTGGATTCTCTGTTCATAACTGTCAGCCATCCGTTTCTCGTTTCTGGCTGTTTTCTGTGCCTCTTTTAAGGCATTGATTTCTTCTGCTATGATTCGGTAGCGTTCATCAAACTCCGGTGTGTAGGAACCGGTCTTTGCATTCTCTGCAATCAGTGCCACCATCTCTTCCTGTTTTTCTTTTATCTTTTCCTCGTATTCCCCGGACTCTTTTGCGGTGCCATAGCTCCCGATGACATGGATGATGTTCTGCCGGAAGTGTTCCATAAATTCCATATCATCACTTGTGATCCTGTGGATGGCTTCCATCACCGCCCTGTTTAATGCGTTCTCTTCGAGTGTCTCGGATTCCCCGCATTTCTTCACTCCGTTGGTCAGCCGATTGCTGCATCTCCAGACCACTTTCTTTTTCCCGTTTCTCGCCCAGGTGACTCTCCTGTACTCCTGTCCGCATTTTCCGCAGATCAGCATGCCGGTCAGTGCATAGGTGGAGGAATACCTGCTTTTCTGGTTCTTCTTCCGGGTGACAGCCGCCTTGCATAAGGATGCCCTCCGCATCATCTCTTCCTGTACCCTGTAGAACAGCTCTTTCGGAATGATTGCCTCATGGTCATCTTCCACATAATACTGCGGTACGATTCCAGTGTTCTTGACTTTCTTTTTTGTCATGAAATCCACCGTATAGGTTTTCTGCAGTAATGCATCTCCCATGTATTTTTCATTGCGGAGCATTTTGTCTATTACCGTGGAATGCCATTTGTCCTGCCCTGTGGCGGTCTTGATTCCCTGCTCTTCCAGATGCTTTGCGATCTTCCCGGTACTGTAGCCTTCCAGATAAAGGCGGAAGATCAGCTTTACGATCTCTGCCTCTTCGGGTACGATGACCAGGTCACCATCCTCGTTTTTGGTGTATCCCATGAACTTTGTGCAGTTTACGATGACCTTGCCTTTTTCAAATTTCCTCACGACTCCCCAGCGGATGTTCTCACTGATGTTGCGGCTCTCCTCCTGTGCCAGGCTGCTTAAGATGGTGATAAGGATTTCGCCGGTTCCCTCCAGTGTATTGATCCCCTCTTTCTCGAACACCACCGCCACATTCTTTTCCTTCAGTTTTCGGATGGTCACCAGCGAGTCTACCGTGTTCCTCGCAAACCTGCTGACCGACTTTGTAAGGATCATGTCGATTTTTCCGGCAAGGGCATCCTGTATCATGGCATTAAAGTCTGCCCTCTTTTTGGTGTTTGTTCCACTCTTTCCGTCATCTGCATAGATGCCGGCATTTTTCCAGTTTTCGTTTTCAGATATCTTGCTGGTATAATACTCCACCTGTGCCTCATAGCTGCTGTCCTGCTCTTCCAGTTCCGTACTGACACGGCAGTAGGCAGCGACCTTCATTTTCTTCTCTGACAGTTTCACATTCCGGTCATACTGCACCTTGGCAGGTATCATGCTGATCTTTTTTGCTGTTTCTGCCATCTGCTCTCCCTCCTAATCCTTGTACCCGGCTGTGACACGGCTCCCATTGATAAGCTCCACTTCTGCCATGTTTCCGCCATGCACCCAGATGCGTGCGATTATTTTTCTATATAAATTTTCATCAAATGTTTCCAGTTCCTTTTTCCCTGCAAGGATGTTTTTGACCTCCTCTGTCCGGAACTCCCCATCCCTGACCTCCAGTGTCCGGTAGCGTTCCTCTGCCCTTTCATAGAGCAATTTCATCAGGTCTGTTTCTGTGCGTTCCTGTTCTTCTTTCATCCGCTGCAGGTTCCGCTCCAGAACCCGGTACTGAGGGCTGACCTTTTCCTCCTGCCTTTGTACCCGGAGCAGGCCTTTGTTTCGTATCACTGCATTGATGGCTTCCACACACACCTGCTTTGCCTGCCCGTCTGTAATAAAACTGTTCCTGCAGTTTTTTGCTCTGCCAATCACATAACTCTTGCACTTCCACTTGGCAGTGCCGCCACGCTCTTTTTTGTGGCTCGGCTGGATATGGCTGCATACTGCCCCGCATTCTGCACACCAGATGACACCTCCGAAGAGGATTCTCTCATCCCTGCCGGACCGGTGGTCTGCCCTTCCAAGCTCTGCCCTCACCTTTTCCCGTCTGCGCTGGACTCTCTCAAACAGTTCCTCTCCTATGAGCTGCGGATAGTATTCTGTGCCAAGGTAGCTTGGGTTTTCCAGTATCCTGCCAATGGATGCATGGGTCCAGGACACTTTCCCTTTTGCATTGCATATTTTTCTCCCTTTCAGGTTCTGGGCGATCCTGCCTGCCGCCACTCCGCTGTCATAGTCTGTAAATATCTGTTCCACAATCTTTCTCTGCTCTTCGCAGATGGTGATTTTTCCATCCACAACCTTATAGCCGATTGGCATGTGCCACTGCATCCTGTCCGCCTCCCCTCTCCGTCAGTTTCAGTCCGTTGTGCAGGCAGAAGGTGATGTCGTGTTCCTTGGAGACCACGATCTTCTCTGCTGTCATTTTAAACAGTTGCTCGTCAAACTCCTCCCTTAATCCGTCCTGTTCTGCAATCAGTTGGATAAGCTGTTCGGTCCGTACAATTTCTTTTGTCCTCCGCAGCTTTCTGGTCAAAAGTGTCTTTTTTCTTCTGCATTCCGTCAGCTGCCAGCCAAGCTTGCTACTGCTCTCCATAAAAAGAGCAGAGTCCATATATCCTTTCCTCATGACTTGATTTAGGATTTGGCTCTGCCCGCTTATATCTTTGATTTCCTTATCCAGTTGTCTGATTTCCTCACTGTCCTGCCTTGCTGCCACAAGTTCCGTCAGCCCTTTTAACAGCGGCTCTAATATCGTTCCCTGATTGGTGTACAGCTTGTTCCACATGTCTGTAAAAGCCCGGTGCAGCACATCCTCCCGGATGGCTTTCATGCAGCAGCTCTCTTTATCCTCCACATGTCCGCTGCACGTCCAGATGATTTTTTCATATGGTTTCCCGATGTAGATTTTCTGCCGCCGGAAGGTTCTTCCGCACTCTCCGCAGATGATTCTGCCGGAAAACAGGTATCTTTTGGTGTAGTCACTCTTGTTCATGTGCAGTACATCCACCCGGTATGCCATCAGGTTGCGTACCGCTTCTGCCTCCTCATGTGTGACGATTGGCAGATGGCTGTCTTTGATGAGATACTGGTTTCTCTGTCCGTTGTTTACCCTGCGGACAAATGGGAACCTTGTTTCTGTATATGTCCTCTGCTGAAGCATATCTCCCTCATAAATGGGATTTTTCAGAATGTCCTGTATCACCCCGTCCTGCCACTTTTCTGCACCCCGGATCGTCGGAATGCCTTTCTGGTTCAGTGCCTTTGCTATCACATACACTCCCATGCCGTTTAAGTAAGACTCATAAATCCACCTTACGGTTTCTGCCTCGGATTCTATGATGACTAAATTTCCATCCTCGTCTTTTCCATAGCCATACGCTGGCGTCGATATGATATAGGTTCCATCCTGAAAGCGTTTCTGTATCGCCCATCGGTTGTTGCTTGAGATGTTTTCTGATTCCCCCTGCGCCACCGATGCCAGGATGGTAATGAACAGCTCGCTTTTTTCTGACAGCGTGTTGATATTCTCTTTTTCAAAGTAGATTCCAACGCCGATCTCCTTCAGCTTTCGGATGGTCTGGATGCATTCCACCGTATTTCTTGCAAATCTTGTGATGGATTTCGTAAGGATCAGGTCGATGTTCCCATCCTCACAGTCTGAAATCATCATCTGGAACTCATCCCTGTGCTTTACGTTTGTTCCGCTGATTCCTTTATCCGCATACACCCCTGCAAACTCCCACAGGGGGTTGCTCTCGATTTTTTCCGTATAGTACTCGACCTGTGCAGTATAGGAAGTTGCCTGTGCCTGACTGCCGGTACTGACTCTGGCATATCCGCACACTTTCAGCCTGCGTTCTTCCTGTGTATGTTTCTGCGCTTTTGCTGCCTTTATGACAGTCACTTTTTTTGCCATGCTTTTTTCTCCTTTCCCAGTATTTTCAAAGGTTTGCACTCCCTGTCAGCAACATACACTACCACATAGTCCTTTATATATCCAGTGTTATTACAGATATACTTTTGCTAATTCCGGGGAGAAAGTCTTGACATTCAAAACCCGGATTTTTTCCCATTCTTCCTCGGTTAACAGCTTATCTTCATGCATCCTTTTTAAGAGAAATTCGGCAATCTTATACCGCACCTCATTCGCTCCGCCTTCCATCATCTTTTCCCTTTTTCCTCCCGCAATTTAAGAACGTTAAATTCATTCTCCCAAGCCAAACACTTTTGCCCAGAAGAAACACCTTTACATCATCCCGATTTCAGCCATGGTTGCAGCCTCATCTTCTTCCCGGAAATACTGTTCCGATACATCCCTGCTGACTGAAAGCACCTCTCCTGCGTCCTTTTCTCCCATCTGGATTGGGATTAAGAACGGATTGATTTCCTTGCAGAATTCCTGATTCGGACAGCTATTGATAAAATAGCCGCAGGTATCTAATATCAGCCTGTCACACATATCTGTGATGACGATCTTTTCAGCCTCAAACATGTGGCTGCCGATATAATTTGCGATATTTTCTGCCGTGGTCGAGATATAGTCCTCTTTCCTCTCCCCTCCATCACTCGGATAAAGATAGGCATATCCTGCCCTCTCCGTTTCAAAAATCCTTAACATCATTTCGGTATCTTCTTTCTTCATCTCCTGTTTTCCTCCATTCCCCATTTTTCAGTTTTTCTTAACCCCACAAGAATACGGCGGAAGTTCCCCTCCGCCGCATGGTTTCTGTAATTAAGTCTTACTGCCATAATCCTTCACTTCATAAATAAAAAGTGTCTGTCCCTATTCGTCACTACTCCCCGGAACCGAAACGCCGCCAAAACAGAGAAGAAAAAATCCCAAAGCCGGCATTTCATGGGCAGTCAGTCCAGACTGTCTTTGGTTCCTGCCACTCGGACAGGCAGACATCACAGGTATCTCACCTCCACCACTGCGTGCTGGCTAATCTCAAGGTGTATCATTATAGGCCATTCCCCTCTTCGCGCCTGTCCACCACAGACAGGCTGTACCCCGGCTTTCCCGCTCGGCTTCTTAGATGCGATCTTTTTCACAGCATGGCTGGCAGAAAGAACATCTGCCCGATTGCTGCAGGAGTGTCACTGCGCCCCGGTTACGGCTCATGAAACGGCTAACGTATCTGAACTGCTGGATATGGCTGGCAGGATATGGCGTGATTCCATCCTGCGCTCGGAGTCCTGTATTCCTCTCCGGCATTTTTCAAGGTGCGTTTTGTCTGCCTGTGTCGTATCCACACACGAGACATGAGAGGATTCCCGGAAGAGACCATCTGTCCAGAAAAAGTTCCTCTCATAAGGTACTCACAGAAAAACACGTTTTGAGGGGGTATTAATCAAAAAATTTTTTTATTTTCTTTACCGCACCGTTTATGCTCTCCCGGATGTTCTTCTCTCCAACCCCTTCTTTCGCTGCAATCTGCCGGTATGTCATGCCCTCAAAAAAATAAAAATGCAGCCGCTCTCTCTGCACCGGGGTGAGTGACTGCATTGCTTTCTGCAGGGTTTCTATTTCCATCTGCCGGATGACCGTATCCTCTACCGATTCCCCAGTCAGCTCCACCAGATCTTCCGTTTCTCCTTCTGTATATCCGTCCTTGGTCGTATGTCTGATATCCCGCATTTCCTGTGCGTGGGCTTCTTTGCGGAACGTATCGACAAGTGCCTCGTAGACTTCTCTGGTCACATAGGTGTATTCCAGCTCTCCAACTGCATCTTTATAAAAATCCTTTACTCTGATCCTGATCCATTCTGACATTCAAATGTCCTCCATTTCGTAATTTTTTTGAAATGAAGGACATCTGGAGGACCTCTGGGTTTTACTTCACTGGAAAAAGACAATAAAAAAAGGTGCTGTTCCCATGCAAAATAAAGCATGCAAAACTGCACCCGGATGTTATCCTTATGAACTTTTCCCTTTCTGCCGCCCCCTGCAATCCGGTGCGGCATGAATTCCCCAAAACATGCCACGCCTTTCTTCTCCTAAGCCTTTTTGCGGTACTATACTTGGAAAGAAAGTGCGCTTCAATATAAGTGTAATAAGTCTTACGGTACCTGTAATAAGTTACCGTCTTGGATTGTCATCCCTCCTGTTTTCCAGAAAAAAAGTCCCTTCCGTTTGTTCGGAAAGGACTATCCATTTTCGGTATGCGACTGTATCCATAGCTGTGCTTTTCCTACGATCATGAACAGTGCCGTGATGCAGATGCCCGTATAAACAGCGTAAGCATACGGTATCTGGCCTGCATACCACAAAATGCCAAGCACAGCCAGTTCCAAGACTGCGATCAGCCTTGCTTTTCTGCCAAAATGCTTTTGTTCCTCTTTATCCAGTTTCCGGTTCTTGCTGTGCATGGGGCTGAGTAAAAAAATGATCCCTGCGGACACCAGCAATACTGCCAGCAGCCTTGCCAGCGATGTCTTGTAAAACACAGCCTGTGTATAAACCGGAACCAGCAGCACCAGATTGGAACCAAGATAACAGAAAATCCTGCTGTCTGAGTGATATCCACCGGTATAGCTGCGAAGAACCATAAAAGAAAGGGTAAACTCTGCCACAACCGCCAGTTGCTCTGTGAGCAGACCGATGACCAGTGCCGTCACAACGTTTAGAAGCAGGATCATACAATTGCGTATTCCAAACTGGTATAATTCCTGCTCCTCCTCTTTTATGATTCCCCGCTCAACCATACGGTGGCTGAGCCATTTCGTCATGATTTAAAACCTTCTGAGTTTTTTGGAATCTTCTGGCATCTTGTCCTGTCCGAAATACCACATGCAGGAACGGTTGGTTGCCATGGTTGTCACCATGAGTGCCAGTGCTGCCATCACACTCATGGATTTGCTGCTCAGTCGGTACATCCAGTTTCTTTTCTTCATTTTTAGTAAAACCCTCCTTTTTTTGATGTTTTCACTCTAACAGTTTCTGTACAGAAATCAATCTATCTGTAACAAGTTGCAGGTTTGCTGTAATAAGTTGCAGTCTCACTCCAGTTTTGCAACTCCGTTGAGCAGAAGGACTGCCTCAAAATGTTCCCCCTGATCTTTTAACAGAAGCTCCCCGCCATATTTTTCTGCCACTTTCCGCACCGAACGGATTCCCCTGCCGTGTTTTATTTTATCTTTTTTGTTTGTCTGTTGATAGGAACTTGTCCCGGATGGCTTGCTGTTCTTAATGGATAAAAGCAGTCTGCCCTCCTGAAACTTTGATTCCACATGAACATACCGTTTTTCCTGTTCCACTGCCATCGCTGCCTCTATCGCATTATCCAAAAGATTCCCATACAGAACACCCATGTCCCCGATATCTACGGATACTCTCTGGGGGAGCAGCGTTGTAACCTGCATCGGTATCTCTTTCTCTTTTGCCTTTACGCTTTTTACTTTTAATATGGCATTCACCACAGGATTTGCGGAATAAATGATCTCTTCTGCCAGCCGGATATCTCCCAATACTTCCTGCAGTCTGTCCTTGATCAGTTCCGCACTTCCCTGTTCCGCCGCTGCGAGCAGTCCCGTCAGCCGGTTCTTCATATCATGCCGGATGTCCTGTATCTGTTCCTGATACCGTTCCATGTCCTGATAGTATTCGTTCCGGTATAAGATTTCCCTCTGGATCATTTCCTCTTCGTGCTGTTTTTCTTCCACTGTCGTATACTTTTCAATCATCAGAAAAATTACATAATTAGTGATGATAATGACAAAGATGATGCACATGCACAGCACGACCATCTGTGCCGAGATTAATTCTTTTGCAACCTCTATCAGTAAAAAGCAACTGATCAGGCTGCATAAAGGTATCATTGTCAACATATATTGCGTTTCTTTTGGCATTGCTGATAGTCGAATGCTTTTTCCAGATTTCAGTCTGCAAAACACCTCCACAATTGTTGCTTTCAAAAGTGCCATAAAAAACACGATAAAATAATATGAAACCGTGGTATCGTCCAACACCTTTTCCATGAATGCCTTATTAAACAAATATCCTAACGGTCCTGCAACTCCCATAATCCCCATATACAGCAGAACCGCAATCAGCCTGCTTACAATCCCTGCCTCATACTGGCAGACATATACACAGAGAATTGCAACCATCGTCATAAAATTCAGCCAGCTTATCCCCATCTGGTTCACCGCACTTCCAATCAGCTCGCACACTATCAGCAGAATAACAGAAAACTCCATGGAAGTTTTTCTGTTTCCAATGAACTCCTCTAAATACCTGCGGTAAATGCAGAGGTCAAAAAGATTTATGACAAGCCTCACCCCATATAATGCCATGTCACATTCCTCCCTGCACAAATGCGATGTGCTTTTCCGTCAGCTCCTTCCGGTACCCTCTTGTCACTCCCAGCTCTGTGCCGTCTGTAAGCATGACCATGCCGCTGGATACAGAATGAACATGTTTCAAATTAACGATAAAAGAGCCATGAACGGCGGCAAACATGCGCTCGTCCAGTTTCTCCCATATTTCATTCAAATTCATGTTGGACTGATATTTCATTTTCTTTGTGTGGATAATCGCCTGACGCCCCCGCTTTTCCAGATACAGGATTTCGTCAAACTTCAGACTGTACCGCACCCTGCGGTAACTAAATGAAAAACTCTGATTGGTCAGATTCAGATAGGTTCCTGCCTTCTCAAACAGCACACGGAGCCTTTCTTCTGAGATTGGTTTTGGAATAAAATCAAATGTGACAACTTCAAATACACTTGGCATGTATTTGGTATAGCTGGTAAGAAACACCAGCAATGCTTTGGAATCTGTCTCACGGATCTGTTTTGCCACCGCAAGTCCGTCCATTCCAGGCATCTCAATATCAAGAATGTACATATCCGGCTTTTGCTCCGCATCTGCACATTCCCTCAATAATTCTTCCGGTCTGGTATAAAACACATACTCCACCGCATAGTCGATCATACGCAGTGTATAGCGTCTGATCCTTTCAATGTCCTGCTGATTATCATCGCAGATTGCTACCCTCATATATCGTCTCCTTCTCAAAATATATTTATCAAATATACATCCCGGAGACTGTGCTGCTTTAACGGCCTGTCATCAGCTTTCTCATATACGCAAGCATACGGTCTATAAATGCATCCCGTTCCTCCCTGCTGCAGTTTGCAAGGAACAGTTCAATATCAACCTTATGATTTGTATCCCCCGTAACCAGATAAGTCGGCTCAATCCTGTACTTTTCATACAAGATCAGCATTTTCTCTGGCTGTAAGCCATAGACACCACTTTCGATTTTGCGATAATGCTCTACCCCTACATCCAGCGTCTCTGCAAAAACTTCCTGCGTATATCCACTGTTTTCTCTGGCGGTTTGCAACCTTTTTCCAATCTGTATATTGATTTCCTTCTTCTCTGCTTTCATGGAATTCACCTCGCTTTTATGGTAATGATACCAACGAGAAATACCCGAAAACAGATTGCAATACAACACTTCAAAAGTCGTATTGCGACATATCCCCATAAACGAAAAGTGAGCAGCAGACACCAATCCGCTACTCGCCTTCTATCTTTCTTTATTCTAATTACATTTCCTGTTATTCCACCAGTTTCCAAAGCACCACATGATTATATTGGTAACTCACAATCCTTTAGCCAAAATCGCAGTTCCATAACAGTCACAGCAATTTTATATTTTACTTCGATTTCAACTTTTTCTGGCGGATTGGCTAAAAGCCTGTCAATATCCTGTTCCTCAACATCAGCCATTTTTGCTATCGTTAGCTTGGATATGCCATGATAGGAAACAAGCACTTCCAAAAAACCGCTTAATTGCTTATCCTTATCTTCAATCGCTCCAAAATACAGAAATCCTACTTCTATTTAAAATTCTGAATTATGAACTCAATTCCGTTACCAGTGAAGAATATCTTTTTGTCCGGTTCTTTATATCCTCCTCACTGACACCATAATAACAATATAAATCTCTGGCTATTTTCTTAAACCTTTTTATGACCGACTTATTTCCAGAGTAAGATATTCCAAATATATTCCAGGTATAATCTACCTCTATTTCCATTAAATCCTCACCAATTTTTATTTCATATAAATGAAAATCCATAGGAATTACATTATCAGGCATTTGGTCAATCAATTTATTTCTAATTTCCATTTCATTCAAAAAATTTTTAACAGATTCTTCATTATGAAAATCTGGTTTTGGAATATCCTTCCTTTGGCCCAAAAGTTCTGGTTTATGCTGCATAATCAAACTAGCTTTTAGATTTTTCTGTCGTTCTATCCAATTTGTTGCGGCAGGATTGATTTCCACTAAATCATAATGATCCTTTGCGTATTGCACCACTTCCGCAAGGGTATGCGGGTTGGCCGCTATTCTCTTTTCTATCCTTTTTCGTCTGGATTGATAGATAGCATTTCGGATTCTAATCTTTAGAGATTGCTTTTGAGCTTCTCCAAATATAAAAACACTTGTGGGACCATCTTCACCATTTATTATGGAAACTTGATTGATACTTTTATTTTTCATAAGTGCCCTCTACTCACAAATCCCGATTATATTGGTGATTCACAATCTTTTAGCCAAAATCGCAGTTCCATAACCGTCACAGCAATTTTATACTTTACTTCGATTTCAACTTTTTCTGGTGGATTGGCTAAAAGCCTGTCAATATCCTGTTCCTCAACACCAGCCATTTTTGCTATCGTTAGCTTGGATATGCCATGATAGGAAACAAGCACTTCCAAAAAACCGCTTAATTGCCTATCCTTATCTTCAATCGCTCCAAAATACAGAAATCCTGCTTTACTAAGTATTTTAAGACGCAATGCAGGATCATCTGGCAAACATTCCACATTGCCCATTACTACTCAATCTACTGTTTCTTCAGTTATTTCTAAATATTTTGAAAGAGTATTTTTATTAAAACGATACTCCTCAATTAAAGAAGTCAACATTTCTGAAATATTTTTTGTTTTTATCATATTTGTGCCTTAATCTCCACTTGTATCATTTACAATATTGCTTGTAACAAGTGTCCCTATGTGAAAGGCACACTCTACACTTTATTGTTGTTATCTTCCATTTTCCGAGCAATTATAACTTTTCCAATCTACGTTTATCAAATGCTCCAAAATTTAGATGCCAGCTCCCGATTTATGATAGATGAGAGAAAATTAGGATTATTATTCTGGAACACTTTCAGACTTTCAAAAAAAGCCGCTTTATTCTCTGTCTTTATATCTGAAAAAGTTGCATCCAGCTTCTGATCTTTTACATTTTTCTCCACATATTCCTCCGACTGCTTTTCGTAATTATCAACCATCGAAGGATTCTTTTTCACTGCCCCTTCATACCAATTTGTAAGGTATTTTAATGCATTAAGCTGTCTGTCCTCATTGCTACTTTCTTTACTAATCTTCTGATATTCCGTGTATGCACTGCCGTCCATCGTCCTCATCATATCAAGCGCATTTGTAGTCTTTACAAGATTGCTACCATGTCCAAGATATGTACCTTTCCCTACTCCATAGTCCATATTTCCGTTATTGTCAGCTTTTCCTGCGCTCGCAAGCTTTGCGATAGACTCCATTGCTTCCAAAAATGGTTTTCTGCTATCTTCCGGGATAAAATTCTCTGCCGCATATTCCGCTTTTTTCATACCAAGTGAAATATTTGCCTGCCGTTCTTCCTCTGTCATAGAGCCAGTATTTCCAACAAGGAAATTCTGACGGATGATATCATACACAAATCCCTGTTCCTCTTTGCTGCAGTTCTCCACCGCAGATGCAACCGCCTTGTCTGCACCATACATTCCGGAATATGCCGGAAGTTCTAGTGAGTTATCAACCTGCGTAATTTCTTTTTGGAACGCTGCATTTCTCGCCTCCATTGATTCCCGCTGCTCCTGTGTTACATTGGCATCCACTATACCTTTCTTGTTTTCCACAAGTGCAGCCATTCCATCTCCCGAAAATTCAACAATAACCGCATCTCCATACTGCGAACCGATGTCCTTCATCGCCTGCAGGGTTTCTTCCCTTGACATCTTGTCCATAATCTTATTGCCATGTTCATCTGTAGTGTTAAATTCATACTTTACAAGGGTGTCTTTCTTATATATACCATTCCCATATGAGGGAATATTCGTTGTTCCTCTGTAAAACTGACTGTAATCAATATTCATAATATACACTCTCCTCTACTTTATTTTTTCTTAGGTATTTGTGAAATACCAAAAGTCTCATAAATACAATATTTTTACCACATAAAACATACTATATTTTTATAGTTTCATACTTGTATATATATCTTATGCAAACATATAATATCTGCCTAAATCATCAACTTTATATACATTATTTGTCTGAGTGGTGCCATAATTATCACCATAATATATCTTTATTCCTTTCAAATTTTTTGTCCATGTACTTATGTCTGCACAATCATTTTCTGCCGCCAAACATTTTCTGGCAGTAGCATAACAGGAACCCGGCATATCAATTTCCCATGCTTTGCTGGAATCACCATCATACGGAATATATGTAACTCCATTAGGAGTCAAAAATGTAAAACCATCTTTTTCGCGTTTCAGATTTCCTGATATCTCAAGTAAAGCATATAATCCTGCCGTAAACCGCTGTGAACTTACCGGATATTTTTGAAATTCATCAGCTAATTTATTCAGCGTCTCTATATCTTTATCGGATGTTATGATTACCGAAACTCCTTGTGCCTCATTTCCCTTTATCGACAAATAATTTAACCCTGTCTTTGGATCACGTTTTACTACCAATCCCCCCTGTAGCGGTATCTCCTTTCCATAATGATTACATAAAAGTATAAATGAATTTATTTATACTCAAATGTTCCAGCTTTTACTTTCTTGCATTCCCAGCAAGTAATCTTGAACATACTTCTGGTCAACTACATTCTGTGCAAGAGCCTTCTGATCGAGTAATTGTCGCTGTGCCTTTTGGTCAATACTCTTTTCCAGCATCATCTTCTGCATAAGTTCCCGCTTTTGGCGTTCACTTGCCACATACTCTCTGTCCCTCTTGCGCTGTGCGGCTCTACGGTCAGCATAGGTGCGATCTGAATGATAAAATGAACCTTCTGCCTTCTTATCAGCCAAATCCTTTTTAGCGGCTTTGGTTGCTGCACTATCATCATGGTAAACATTTGCCCCGTAGCAAGTTGCTCCAGCTCCTGTAATTGTTGTTGTAACATGGACACCAAATGGAACCCCATGAGAAGCTCTTGCATCTGCACGAAGCCAATCCATAATTTCTTTGCGATAGGCGGGATCTTCCTTCATTCTTTTGAATCCATCTTCTGTGATATGTACAGAATTGGACAAAATAGCCGAGGAGTTCATTTTATCAATTTCAGCCAGTTCCTCATAGATTTCCTGCTTGAACGCTGCCATCTCATCAACTTCGGAGACTTCTTTTGTCGCCGCTGTCTTATCTGTTTGGCTTGTTGCCTGTGCGCTTGTGTTCTGTACCATCTGAGAAAAATCCTGCATTTTCACTGTGCCTGCTTTTTGCTTCATACCAGAAGAACGATATGCCAACATTGCGGCACTGGAATATCCACTAATCTGCATAGCTATAACCTCCTTTATATCAATATTTTCTACTATATTCAAATAACTAAGCACTATTTATGCTTACTGTTTGCATTTAGATAAGTATTCATATTTCGCATATAAAACATCTGCAAATCATACCTTCCTAATTTATTCATATCCCGAATAACCTTTTCAAAGCTGGATATAAGGTCGCATCTTTCATTTAATCCCATGTGACCAGTTTCTTCTGGAAAAGAGCTGAGACCATTACCCCTATCAACATCATAATATGCCTCCAAAGCACTCATTTCAACATAAGAAGCATTTCTCAAATCAATATCGTTAATATTAATTTTTTCTTCAAATTCTTTTCCATTTTCGTCAACTCCTTTGGCTATCACTACAGGATTATCCTCTGTTGACTCTTCTGCGTATTTAATATAAAACGAAAGACCTGTTCCATTTCCACCTGAAAACAACATATCATCCGTCTTTAAATACACCTTTACCGATGTCTGAGAAAATTCCTCATTTTCGGCAACATATGTTTTGCTATTATTTTGCTGCTTTCCAAATACTTCCGATGCACTTTGCACTCCCGAACCAATACGCATTTAATTACCTCCTAGTATAATATTATATATCGATTATTATAAGTTGATATAGTCAGTAAAGTCCTCAATTATCAATTGTACTTTTTATTATGTTTTCATTAAAAGTATTGGCAATATTTTCATAAGCAGCTATGGCAACCGCCCTATCTACTTCCGATAATACATTAACAGCCGATATATTATCATCAAAAGCCGCATCTTTTTTACTCTTTTGCATATTAATCTCTTCTATCTGTCTGCGCTTTTCTGCCGCCTCCTCACTGCGCTCTAAATATTGTCTACGCCGTTTAGCCTTCTCTTCATCTTCAGCTTTCATTTGCGCCTCTATCTTTGCTTTTTTTTCTGGTGAAACATCTCCACAAACATAATAGTGTGCAGTTCCATCCGGGTGAATAACCATACCATAAGATTGAATCTCAAACCCCCCGACTGCCATCTGCGCCTTCACAGTTGACTGCGAAGCAAAAAAATCCTGTATCATCTTTTCGTAATAAGCTGCTTTTTTGGGATCATTTGCCATTGTTTCCAAAACATTGGGTGCAATCACAATATTATTCATCCCATATGTCCCCGTCCCCAATGAATCCATACTCTTTTGATCACTTCCAACATTTTGGATCATTATATTCCCATATTTAGCCTTTAAATATTCAGTGTAGGTATCTACTTTTGAAACACTATTTTCATTTGGCTTCTGTACTTTCTCTGTATTATCACCCTCTTTAGCAGATAAAATCTTATTGAAATCTAAATGATTGGCTTGCCCTGTCATCTTATTCTGTTGATACCTATAATTCTGATTATAAGCATTAACTGAATTTTCAACGCCTAATCCCATATTAACTCCTTTCCACGGTTCTTCTGTCAGTCAGAACCGTACCTGCTCTCTCCATCCGAAGCCCAAGCAGTAACCTTTAATTGATTTATTGGAGTAAGATAACCCTTTTGGAGTTATCTTACTCCTTTTGTTTTGCCATTACGATAATCACAACCGCAACACTCCACAAAATATTTCATTATTCTGACCTAGTTTCCCCTTTTCTTCGGTCTTTTCGGCTGGTGATAAATCGCTGAACACTCTGCCGTCCTGCCAAGAACTGTTTTTTCCACTTCATTCCGGGCAATTCTCTCCACTACTTTCAATACCTTGATTGTAATCTTTTCTGCTTTATTCATCTTACCTTTACCTCCTCTGATGTTGTATCATAATACTTTTCTGAAACTGTACTCATACATATCCGAATACATGTTATCATGGGGTTGGGGCGTCAGCCTTCTGTCCAATGCCGCCATATCCACCGTAAAACCGCTGTCTGCCACAGAGAAAGCGCCATTGCTGAATTGAAACTCCGAAGTAAAATCGGGAATCCCCAGATCACCGCTTGTCCTGTTATGTCCTATAATATTTATCAATGCATCCTTTATCCGCTCTATCTTGGCATTGTCTTTTGTTTTGTTGATCAGATTAGCGGCTTTTTCCGGCAACCCGCCAATTTTTCCGTCCGGTGTCAGATAAAGGTTCTCCAGAGAAATATCTTCTCCCGTAACCCCTTTTAAGTAACGCCTGACTTCCTGCACATCCGTGGCATACTGATAGGTATTAGACGACAGATTTCCCACACTGTCAGCAATTCCTGTGTAATACTGATACATCCGGTCACTGTACTTTTCTTCTACCAGTTTCTGAACCTGTTCCCGGACTTCTTTATCTTCGATACCGCTCACTGTTACATTCCCATTGCTTTCAATCTTTATCTGCATTCCATCCAGCTCATCACGTGAGATACCTTTGCTTTCCAGATCCTTTACAAAATCCTCGGAAAAATCATGTTTCAGTTCCGCCTTCTGCTGTGCTTTCTCAAAATCTTTCAGGTTGGCAAAAATTTTCACATACTCCATTTCCACATCATCCAGTGTCTTTCCTTCTGCCATGTCCTGCAACAATTCATCCACTGTGCGCCCGCCTTTGTATTTCTTTTCTTCCGGCAGACTTTCAAACTGCTTCTGGTGGAGTTTCTCCATTTCTTTTGTATAATTTTTCTCTGTATCCATCAGGACTTCATTATATTTGTCGAGGCATTCCCTCCAATTTTCATCTTTCCGGCTGTATGCACCGTGAAGGTTCCCGAATGCCTCCCTTATGGCATCGGTCTTTTCCTGTTCTTTATTTTCCGTAACCTTGAAACTGATTTTATAATAATCATCTGGAGAAACTTCTTCCCCATTTTTGTTTTCTATTTTGATACAATATTTATTGGTATTTGTATCCCAGTTCGGGATGGTCAGTGTTTTCCGTCCTTCCCCATCCCATTCTGCCTTTCCGACCTGATTGCCATATTCATCATATAAGGTGAGGTCATAATCGCAGCCTTCCGGCATGTCCATATAGATTTGGACACCGAAGTAATTCTGTATCGTCCGGTTAAAAGGGATGGAAAAGTTGTAGAAATCCACATCCTTTTTATCGCTGAGACTTCCTTTCAGACTGCTGGTTTCGTCCTTGATCAGAAAATCCAGATCCAGAAATGTACTTCCCTTCTTGTCAGAAACCTCATAAGTAGTATGCTGTCTGCGATAAGTGTCATTGCTGCCAAGTGTACAGGTATCCTCTTGAAGTGTCATATTTTTCTTAAGCTTTCCCTCAAAATATGCCACTGTTTCCTTCCCTGACATGAAAAAAATTGGTTTTTGGCGAAATGCCGCACCATATGTAGAATGATTACTGTTTATTTCCATTTCTTATCCTTCCTCCCGAAAAATATCTTACCTGCATTCTTATGCTTTCCTGTCAAAAGATGAGCCTACTGTATAACAGGATTATCTGGTAAAATAATACTGCTTTTCTCATATGCTGCCGCCGCCAACTGGCTATTTAGATATTCGTTTTGTACAGCTTTTCGTCTTGCCTGTGCTCTTTTTACTGCTTCCTCTTCCTGTTCTTTCATAAGTTCTTCCATTCTTTCGTGGCGCTTCTCCCACCAAGATTCTCCGTCATTCGTTGTTTCTGATCCACTCTTTCCTACTGGACCTGCATAACCGTAACATTCTTCCGGTGACGCTCCAATAACATCAAAGCCAACATTATTTGATCCTACCGGTAAGCCTTGAACGGAATATATAGATATTTTCCTCCAAATTATAGACCTTATTTTAATTGCATACTTCATGCCTTCATATCAAAATTATCTTGCAATATTATGTTTTCACCTACACTACCAGTCTTTTCTTCACTATTTAATGCTTTTCTCGCCTCACTAAATGCCTCATAATATGTCATTTTTAATGCTGAATGAACCTGTGACTCTGCTTTTGTTTCTTTTTCCTGCCAGCCTACTCCCCCTGTATAGGTCAAAACTTCTTCGCCCTCTTCATTGTATACATGAATTGCCGAGCCTGTCCCTGTTCCCTGATATTTTGCCTCATAAGGTATTCCAAACAGCATACAGAGCCATTTTTTGTCTGCTTCCTCAACTTCTTTCATTGCTGACATATTACCTGAATTCATTGATTGACTAAACTTTCCAATTAAAGCAGCTCTATTCGGGGCTACTTTGCTTACTTCCGTCTTTCTCAAATTCATAAATGCATTTCCCATATATACATTGTCCTGTGCATCTTTTTTTGCCAGATCAACAATCTTCTCTTTTAAAGAATCCGTTAATTTCCATTTGTTTTTTTTAGAAGATTTAGAAACATTTTTATTCGATGTGTTCCACACTTTTGCTGTGCTATAATTATTTGATATTTCCATTTAATTGAATCACCTCTCTGTTCTGTCATTTATGTAATCATACAATTCCTTATATGACAGATAACCTGATAAGTTGTTCGAATCATATTGTAACTGCATAAATTCTTTAATCATGCTCATATAGTCTTTCTTTTCATTTATGCTGTCAGAATCATAAGTGATGTTGCCATTCACACCACCAGCCGCATTCATGAAATCTCCAAAAGCATTTTTCGTAAAGCCTTCTACATCACTATATGTTGTATATGCAAGCATTTCCAAATAACTTGCATTTCTTGGATCAACATCATTTATCTGTACATTTGTATCTGTGTAATTTCCTTCTTTGTCCCAATATCTTACCCTGTATTCTGGGTTTGCCGAATCATATGCATCTGATTTATATACAGATGCACTACTGCCATCCGGAAATCCTACTGCTGTTAATGCATTTCCACTATCTTCTGTTCCCGACATATGTAATGTAATATTAGAAGATGTACTGCTTACATTTGATAACAAACCGGAATTCATACCGTTCGCTTTCGCAGTGTTTCTTTTTGTTCCTGTATAATAATTTGAATAATTATAACCGTTAATTCCTGCTATACTCATTTTCGTTTCCTCCAATTATTTTCATTCCTCTGTCATTCGGAATCTACTCACTCAGGGCTGCTTTATACTTTTTACTGTTTGTGTCAATCCCTGCTGCTTTTAATTGTTTCTGTACAGAACTGCTGTTCATTTGGGACAACTGAATATTGTTGACTAAATTTGTTTTTGATGTTCCAAATGTCGTTTGAAATAAAAAACCGTAGTCCGTAATTCTTGACATAATCGAAACCTCCCATCATTAAATTTTTTATATCTATCATCCGCTTTATTTTTCTTTTTCTATCGACAACCCACTTCTAATATTTTACCTTTTCTGCACCAAGTACGATTTTTTTGCACGAAGTAAGACTTTTTACCAAAAAAGAGCACGAATGCTCTTTTTATGAATTGAGGAATAACTCAGCAATAAATTTATTTCCATCACTTTTCAATATTAAATTTCCATCATATTTTTTTACACTGCTCTGAACATTCAGCAGTCCTATTCCACCGCCTTTTCCTTTCGCTGATACCGGAAAACCATTTTTCCACTTTACCTCTCCGCAGTTATTTTCGATGCTGGCAGCTATCATTTTATGGTATGAGCCAATCTTAATCGAAATATATTTCTCTCCTTCCAGCTTCTCTGCTGCCTCAATCGCATTATCTAATAAATTTCCAAAAATAGTTGTAATGTCGATTGGTGCAAGGAAATTCAGATTCACATTATCCACCTTTATGGTTACTGAAATACCTTTTTCCCTCATAACGGATTCTTTATCGGTAAGAAGAATGTTCAAGATCGGATTTTCTGTGTATTGAACCGGAATGAGCGGCTTTAACAGTTCTCTAATTTCCGCTGCATATTCTCCTGCCGTATTCCCCTGCTCTGCACCATATAATCCTTCGATTGCTTTAATATGCTTATTTACATCATGTAATATGTGGACGGTTTGATCATATTTTTTTGTCTGTGTCAAATAGTATTCGTATTGTACCTTTGCCTGCTGCTCTAATGCGATCAACTGCTTTTCGTAATAGTTCTTTTCATCTGCCATTTTAACAAAATATAAGAGGTATAGATCTGCCAGAACAATACATCCCATGTTGACTGCACATAAGTAATTTTCTTCTCCATTTTTAAAATTCTCTACAATTACACCCATGTTAATCAGATTGTACAGGAGTATCATTCCATACATGATGTACCGTGTCTTTGCATAAGGAATATCGCTCTTTTTCACAAACCTGTTTATGAATGTATAATACAAAAAAATAAGTATTACTTTTGAAAATGTTACCTCAAGGCAGTAAAGCATCGTTTCATTCACATTTTTTATATCTGCTGCCTGCAAAATACATTGTAAAAGAATCACTCCTAATGATTCACAAACAGACATGCAAAATACCAATGCCTCACATTCAATGATACGTCTTAATGGTTTATCCATATCCTCATAATACAGAGCATATGCTATTATCCCCGTCAACACGCCCCAGACCACCAAATTTAATATGGAATGATTGAGCATATTGATACAGGTTGTAAAAATCACTGTGACAGTCTCGATCACAATATATACATATCTATTTTGACTGCTTCTTTTATACTTTCCATTCATAAACTGGAACAGTATGTTACTTATGATAAAACAGGAAAGAGCATTACATAATATCAGTAAAATCGTATTCATCGTTTCTCCTATGAATTTTTCTGCAAAAATTTATTTACTTCTTCTCTAAAATCGCTGCTTCTCTTTTGCGCAATCTGGAGTTCTTTTCCATTATCCAGATAAATGGTAAAGCCTTTTATTTTTTCAATATGCCTTAAATTAACCAGATTTCCCCTGCAATTCACAACAAAATCATATGGCTGCAGTTCTTCAACCAGTTTTTCAAAAATGCAGTCATACTCATATGTGATATCAGCCAACGCAATCAGTACTTTTCTTGATCTTTTTATGTATTCAAAATATAAAATGTCCCTGAGCTTCAATCTGATCGACAGATACTCTTTCCCATTGCTGTCCGTCACTTTATAAAAATCCTTTTCTACTCCGGTATCCGGCAATTGATCCAGCAGCTCCCACATCTGCATTTCCAATTTATCATATTCCAATGGTTTACATAAAAATGAAAATGCGTGGACTTCGTTAATGACCCGCATACAATATTCTTCATAACTCGTAATATACACTAATTTCACATCCGGGAATTTTTCCTTCAATTTTCTCCCCAGTTTAATACCATTCAGTTCTTCCATCGAAATATCTAAAATTCCGATATCAATGTTGCTGATATTTTCGAGCATTTGATTTGCAGACGCAAATTGCTCAATATGATAAGCAATCTTTTGACTTGTAAAAATCTTATGCAGCATATTCACTGCACGCTCAAGATCTGCTATATCGTCATCACAGACAACAATTTCCAGCATAGCACTCACCTTCTTTCTCATTATATATCGAACATTTCTAATTTTTATTTTCTACCTGTTTTAATTTAATTAAAATCTTTCATTGAAGTGTCCAAAACATCAATATCAATTGTATTATCACACAGAAAATGTGCCATCAAATTGACAGCACATTTTCTCAATTATCTATGTTTTTCTTTTATTGCGCATACCGATTTAATTATTCCAAAACCACCTAACATAACCAATAATGCACCTACTATCTGATAACAATGAATTGCTTCCGTTAGGATTTTTTGATATAAGGTTCCATCCATCCCATTGTTTTCACTTACAATTTTTGAAGCCATTTCCAAACCATATGGTACAGCATTGATTATTTCCCTATAACCTATAATGCACACAAAAACTAAACTAACAAACCACATTATTAAAAGCACTCTTTCCATTTTTTTGCTACCATATTACCACTCTCCTCAAATAAACACTATCAGCTTCAGTATGCCACCATTCGTTACCTTATTTCCTCTTTTCTATGAGTACTCTAAACTTGCATATTCATTATTTTTTATTTTACTGTTTTGCACAATATATAAATCACGAAATACGATTTTTCCGCACGAAATACGATTAGAAAATAAAATTATGAGTCCCCGCATAATCCATCTGGTAATACTTCAATTCTTAGTTTTTTTCCGAAAAAATATATTGATGTTTCATATCGCCAACTGTATTTTCTTTTCTCTGTTCTTCCCCTTAAAGTGAAAAGTTCCCTGCACAGGCCACGGTGAACCATACCATAGTCCACCTGACCGGCGCAGTAATCCCTTTGTGCCTATTTTATGATTTCATAGAGCAGGCTGCTCTTTCCTCCGTTCTCACGCCATCTCTGCTTTTTTTGTATAAATCCTGCACACTCCAAATCATGGATTGCACGCTTGACCGTACTTACAGACAGGTGCAGCTCTCTGGCAATGGTACCGATTGCCGGATAGCATGTCCTCTCCCTGTCCGCACGAGTCTCCAGATACAGATAGACCGCCACAGCCCTGTGTGGCAGCTCTGTTTCATAGATTTCTTTCCTAGTCACCCTGCCTCCTAATCTTCCGTCCGTAAGGTCTGCCGCATCTTTTTCATGGTGTCCGTCAGCGGTGTCTGCTGCATGCCTCCTGTCCTTGCCATTTCCACAGGTGTATCCTCCGGTTCTTCCATACAGCACATATATCTCCGTATGATCTCCTCTTCAATTTCCTGCTTGTCTGCGTATGCTACCTTTCTTGCAGATTTTTCTTCAATCTCATAGGGTTCTTCAAATGTGATGCCCCATTTTAAGAACAGTTTCAGTTTTGTCCGCATAGGGTGAGTCCCGGTCTTTGATACGATAAAGTTTCCTTTTGGCAGTGACTTTAATTCATCCGCTGTCATGAGCGGTCTTTGGATCATCTGGAGGGACTGGCTCGGATCATTCTTTCCCCGGCTGATGGAACCGGACATGACGGTTTTGTTGCCCAGGCTCTTTGACAGCACTTCCGCTGACTCCGAGTTCGGAGCGAACCCTCCGAAGATGGTATCCTGACAGTTATCGATAATGATTTCTGCACCCTCTTTCCCATAATTCTTATTAAGCTGGGCAAAGGACTGGATCATGGGTACGATACTCACCCTTCTGGATCGGGACGCTGAGAACATCATCTCTGCACTTTCAATCTTCGGAATCGTTCCGACCTCATCCCAGAAGAAAACCACACGATTGTCCAGTTTCCCTCCGTTCTCGTCTGCCACCACAAGGATTTCCCGGTAGAGCTGCTGTAAGATCAGAGAAATAATAAAATACTTGGTATTGTCCTCCTCCGGCATGACCAGAAACACCGCCGTCTTTTGTTTGCAGAAAAGCTCTGCATCGATGGCGGTATCAAAACAGAGTATCTGCTCCAGCTCGGAATCCAGAAAAGCATTCAGTCTGGATAATGCCGTGGAGAGAACCGACTGCATGGACTGCTCTGCCGTATTTAAGGCTGCCCCTGCAAACCATTTCGCCTTGTGGGTATCCGGGAGTTTTGCCAGAAGTAGCTGGAACTGGTTTTTCCCTTTCACTTTAGATGGTGCAAGTAAATCCTGTATCAGCTTGAACACGCTGATGATGTGTCTTTTTCCATCCGGGCAGAATTCCGCAATGAGCAGGATGGCTGCCGTCAGCACGCCTTCTGCCGCATCATAGAAAAACGCATTCTGTCCATAGCTGGAACTGTCCGTACCACCGGAGGAGATAATGGTCTTTGCCGTAATCTTCGCATATTTTTCCGCTTTTGCCTTGGCACTCAGGTTCGTATGGTCTGCAAGATACTCATCCATGTATTTGTTGACCAGATGGAGCATATTGTCACCATCGCTTCTGGTCGGATTACGGAGATCGATGACTGCCGTATGGTAGCCATAGTATTTTTTTGCAATGCCTGCATAGTTGCGGTATAAATCTCCCTTTGTGTCCGTGGTCAGTAAACTCATTCCACAGGCACAGGCATATTCAATGTTGGGATACAGAAAATGTGCGGTCTTTCCGACTCCTGCCGCACCGATCATCAGGCAATGCACATCCCCGGTATCCACCAGTGCGTATAGTTTTCCTGCCCGCTCCATGCTGCCGAGTACCAGTCCCTGTGCAGCCGGCAGGTTCTCACCCCTGCGCCACAGCTCCGGTTCATAGGGCACCTGCACATAGGTTTCTGCGATTTCCTTTTTCGTGGCAAATCTCGCCGTTCCATGCTGACCGTCCCCGACAGTCCTGCTCTTGATTCCGTTTAATGTATAATAGTGTGACAGAAGTGACACGCCTCCAATCACGGAAAACATTGCCACCCCTGCGATCACCAGCATCACGACTGGCTGCATAGCATCATTCCTCCCTCCTGATGTTCCATTTTCTGTTCCTTCACAGTCTGTTTTGCCGGCTTCATCTGCTCTTCCCCGCAGTCGATGGCAACAAAAATATGAGCCCGGATGCATTCCATCGCAAGGCTCATACATTTTCTGGCAAGCAGTTCCTGATCTTCTTTTTGTTCTAAGTCTTTTGTATCGAACACCTCCAGTGTTTCTTCAAAGGCTGCCTGCATCTGCCGGATGCGGGTGTTGAAGTTTCCCTTGTCTTTATGCGGCTGATAACGCTTTGACAGATTTTCCAGTATCTGGTCTGCACTAGTTTCCCTGCCAAGTGCGATTCCCTCTTTTTCCATGCACCGCACAAGCACTCCGGTCAAAAGCATCCCCGGTCCGTCAAAGGCATCCATAAGCTGTTCCCTGCCCCTGCCCTTTTTCAGTTCATTATAAATATCCTGATAATAACGGCAGATATAACTTCTGTTGGCATACTTGATGTTGATGGATTCCGTCACTTCTTTCAGCACCTCTGTCCATGCCCTGCATTCCATGACTCTCGGATGCTCCTGTGCCGGAATTGTTTCCTCACCATATCTGCCTTTTAAATCCTCATTCCAGTCTTTGCAGGCTGACTGTAACCTCTTTACCGCACCATATCCATTGCGTACCAGAATCTCTGCCAGTCTGCCGCACGCCTCTATGCCTGCCGGATCATGGTCAAGGCACAGCACAACCGTATCCAGTCTGGGATTGTCTTTCAATGCCTGCAGCATGGCATGCTCTGCCACACCGTTTAAGGTGATATAACTGTTCCCCTGCCAGTTCTCTGGATACAGGGACAGAAATGATATCAGGTCAATGGGTGCCTCAAACACATACAGTCTGTTCCCGTTTCCCCTGTATCCAAATCCGTAGGCAGCTTCCGAGCCTTCCTGATTCAGCCGGAAGCTCCTGCCGTCAGAATAGCTCCCCTTCACATGGATATGCCGGATTTTCCCCTCGCTGTCCAGTCCGGCAAACACAATGTTGTGATGCTCCGCAGATTCATATATGGTTCCTTCCTTTGCAAAGTACGAGAGGATTTCCCTGTCAATATGACGTTTCTGCAGAAGATATGCATAGACTCTCTTCATGGTCGGATTTTTCTCCGGCGGTTTCAGTTCCTTTGGCTCTTTTGGTTCTTTTCTTTCCTCTGTCTGTTCTTTGTCTACAGCCTGCCGTCCCTTCCCGGCTTTTGCCGGTTTTCTTTTTGTCTCCTGCCTTTTTCCCCGTTCAATAATCTGTCCCTGTTCTCCGTCCAGCAGATAGCTCACCGCCTCCGTGTAGGACATCCCGAAGAACTCCTGCATAAAATCAATGGCATGACTTCCGACCTGTCTGCTGTGGCGGTACCAACTGCTCCCCCGGAAAGTCACACTCCTGTGCCGTTTCCAACGCCATTCATTTCCGGAACGCTCCACTTCCTCATGCTCCCGGCGAAGGATGTCCGCAATATGTACTGCATTGGCACGCTCCTTCTGTTCCTCTGTAAAGTAAATAAAATCTCCCAATCGTACCTCCTCTCATCATTTCTACCACTCCTCCAGTGATCACTGTGTCTGTACCATGTTCTCATGGTCATCCACGGCATGTCCCTGTGCAATCTTCTTCTGCCGGATTTTTCGTGCCAGCTTTCTGTCAATCCCCTGCCTGCGTCCTCCACTCTTTCTTCCAGCCACATTCTCTTCGATGATATGTTCCAGATGCCGCATGAGCCTTGTTGCCATTAAGAACAGATCGGGGTGTGGCATATCATTCCAGTGTTCTAAAAAATACGCTGCATAAATATTTCCCTGCTCTGCGGATTTTAAAAAATAATCGTATGCCAGTTCCTTGTCCTGCTGGACATCCTTTCCGATCAGATACACTTTCCCAAGGGCATATTGTGCATACTGGTTTCCGGTGTCTGCCGCCATCTTCAGATAATGCAGTGCCAGCTCTGTGTTCTTTGGCAGTTCTTCTCCGGCAAGATAAAGTTTCCCTAACCTGTATGCTGCAAATTCATTTTTCTGTTTCGCAGCCAGTGTCAGATACTGTATGGCTGCTGGAATGTTTTTGTTGTCCTCTTCCAGATATATTTTTCCAAGCTGATACTGTGCATAGCTGTTTCCGGCATCTGCGGCACGTTTCAGGTGGAACACTGCTTTTTCCATGTCTGCCGCCACCAGTGTGCCTTCCCTGTACAAGCGTCCCAGTGCATAATCCGCAAACGGATTTTCCTGTGCGGCTGATTCTTCCAGCCACTTTACCGCTTTTGCAATCTTTGCGTAATCCGGTGCTGTCCCAGACTCCCCGCTTAACTTTTGGCTCTCCTGTCTGATATAGAGTCTGGCAAGCTGATAGGAGGCATGGGTGTTGCCATAATCAGATGCCTTTGTCAGATAATGTTCCGCTTTCGTTTCGTCTGCCTCTGTCCCGATCCCATGCAGATACATGCAGCCGATACGATACCAGAGCGTATCATCCTTTGATCTTTTCTCAAGATTCAGAAAACCTAGAAAGGCTGCACGATAACAATTTTCCGACTTTTCCTGATTTTTCTCTGTTCCGCATCCTGTCTCATAAAGTTTTCCAAGTTCATACGCCGCATAGGGATTTCCCTTGCTGTAAGACCGGAACAGCAGACTATATGCGGTTTCCTCATTCTGCTCTACTCCTTTTCCCTGCAGATAGAGCATGCCAAGGGAATAGAGCGCATACTTATGTTCTTTTGCTGCCGCCTTGGAAAACCACTCCGCTGCCTGTTCCATATTCTCGTCTGTACCAAGTCCGTACTGGTACATTTTTCCGATGCGGTATTCCAGATAGGTGTTACTTTTTTTCTGCTCTACATAATGCATTGCCGCTAATGCTTTTTGGTACCACACATCTGCCTTTTCTTTGTCTGCTTCACATCCAATGCCCTGTGCATAAATCTTTCCCATGTCGTGCATGGCATACGCATTTCCCTGCTCTGCCTCTTCCAGCATGATCTCATGGGCTGCCTCCTCATCTGGTTCTGCCTCCATCGTGCCATAGAGATATTCCCTCGCTTCTTTATACCGGTCCGTCCATCTGGCAAAATAAGAAACGGATTCCCCATGCTCTTCTTCCTGCCTGTCTGGTTCCTGCTCCTCCATCTCCGTTTGTCCAGGCATGATATCCGGCATGTCCTCCCCCTGCAATGCGGCAAGGCTTTCTGTCTGCTGTTCGGATATCTCTTCCAGCCGTTCTATTCCTGTTTCCGCTTCTTCCAGATACAGATACCCTTCTCCAAAACGGACTGCCTCACGGATGACCATATTTTTAATGCTCTTTAGCTCCTTCTGCTGTGACAGCGGTATCCTCTCTATTTCCGAATCTTTATAGTAATGCTGTATCTCCTCCCTGCTTTTTAGCCATGCCTGATAGCATTCTGCCACACGCTCTTCCTTTGCCAGTTCATCTACAATGTCATTTACGATGGCTTTCACATCTGCTTTCAAGTATCCATATACCTTTTTCCCTCCGGTATTTTTTAACCGTCTGGATAAAAGCTGCATCTGCTCTGCAATCTTGAGATTATGACAGACTCCCTCCTGCATTTGCTGCAACAAAAAAAGCAGACTTTTTTCTGCCTGCTCTTTTAACTGGTTTCTCTGTTCGGTTGCTTTCTCATAGATGCTTAGAAACTCCTGCCGGAAAATATCATGTGCGTATGCAGAACGCATGGCATCAATTCCCTTTGCCGTCAAGTATCCCTCGGACGGATCAGAAGAATAGACCACCAGATGCACATGGGGATGATGGGATTCATTGTGGAATGCCGCATACCATTTCAGGTTCCGGCTGTCTATCTTATAATTCTCACACAGCAACTGCACCCTGCTCCTCAACAGTGCCTGCCACTGGGCGGCACTGTCATAGCCTAACCGCTCGGCATCCTCCCTCCGCAGGCTGATGACATTCGTCCAGATCACACCGGGATGATTTGCCACCTCTTCTGCCACACGGGACAGCACCACTGGTTCTCCCTCATTTGAAAACAGACCGTGAGTACCTATGATTTCTACTCCCGGTCTGTTTGCCAGATAATCCATATAATTTTTCTTTTTCGCTATGATGTCAAGGTTATTTTCCAACGCCTGCGTAATAAACTCCGATGCATTTTCTCTGGTTGGTCTTTGGATATAATCGTGATACTCATGCATCCGGTTCGCATCGGGAATCTTTGCCAGAATATCTTCAATCAGACTTTTCTGCCGGTCGGTGGCTGGCAGTGAAGATGTCGTGCTGCCTACCTTCTCCACGCCCTCACGGGTGCCGATGTAATTGATGTAATTAGCAAGGTGTGCGGGCGGGGAGTTTTTGAGGTAGTTGCAGCGTAGGATAAGTTTGGGCATGGTGTCCTCCTTATTGGTCTGTCCCTAATTCCTTTTTCAGCTTTTCTGCTATTTTATTGAAATAATCTCTTTCTCCAATAAAATGCATATCGCCAACTGCCTGATATATATTCAATATTTCCAGAACACTCTTATAGTCGTTGCCTCCTCTTTTGTTTTCAACAAGTGCTTTCACAACATCATCAAATCTGCTTTTATCCTTTTTATAGGTTGCCAGAAGCATCTCCAGATCATCTATTGTCATAATATAACATCTTGGATCTTGCTCAAATATTTCCGGCAATGAGCCGACTATCATCTGTGTATTTGTCATACTCTCATACAAAAGAAAAACCTTTATTACAGGTTTCTCTCCTTTATATTCCTGCTCTGATGCCTTCAACTGCTCATATGCCTCTTTTATGTTCCTGTTATAAAATATATCAATCTGCCCAACATCCGGCACCTGCTGTTTTGCTCCCAGTCCAAGTAATCCTGATTTTAATTCAAACAAAAATACCGCTTCATCCACTTCAACATAATAATCAGCACTCTTTTTTCTTTCCTCTGGAATCTTATGCCATGAATTCTTGGGCAGATATAAACCTGCCAGTTCTTCAAAGTAATCCTCAAACATCTCTCCAAAAGCAATTATAAATTTGGTTCCCCAATGATTGTTGTGATAGTAATCCCGAATCAGCCAGTACAATCCATCTGCTATCATCATCTGTACCAAATAGAAACTGACTGCAATCGTTTCTTTCGTCTTTTGCGTAATCACAAATGGTTTGTTGTAGAAAATCTGTTTTCGCAATGATGAGTTTCTCACCTGTTCATAGGTCACAGAATAATAACTTATAACCCGCTCCAGATTTTTCTTTGTCAGGATGCTATTTTCTTTTTTTCTATATAACTCTTCCGGTGCGCTTAATGGATCTGGATGAATAGAACACAGCCACCAGATAATCCATTCTACTGCTAACAATTCCTCTGCTGTAAGTCCAAATAATTCGTTTGTAATCACATTGATATCAACTATTTTTTCCCTGTTAATATTAGGCGAACCGATCAGCATATGGTAATTGCGGTTATAGTTCTGATATATCCATGCCGGATTTGCGTATTTAAATTGTTCATATGACATTCCCATCAAATATTTGAATATACTAGGCAGTCCATTATTTCCAATATATTCACTTCCTGAATGCTTATTTTCATACCCACGATACAGGTTGACCACTCTTCCTGCTAATTGTTCTGTCATAATATCATTTCTGTAATCATTGGAATTCGTGATAGAAAGATATGCCATGTTTGGAATATCCCATGCCGATAACATGACTTTTGCCTGCTTATGTATAAAACCATGCTGAATAATGTTTAAAGGAAATGTAATATTACATACCAAATGTTCATCTAATTTTTCTACTTGATTTTTATATATTTCAATAGATTTTTCTGCAAAAAAATAGATAAAATCTCTGGTAGCATAGTTCTTAATGAACCCTTCAAAATCTTTCAACTATGTTTCCTCCTCATAAATTCACAGCTTTTAAGAGTACAGAAAAGACCACTACCGAAGTAATGGTCCTGTATTCCCTTCTGATAATTAATTTTTTTCTAACTCTCTCAACAACTCATCTGGGAGAATTACTTTTACTCTTGAATGCTTAAAATCAGCCGGATTTCGTGTAACAATATAATCTGCCATAGACTCAACTGCACATTCTTCCTGCAGACCATCTTCAAAATCTGAAAATGCATTGTTTTCCAATGCAGCTACTATCTTCTTTTCATTCAAGTCAGAAATCTGAAATATCTCACATAAATTTTTCAGAAGAAATCTTCTTTCTTCCTGACTGAAATTTTTTCTAAGAATATAAAACAAGTTTGGTATGCTATGTGCCGCAAGTATTCCTGTTATTTCCCTTGCCGCACATTTTTCCATAATTCTTTTTGCATCATCAGCATATGGTTCCCGATTGGCAAGTGCATCTATAATAATATTTGTGTCAACCAATATTACCATACTTTTCCTCCCTTGCCTCCTGTAATTCCTTGTCTGCGTCAAAATCTTCTGGTAATCTTCCGCTGAACTTCAGCACATTCTGGAGTGCTTCCATTGCCTGTTTCTTATCTGCAGGTCTGTTGGATGACATTTCCTCAAGATTCTGAAGAATATTAATCACATAAAACATTTTTTCATCTGGAATACGTTCTATCAATTCAACTGCCCGTTCCTTCATCTGTGTCATCATGTACCACTCCTTCCTTTTCTTTTATCATACTGTAAGTCTTACCGCATTTCAATAAATTATTTCTTAAAAACGATCCCCCTGCTGATATTGATATGCCTCCTCAAACCTCACTGCTCCATTGATCCGTTTCACCTCTTCTGCACACTTCGCCTGCAGCTTTCCGAGTGCCTGCTCATCCACACCATGGCTGTATGCGATCACATGGGACAGCTTGGAAGTTTCCACTGCAAGTTTATACATTGCACGAGCCATGCGGTTCTCGCTGTCCTTTACCGTTGCATGCATGACAGAGGAGATGGTTGTCAGCATATAATTTTCTATTTTTTCCGAAGTGAGATATCCGATATAAAACCGCAGTGCCTGATTGACAAATTCATTTCGTGAACGCACATCTGCCTGTGGTAACAGGGCATCTACCTGCCCCAGCAGTTCTTCTTCAACGTAAAATGCTTTTCTGACTTTTTCCATTCTCCTCCATCTCCTTACATCTGCTGGCTCATTCCTGTACTTGTTGTCCGTCAAATTAGATGCACCAGCTCCATGCAGATTAGATGCACCTGATTTAGATCTTATTTGTTATGCATCCGCAGATTGTCTGCACCAACATCTGCAAGTTATCTGATCGACATAAAAAATGATGCAGATTAAGAGATCAGGGAAAATACAATAAAAGCAGGCTGCCCTGCTTTTACTGCTAAATCTCATTATTATTGATTGCCTGCATGACGATCTCTGCAGTAATCATGTCACTTTTTCTAGAGTCTCCAATCAGAAGACAACTATTGCATAGATTGTTGATGATACGAGGTGTTCCATCAGATGCATTTAAGATGGCTTCAAGTGCTGCGTCTTCAAAGATTGCCCTGGTTGCACCTGCTCTTTGAAGCTTATCGAGGACATAAGATCTGCCTTCTTCTTTTGTAAATGCAGGAAGTTCATAATTCATGATGATCCTCTGACGGAATGGCTCATGCACACTCAGGCGAAGTGTGGCGTTAAGTGATGGAAGTCCTGACAGGAGAACAACAGCACGATCCCTGGAATCCATCTCAAAGTTAAACAACAGCTTAAAATCATTCAGAATGGCAGAACTGATATAGTTCGCTTCATCAATGATGATTACTGGAGTTTTCCTTTTCTCAACAGAGAGCCTTGTGAGCTCTTCCTGAATTACCCGGAAGTTATCTGGTTTTCGGTAGTGGGCCTGTGCACCAAGTTCTGTGGCAAGGTTCCGATAAAAATCATTGGGACTAAAAGTGGAAAAACAGGTATAGACTACTTTGTATTGTGAGTTATTTAAGGTTTGTACCCATTTCCTGATTGCGGTTGTTTTTCCGCGGCCGGGGCTGCCGGTAAGCAGTCCAAAGCCCTTTGTTTTTGCAAGATAGTCCAGCCGGAATAAAACTTCTTTGGATTCGTCTGTTGATACAAAGATTTCTTTGGAATTCTTTAGGAAAGGATTGAATTCCAAACCATAGCGGATCGTATAATCCATTAGTCGTCACCTCCATAAAGACGTGGTTTTTCACGTTTGATATCCGCGTTTTCAACTTTGTTTAAAAGGCGGATCGGGGTAAGCGTACCATCTGCTTCAACGACATAGATAGATTCCATATCAGGAGAATAACGGAGTTTGATCCTCTGTTTTGCAAAACGGTAATCCACCTCATACTCGATGTGGTCAATCGTAACTACACAGTCAATGGAAACACGACGCTCTAACTCCAGTAGGAATAACTGGTCAATCTTATCTTCTGGTAAGCGTTGGAAACAGTCCGGCTCGCTAAAGTAGCGCTCTTGTGGACTTCTTCCATTTAGGGAAGAATGAATCCTCTGGTTATACTGGGAGACATAGGTATAAAGACTGCCACGAAGCTTGTCAAGAGTGTGAAAATCTCTCATATCAAGGCCTGCCATCCACTGGTCTTTCATGGTACGGAACCAACGCTCCACCTTGGCCTTCTGGGTTGGCGTATACGGCTGGTCATAATGAACTGTAGACCCGATACGTGCGGCAAGCAGATCCATCTGTTTATTCTTATAGGAACTGCCATTATCGAAGTTGAATAACTTTGGAACACCAAACTTTGCAACTGCTGATTTCATGACAGACATGAGATTGACGAAGTTATCATTGAAAAAGACATCAATGCCAACAATGTAGCGGCTGGCGTCATCAATGAGGGCAATCACATATACCTTATGCTTTTTGCCGTCTTCTGTTTTCAGGTAAGGGCCAACACTGCTGTCACCGCACCATACCTCATTGACATGGGCACGTTCATAACGACGCATATCCTGATTGTTTGTCGTCTTTTCTTTTAAAGCAAGGTTGTTTAAGAAACGGTTTACAGTGGATTCTGACAGTTCATTACGGCTCGTGGATCCATTTGTGCACAACTGACGGAAGATAGCAGCTGCAGACATACGGGGATAGGTTGTTTTCAGATATCGGATCTGTTCCTCAAGGTCAGGGTCGATCTTTCTGGAAGTTCCCTCGTCGCTGCGGCTGGAAGGGAGCAGAGCATCAAAACCATTCTTCTGATAGTGCTGGTACCAGCGTTTGATGGATGTCGGTGCCGGATGGATGAAGGATCCGTTTGGATGGAGTGCACCACGTGCAGAGGCCGCACGAAAGTAAGCCTCCTTGGATCTGTACTCATCCGGGAGACCAACAATCAGTGGTGAGATCATGGAATACCGCATCAAAGCGATATCCTGTGCTAATTCCTGTTTCATTTGAAGTCCTCTCTTTCATTTTTGGTAGTGTCAAAAACTACCCATTTTATTGTTCTAAAATTCTTTTAAAACCTTGATTTATTGGAGGTTTGCAAATAAAAAGAGCATTGACCTCCCAAAAGAAGTATAATGAGTTCACCACAAACACCATTATCAACAAGGAGACAATGCTCATGGACATTATACTTTATTTACTTCTATTCATTCAATACCAACATAAACAAATCTGCTGGCTTTTTAATTTTATCGTTACTGTTCAGAGGTAAACTTGTAACAAAAGAACCGATGGTATAGACTAATCGTAGTCAAAACCATCGGTTTTCTTATGCAAATATTTCTGCAATCTCGCGGAACAGATTGGTCTGCTCTTTTCTGCGCATCAAAACCAGCATGCTCATGCATTTACAGAGATGGTCGATGCTTGACGGACTCCGGAATGACACAGCCTGCGCCTGTTTTCTTTTATATTTTCTCAGCAGCCGTTCGGCTTCGTTATTCGTGGCAGGTACATTCTTATTATGGAGGAAAAGAAGATGATCTTTCTTATACTTTTTCATCCTTTTGTACAGGTTGTATCCATCACGGTAGTATTTCCCAGGCGGCTCATAGTCGTATTCATCCCCAGCTATGGACAGGATTGTTTTATAACGTTCTTCAAATTCGGAGACGGTCTGCGGATCTGGCTCTTCTGATTCAGATAAACCATTCCGGTAATGGATCATTTCCTGTATCAGGGAATGCATCTGCCTGTTCCAGGTACGGTCCTTTTCGTTGTCCATGCTGTCTTTCAGATAACGCAGTACATGTGCAAGGCATTCCTGGTGGCCGGTTCCATACTTATAAAAGGTTACATCATGATCGTGGACCAGTGTCCCCTGATAGTCTTCAACGACCGTGCCCTTTATTCCATCGTGTCCCTTTTTGCCCCTGGCAAAATAGAGCACACCGCCATCCGGAACCGCACATACAAATACATACGAACTTTCCCCATTTACACGGGCATTGGTACAGTCTGTATGCATGACAGGGGAAAGCAGCATGTCGCAGAAAATCTCTTTACGCTGGGATTCTGTTTTTTGGGCAAATGACCGGCAGAGATTATTGATCATGCCTTTTGATATGTTTATTTTTCCATCTGTCAGATCAGACAAAAACCTGCGGCTTTTATCAATTGATGTACAGCAGTCATTATTCAGCAGAAACAGGAAAGCACGTAAATTTCCTCCATAGTTAACGTCATCAATGACTCCCTGTGGAAATGGTGCATGGATCCGTTCACCTGTTTTGGAATTATAGTACACATCGGCATGATACTCGGTCACATGCACTTCTACGCTGATGTCGATTTTCTGCTTTGTAATGGTTTTCGATGTTTTCTTAAAGTCAGGGTCATGGAGTACTTCTTCGGGTGCCGGAAGATAGATTTCCCTTGTCGGGGTGAGTTTCTTTCTGCAGTGCCCCCTGTGTCCTGGCTGTCCACCGGGTTTCCTTCCTGTTTTTTCGCGGCTGTTGGATATTTTTTTGCGGGCGATAGATTTTGAAGACGGGATGGATGAGTTTTCATAGTTCCGGTTAATCTGTGCCGTCAGTTTCTGTACTTTTTGTTTTTCATCATCAAGCTCTGTCTTTACTTTGTAAAGTTCCCGTCTCTGGGAAGTTACTTTTTCAAGGGCGATGTCGCGCTGTTTTTCTGCACGGATGGCCCTTTTTTCCATCATATCCGCCTTTTTTACTGCTTCGGCGACCATACGGTCGCATTCTTTTTGCAGCTGTTCAAAAATCTCAAACCATTGATTCCGAATCGTAATGGCATGGCTGTGTTCTTTTGCTACAGCTGCTTCCAGTTTTGCAATTCTGCGTTCCAGGGCACGCACCTGTGTAAGGTGCTGTTTTTCCATTCGGATATATTTTTCTCCCGATTGAAAGGCTGCAAGTTCTTCCTGTGCTGCTTTCAGCCTGTATTGAAGTACTGTAATGGTTTCAAAAGAATTCCCCATCCCCATGCCGCGTCCTTTCCTTAAATGTTTGTCAGATCATCAATGATTTTTTCTAATTCTGCATTATGTTCCTCAAGGGATTTGATCAATGAGGACTGGGTTTCGATGACCCTGTGCTGTAGTCCGTTTGTATGCTCAAGACTGCCTATAAGTTCTTCATATGCTTTGAGTTTGCTTTTATCATCTGCGTTCATTTGTGCCTCCTTAAGTATAGGATAAGTATAGCAGAAACAGGGACGAATGGGAAATCGGACGAATTACGGGACTGGCAGAATGACGGTGGATAACCGGCAGAAAAATGAAAGAAGCAGGAGTGGAAATCCGTATTCCAGCCATGTAAAAGCAGGAAAACATGCAGGTACTGTTTATAATTTCAAAAGAAAAAGCAGGATTCGGAAGTCGTTAACGAGACTTCCCATCCTGCTTGAGTTTATCCACAAATATATTTTTTTAAATTTCGTCAGTTTTTACAATGGTCTGAACAGTAACATTTTATCTGCAGATATATTCCCCTTAAGCAGTGTGTCTTCGATGATTCCCATTCTCCCAAATATCAAAAATTCAAGATTGATAAGCTCCCAAAAATAATCTATTACGAAAAATGGGATTACAAAGACTACATTCCTTACCTCGAATGGAAGTATGGCAAGAAAATCAAACCTGTCAGCCGCCGTTCTGAATGTGATATTGATGACAACTGTACCTGTCCACGTTGCAATGCTCCAAAGCCTTATCTCTACAAGAATAATGGTTCAAAAGGACAGATCCTGTGCAAAGTATGCTCCACCGCATTCTCTCCGGAAGAAAACCGTTTTTCAAAGTCCTACTCCCTCAAATGCCCACACTGCAATCACTCGCTGGCTCATAAGAAAGACCGCAAACACTTTGTTGTCCACAAATGCGTAAATACAAAATGTCCTTACTACCTCCACAATCTAAACAAGGTTGATAAAAAAGACCTTAAGGAGGACTATGGCAAGAACAAATATAAACTCCATTACATCTACCGGGAATTCCAGATAGATTTCTTTCGCATGGATTTAAACACTCTTCCCGAGAATGCTTCTTCCCTAAAATTCAGTAAACATGACCAGCATGTCATGTCACTTTGTCTTACCTACAAAGTGAATCTCGGGTTATCGCTTCGTAAAACCGCTCAGGCGTTGAAGGACATACACGGCATCAGCATCTCACACCAGCAAGTTGCCAACTATTGTAAAACCGCCTCTGTCTGCATAAAACCTTTCGTAGACAACTACGATTACAAAACTGGCAATGTATTTACTGCTGATGAGACATACATCAAAATCCGTGGTATCAAAACCTATATCTGGTTTATCATGGATGCTGCCAAACGCTCTGTTATCGGCTATCAAGTATCTGATAATCGTGGTGTTGGTCCATGCATTCTGGCAATGCGGATGGCATTCCGGCATCTAAAAGAACTGCCTAAGAACTTTAAGTTCATTGCAGATGGCTACAGTGCATATCCCCTTGCTGCCCAGCAGTTCTTCCATGAATTCGGTGATAAGTTTAAGTTTGAAATCACACAGGTAATCGGACTCACCAATGACGATGAGGTTTCTAAAGAATTCAGGCCTTACAAGCAGATGATTGAACGCTTAAACCGTACATACAAAGCTTCCTATCGTAAAACCAACGGCTTTGATAACATCGATGGAGCCAACTATGATCTCGCCCTCTGGGTTGCTTATTACAACTTCCTAAGACCACACAAACACAACAACTATAAAGTCTTAAATGAAGTCGAAATGCTGTCTCAGGCTGACACGATGCTGGGCAAATGGCAGCTTCTCATCTTCCTTGGTCAACAGACGATTCTGAACCTGCAACACGGCGAAGCCGCTAACTGTTCTTAGATTCAGAGCCAGAGGTAATTATCCCAGCCACCGCAAAGCGGCGTGCCCTTGATGGCACGAAAAAGAACTGCTACACTGCTGCAATCGACGGAAAAACTCTAACTGTTCTTGAGTTCTTCGCCGTCGGTGATTAACCTACAGCAGTTCTTTTTCGTACCGTCAAGAGTGGCGGTGGGCTACCACAACCTAAAAGATCTACAGTTTTCAAGGTTCATCTGAGCCTTTTTCTTTTGCTCAGTTTTTTCATAGGTCATTTGACACTATCTCATTTTTTCTTAAGTATAGAAGGGATCGGGAGAGGTTTCCTGTAAGGCTATGTGGGTGTAAGAAATAAGATATTTGGGGTCTGTCTTATCTGCATGAACTGGTTCATAAAAAGTGAAAAACACAGCTTTACAAGACGGGATGGGAAGGATAAATCAACCCGAAAGGAACGGATCTTCTGTATCCAGTGCATTATATAGCGTTTGGTGATGGAGGCAATAAGATTTTCATCAATAGAAGGAGTTCTGTCCATGATCTGTTTAAAATCTCCGGAATCCTCATAAGCAGATATGATAGCAGCCTGCTCCTGTAAGGATACCTGGGAATAAGGCACAAGCTGGGAAGGAAGCAGAGCATGGGTTTTACCACAGTGAGAGCATTTAACCCTGCAGATAGATAAAGTGATTTCAGAATCATTTTCCTTGAGGGAACGGGGATAGTAGCCATGAATGGTTAAACATCCTGAATGGCCACAGGTACACTGTAACTGATGGAACTGTAAGGTGTTGATAAGATTTTCGTAAGTTTTTTGATTTAACGGATTGTCAAAAGGTACTGTAATTGTTATCATAGCGTTGGTGCAGCATCTCCCTGTTTAAGGATGTAGTGGTGCATCGGATTGTTATGATAGCAGGTGTCAAACTTTGGTCGGGGAGATACCTGCTATTCTTGTAACTTTGATATGATAACACAAGAAGGTACCGGTTCAAACACTCTGCTGTAAAAAACATCAGAATATCTGAGTCAGTACCTTCATTTAATTTGACTGATATAAGAATGATTTGGAGCACCAAGGGTGCTGGATAACAATATTCCCGTATGGGCTTTCTAATTCAACAAAAATAAACTCAAAGCCTCCAGAACTCTTTCCCAAGAGAAGATAATCAGCTTTGTACGAACTTCCCAATTGGAATTCTGGGAATAAATATGCTCCATGATTCCCAATATTAATAGATAATCCCCAAATGATAGATCCTATTATATGGTAGTATTCTTTTTCTCTTATGAAATTTAATATACTTCTTTCTGTGCATTCCGTATTATCCAACAAAGAAAGAAATTCTTCATTTGCATGCTCTAATCGTTCCACATCTCGTAATTCAGCAACATCTAGATAATTATTGGGAAAAAGCGATTTGCACATTCTTGCAGCTTTAGGATATGCCATAAAATTATTGACTCTTCCGAATCCACTTACCCTCTTTTCCCAAAATTTTCGTCCTGTTATTTCTTCATATTGCTGTTCTTCCGTTTCTGTTAACCCTAAATGGTAATCCCTCTCATATAACATACATTTGTACTATCCTATTCCATTGCAAAATAATTTTTTACTTTATTCTTTTGAACCGTTGCAACAAATGCTTTTTATGCTCATCAGCTATTGTTTTATCATAAATCAACATTTTTCCATCTTTATTAGACATAATTTCTGTTTCATTATTAAAATCCCAAAAAGAATGATTCGCTTGTTTATGTAACAAAACCTTACTTTCACAAAATTCTATTGCAGACGGATGGCAATTAAAAATTGTATAATTAGCACCTCCAGGAGTTAAAAAACTTTTATATTTAATTCCATCTATTCCCGTTTTTCGCAAATGATCCGCTATTATCTGTGTCGCCCGATAAGCATTTTCACCCCTCACCGGCTGGGTAAAACGGAGCATTAACTGCGAAAAGAATACACCCATGCTCATTCCGTAAAACTCAGTATCTTTTCGCTGAAAAGTCTTTTCGGACTCAAAATCAATAATATATAATGGTTTTAGCACTTTGAACTTTGCAAGAGAAATCAAATCGCCAAACTGTGATTTTATCTCCATACAAGCTGTTTCTGGATTAGAGGCAATATATAAATAAGATGCTCCCGCAATATTATTTCTCCCTTCGCTTCCTATTCCTAAAATAGGTTCTCTTGAATTTATATCATCATACCCCATGAACTTATTATCTTGAGTTTTTCCAATCCCTTTTTTTAAATCATCATCATCCTCTGGATTAATAATTCTTGCTCGATAATATTCTGTCCCTACCTCTAAACATTTTTTAAACTGCGATATCTCTTTATTAAGTACGATATCATCAATAATAGATTGAATTCTTTGAATTTGTTCAATTAAACCTTGTTCTGTTTCTATTGCGTCTATAAATTTATTAAAATTATTTCTTGCATTTACAGACCATCCCCACGCATTCATTGATTCCTTAAAATCTTGCAAGTTATCATCCATATATTTCCCACCTATACATAAAATATTTTTTCTTAACTTTGCCAAACTATTAAACAGAAGCCTTCAAGTCATTAAACTCAAAGGCTTCTCATCTTCATTAAAAATTTTCTTATGCAAGTGCAGGTTCCTTCCCCGCAATAATCGCTTTCACTTCTTCTATATCCTTATCAGTAGCTGAGGCTATCTGCTCTGCTGTAAAACCATTCTTATACATTTTCATAATGAGTCCTGCCTCTCCAATCGCAATACCATCTTCTTTTATTCCCTGACTCAAGTTACACATAACGCTCACATCCTTCCTGAAGTTCTCCTCAATAGGAATATCGTATTCATTTCCAATTATGTTTAGTTTTTCATCTATTGTAAGTTCCTTGGATAACAATGCTCCCAGCAGACGGTGCAGTTCATACGTCTCATCATGTTCCGGCAGATTCTTTGCCAGTCCAAGCATGATGATATTCAGCAGGTCAAGATTTCCCTTCGGCTCGTCTTTCTGTGCTTCCACATTTATGATGATCTGCGACAATCCATCCAGCATTCGCACATAAAAAACGATATCAAATCTTACCAGACCTTCATTGATCTCTTCATTTTCTGTGTTGAAACCAACCAGTCTCTCACCATTTTTTTCGCTGGCTGCATTTGTGAGTCCAGGCTCTACCGGTACCGTACTGATATGTGGTGTTCCCTCGATGCAGTCGACCACATCCTTGGGATTCATGCCCTTAAACTCATCAACTGTTTTTACCAGTATATGTACCAGTATGCTCTTGAAGAAAACCGCCAAATCTTCCATAGGCTTTAAGCTTTACTCCCATTTCTAAGCAATTTTTCGTCCATGATTACATACATTTCTGATATAATATTAGCAGTTCAATTCAATATAATCTATTGCCTGTTTCCACCCATGACCAGGCGCATCATCGCCCCAATACCTGCTGGTTATCTCATCTAATTTGTCTACACACTTTTGCAACTTTTTTATATTGGCTTTGCGCTCTTCACGCGTTATGGTTTTCAAGCTTTCATTCTTTACTTTATATGCCATGCTTTGTAAAAAATTAACAATATCAAAATATTCCTCTGAATCTTCAAATCTCGTGTCTCCGGGAAAGCAGTCAATTACCTTTTCAAAAGTTGTTTTCATATCTTCTGCCCCTGCCTGGCTTAATGTCTCAGCAATATAAGGTACAAATTGCACCATTTCGCACATTATAAACCACCAGCCTTCGTATTTCCAATTGCCAATCAGATTAACAAGAATATGTAAATAAAATAACTGTGGTGTAACCAGATTCTTTATATCCAATAGTGAACCCTTCTCCCATAAACAATCTGATTTCACTGCAAGAACACTCTCATCTATATCTTTAACGTCACCATAGAACTCTTTTATCGTAATCATATAATTTTACCCTTAAAACAGAAATTTTAATAATTAATTTTTATAAAGCCTAACCTATCTCCCTCTCTCCATCTGAACAACCACCTCGACAGTTGTTTCAGTTTCCAAGGGAAGTTCTTTCACTTCCTCACCATCAACAGGCACAGGAAAATTGAATACGATCTTCTTTATCCAGCTTCCGTCTTTCCTTTTCTCCGGGAACATCTCAATTCGCTCGATAAAGGCCTTCATAAACTCCTTCTGCTCCGCTTCCGTTGCGGAATGGTAGACTTCATCAAATGCCAGCAACAAGCGATAGATATTGTCTCCGGAAATCTTCTCCTGCTGGATGCTGCGGATCTGACTTTGCAATTCGCCAATCTGAACTTCGATTTCCTCTATGGTGTCATACTGCTCATCATAGCGGCGCTGCAAGTCCAAAATCTTTCTGTCATAGTGGGCATCATTGATGTCCAAGGTATCCATCTGACGCTCCAAGCGGCTTTTCGTTCCAAAGGCTTGCTTTAGCCGCCCTTGTAGGACAGCAATCTGCCGTTCCATATCTTCTGTATCAACTGCTGTTCCGATTTTCGCCTGAATCGCTTCTACAAACCGTGGATTGTTGACCATAGCGGAGATAACCTTCGCCACAAATTTGTTGATTTCCGTCTGCTCGATATTCAGACGGAAACTGCACTCATGCCCGGTAGGTGTTACCGTATTTTTGCAGTAGTAATAATACCGTGTTTTCTTGTCCTTGCTGTGCGCCTTGGCGATATTGCCGTACATACTCTTTCCGCAGCATGGGCATTTCAAGATACCGGACAGGATGTGTGCGTGGTCTGGATTGTTAACCTTTTCCCGCTTAAAAGAATTGATCTTGCGCTTTTCCTGTGCCAGATACCAATCCTCTTCGGAAATGATAGCTTCGTGTTGTCCTTCATAAACCGGGAACTCCGACTGCTCAACCACGTGCATCTCGTTTCTTGTACCCTGTTTCTTTTCTGTTCTTCGTCTGCCGTAAGCAATCTTTCCCATATAAACAGGATTGTACAATACATTTTTCACAAAATCTCTTGAAAATCCCGGAATGGTATTATTCTGTCTTAGTTTCTTAGTATAACCATTGCGGTTCAGATATTTTGCAACTCCTGCAACACCCTCGTTTGTATGAATATAACGATCATAGATTACTCGGATAACTTCTGCTTCATCTTCGGCAATAACAAGTTCACCATTATCCAGTTTATATCCATAAGGTGCAAATCCGCCGTTCCATTTGCCCTCACGAGCCTTTTGTTCCCGTCCTGCCATTGTTTGTGTGCGGATATTCTCTCGCTCGATTTCTGCCACCGCAGACAGCACAGAGATCATCAGCTTTCCTGCATCCTTGGAGCTGTCAATGCCATCCTCCACGCAGATCAGATTGACACCGAAATCCTGCATGAGTTGCAAAGAGTTCAGAACGTCCGCTGCATTTCTGCCAAATCGGGACAGCTTAAAGACCAACACATAAGAAACATCATCTTTGCCGTCCTGGATGTCATTCAGCATCCGTTGAAACTCCTGCCGCCCTTGAATGTTCTTTCCAGAAAAGCCCTCGTCAGAATACTCCCCGGCAACGATCATATCCTCGTATGCCGCATACTTCCGCAGCTTGTCACGCTGGGCATCCAAGCTGTATCCGTCAACCTGCATCGAGGTGGACACTCTTGTATAAAGATAGCATTTAAGTTGTTTCTTTTTCAGAATCTCCACCTCCCTCATTCCTTCCTTTTACCATAAGTCCCTCGTTGCGGATATAATACTCCAAAAGCCACAGCACATAATCCGGTGCATGGCGGTTGTCCAATTCCCATTCAGTCATAGTCCGGTAAGGAATATGGACGAGCTTGCAAAAATCTTTCCGATTCAGTCCTGTGCTTTCCCGCAACTTTATAATTCTGTTTTTACAATCCATCCGTCTTTTCTCCACAAAAGCAAAAAATACACGTTGCGTAATCATTATAGCATAGCCATAGTGAATACGCAACGTGTAAATTGCAAATTTTACGCAGCCTTATCCGTCAGAAGCTGCGCTTGATTACTTTCCTCGGAATACTCCACTTCCTGCGGAGCGTCCTGTTCCAATTTATCCAAAACCTGATGTCCATATTTCTGGAGCATCTGGCTCATAACATCCACACAGCGGTCAAATGCCGCATTATATTTCGCTTCTTCATAATATTTCTTCAATAGGCGATTCCTCCATCAAAGTTCCATATCCTGTCCACGCTTCCGGGCAGGGTGTTCGTGTTCCTGTGTTTCCTTTCCTCTGATGAGGATAGAGTTGATAAAAGCCCGAACCTTTTCGGATGCGATTTCCAGTGCATCCAGAAAGGGTTGGGCTTTCTGTTTGAGTTCCATATATTTTTCGCTTACCGCTTCATACCGCTGCTTCCAGATGGAAACCGTCTTTTCTGCGGAAGCCAATTTTTCTTTCAGTCGCTTGTTGTCAGCATTGGCAATAATACCATTGACCGCATAGTGTTTGAGCGTGTCGCATTCATCCGGAGTCAGCGTGATATTGTTTCCGAATGTGGCTTTTTTGCCCATTGCTTCAATGTCCTGCACTGTCAGCGCAATGGTCTTTGCCGCCTTGGTTTCCTTTTGCAAAGATTCCAGTTTCTTTTTCTGTTTTGCTGTGGCAGCTTTGGCATCCTCCAAATTCTGTTCTGCCTGTGCCACCTGTCCGGCCACAGTTTCCAGCCGCTGCTGTTCTGCCTGCACCTTGAACTGGGTCACAGTCAGATGTTCCTCGGTACTGCCACGCTCTCCACGCTCCAGATCGGTATATCCGGCAACTCGCATGAAATGAAAAAAGTCATCCTGCAACACACTGTAGGATGACCTCAAAATCTTTTTTCCTCTTGCGTTCAACATTGGATTACCGTCCTCGTCAAGCACCGGCTTAGACTCCCATTTCTTACTGCGGCTGACCTGTGTGATGACCTCCTTAACGGTTCCCCGGAGGGCTTCATCCTTGCATCGCTTCGACCAAAGGATCTGCTTTTCCACCACCGGGATATAAACCACATGAAGATGATAGTGGTACACATCCTCGCCCAGAGCTTCGGACATTGCCCGGTTGCGCTCATCGGCGTGCATCACAGCGGAGAGGATATACTGCTCACCGCCTACAATCTCCACGGCGGCTTTGTAAGCATCAGCATAAAACTGTTTTGCAAATTCATAGCCGCCATGATTGTAGAAATAAGCAGAGTTCACATCAAATACTAACTCGCCGTATTTGACGGCATCCGGTTTCAGACCTCTGGTGGAAATTACGCCGTCCTGTTCCATCTGCTCAAACGTTTTTACATAATCGTCCGTGGGTGCTTTGAAATGAACGTTCAGAGAAGTGCGTTCCGGCACGATGTCCTGATTGCTGTAGCTGTCCTTTTCACGCTCATTGTGTTCCTGTACCTTAGCCACATCTGCCGGGGTTTCCAAGTCCTGATTTCTGGCTACGGTACGGTCTATTCCATCATTTCTTGCCATAGAATTTTTGTCCTTTCTTTGAGATTTGCAGACAGCGGAGAACTACGGAGAGGCACTTTTTCAAAGTGTAATAACCCACTATGACACTTTCATCCATACTGGCTGCAAAGTGCCGTGGGCTCTCCGAGGGCTCTCCCGAGGGGGAATGCGGTCACTGCGGTGACCTCTGCTGAACTGCCCGAAAACTGTCTGCATCGTTTTCTGTTGTTCAGCCCGGATAGCTGCTGTTTTGCGAAACACCACCCATCCCGGCGGCAGTGAAAATCAAATCTTTCACTGCAATAGAAACAGCCCAAATAAAGGAAATGAGCTGTTTCTATCACAAGCGTTTCACGCTCTTTTGCTGCGTACATACGTACCAGCCAATGGGATTTACTCGACCTGCCGCCATTCCTCCGGAATGTCCTCCGGTACGTACGTACACGGCGAATCTCCGTAAAACCCATTTATATGAGGTCGTGCAATGGCTTCCACTCCCATGAATCCCCAAACCCGCCGTCCGGCAGAGTTGGTGATATTGTTGCAATGTTCCAGATTAAATTTCTTGGCATTGGCAATCATGGCGTCGCTGAAGCTGCGGGCTTTCAGCGGTGCAAGGGAATTTTCTTCGCACCACATCCGGTAGATTTCATAGAAATCCTTGGAACTGATGGACGCATCCGCTTTACGCTGGATGTATCCCTCGGAATCCATGAAATCAAAGATATTGTTGTTGTCACGCTTGACCGCTTCCCGGTTTTCCCGGATACGCTCACTCTCCGTAAACTTAAAGTTGTTGGCAACAAGCCGCTGTAAGCCTTCAAATGCCCACAGGAAGATACCCTCGGCTTCAGCTTTCATCTTCTCCGCAAGGTCGGGATCGTCAGCTCTGTCCACTGGCTTTTCCTTGGTGGTCAGCACAAGCTGTCTGCGATAAAATCCGTCACTGCGGTCATACAAGGCTTGCAGATCACCGTTGCTGAATGCCAGCAATCGGGCGAACATCCAACCCTGATAACTCTGCTTGCCTTTGCGTTCCAAATCCATCTTGCCCTGTGCGGTGACAATGGATTTTACATAGTTGGTCTGGCGCAGAGCTTCCATCCGCATATCATCATCCACGCACAGGAGAATGTGTTCCAAATCGGCACGGGCGAAGCGGTTTTCAGAAATCTTGCCGATGCTGCCGTCTTTCATATTCGTGCCGAAGATGGTAGACAGTACCGCACCGATTTGAGATTTACCCTCGCCGCCGTTGCCTTTAATCACCATCATGCGCTGCCCCTTGTTGGAGGGAATCAGGCAATAGCCGATAAACTCCTGCAAAGTTGGAATGTCCTCGGCGTAAAGCAACCCATCCAGAAAGTTCAGCCAGATCACCGGCGCAGTAGCATCGGGATTGTAAGCAACCGGCAAACGGCTCCGCACGATAGCCGGTCTGCCCTCGGTAAATGTGCCGTTCAATAGCAGCATACCGTTGGACAAATGAATCCGATCCTGCTCCGGTGGAAAGTCCGGCACTTGCGCTTCCAGTTTCAGCACTTCCAGAATGTTGGTGATCTTCCGGGGGATATTGTTTACGGCACAGAATTTCAGCTTGTCGTAAATCTCCCCACGCAGAGGAAGATCGTCCGTCACTCGACCATCGGGCGTGAAAAAAGCTCCGTTTGCGAAGATGATCCTGCGCTCTTGCAGAAATTCTTCACAAAACAGAGCTTCGTTGATGTTCTGCCCGTCAAACCACATGGGCAAGTTCATATCAGGCGTTTTCCGGTTCTTCGCCATGGTGCGCCACCTCCTTTTTCTTTCGTGCGGTATACTCTTGCAGAAAAGCAATTTTGCCGTCCTGCATCAGCTTGTCCACCAATGCCACCCGTTCTTCCAGATCACCCACCGTCAGCACATCTGCCATATATTCGATATGGCAGTGCATCTGGCAGGCTTCCACAAAACGGTCATCCAGAGCATCTTCCGGTGTCTTGGGAGCATAGCGCACTTTCCAATCTTCCAACAGATGCAAATAATCCGTCAGCACCCGGAAGCACAGCATTTCATCCTCCCGGAACTGACGGATATAGGGACGCTTCGGCTTGACCATAGCTGCGGCAGTGGGCGGTTTCGGGTCAAGCCTGAAGTCCAAAGCCAGCTTTTGCGCTGCTTCATAACTGCTCAGATTGAACAGCCTTGCCACAAGGTCGATCACATCCCCTTTGGCTCCGCAGCCGAAGCAGAAAAAATAGTCCTCATTCAGCTTCAAGCTCGGATGCCTGTCGTTGTGGAACGGGCAGCAAGCCATGCCGTTGTGGCTCACTTTCAGCCCGTAGTGTTCGGCGGCTTGCTTGACGCTGATTGCCGCCTTGATGGTTTCATAGATTGTCATAGAAAACCCTCCGTTCATAATATTCTGGAAAGCACGAAGCACCCGCCGTGATTGGCAGGTGCTTCGCTCCTTCTATTATGGTTATGACGGATTTTTCAAAAAACAGGCTAATGACAGGACAATCCTGTTTCAAAAAACAGGACAACTTATCTGAGGACGTAGATTTCTTCACATTTACATGATATAATTAGAAAAATGAAAAAACAGGACAGGAGGGCAAGCATGAATCAAGAATTGATGACATTGGATTTCTGGCAGGATACGGTCATATATGAGAGCAAAACATTTCCTGTCGGTACGCTTGCCTGTGATGCACTGAATGTTCCTGTGAATACCATTGCAAAAATAAACGAGCAATGCGAGAAAATCAATCTGCTGCTTGGAATATTAAACGCCGGACAGGATGCTTCTGCACTCTGTCCTATTGCAAAGGAAGCTGCTCTGACGATGCTCGATATTCTCAGTCAAACACCGCCGTTCTCCTATATGAATATCTCAAAGCACAGAGAACGGATTGAAAAAGTCTTTACTGTGGACAATGCGCTGAAATATGTGGAGTTTGCCATAAAAGCCGCAACCAATTCTTTGCAATTTGAAGAAATCCAGAACTTTACCGATGCGATGATGCTCCAACGCTATACCGCAGTTTTCGGGCATCTGGCATACTCCCTTAGGGAATACCAAACGGCCATGCTTGATTTTGCAGAAAAAACAGACGGCAACGAAGCAGACCGCACCGCAGAGGGTTTTGCAAAAATGTTCGGCAGCTATTTCCCGCCGGAGTTTTCCATCACGGAAGGCAATGCCTGGATGTCTACCCTGAACAATTCCGTTCAGTATGTATCCGTCATCCGTCCCGGCGAAAAAGTTGCGAAGCTGGTCAAGCGGATGCACTATGTATCCTTTGTAGGGATGTTCCGGTCTGATCTTTTTGAGGGCTTATGTGTTGGTCATGCCCCGAAAAAATGCAAAATCTGCGGCAAGTGGTTCCTCACCACCAACGCAAGGCACACCAAATACTGCGGCGGCTATGCACCGGGGGACAAGCTGCACCGCACTTGCCGGCAGATCGGCAATCTAAAAGGCAGAGAACAGCGAGAGCTTGCAGACGATCATCCGATTATCCAGATATATGAAAAGAGGCTGAACACCATAAATCGCTATGTAAAGCGTGGTACTCTGGACGCTGACCTTGCGGAGGTCATGAAGAAACTGGCAAAAGATAAAGAACTCCGGGCAAAAAGTGATGTTGCTTATGCCAAAGGAGCTTATGAAAAAGAAATGGAACAGGCTGCTTTGCTTGCAGAAGCTAAGATACATATTTAGTGGGGGAACAATATGAAACAAATATATGTGCATGGATTAGGACAAACATCTGACAGTTGGACAAAAACAATAGATATTTTGCAAACTACTGATTACAGCTTGTGTCCGAATCTTCCTGATTTAGTTCATAGCAAAGAAGTGACCTATGATAATCTATATGCTGCATTTTCAGATTACTGCAATCAATATGATGAGCCTATTGATTTGTGCGGTTTATCGCTTGGGGGCGTATTAGCTCTGAACTATGCTATACAATATCCGAAAAAAGTTCGCTCCTTGGTGCTTATCGCCACACAATATAAAATGCCCAAGAAGCTTCTGAAATTTCAAAATCTTCTCTTTAGATTTATGCCTAAATCCATGTTTCAACAAATGGGATTTAGAAAAGCTGATTTCTTACTTCTATGCGAAACCATGATGGAGTTGGACTTTAACAACTCTCTGCACAAAATATCATGCCCTACACTATTGTTATATGGCGAGAAAGATACTGCGAATAAAAATGCTTCTATTGAATTGGCAGAATTGCTTAAGAACGTGGAATTAAAAACGATTATTGGTGCCGGACATGAAGTTAATATTGAATCACCGCAGGAATTGGCAGAAATACTTCATGCTTTTTATGAAAGAATGTCTTAAGGGATTCTTATAGAAATGAGAAGGGAGGTGCGCTATGCTGAGTGATTTTTCATGGGACATGACCGGATACATACCAAAACACGCTGTCAATCCGCACGGTGACGGCATCATTCCTTATGCGGCAGAGCGCATCTTTCAACTGGAACCGGAGCCTCCAGCGGTGGGCAATCTGAACGAATATATCCTGTCTGCCTTGCAGGAAAAGAATTTGATATATTTCTCATTCTTCCTACACCACTACGAGCCGCAGCTTAACAAGCGCATCAAAGACTTTCTCGGTGTGGATGGCGGCGATCTGTATGACACAGACCGATTTATAGATATAAAGCTCTCCTGCCGGGAGCAAATGCTCCAAAAGCTGATGGACTATGACCTTGCCAAGGGTGCAGAGTATGCTACATACATTTTCCCGTTCATCCGGGATGCTATGCTCCGTTTTCGCATGGGCGAAGAAAAATGGTCGGTGTCCTCTCTGACCAATTACAAAATGGTGCGGTCAATGGCTTGGCTGTACCACAATACCAAGGATGCGGTCAACGAATTTTCCAAGAAATACAACTGCGATCTTGCCCTTGCGGAAGAATATCTGAAAGTTGTCCGTGGAATCCGCAATCAGCAGCCTTTCTATGTCACAGACGAGGACGGCGAAGAAACAGGCGAGGATGTAGCCCTTGACGATAGCTGGAACTATACCGATATCCTCTGGAACGGCATACAGGCAGAAAAGGTGCAGCGGGCATTTGAGAAACTGAATTACCGGGAACAGACCTTGCTCGAAAAACGGTTAGCAATTTGCATGACCTGTGGGCGAGTTGGCTCATGGAAGAACCGCCCCACCTTTGAAGAACTGGCGGTTATGTTTGAGGGCAGTACAGCCAGCGGTGCAGAACGAGCCTACCGAAAAGCAGTGGACAAGTTGACGGAATTGTTGGTTGCCGAGGGCGCAATCCATGCAGTCCGGCTAAAACAGAAATCCAAGATCAAGCGAAAAAAGAAAATCGCCGCCGCAATCTACGAATATCAGGCAGACTGCGACGGCGAATGGGGCGAGATTTCATTTGATTTTGAGAATGGTACGGCAGAGATCATTCGCCTTGCCGATTGGGATACGATAAAAACCAACCGCTTTGCGAACAAGGCCGTAGCCTATCTTCTGAACTGTGAGAACGAAAAATTGCCCAAGGAAACGATGGTGGCATTTGAATAACGAAGGAGTGAGATACATGGAACAATTATTGATTATTGAAGATGATATCGGTTTGAATCAAGGCTTATGCAAAGCGCTGAAAGCAGATGACCGTCAGATTATATCCTGCCATGATCTAAAAGTGGCAAGAGAACAATTGCTTTGCAGGAGTGTATCCCTGATCCTGCTGGATATCAATCTGCCGGATGGCAGCGGGCTCGAGCTGCTCCGGGAGGTCAAGGAAAACACACCCTATATTCCTGTTATTCTGCTGACTGCCAATGACACCGATCTGGACATCGTAGACGGACTGGAGAGGGGCGCTGATGATTACATTACCAAGCCCTTTTCTCTTTCGGTTTTGCGGGCAAGGGTGAATACCCAACTGCGAAAGCAAGCGTCAAACCATAAAAATGCGCCGTTCCATATGGATCTATTTCACTTTGACTTTGAGGCTATGACCTTTTATGTGGGAGATTCAAAAGTGGAATTGAGCAAAACAGAACAAAAATTACTGCGTCTGCTTGTTGAAAACCGAGGCCGAACCATGACCCGTGGAGACCTTGTAGACCGGATCTGGACAGATGGCTCAGAATATGTGGATGAAAATGCTTTGTCTGTTACGATCAAGCGACTGAGGGATAAGCTTGGCGCACAGAAATATATTAAAACCGTCTATGGAATCGGTTATAGCTGGGTGACAAAAGATGAATAAAACCGGCATTGTGATCATACTGCTATGTTTTCTGGCGGCGATAGCTGCTGTATTATGGGAGCGGAGGAAGATCAGAAAAACGATGGAAGAAATCGAAAGGATGCTGGACGCTGCCATGACCGGCTCCTTTTCTGAAACCAATTTTGATGAAAGCCAGCTGTCTGCATTGGAAACAAAGTTTGCACACTATCTTTCTGCCGCAGAAGCATCTTCTCGAAATGTAGCGCAGGAAAAAGACAAAATCAAAACCTTGATTGCGGACATTTCCCACCAGACGAAAACGCCGATTGCAAACCTGCTGTTATACAGCGAGCTTCTGATGGAGGAAACTCTGCCTGCATCGGCGAAGGCAAATGTGGAGGCGCTGTACAAACAATCGGAAAAGCTGCGATTTCTGATCGATTCTCTCGTAAAGCTTTCCAGACTGGAAAACGGGATCATTTCACTCTCCCCTCAGCAAGCAGCGCTGCAGCCGCTGCTTGAAAGTGTGGTAGAACAATATACTGCCAAGGCTTCTGAAAAAGGATTGTCTTTGCAAATGCAGGATACCGATGCTTTTGCTGTATTCGACTTCAAATGGACAGCGGAAGCGCTGGCTAATATCGTAGACAATGCCATCAAATATACAGAGCATGGCACAATCAGGATTTCTGCCGTAAGTTACGAAATGTTTGCAAGGATCGATATATCGGATACCGGTTCAGGCATCCCGGAAAATGAGCAAGCGAAGATATTTGCTCGCTTTTACCGCTCAAATAGTGTGCAGAAACAAGAAGGGGTCGGCATCGGCTTATACCTTGCCCGACAGATCATATCCGGCGAGGGCGGTTATATCAAGATTGCTTCCGTTCCGGGAAAAGGAAGTACGTTTTCCATATTTCTGCCGAAATAACAACAATTCTATCAAAACTGTTAGATTTCATTTTCCGCCGGAAAGAATGTGGAAAGATTCCTATGCGATAATCTGTATGTATCAAAGGATCATTTCCTTTCATACATACAGATTTTTTCATGGAGGTACTCATTTATGGAAGTTTTACAGGCAAAAAACCTGAAAAAGATTTATGGCTCCGGCAATAACGCAGTTCATGCGTTGGATGGAGTTGATTTAAGTGTAAAGAAGGGCGAATTTGTTGCAATTGTCGGCACATCCGGCTCCGGCAAATCCACGCTGCTGCACATGCTGGGCGGGCTGGATCGCCCTACAAGCGGCACGGTTATGGTGGACGGACAGGATATTTTCTCCCTGAAGGAGGAAGCGCTGACCATCTTCCGCCGCAGGAAAATCGGCTTTGTGTTCCAAGCATATAATCTTGTTCCGGTGCTGAATGTGTATGAAAATATTGTTCTACCCATTGAGCTGGACGGTGGCAAGGTCAATAAGGATTTCGTACAGCAGATTGTACAGACACTTGGGCTGGATGATCGTCTGGATGCGCTGCCCAATCAGCTCTCCGGCGGTCAACAGCAGCGAGTAGCCATTGCCCGTGCGCTGGCGGCAGCACCCGCTATCATTCTGGCAGATGAACCCACCGGCAATCTGGATTCCAAAACCAGCCAGGATGTATTGAGCCTTTTGAAAGTCACCAGTCAAAAGTTCGCCCAGACAATCGTAATGATCACTCACAACGAAGAAATTGCGCAGATGGCAGACCGCATTATCCGTATCGAAGATGGTCGGATCGTCTCCCAGAGCTAACGGGAGGTGGTTACGATGAATGTCAAAAACAGAAAATGTATTCGGAAGCTCAGCTTAAAATCTCTTTATGCGAACCGCCGTCGCAATCTGATCGCTATTTTTGCCATTGCGCTGACAACGCTGCTATTTACGTCCATGTTCACCATTGTCTTGTCGTTGAACGCTAGTTATGAAACCTACCAGTTTCGGCAGGTAGGCGGCTATGCGCATGGCACCTTTAAGGATGTTTCCCCCGAGCAGGCGGAACGTATCGCTGCCCACCCAAAGGTGAAGGCTGCGGGGGTACGGAAGGTAATCGGTATCACTGCGGAGGGGGTCTTTGCCAAAATACCGGCAGAGATCAGCTACATGGATGCCAACTGCACTAAATGGAGCTATGCAACCCCTACTACCGGACGGATGCCCGAAAGCGGCAAAGAGGTAGCCATGGATACGGCAGCGTTGCAGCTGCTTGGCGTAACGCCGGAGCTGGGCGCCGAGGTCACGGTTTCCTATTCCATTACGGACAAGGATCAAACCGCCTTTACTGTAACAGATACCTTTACGCTGGTGGGCTATTGGGACTATGATGAACTAATGCCTGTTCATTACATCAACATCAGCCGTGATTACGCAGATGACATCGAAGCGCAGGCATTGAAAACAGGTTTACAGCCTTTCCGCACCGATTTGAATGTCATGCTGGCCTCCGGCACAAACATTCAAGGGCAGATGGAGCAGGTGGATACCGATCTTGGCTACACATGGGACAGCTATACCGATCCCAACAGCGTCCGGATCGGCGTCAACTGGGGATATACCTCATCCCAGCTGGAGTCGCAGCTTGATCCGGAACTTGTGATCGCCATAGCGGCTTTTTTGCTGCTGGTGATTTTCACGGGGTATCTTATCATCTATAACATTTTCCAGATCTCTGTTGTAGGGGATATCCGGTTTTACGGACTTCTGAAAACCATTGGCACAACGCCCCGGCAGCTCAAACGTATCATTCGCCAGCAGGCACTTCTGCTTTGTCTGATCGGCATTCCGGCAGGGCTGCTGCTGGGCTACGGCATCGGCGCTGTTCTGGTGCCTGTTGTCTTGCGCTCCACCCAGTTGGATGCAGGCATCACCACCATCAGCACATCGCCTGTGATCTTCCTTGGTTCTATGCTATTCGCCTTGCTGACAGTGCTCTTGTCCTGTTCCAAGCCCGGAAAAATGGCAGCTAAGGTCTCTCCGGTGGAGGCTACCAAATATACGGATGCAATGCAGACCAAGAAAAAACGGCGCAGCACCCGGGGAGCGAAGCTCCATCAGATGGCCTTTGCCAATTTGGGACGAAACAAGAAAAAGACGGTACTGGTGGTGGTGTCTCTGGCACTGTCGGTGACACTGTTCAATGCGCTGTGTACCTTTGTGGGCGGCTTCAGCATGGAGAAGTATGTATCCGCCAAGACCTGCGCCGATTTTATCGTCAGCACGCCCGACTATTTCCGTTACAACTCAGCAGATGAATTCATCACGCCAGAACAGATCGGAGAGATCGCAGCAAACACAAAGTCCAGTCTTTCCGGCACGGGATATGCTGTGCGAAAACCCGTATATCTTTGGATGACGGAGGATGCTCTGCGGCAGGACTATGCAAGGTACGAAAGTGCTGAGCAGTTGGACAGCCATATGAGCCGCATGGAGCACCGGGGCGATATGGTGATGGGAGATACCAGAATCGAGGCTCTGGATAACAGCCTGTTTGACAAGCTGCAAGTGTTCGACGGAGATATTTCTCCTATGCTGGAGCCAAACAATAACGCTATTGCCATTGCGGTTTCCTTAGATGACTACGGTAATCTGCCCAATCCTGAATACTACCCCAAGGTGGGAGACACGATCACCGCCACCTATGCGGACGATGTGAAATATATCGACAGCCGCACCGGGGAACTCCGCACCGAAGATACACCGGAGGAGTACTTTCAGGAAAAACTGTATGGAGCTAGAGATGTAGAGTACACGGTCTGCGCCTTGGTAGAGCTTCCGTATTCCATGAGTTATCGTTATGGTGGTATTGGATATGAGACAGTTTTGTCTGTGGATACCGCACAGAGGGACAGCGGCGGTGCGGCCATTCCGATGCTCTACCTGTTCGACACAGCAGACGACGCAGACGAGGCCGAAGCAGAGCAATATCTATCGAAGCTCACTGCCGGTGAGTTTTCACCCTTGATGTATGAAAGCAAGGCCACGGCTCGCTCTGAGTTTGCTCAGTTCCGGCAGATGTTCCTTCTGGTAGGTGGTATCCTCTGTGCTATCATCGGGCTGGTGGGACTCTTAAATTTCTTCAACGCCATGATGACCAGTATTCTTTCCCGCCGCCGTGAATTTGCTGTGCTTCAGGCTGTAGGAATGACGAACCGGCAGCTCAAAACCATGCTGATCTACGAGGGATTGTTTTACGCAATGTCCTCCGTATCGGCGGCCTTTATTCTGTCGCTGGCGGTGGGACCTCTTGCAGGAAAAATGCTGGGCAGTATGTTCTGGTTCTTTGAGTATCGATTCACCATTCTGCCTGTCCTGCTGACAATTCCGGTATTTCTTCTGCTGGGGTGGCTGATTCCTTGCATGATGTATGACAATGCAGCGAAATGCAGTGTTGTAGAGCAATTAAGGGATGCTCAATAACTGTTAAGCAAAAAACGGCCCTCTGCCAAGGAAAAGGCAGAGGGCTGAGTTTTAATCTAAGGGTTTACATTCAGTTACAGTTTTTAGATAAATTTCGGGATCACCGTTCAAGATCAAGTCTGCATATCCAACCGGATCATTGTAGATTAGATAATCCAGTTCTGACCGTTGATACATATTGTCAGCAACCTCATTCTCCACGGCGATGGTATCAATGGCAATCATGCTGCCATCTAAAAATTTCAGTTCCACACAAGCGGTATCCATGTTAAACTCACAAGAAATCAATCTATCCATAAGAAACCTCCATTTTGCGGGATGTTAGATCATCCCAAAATATTTGAATGCTTCTCGGATTGCTTTCTCTTTTTCCTGCGGACACTGGGGCTGTCTGGAATCCTCGGACTTCGGCAGATTATAGTTCTTACCAACCCCAATCCCACATTTTCGTTTAATCTGTGAGATATAGAGGTTGGACACCTTTAACCCGGTATGCTCCAACACATACTCCTTGATCTGCGGATAGGTTGCCCCATCCTGAAATTCGGACATATCCATATCTTCCAAAGAGAACTCAACCCGAATCTTTTTCGAGTCGACCTCACCCTTGGAAAGCAAGACAACCGTCTCAACATGTTTTGTCCACGGAAAAAGATCCACCGGCTGACACTCCTTTGCCTGATACCCATGTTTCGTCAGATACTTTAAATCCCTTGCAAGTGTCTCCGGGTTACATGAAATATACACTACGCGCTTCGGAGCAAGCCGGATGACCGAAGATAAAAACGCCTCGTCACTTCCTGCTCTTGGCGGGTCCATGAATACGACATCCACATTGCCATCCGGTGTTGCCTTTTTTCCCGATTTTGTGGCATCCGGCACCTGATTTTTTTTCTGATCGGCACGGTATTCCGCCATCTCCACCATAAACTGTCCTGCATCGGCATTGTAAAACTGGACATTTTTGATGTCATTGCGTTTTGCGTTGGTTACGGCATCCCTAACTGCATCACGGTTTAACTCCACACTGATGACCTCTTTTGCCTTCGACGCTGCGATAAGACCGATCGTTCCGATGCCACAGTAAGCATCCACAATCCTCTCTTTTCCTGTCAGTCCGGCATACTCGATCGCCTTCGTATAAAGGATTTCAGTCTGTACCGGATTCACCTGATAAAATGATTTGGGGGAAATGCGGAAAGTACAACCACAGAGTGTGTCCTCAATATAGCCTTTTCCGTAAATAACTGTCTCTTTTTCTCCTAAAACCATACTGGTCTTTTTGTCATTGACATTAAGAACGACCGTTGTGATCTCCGGGTGAAGTTTACGCAGTGCCTTGACAAAGTTATTTTTTGACGGAAGGATCGGGGAGCCAAGCACTAATACTACCATCACTTCTCCGCTATGAAAACCGCGACGCACCAGTACATGACGCAGCAGACCATATCCGGTATCCTCATCATAAGTCTTGATTTTAAAGGAACGTAAAAGTCCCCGGATATCGTGGATGATCGCATCTGCCGTCTCATCTTCGATCTGGCAGGAATCAATGTTTACAACATCATGTGTCCCTGCCTTGTATACGCCTGAAATGACAGATCCGCCTTTTGCAATGTCAAATACCGCATGCACTTTGTTGCGGTAATGATAGGGATGTTCCATCCCGATGATCGGCAGTACTTTGCAGAATTCTCCGACATTTTTTCTAACATATTCCTGCTTTTCTTTGAGCTGTTTTTCGTAGGAAAGTCCCTGGTAATCGCAGCCACCGCATTTTTTTGCATACTGGCACATGTCTGCATTCTGCTTCTTCGTGATCATTTTTTCCGACGTGTTTTTTCCTGATACTTTTTTCTCTTTTACCGATTTTCCATGATCCGTTTTTTCTGTAAATGCTTTAGTCACTGCATACTTCTTTTCCATTTTTCCGATGGTTCGCTTTTCTGCTTCCTGCTTCACTGTTTTATCAACCGCATATTTTTTCTTTCCCATTTTTCCGGCGGTTCGTTTTTCTGCCTCCTGCTTCATTGTTTTATCAACTGCATACTTTTTCTTGCCTGCAGCTTTATTTTTCGCTATGTCTTTATTTTTAACTTTACTTTTGTTCCTCATTGCACTTTTATTTTTCATTGCATTTTTATCTGCCATTTCAATCCTCCATTCTTTTCAATAAAAACAACACTTTCATTGACACCTCATGTTTACGCACAAGCACAAATCCTGCGCACAATCCTCAATCTCTCATCGTGCTCTGTTCCTCGCTCTGCACCAAGACACAGTATTCCTGCTTTTCACTTGTCCCTCAAACCTTTCCGCCTCACGACTCTTCCACACACTGACTCGCAATGTTCAGATAGGACTCTCCCCAGTTACACATGGCATTTAGGATCGGTGACAGGCTCTCTCCAAACTCCGTCAGGTTGTACTCTGTTTTGGGCGGGACAACCGGATAGACGGTTCTTTTGATAAGTCCATCTTTTTCCAGTTCCCGAAGTTGCTGTGCGAGCATTTTATCGGTGGCTTTCGGTATCTTTTTATGAAGTTCACTGTAGCGGAGCGTTTTTCCCATCAGATGAAACAAAATGACCGACTTGTATTTGCCGCCGATCAGGGAGATCGTCGCCTCCACCGGACAGTTAAATTCCTTATTCATAGATCTATTTCTCCTTACTTACTTTTTCGGAAGTATATATCAAAAAAGTGCATACTTGCTTATATTCTGCATTTCCATATAATTATAGACATGAACGTTCAGAAACACAAGATAGAATCCGAAATAAACAGGATTATCCCAGCGAAACCGCATGAAATTCAATTATGTGCAAAAATCAGCTCAAGCATGGAGGATTAGCGTGAAAAATAAGATTTTTCACACGCAAGATCCGTGCTTACACACAAACTCAAGATGCGCAAAAAACAGCTCAAGAATGGAGATTATCATGGAATTATTAGAGATTGCAAAAAAGAGACATTCTGTACGAAAGTACACAGGAAAAGAAATTGAACAGGAAAAACTGGATAAAATCTTAGAGGCTGCCCACGTAGCACCGACCGCCGCGAACATGCAGCCGGTACGCCTTATAGTCGTAAAAAGCAAAGAAGGACTGGAAAAAGTCGGAAAGGCAGCAAATATTTATCAGGCACCGGCTGCCATTGTCGTCTGTGCCAATAAGACAAAAGCCTGGAAGCGTCCGTTTGACGGCAAGATCACAACCGACATCGATGCCTCGATCCTGACCGACCATATGATGCTTGAGGCAACCGAGCTTGGTCTTGGCAGTGTCTGGATTTGCTACTTTAACCCGGACATATTAAAAGAAGAACTGAACCTTCCGGAAAACTTAGAACCGGTCAATATCTTAGCTCTCGGATACAGTGATGAACTGGATGCATCCGCAGAGCGTCATAAAGATATGCGCATTGGCATGGATGAGCTGGTTTCCTACCTTTAAAACAAATAGCATGCACCACAAACAAACCTGTGATTTTAAGTAATCACAAAATTGCCAGGATCATGCATCAGCATCCGAATGTCAGATTTTAATCTGACTTCCGGGGTGGTACATTGCCCTGGCAATTTCTTTATCACTTTTCTATTCAGGTGCTTACCACTCAGACTTACCACTTTTCTTACCACTATGAATCACGATTTTGTGATATTTTGCGATACTTTACGAGGTTTTCTCTGTCAACGTCAAATGCCTTCCATCACTTATCAATCAAGCATTTCCACCACTTCCCAGTCCTTACTTCTCATGACGAACGCCTAGCGTTCGTCTACAACCTGAAAGATATAGAACTTCAAATAATAACTCTCCGGCACATTTGCAGAATTTGCCCAGAGAATCGGATGATCCGGCGCCTGTGTTCTGAATTCCACCTGGCGGAGTCTCTTGTGTGCTGCCTTTGCCGCCTCTTTGACTGTCTTTGCCAAAAGTTCCTGTGTCATGAAATGGGAGCAGGAACAGGTTGCAAAATAGCCGCCGTCTTTTACCAGTTTTAAGCCTTTCATGTTGATCTCACGGTAACCTTTGATCGCGTTTTTCGTTGCCTGGCGCGACTTGGTAAATGCCGGCGGATCTAAGATAACAACATCATATTGTTCGCCGCTCTGCGCCAGTTTCGGCAGTTCATCGAGCACGTTTGCACAGCGGAAATGAACGGTATCCTCCAGTCCGTTTCTGCGCGCATTTTCGTTTGCCTGCTGCACGGCATACTCGGAAATGTCAAGACCTGTGACATCCGCTGCCCCTGCAATTCCGGCGTTTAAGGCGAATGTTCCCATATGGGTAAAGCAGTCTAACACCTTTTTCCCTTTACAGATCCGCTGCATCGCAAGACGATTATACTTCTGGTCTAAGAAAAATCCGGTTTTCTGTCCGTTTACGACATCGACAAGATAACGGACTCCGTTTTCCTTGATCTCAACATTGGTGTCAAATTCTTCCCCGATAAATCCTTTTACCTTTGGAAGTCCTTCTTTGGTGCGCTCATTAGCGTCGCTTCTCTCGTAGACGCCGCGCACTTTGATGCCGTCTTTTGCAAGTTCTTCCTTTAATAAAGAAACGATCGTCTCCTTAAACTGCTCCATGCCAAGTGCTAAACATTCCACCACGAGCACATCCTCATATTTGTCAACGACAAGCCCCGGCAAAAAGTCTGCTTCCCCGAAGATCACACGGCAGGATGATGTATCGACCGTCGTTTTGCGGTATTCCCAGGCATTTTTCACGCGCATCTGTAAAAATGTGCGGTCGATCTCCTGGTCCACATGTCTTGTCAGCATACGGATGCGGATTTTTGAATTGGTATTGATAAATCCTTTGCCCATCGGATAGCCGTCAAAATCATGCACGACCACGATCTCTCCGTTTTCAAAACTTCCCATGACCGTATCGATCTCATTATCAAAAATCCAGGCACCGCCTGCTTTGATCGTTCTTCCCTCGCCCTTTTTTAATGTCACAACTGCACTCATTTTTCATCCACCTTTCTCACGCTTTTTCTTTTCCGTAATTTACAATATAAATTCCCACGCAGACCAGCACCAATGCCACAACGCACAGCAAAGCAGCGCACCGATCCACACCACAATGGTTTTCTGCATCCATTGTTCATTTAATTTCATTTGTTTTCCTCATTTCCTGATTTTTGCATTTACCCATTGTAGCACATTCCATACTGCCTATAAAATATTTTTTGAGCAAAAACTGTTTCTTGTAACTGCCTGTCATGTCCGATATAATAAATACAAAAATATATTGACAGATCCAGTCTTAAAAATATACACAACAGGGGGATTTTCCATGGCTACGCTAAGTTTATGCATGATCGTTAAAAATGAGGAGGCGGTTCTCGCGCGATGTCTCGACTCGATTGCAGATCTGATGGATGAGATCATTATCGTGGATACCGGTTCTACGGATCACACAAAGGAGATCGCTGCAAAATACACCAGTCAGATCTATGATTTTAAATGGACAAGCGATTTTTCCGCGGCGAGAAATTTTTCTTTTTCCAAGGCAAACATGGATTACATCTATACCGCCGATGCAGACGAGGTTTTAGATGAATTTAACCATGAGCGTTTTCTGCGGCTCAAAAATGCACTGCTGCCGGAAATTGAGATCGTTCAGATGAAATATGTGACAGATGCCGATTTCGACACCGTTTTAAATGCAAAAAAAGAATACCGTCCGAAGCTGTTCAAACGTCTGCGCACCTTTACCTGGGTCGATCCGGTGCACGAGACAGTCCGCCTGACTCCTGTAATCTTCGACAGCGACGTTGAGATTTTACATAAACCGCAGAATTTTCACAGCAAACGTGACTTTTCCATCTTTATCAAAAACTTCCAGAGCGGCCACGAACTCTCTCCGAAGATCCGCACGATGTATGCCAAAGAGCTGTTAAAGACCGGTGACACAAAAGACTTTCAGGATGCGAAACCAATTTTCCAGTATATCTTAGAACATGACCTCTCCGATGATGCCATGAAAGAAGCCTCCTGCGTACTCGCGCATGTGTACCGCTTAGAGGACAACAAAAATGAATTTTTCAAGCTGACGATGAAGGATATGCTGACCACTCCATGTTCCGAGATCTGCTATGAGCTTGGTACCTATTTTCTCGCGCAGAAAGATTTAAATGAAGCAGTCATCTGGTTCTACAATGCTGCCTATGAAACGGAGAGCATCTTAGATGTCCACACCAGCGGCGATCTCCCTCTGTACGGGTTAGTTGAATGTTATGAACTGCTCCTCGCCGAAGCCAAATCGAATATTCCTTCCGATACCATGCTGGTCTCAAGCTATGAGGAAGCGCTGGAAAAATACCGCCGTGAGTCGCAGAGCTGGACGATGCCGGCAGAGAATTAATTGAGTTACTGTTCACTCGCAAGCTTGACACTTGCTGTCAAGCTGTGCGCCAAAGACTATATCATGCCAGATTACAGCCCCATGCATCGAAGATGCATTTAAAATGGGCTGTAATCGTTACTGCTCACACAGTATGTGTGAACAGTAACTTAATTGACTTGTCAAACTCTCCATAAAGTGTTAGGATAAGACTATGGTAAATTTTTAACAATCTTTTTATATCATGATTTTTTACAATTATGAGGAGGTATTTGTGATGGATTATTCACAGGAATACAAACAGAAACTTGTATCTGCCGACGAGGCGGTAAAATTGATCAAATCCGGTGACTGGGTTGATTTCGGCTGGTGTACAAACACCGTAGATGCCCTTGATCAGGCGCTGGCAAAACGTACCGATGAGCTGACAAACGTGAACCTGCGCGGTGGTATCCTTTTAAAACCGTTAGCTACTTTCGCACGCGAAGATGCCGGTGAGCACTTTACATGGAACTCATGGCATATGTCCGGTATCGAACGTAAAATGATCAGCCGCGGATGCGCTTTCTATTCACCGATCCGTTACTCCGAACTGCCACGTTATTACCGCGAGCTTGACTGCCCGGATGATGTAGCAATGTTCCAGGTAGCCCCGATGGATTCCCACGGATATTTCAATTTCGGACCAAGTGCCTCCCATCTCGGCGCAATGTGTGAGACTGCAAAACACATTATCGTAGAGGTAAATGAAAATATGCCGCGCTGCCTTGGCGGAACAGAATGTGGAGTTCACATTTCCGATGTTACCTATATCGTAGAGGGTTCGAATCCTCCGATCGGTGAGCTCGGTGCCGGCGGTCCTGCAACAGACATCGACAAGACGGTTGCAAAGCTGATCGTAGATGAGATCCCGAACGGTGCATGCTTACAGCTTGGTATCGGCGGTATGCCAAACGCTGTCGGTTCCCTGATTGCAGAGTCTGACTTAAAAGACCTCGGTGTCCACACAGAGATGTATGTAGATGCATTTGTTGACATCGCAAAAGCAGGAAAGATCACCGGTGCAAAGAAAAATATCGACCGTTACCGTCAGACCTACGCTTTCGGTGCAGGTACCAAAAAAATGTACGATTACTTAGACGACAACCCAGAGTTGATGAGTGCTCCGGTTGATTACACCAACGATATCCGTTCGATCTCTGCACTCGATAACTTTATTTCCATCAACAACGCCGTTGATATCGACCTCTATGGTCAGGTCAATGCAGAGTCAGCAGGTATCAAGCAGATCAGTGGTGCCGGCGGACAGTTAGACTTCGTTTTAGGTGCTTACCTGTCAAAAGGCGGCAAGAGCTTTATCTGTCTGTCCTCTACCTTTAAGACCAAAGACGGACAGGTGCAGTCAAGAATCCGCCCGACATTGGCAAACGGTTCCATCGTAACCGATACCCGTGCCAACACACACTATGTTGTAACTGAGTACGGTAAAGTCAATGTCAAAGGACTTTCCGCATGGCAGAAAGCAGAGGCATTAATCTCCATCGCTCACCCGGATTTCCGTGACGAGCTGATCAAAGAGGCTGAAAAGATGCACATCTGGAGACGCAGCAACAAATACTAATTGCACATAATCTATGCATGCATAAATTATGCATAAAGAAAAGGCAGAACCGCTTCATCCCCGGCTCTGCCTTTTCTTATATTTTATACTCATTTTTTCACACAGTCCAGCTTTTTGCTATCTTTCCATCTCTGGCATTCCCTATACTGTTGCTTTCTATTTTTCACACCGGCATTTCACCCATTCTGTTATCTTTCCAGTTCTGACATTCTCACACCGTTACACTCTGTTTTTTCAGGAAATTCCACCCCAGCACTGCCATAATGACTGCAGCTATGACTCCAACGACAACCAGATACTGCACGATATTTCCGAATCCGATCTGCATGCCAAACTGATGCATCTTTGCTGCCAGTGCTTCATTTTCAATTAATTTCGCCGGCACAAGTGTGACAAACATCCAGATCGCCCAGATTGCCCAGAATGCTTTCATTCCAAACCGCAGGGTCACAGCCCCTAAAAACAGTTCAACGATCGTCATTCCCACAATCACTGCCAGAAGATATTTCCACTGAAAATACTGTGTGAGGTCAAGTATCACTTCGCACTGCGGATAGATCACGCGCATCAGGGCGGATTCTATCTTCCCAAGCACGAACAGTAACAGTTCTAATCCTGCCAGTTCTGCCATATTAAACAATGCATAACTTCCCACATATGCTCTTCTTGTCGCTCCCATGGAAATTGCTATATTAAATTCCCCGACAAAAGAAAATATGATACCAAAGAAATGCATAAATACCAGTGCTGCCATCGCGATCAACATTCCAAGAGTGACACACTCATTTTCTTCCATGGTATTTGCCCGGATGATCATCATAACAATGATTCCAAATACATAGCTGCCAAATGCAACTGCAAGGAACTGCAGCACTTCCATTTTTCTTGTCTTACACTGTATCAAAAAATTACCTGTCATTCCCACGCTACCCCTTTCATACGGTTTTCATTTTGTGTATAAAATACTCCCGTTGCTCTGTCGTCCCAGTCTTCTACACAAAATACTCTGTTTTATACCCGGACTTCATACTTCGATACAACGCGAAGCATCATGACCAGACTGACCGCATACAGCGCAGCTGCTACAACTGCACCGATCAAAAGTCCCATCGAAATGACACTGCCGGACTGTCCCTGAAACCATGCAGTCAGCGTATCCGCCAGATCGCTGCCCATAATAAAACCTGCACCAATACCCATCACAACTGCAACTGTCACAATGATGCCGACTGCTATTCCCTTTTTTCCATAACGCATCTGCAGAACAGCGCAGATCTGACCGAATGCAATACACAAAACAAATGCTTCCGCGATCAGTATATTCTTAAATCCATCCATTCTGCCTGCGGACATATATCCCGTAAAAAGGATAAACAGATATGCAGTCACCGCATAGCCCGCATATAACAGCTGCGCACCCCATGCAGCTTCCTTTCTGCCTGATCCAAATGAAAGCACCATCGGAATATAGGCTCCTCCATAACTGATCGGTCCAATATAGTTAAACATGATGCCGATCAGGACCGCAAAGAAATTAGCGCTCTGCCAGAATCCACTGTCAGCACTCTCACCCATACTGAAAAACAAACCGTACAGCAAAACAAATCCAATCAGGATGGCTGTCATCTGTATTCCATATTTTCCCCAGAAAAGCAGGTTCCTTTTTATTATCATTTTAGACTGTTCCATTTTCCATTCCTCCCGCTATTTCCTAGTCATCTAATCCGCACAGTGAAACAAATAATTTTTCCAGGCTGATCGGCTGGATCGTCACATCATAGCCCTTTGGCAGCTCCTGGCCTTCTTTTAAAAGGATCGTCACGCTCTTGCTGCGTCCCATTTTTTCCTCGTGGTGTTTCTCATAACCTTCCGCTGCCTGATCTACCACTTCCGCAAGTCCGCTGACATGATAACTTCTCTCTAGCAGATCCTGTGTATTTTCTTTCAGTAAAAGGCTGCCATCCTTGATCATGATGACCTCCTCCATCAGATCCGCTGCCTCCTCGATAATGTGTGTGGAGATCACAAAGGTACGGCCTGTTTCGGTGTATTCTTCCATCAGTTTATGGTAAAAGTACTCGCGCATCACGACATCTAACCCCGCTACCGGCTCATCTAAAAAAGTAAAATCCGCTTTGCTGGCAAGCGCCACAATGATCGTTACCATGGAAAGCATACCCTTCGACATTTTGTTGATACGCTGTTTCGTATTCAGCTCAAATTTTTCAATCAGCTCATCTGCCATTTTCTGATCCCAGTTCGGATAATAGTAAGATGCATTTTTTAAATACTCTTTTACTTTTAATGAACTGACACCACTTCCATACAGGTTGGTTGAAAGTTCTCTGGAAAAACAGATATGATCTAATGCTTTTCTGTTTTCCCATATCTTTTCGCCGTTCCAGGTCACATTTCCCTCCGTCGCCGGATTCTGTGCGGATAAAATCGATAATAATGTTGTTTTTCCAGCACCGTTTCTTCCGATCAGACCATAGATCTTTCCTTTTTCCAGTGTAAAATCTATATTTTTTAAAACTTCTTTTTTCCCATAACTCTTATTGACATTACTGCAGATGATTGCTTCCATCTTATTTTCCATTTTATCTTCCCCCTTATTGATCTGCTGACTGGATCAGTTTAATGACCTCATTTTTATCAAGTCCAATGCTTGCCGCTTCCTCTAACAATTTTTTGACATAGTGATCAAAAAATTCATTCCGCCTGCGGTTTAAAATGTTTTCTTTTGCCCCTTCTGCTACAAACATGCCGATTCCCCTTTTCTTATATAAGATTCCTTCATCTACCAATATATTCACGCCTTTCGCCGCAGTCGCCGGGTTGATCGCATATAACTTTGCCAGCTCATTGGTACTCGGCACACGCTCTTCCTCCAGAAGAATATCCCTCAAAATATCTGTTTCGATCATTTCTGCGATCTGCAGATAAATGGATTTCTCCTGCGTTAAGATTTCATTCATGCATGGTGGCTCCTTTCTTTCAATTTCATTCCTGATAAGATTCCGTTGGCATTATGTGGTTGGTTTGTTATGTGGTTCATTACTTGTGTAACTAACCATAGCACTATGTTACGATATTGTCAACAAATTTATTCATAAAATTTAGAAAATTTCTATAACGCAAAAAAAGCAACACCATCACAACCCACCTGTCAAACAGGTCAGTCATGTGTGTTGCCTTGTCAAATAACCAAAACCGATTTATCTCATTTTTTCCATCTACGGCATCATGCTTCCTGCGTTCTGCCCCCGGCCATCCGCTCACGGATCTCCACTCCGGTCGGTGTTCCCGCAAGTCCGCCTTTTCCTGTTTCACGGATATCCTCGGACATGCTTCTTCCGATACTCCGCATCGCATCGATCACCTCATCCGGCGGAATCTTGCTGAAGATTCCCGCACTCGTCAGATCCGCCGATGTCAGTGCATTGACTGCGCCCATCACATTTCGTTTCACGCACGGCACCTCCACCAGACCGGCAACCGGATCACAGGCAAGTCCCAACAGATTTTTTAAAGCCAGTGCCGCTGCATTTGCGATCTCTTTTGCACTGCCGCCTGATAAATGCACAACTCCGCCCGCTGCCATCGCAGACGCAGAACCGATCTCTGCCTGACAGCCTCCCGCTGCACCTGCCAGAAAAGCACGCTCTGCGATCACTCCGCCGATCCCGGCTGCTACAAACAGTGCTTCCACCATTTTTTCCTCAGAATAGCCTTTTTCTTCCTGCAGACTCAAAAATACCGCCGGTACAACTCCGCACGAACCGGCAGTCGGTGCCGCGACAATACGCTTCATGCATGCATTTGACTCACTGGTCTTTAATGCCTTCTCCATGACTTTCCCGATAAAATCTCCACAGAGCAAAGTTCCCTCTGCCCTCGCCTCCATCATCTTTTTGCCTTCCGTACCGACAAGTCCGCTCTCGGATTTTAATTTTTCATCATAACGCACATCCGCATCTTTCATCGCCTGATACATCGCGCGCATCTGCTCAAATGATACTTCCTCCGTGATCCCCTGCTCCCTGCAGTCGTCCTCCTGCACGATCTTCCAGAACGGTTTCCCGGATTTTTCTTCTAATTCGCATAATTCCTGTAATGATCCATACATGAAATGTTCCTACTTTCTTATGATAAATTCTACTCTTCCACAAGACTGCAATATGTCACTTTTAATATGCCCTCTAACCGCTCCAGCCATGCAAGCGATTCTTTTGGCACTTCCTGATCGCACTCTATGACCATGACGGCGCTGCCACCCCTGCTTTTCCGGTAAAGCTGCATTGTCGCAATGTTGACACCCTTGTGTGCGAGCATGGAAGTCACTTCGGTGACATGTCCCGGCTGGTCGATGTTGTGCACGATCAGTGTCGGATAATCGCCGCTGAAATTGGCAGTGATCCCGTCAAGCTCACAGATCTGTATCCGCCCGCCTCCAATCGAAGCCGCAACCACTTCGAGTGTACGCCCGGAAACACCTGTCAGATTCATTTTCACTGAATTGGGATGCACATCACCAAGATCAATCCCCTCTAAGGAAAAATCCATTCCTCTTTCGCCTGCAATCCGAAAACTGTCCGGGATTGCCGGATCATCCACCTGCATGCCCAAAAGTCCGGCGATCAGCGCCTTATCCGTGCCATGTCCCTTTCCCGTTGCAAGGAAGGAACCGTGAAAATATATTTTTGCCTCTTTTACTTCTTCCGCAAGCAGCTTACGGCTGACTCTCCCGATCTTGACGGCTCCTGCCGTATGGGAGCTGGATGGACCGACCATCACAGGTCCGATGATGTCTAACAGGTTCATATCATATCTCCGTTTCTCTCATAAGTATTTACTTATGTTTTCTATAATTTTATCCTATTTGAAGTTATATCAAATCCATGATAGATTTTAATTGCTATATACACACACATTTATAGCATAGAAAAGGACAGCGTTTCCACCTCAGGAAACCTGTTCTTTTTATTTTACAGCAACAGCGTGTTCGTATCAGTCTGCCCGTGAAACATACCATCGGTTGTTTTCATCGCTCTAATCTCATCATGCCCATACCAGCGCACAATATCCATAAAATCACGGAGTGGATCATTCCATACCTTATGTGGATGATATACCAGATTTAAATTTCTTTCAAGACAAAGATCTTCCACTTTTATTTCCGCCAGACGGCCTTCTTTTAAATATTCCTCAATCAGACAATATGGCAGCACAGAAATACCAAAACCATCTTCCACCGCCTGCACAAGTACTTTCGTACTCCGGCTCTCCCAGAGCGGATCGATCACGCAGTCTTTTGTCCTTAAAATGGCTTCAAAACGGTCACGTACCCCGGCTCCCTTTTCCCGCAGAAGAAAATTTTCTTTTTTCAGGTCCTCAAATCTGACATGCTCCTTCCCCGCCAGTGGATGATCCGGTGCCGCAACGATCAGTGTCCGATCCTTTGCAAACGGCTCCTGGATATAGTCGGTCTCGCCAGGCAGATCTTCCATCAATCCCAGATCGATCTGATGCGTTTTTAAAAGTTCCATCAGCCGCACTGACCCGCTAACCGTTACTTTCACTTGGATATCTGGATACTTTTTTTCAAATGCACGGATAAATCCACGCAGCATTTTCACGCCGACAGAAAGGTTTGCACCGATACGGATTGTCCGCACCCCTTCCGTTTCTTTTAAATGCTGTTCCAAATCCTGATACAATCCAAGGATATGGCATGCATACTGATAGAGAAGCCTGCCGCTCTCCGTCGGCACCACTTTACGGTTATAGCGCTCTAAAAAACAGACACCGCTCTCCTGCTCTAATTCCTTGATGGTCTGACTCACCGCAGGCTGTGTCATATATAGTTTTTCGGCCGTCTTTGTCATGCTTCCCTCTTCACACACTGTACGGAAAATAGTCAGTTGTCTGTTATTCATAGGCATTGTCCTTTAACAATAAAATGTCCTTTGCATGCACTGCCAGAGCCGGCGGGATCGGTCCTGGCGAATCTTCCTGTTCTGTTTTTGCTATTTTCCACTGAAGCCACCCGCTCTCTTTCGATGGACGAAATGAAATATTCCACTCAAACGAATCCTCAATGATACGGGATTCCTCAATTTTAAAAATATTTTCCTCCTGTACAGGGTTCCTATACTTTTTAAGGCCCGTTCCCTCCTGTATCACACTCACACGATATTCATTTGCTGCACTCTCTTTGCCAGGTATCTGCTCTGCATTCACCGGATAAAACGAATGTGCCCGGATACCAACCGCCTTTGTTTCCTCCGGAATCTCCGAAACGCAAAGGGTTATCCCCCAGCCAAGCGCTTTTATATGGTTGTTATCCACAATTTCTGCTGCAGAAATGTTCTTACATCCGGATAACACGGCCGCCGTCTTTGTTTTCGGGTTATGGAAAAATTCTTTTGTTTTCTCTATGACCTCCATTTTTCCATGGTCGATGCAGCTTACCATGCTGCACAGACGATAAACCTCATCCCGGTTGTGTGAAACAAAAAGTACCGGTTTTTGCACCTCCGCTAACATATCTCGCATTTCCTGCTCCAGCTCCCATTTCAGGTAACTGTCAAGCGCAGAAAATGGCTCATCCAAAAGCAGGATATCTGGCTCAGAAGCAATCATCCGCGCCATTGCCACACGCTGTTTCTGCCCGCCGGAAAGTTGTGCGGGGTAATGTTTTTCCATCCCCTCTAAACGGAAACGGTTGATATAAGATCTTACTTTTTCTTCCTCCGGATGTTTTCCCATGCCGGCTTTGATATTCTGTTCGACCGTCATATTCGGAAACAGGGCATAGTCCTGAAACATATAACCGACACGCCGTTTCTGCGGGGTGAGATTGATCTTTTTTGCAGAGTCGTATAAAACTCTGCCATTTAATTCGATCCGTCCTTCGTCCGGCGTCTCAATTCCGGCTATACATTTTAGTGTCATGCTCTTTCCACATCCGGATGCCCCAAGAATCGCAAATACGCCACGCTCGGTCTCGAACGCGACGTCTAAATTAAAGTTCCCCAGCCTCTTTTTTATATTTACTTTCAGACTCATCACAGTCCTCCTGCCTCACCATCTGTCGCATATTTTATATGCTGCTTTCCTTTTTCCTCCTGACTGCCCTACCATCTGCTCACATGTTTCATATTTTTTGCCGTAATGATATTTAATAAAAATATGACCACAAATGCAATCACTAATATCACAATCACCCAGAATCCCGCTGTCGTATAGTCGCCGTCCTGGATGACCATTGCAATTTTCTGTGAGATCGTACTCGTTTTTTTCGGAATATTTCCCGCAAGCATTGAGGTTGCGCCATACTCACCGAGAGCCCTTGCAAACGTTAAAACGGTTCCGGATGCAATACCCGGTCCCGCTGCCGGAACGACCACTTTCCAGAAAATTTTAATTTCAGGCATCCCAAGTGTCCGTGCCGCATAGATCAGATTTACATCGATCTGCTCAAACGCTGCCCTGGCATTCCGGTACATGAGTGGAAATGCGATCACCGTCGCCGCGAGGATACAGCCAAGCCATGTCTGTACCACCTTAAAATCAAATCTATCGTAAAGATATGCTCCAAACGGTCTCCTGAGGCTGAACAGCAACAGCAGGAAAAACCCGGCTACCGTCGGTGGCAGCACCATCGGCAGTGTCAGAATTCCATCTGCAACCGCCTTAACACGCAGTCCTGCTTTCACAACTTTTCGCGCTGCATAGATTCCTGAAAAAAACGAAATAATGGTTGCTACAATTCCGGTCTTTAACGAGATTAAAAGCGGACTCCAGTCAAGTCCGCTTAAATATGCTGCCAACTGACTCATAACTGCCTCCTGTTTTCATTTTAAATTTTCAGACAGCCATTTATCATCCATCTTTTATCCTGATCATTTTTGCAGCATAAAATCTACTGTCTCAATCACTGTCTTTATTGGTTTGAAAATAAACGGCTGTTTAAAAAATTTAATCTTTATTCAACATCTGTATCAAAATAGTATTTCTGGAAGATCGTTTTTGCGTCGTCCGAAGTCAGGAAATTGATAAAATCCTCCGCAGTACTCTGCTCTAACTCATCTGCTTCTTTATTGATGATCTGTGCTACCGGATAAATAACATTTCCTGTCAGCTCATAAGGAACCACCTCTAAAATTTGAAGACGATCCTCAAAACCGTAAGTATCTGAATAATATACGGTTCCGACTTCATTCGATCCCTCTGCAACCGCAGCCGTTACCGCACCTACATTGGCACACTCGTTAATTTCCACACCGCCAAGTGCTTCCTGGATTTCCGATGTCGTGATCTGTGAAACATCGTCCACTTTGTTCAGCATTCCTGCATTTACCATTGCCTGTCTGGTATATTTTCCAACCGGAACAGAACCGTCTGCAAGCGCAATGCTCTTTGCTTTTCCAATATCAGAAAGTCCGGTTACCTCCGTTCCACTGCCTTTCCATGTGACCAGGCAGACCTGATTGTTTACAACGTTGTGTCTGGTTCCGTCAACAACCGGTCCGTCCTCATCCTGAAGCTGATCCATCTGTTTCTGTGCTGCGGAAAAGAATACATCACAGGCTGCTCCCTCCTCGATCTGTGTCATCAGGGTACCTGAACTGTCATAACTTCCCACGATAGATACATTCGGCTGCGTTTTGTTATACTCTGCGATCAGCTCTTCCATAACCATGTTTAAACTTTTCGCTGCAAATACCGTTACCGTGGTCGCCTCAAAAGGCTCTGCTGCAGTTGTTTCTGCTGCTTCTGAAGTTTCCTCTGCCGCCTCCGTTGCTGACATATCTGCGCCTGATGATTCGTCAGCATTTACTTCTGCGCCCTCTGTTTCAGAAGATTTTTCTGCATCTGCGGAAGCCACCGTATTAGTCTCACCTGCTGACGCCTGATCCTTGTTTCCGCATCCGGCAAACATGGTCATTGCCATCGCTGCAGAAAGTAATACACACACACATTTCTTCTTCATTTGTTTTTACTCTTTTCTTTTCATTTATATTTTAAGTGCTATTAATATCATGTCTTTTTATAGATTTTAAATTTATTTTTAATTTTTTCATCTCTTTTTAGACCGCACCTCAATAAGCTGTGCTGCAATACTGATCGCGATCTCCGCCGGAGTTTCACTTCCGATTTCAATTCCAATCGGTGCTGTCACACGCGCAAGCTGTTCCTCGGTAAATCCTTCTGCCAGTAATTTATCGGTGACAAATTTTGTCTTTTTCCTGCTTCCTACAACACCAATGTACCCGGCAGGAGTTTTCAGTCCAAAGCGTTCTGCATCTGTATCACAGAGATGTCCTCTTGTAACGACCACAATGTAGTCCTCCGGGTGAATCGTAAATGTTTCTTCCAGTTTTCCAAAATCAATCAACCGTATCTCTTCCGCTCCCGGAAACAGTTCCGGCTTCGTAAATTCTTCCCTGTCATCTGAAACAATGCATCTGAAACCAAGATGTGACAACACCGGAACAAGTTCCTGCGCTAAATGCCCGCCCCCAAAAATGTATACTTTTCCATCATAAGAAAACTGTTCTGCATAGAAACGTGCTCCATCTATTTCTGTCACAGACTGATGCGCAAAAGTCTGAAACTCTGGCAGTATTTTTATTTTCCCTTCCTCTAACGGCATCAGGATCCAGAATGCTTCTCTTTTTTTTTCTGCCTCTTCCATCTGTCTGATCCATACGGCATCTTCCCGGACATCCACAAAATAAAACAGCACTGTCGCATTTCCGCCGCATGCCATTCCAAGTTCTGCAGATTTTTCCTGACCAAGATTATACTCATGCAGATAATTTTTCTTTTCCGTAAGAAGTTTTTGTCCCAGCAGCGTTGCCTGGTATTCCAGATTACCACCGCCGATCGTTCCGGTCACTCTGCCATCCTCTCCGACTACCATATAGGCACCTGCTTTTCGCGGGATTGAACCGCGTCCCGCTACCACAGTGACAAGCATACTGTTTTTATTTTCGCTGATCCTTTTCTTAAGAGTTTCCACAATTTCTTTCATAGGGCATTCTCCTTATATTGTATTTCTATCACATCACGATTCCTGCAACAGCAGTTCATCCCCAACATGAATCGTGCCGCCTTCTAACACAACTGCAAAAACACCTTCATGTGGCATGATACATTCTCCCATTCTCTGATAAATCTGGCAATGGGAGTGACATTCTTTTCCGATCTGTGTCATCTCAAGCAGCACCTTTCCGCAGCGAAATCTCGTACCGACCGGAAGATTCTTAAAATCATATCCCTCCACGATCAGATTTTCTCCAAATGCTCCGAACGCAACGTCTGCACCTTTTGCACGAAATTCTTCTATTTTTTCAAAGGAAAGCAGACTGACCTGTCTGTGCCATTTTCCTGCATGTGCATCGCCCTGGATGCCCCAGTCTTTGACAAACCCGGCTTCTTCCACCTCATGCTTTTCTGTTCCTCTTTCTTTGCTGATACAAATTCCTTTTATGATTCCCATGTATGATTGCTCCATTTTCTGATGTTTTTCATCCGTTTCATTGCAGGTATTTTCAATCCTTTATAAATACTTTGGAATTTTTGTTTCTCATATCAGTGATTGGGCGATTTCTCTATATTACTACATATTTCTACCCATTTTTGCTTACATATTCTGCTCATTTACGGTCGATTGGGCGAATGCAGTTCGTTCATGTATTTTTCGCCCATTTCAGCCATTTTCCACTCATTTCATTGCGTATTTTGGGTGTTTTTCATTTAATTATAATTAATTTCACCCATTCTCGTCAGAATTACATTTCTACCTGCATTTTCATTGTAAATCAATTCACTCCGTTGCATTATCCACCAATACGCACCATTGCATTGTGCTCTGTCATTTCAGAGACCTGTTCAAAACAATGCTCCGCCGGTTTTTCAAAAATTGCCTCTTTCATCACTTCCTGCAATGTCTGTTTTCTCCCCGGATCCCGGAGAACGGCTCTTAAATCAACGCCTTTTTCATAACAGAGGCATAGTTTTAAATATCCTTCCGAAGTGAGCCGGATGCGGTTGCAGGATCTGCAGAATTTATGATGCATGGCACTGATAAAACCGACATCCATATTTAATCCCGGAAAACGGTAGTAAGCTGCAGGACCTGCGCCATGTTTTCCGGATTGCTGCTTCTCTTCCGTGTACGACAAATCCCGGATATCTGCACTATATTTTTCGCCTTCCCTGCTTCTCACAGTTCCGGCTTCTGATACATTCCCATAGCACTCCTCGATCTGCCGAAACAATTCTTCATTGGAGCCTCCAGTATACGCTGCCCCATACCCGATCGGCATCATCTCGATAAAACGCACCGGAATCTGCACTCTATTTGTATAATCAAGAATAGATTTCCAGTCAAGATGCTGATAATGCACGGTATTAATCTTTACCGGAATTTGTGCTTCTTTTGCAGCATTGATTCCTGCCAACACTGCATTTAATTCATCCCGTCCCGTCAGTCTTTGAAATTCTGTTTCATCCAAAGTATCAAGACTGACATTCACACTGTCCAGTCCAGCCTCTTTCAAAGCCTTTGCATACTCTGCAAGCAGAACCCCATTTGTGGTCATTCCAACCGTTTCAATGCCGGAAACATTTTTTATTTTTTCTACCAGATCCACACAGCCGCGGCGCACTAACGGTTCCCCGCCGGTCAGGCGGATATGCCGGATTCCAAGCGCTGCCGCCGTCTCTGTCACCTGAACGATCTCCTCGTAGGTCAGCAGATTTTCCATATCTGTCGTCTCTATATCACCCGGCATACAATACTTACAACGCAGATTGCAGCGGTCGGTAATGGAGATTCTCAAGTAGTCGATCTCCCTGCCTGCCTTATCTTTCATAGACTCATTTACCAGCCCTTTCCAAATCCACAATTCGGGTAAATACAGTGGTCACAGTTTAGGCAGAGTCCCCCTTCTCCAAGCGCTGCAAGCTCTTCTGCTGTCACTTCATCATCAGCCATAATGCGTGGCAGTACCAGATCAAAGATTGTGCGCTTTGCATACATCACGCAGCCCGGCAGACCAAGGATCGGAACATTTCCGTTGTAATAGGAAATCAGAAACATCGCTCCCGGCAGTACCGGTGCACCGTAAGAAATGATCTCTGCCCCCGTGTTTTTGATTGCAAGCGGGGTTTTATCATCCGGATCCACACTCATGCCTCCGGTACAGATCACAAGATCTGCCCCTGCCTCGATCGCCGCAAGACATCCATCCGTAATCTTTTGATTATCATCATCAAAAGTTTCATGAAAAATGACTTCTGTATCATATTCTGCCAGCTTTTCCCGGATGACCGGTGTAAAAGTATCTTCGATCCTTCCATGATAAACCTCATTTCCGGTCGTGATGATCGCAGCTTTTTTCTTATGGAATGGCTTTAATGTAAAAATCGGGGCATCCGCACAAATTGCTTTTACACGTTCCATTTTATCTTTTTTGATGACAAGTGGAATAATTCTGGTTCCTGCAAGCTTGTTCCCCGCCTTCACCGGTGTATTTCCGTGGCGGCTGGCGATCATCATTTCACCGAAGCTGTTCACCTTTTTCAATTTTTCTTTGTCAACTTTTAACAGTCCGTTGCAGTCTGCAATCAACTCAATTTTTCCCTCCTTAACATCTGACGGATGCATATGGTCGTTTTTACACATCTCATAAAGGATCTGCGCTGCTTCATTTTCATGAAGAATCGTGTCATCTTTTTCCCAGATGTAAATATGATCTTTTCCGACACTCAGAAGTACCGGGATATCTTCCTCCGTGATAATGTGCCCCTTGCGGAAAACCGCATCTTTTGTGACACCTTTAATGATCTGGGTAATGTCGTGGCAGAGAACCTGACCGACCGCATCTTCTGTTTTTATCAGTTTCATGAAGCGTATGCCCCTTTCTGTTTTTATGATAAAATATTACTGCCAAATGCGCAGACAACCTCAAGCACACTGCCCGCAATGCAGCGTGCTTTATCCGAAATGGTGAAACAATTTGACAGCTCACTTTTACGCGGATCAATGTCCGCGATCTTAAAGCCTTTTGTAGCCGGGTATCCATCACGGATCAGTCCACGGATAATGCCGGGTATCGTGGCGGTCACGGAATATCTGCGATTTTCTTTTTCATCCGCGATATAGGCGATTTCTTCGCCCTGCTCCACGATATCACCGATCTTGTGCACATTATAAAGGATTCCTTCCGCTCCCGCATGAATCACACGCTCTGCCGTATAACCGCCAATATTGCCTGGGATTCCGGTATTTGGAATGGCTGATCCCTCACGGATAATTCGACCAAGGTTATGCCCACGCATGGTCTCGATGACGATATCGACATCTACCCCCGCCGTAAATCCAGGACCTAATCCCACCGTGAGCGGTGCCATAGAACGGTTCGTTCCAAAATTTTTCTTGGCTAAGATCGCATCTACGACCACATCCGGTTTTAATGCCGTAATACTTGCTCCATCCGGATCTACAATCAATGGGACTTTCCCGGTATCGATCACTTTTTTTGCCTCTGCAGTATCTTTGATCAGCACTGCTTCCATGCCCTCTACCGTGGCGCTGCCCTCATAAACTGCCTCACAGACGGCTACCTGACGGCGGATCGCCGCCGGGTGGTCTGTCTCTAACACCAGTACCGGAAATCCTGCCGCCCAGAGTCTGTGAATGGTTCCGGTGGCAAGATCACCGCCGCCTCTTACTATGATGAATGGTTTCTGTCTCATGTATTTTCCCTCTTTTAAACACTCCTGTTTTCTCAGGCGATCCCTCAAATCACCAGTTCAACACTCTGATCTGTTTCGATTCCAAATGTATGGATCTGCTCTTTTTTCTGTTCATATTCTGCCGGTTCCATCCGCCACGCAAGACCGCAGTCTGCAGAAAGCTGCCTTGGCACAGGAATCAGACGTCCGTTGATATGATTTTCCCCGCAGTATTTTTCCATTGCCATCGCCGCTGAAGTTGTATGAAACGTAATGATCCTGTAATTTTTCTTTTCTCTCATATATTTATACCGGAATTTTTTCTCGATTTTTCTTGTAATAAAGAGTCGCTTGCGACTCTTTCGCGCTCGAGCGGTGCTGTTTACAGCTAACTTCTGCTCCGCGAAATGCGCATCCCGCCCGGAGGGCTTTTTACATAGGACGTAATTTCCTATGAATTAAAAATATTTTTTACAGCACACCAACATAAATTTCTTTTTCTGCTTTGGAAATGATCTCTCCAACAATGGCTGCCGGATGTCCCGCCTGTTTTAATTCCTCGAAAAGCGCTTCCGCCTGCTGGCTTTCCACCGCGATCAGAAGTCCTCCGGAAGTCTGCGGGTCAAACAGCACTTCCTCCATGGCAAACGATACATTTTCAAATGATACAAATTCGCCTACATGATTGCGGTTTTTCTGTCCTGCTGCCGTCAGTAAAAACTCATCTGCGTAATCGAGCGCTTCCTTTATGACCGGGATCTGATCTGCAAAAATACGGCAGGACAATTTTCCATCCATCATTTCATGCAGATGTCCTAAAAATCCAAATCCTGTCACATCCGTGCATGCGTGGATCTCATACGAATGGCAGATATGGGAAGCTGATTTATTTAACATAGTCATGGATGCAACCGCCTGTTCCATCGCCGCGTCCGATGCCTCTTTCACGCGGTTTGCAGTACAGACGATCCCGACGCCAAGCTTTTTGGTCAGGATCAGTTTATCCCCCGGTCTTCCCTGATTATTGGGATAAATCTTATCCGGGTGCACGGTTCCCATAACAGAAAGTCCGTATTTCACATCCGCATCAGCGATCGAATGACCACCCGCAAGCGTTCCACCAGCTTCAATGACTTTCTCGGATCCCCCGCGCATGATCTCCCCCAAAACATTCAGATCCATGCTCTCAGGAAAACATACGATATTTAACGCCGTTTTTACCTCGCCGCCCATCGCATAGATATCACTGAGCGCATTTGCCGCAGCAATTTTACCAAAAGTGTATGGATCATCCACCATCGGCGGGAAAAAATCGAGCGTCTGTACGATCGCCGTATTATCAGAGATACGGTAAACTGCCGCATCATCCTTGCTATCGTAGCCGATCAACAGATTCTCATCCGTCGGTCCTTTAGGCAGACGCTCTAACACCCTGCTCAAAATCCCTGCTCCAAGCTTTGCGGTGCAGCCGCCACCCTTGCAAAATATGATTTTTTCGTCTTTCTGCTGTTCCATCTGCACGCCTCCAAAAAATTATTGCACTCAAAAATAAGTTCATCTTCACAGATACGCAATCCTGCCTGTCCATGCAGCTTTTTTCTTCAAAGCTTATCCCGCCGCGATCTCCCTCACAGCTTTCACTGCAGTATCCACTTCCTCTTCCGTATTTAAATGGGAAAAGCTGAACCTTACCGCCCCCTGCTCTTTTGTTCCAAGTGCTTCATGCATCAGTGGGGCACAGTGCGCACCGGCGCGGACGGCGATCCCATAGTCCTCCCAGAGCCAGTCGCTCACACTGCCGGAATCTATATCTCCGATATTTAATGTGACAACTGCCACTCTGTTTTTTGTTGTAAAATCTCCATAAATCTTTACCCCGGAAATGTCTTTGACGCCGTTATAAAAACGCTCTGCCAGCGCCATTTCACGCCCGTAGATCTTATCAATACCGGTCTTTTGCAGATATCCCAAAGCCGCATACAATCCGGCGATTCCATGTCCGTTTAAAGTTCCCGCTTCAAGCAGAGTCGGCATTTCTTTTGGCTGTGTTCTGCTGTAACTTTGGACTCCGGTTCCTCCTGCGAAAAGCGGCCGGATTTCCACACCTTTTCGCACATAAATGCCTCCGGTTCCCTGTGGACCAAATAATCCTTTATGACCGGTAAAACAGAGTACATCGATATTTTGTTTCTGCACATCGATTGGAAGGACTCCCGCCGTCTGGGCGGCATCAACGACAAACAGCAAATGATGCTTTTGTGTAAATGCTGCAATCTGCTCTAAATCTGTCACATTTCCAGTCAGATTTGACGCATGCATGATTACAACCGCTTTCGTTTCCGGCTCATATGCATTTTCCAGTTCATCGTATGTGATCCGCCCCTTAGAATCTGCCGGAAGATAGGTTACTTTCACACCGCGCTGCTCCATCAGATACAATGGACGCAATACCGAATTATGTTCACAGACTGACGTGATCACATGATCTCCCGGTTCAAACAATCCCTGGATTGCAATGTTTAACGACTCTGTCACATTGGCGGTAAACGCAATACGGGATGCATCCTCCGCATGAAATAACTCTGCAAGCCGCTCTCTGGTTCCATAAATGATCCTCGACGCATCCAGTGTTGCCGCATGCGCTCCTCTTCCTGCATTTCCAATTGTATGAAATGCCGCCATGACGGCATGTTCCACTTCCGGTGGTTTTGGAAATGTAGTTGCCGCATTATCCAGATAGATCATGGTTTTACAATGTTTCCTGCCTGTGTCATTTTTTCAGCGATGACATACATATTCGTTACACTTCCCACCTGAAGTTTGTCCGTAAGACCATAGTGATTCAGACATGTGCCACAGGTTAAAATCTCTACTCCCTGTGCCTCTAATGATTTTAAATCTTCTAGCGTCGGCGATTCCTCACAGGTCAGCTTTGCACCTCCGTTATAGAAAAGGATGGTCTGTGGCAGCACATCCTGCTCTGTAAGTGCATAAATAAATCCTTTGATAAGTACTTTTCCAAGTTCTTCATCGCCCTCACCCATATGATCTGCGGAGATCACAACAACCGTGTTTCCATGGATCGCATTTGGAGCACAGTTTTCTTCTTTTTCTGTCTCTGCCGCATCGTTTGCCGACAGTGCTGTGTTCCCTGCTGCCGCCTCTGCCCCGATCTCCATCGTCACTTTGTACTGTCCATCTGAAATCTTTTCTGACTTTACGCCATAACCTTTCTGGTTTGCCATCTTTGTCAGGTTCTGAACTGCGATCTCATTATCCACCAATGTCTCCACAACACCTGCACCATTAAGCTCTTTAATTGCATTTTTTGTTTTTACTACCGGAATCGGGCAGGTATCTCCCATTGCATTTACTGTAATCATAGTTATTTCCAGCCTTTCTGTTCTGATATTCCGTTCCACAAAAAAGGACATTACGGATCACTCCTGTAACGCCCTCGTTATTTTTTCTTAAGTATAACATTATTCCCAGAGAATGAAAAGATATTATTCAGCGAAGAACTCTATGCATTTCAGGTGCTTTCCAGCCTAAAGAGCGTTATCATCTCCGTGCACACTCCCCATCTCTCCCTAACAGGATATCCATCCCATGTTCCAACGAATCTAAGATATAAGTCAGGCTCTCCTCCACCGCCTTCGGACTGCCCGGCAGATTTACGATCAATGACTGTCCACGGATCGCACTCGCACCACGGCTTAACATGGCGCGTTTTGTGATCGTCATGCTGTAGGCGCGGATTGCCTCCGCAATTCCCGGTGCATTCCGGTCACAAACCGCAAGCGTTGCCTCCGGTGTCACATCCCGCATGGAAAATCCCGTCCCGCCTGTCGTTAAGATCAGATTGCATTTACATTCATCCGCAAGATGGATCATTTCCTGTTCCAGTTCTTCCTGCTCATCCGGCAGCACTTTACAGGATACGACCTCGTAGTTTTCTGCCGGGAGAATCTCTCTGATCCTTCTTCCGCTGATATCCTCACGCTCTCCTTTGGAACCCTTATCGCTTGCTGTTATAATTCCTACTGTATATTTATTGTCCATATCATGTTTTCCTTTCGTCCTGTTCTAACACAACATTGTATATTTTGTCTTTCAGAAATCTTTGACACAGCTTTCAATCGCTGCATGATTCTTCACACACATAATGCCCGCTCTTGCCGCCATCCTTCTCCATCAGATGAATATCAGTAATCCGCATTCCACGGTCCATCGCCTTGCACATATCGTAAATGGTCAATAGCGTCACACTCACGCCTGTCATTGCCTCCATCTCCACGCCGGTCTTCCCGATACAGGAAGTTTTACAAAATGCTTCGATCGAATGCTCCTCATCATGCATCTCATAGCGGATCTCACAGTCCGTCAATGCAATGATATGACACAACGGGATCAGTTCCGAATTTTTCTTCGCCGCCATGATCCCGGCAATACGCGCCACCCCAAGGACATCTCCTTTTTTTGCGGAGTGTCCCTTGATTGCCGCATATACCTCCTTATTGACATATATTTTCCCGGCTGCCACCGCCACACGGTAGGTGTCATCCTTCGCATGAACATCTACCATGACAGCATTTCCTTCCTTATTGAAATGTGTAAACTCACCCATACGCAGCGCTCCTTTCCCAATTCAACATTTTCCTACACTGCTGTCTCCACATGCCTGTACAGACAGCGTCTTCCTATATCTGTGACTGCTCTATTTATTTTCTTTCCTTATTATAAATAGAACTTCTGCACACATGCAATCCCAATTTTTTTCCTGTTTTTGCCTGTTTTGGACATATTTTGTTCATTTTTTATTCATATTCCATAGAAAAACACAGATTGTTCATTCTTTTTTATTCATCTTTCCGATTGATTTTTTACCTGAGAAGCGATATATTCTCTTAGTGTCAAAAATAAGATTTTTACACACCTTTTACAAAATACTGGAAATGACAGCATTTCCGTTTACAGATAGACAGTTTGATATTACATGAAACTTTGGGAGGTCACTATGAAAGAAAAATTACAGTTTTGTCTTGATAAGATTTCTCTTATCCGCTCAAAATTACCAAAGAAAAAACCGCACAGCGAAAAATATTATAAAATGATTGCATTTTTAAACAAATATTCCTTGGTATTTCATTTTATTTTAGCATGCGTGCTGACGTTCGCAATTGAAGTGATTTCAAGAAGAGATTTCCTTTCTACCATCTCTTTCTTACATAATCACACACTAGCTTACCTTTACAACGCATTTATCGTATTTGCTTCGCTCTCGATCGTATATCTGTTCCGGTGCAGGGCACAGCTGCGTGTACTGATCAGCGGTTTATGGCTGTTCCTTGGTACGATCAACGGTCTGATCCTTTCAAACCGTGTTACACCTTTCAGCTATACTGATTTAAAATGTATCTCTGATCTGTTCGCAATGCAGAACACAAACTACTTTACCGCAGAAGAGGCAACTCTTGTCGTTGGCGTTGTCGTTGCATTTTTCGTATTTTTAGGTTTCTTTTTTGCAAAAGGGCCAAAATATCAGGGAAAACGTCATTTTGTATTAGGTCCGGTTTCGATTGCTGCTTTACTTTTAGTCGGACTTCCGATTACTACACAGGCTGCACAGGGTTCTAACATCCTTGCTTCCTATTTTTCCAATATCGCTCAGGGTTATGCCGATTATGGTTTTGTATACGGTTTTTCCACCAGTGTGGTTGGCCGTGGTATGAGCAAACCGGATGATTATTCTGAGGAAACGGTCGATGCGATCGAAACTCTGGTTAATTCTTCCAAAGAACAGACCACTGTTTCTAAAGGCAGCGAACCGAATATCATCTGTGTACTGTTAGAGTCATTCGCAGATCCTTACGAAGTAAACTTTTTAAATATGTCCGAAGATCCGATCCCGAATTTTCACAATTTAGAGAGCAATTACTCCACCGGATATCTTACCGTTCCGGTTGTCGGCGCAGGTACTGCAAACACAGAGTTTGAAGTTTTAACCGGTATGAGCATGCAGTATTTCGGAACCGGTGAGTACCCTTACAAAACCATCTTAAAACAGACAGACTGCGAAAGTATTGCATCTGACCTGTCAAAGATCGGTTACGGCACACATGTAGTACACAACAATACCGCTACTTTCTACAGCAGAAACAATGCTTTTTCCATGATGGGATTTGATACTTTCACCAGTAAGGAGTTAATGAACATCACACAGTACACTCCAAATGGCAACTGGCCAACTGACGATATCTTAGTTCAGGAAACGGTAAAGGCTTTAGACTCCACAAAAGACCAGTCCGATTTTGTATACACGATCACTGTAGAAGGACACGGCGATTATCCGACCGAAAAGATCTTAACAGATCCGGCAATCAAAGTTTCCGGCGCAGCCACAGAGGAATCAAACAATCAGTGGGAATATTATGTAAATATGATCCATGAAGTAGATGATTTCATCGGTGACCTGATCACTGCTGTTGACCGCCGCGGTGAAGATACCATCGTTGTTATGTTCGGTGATCATCTTCCTACCATGGGACTTTCTGATTCTGATATGAAATCCGGTGATATTTTCAAGACAAAATACATCACCTGGAATAACATGGGACTTCCGAAAGAGGACGCCGATCTTACAGCATACCAGCTTCTCTCCCAGATCACGGATCAGGCTGGTATCCATGAAGGAACCATGTTTAACTATCATCAGACACAGCGCAATTCCGAGACATACTTAAATGGTCTTGAAAATCTGCAGTACGATTTACTTTACGGTAAAAGATATACCTACGGTGGCGAAGATCTCTATCCTGCTACCGACCTTCAGATGGATGTGGAAGATGTCACGATTTCCAATCTCCGCAAAAACTCTGACCGTAACATCCTTGCTGTTTATGGTTCAAGATTTACCAAGAATGCAAAGATCTTTGTAAATGGTGAGAAAGTTCCTACTAACTATATTTCTTCTGCACTGGTAACAACAAGTCTGGATAACGTAAAAGATGGCGATACGATCAGTGTCAATGTCCTCGGTTCAAAAGGAATCCTGCTTCGTGCCGGAGCAGACGAGGTTGTCTATGAGGATCCGGATGTGATCCATGAGACAGAGACAGAAGATCCGACGGAAACAACCGAAGTAACAGTTCCGGCATCCACATGGAATCTGAACATGCCTTCTTCGGAAAAGACAGATATGAAATCTTCTGAAAGCACGGAAGTGAAATCTTCCGAAAATACGGAGGTGAAATCTTCCGAAAATACGGAGGTAAAATCGTCCGAAAATACGGAGGTAAAATCGTCTGAGAGTACTGAAGTGAAATCGTCTGAGAACACTGAGGTAAAATCCTCTGAAAGTACAGAAATGAAATCCTCTGAAAGTACGGAAGTGAAATCTTCCGAAAATATCTCCGATACACTTGGCAGATAGCTTTATAAAAAAATCAAAATAACAGACAAGTCCGATATGTGGCAAGATGCTGCTATTGGGCTTGTTTTTTTGCAAAATAATTTTGATTACATTATGTCCTGTGTTAAAATGGAATCAATAAATCGGAGTTTCAGGAGGAAAATCATGAGCAGTAGGGGAATTTTTATTTTAGCGATTACATGGATTGTTATGTCACCGTTTTGGTTCTGGGCAGAAAATATTGCGTTAGGTATCATATGGCTATGTGGCGGAGTCATTGAACTATTTATCGCATTAGTGAGACGCAGCAAAGAGAAGAAAAGCAAGTAAATTCAAGTTTGTTTGTGCATTGATGGTTATCTTGAGCTTAGGAGGCGTTTAATGAAAACTGTTTTTTTACATGGGTTGGGACAAACTGCACAGGACTGGAAAGAAGTAGTCCAACAACTATCAATTTCTGATGTCGATTGCCCAGAACTTTTTTCTTCAACAGAAGATGAAATATCCTATTCGCAGATTTTGGGTGATTTAGAACAGCGGTATTCAGAAGTAAAAGAGCCGCTTCGTATCTGCGGTCTTTCGTTAGGTGCGCTTCTTGCGATTGATTTTGCTATTCGACATGAGGAAAAAGTGGATTCGCTGGTTTTGATTGGCGCACAATATAAAGTTCCAAGTTTACTGATAGATTTTCAAAATCTTATCTTCCGTTGTATGCCAAACAAGGTTTTTGAAAGTATGGGACTATCAAAAAGCAGCACCATAAAATTGGCTCACTCTATGCGGTCATTGGATTTTACTTTGCAATTAAATAATATTCGTTGTCCAGTAACAATTTTGTGTGGCAAAAAGGATACTGCCAATCTAAAGGCTTCTAAAAGGCTAAAAGAATTGCTACCCCAAGCTACTTTGCACATCGTTCCAAATGCAGGACATGAACTCAATAAATATGCACCAAACACGATTGCAGAGATATTAAATCAGTAAATTTATCGTGCAAAAAATATAGTAAGATGAATTGTCTGACAGGTAAGCGATCTCTTTCACTTTCATCACAACATCCCACTGTCCTTAGAGAGATGGACGAAGTATAATGTAAGCAACAATCGGAGTTTGTTACTCTTTTTGGAGGTGAATTGGTAATGATAAAATTAAAAATGTCTATTGAAGATATAAGTGAGTATCAGACAGGTATTTTACCAAAGAATGCTGTTAAAATAGAAACACCTCAGAGCATTGAAGAGATGATGAAAAAAGCGGCACCTATTGCAGCGGTATTATGTGTTTTAATGTTTGTAACGATGCTGTGTAAAACAGTTATGAACAAGACAGTTGTTATTTCGCATGTATTTATTTTGATTGGTTTTTGCCTGGGGTATATTTGTTTGGTGATACACGAGTGGTTACATGGGATTGTCTATCCGAGAAACGCACTGGTTACGATAGGTAAAATAACGGGTAAGATATCATTTGTTGCATTAGCATCATATCCTCTGAAGCGAAGAAGGTTTATTGTAATGTGCCTATTACCATTTGTGCTTGGAATAATACCATTATTGATTTTTATTGTTAGTCCGGCAGAATATAGAGAACTAAATGGACTAATGTTTGGCATGTCATGTATGGGTATGGTTTCGCCATTTCCCGATGTATATAATGTTTTTATTGTCTTAAAAAATGCAAATAAAAAAGATGCAATAATGTTTTATAAAAACGATATGTATAAGGTATCGTAAATTCCAGTTTATTAGGATGATAAATTTTATTTTGAATAGGACAGGTGTTTATGAAAAAAAGCGCAAGCGCAGTTTCTGTTATTGGAGGAGCCGATGGACCGTCCTCCATTTTTTTTAAGAAAAATGCAAAACTTACTCTAAAACAGAAAATTCAAAGAGCAAAAAATAAAATTAAGCGGTTCTATGTGGATAAAACCCTTTCATGTGAAAGTCATAGTTTGGATGAAGTAATAGAGTATATCGTAAATAGATATAGGTTTGCTGAAGTCGATAAGGATGCTGAAGAATTTCCAGAAGAATATCAGCAGATGAGAGCCTCTTTTATCATTCAATATGCTCCAGAATTATTAGGAGAATCTACTGCATGTCCTAAATTAAAGAGCGAATCGCCAAAAGATGTGGAGGCTTATATCAGGCAAAGCGAGGAGCGAATGCAGAGGGCAATGGAAATCCCTTCGACAGAATTTGATATTGACTTTCATAAATTCAAAAAAGCATTTGATGATATCAATGATACCATGTATATTGTTATCGAAAAAAAATATGCATATATTGGCGGTGGGGCTGGTGGAAATAAAAAGGTGGTTAAAAACTTTCAGAGTATCTATAAAGATATATACAGATATTACGGTGTCACAAAAGAGGATAAAGTAAGCAAATCGGAACGATATAAGGATGTGGTTCGAACCTTGAGTCAGTAATACAGTTTTGCAATCATTCAAGATATAGAAAAATCTATAAAAAAGGAGCTGAGACACTGCTGATTTTAATCAGATAGTTTGACAGCCCCGAGACCGTTTCAAGTTTTGTGTAAACGCTAAAAACTGATATAAGATTTGTGAATAGTTACAAATGGGCAGAGTCGATTTTCCGGATTCTGCCCATATCTGCATTATACAGGAGTTTTTGGGCATGTCAATAAGACCTGCCCAAAACAAGCTGGTTTTACAGGTTGCGTCCGTTCAGACGCTCTTCAAATTTCTCTCATTGCTGCTTTTTGTGGGCTGTCTTTTCTTCTTGCCATAAAAATAACCTCCAAGCTGAGTAATTTTATCTTACATCAGTTTGGAGGTTTACACAAACTTTGGGATGCTCCCTTTTAATTAGAATCCTGGAACGAACCATTTTTAAGGCAGCTTAGAATCCAGAAACATCTGGCCCCGCCTGGTCTCTTCTTTACTTTTCCATTACACGCATCAGATTCACCATCTCGATCGCACCCACAGCGCATTCATACCCCTTATTTCCCGCCTTACTGCCTGCGCGCTCGATTGCCTGTTCAATATTGTCTGTCGTAAGGACGCCAAACATAACCGGAATTTTGCTCTGTAAGGAAACGCTTGCAATCCCTTTGGAAACTTCATTGCACACATAATCATAATGGCTCGTTGCCCCGCGTATCACTGCCCCAAGGCAGATCACTGCATCATACTTTCCACTTGCCGCCATCTTTTCTGCAATCACCGGAATCTCAAACGCTCCCGGCACCCATGCCAGATCAATCTGCTCCTCCGGTACATCATGGCGCTTCAACCCGTCAAGTGCACCCCCGATCAGTCTTGACACGATAAATTCATTAAACCTCGCTGCCACGATCCCAATTTTAATGTCCTCTGTCCCTGTTAATTTTCCTTCTAAAACGTTCATTTTTTTATCTCCTTTTTTATAATGTTGATGTCAGGTTGACACCATAGATACTTAATATTATATTTATCCTCTTATTCAAAACGAAGCATATGCCCCATCTTTTCCTGTTTCGTCCGCAGATAAAACAGATCATACGGTGTCGCCTTCATCTGGATCGGCACGCGCTCTTTGATTTCCATGCCATAATCTTTTAACTGGTAAACTTTATCCGGGTTATTGGTAAGAAGCCGCAGTGTTTTTACGCCGAGATCTTTTAAGATCTGTGCTCCAATGTAATACTCCCGCTCATCCCCTGCAAAACCGAGCGCAAGGTTCGCCTCTAACGTATCCATTCCTTCCTCCTGCAATGTATAGGCGCGCAGCTTGTTCAGTAACCCGATGCCTCTTCCCTCCTGCCGCATATAAAGCAGGATTCCGCGGCCTTCTTTTTCGATCTGTTCCATTGCCGCAGCAAGCTGTTCCCCGCAGTCACACCGAAGGGATCCGAATACATCTCCCGTCAGGCACTCGGAGTGTACACGGCACAGCACATCCTCTCCGTCTCCGATCTCACCTTTTACCAGCGCAACATGATGTTCCCCGTTTAAAATATTCTGATAACCATACGCTTTAAATTCTCCATATTTTGTCGGGAGTTTTGCGACTGCTGCGCACTCTACCAGTTTCTCATGTTTTTTGCGGTACTCCTGAATTGCCGCGATCGTGATAAAACAGATATTCCATTTTTCTGCAAGTTCCATGAGTTCTGTTGTACGCATCATTGTTCCGTCCTCACGCATGATTTCACAGCACAGTCCACATTCTTTTAAGCCCGCAAGACGCATCAGGTCAACGACCGCTTCTGTATGACCGTTACGTTCTAACACACCATTCTTTTTTGCAAGCAGAGGAAACATGTGTCCCGGTCTGCGAAAGTCTTCCGGTTTTGCATCCTCACTGATGCAGTGCCTTGCTGTCATGCCGCGTTCCTCCGCCGAAATTCCGGTCGTTGTACCGGCATAATCGATCGATACGGTAAATGCGGTCTCATGGTTGTCTGTATTGTCTGCCACCATCTGCGGGAGTTTTAATCTTTCACAAATCTCCTTTGACATCGGCATACAGATCAACCCTTTTCCATATGTCGCCATAAAATTCAGATTTTCTGTCGTTGCAAACTCTGCCGCGCAGATAAAGTCCCCTTCATTCTCACGGTCTTCATCATCTGTCACAAGAATAATTTTTCCTTTTTTCAATTCTTCCAATGCCTGTTCCACTGTATCAAATTTCCTCATTATACTTCTTCCTTTCAAAATCCGTTGGAAAGTAAAAATTCCTTCGTGATCTTACTCTCCGTTGTTTTTTCTTTCTTCCGGTTCAAAAAATGCTCAATGTACTTCCCGATACAGTCATTTTCCAGATTTACCGTATCCCCCGCCTTTTTGTGTGCAAGAACCGTACACTGCGCCGTATGCGGGATGACAGACACCATAAAACTCGTCTGTGTCGTTTTTGCAACCGTAAGGCTGATCCCATCCACCGCGACAGAACCCTTTTCAACAATGTAGTGCATGATCTTCTCCGGTGCTTTCATGGAATAACAAATCGCGATTTCGTCTGATTTGACCTCACAGATCGTTCCGGTTCCGTCAATATGTCCTGTCACGATATGACCGCCAAATCTGCCGTTTGCCGCCATCGCACGTTCCAGGTTCACCGGACTTCCCGCCGCTGCTTCTCCAATCGATGACCTCCGCAGCGTTTCGTGCATTACATCGGCGGTAAAATAGTTTTTTCCAAAAGATGTCACTGTAAGACAGATTCCATTTACGGCAATGCTGTCACCAATTTTGATATCCTCTAATACTTTTTCTGCCTCTATTTTCAGTCTGGCAGAATTGCCTTTCCGGTCTGCTGTTATGATCCTTCCGACCTCTTCCACAATTCCTGTAAACAAGTTTTCTCCCCTCCCTGCTTTTTACGGTATGTTCAAACCTTATGTATCTGTTTTCCTCTCATTTATTTTTCAGTTCCCCGGCGATCAGAATGTCCTCCCCCACCTGCTGTACCCTCTGACTGACCAGGCAATACGCGTCATCGGGATAATCCACGCCTATTCCTGCAACCGGACTTTTGGCATCTGCTCCGCCAAACAGTTTCGGTGCCACATACGCATACACCTCATTGACGATCCCGGCTTCTAACGCCGACCAGTTCAGCATGGCACCGCCCTCAAGCAATACGCTCTCGATCCCGTCTGCTCCGAGCTGCCGCATCAGTTCTTTTAAATCCACTTTTCCATCCGCATGTTCTGTCACTATGATCCGGCATCCATATTTCTGATATTCCCTGATCTTCGCCTCATCCTGACAGCAGGTTGCAATGATGGTATTCTGCTCCTCTGCAGTCTGCACGATCCGGCTCTTAAGCGGTATACGCAATGTCGTATCACAGACGATCCTGACCGGGTCTTTTGTCTGCGGCAGACGGCAGTTTAACATTGGATCATCCGCGATTACCGTGCCTGCCCCAACCATGATTCCGGTCATTTCATGCCGCATGCGGTGTACCTGTTCTCTTGCCGCCTCTCCGGTGATCCATTGCGATTTTCCGGATGCCGACGCTATTTTTCCATCCAGTGTCATCGCATATTTCATCCGCACATAGGGCAGTTTTGTCTGGATATAATGAAAAAATACCCGATTTTGGTACTCACATTCCTCCTGTAAAACTCCTTCCGTCACCAGGATGCCCTGCTCCCTTAACTGCCGGATCCCGGCTCCCGCCACAAGCGGATTGATGTCTTCCGCCCCAACAAACACATGGCTGATCCCGGCTTCTATGACCGCCTGTGTACACGGAGGCGTTTTCCCGTAATGGCAGCACGGTTCTAATGTCACATAAAGATCTGCTCCTGCCGGATCCTCTCCCCTGCTCCTACAATCCGCCAGCGCTTCCCGCTCTGCGTGAAGTCCGCCAAATTTTTTATGATAGCCTTCCCCGATGATTCTATCCTCTTTTACAAGAACCGCACCGACCACCGGATTTGTCTTTGTCCATCCTCTGCCAAGCTCTGCAAGTTCCATTGCCCGGCGCATATATCTTTCCTGCTGCATGAATATCTTCCCTTTCCTGCAAGATAAAATCTGCAATCTCTGTTGTTTCATGACGATAGAATACACGCTCCGGGAATATTCTATTGCCATAAAAAGAAGCTCTGAACACGATCGTTCAGAGCTTCTTAAAACCGGATTTTAGGGATTTCTAAAATGACATATTTTAAAAACCGGGATACCATGCGAAACTTTTTTCCGTTTCTGATATCCGGCAGGATATCTAATTTTTGCAGCAATAAAATACGCGCTCCGCGAACATTCTATTGTCACAAACAAAAAGACTCTGAAATAAAACTATTTCAGAGCCATGTATGCATTATCTTACCAACCGTTTAAAACGATCCTTTAAATCCTGCTTATCCATATCTTCTTTCATCCAGACTATACTGTCGGCTTCGGAATTACACCGAATCATGCCTTACGGCTCGTGGGCTATACCACCGGTAGGGAATCACACCCTGCCCTGAAGATCATATTCTATTTTTATGTGTCTGAGTATAACACGCTTTCTTAAAATGTCAATACTGTTTTTCAGACCAAATTTTACTGCAGCATATAAATAAGTCCAAAACAGCCGGCTCCACAGTTACTTGTAATCGCTGCCGATGCCTCCTGCATGTAGATCTGGTCAAATTTCTTATACTTTTGCACTTCCTCTAAAATCATATCTTTCGTCTCTTTCGAACAGCCCGCAGATGTTATAAATAAGACTTTCTGATCAATCGGCGACCATCGCGCCATCTGCGCGTGTATATATTTTTTATAAACATCCTGTGTATTTCCAAAAAAGATCGCTGCCGGTACAATTTTCTTTTTGTGCAATGCCAGAACCGGATGACACTGCAGCATCTCTGTCATTTTCCATACCTGCTTATTTAAAAGTCCACTGCGGTAGAGCTGTTTTGAACTGTCTAAAATAAAGCTTGTCTGTATTTTAGGCTGTATTGCTTCCAGACTCTGTAATATTTCATCCAGATCCTTATTTTTCAGCACCATATTCGCTGCATGCATAACCATCAGGCCTGTACCGCTCGACAAATGACCGGAATCAAACACCTGCACATGGGAAAATCCGGCTGCCGCCTGGCTTGCATTCTCAAATCCCTTTCCGGATTCTGAAGCAATACTGATATGCAGTACCTGTTCCGCCTCCTCAAGCAGATTTCCAAAAAATGTCTCATATTCCCCGACTGTCGGTGCTTCCGACTTGGCATACTGATCTTTTTCAATATAAGAAAGCAGACTGTCTGAATGGATTTCCACCATATCCTCGTAATGCCCGTATTCCGTATTTACAAAATAATGCATAACCGGTATTCCAAGCTGCCGGATCACATCATTCGGCAGATCCACAACATTGTCCGTGCTGACGATCAGCCTTTGCTTTTTCTTCTGCCCTAAGATACGGAATCCGTCCATCTCACTGATTTCATCCGGATCGATCATATATTCAATGCGCTCTTTCGGCAGATAACGGAGCAGCATTGCCTCAAAAAGGATTCCATTGATCGGTTTCGCCAGATAATCAGAAAATCCCATTTTACGATACTTTTCTTCCGCACCTGACATTGCATTTGCCGTCAATGCAATAATCGGCGTTTTGCGGCAGAATCCACCCTGCTGGTTGCGCACCAGATCCATGGTTTTTTCACCATCCATCTCTGGCATCATGTGATCCATAAAAATCACATCGTAATTATTTTTTGCCGTCAGCTTCAGACATTCCATTCCACTATGCGCCAATGCAAGCTGGACTTTGGTTTCCCGAAGCAGTTTTTTAGCGACAAGCAGATTCATATCATTGTCATCCACAACAAGAACTTTTGCTTCCGGTGCTTCGAAACTCTTTTTATAGGAGGATCTCTGATGTCTTGATGAACTATTATAATTGAGATTTCCAAGCGGCGTGGCATTTACAATTTTCTGTGGAATCGTAATCGTAAATGTAGAACCTTTCTGATAAATACTGTCAACCGTGATCTGACCACCCATCAGATTTACAAGCTGGCTGCAGATAGAAAGTCCAAGGCCTGTTCCCTCGATTCCTTTTGTGCTGCCTTCATTGACCCGTTTAAAACTGTCAAACAGGTATTTCATATCATCCTGACGGATTCCCATACCGGTATCGATCACAGCCATTTTTAAAAGAATTTCGTCCGCTCCCGTCTGCTCACTCTCCACAAACAGCGTGACGGATCCCTTTTGCGTATACTTGATCGCATTACTTAAAATATTGGTTAAAACCTGTTTGATCCTCATCTCGTCGCCATAAAGCATGGATGGCAGTTTTTCAGATACATTGACACAAAATTCCAGATTTTTCTCATGTGCACGGATCCAGGTCGTGTTTACAATTTCACTGAATAATTCTCCTGTCTCATAACGCGCCGGAACAACTTCCATTTTTCCCGCCTCAATTTTGGACAGGTCTAAAATATCATTGATCAGGGACAAAAGCATCTTACTTGCACTCTGGATATTATTGGCATTCTCAATAATATCGTCTGACAGATTCTCCTCCCGAAGTGTCATTTCATTTAATCCTATGATCGTATTGATCGGCGTACGGATTTCATGGCTCATATTTGCAAGGAAACGGCTCTGTGTATTCATTGCGGCAACTAACTCCGCCTGCTGCTTTTCATTTTCTTTTCTCTGATATTCAGAGAGTGTGATCTGGATAAACATAAACGCACAGGTCATAAAGATGGTTATGACCGCACTCACGATAATATCCACATAAACTACAGATTCCGATTCCATATAAGTGATCCGTTCCGGATGAACATATGCAGTGTAAAAACAATACGCATCCGCAATGATCGTTATAACAGTTCCCGCGACAAGACTTTTCCCCCGCAGCAGGAAAAAAAGCGAGATGAAACCAAGAACAAACCAAAGCGGCATACCGCTTTTTAAGCCTCCGGAGCGCAGAAACGTAACTGGAAGAAAAATTCCATTCAGCCCTGACATCAGAATGAAAGAACAGAGATCATATTGCTGGAATTTCTTTCCTGCCCAGAAAAGCATGCCCATAAAAAGCGCCCCGGCAAATAATGCTGCGACATTTTTTATCTCCATTCCCTCGGCAAGCGTATAAACTCCCCCCAGTGCCATCGCGATCGTTCCAAGCAGCGACATAAAGCGGAATAACTGTGCATGAATTGAAACATCTTTCCGGATCAGTACCTGGATAATTCTGTCACTCAGCTTACTCATTGTCCGCACCTCCCCATTTTTTTAATGTTTCCGCAGCACTGATAAAATCAAACAGTTCAATCTGGGCTTCCATATCAGCGATCAACTGTGCATCCGAATCCGCCATCGAACTGCCCGTCTCATTTTTTATCATCTCTAACAGCTTCATTGCCTCTGCCTGGTCAAAATTGTCGATTGCTGCCGATAGTTTCTGCACTGGATTTTTTTCTTCCCCCACCGTCACATACTTAGACAGCCCATCAAGGATCGAACAGTAGTCTGCGATCAGCTCCGTATGGTTTTGTATGATATAATTTTCATCCCCATGCTCACATGCCTCCTGCATCCTCTTTGCCCTTTTTGAAAGCTCTTTTGCACCGATCGTAAGACTTTGTCCTTTCAGGGAATGTACATTGATCTTATAATTTTCCCAGTCTTTTTTATCATACAGCTCCTGTAATGTCTGGATCTGACTTCTTCCCTGTTCATAAAAACACTGCACGATCTCCATATAATCCGCTTCATTATTGTCAAAGTAGGAAAGCCCAAGCCGGCGGTCAATTCCTGCAGCCTCAAATTCTTTCCCTCCTTCTTTGAATTGTCCGGATAATCCACTGTTTTCTTCTGTCTTGCAGGTAACCTGTTCCTCTCCCGTATCTTTTTCAATAAACATGCTTAAATATTTGCGAAGGACACGTTCCATCGCAGATTTTTCAATCGGTTTCGCAACAAAATCATCGAATCCTTCCCTGATCAGCATCTCTCTGGCTCCGCCTATGGCGTTGGCTGTCAGTGCAATGATCGGTATTTTCCGTTCACGGAACCGCGGTAATTCATGAATCCTGTGCATACATTCCACGCCATCCATTTCCGGCATCATATGATCCATAAACACGAGATCATAGCTTCTGTCACTGATTTTATCAATTGCCTCACTACCGCTCAATGCCGTATCGATCGTGATGCCATAATGGCTTAACAGACTTGAAACAACTTTTAAATTCATGGCACTGTCATCCACTGCAAGAATTTTGGCTCCTTTTACACGGAATCTGTCATGATGCCACCGTTCGTCGTATGCGTCCTGCTGAAGTTTTTCTCCATTCAAAATGGTTGCAACCGAGAATACATGCATCGGGCGATAGATAAGCAGAACTTCCGGTCCGATTTTTTGCAGATCACAATCCCGGTTTGCCATGACAACAACTTTCATTTTTGCAGTCAGGCTGTCAAAATAACTTTGATCTATAAAATATTCGACATCCGCAACAAACAAAAACTGATAATTTTCATGATCGATGCGGTTTTTTAGTTCATGCATGGTCGAACAGCGCACGGCATCTACATGAAGCTGATCGACCATCCTCTGTATACATTCAAGATATCCGTCACGAAGCTGTCCGAAACGGTATCTTTCGAGATCCATATAAAAAATGATCTTTTTATCTCCGGCATCACGCACGGATACAAGCGGCATATCCGTCAGTACTCTCTGTGGAATGATAATAGAAACCGTCGTCCCTGCATCAGGAACACTCTCAATATGCATATGTCCATTCATTTTTGCAATCATTTTACGTGAGATTGCAAGACCTAAGCCAATGCCCCCCGCACGCCGGTCACGGGTCGTATCTACCTGATTGTATGTGTTTTCCAGTGCATCTATATTTTTTTCGCTCATCCCGATTCCGGTATCTTTCACCTTTACCATAAGATTGATGCCGTATGATTCCTTGCGGGCGCCGACAAACAAAATGACACCACCGGCATCTGTAAATTTGATCGCATTGTTGATGAGATTTAAGATAATGCGATATATTTTCTGACTGTCTCCAAGCAGGTTATTCGGAATATCCGCCTCACAATCCACAATGATCTCAAGATTCTTTTCTTTATTCCACACATGTGCCATGTTAACCACATCATTGATCACAGACGTAATGTTATATGGTTCTTCCACCAGCTCCATCGTGTCATTTTCAAGTTCTGAAAAATCCAGGATATCTGATACCAAAGACATCAGATTCCTGCCCGCAACTGTAATATCATACAGCTGTTCCTTTGTCGTATCATCCACTTTCGCATCCAGTAATTCTGATCCGATTCCGATGATAGAATTTAACGGTGTACGGATCTCATGCGAAATATTTGCCATAAAATCATCTTTTGCCTGTTTGGCATCCTCGAGTTCACGCATTGTCTCATTGAATTCCATATCATGCTGTATACGGTTTTTTAACTGTTTATTTTCCATGATCTCGAGAATAATGATCGCAAAAAACTGCATAAAAAATTCCATTTCCCGTATCGGATTATCATAATTTACTTTATCTAACAGGAATGTATCAAGACAAAACAAAAGAATCGTTGCTACCAACGAAATATAATTGATCTCGATCAGATCAAAAAGAGACAACATCACAACACTTGCTGCTACTGTTGCCATGGTAAGAGACGAACCGTCCGTGAATACCGTATATAAAATAATATTCATCCATATCATAACAGAACAAAATAACTTCGCCAGTCTGCTGTACCGTCCTGTCAGCATCCGAAGTCCGATACTCGCCAAAAGCCCACAAATTATCACCGCAGCTACCCAGCTTGGCCATTTTAAATAAACTGCTGCCACTACCATATAAACAGTATATATGAAATAAAGTACATACGGGATCACTCCCGCCCTGTCCTTTTTGATTTCTCTTATCATAACGTCCCCTCTCATTCACTTATGTCTGTAATTTCCCGCTGCAATTCCAGAAATATCTCTGTAAGGTTCGGATCAAACTGAGAGCCGCTATTTTCCTTTATAATTTCAAACACCTTAGATGCGGGACGGATTGCTTTCTTATAACACCGGTCCTGATATAATGCATCAAAAACATCAGCAAGTGCCATGATCCTTGCACATAACGGAATCTCCTCCCCGGATAATCCATCCGGATAGCCCGTACCGTCCCATCTTTCATGATGATATCGTGCTATTTTTCTGGCAATATCCACATATTCCTCATGTTCCACATTTCCGATGATCCGGTCAATGATCTCACACCCGGCTACCGTATGCTGTTTCATGACTTCAAACTCTTCGTCCGTCAGCCGTCCCGGTTTTAAAAGAATCGCATCTGGTGTTTTTATTTTTCCAATATCGTGAAGTACCGATGCCTTTACTGTATTGAGCTCATAATTATGATCAAGGATATCCGGATACATCCCCTTTTCCCTCAACGCTTTTGTCAGTATCTGTACATAATTCTGGGTATTTTTTACATGAAGTCCCGTACTGCCATCACGGCTCTCGATCAGGTTGGCGATACCGGTAATCACTTCATCCTGCATACGCGTCATTTCCGCAACCTGCGAGGCGACCATCTCTTCTAAATGATTCTGGTACTGTCTGTTCTCTAAAATTCGTTTCACACGGCTGACTAATACCTGGGAAACAAACGGCTTCCCGACAAAATCCATAGCCCCTGCCTCAAAACATTTTGTTTCTGTTTCAGCATCATTATCACCGGTCAGAAACACAACCGGTATCATAGATCCATTTTCAAGTTCCCGAATCTTTTTCAGTGTTTCAAATCCGTTCATTTCCGGCATATTTACATCCAAAAGGATCAGATCCGGTGTCACTTTTGAAAGAAGTGACAATGCCATTTTCCCAGATGTAGTCGCAGCAATACGAAATTCTTCCCCCAGAATCGTCTGTGCTCTTTTGAGATTGCCCGGATCATCATCTACCAGCAGGATCAGTTCTTTGTTACTTGTCTGCATACGTTTCTCCTTTGTAAAAATCTGAATTGCCCGACTCCTTTACACGTAGGAATGATCTACTTTGATAACCACGTAATAATTATTTCCAAGACGTTCCCTTACCTGTGATGTAATACGTGCTGCCAGCTCATCATCCTGTATCTGAAACTTATACGGTATCAGGACATCAAATATAATATTCGTATGTGTCGGTCCCGTTACAACGCGGAAATCATGCATATTGATCCGCTCATCAATTCCCTTGATAATAGATATTACCGCCGCTTTCATCTCGCTGACATGTTCATCCGATGTCACGATCGGATCCATATGTATCGTCGCATCACAGCCTAACTTTTCTTTTAATTCATTTTCAACATTATCAATAATATCATGGATCTCTAAGATATTGCCCTCCGCAGGTACTTCCGCATGCAGTGATACCATCTGTCTTCCCGGGCCATAATCGTGTACGATCAGGTCATGGATTCCACAGATCTCCTCATGTGCCATTACGATCTGATCGATCTTCTGCACAAATTCCTCCTCCGGCGGCTGCCCTAAAAGCGGATTTAAGGTATCTTTCGCAGCTCCGATGCCCGCAAACATGATAAATACACCAACTAATGCACCACAATAGCCATCCACATAGATTCCGGTAAAATGTCCGATCAAAGCTGCCACAAGTACCACTGCTGTTGCGCAGGTATCGCTCAGACTGTCGGTTGCCGTTGCCTTCATGGCAGCAGAGTCAATTTTTTTTGCAACCCCACTGTTATAAAGATACATATACAGTTTTACAAGAATCGAAATAATGAGGATCACAACCACCATTACGGAAAACTCTGTTTCTTCCGGATGAATGATCTTTATAATAGAATCCCTGATCAGTTCATACGCCATCAAAAGGATTGCTGCCGCAACGATCAGTCCCGATACATATTCGATCCGTCCGTGGCCAAACGGATGCTCCGAGTCCGGTTTTGCTCCTGCCAGCTTAAATCCGATCAGCGTAACAGCGGAAGATCCTGCATCTGACAGGTTGTTGAATGCATCCGCAGTCACAGCGATCGAATGGCTGATCGTTCCTGCAAAAAATTTGCCACAGAAAAGCAGAATATTTAAAAAGATTCCGACCATACCGCAGAGAATACCATACTCCTGTCTGATCTTTCCTTTATCCTCTTTTTCTTTAATAAAAAACTTTGAAAGAAATGTTATCATGTCTGATCCCCCTGTGTCCGATCTCATACAATGCCTGTTTCCAAACACTTCCATTTAAAATCTATGCATTTTTGATTGCTATCTGATTTTTCCGATGTCCTGCAGCGGCCAGTAAATGACCTCTCCTTTACCGAGGATTTTATCGATACTTACATATTTGTTATCCCAGTAACGCGCGTCCCAGGAGTCATTCCGGTTATCCCCTAATACCAGATAACAGTCATCCGGTACTTCAAATAAATATGGTCCTGTTGCCACCGTCCATTCTTCCTTCAAATAATCTTCCTCCAGCGGCGTTTCACTTCCATCAATATAAATCTTTCCATCGTCAATGCGGACTTCCTCCCCCGGCAGTCCGATCACTCTTTTTACATAAAGTTCTTCCTCATCATCCGGATAATGGAAAATCACAACATCCCCGCGCTCCGGTGTATCCTTTAAAAATGCGAGACGATTTCCGATCAGGCGGTCCCCCGGCATGATCGTATTTTCCATGGAGCCTGTCGGCACATCTGCGTTGATGATCAGATAATTCTTGATCAGAAATGCTGCCCCGATCGCCAGGGCAAATGTAAGTACCCAGCTTAAAATCTCGCGCGATGCCGACGTACTTTTCTGTGCTTCCTCTTTTTCTGATCCATCCGGCTTATCCTCTTTATTTGATGTATCGGCCTTATCCTGTGTATTGGTTTTATTTTGTGTATCTTTTTTATTTTCATCTATATCCATCCCGATATCCTGTCTTTTCGCTTCCATCTGTGTCCTCACTTTATGCCATAATGATTTCTTTTATGTTAAAAGATTATAATGTATTAAATGTAATTTTAGCACACTTGCCACAAAATAAAAAGTGCCACACCATACGATGTGACACTTTTTTGCCTGTTTTTGTCTATGATTTATTTTTAAGGCTATTACCTGTTTTTCAGGCGATACGCTTTCTTTAGTCTGCGAATAATGCTGTGGAGTAATAACGGTCACCACTGTCCGGAAGAAGGGCAACGATTGTTTTTCCTTTGTTTTCCGGGCGTTTTGCAAGCTCGATTGCAGCATATAAAGCTGCACCGGAGGAAATTCCGACTAATACACCCTCTGCTTTTGCAAGCTCTTTTCCGGTTGTAAATGCATCCTCGTTTGCTACCGGAAATACCTCATCATAAATCCTGGTATCTAATACCTCCGGAACAAATCCTGCACCGATTCCCTGGATCTTGTGAGGACCTGCTGTTCCTTTGGAAAGAACAGGAGAAGTCTCCGGCTCAACTGCAACAACTTTTACATCTTTGTTCTGTGATTTTAAGTACTGTCCGACACCTGTAACTGTTCCGCCGGTACCAACACCTGCAACAAAGATATCTACCTTACCGTCTGTATCTGCCCAGATCTCCGGTCCTGTTGTCTCGAAATGGGCCTGTACGTTTGCCGGGTTGGTAAACTGGGATGGGATAAAGCTTCCCGGGATTTCTTTTGCAAGCTCTTCTGCTTTTGCAATCGCACCTTTCATTCCCTTTGCACCCTCTGTTAAAACGATCTCTGCACCGTATGCTTTTAAGATGTTACGACGCTCAACACTCATGGTCTCCGGCATTGTTAAGATGATACGGTATCCTTTTGCTGCTGCGATAGAAGCAAGACCGATACCTGTGTTTCCGGAAGTCGGCTCAATGATCACGGAACCTTCCTTTAAAAGACCTTTCTCCTCTGCATCTTTTACCATGTAATATGCAGCACGGTCTTTTACACTTCCTGATGTGTTAAAATACTCAAGTTTTATAAGAACTTTTGCCTCAAGTCCTTTGCTTTTCTCTAATTTTGTTACCTCTAATAAAGGTGTGTTTCCAATCAAATCTGTTGCACTCTGATAAACTTTTGCCATGATATTCCTCTCCTATTCTGAAATTTTTCATTTCTGAAGTCTGCAATGCTTTTTGCAGACTTCAAAGTAAAAATAAGGAACTTATTTCTACTTTACTGCCTTAAATGCTTCATCAAGATCCTCAATGATGTCCCTGATATTCTCTGTTCCGATGGAAAGACGGATCGTGTTCGGGTAGATTCCCTGCTCTGCCAGCTCTGCCTCATTTAACTGTGCATGTGTGGTAGAAGCCGGATGAATGACAAGTGATTTCACATCTGCCACGTTTGCAAGTAAGGAAAAGATCTCAAGATTATCAATAAAATCTTTTGCCTTCTGCTCATCCCCTTTGATCTCAAAGGTAAAGATTGAACCGCCGCCGTTCGGGAAGTATTTTTTGTATAATTCCTGCTGTTCTTTATCCTCTGTAACGGATGGGTGATGTACTTTTTCCACCTGTGGATGATTGTTTAAATACTCTACAACCTTTAATGCATTTTCCACATGACGTTCTACACGCAGGGACAATGTTTCAAGTCCCTGTAAAAACATAAATGCGTGGAACGGTGAAATCGTTGCTCCGGTGTCACGGAGTAAGATTGCACGGATTCTTGTGACAAATGCTGCAGGGCCTGCTGCCTGTGAAAAACTGATTCCGTGATAGCTCGGGTTCGGTTCCGTGATGGCAGGGAACTTACCGGATGCCTCCCAGTCAAATTTTCCACTGTCGACGATGACACCGCCGATTGCGGTTCCATGTCCGCCAATGAATTTTGTTGCAGAATGAACAACAATGTCTGCGCCGTATTCGATCGGCCTGAGCAGATACGGGGTTGCAAATGTATTGTCCACAACAAGTGGAATTTTATGCGCATGGGCGATCTTTGCGATTGCCTCAATGTCGCTGACATCTGAGTTTGGATTTCCAAATGTCTCTATGTAAAGAGCCTTGGTGTTGTCCTGGATCGCTTTTTCAAAATTTGAAACATCCAGCGGATCAACAAAAGTTGTTGTGATTCCATAGTCCGGAAGTGTATGCTCTAACAGGTTATAGGAACCACCATAAATATTATTTGCTGCAACGATATGATCGCCTGCATGTGCAAGGTTTTCGATCGTGTATGTGATCGCCGCTGCACCGGATGCAACTGCGAGTGCGGCAACACCGCCCTCTAATGCTGCAATTCTTTTTTCAAATACATCCTCGGTCGGATTGGTAAGTCTTCCGTAGATGTTGCCCGCATCTTTCAGGCCAAAACGGTCTGCTGCGTGCTGGCTGTTATGGAATACATAGGAAGAGGTTGCGTAGATCGGCACTGCTCTCGCATCTGTAACCGGATCTGCCTCCTCCTGTCCTACATGTAACTGCAATGTTTCAAAACCCAGATTTCTTTCGCTCAAATGTTTCTTTCCCATAGATCACTTCTCCTTCATTTGATATTTTTCTAGTATTCTTCTTCCTCTTCTTTTTCGCTGATATCATTTACCGGACGCTCTAGTCCTTCGATTTTGATACCGTTTTTCTCTGCATAATCCCAGAGTGCTGCATGGATTGCTTCCTCTGCTAACAGGGAACAGTGTACTTTTACCGGTGGAAGTCCGTCTAATGCTTCCATAACGGCTTTATTGGTAACTTCAAGTGCTTCCTGGATCGTTTTTCCTTTTACAAGTTCGGTTGCCATACTGCTGGTTGCAACGGCTGCACCGCATCCAAATGTCTTGAATTTTGCTTCCTGAATGATGCCGTTATCATCAATATCAAGATACATTCGCATGATATCGCCGCATTTTGCATTACCAACGGTACCTACACCGCTTGGATTTTCCATCTCTCCAACGTTTCTCGGATGATTAAAATGGTCCATTACTTTCTCACTGTACATATCTGATTTCTCCTTTTTATCTCTTTACGCTCAATTTTCAATCCTGATTACTGGTTCTGTTTTTTTACAAAATCCTCATATAATGGGGACATACCACGCAGACGCTCGATAATCTTCTTTAACTCGTCTACGGTATAGTCGATCTCTTCCATCGTGTTCTTCTCGGATAAAGTCAGACGCAGGGAACCGTGTGCGATCTCATGCGGCAGACCGATTGCAAGAAGTACATGGGACGGGTCTAAGGAACCTGAAGTACATGCAGATCCACTGGAACCGCAGATACCTGCCTGATCTAAGAGGATCAGCATGGACTCACCCTCGATAAAACGGAAGCAGAAGTTTGCATTGTTCGGCAGACGGTCTGTGCGGTGTCCGTTTAATCTGGTATAAGGGATCTCTTTTAATACACGCTCGATCAGATGATCTCTGAGTGCGATCTCTTTTGCACTGCGCTCTTCCATATTCTCTTTTGCAAGTTTTGCAGCTGTACCGATTCCGACGATACCCGGAACATTGTGTGTACCTGCACGGCGTTTTCTCTCCTGTGCACCGCCGTGGATGAAGGAACGGATTTTAACGCCTTTGCGGATATACATCACACCAATACCCTTTGGTCCGTTGATCTTGTGGCCGCTTGCGCTTAACATGTCGATGTTCATCTCTTCCACGTCGATCGGAATATGTCCAAATGCCTGTACCGCATCCGTGTGGAATAATACGCCGTGGTCATGTGCGATCTTACCGATCTCTTTGATTGGCTGGATTGTTCCGATCTCATTGTTTGCTGACATAATGGAAATTAAGATCGTATCCGGGCGGATCGCTTTTTCTAATTCCTCAAGGCTGATCTTTCCATCCTCATCAACATCCAGATAAGTTACCTCATAACCTTTCTGCTCTAAATATGCACAGGTGTGAAGAATCGCATGATGTTCGATCCTGCTTGTGATGATATGTTTTCCTTTGGACTCATATGCCTCTGCAGTTGCCTTTAATGCCCAGTTGTCTGACTCGCTGCCGCCGCCGGTAAAATAGATATCCTCAGTTCTTGCATTGATGAGTGCTGCGACATTTGTCCTTGCCTCATCGACAGCCTTTTTGCTCTCCCCTGCGAAAGAATAGATTGCAGAAGGGTTGCCGTAGTATTCTGTAAAATATGGAAGCATTGCATCTAATACTTCCGGATATACCTGTGTGGTTGCTGCATTATCTAAATAAATTAATTTTGCCATGATATCGTTCCTTTCTTTATCCTTATCTTATCCATTTTATATGCTGCTCATACTAGCGGAAAGTCCGTATATTCTGTGTGTATCCATCACCATTCTGTTTCATTTCCTAGTTTGTTGATATGATATAAGTATTATACATCATCAATTCCTATTGTCAAGATAGGAATTGTATTTTTTTGTGCAAAAACAAGAACAATCCGTTTCCCTTTAAATCAAGTGACAACCCTCCTATATAATGCTATAATAAATCGTCAAACGCAACAAATATCTTAATATTCTGACAGATGATATTTTGCAGTAAATGTTTTACAAATAGAATTTAATGATGCCTCAAAATCGGGGGCAGGAATGGAGACTATTATGAACCAGTTATTTTCACCGGAACTGATTCCGGATTATATGCACGCACACCCGGAGTACGGGGTAAAACGTATTTTGACCTACACAGTCTATCGCTTTTTATCCTTTGCAGGAAAAGAGGATGATACACTTGCCGCTTATATAAAAGAAACGTTATTTCCAATGGAAGATGCGCTCGACTTTTCCCTGATCGACGATTATCTGGCTCTGGATCCTTATTTTTGTCCGATACCGGAGGAGGACAGTTTTGACGCCTTTTTCTTATATACCGCAATCAGCATCTTAGAGAATGCTTTTGACGAATTTGCATTAGGTGATGAGCTTGCCATCATTGATGACCTGATTCTGACAAAATATCCGGTACTTGGTTCTGTTGCATTGGACGATGCTGATATCCGTCTGGATGCGCTGATCGGCAGCGGTGCGGAGTTTTATGCCGTTTTATATCTGGCTCTGACGAGATATCCGTCAGCACTCGGTTCACTGCTTCCACAGTTTGGCACCGCCTACCATGACAGTTACCAGTTCACCGGCGACGACACAGCACTTTACGATTTCATGGATGAATATTTTGAAACGAAAAACTGTATGCTGCAGCCATTTTTCGTGGAACTTTCCAACACGCTTGTTGACGCAACACTTGGTTATTATAAGACTGACCTTGAGACATTGCTCGCAGCCGAAGTTCCGGGACTTTTAAGTGGAACGGCTTCCCGTTTTGCCGTGCAGAAACGTTTCGGTGCGCTCGGACTCACCAGACTGCCGGACCACGATACCTGTCTGGCACTGTTATCCGAATCCTTCCGCTATGCAGCACTTTATGAGCTGCGCAGCAACCTCTTTGACTATCACCTTGAGGAAGACCGTCTTGTTACCGCGGACAACTGGAAAGATACCATCCGTTTTCACTTCGTGCAGTATCAGCACATTTATGAGCAGGCGCTTGACGGCTTTTACGCGGCTGTGCTTTCCAGAAAGCTGCTGCTCGCAGAGTTTTCGGAGGAATTAAAAAAACTGGGGTTCTAGTCCCCAGTTTTTTATACCAGAATACATATTCTGATTTATTCTTTTTCTTCCTCTTCCGGTTCCCGCAGGTCGCGTATCCTCACCTGCTCGATCCGTTTGCCGGACATCTCTGTCACTTCTATCTCAAGTTTAAATTCTTCATCCGTATGAAAATCTCCGGCTTTCGGTATACATTCAAACAGTTCCATCACCCAGCCGCTGACGGTCTGCACATCAAATTCTGCCTCGCGGTCTAAACATTCAAACAGTTTTTCCACTTTTGTTTTTCCGGCAACCAGATATTCATTGTCGCTGATGCGCTCAATTTCTGTCTCGACCTTATCGTGCTCATCCCAGATCTCACCGACAAGTTCCTCTAAAATATCTTCAAGCGTAATGATTCCAGCCGTTCCGCCGTATTCATCCATCGCAACCGCAATGTGCAGTTTCTTCTGCTGAAGTTCCCGCAAAAGATCATCGATCTTTTTATTTTTCGGTGTAAAAATAACCGGTCGCACTGAGTCACGGATCGTCACATCCGAACGGTAAATAAAGTTGTAAAAATCTTTCTGATATAAAATACCAATGATCTGGTCAATATTTTCCTCATAGACCGGAAGTCTCGAATATCCGGTGTCCGCAAATATTTTGGCGATCTCATCTTTTGGCATATCCACCGGGATACCGACAATATCAATTCGCGGTGTGTAAATGTCCACTGCCTCCAGCTCATCAAACTCGATCGCGCTGCGGATCAGTACACGCTCATCTTCTCCGATACCGCCGCCTGCCTGTGCCTCATCCACAATGGTGAGCAGTTCTTCTTCTGTGATTCCCGGCTCCTCTTCTGACTTAAAGATGTGTGACAGCAGTTTTTTCCACTGTGCAAACACAAAATTAACCGGTGTCAGGATTTTTACCAGAACAACAATGATCGGTGCGGAAAACAGTGCAAATTTGTCCGGTGATTCTTTTGCAATGCTTTTTGGTGAAATCTCACCAAAGATCAAAACCAGAACTGTCGTAACGATCGTTGAAACACTGGCCCCCTTCGCATCCCCAAGCATTTTTACAAACAGGATCGTTGCTAAGGAGGAAGATAAAATATTTACAATATTGTTTCCGATCAGGATCGTTGACAACAGGTTGTCGTACTTTTCTTCCAGTTCAAGCACCAGCGCCGCCCGTTTATTTCCCTTGTCTGCCATATTTTTCATGCGGATCCGGTTCAGCGACAAAAATGCGGTCTCCGTCGCCGAAAAATATGCTGACATGATCAGGCATATCGCAATAATGATAAAAAACAATGAGTCACTTCCCATAAAAAAATAATTCCTCTCTTTCCACGCAAAAAAGCATAGCTGCACCTGTTTGTCTCTCCAAACGGCAGTTATGCTTTCTCATATTTCAATATTGATCTTTTCATTTTGTTATTCTGATTCGGGTAAGGATCCGCGTCCCCGTCCGCACTGTCTAACATAGTACTCTCCATTTCTGCATGTGAACAATATTACCTCTCACATGATTTTCATATAAATTGTGCTATGGATGTATTATATCAAAACGCATTCTGCATAGCAAGGAATTTTTATCCATTTTCCGGTTCTGTACCCGCTAAAATACAAATAAAATTTGCTGTTGTCTTTGAATTATGATATACTGTTATCAATATATTTTAGGCGGGGCACATTTTCCCTGATGGGATTTCGTTTCCTGTCAGGTGATCACCATATAGACAGAAAAGAGGTATTTTTATGCAGGTAAACGAATCATCTGAGAACTATTTAGAGACCATCCTGGTACTGAGCAAACGTAACCCGGTCGTACGCTCCGTTGATATCGCCGAAGAGCTTGGTTTCAAAAAATCAAGTGTCAGCGTTGCAATGAAAAATTTACGCGAAAAAAATAATATTACCGTTACGAAAGAGGGATATATTTATCTGACCGATTCCGGCCGTGAAATTGCAGAAATGATCTATGAGCGTCACGAACTTTTAACAGACTGGCTGACACGCCTCGGTGTCGACCCGAAAATTGCAGCAGAAGATGCATGCCGTATGGAGCATGTCATCAGCAAAGAAAGTTTTGATGCGATCAAAAAACATATTAAATAACCTGATATATATACATCTATATATTAGTACATCATTTTCACAAACAACAATCTGTGCATATTTTAAACAGATCTGTTATCACAAAAACAAGAGGTGCTCACCGGAACAGATTTCCGGAAGCACCTCTTGTTTTTTTATTTATACTGTCTGCGGAACTGTACCGGTGTCATCTCATACGCCTTTTTGAACAGGCGGTTAAAATGCTCCACGTTCTCATATCCCACACTCGCTGCAATCGACTCCACCGTCTGATTTGACTCTTTTAACAGTCTTCTCGCTTTTTTCATCCGCGCAGCCTTCACTGCATCCTGGAATGTCATACCGGATTTTTCCTTGATATATTTGGAAAGATACGGTTTGGAAAGTCCAAATTTTTCTGCCAGGACATCCATCGTCACATCCGCATAGTTATTCTGGATGTAATTCATGATCTCCATGATGCGTTCATCTCTGCCCTCAATGATGTTTTCGCTTTTTGCCATCTTATTTGCAGCAGAAACCAGTGCTGCGATGGAACTCTTGATGATATCCTCATCCACGCCGACGCCCCAGAAATGTCTGCCCTGACAGATGATCTCCACATAAGCCGCTGCTTTTGAGGAAGATCCCTCTGAGATTGCATGCTCCTGGTAGGTTGCCAGCTCATAGCTGATGCCAAAATACATCTTGATTGCGTTGCTGACCGCATCGAGGCGTCCGTTTCCGCTTGTCTCGATCACTCTGCGCTCACCGTTCTGCTCGATCGTCACACTTGCGGCAATGCCGTCTTTCTGCTCGAAATGGCACTCCGCCACATCAAATACATCTTTGATATTGACGTAATTCCCGGTAAATACCTGATAGATCATATCCGGTGTCAGCTCTTCGTGTCTGTGATCGGATACACCTTTGATCAGATAACCGACTTCCTCTTTCATCTTATCCGGCAGGGACATGCCAAAGTTCTGTTTTAATACGAAGGCAACTCCTCCCTTACCGGACTGGCTGTTGATTCGGATCACATCGGATTCGTACTCTCTTCCGACATCCTTCGGATCGATCGGCAGATACGGAACATCCCAGCGCCCGCCGCTCTTTCCTGCCTCTCTCCATGCCATGCCTTTTGAGATCGCATCCTGATGGGAACCGGAAAATGCAGTAAACACAAGATCTCCGGCATACGGAGTACGCTCATAAACTCTCATTCTGGTAAAACGCTCATATTTCTCACGGATTGCTGCAATGTTGGAGAAATCAAGTTTCGGATCTACGCCGTGGCATACCATATTCATTGCAAGTGTCACGATATCCACGTTTCCGGTACGCTCTCCATTTCCAAACAGAGTACCTTCCACACGGTCAGCTCCCGCTAATACACCAAACTCAGCATCACTGATACCGCAGCCTCTGTCGTTGTGCGGATGTACGCTTAAGATCACGTTATCTCTGTATTTTAAATGTTTGTGAATATACTCGATCTGGCATGCAAATACATGCGGCATTGCAATCTGAACCGTAGTCGGAATGTTGATGATCGCTTTGTGTTCCTTATCCGGTTTCCACACATCCAGTACGGCGTTGCAGACTTCCACGGCATAGTCGACCTCTGTTCCAGGGAAGCTCTCCGGGCTGTACTCAAATGTAAAGTTTCCATCTGTCTGTGCTGCAAGATCTCTTAACAGAATCGCTCCATCCACTGCAAGTTTCTTTACTTCTTCCCTGCTCTTTTTAAAGACCTGCTCTCTCTGTGCAACAGAGGTGGAGTTGTAAAGATGGATCACTGCGTGCGGTGCGCCTTTGACTGCCTCAAATGTTTTTTTGATGATGTGCTCACGTGCCTGTGTTAAAACCTGAACGGTAACATCTTCCGGGATCATATTGCGCTCGATTAAGGCACGCATGAAATTGTACTCTGTCTCTGAAGCTGCCGGGAAACCAACCTCGATCTCCTTGAATCCAATGTCTACAAGCATCTGGAAAAATTCAATTTTTTCCTCTAAGCTCATCGGCTCGATCAGTGCCTGGTTGCCATCACGCAGATCCACGCTGCACCAGATCGGCGGCTTTTCGATCGCATCCTTCTTTACCCAGTCATATGTAACTTCCGGCGGCATAAAATATGCTTTTCCGTATTTTTCTGCAACATCAAAATTCATATTCATTCTCCTTATCCTGTTTTAACAATGATTCTATTTTCTGTGTGTCACTTTCTGTTTTCTGTCCGGAGAGCTTTTTGTGTAAGAAAAAATGTCATAATAATTTCTCATGATACAAAAAATCTCTGTATGCAAAACCTGTGTGGTTTTGTCATACAGAGACGCAAAATTTTCTTCACGCGGTACCACTCTGTTTCATGAATGACCTGTATCGTCATGCATGCACTCATCCGGCACTATCATGCCTTTTCCCTCTTACGGCGGGCGATCCGTCCAAGCCTACCCAGTATCATCTGCTCATTCATAATACATCCGATTCCTTCAGCCGGCAGCTCCAAGGCGAGTTCACAACTTCACTCTGACTGCCTCGCACCTTCCGGCAGCTCTCTGATTTCCATTCCGCTGTTACTATTCCTTTTCATTGCATTTCATTTTCTGTTTTACATAATAACATACCTTTTTCGAGTTCCGCAAGGTGTGATTTTATCAATTTTATTGATTTATTTTAATCTTCTGTATTTAAAACTGAAAATCTTCATAATCTTCCGGTGTAAAACGATGATAGATCAGATGGCAGCCCTCATCCGTGATGCAGTAACGGTAATCATCCGGCACCCCATCCTCAAAGTAAACCAGATAATCAAATTCCCCGTGTGTCGTCCGTTCTACATGTACATGATCTGAATATCTGTGAAACTGCTGTAAAAGCTCGTCTATCGTGCAGCCATGTTTTCCGATTGTTTCTATAAAACTGGCAATGAACTCACTTCCGTTCGTGTGTTCATGCACATAATCGACACCGCTCGGCGGAATTGCAATACAGAAACGTTCACCTTTATTTGAGATTTCCACCCCGCCAAGTGTCTGCACCGTCTTTTTTGAAAATTCTGCAAGCAGTTCTGACATCTCTTTTTCTGCTGCATCGGTATGGAAGAAACGGTTCAGCGAGGTAATCGGATAATATAACCGGATCAGTTCACTCCGGTAACCAAGTTTTATCTGTTCTTCCTGTATGACCTCGATGATATTTTTTTCAAGTCTCGTAAAATCCACTGCCTTTTCCATTTCTTTCTTCCTTATTATTTTACTCCCACTGTGTCAGACTGATAAATTCCGGCTTATTATTTTACTTCCACTGTGTCGGATCAATCCATTCCCACGCTTCTTATTTTCTCATAAAATTCAGATTACATACTCGCCGGCACGCTGTCTCTCGTAGTCCACTAAATCTGCGAGTGTGATACTGTCAACAACCTGATTGATCGCCTCGTTCATTTTTTTCCACACCAGAACTGTTGCACAGTCATTCATCTTATCACAGGTGTCTTCATCCTCGACGCATGCCACCGGTGCAAGGCTTCCCTCTGTCAGGCGTAATATCATTCCGACGGTATATTCTTCCGGTCTTTTTGTCAGAATGTATCCTCCCTGTGCACCACGAATGCTCTTTACATATTTTGCCTTATTTAAAACGGAAATAATCTGCTCTAAATATTTATCTGAAATTTCCTGGCGTCTCGCAATATCCTTTAAACTGATCGGCTCTCCGGTATTATTCAGTGCAAGATCCAGCATCAGGCGTAACGCATATCTTCCTTTTGTTGATATTCTCATATTTTCCTCATTTCTGCGCTGTTTTTCATATTTTAGGCTTGCGGATGCAGCGCAGCCGCAAACTTATGAATAAACGATTCTTTTATCATCGTATTAGAAGTATATCCGACTATTCATACCATGTCAATAGGAATTAAAGTATTCGTTAAAATATCTCTTTGCGCCACTGATATTTTGAGAGATCAACACATCCGTCTTTTACCTCTATGCCATCCGCTTCCAAAAGTCCGATCTGCCTGTTTTCGCCACCAAATGCAAAGGCCTCCGAAACTCTCCCCTCACGGTTTACTACCCGGTAACACGGGATTCCCTCCGGATCCGGATTTACATGCAGCGCATAGCCGACCACCCTGGCCCACCTTTTGTTGCCCGCAAGCGCTGCCACCTGTCCATAGGTTGCAACCGTACCGCGTGGAATCTGTTTTACAATGTCATATATTTTTTCGTAGGAATTTTTCTGTTCCATATTAGTCCTTATTCAGATTATAAAAACTCGTAATTTTATGATGTTGCGCTCATTATATCATGTGCAAAATCGGCACATGATCCAATTCGCCGTTCGTCAATCATGCAGGCATGTTGACTCGCTTGCGCTCATTATATCATGAATTACTTTTTTGCGCCATTCACCTTGCAATCATGTTAAGAACATACTAAAATTTTAATTTGTGTTTTTATAAATTTTTAATACTTTTTATACTTAGGAAAGAATTGGAGTACAAAAGACCTATGAACGAACTAAGACCAAAACTATTTGACGTAATGAAGGGCTACACAAAAGAGCAGCTCATCAAAGATATCCTTTCCGGTATCATTGTGGCGATCATTGCTCTTCCACTTTCTATCGCACTTGCGATCGCTTCCGGTGTCGGTCCGGTACAGGGACTCTACACTGCGATCGTTGCCGGATTTTTTATTTCCTTTTTCGGAGGAAGCCGTGTACAGATTGGCGGACCAACTGCCGCATTTGTTGTTATCATCTATGGCATCGTGACCACTTACGGTACAGACGGACTGATTGTCGCAACAATCATGGCAGGTATCATTTTATGTATTATGGGCCTCTGCCATTTTGGTTCCCTGATTAAATATATTCCTTATACGATCACGACAGGTTTTACCTGTGGTATCGCAGTCACCCTGTTTGTCGGACAGATCAAAGATTTTCTTGGACTTGATATGGGTGCTGTTCCTTCTGAATTTATTGAAAAACTTGGCGCCTATGCTGCAAATATCACAACCACCAATCCGGTTACCGTCGCAATCGGTGCCGTTGCACTTGTGATTTTAATCCTGTGGCCAAAAGTAACTGACAAACTGCCGGGATCCCTGATCGCAATTATCGTGACGACTGCCATCGTTTATTTTGCTAAACTGCCGGTCAACACGATCGGAAGTGTTTACGGAGAACTTTCCTCCGAATTTCCGTCTTTCCACATGCCGGCATTCAGCTATAAACTGGTACAGGAACTGATCTCCCCGGCATTTACGATCGCGATTTTAGCCGGTATTGAATCCCTGCTTTCCGCAGTCGTATCTGATGGTATGATCGGTGACACCCACAAGTCAAATGCCGAACTGATCGGTCAGGGACTTGGAAATATTTTTTCCGGCCTGTTTGGCGGAATCCCTGCTACCGGAGCGATTGCCCGTACTGCTGCAAACGTAAGAAACGGCGGACGTACCCCGATCGCAGGTATCACACACTGTATCACTTTAAGCATTATTTTAGTTGTTTTAATGCCGCTTGCTTCCCTAATTCCTATGACAACATTAGCCGCAGTGCTTTTAGTCGTTGCATGGAACATGGCAGACTGGACTTCCTTTTTCCATCTGTGCAAAACTGCTCCAAAGAGTGATATGATCGTACTTGTTGCAACATTTTTCCTGACTGTATTTTTTGACCTTGTCGTTGCCATCGAAGTCGGTGTCGTACTTGCCGCACTTTTATTTATGAAACGTATGGCAGAAACTGCCGATGTCACTGCCTGGAAATATGCAGATGAGCCGGATGTCACCCCTGGCGAAGCTGAAAAAATGCGCGACATTCCGCACTCGATCCGTGTATTTGAGATCAGTGGACCGCTGTTTTTCGCCGCTGCTGACGAAATTCTTGCAATTACCAGTGACAAGTCAACCAAAGTCATCGTTATCCGTATGCGAAGTGTTCCGGCAATTGATGCCAGCGCAATGCGTTCCCTGCGTGATCTTGCTGCCCGCGCGAAGAAAAAACATATCACTTTGATCTTCTCACATGTCAACGAACAGCCGATGTCCGTTATGAAAAAAGATCACTTTATCGAGCTGATCGGGGAAGAACATTTCCTTCCGAATATTGTGGAAGCTCTCGGTTATGCGGAAAATATGGTCGCAGATTCCGGTCATAAGGCTGCGAAATAACAGAATTTATTTATTCTTATGATGAAATATCGGATTAGGATGGCTGCACACTTCCTTTTACTGTGTCAGCCATTCTATCTCCGCGTCCTCTGTCGATGTTTCCATCTCTGCCTGACCTTCCCCTTCTTTTAAAACGATGCAGTTGTGATTGTCATCCACCTGAACCTGATAAAAATATTTCAAATCGTCGCTGACACCATTACTGTACTGATATTCCACAAAATACTGCGCTTGTGCCGGTGTTTCGGCAGGTTCGAAACCAAACGACGTCTCTTTGATCTCACAATCCGAATCATATTGATCTAAATACTCCTGAAAAATTGGATCTGTGTATCCTCTTGCAATCTCACTTCGATCATACAGCTCCTGCATCACGGCATCTTCCTCTATACCGGCGGATCCGCTATTTGCTCCACATCCTGCCAAAAACATTCCCATGATAAGCAGCAAACCTGTTATTTTACTCCTGCGCATCGTATGTATACCTCCCCTGCAGAGTCTCATACTCTGCATGCCCGGTGCTCCAGGTTCCTCCCTCCACCAGAAGAGACACTGCCTTGGCATCATAGGCGTCCAGATAAGTATTGACTACGCTTCCAACTGTCGCGTACTCTCCTGCCGTTCCCATCTGATTTACATATTCCTCAAATGTTTTCGACAGATCAAGCGTTATGGTATCCTCTTCCTGTTTAAAATCAAGCACTTTCACATCCGACGGAACCACACCGGCATCGATCAGCGCAGCCATGATATTTTCAGGCGTAAGCGCATCGAGCGATACCGTTTCTGTGTCAAAACCATCTGCATTTTCATTGCTTTTATATATGGTAATATTATTGTCTTCTTTATCAGCATTTTCCCGCCTGCCACAGCCTGATGCTGTCATAAGAACTATCGCTGCTAAAATCAATGCCATTTTCCGTGTTACACTTGTTCGTTTCATATTTTGCCTCCTCTTTTCCATCATTTTTCCTTTCAATCACGATTCATTTTTACCTTTTGGGTATATATGAAAATTTTGCTCGGAAAATACCCATAATTTTCCCTTAAATCCGCGTTTTTTGAGGATTTTTTTGTGATAATGGACATACACAGATGGTTTTTCATGCTATATGCCTTATACTCGCTTCGCTCGGCAGTCTTATTATATCTTATCTCATTTTATTTTTGTTAAACCTTCGTCTAAATTAAGAAAATCTTCCATATTTCCAACCATAAAATACACGTTCTGCGAACACTCTATGATTAAGTGAAACAGCAGTCTTCACAGTTCATCCATATCTCCCCCGCAGATGCGCACCGATATCTCCGTCACATACTCCTCCACCGTCTCCGCCATCAGCTGATCCACCGTGTAAACTTCCAGGAACTCTTCCGCCAGTGTAATCTGATGTTCATCTGCATAAGCAAGAAGTTTCCGATAAGCCTCCCCGATGTTTCTCCAGTGCCCTTTAAAATAAGTTGTCAGATATTTCCCCGCAGGCATAAAATGGCAGGACATGCCGCCCGGCTTATGTTTCATCAGCAATATTACGTTGCTGTAATTTGCATAGATCTGCCGTCTGACATCTTTTGCATACTGGATGTAACCAATCTCATAACAGATGCTTTTGCTGTTGTTCTCATAAAAATTGATCAGTTCCGCTGTGCGCTCCGCAAATTCTGATTCCGAAACGTCTAAAAATGCATCCATCAGATAATATCTGCCCGGTTTTTCACAGACAAATATTTCATCTTTTTCTTTCTCTAAATATGCCCTGATTTTTTTACTTTTTTCTTCCATCCACTGCCTGCGATCCTTTAACAGCCGGATTTTTTCTGCCAGAATCTGTTCCTCTTTTTCAAACAGCTCCAATAATTTTTCCGGAGTCCGGTCACTTAAAAAGGCCTGGATCTCTTTTAAAGACATACCAAGTTCCTTTAGCATAATGATCGCTTCGAGCACTTCGATCTGATGGATCGAATAATAACGGTACTCGTTATCAAGCACGATCTCCGGCGAAAACAAGCCGATCTTATCATAATGAAATAAAGTGTTTTTGGTGACGTGCATGAGCTTTGCAAGCTCACCAGTTGTCAGATATTGACTTTTGTCCACTTTTAATCTCCCCTCACGAAAAAAGTTCTTGACTATATGGTAACAATATAGTTTATGATAGCATTTGTGTCTCAAAACCGCAATTTCCATCCGCGCTGACACAACATTTAAAAATATTTCAAAGGAGGAACCCATTATGGCACAGTCCATTGGTCAGAAATTCACACCTGTCACTTTATTAAAATTCGCATTACCATCCATGGTCATGATGGTACTCATGTCCTGTTATACAATCACGGACGGCATTTTTATCTCGCGCTTTCTTGGAGATAATGCGCTGTCCGCAGTCAATATCGTCTATCCGGTCATCAATATCGTACTCGCCATCGGCGTCATGCTCGCAACCGGAGGAAGCGCCGTCGTCGCAAAGAAAATGGGCGAAGGGAAAGACGATGAAGCAAAAGATAACTTTTCCATGCTCGTGTTTACCGGTGTTGTGGCGAGTGTTGTCATCCTGATACTGACGATTTTATTTTTAGAACCAATCTGCCGCGCTCTCGGTGCAAATGATTCGTTACTTGCAAACTGCAAGGCATATCTTTTTACCGTTGTTTTATTTGCCCCGGCGTGCATGCTGCAGAGCCTGTTCCAGACGTTCTTCGTGACAGCGGGAAAACCACACATTGGCATGACGTTAGTCATCAGTGCCGGTATCGCAAATGCCGTGTTGGACTATGTATTTTTATCTCCTCTTGGATTTGGCATTGAAGGAGCCGCCTTAGCCACCGGTATCGGTCAGCTCATACCTGCAGTCGTGGGACTCTTCTACTTTTTCTTTGTCAGGGGAGATCTTTATTTTACAAAATTTCATTTTCATGGAAGTGTCCTTTCTACTGCAAGTTTTAACGGTGCATCCGAGATGGTAACGAATATTGCAAACGCTGTGATTACTTATGCATTTAACAAAATCATGCTGCGCCTTGCCGGCGAAAACGGTGTTGCCGCAATCACGATACTGCTTTATTCCCAATTTTTATTTAATGCGCTTTTTCTTGGATTTTCCATGGGTGTTGCACCTGTGATCAGTTACAATTACGGTGCAAAAAATACAGGCGGACTGAAAAGCGTCTGCAAAATCTGCAGACGCTTCGTGATCGTTTCTTCTATTATAATTACTATTTGCTGTAACCTGCTCTCCGAGCCGATCGTGCTCTTGTTTGTCGGTGGAAAAACAGCGACTTATGACCTTGCCGTCAGCGGTTTTTCGGTATTCTGTGTGACCTTTTTGTTCAGCGGATATAACATTTTTTCATCCGCTCTCTTTACGGCACTCTCAGACGGAAAAACCTCAGCGGTCATATCCTTTACAAGAACCTTTGTTTTTATCCTGCTGTCACTCCTCACACTGCCAGCCATTTTGGGGGTGACCGGTGTGTGGCTTGCAATCCCGGTGGCGGAGTTTGTGACACTGTTTTTATCGATTTTTTATCAGCGGCGCAAACGGACGGTTTATCATTACACCTGAGCAGCCGCTTTCTTCCCAAGATATGCCAGCACATCTTTTCTGGTCACGATCCCGATAAACACCTTTTTATCATCCACAACCGGAACAAAGTTCTGGTTCATTACCTTGTCAAACAGATTCTCCATGGATTCATCAATCTTTACCGCCTGATTATCCCTTCTACGCTCAATCGATGTGATCGGCATGTCCTCAAGCAGTTTCAGATCCGGGAAATTGCGGTCCTTTAAAAACCAGAGCAGATCTCCCTCTGTGATCGTACCAATATATTTTCCTTCCACACCAAGCAGCGGAATGGCTGTGTAACCGTGATATTCCATTTTCTCAAGCACCTGACGCATGGTGTCCGTCTCTTCCACATGTGCTACGTTCTCCTTCGGTGTCAGAAAAAATAAAATGTTCATATGTGTTGCCCCCATTTGTTTATTGATTTGTGTGTTTTGATTATACTACCATTTCGGGGGTTGGACAACAAGGGAGTTATAACCTTACTATTTTCATTCCTCATCCACTAAAATCATTTCAAATATTTCATCACTTACCCTAAGTTCATGCATACTCTGGTTCTTCGCCAGATATGGTAACACCATTAATTTTTGTTGCACTTTTCCTTTATTATCAATTTCAAAATCATACTCAGAAAGTTTTGATTCCAGGCAAGCCGCATAAAATTGTTGTGCAAACAATCTTGTTTTCACACCAGTCATATGTAAAAAGTTCATATCCCGAAATCCTACATTTACTGTCTTTATATCTTTCCTTTCCCGATATATGATTAGAAACTGTTTATCATTCAGTTTTTCTTCGTATTGCTTTACAGCTTCTATCATAATCTTTAAAGCTGCTTTCTTGTCATACTTTGCCATCCATACCCCATTAACTTGAAAAAGGCTGCCCTTTCGGACAACCTTTTCTCTTTTCTTTTAATGCTGATTTTCTGTTGTCTGCCAACCGTCCGCCTCTCCATGTGCGGCTTAACTGTGGAGTTTTTCTGTTGCTCCCCAACCTGCCAGCCTACGAACTGGCTAAAATGTCAGATTTTTAAGGTGTCAGCGCACCCAGACAGATTTATCTGTCTGGGTACTATTATTATATGAACACCGTCTTTTTATGTCAAACAAAGCAAATTCTTTTCTGAAAATTTTGTGCATAATTACAACATCTGCACTAGCTACCCCTAATACAAATAAAACCCCCGTATACTACCGTTTCCAGCAATATACGGGGACATTTCTCAATCGTTATTTAACTGTAATCGGGACTTATCTGCTAATTGATTAGCAAACACCCTGAGCTAACATGGCAGTTTCTAAGGTGTCCGCAGATTTACCGGGGTTTTGAGGTCGTTTGTATATCACGTGTATAGAGTGATTGTCGGACAATTTCAACGAACAAAAATCTATATTCACAACATTAATTCTTATGACCAGAACAGCTAATATAAGGGATTTTCATTTCATCTATCCCCCAATATTGCCTACCGATTATCTCCCTCTCTATTCTTTCAATTAGACAATCTTGAAAATCACCTTGCATTATTTTTTGCTTCCAAATATCATAATAGAAATATTGTAAAATCAATTTCACAAACGCTGACGGAAATAGCACATTGTCCGTAGGCACTCTTATATCTTCTTCATATCCAAAATGAACATGCGCCGAACTATGCACAAGTGGTTTATATATTTTAGTATTGTAGTCATACCTTATTGGAGTTACGAACTTTATTTCTTGCTCAGTTAAATATTGTTGATAATCTTCAATAAATTCACCTCCACATTCATCTATATCACTTTCTAAAAACTCATGTAAAAAATCGTCATATGAAATATTATTTATCGTGGGATAAAATGCCATCCTCAAAACATAATCTTTTTCACATTTATCAAATGAAAACTGAAAATAAGAGCCATCATTCAGCAAGAAATCATAATCATCCATTTCTAAACCAACTATGAAAGTCTTTGCATAATTCTCCTTCTGTGCGGTAGTTCGAAATACATTACTGTATTTTTTATATGTACACAGTTGAACATTTGTTACATTTACTTTCTTAAGTATACCACTCTCTCCTAATATTTTTTTACACCTTTTTATATTTATCAAAAAAGCTGCTTCATTCATCTATCTTTTCATCTTCTTTCTTTTTCTGAGTGTACATTTGTAATATTCTATCTACAGATATCCCTTTTTTCCTACTCATCTCAAGTAATTCCTCATAAAAAGCCTGCTCATTATCATAGTTTTCCGATCTTTCATTCCAATCTTTATCCAATAAATGTGTTGGTTTATTTAGAAAATCAAATTTAAACTCATGCTCTTTCAATTGATTCATTTCATATAACATTTGTTTCAAACACTCCTCCCCCGTTCCAGATATCCTTAACCATATTTTAGCTCTAGTAAATGCTGTAAACACTTTATTTCTCATTATTCTGGAATCTTTTTTATCTTCAAATACATCACATCCTATCACAAACACCATAGCAGCTTCATTTCCTTTAGCTTTAAAAATACTTGAAAGAGTCACATTACCTTCTCTATAAAATCCCTTAACATAATCCCTATCCATGACATTATATGTTGCGATTGATTTAGCTTCTAATCGTTGCTCTAATCCGTTAAAATAGTTAAACGAATTAGTCTCATCCAAACAAATTACCGCAATATCCTCAGGTAATAATTTATCAACCGTAATTGCTTTTTCAATTTCTTTTGCTATCCAGTCTAGTTCTTGTGAGAAATCCGGAGCTTGAAATATTCTAATGCAATCTTCAATTCTACTTTCATCAACAACTAATGGTGAAGCTTTTTCATTTCTTTCAATTATTACTCTTTCTTCTTTACTACAATCCCCTTCCACAACAGTAAAGCCTAAATCTTCCCAATGTTTATTATTTTCAAGTGCTTGAATTAATTTATCATTATAAATTCCAAAACCCAACGCAACCGCAACTAATAGTATTTTCTTTACATTTCTATAGCTTTTATGCAAAACAATATCATTTTTCATGCAAGGATATTTCTTTTGTTCCTCAATCAAATCAATTCCTTTAGGATCATATTTGTTTGCAAACGTCTCTTTTGGATTTTGTAATATTACATCAAAGATATTCTGAACTTCATCATAGCACCAAATTATATGATCATCTTTGACAATAGATCTGCATAATTGATAAAAAGAAATATCAAAATCTTGTGCCTCATCTATTAAGACATAATCATACATTTTGTTCGCATCATATTGCGTTGCATCAACAAATTTTTCACATATGTATTTAAAAGCATTTCCATGTTTTTTTGCTTCGCCAAAAGTTATTGGTGAAATTCCATTATTCTTACATGCATTATAATATACTCCTGGAACTTGCCTTCCTCCCCATGCATGCATCACTTTAACTTTATTCTCAAAATCTGGAATTTGTCCATCTGTCATCTTCATATAAAATCTTGTAATTAATTGAATAATATAATCATATAAGCTTTTGGTATAGAATGTATATAAAACAACTGCTTCTGGATATATCATATGCAAATTAGCTGCTTTCAAGCAAAGAATAATTGTTTTTCCCGATCCAGCCAACCCCCTTATTCGCTGTGGACCATTTAACAAAGTTAACGCAGACAATCTTTGCTCATCATCAAATCGTGCAATTTGCGTTTCTATCTCTTTGAGTAATTGTGCCTTTGTGTTCTTATCCTCCTTACCCAAAATTCGTTCTTTAGGTTTTATCATCGCAGTTGCTTGTTCTAAGCTTGCAATAGCTTCTTCAACAACTTCCTCTGTGCACAATTCATCTATCTTATCAATATACTCTAAAATACTTGATACTGAGCAAAAGATATTTTCATCTTCTAAATCTATTGATAAGTTTGGACAATACCCTAATGTAGTAACACTAATCTTTAAACTGCGTGCGTTTTGCTTTAAATTTCTATTTTTCATTAACGATGTATAGATATAATTATCAATTATTTCTATTTTTTCTTTGAAGATATCCATTTCTGCTTCACGCAATACCTGCATAGCGTCAACCACAATAACAATTATACCCATAATTTCTGAAGCAATAAGTATATCTGGAACAATAACCTTTTTATCTAACTCCTTAATTGAAGGAAATTTATATAATATTTTTCCCTCAATATCTTTATATTTTTCACTTACTTTTTCAATCAAATCAACTGTTTCAGTTTCACTAATATACTCATCTGAAAAATATTGTACTCTCACATTTAACCTCCAATATCCATTTCAATAATTCAACTAAAATATCTGCGTAATATCCTGATACCGATTCACCACCCGGTAAATCTCCACATATTCTTCCCCAATCTTATATAGCACGACATAATTCCCGCAAATCACATATTTATAATCCGTTCGGAAGCTGACCCTTTTAGCAAGATCAGCTCCCATGTACGGAAATTGCTGTATATTTTCAATTCGAGCATATATCTCCTGAATGGTCTTTACCGCCATTTCTTCATTATCTTCAGCAATATACTCTCTAATATTCTTCAAGTCCTCTGCCACAATAGGGTTAATCCGCAATTTCATCATATGCTATACCCCGACAGATTTCTTTAGTTCATCCAAACTCATCCAGGCACTTTCATCCCTAACAGCTTCTTCTGCTTCCTGCAGTTTCATGAGTAGCTTCTTTTCGGCTTTTTCACGCTCGTAGTCCTCAATATCCATAACCACAAACTTACCTCTACCGTTTTTGGTCAAAAACACGGGTTCTCCAATCTGGCAATTTTTCAACACTTCATTATAATTTCTTAAATCTGATACCGGTAATATATTTGGCATAAAATCAACTTCCTTTCCTACTACAATATAGCTTCTTTACTTATATATTATACGCAGGAAAGCTGTAAAATTCAACGTGAAATTTTACAGCCTTCTTATATTCTTTCTCTGGCAAAGTCCGTAAACCATTATTATCAGCCATATAAAAAACAGATATTACAAACACTCTGCAATACCTGCTCATTTCAGTTTGTTATTAAATTTATAGCCGACTCCCCAAACCATCTGTATGTAGATTGGCTTGCTTGGATTATCTTCTATTTTTTTCCGTATGTTACGGATGTGGCTCATGACGATGTTATAATCACCAAAATATGGTTCTTTCCAAACATTATTATATCTGCTCTTTACTAAACACTCTGCCCGGATTTCTTGCTAATAAATGCAAAATTTCAAATTCAGTAAAGGTCAAATCTATTTCCTGTTTCTGCTTTCTTACCAAACGTTTTGCAACATCTATTTCCAATCCATCGAATCTTAATTCTGTTCTTGCATTTTCTACCACCTGAAATGCCTTCGTTCCTGTACTGATATAAGAAACTATATGGTTTAGTATTTCTTCCTCGCTGTCTTCAAATGTCAGTATTAACATTTTCCCATATATGTACCTCACACTAACATTTTTCAAATAACGTTTAACTTCTGAACCTTGAATTTTCAAGCGACTCAGAAAATAGCCTATCTTACAAAACCTTTTTTTCGTGCATAATCTCCAATTATAAAAGCAACTGATACTATCAACAGGATAAATACGGATAATATATCCCAAACATCAATCACAGGTTCTCCAATTAATTTTGATAATGTAATATTTATCAAAAGTGTGAACGGAATTGCAAACAAAAATGTAATTCCTGTTGCCAACAGTTTTCGTTCCTTGAGTCGATAATACAGAATATAAATTATCCACAAAAAAACTAGTGTATAAATGGACATAATCGCACCAATGTTGAATACTTCATTGACTTTTATCAAAATACTTAATATGTACATAAATGGTAAAATGAGAATACTAATGGCAACCATCGCTACCAAAACACCTTTTTTCCCTAACAATATAACAGGAAAAGATGCTATCCATGTAATCAAAATAGAACTAAGTGTAATAAGTGACCATGTAAGGGTGCCCGAAATAGCAACATCACATATACAACATACTAGAATACCAATAACCATGGTAATTGTATATATTATTGATATTATAGTATTCTTGTTCATATTATTCTCATCTTTTCGTTTTAATTCAATGAGATTTTCGCTGACTTTTTCTTCGTAATTATTCATTTCTATCCTCTCCCCACTTAATAGTTCATTGACCGTAACATCTAAGATATTGCAAAGTTCCAACATGATAGATGAATCGGGCATACATTTTCCTGTCTCCCATTTGGAAACAGCTCTGTCAGTGATGTTTAACTTTTCTGCTAATTGTGCTTGTGTCAGACCTTTTTCTTTTCTGCAACTAGCAATAAACTTTCCTGTATCAATTTGATTCATTACAATATGCCTCCTTTCACGCTACACTTTACAATTTTTATCAGTTTTTGTACACAAACTGTAAGTGGAATTATCAAACTCAACCATAGGTTGGGAGAGGTATTATATTTGATAAATGCCGTTTTCTTCAACAACACCATTTTACCACACGCGCACACACAATTCCATTAAAACCGTTTACTTCGCTTTAACCGATACTTCCCATACCACACATTCTGTGCTGAAAGCTCTACTTAACCATTATGTATCAACGGCTGCTTCTTCAGCATCGCCTTCTGCGTCCTCCAAACCTCGTCCATAATCGCCTTCACTTCTGCCATATCCTCTTCATAAACATTCCCGGTACTGTTAATTCTCTTCGCGATCTGATTTAGATTCCCGCTGATCTTTCCAAGCGTTTCATTGTATTGCCTTAGATAAGAATAATCTACATCATAAACAAATCCAAAGAGTATTAGTGTCCGGATGTAATCCGAAGCACTCTTCCGCTTAGACAGTTCCACCTTCCTGTCCAGGATATATTTTTCATTATCGCTCAAATAAATTTTCAGTTCATTTTTCCTCGTTCTGTTTGCCCTATCCTTTGCCATATCGTTCCATCCTTTCAAATAATTTTAAGGGTTAGGGAATTCTCCCTAAATGATAAATTTGAGCATTTCTTCTGTAGGAGAAATCACTCATTTTATCGCCTGTGAGGGAACACAGGCAGTGCTTGCTAAGTTAGGTTTTATCCTTTTCCTGCTCTATTGCCTTTTGTCCTTTCTGTGCCAGTTCCGCCAAGCGATTCTGCACCATTTCCCATAAGTTCGGCAATGCACTTTCTACATTCACTTCTGTTCTTTTCCGCTTTTTGATCGCTTGATAGATTTCTGCAAATCTAGCTCGATCCGCAACGATATTTTCTGACAGGCAGATATTCTGAAAGCCTAGGCGCTTTACGACTTCTCTGGTAATTTCATCAAAGCTTTCCATTGCCGCTTTCTCCTGATACATTCCGCAATGCCCGATTGCTTTACTGACTTGCTCCCAGCCTTCGCTCCAATCAGAAATCGTTGGACTTACCAGCTCTGTATAAATCTCCCGCAGTTCCGCAACGGTAGGCTTGAATTTATTTGTCAGCATATATTGTTGGAGTACCTTGGATAAAATCTGATAGTCCAGATCATGTAACAAGGCGTACCACACATCCAACGCTTGTTCCGTCCCAATAAAATCTTTTCCATACATTGCCTGCATGGCTACAACCAATGTTGCAAATTCCTGTTTAGTCACCGAAAACACCTCCCGTACTTTTTATCTTTTCACGCTCCAACCATGAGCTTACATTGCTTCCGCTTACCTTTTCCTTTTTCCCTTTCAATGGAAAGAAATCCGTCCAGCCATTCTGAATTGTCTGCTTAATAATTGCCACTTGTTCTACTGGAGAATTCGATAAACTTTCCAGCTTATCAATGCAATAACCGATTGCTTTCCCCTTCACTTCCTTGCCTTTTTCTTTTCGATATTCCAGATAAGAAAAGAACATACTATTCACCACAGGATCATCAAAATAAGAAGGAATTTCCTCTATCTCTGGTTCTCCCTCTTTCTTTGGCTTCTTCTCTTCCTTTTCACTGTTCTCTATCTCTGGGTTACCAGAAATTTCTGTGGTGTTACTTTCCGTTACAGTTGCATTACATTGTAACGTTGCCTGCTCTTTTTCCTTTAGGAGCTTTTGATTCGCCCTATGATTTCTGACTCTCGATGCTGAAGCGCTCTCACTGCCAACCATGTCCTCCAAGTACAATAACTGTAACGATTGATCGTCCAAGAACACAGCCGCATGATATTGGCACAAAGCAGAAATCGTCAGTTTCACAAGTGCCGACTTTTCTCCCGTATCCAATGCTATTTCCTCATCTAAGGTCGGCAAAATATGTTGATAGTAAATAATCCCTTCTGTATTAATTGCCTTTAACAACAGTTTCAGATAAAGCAGGACGATACTGTCTCCCTCCGGCAAAGTTCGCAGCTGTTTGATGATCAGTTCCTGAAAGAAACCCACCTACAATTTCAACCAGTAATATCGTTTTCCTGCCATTTAGCATTTCCCTCCGCTCTGAATAAACGCCTCCAGCATACTTATCCCACTGAACGATAAGATTATCCCTCTCGTCAAGAACCGATACGATCCGAACAAGAAATACCTGATCAATAACAAGTTTGGAAATCATTACTCCTACGGAACCTACATGAACGGCAATTTTAATACGTGCATGGGAAAACTCAAAATGAAGCACCTGCCCCACGATGGCAGACACACCTTTGCTTCACTCATGGATAGCGCCGGAGCTAATGACGTATGTATCAAATTGATTATGGGACACAGTATGAAAAACGACACCACCAAGGGAACGTACACCCATAAGACTTTAGAAGAACTTCTTACAGAAGTAAACAAGATTTAGGAGCAAAAACTGAATACACTTATAATGTTGTTGTGGTATCAACATTACACTCATGTTCAGCCTGAATCATCCTGAAAAGTAACAGATGGAAACGCTTTAAAAAGCATCCAAAATCAGTAAAAACAAGTGTATACCACATGTATATCACTTGTGTACCACGTGTATATAACGACCTCAAAATAACGTAAATTATCTTCTATTTATGAATATTCTGACAATTCTTTTGTCACTTCAGTACATAAAGAAAAGTCCCATAAACACTGGGTTTACAGGACTTAACCATATCTTATATTATCTTAGAATTTCTTAATTAGCAAACACCCTGAGCTAACATAGCATCTACAACCTTCTCAAATCCGGCAATATTTGCACCGGCAACATAGTCAGTCTGTCCACCAACAGTTGCATTGTATCTCTTTGCAGCGTCAGAAATGTTAGCGTAGATCGTCTCCATGATTCCTTTGAGTTTTCCATCAACTTCTTCGAATGTCCAGGAAAGTCTCTCGGAGTTCTGGCTCATCTCAAGTGCAGATGTAGCAACACCACCGGCATTGGCAGCTTTACCACCTACAAAGAGAACACCTTTCTCCTGTAAGTATTTGGTAGCTTCAAGAGTTGTAGGCATGTTAGCACCCTCTGTTACGGAAGTAACACCGTTTGCAACTAACATCTTAGCATCCTCAAGGTCTAACTCGTTCTGTGTAGCACATGGAAGAGCTAAATCTACTTTGTACTGCCATACACCGTGCTCACCATTCTGTTTTGCATGATACTCTGCAGATGATTTTGCAGCTGCGTACTCTGTCAGACGTGCACGTTTTACTTCTTTTACTTCTTTTAATAATGCAACATCGATTCCTTCCGGATCATAGATCCAGCCTGTAGAATCAGAACATGTTACAACTTTAACGCCTAACTGCTGTGCTTTCTCGATTGCGTAGATAGCTACGTTACCAGATCCGGAAACTGCGGCTGTCTTGCCTTCAAGACTCATGCCGTGATCTTTCCATAATGCGTTTGTCAGGTATAACAGACCATATCCGGTAGCCTGTGTACGGGCAAGAGATCCACCATAAGTAAGTCCTTTTCCTGTAAGAACTCCCTCGAAGGAACCACGGATTCTCTTATACTGACCAAACATGAAACCGATCTCTCTTGCGCCTGTTCCGATATCTCCGGCAGGTACGTCAACGTCTGCTCCGATGTATTTTGACAGCTCTGTCATAAAGCTCTGGCAGAATGCCATGATCTCTCTGTCTGATTTGCCCTTAGGATCGAAATCAGAACCACCTTTACCACCACCGATTGGAAGTGTTGTAAGTGAGTTTTTGAAAATCTGCTCAAATCCTAAGAATTTGATGATACCAAGGTTTACAGACGGATGAAGTCTTAAGCCGCCCTTGTACGGTCCGATCGCATTGTTAAACTGTACACGGAATCCTCTGTTTACCTGTACCTGTCCATTGTCGTCTACCCATGGAACGCGGAACATGATCTGACGATCCGGCTCTGTAATTCTCTCTAAGATTGCATTCTTTCTGTATAACTCTTCATTTGCATCAATAACAGGTCTTAAGGAATCAAGAACCTCTGTTACTGCCTGTAAAAATTCAGGCTGATCTGCATTTTTTTTCTTTACTACTTCGAGTACTTCATCAACGTATCCCATTTTACAATCTCTCCTTACTTAATTTAGTATATACTCCATACAATGTGCTTTACACTGCATGCTCCTAACGGTTCTCCCGCTGGTTTCGTTTTGACACACTTATTTTATTATAAAATGAATCCATGTGCAATATTTTTTTCTTTATTTCACTAAATTATTAAAGTTTCAAAGTGTAACAAGCCATTTTTTGCAGGATTTCAGGTTCAATTATTCATTTTCCACAAATAATTTTATATCATCTAAGTATCGTTTTCTTGTCTATTTTTTTGTTATTACGGTTTTTACGTCACTGTAAGCGCCTTTTATATTCTTTCCACCGGATTTTTTATAGGAACAGATTCTGACATAATATTTTTTACCGGCTTTCAGCTTTCCAATCTTCTTCGATGTCGTCCTGTTACTTGAAACTGTTGTGCTTTTCACATTCTTCTCAAAACGTTTATCGGTAGAATATTGTATGATATAGCCGGTCGCCTTCTTATCCTGTTTCCACTTTAACGCAAAACTGCCCTTTGCAGTCGATTTCAGCGAACCCGTTTTTGCTTTTACCGGCTTTACCGTCAACGTGATCGTCTTTTCAGCCGCCTTATAATTACCACTTGCAGCTACACGGATCTTAATTTTTGTCTCTCCATAATTTTTAAGTGTAACTACACCTTTTTTACTTACAGCGGCGATTTTTTCGTCCGCAACCTTATACGTCATTTTTCCTTTTCCATTCGTTTTCGCATTGATGGAAAATGTTGTGGTGCTGAAGGTTTTTGTGATGTTTTTCGCCGTGATCTTCGATTCTTTCTGCTTTTCATCTGACTCTGCCGCACTGTTTATGGAAAAGAATTTCACTGTATAAGATACTTTCTGGTCAAGTCCTGTAATTTTTACTTCAAATGTATCTCCCGGCTGATAACTCAGATTTTCCGGACGGAAAATAATGCATCCTTTCTGTCCATAATTACTGTTTTCCACGTTAAAATAGCCATCGGCTTTCTTTTCTGAAAAAGCCCATTTTTTCTGATCCGACTGCCTTATGAGAGTCACTTTCACAGCAGATTTGTCCACATCTTTCCCCATGCTGATGCTCCATGGATAACTGCTGCCAAAAAACTCTACCGGCATATTCTGGGCCGGCCATACCACACCATAATAATCCGTCGGTTCATACCAGTTGTCAAATGCATACATCGCCGCATAAGTTCCATGTGATCCATATACCCAGCCAAATCCTGTTTTTTCCATCGGCGGATTTAAAATCCATCTTCTGTGTCCGACGCGGTCTATATTGTAATCATCACCATCATTCATCCATGCTTTTACCAGATGATACCCGAGTCCGCATTTCCAGCTTGCATAGGAAAGATTTCCGCTGGATGCACCGGACGCCCCCAGTTGATAAAGACTGTCGGCCATTCCTGCCGGTTTTGATGGAAAATGTGATAAGGTTCCATTTACTGAGTTAACCAAAGCTGCCGCCTGTTCCATTTTGGTATAAGAAGAATCAAGCCCCACTGCATCAATTCCTGCAATATAACGGATCGCATTCATGGTATTTAATGCTGATTTCTGACTGCTCTCACTGATCGTACCCGCCTGATACGGCTTTACATCCGATGCCTTCTTACTGTAGGTCGTCTCTGCGTCAATATTTACCTTTTTACTTTTCAGGTAATCCTTAATTTCCTTCTGGCTGTGATAATTGACATTGATCCCCGTACTGGTGGCTGCATAACAGTTGACGGAACCAATGCAGAATATAACGACTGCCAGCATCACTGCATTCTTTAATAATAATTTTTTCACCCGAATTCCCCCCTTGTGATATTTTTTATTACTATAACACAGTCCGTTTTGATGAACAATCATCTGGCATTAAAAAATGCAGGCGCCCCATCTGTACCTGCATTTTAAACTTTTATTTTTTATAAAAACCGATAAATAATAATTGCGATTAATACACCAATAATGCTTGCGATCGTAATCTTGATACTGAGTCCGAATGTAATGACCAGGATTCCAAGATCCAGCACGATTGGATTTGCAAATCCAAATGTCTGCCCATAATTCAGCCAGCTTAAAAATGGCACTCCCGCTGCAAGGCTTCCGATAAAACCTCCAAGTACGATCCCTGCCAGCAATAGTAAAAACAATGCCCAGTTATTTTTTCCCGCGATTCCCTTACTCATACCGTTCCTCCGTCTTCTTTCGTAAACATCCTGTCACAGGCACTTTCTTCCGAAAAGTCTTGTCATCCCTTAAACTGCTAAGGAAATGTCATTGCAATGCCTGCGCCCATTTTAACATGAAAAAACGGATTCAACAATAACTGATTGTAAACCGTATCTAACCTTTTACCGCTCCCTGCGCCATGCCGTTCACCATATTTTTTACAAGAAAGAAATATAGGATAACGATTGGAACTGCAATAAAAACACTTCCGGCTGCGAATCTTGCAAACTCCGTTTCATCTAAGCTCATCAGTCCAACTGCAACGGTGTAAAGATCCTTTTCTTTCAGCAGAAGTTTCGGTAAAATAAAATCGCTCCACGGCCATGTAAAAGATGGCAACGCCGTATATACAATGATCGGTTTTGATAATGGCAGATTAATCCTTGTAAACACCTGAAAATTTGTTGCACCGTCGATCCTTGCCGCCTCATCAATTGCTTTTGGGATCGTATCAAAAAAACCCTTCTGTGTCAGATACCCCATCGGTGCACCTGCAGCATAAATCAAGATTAAGCCCCACAAATGATTGATCAGGTTAAACTGCGTCATCAGAAGATAAACTGCGATCATTCCCATAAAAGATGGAAACATTCCAAGTACCATCGTGATTTTCATCATTGGTTTTCTGGCTGCAAATGTAAATCTTGACATTGTATATGCAGTTAAAATCACAAGAAATGTCCCTAATATACAGCTTCCCGCTGCCACAAAAAGTGTATTAAAAAACCATCTCGGATAGTTATAAAGTGTCGTATCAGTAAAAAGCTTCTGAAAACTTGCAAAACTATATTCTTTTGGGAAAAAACCGTTAAATGAATAAATGGTTCCCGATTTTGAAAACGATGCCAGGATCAGCCAGAGACACGGGAAAAAAACACAAATGCTACGGCGGTGAGAATCAGATATGTTATGCCTGTATCCATCATTCTGCCGAATTTCCACTTTTTACTCATTGAAATGTGTCCTCCTCTCAGGACATAAAAAATACCAAAGTTATTGAAATTTCCGATAAACTGTCCAAGTAAAACCGGCATCGTGGAAAACAGCATAAAAGGCATTGTCAGTTTTTCGAACTGTTTCCATCTGCCTGCCCCGTCGATCTTTGCAGCTTCATATAAAGAAACATCCCTGTTAGAAAGATTTCCAGTTGCAAGTAACATGATGGATGGAACGCTGATCCAGCAATTCACAAAAAGTCCGATCAGCCTTGCACTCCATTTCGCATCCAAATCCAGAAATCCAATGGCACTTTTCCCACAGGCTGCAATAAGCTGGATTAACCGGCCCTCCAGAATGCTTTTCCTTTTACACAGTCTTTATCCAGTAATAATGCCAGACCAAGTCCGGCAAAATAATTCAATGCTGTTGAGGTGGTACAATATCCCCGCCATAATTTGTAAATGCGATCAGGATCATAAATACAATCGGTAAAATGTTAAATACACATACCCCCAGTACCGGCAGTGCCAGCACAAGTATGTAAAATTTCTTATCAAGGAGCTGTCCGATTTCCTCCCGGAAAGTCAACCGGTGTTTCCCCTGTTCCATACGTTTTTGCATGGAACATACATCTTTCAGATTTAACCGATACAGCATAATAAAAACGCCAAACACGATCCATGCAAAAATTCCCATTCTTTCGGTTTTACAAAAGCTAACTGCCAAATCCAACTTTTAAATCAATTCGTTTTGCTCATCTCTCTAGAAAATATAATTTATTTTTGAAAGGAACTTTTTATGGAAAGCAAATCACGGACATTAGTTTGTATATAGTACTTTTTATCAACATGTGTTAGACTACTGTTATACAAATTGATGCGTGAAGAGAGGTGCGGTTTATGTGGTTTTGGTGGTTTATGTTAATATGTGATCTGATAATTCCTATTGCTATGGTCATTTGTGGAAGAATGATGTGGAAACATTGTCCAAAACATATGAATAGTATGTCAGGCTACAGAACAACTCGCTCAATGAAAAATATGGATACATGGAAATTTGCGAATGACTACTGCGGAAGACTTTGGTGGAAAATTGGATGGATAATGATTATACCATCTGCTTTGATACATATTCCGTTATATCATAGTGATAAGAATACGATTGGATTTGCAGGGTTGATTCTTGTGACAATTCAATGCTTTATTATGATTGTATCAATTTATCCGACAGAGAAAGCTTTAAAAAAACATTTTAATGATGATGGAATACGTAGATAACTATAATTTGACGAGAAGGTGATTTACATGAAAAAGAGTATATCAAGGATTATCGGTTTGATCATGCTGATTATAGCCATTGTATTTATAATGTTTGCATTGAATCATCCAGAAATGAGTTTTCCATGGAACAATACTATTACATGGTTGATGTATGGTGTATATTTTCTTGTGACAGTAGTGTTGCTTATTGCACCTAAAATGAAGAAGTGAGAAATTCCAGTTTGTTAATTACAGGTGACATTGAAAGAGTCAGCCCATTCAAGGTGCTGGCTCTTTCAAAAATTCCATTCTAATAAATTGCACGACAACCTAGAGTAAAAATGAATACCCATTAGTAAGAAATGAATAGAAAATGAATAAAAGTGTGGTGTTTCGTATAATTATGAGTTAATATGCATCAGACACACTTTTGTAAAAAGGGAGTTCAAAAATTACAAAACCTGCTCTGCCATCTCCTTTAAGATCTGTGCTGATTTCTGAAGCTGTTTCTGCTCATCCTCATCTAAAGAAATCGGAACCTGTCTCTCAATTCCGTTTTTTCCAACGATCGCCGGCATGCTCAAGACAACATCCTCCACACCATACATTCCATGGATCATACCGGAAACCGGAAGGATTGATTTTTCATCGCGCACGATTGCCTCGCAGATCCTCTTTACAGACATCGCAATTCCATAATAGGTCGCATTTTTCTTTGCAATGATCTCATAGGCACTGTTGCGCACATTTGCAGCAATGCGTTCCATCGAGTCATCATGATTGAAATGTCCGCGCATCTCGCAGAATGTATTTAGCGGGATTCCCGATACATTTGCACTGCTCCATGCCGCGATCTCACTGTCACCGTGCTCCCCGATGATAAATGCATGCACGCTCCGGCTGTCCACACCAAGATGCTCTCCCAGCTCATATTTTAAGCGTGCCGTGTCAAGCACCGTACCTGAACCGATCACGCGGTTTTCCGGCATTCCGCTCAACTTGTGTGCGGTGTATGTAAGAATGTCGACCGGGTTTGATACGATAAGCAGGATTCCCTGATAATCTCTCTTTGCGATTTCCGGGATGATGCTCTTAAAAATGCCGACGTTTTTCTGTACCAGATCCAGCCTCGTCTCGCCCGGTTTCTGGTTTGCACCGGCTGTCACCACGATGATCGCCGCATCCATGATATCGTCATAACCGCCCGCATAAATTTTCATCGGTCTTGCAAACGGGATTCCATGGGAAATATCCATCGCCTCCCCTTCCGCTTTCTCTGTATTTGCATCAATCAAAACCATCTCAGAAAACAATCCGCTCTGCATCAGTCCAAACGCTGATGTCGCTCCTACAAATCCGCATCCGATCACTGCCACTTTTCTGTTGTTTAATTCTAACTGTTTCATGAAAACCTCCATTCTTGCGCTGCTTTTGCGCATCTTAAGTTTGTGCGCAAGCACAAATCCTGCGTGTGAAAAATCTTATTTTTCACACTGATGTCCTTGTCTCTGGTATCATATTAATTTATTTCGGTCAGATTGTATGTTGTAATTACAACATTTATTTGAGAAAATATATCATGACTGTGTTATCAGAAAATTGAAAAGCACTATCTGCCCTGGCATTCTTCTATAAAGAAAAAGGATGCCTCCCGTTTCCGAAAAACATCCACAAATATCTATATAATATCCATAACTTTGTCCAAACCCTCTACGATTCTTCATTCTCCCCGTATACCTGCTGGAAAAAATCCACCAGTTTTGCCAGTGAATAGATCAGTACCGTTGTCTCCTGTGCGTTAAGTTCTTCCTTAATGTGGTCGATCATACGGTGATGAAACTCTTCATGATGCAGATAAGCTGCCTTTCCTTTTTCGGTCAGGCATACCCAGACAACACGCTTATCCTGCTTGCTGCGCTCCCTGACAACATATCCCTTATCGGTCAGACCGTCCATCGCCTTTGTCAGCGTTCCGGTCGTAACGTTCATCAGCTTTGCCACCGTGCTCATGCTCTTTGGCTCTGACATTCCAATCGCTTCTATTACATGAAAATCATTATAGGTAAGATCCTTAAATTCATCCGTGATCAGAGATTTTCCCTCAATCTCCATAATGTTTTTAAACAATTTTACCAATAACTCATTTAATGTTTCATCTGCCGTCATTCAAATATACTCCTATTCATGGCAGTACTGATTGCCTTTCACACATATGTAAACTGCAGCCAGTCTGTTTACTGCTGCCCTTACCATACCAAAACCGTCGCCCCCCATGTCAGCCCGGCTCCAAATCCTGCCAAAACTATTTTTTTACCTTCACATATCATACCATGTTTATTGATATTATCAAGTAAAATCGGTACACTCGCCGCAGAAATATTGCCGCACTCTTCCAGATTGGTAGGAAACTTTTCCATCGGCTGATGCAGTCTTTTTGCAACAGACTCAATAATGCGCAGATTTGCCTGATGAAGTACGAACAGATCAATATCCTCCACTTCAAGTCCCGCTTTTTTCACTGCCTCTTCTATCACCTTTGGCACCGTTTTGACTGCAAATTTATATACTTCCTGACCATTCATCGACACATAGGAAAGTTTCGTATCGTTGACCGCAAACGGATTATTGACCGGACGGTTATCACAGCGGAGGACTTCCCCCCGCGCGCCGTCGGAACCCTGTACCATGCTTAGAATGCCGCTTTTGTTTGCTGCACCCGGCTGCTTTGCTTTACAATTTGTTTCGGAATCCACCTCAACGACCGCCGCCCCTGCACCGTCCCCAAACAATACACAGGTGCTTCTGTCATTCCAGTCCATGATCTTTGAAAGAGTTTCCGCTCCAATGACCAGTGCCTTTTTGTATACACCATTTTCCAGATACATCTGAACCGTATTTAATGCAAACAAAAATCCGGAGCAGGCAGCGTTTAAATCAAATGCAACTGCATTTTTTGCTCCAAGCGCACTCTGCACTTCACAGGATAAGTTCGGCAGAAACTTATCCGCCGTAACCGTTGCTGCAATGATAAGATCAAGTTCTTCCGCAGTCATTTCCGCATCTTTTAACGCTTCCTTTGCTGCTGCGACAGCAAGCCCTGTCGTCGTCTCCTCCACCGCAAGATGTCTTGCACCGATTCCGGTACGGCTTCTGATCCACTCGTCAGAGGTGTCCATCAGTTTACTTAAATCATCGTTTGTCACCCGAAGTTTTGGAACCGCACTTCCGGTTCCCTTGATTTTGATTTTCATACTTTTTCCTCATTCCAGAGTTTATTTTATTTCCATCTGCCCTCTGTAAAATAATCCAGTAACCTTTTTATCAGAACGCACGGAATCTCGCATAGCGCTCCTCGGCAAGCTGCTCTCCTGTCTTGCCATTCTGACGCTCTAAAAATTCTTTCATATGGCCTTTCATATATCTTGAGATTGACTCACATGCTTTTTCGTCTGCCGTGCCATACTCCGGGATTACCTGCTCCACAATATTTAACGCATACAGATCATGCGCCGTGATCTTCATGACCTCGCTGGCTTCTTTTGCACGTTTTCCATCTTTCCAGAGGATCGATGCAAATCCTTCCGGCGAAAGTACCGAATACGTTGCATTTTCAAGCATCCAGACTTCATTGCCGACCGACAGTGCAAGCGCACCGCCGCTTCCGCCTTCTCCGATCATCAGACAGAGGATCGGAACTTTGATGGCTGACATCTCATAGAGATTTCTTGCGATTGCTTCACCCTGTCCGCGTTCTTCCGCTTCTTTTCCGCAGAATGCACCGGATGTGTTCACAAATGTGATGATCGGACGGTTGAATTTTTCTGCCTGTTTCATCAGACGCAGTGCTTTTCTGTAACCTTCCGGTGACGGCATTCCGTAATTGTGACGCATGCAGTCTTTTAAATCTTTTCCTTTATGAATACCGATCACAGTGACCGGCTGGCCGTCAAGGTAGGCAACACCGCCCACGATTGCCGGGTCATCTGCGAACTGTCTGTCTCCGTGAAATTCCATGAAGTCGTCAAAAATATTGTCGATATAATCCACCGATGCAAGCCGGTCTGCACGTCTTGCCGCACGCACTTTTTCCCATGCGGAAAGAGGCTGTGCCTTTGTGGCGCGCTCTTTCATGACCTCTGTCGGCTCGTAACAGTCATCACTGCGCAATGGATCAAAGTTTGCATATCCTTCTGTTTTCTGATGCATTTTTAAGATGCGGTAAAGTGTCATTTTTAAATCTTTACGCTCCACGATCGCATCCACAAAACCATGCTCTAACTGGAACTGTGCCCTCTGGAATCCCTCCGGCAGTTTCTCTCCGATCGTCTGCTCGATGACACGCGGCCCTGCAAATCCGATCAGTGCCCCCGGCTCTGCAAGGATAATATCTCCTAACATTGCAAAACTTGCCGTCACACCTCCGGTCGTAGGATCGGTTAACACCGGCACATATAAAAGTCCTGCCTCGGAATGTTTCTTTAAAGCAGCTGCTGTCTTTGCCATCTGCATCAGGGAAACGATTCCCTCCTGCATTCTTGCACCACCGGAACAACAGAATAAAATAACCGGAAGAGAAAGTTCTGTCGCACGCTCTACCGCAAGTGCGATTTTTTCTCCCACAACATGCCCCATACTGCTCATCATAAACCGGGCATCACACACGCCGATCACCGTCTCAAGTCCATAGATCCTGCATTTTCCGACTGTGACTGCCTCATGCAGTCCTGTCTTTTCCTGTGCGGCTTTGATCTTCTCCGGATATCCAGGAAAATCAAGCGGATTTTTTGACTCCAATTCTTCAAACCACGGCTCAAAGGTATCCTTATCCGCAACCATGCGGATCCTGTTTTTGGTACGGACGCGGAAATAATTGCCGCACTCATAACAGACATATTTATTTTTTTCCGCGGTTTTCTTATTGATCTCTCTGCCACAAGCCGGACAGACGATCGTTGCCGGCGGCTCTGTATTAACTGTCTCTGCCTCTTTTTTTGCTGCCTCTACCGTTTTCTGTGGTTCTTCTACCGTCTCTGTTACTTCTTTTTTCTTCTTCAAAAAAAATGCTGCCATACTTTCCCCTTTTTGCCTGTTTACAGTTATTTATCAAACCTGCGCTGTTCCAGACTCTCTTAACTTCAACTGATCGCAAATGTCAGCTCCGCAATACATGCAATGTCATCCCCCACCTTCGCTGTGGCACGGCCGACACCGATCGGGCCTTTTTGCTTTATGATCTCTGTTTCCAATATCAACACATCTCCCGGCACTACTTTCCGTTTGAATTTTGCAGAATTGATTCCCGCAAAATATGCAGTTTTTCCGCGGTTTTCTTCCACCGAGAGAATTGCAACCGCTCCGGTCTGTGCCAGTGCTTCAATGATCAGTACGCCCGGCATGACCGGCTCATTTGGAAAATGTCCGCCAAAGAATGGCTCATTGTAGCTGACACATTTTTTTGCAACGGCACGCACGCCGGATTCTAATTCTTCCACCGTGTCGATCAGCAAAAACGGCTGACGATGCGGAATGATCTCCATGATCTGTTTCGTTGTTAAAACGGACATAATTGCCTCCCTGTTTTCCAAAATAAAATTTGCCCACTGGTGAGCAGAGGCATTTCCTCCAATTATTCACTGTATTTTTTCAGCAGGATACTTGCATTGTGCCCGCCAAAACCAAGTGAGTTGCTCAGTGCATACGGCACATCCATCTGTACCGCCTCTTTACAGTAATCAAGATCCAGTTCTTCATCCGGTGTCGTGTAACCAACGGTCGCATGTACAAAACTGTCCTGAATTTCTTTGACACAGGTTACAAATTCAATGGCACCGGCGGCACCGAGCAGATGTCCAACCATAGATTTGGTGGAATTGACCTTCATATCATATGCGTGACCGCCAAAAGCAAGTTTGATCGCACGCGTCTCAAACAGGTCGTTGTGATGCGTGGATGTTCCATGTGCATTGATGTAGGTAACTTCTTCCGGACGGATGCCTGCATCTTCCACCGCATTCGTCATGGCGCGGGCTGCACCGGCACCATCCTCAGCAGGGGAGGTAATGTGATATGCATCAGATGAAGTTCCGTATCCGGCTACCTCCGCATAAATTTTTGCCCCACGCGCTTTTGCATGCTCTAATTCCTCTAACACAACAATCGCTGCACCTTCTCCCATCACAAAACCGCTGCGGTTTTTATCAAATGGAATGGAACATTTTGTCGGGTCACTCTCGGAGGAAAGTGCCGTCAGTGAAGTGAATCCGGCGATTCCAAGCGGGCAGATCGCACCTTCCGTTCCACCGGCAACCATCACATCTGCCTCTCCGTACTGGATGCTGCGGAATGCCTCACCGATACTGTTTGTTCCGGTTGCGCATGCCGTTACCACGTTGATGCTCTTTCCTTTTAAGCCGAATGCGATCGAGACATTTCCGGCTGCCATATTGGAAATGACAAGCGGTACGAACAGCGGATTTACTTTGGCTGGACCTTTTTCTAACAATCTTTTATGCTCACGCTCAATTCCCCCAAGACTTCCGATTCCGTTTCCGACAGATACACCGACACGGTAAGGATCTTCTTTTTCCATGTCAAGCGCTGCATCCGTGATCGCCTCTTTTGCCGCTGCCACTGCATACTGGCAGAATAATTCCATACGTCTTGCCGCTTTCGCATCCATATACTGTTTTGCATCGAAATCTTTGACTTCCGCTGCAAGATGGCATTTGTATCCTTCCGTATCAAATTTTGTGATCTCCCCGAAACCGATTTTTCCTTCTTTTACGGACTGCCAGAACTCCTCTACACTAAGTCCGATCGGAGTGATCGCGCCCATTCCTGTTACCACTACTCGTCTGCTCATAACTTTTCCTTTCCATTTTCAAGCCCCAAATTCAGGCTTTTCCTTTTTGATCCGACACAATACCATGCGGTCAAAATGTTTTTACTGCTTATATGCTCATACCGCCGTCCACGGAAATTACCTGTCCTGTGATGTAGGATGCTTTCTCCGAGGCTAAAAATGTCACTACCTCCGCAATATCATCCACTTTTCCGACTCTGCCGAGCGGGATCTGCGTTTTCACTGCTTCCTTTGCCTTGTCTGTCATCTGCGCTGTCATTTCCGTATCAATGAATCCCGGCGCAACCGCATTGCAGGTAATCCCACGGGAAGAAAGTTCTCTCGCCACACTTTTGGTCAGTCCGATCACGCCCGCCTTGCTCGCACTGTAATTTGCCTGTCCTGCATTTCCAAGAATACCGGATACGGATGATAGATTGATGATCGTTCCGGAACGCTGCTTTAACAGATAGCGTGAAAAATGACGGATCGTGTTAAAAGTTCCCTTGAGGTTTGTCGCAATGACCGCGTCAAATGCTTCCTCGCTCATTTTCATCAAAAGATCATCCCGCGTGATACCGGCATTATTGACCAGAATATCCAGATGACCGTATGTCTCCATGATGTCTTTTGCCATTTTTTCACAGGCACCATAATCAGAAACATTGCAGCCGTAAACTGCCGCTTTGCCGCCATCCGCTATGATTTCTGCCGCAACAGCATCGGCACGCTCTTTGGAACCGTTGTAATTGATGATGACAAATGCACCTTCTTTTGCAAGGCTTTTTGCGATTGCAGCTCCGATGCCGCGGCTTGCACCGGTAACCAGTGCTGTTTTATTAGTTAACATAACTTCTCCTTTTTTCTGATAGCTGCCAGACTTTTTTCACATCAAAATATGTGGCATATCTTATTTATTTTTGCTCTCAGCAACAAATTTCTCAAAGTCTTCATATTTATCAATATTGACTGCAGCTACATCACGGTTGATCTTGCGCATGAATCCTGTCAGCGTTTTCCTCGGTCCGATCTCTACAAATTTGTCTGCTCCGTCTGCGATCAGACGCTCGATCGTCTGCTGCCAGCGGACAGATGAGGACACCTGTTTTTCCAGTAATGGTTTGATATCCTCTTCTTTTGTCACATAGTCTGCTGTCACGTTTGCGACATACGGGATTGCCGGTGTATGGACTGTTACATGTTTTAATTCCTCGCCAAGTTTTTCTCCGGCACCCTTTAACATTGCTGAGTGGAACGGTCCGCTGACCTTTAACGGAACAACACGTTTTGCTCCGGCTTCTTTGCAGAGCTCTCCGGCTGCCGCTACGGCTTTTTCTTCTCCGGTAATGACGATCTGTCCCGGGCAGTTATAGTTTGCGATCGATACAATGCCCTCTGTTTTTTTACAGGCTTCCTCAATCTGCGCGGTATCCAGTGCCAGGACTGCTGCCATGGCTCCGCCCTCCGGCACTGCCTCCTGCATGTAGATCCCTCTTTTGCGCACCAGTGCAAATGCATCTTTTCTGCTCAGTGCTCCGCAGGCAATCAATGCTCCATATTCTCCCAGGCTTAAGCCTGCAGTCACATCTGCTTTATAGCCTTTTACCTCCAATGCACGCAGGATCGCAGCCTCGGCGGTCAGCATACAGATCTGTGTATACTCCGTGATATTGATCTTGTCGTTTTCCTCAAAGCATAACGCAGCGATATCAAGTCCTGACGCCTCGGATGCCTCCTCAAATACTTCTCTGCATTCCGGAATGGCATCGTAAAAATCCTTTGCCATTCCTATGTACTGTGCTCCCTGTCCCGGAAACATAAAAACCGTCTTTCCCATTTCAACCTCCGTTTTTTGCGCTTATTTTTGCACTATCTTCCAAGCAGTGACTCCGCCTGTGTCACAACGTCCTCGATGATCTCTTTACAGCTTTCTTCTTTTTTTACCATGCCGGCGCTCTGTCCTGCCATTAGGCTTCCGTTGACCACGTCACCGTCAATGACTGCCTTGCGCAGGGACCCAAGTGTAAGGTGCTCTAACTCTTCAAATGAAGCGCCCTCTTTTTCCATTTTTAAATATTCGCGGCTCATCTGGTTGCGAAGAACCCGGATCGGATGTCCGGTGCTCATGCCTGTCACTTCTGAGTCAATGTCTTTTGCCTTGATGACACGCTCTTTATAGTTCGGATGCACGATGGATTCTTTTGCAACCACAAATCTGGTTCCCATCTGTACTCCTTCGGCGCCGAGCATAAATGCTGCCGCCATACCTCTGCCATCCGCAATTCCGCCTGCGGCAATAACCGGTATCTGTACCGCATCTGCCACCTGTGGAACAAGTGTCATCGTCGTCTGCGCACCGATATGTCCACCTGATTCCATTCCTTCTGCAATCACTGCGTCCGCTCCGCCACGCTCCATCATTCTTGCCATTGCAACACTCGCAACGACCGGAATCACAACAACGCCTGCCTGTTTCCATGCATCCATGAATTTTCCGGGATTTCCGGCACCTGTGGTCACAACCTTAACGCCCTCTTCAATGACGATCTGTGCAACCTCGGCTGCATTTGGATTTAACAGCATGACGTTCACGCCAAACGGTTTGTCAGTCAGCTTCTTTGCCTCCCTGATCTGCTCTCTGACCACCTCAGGCGGTGCACTTGCCGCTCCAATGATACCTAAACCTCCGGCATTTGAAACTGCCGCTGCAAGATGATATTCCGCAACCCATGCCATACCACCCTGAATGACCGGATATTTCGTTCCCAGCAGTTTACTTACCCTTGTCTCCATACTTAAGCCACACCTTTTCCTTTTAAGTACTCGACAACATCATTGACAGTTACGATAGAAGGTAAATCCTCAGATGGGATCTCCACGCCAAACTCTTCCTCAAGAGCCATGACAAGTTCAAATAAATCTAAGGAATCTGCTCCTAAATCATCTTTGAAATTAGACTCTGCCTTGATTTCAGACTCATTTACATTTAACTGCTCTGCAATAATCGGGATCATTTTCTCTAACATATTTTTCTCCTTTTCTGCGCATGCCTTATTATTTTTCCAGCGCCCTGCCCTTATTTTTATTGTGGGCTGATTTTCTTTTCTTATTTTCTGATTCATGTAATCATTTGCCTTTCAAATAGTTTGATAGTCAAATAATTAGCTTTTCAAAGTATATGACTGATGGAAATATTTGTCAAGGTAATTTGGTAAAGTTTTGCAAATTGGTACTTAGGTATTAAGGGACAGTGTAAGGCGCAGTTTTCCGGGTGCCGCTGGCAGGTTTGGTTCCGTTGTGCGAAAATAAGAAAAGCTAAGTATGCCTGTTTGAGTTGGTTTCGGAGTGACGTGTACGTCCTGAATGTGCCTTCCCTGGCACATCGGGACTTGTGCTGCCGTCCATGGCAGCACAACACTGTGAGTGAACAGGCATACTAAGATTTTCTAATTTTCTTCCAAAGTCTCAAATCTGCCGGCGGCACCCGGAAAACTGCATTCTACATGCCCTCGATACCGAAAAAAGGGAAATCTATGCTCTGTAGGTTACGACTGTTTCCTCATTATTTTTTTGTTCTGATCTTGATTGTGATTTTTCTTTACTTATGTTTTAATGGGATTAATCGGATTTTTAATTTTAACTACAGGAGATTTCTCATGCATTTTGTTCAGGCGAAGAGGCTTTTATCAAAGGATAACGGAATGAATATTTACCGTGGATGTTCCCACGGATGCATTTACTGCGACAGCCGGAGCAGGTGCTATGGTTTTACACATGCATTTGAAGATATTGAGGTAAAGGAAAATGCCCCGGAATTGTTAGAAAAGGCTTTGCGATCGAAGCGTCAGAAATGTATGATCGGAACCGGTGCCATGTGCGATCCTTATCTTCATTTGGAGGAGCGCCTTTTGCTGACCAGGCGGTGTTTAGAGCTGATCGACCGGTATGAATTTGGTGTTGCGGTACAGACAAAGTCAGCCCGGATTTTAAGAGATTTTGACCTGTTAACGTCCATCAATGAAAAGGCAAAAGCCATCGTGCAGATCACACTCACCACTTACGATGAAGATTTATGTAAAAAGATAGAGCCAGATGTTTCCACCACCAAAGAGCGCATCAACGTCCTGATGAAATGTAAAGAAGCCGGTATTCCCACCGTAGTGTGGCTCACACCGATCCTGCCGTTTATCAATGACACTGCTGATAACATAAAAAATCTGCTGGATGCCTGCGTGGACGCCGGCGTAAAGGGAATTATATTCTTTGGCATTGGCGTGACTCTCCGAGATGGCGACCGGGAATATTTCTACCATGCCCTCGATAAAGATTTTCCGGGGATGAAGGAAAAATATATCCGCACTTACGGTAATGCCTACAACCTGCCAAGCCCGAATGAAAAAATGCTCATTCCAATGATCGTGGAACAATGCCAAAAGGCTGGCATCCTTTGTTCGCCGGATGAATGTTTTGCTTATCTGCATCATTTTCCGGAAAAATACGTTCAGCGGTCGTTATTTGAGTGAAAATTGATCATGAATTTTTGTCAATTGGGTATATACAGAAAAAATCTGCTGTTTATACCCAAAAATACGGGAATTTTGAGTGATTTTTCACTGATAATGGGCATAGCAGATCCGTTTTTATTATATATACCCAAAACGCAGGAAAATCAGGGGGTTTTGTGGGTATACTGCTGCAGTTTCTTTGCCATATGCCCAATCTGCGATATTTCAATATCTTATGATGTCAGATGCACTTTGCCAGTCATCATGTTGTGAAAAACTATTGAACCCCAATATTATAATGGAGGATCTATGAACATGAATATAAAAAGAAATTTCCTTCATTGGATTATTTATGACAGACACACGCTATCAGAACAGAGGTGTCGGTTCCGGAATCATCAGCGACGTGATCCTTTGTCTGAAATCATCTGGATATAAAGAAATCCGGCTTGGCGTTGACAAGGGAAACCCACAGAGCTATTCGTTCTGGACAAAAAACAAATTCACTCCAATCCGTGAAGATACATATATTTTAATGGGACTTCGGATATGACCTGAAAATAATTTCAAAAAACCTATTGACTCCTACGCAGCGTAATAGTTTAGAGTGTCCTCATCGAGCGGAGGAAATGACCATGATGACAGTAAATGAAGTAAGCAAATTGACGGGAGTGAGTATACGCACTCTGCAATACTACGATACCATCGGACTTTTAAAACCCGACGGTTATACTGCGTCCGGCTACCGACTGTATGACGATACAGCATTAGAGCGGCTGCAACAGATTTTATTGTTTAAAGAACTGGAATTTCCGTTAAAAGAAATCAAAAGAATCATTGATGCACCTGATTTTGATCGGGACAAAGCACTGTCCCAGCAGATTGAATTGTTAACAATGAAAAAGGAGCATCTTGAAGGCTTGATTGCTTTTGCTCGTAAAATTAAAACGACAGGAGTAAATAAAATGGATTTTAACGTATTTAACACAGCCAAAATGGACGAGTATGCCAGAGAGGCAAAAAAACAATGGGGACAGACTGCAGAATACAAGGAATATGAAGAAAAGACAAAAAATCAGTCTTCCGAGACACAAAAAACAGCATGGAAAAATCTTATGCTCATTTTTGTAGAGTTTGGAAAAATAAAGAACAAAGAACCTGGCAGCAAAGAAGTACAGCTTCTGGTAAAAAACCTACAGGATTATATTTCAGAGCACTTTTATCAATGTTCCAATGAGATCTTAAACGGGCTTGGTAAAATGTATGCTTCCGGTGCCGAATTTACAGAAAATATTGACAAAGCCGCCGGTGCCGGAACTGCTGCTTTTGTAGCAGAAGCGATCGAGATTTATACTGCACGATGAGATTAAATCTTTAGAACACCGGCTTGTCACATATTAAGAACAAATTATTCTTATAAAAGCAAAAATGCTGGCACCCAAAAAATCCTGCCGTACCTGGAGTCCACACTCCAATCCGGCAGGATTTTTTATCATTTTCTCTTTGCAATTATTTTCGGATCTTTACCGTTTTCACCTTACTATAAGCTCCCTGCACTCTTTTCCCGCGGGAATTTTTATAAGAGCATACGCGGACATAGTATTTCTTTCCCGGCTTTAATTTTGTGATTTTTTTGGTAGTGGTTTTGTTTTTTGTGACAACAACTTTTTTTACATTCTTTTTGAATTTCTTATCCATGGAATACTGAACGATATAACCGGATGCTTTCTTGTCCTTTTTCCATTTTACTTCAAATGTCTTTGCCTTTTTGGATTTCAGAGAAGTAATCTGGTTCTTCACCGGTTTTACCGTTAAAGTAATCGTCTTTGTTACTGCCTTATATTTTCCTTTTGCAGCCGCTTTGATCGTGATTTTTGTCTGTCCGTAACTCTTTAATTTGATTTTTCCGGTCTTACTTATGGCTGCGATCTTTTTATCTGCCACCTTGTAGGTCAGTTTTGCCCCACAACTTGATTTGGCACCTATGGCAAAAGTTTTTGTGCTGTAGGTCTTTGTAATATTTTTAGCTTTTATGGTCTGTTTCTTTTTCTGCTGTGTGGCATTACCGTTCTGGTCTGACGGCTTATCCGGCTGATTCGGAGTATCTGTCTGCCCCGGCTTTTCTGTCTGATCCGGCTTTTCTGTCTGATCCGGCTTTTCTGTCTGATCCGGCTTTTGTGTCTGCCCCGGTTCATCTGTCTGATCTGTTATTTTTTCTACATTTAACGTAACTATTTTCTGCGCTGCCGCACAGGTATCTGTCTCTGATGCCGAGATAATAATTTTTACTGTCCCGGAACCTAAGATATATCCTTTTCCATCTGCATCTATTTTTACGATTTTTTCGTTTTCTGACCGGTAAGATATCTTACCATCCCCATCTGACTTTGCGTCAAGATAGAAAATATTCAGATCCTTTTTATCTGCCTGATAAGAATACGTGATCTTTTGCACACGCTTTTGATCCGTTTCTTTATTTTTTATTGTAATATAAATTTCTGTCTGCGCCATTTTACAATTTTGCGTCGCAGATGCCGTGATCATAATATTGGTCGTACCTGCTCCGATGATCTTTACAGCTCCATTTTCAGATACCTGAATGATATCTTCGTTTCCCGAATAAAAACTTAGAGTTCCATCCCCGGTTGTTTTTGCAGTTATCTTAAAATCCGGATCTCCAACCGTTTTTTCAATGTTATCATTATCTGTCGTAATCGTCTGGGTTTTCCGTTCGTCAGTTACCTTGCTTTCAATATTTTTATTTTTCGCATATTTTTCTGCAGCAGAACCTGAACTACAGTATATCGTTAAATTGCTGAAATATGAAAACGCATCGTCTGCTATTGTTTTTACCCCGTCCGGTATGGTAATACCGGTCAGATTTGTGCAGTCACCAAACGCTTTCTCCGGAATATCCGAAATATTTTTGGAAATTGTTACCTCTGTTAACGCATCACAATACCGGAAAGCCCATGCCCCCAAATCTTTAACACTGTCCGGCAGATGTACCTGCTGCATGGAATCACACCTATAAAAGGCATAGTTTCCTATATCCGTAAGCTGATTTGAGAACCGGACTTTTATAAGCGAGAGACAGGATTTAAATGCATCTTCGCCAATGCTCTTTACGCTGTCCGGCATATCTACCGATGTAATCTTTTCACAGTTACTGAAGGAACCATCAAGGATTCCCACCGTCCCCTCTAAGATCTTCACGTTCCCTTTTTTCCCAGCAGGACAATTAATCAACACGAGTCTGCCTTCCTCTGTGCCATACAATATGCCATCCTCTGATCTGTATATCGTATTCCCTGCCGCCACATTGATCGTCTCTAAGTGATCACAGCTGCCGAACACATTGTTTCCTATTTTTGTTGTCTTAGCCGGAATTGTGATCTGTTTTAAATTTTGGCAATAAAAAAATGCTTCTTTTCCGATCGACTCCAGATTCGCCGGAAGTATCATCGTCTCCATTCCGGTCGAAAAAAATGCCCGTTCTCCAATACTTTTTACACTATCAGGAAGTGTAACTTTCGTTGTAAGACAATCCCAGAATGCAAAATCTCCGATATGCTCTACTCCATCCGGCACATTCATATCAGTCTTGCGGCCTGCCGGACAATAACAAATTGTTTTTCCATTCTTTTCATATAACACGTTATCTTTAACCTGATATCTCGTATTATTGCCTGAAACCTTTATCTCTGTCAGCGCAGCACAGGAACCTATGATATCACCATTAATATTATAAGTGCCCTCTGTAAAATCAATACTTATCAGCCGATTGCAGCTTGTAAACACAAGTCTATCCATTTTGATTATGGATTTGGGAAGAACAACACTTTTCAAATGAGTTTCGGAAAATGTCTGCATACCAATCTCTTCTACACCTTCTGCCATTGTGACACTTTCCAGATTGCTGCATCCATAAAATGCCAGCATTTCAATTTTCCGTACATTTCCCGGAATGATTACGTTTTTGATGTATTTATTATTCTGAAATGCTGACTTGCCAATTCTACTGACATTTGAAGGGATTGTAACCGTCTCTGCTGTTCCGGTATATTTTGTCAACAGACCGTTGTTGATCGTAAATTCACCCGTATCTGCTGTTTTTGTATCTTCTTCAGTTTCAAACACCTGTTTTTCTGCATTTTCCGGCTCTGCTGCTTCTGTTTCCTCTATGTATTCTGTCGCAGCTATATATTCCATCACTCCTGCATTTTCTGCCGCCTGTACGGACAATAGATTTACGCCTGCAGCTAAAATAGCTGCTCCCAGCATTCCAGTCAGTATTCTTTTCATTTTCATAACGTTTCTCCATCCTTTACCACTTTTATGCCGATGCATATCACTTCAATTTTACACTTTTTACCGTACCATAACTTCCCTGTACTTTTTTTCCGTGAGAATTTTTATATGCACACACACGGACATAATATTTCTTTCCCGGTTTTAATTTCGTGATCTTTTTCGTAACGGTCTGGTTTTTTGTGACAACAGCTTTTTTCACATTCTTTTTGAATTTCTTATCTGTGGAGTACTGAATGATATAACCGGATGCCTTCTTATCCTTTTTCCACTTTACCTGTAACGTCTTTGCCTTTAGCTGCTTTACAGAGGTTACTTTTACCTTTACCGGTTTTACGGTTAATGTGATCGTCTTTGTTGCTGCCTTATATTTTCCTTTTGCGGCTGCCTTGATCGTAATTTTTGTCTGTCCATAATTTTTCAGTTTGATCTTTCCGGTCTTACTTATGGTCGCAATTTTTTTATCTGCCACCTTGTATGTTAATTTACCTCCACCATTTGTCTTTGCTCCGATGGAAAATGTTTTTGTACTGTATGTCTTTGTGATATTTTTTGCTTTTATGGTCTGTTTCTTCTTTGTCTGCTGACCATCTGTTGTCCCGGATGTATTGTTGCCGCCATCAGAAGGTTTTTTATCCTCTGTTGTCTGTGAATCATCCTTCGACACGTTATCCGATGGTTTTTTCCCCGGATCTGTATTACTCTGTGTCTTTTTGGGCTTCACAGTTACTGTGACGATTGTCTCTGATGCATGATACAATTCCGTTTCTGATGCAAGAACAGTAATATGTGCTGTCCCCTGTTTTATTCCACAGACTTTTCCGGAAGCATCCACGCTTGCAACCGTTTTATCATCTGACACATAAGAAATTGTTCCGTCCCCATCCGTTGCAGCGTCTAATGCTACCGTATTTCCTTCATAGATACTGATAATATCCGCGACGGTGATCGTCTGCGATTTTTTCTTCACCACACCCCGGACACTGATATGGATCGTTTTCGATGCCCACTCGTAAACGTCTGTTCTTGCAGCCGTGATCACGACATCTGTTGTTCCTGTTCCTTTGATCGTGACTTTTCCGTCAGCGCTTACCGTAACCACAGACTCATCCTTTACCTTATAAGTCAGCTCTCCATCTCCGTCTGTAGCTGCCTGAATATAAAATGACTCATCTCCATACATTTTTTCAAAGTCATTCGCTGTGATCGTCTGCCGTTTCTTCGCTGTGTTTCCATACGCATAAGAAATATCATTTTCTTTTGCGTAGCTTTCTGCACAGGTTCCCTCCTTACAGTAAATGAGCAGATCCCTGTCTCTCCGGCCGGTTTCAAATGCACCATCCTCTATGCTGGTTACGGACGCCGGAATGATCGCATACTGTAAATTATCACAGCCATCAAATGCCCTGTATTTTATACTGGTTACCCCTTCTGGAATCACGATATTTTCCAGAGACTCACACCCCGCAAACACTGCCTGATCAATGTCCGTTAATCTGGCTGGTAATTTGACACTCTTTAACGCTGTACAATCTTCAAATGCATACATTCCAATTTGCTCGATATTATCCGGCAGTTCAATTTTTTCCAGCGCACTGCATCCTTCAAAAGCACTGCTGTTGATTGTCTCTAAACTTTCCGGCAGTCTGACTTCTGTCACATATTTACAGTCATGAAATGCCTCCGTACCAATCTCATGCATTCCGTCTGCAACCGTAACAATTCCCTGTTTCATCGCAGGACATACCATCATTCTCATGTATTTCTTCTTTTCATATAAAATACCGTCCACACTTTTAAAATATGTGTTTTCCGGTACAACTATAATCTCTTCTAATGCCTTACAGTCCCTGAATACATAACTTCCAACACTTGAAATTTTCGAAGTCAGCTCCAGTTTCTTTATCTTCTCACACCCCCACAGTGCCATATCATCAATCTTCCATAAGGTCTGTGGCAAGGTTATATTTTCAATATTTTTGCAGTTATAAAAAGCTGCTTCTTCAATAACCTCAACGCCCTCCGGCAGTATGACCTGCGTTTTGCTGCTTCCCTGCGGAAAATAGTATAAATCTTCAACTGATTTATCATACAATATGTTATCCTGGACTTTGTATTTTGTACTGCCGGTGGCTTTTACTGTATTCACATTGGGCAGATCTACAATACGGTTAGAGATAACTGCCGTAGAAGTCGTTATATCCAGTTCCGTAATTAAATCACTTCCGCCAAAAGTAAAATCTTTCATCTCCGTAACGCTGCCCGGTATCATTACCGTTCCTTTTTTCGCAGAGGTACCGGAAACTGTTATGCTTTCTAAATTTTCACAACTTCTGAATGCATATGATGCGATCGTCTGTAAGGTCTTTGGCAGTTCCACAGACTTTAATTTCGTACAGTGATAAAATGCTCTATATCCTAATGCAGTAACCCCATCCGGAACTTTGACGCTCTCAATATCTTTTCCCTCAAATGCCGACTCACCGATGGAAGTTACCCCTGCCGGAATCGCAATCTCTGTTTCATACCCTCTGTAATCTGTTAAAACTCCATTTTCAATTACAAAACCATTTTTATCTTCTAGTGCATTGCCCACAGAAAACACATGCTCCGTCTCCGCCGCATCCTCCTCTGTTTCCATGATTTCTGTCACGTCCCTGTCTGCGTACAGATTCTGTGCCAACACAGGGGAAGCACTTATCTCTCCTGATAGCATCACTGCCGCTAATACTCCTAATAACATTTTCTTACTCACGCAATACTCCTCCAGCTGCCTGCTGCAACCTCATTTTCTTTTAAAAAAATCATTTTTCACAATATTTTTATCTTAGCGTATCATTATCATTTATGTCAATTGACGGTCTAGTCCTCTGGTACCATAAAACAAAAAATAAGTGTGAAAAAATTTTCTTCCACACTTATTTTTGTCTATGATTTTATTTTTACGCTTCGATCACAAGCTCTTCTTTTGTGACCTCTCCTTTTTCGATATGGAAGGAATTGAGCACCAGCTCCTCCGGGTTCATCAGGGAGAGGATCAGGTAATTCATCTTCGGATCATACGCTAAGCGGATATCTTCCTGCGACGGGCGTGACGGCGATTCCGGGTGCGAGTGAAAATTGCCGAGAAGTACGCCTTTTTTCTGGCGGATATCTTTGATCGCCGCAAGCTGCTCTGCCGGATCCATGGAAAAATGTTCCCTGCTCTCGTCTACGTTGCGAAGCAGATACACGTCTGTCACCACACGTTTGTCACCTTCCACATAGCCGCCAAGCAGTCCGCATGCCTCGTTCGGGAGTCCTTTTTTTGCATGATCCACGATTTTATTGTAATCTTCCTGTTTTAAAATCAGCATATGCGCCTCCTAAGTTAAATACCGTCTGTGCAGACAACCTGCTCGTAGTCGATCAGTTCTGTGATTGTCGGATGTTTTCCACATACTGCGCAGCCATCAGTATTAGACGGCAGTTTAACTTTGTGGAACTCCTGATTGATTGCATCGTAGGTTAAAAGATAACCGGTTAAAAGTTTTCCGACACCGAGAATGTACTTGATTGCTTCCATTGCCTGTAAACTTCCGATCACACCGCCCATGGCACCGATGACACCTGCCTGTTTACAGGTCGGCACTGCATCCTTTGGTGGCGGGTTTTTGAATACACAGCGGTAGCATGGTCCTTCTCCCGGAACATAGGTCATAAGCTGTCCCTTAAAACGGATGATTCCTGCATGGGAAAATGGTTTTTTTGCCATGACACAGGCATCATTGATTAAAAACTTTGCCGGGAAATTGTCCGTTCCGTCAATGATAAAATCATAATCGGCAATCAGATCCATGATGTTTTCGCTTGTCACAAACTGGCGGTAGGTTTTTACCGTTACATCCGGGTTCATCGCATTGATCGTCTCTTTTGCGGATTTTACTTTTGCTTTTCCGATGTCGGCTGTGCCGTGGATGATCTGACGCTGTAAATTGGAAAGATCGACCTCATCTGCATCTACGATACCGATGGTTCCCACGCCTGCTGCACCAAGATACATGGCTGCCGGTGCGCCAAGTCCGCCGGCTCCGATGATCAGCACTTTTGCATTTAAAAGTTTTTTCTGTCCCTTTGCGCCGACTTCTTTTAATATGATATGTCTTGAATAACGCTCAATCTGCTCATCTGTTAACGCCATAGCTGCCTCCTCCCATGAAATATAAAAATTCTACGTTGTCGCCATCTTTTAATACCGTTGATTCCACCTGCTCAGATGGAACGAATTCCTCATTGATGGAAACGGTCACATACTCCGGGGTTTCCACCTGCTCTAACTCGAACAGTTCTGTTAACTTTAAGTCATCTTTTACTTCTTTTTTGTTTCCTGCTACTGTGATCTGCATGTTTCTCCTCTTTTCCGCGGAACCTTTTTTTGTCTGCCCGCTATTTTAAATTTTCATCGATCCACGCCTCAATATCAGCTTTTCCTGCTGCACCGGCTCTCTCTGCTTTGACCTCGCCCTGTACAAACAACCGCAGTGCCGGTACGCCCATGACGTCATATTTTTCAGCAAGCTCCATGTCATAGTTGACATTTACTTTATATACAGAAAGTGTGTCTTCACGTTCGTCCTCGATATCCCCAAGCACCGGTGATAACTGCTTGCACGGAATACAACTGTCCGAATAAAAATCTACCAGAACCGGCAGCGGACTTTTCAGGACTTTTTCTTCAAAATTGTCTTTATTGATTCGCTGTGCCATGATTCCTCCTATCCCTCTACCTTGCGGACGATCAGGTTATAAGTTCCATCTTCATTGTCCACCAGTTTTAAGATCTGATGTCCCTCTTCCTTGACACTGCGCGGTACGTTCTGTACCGGCTCACCATCGTTCATGCGGATGGCAATGACTTCGCCATCATCTAATTCCTCCAGCGCTACCTTTGTTTTTACGAAAGTGAGCGGGCATACTTTATCGGTAATATCTACTGTTTCGTCGATTGCAATTCCTGCGATTTCCATTTCTTCCCTCCTGTTTCTTCTTATTATATATGCTGCATTTTTGATTGCTCCAGATTGTTTTCTGTATGCATGCTTTTGCTGCATCTATTTGTTTACATGCTTATTTGTTCTTGCATGCATATTTTTTTGTGACATATCTATTTGTTTTTATATACAATTTTTTCCTGCATGCATGTTTTTCTGCCCGAAATCCTTACTTTCCCTCGTAGGCTTCTCTGATCTTCTTGCGGAACTCTTCCTCGCCGACGCGCTGTAACGTCAGGCGGAAACGCTCGCCCGGATTTGCATGATCTCTGAAAAAGTCGATCGCTGCATCGGTGACACGGAACAGTGTCTCTTTGTCATGTACGATTGGGAGAAGCTGCTCCCCTTTGTAGATCTGATTTCCGAACAATCCACCGAAGGAAACCAGATATCCGCTGTTTCCTTCCCACGCATCCGTCGGACAGGACTTCACGCAGCGGCCGCAGTAGTTACACTGATCGCGGTTGATCGTCACTTTGTTTCCTTCACATTTGATTGCACCCTGACGGCACGCCTTTTCGCAGACACCGCAGCCGATACATTTATCCTCAACCCAGGAAACTTCCATGCCGCCTTTGATTCCGATATCATTTTCCTCTGCCTTTAAGCAGTTATTCTGGCATCCGGTCACACCAAACTTGAACTTGTGAGGAAGTTCACGTCCAAAATAATGTTCATCTAACTCCTGTGCCAGTGAATAGGTATCAATACATCCGCTTGGACAGATCTCCGAACCCTGACAAGCTGTAACGGTACGGACTCTCGGTCCGCAGACACCCGGTTTCACGCCGCCTTTTGCAAGCTCTGCTTTTACTTCCTCGATATCCTCAAAATTGACAAACGGTATCTCGATTCCCTGTCTGGATGTCATATGTACATAGCCTTTGCCGTACTTTTCCGCAACCTCTGCCACAGTCTTAATATTTTCTGCAGTCAGATTACCTCCGACCACCTGGATTCTGAGTGAGAAAAATCCTTTCTGTTTCTGCCTCATGAATCCGCCTTTTTTTAATGCTGCATAATCAACTCCCGCCATCTTTACACTCCTTATCTTTTCTGATTTTTCAATATCCTGGTATTCTACTGTGCTTTTCTATTGTAACACTTTAAAGTGCCCGTTTTAAAGTATTACTGTAACACTTTGGTATATTTTTTCGTTTTTTAAGAAAGGCTCTCGATCGCCTGCTTAAAATCCCAGATCAGATCATCAATATCCTCGATTCCGACGCTGACGCGCACCAGATCATCAAATACACCGCCCGCTTTCTTTTCTTCCTCCGTGCTGTGTACACTGATGGTCGATTCCGGATGGATGACAAGTGTTTTGGTATCGCCGATATTAGATACCTTAAGCGGATATTTTAATGCATTGATAAATGCATATGCCCGCTCCTTACTGCCAAGCCTTAAGGTAAATATGCCGCCGTAATGACCGTCAAACTGGCTCTTTGCAATCTCATGCCAGTTGCTCGTCTCTAACCCTGCATAATTTACCGTAATGTCTTTATAGTTTTCTTCAATATAAGCCGCAAGCTGCATTGCATTGTCGCAGATACGCTCCATGCGGAGTCCTAACGTTTCAAGCCCAATGCTGTTTAAAAATGCATTTTGCGGCGAGAGACAGGCTCCGGTGTTGCGGAACAGTCCGTTTCTCAATTTTGCAGTGTAGGCAAACGGTCCGAATTTTACAAAATCACGCATACCCGGATATTTTTCGGTATCCCACTTAAATGTTCCGCCGTCTGTGATAACTCCGCTGATCGAGTTGCTGTTTCCATTGATGTATTTCGAAGTGGAATTGACTACAATGTCTGCGCCCAGTGAAAGCGGTTTTACCAGATATGCGGTGGCTGCTGTGTTGTCGATAATGAGCGGTACGCCATTCTCATGTGCCAGCTTTGCCAGCACTTTGATATCTGTCACATCCAGTCTCGGATTTCCAAGTGTCTCTGCAAAATAGAGTCTTGTGTGTGCGTTGGTCACTTTGCAGAATGCATCGAGATCGTTGTTTTCGACATAATGAGTCGTGATTCCGAATGCTTCAAGATCCCGGAAGAGATCAATGCTTCCACCATAGAGGCTCGCACTCGATACGATCTCATCTCCCGCCTGTAAGATGTTTGCAAATGCATTAAACATCGCTGCCATTCCGGATGCGCATGCAACGCTCGATTTACCGCCCTCTAACACGGTCATCCTTTTCTCAAATGCTTCCACCGTCGGATTATTGATCCTCGTATAGGAAAATCCCGGAGCCTGATTATGAAATATCTTTTCCAGACGTTCCGCCGATTCCTGTTCAAATGCACTCGACTGGTAAATTGGTGTTAATGTTGCTCCTGTCTGCGGTTCACCCCGAAAAGCACCGTGCAGCAAAGATGTATTAAATTTCACGGTATCGCTCCTTTCATTTCCTACTTGTCATATAGGAATATTATGTTTTAACTGAGTATAGCAGTAAAGATAATAAATTGCAAGAAGTTTTTTCCACTTTTTTCTATTTTTGCGGATTGGATGACTGGAAGCGGTGTCGGACATTACGAGTTACTGTTACTGTTTCACTGATTAGGAAGCTCCACCATATTCCATTAATTCCAATCGCTTTACCCAGAATTGATGCAAGAGGAAGTAAAATAATAACCTGTCTTAATGCAGAAATTATCAAGCTGGATATTCCTCTCGAAAATCCCTGTAATGCATAGCATGTCATAACAGATACTCCTCCAAAGACAAAACTAAACCCAAGTATGCGTAATGCCGTCACACCAAGTGAAAACATTTCCTCTGATGGTACAAATGCTGATATTAACTGTACTGGCAGCATTTCCATAATAATCAGCCCTACCAGACCAATCAAAGCTGAATACGCCCCACTAAGACGGATAACCTTCTTAATCCGGTCTGCATGTTTAGCTCCAAGATTAAATGCTACAATTGGAATCAAGACATTGTTTAATCCAAAAGTCGCCATATATACAAACGTCTGTAATTTGAAATATGCACCAAATACTGCTGTTGAAGTTGTTGAAAAATTCAGAAGAAGTTTATTGATTCCAAAACACATGATGCTGGACATTGACTGCATAATAATTGTTGGAATTCCAACAGTACAAATTCCCTTAAAATAATAGCTCTCTAATTCGATTGATTTGAAATTAAACTGTACATCTGTATTCTTTGTCAGATTAAAATATAATCCTAATAACATTGCTATAATCTGTCCTACTACGGTAGCTATTGGTGCACCTTTTGTTCCCATTTCCGGTAATCCAAAATATCCAAAAACACAGATAACTGTAAGATAATCTACTCCCATGGAAATAATTTCAGTATCATTGGTTTGAACCATATAGAAACCTTTTACACAGAAAATGCCAAATAATAATACCAGTATATAAAACCCAATGCCTAGAATAATGCCATGCAAAGCTGTCTGATTTACTTTCTTCTGTTTCTTTTCGCCTAAAAAACGGGATAGCAATGCATTAATTCCGACACCGATTCCGGTTCCTGTTGCAATAATAATATTCTGTATCGGAAAAGCTAAAGATACCGCTGATAGAGCATTCTCTCCATAGTGGCTTACAAAAAGACTATCTACCACATTATACAAAGCACCTATCAGCATTGATAAAACCATTGGTGCCGCCATTGTAATCAACAGTTTATTAACCGGCATTGTTTCCATTTTATTTTCGTTCATCATATCCTCAGTTAGGTAGTGTGCTACCTATTTATCTATTTTTAAAGTGTACCCACACATGTGAGTACACTATTTTTCAATATTTTCAAGCATTTTTTCTGATGCTTTCAAAAATGTTTGTATATCTTCTTCCGGAATCCCTGCGCAGATTTTGTTAAAAATCTCCCAGTCCATTTTCTTAAGTTCTATGTGAATATTCTTATACTCATCTGCGCAGTTAATCTTTTTGTAGCGTGCATCAATCTTACTCTGCGTGCAGATAACAGCTTTTTTCTTTTCCAGTCTTTTAATAATTTCAGTCATTGTCGGATGCGTCACAGCAAGTGCTTTTTCCAAATCTTTCTGATTAATTTCACAGGCTCCCATTGACTCTGCGCGACTTAATTCACCCAGTACTCTCAACTGTACAGCCGTTAATCCCATCCGATTTGCGCGTTCTTCCAGTTTCTTCTTAAATTCTCTGTCTAATATAGAAAATCGAAGCCCCGGAGCAATGTTCGTTTCCATAAGCCCCTCCGTATAAGTAGTACGCTACTTATTATAATTGTTATCTTTCTTTTGTCAATATCTATTATATTTTCTATCTACAATAATTAATCCTGGATTATTCATGATAAAATCACATACAATCCAGGATTATCTATATTTTTTTAATACCATTTTGTCATTGGAATTTCATTATTTATGTCATTCGTAAAAATAATCTGATGCAGATCAATAATTCCATTCATAAAAGTAGCAGCACACGCACACAGGTATAATTCTCACATACGTGCAAATCGTTCGTCAAACATCTCTACTACTTCCTGACGATGATCTTGAAAATTTTTATTCCAATACAACAACGTATGATTATAATGTCTGCGCAGACTTTCTGATCCAACCGTGTAAAATCTCTTATCTCCTGCAATATACATAATTTCACGTAAGCCAGGTACAACACCGCCTGGAAAAATATACTTCTTAATCCAGGCATCTCCCGGATATTCTTTTAAAGCACTGATAAAATGCAATAGGAAAATTTCTCCTTGTTTTAAGACAACCTTTACATATAGATATACTTGTGATAAGTAAATCCATTGGAATCTTTTCCTTTATACTCACAGTGAATTCCGGCATTCCCTATTGTCCTCCTGTTTTTACAGATATATCACATCATAAAATTATCACTTCCAGTTATTTACCACATTCCATAATTATCTTCTCACACCTGTCATATCCAAGCTGTGAACTGTTCAGGCACAACGTATAATTACTGGCTTTCCCCCATTTCTGCTCCGTGTAAAAGTTATAATTTGTCATACGTCTTTTATCTGTGTCTGCCATCATTTTGATGGCTTCCTTCTCTTCAACATTATATAAGCCCCTGATACGCTGTGTTTTTTCCGGCATATCCCCATGAATAAACACATTTAACACATCATCCCTGTCTTTCAGAATGTAATCAGCATTTCTTCCAACGATTACACAAGGCTCCTTTCCAGCCAACTCCAAAATAACTTTTCTTTGTGCTTCATATACGATATCTTCTATGGACTTTCCTGTAATGTCACGTCCGGCAAAGGCATATGCAAATAAACCTTTCTTTGGAGATAACTCTGCATTTTCTTTAATGTACTCTGGTGACAATCCTGACTGTTCTGCAATCTGTCCAATGATATCCTTGTCATAATATGCAATGCCAAGTTTCCTTGCCACTTCTTCACCGATGAAACGTCCACCGCTTCCATACTCTCTGCTGATTGTAATAATTCTTTTTGCCATTTACGGTTCCTCCCATAATAATCTTTGTTTTTCTCTTGTTAACTCGCTTTTTCTCACATTTTCATTTCTTCATAGAGATATTTTCTAAGTCTATGTCATTCCCCTTGGCCATGAATCATGGATATTCGGATGTTTAGGGTGCACAAAATAAGACGTCGTCTTATTCTGCTATGATCGGCCTTTCTTTCCCCAACTCCTTACGGCAGCCTAACCTCCCATGTCATACAGGATCTCCTTTACTTCTGGGTCCTTAATTCCTTCGTTCTGCTTATCCATAAAGGGGCGTCATGATGCTCCTTCGCTGAGTCTCTGCTCTGATGGAAATAAATCTGACTTGGCTCTCTATGTTTATGAAATTCTTCTGTTCCTTTCAGCGCCTTACGGCGGACGTCTCCTGAATCTCACAGTTGGTCTTCTTACGCTACCTGCGGCTGCCTGTGAATGTCAGAAATCAACTTCTGTGCATCATAGGTCACTCCTTTTGCCAGGATGGCATAAAAGACCCGTATCAGCTTACAGCTGATGGCAATCACGGATTGTTTCTTCTTGAGTGGATTGTTCGCTCTTGTCGTGTAATACTCATGCAATGACTTAAACTCTGGGTTCTTCGCTATCAGCGGAATTGCTGCATTGAACAGTACTGCCCGCAGCTTACTCCGACCTCTTTTGCTTATGGTCGTCTGTCCTTTGTGCTTTCCTGAGCTGTTCTCCCGTAATGAGAGTCCTGCCAGCTTTTGTATCTGTCTGGGTGATTCGAAACGCCTCACATCACCCACTTCTGCCAGAAATCCGGCTACCGTGATTACTCCTATACCTTTGATGGCAAGCATCTGCTCGCTTTCGGGTATCTTCCTGCACAGCTTTTCTATTTCCTCCATAACGGCATCCAGCTGTGCCTTTTTGTATTCGTAATCCTCGAGCAACAGTTTCATTTCATACTGGGCAGCCGAAGAGCCTTTCTTTAAGCCGATGCTGCGTTTTGCTGTCTCACACAGGGTCGTTGCCCTTTTCATTCCCACAGCCCTAAGCTTTGCATCACGCCAGATTTGATTGATTTTCTCGGCTCCCAGTTCCACGATTGCTTCCGGAGTACAAACTTTCTTTAGAAGCAGCATACTGCTCTGTGCTTCATAGTCCCCAAACACATCTGTGTACTCGGGGAAATATATGGCGAACCATCTGGCAAATCTGTTTTTGATCTGGGTCATCTCCCTGATGAGTCTCTTACGATTGGCCACCATAATTCTTAAATCAGCATACACACCATCCGGTGTATACGGTGCAGAATACCGGCCCTCGGTAACCAGCTTTGCGATCACCTTCGGATCCTTCCTGTCATTCTTGCTTTGGCTGTTGTCATCCAGTTCCTTGGTCTGCTTTACCGCATAAGGGTTAACCATAACCAGGAGGATGCCCTCATCCTCAAGATAAGCGCCAAGGTCAAACCAGTAATGACCTGTCGGCTCGATACCTACGATTGCATCCAGCTTCTTATACTTGTCCTGTAAATGCTGCATCCATGCTTTGAAAGATTCAAATCCTTCTCTGCTGTTGCTGAACGGAAAGACTTTCCCAAGCTCAATGCCTCTCCAGTCAAATGCCCTGGCGTACTGTGTCGTGCTTCCGATATCGATTCCAACTACCAAAGTTGATTCTTTTACTTGATTGATTTTTTCATTCTGCTTATAATTCATTTGTGGGTGTCTCCTTTGAACAATGATTCTTATTAACCGCCAAGTTAACAATCATTATTCTATGGGTGGCACTCATTTTTTGCAAACCGGTTATTTGTTACTTAACAGGAATGCTCCTTAATTTAAAACATCTATTTTATTCTTTCTGATTCTCTTTAAAAATACATATCCTGCCAGACATGAAATAATCTCAGTTATTGGGAATGCCCACCAGATCAGGGAAACTCCCATCTGACCATTTCTGACAAACACAGAAAAAATTCCAGCCAGTGGCAGAATAATAATAAGTTGTCTCAGAAGAGAGATTACCAATGATTCAATGCCGCCATCCAGTGCCTGATAAATTCCCTGATAAGCAACATTTATCCCGGCAAACAGAAAGCTTATTGAGATTATCCTCATTGCTTCGATAAAATATTCCCTTGACTGTCCTGCATTGAACAAAGTTGCAAAAGCTCCAGGGAAAAATTCTGTAATTGCAATTCCTAGAATCATTAATACAATGGTATAGAGCAGTCCATACCTGATTCCATCCTGAATTCTCTTTTTACTTCTCATACCATAAGCAAATGCAATAATCGGAGTGATTGCATCTCTAAGCCCAAAGGCAAGGAATAATACAAACTGCTGTACTTTATAGAACAATCCATATGCAGTCTGTGCGGAAGGACTGAATTTCAAAATCAGATTCATCACATATACCATGATAGACATAAGTGCCTGTGCAATAATTGCAGGAAGTCCAATTGCATATATTTCCTTGATTATTCCGCTATCCGGCTTCATATACTTTACATCATGTTCAATTTCCTTATTCAGTTTCATATGAAATACAAACAATAATATTGCAGACGCAACCTGTCCAATAACAGTTGCATATGCAGCTCCCTTCACTCCCATTTCAGGAACCGGTCCAATACCATAAATCATAATCGGATCAAGAATAATATTCACTACTGCACCCACAACCTGACCGATTGTAGAATATAGTGAACGTCCTGTTGCCTGTAAGAGTTTTTCAAATAATGAAAAGAAAATAATTCCAAATGAAATTACGCAGCATATTCTTAAGTAATCTGTTCCCATTGAAATAACTTCAGGGTCAATTGTCTGTGATGAAATATATGCTCTTACTCCAAAAAATCCAAACAACAGACACACCGCATAAATAATCACCCCAAGAAACAAACTGTTTCCCGCAACTTTTGCTGCTTTTTTACCATTTCCCTGTCCAAGTGTTCTTGCAAGAAGTGCATTTGTTCCCACACCTGTTCCGATTCCAACTGCTACCATGAGCATCTGAACCGGAAACACCAGTGTAAGTGCATTAAGTGCCGCCTCACTTCCTGATCTCATGTTTCCAACAAAGGCACTGTCTACAATGTTGTAAACCGCCTGCAATGCCATAGATAAGATCATCGGTATTTCCATCTGAACCATGAGCTTATTTACTGGCATCTCCTTCATCTTGTTACTTTCTGCCATTTTATAATCCTCCTTGTTTTGCGAAGCAAAATCCGAGCCCCTTGGCGAGGAGAGGATTTAGCCTCCTTGTTTTGCGAAGCAAAATCCGAGCCCCTTGGTGAGGAGAGGATTTAACCTCCTTTTTCTGCATAAAAAAAGTGTGTACTTACCTCATAAGCTGGACTTACGCTGATAAGCTACACACTTTAAAATGCATTATATATTTTCATAATGTGCGACAGCATGCGCACAAAAAAACGAGCAGCAAAACTGGATTTACGCTAGTCTGCCACTCGTTTACAAATTATTATATTTTTCTTTTAAAAAAATGTCAAACAAAAATTTTTTAGTATACTGTATCATTGAAATTTAGTATATCTGCCACTTTAATTAAAAAGTGACAGATGATAGTGTCGGATACAGTGATATCAGTTTTTCCCGTGCATCCCCTGTTTGGAAATGCCACTGTATCTTAGCTGTATCCCGATTACGTTCCATTTCCCATGCTGATAACTCACATTTAAGTTTGTCAAGGGTGGATATTCGACGCGAAAGACATTGGCGTGTCATTACATTAAGCTCAATTTCTGCCATGTCAAGCCAACTTCCATGTTTAGGCGTATAGTGGATTTCCAGTCGTTTTATGATCCTTCTTGCTTCTGATGGTGGAAATGCTTTATAAAGTGAAGCAGCTTTATGGGTGTTTAGATTGTCCATTACCAGTATGATTTTCTTTGCATCTGGAAACATTTCATCTGACAGATATTTGATTCCCATTGCCCAGTCAATTGCAGTACGGTGTTCATGGACACTCACATGGTGTCTGCCGCCAAGTGGTTCAACAAAAGCAAATATGCTGCAGGTGCCATTCCTCTTATATTCGGAATCCGTTTTCTGGTTGTCACCCGGACGAACAGGCAGTGGCTGCCTTACATCATCCAAAAGCTGGTATGGCTTTTCATCCATACAGACAACAGGGTACATCGGGTCATATGGGAGTTCATAAACATCAAGGACATCTTCCATGCAGGCTACAAAATCAGCATCTTCTTTTGACGGAATACATCAGTAATCATTCATGTGAGGTCGAAGTTTATTTTTTTTAAAGCCCTGCCGATGGTATCTTTACTGACTGGAACATCAAGTACAATTTTTGCCTGTTCTTCCAGCAGACGGAGTGTCCAGCGGGAATGTCCTTCCGGTGCAGGACTGCACGCAATTTCAATAATACGAGCCTCAGCACGCCCATCAAATTTTCTGCGTGCATTATCAGAATTGACATTCCGGTTCATTGTACGGATACCCTGGATGCCTTTTTCGGAATAAAGCTTTACAGTATTCATGATAGTAGCCATACATACACAATTTGTTTTGGCAGACTGTGCATGGGTAAGAACTTTACCGTGTGCCTCATCTAGATCAATGATAATCTGGCATCTGTTTCGAACAGTTTTGGTTGTTTGCTTTTTACGCATAACAGATTTTAGTTCCTTGAGTTCGTCATCCGTTAATGAAATATTATATTTTTTTGGTCTTGCCATCTAAAATCACCGCCGTTTCTTTTTAGTATATCATGAAACGGTTTGTCAGACCATAAAATTAATTAAATATCAATGATACAGTATACTAGGCGTCAGATTGACTTCATCGAGTGCAATCGGCTTAAGCTGAAATGCTTTTAAGATATCTTCTCCAAGTGTTTCTAAAGCAGCTTCATATGGCGTTTTCCCACCAAGACTCTCTCGTGGAGTGGAATTGATATGATTTACAATGAGATTCACATCCCATTGCGTCAAAAACTCAAAAGAAGTACCTTTAGGCAAAATCATACGAAGCATTGTATGTGCTTGTTCTAAGGCTCCTTTTTGTCCACTGCGCATCAACTACTCTTTTTCAGATGATACAGTCAAAAGTATTCATTTCTGATTGTGGAGAATTCTTTGATACAATCGCAACTTTTATACAGACCATTGCTGGCTGTGTTGTAATGATAGGAAAGACCGTGGCACAGATTAGTAATGGAATATCCAATCCTGTCGTTGCCGAAATTATATACTGGTTGATAAGAATACTGGTTTGTGGTGGATGGCTGGTGGGTGCGGGAATACTTTTGGCATTTATCGGAATAAAGATTGCAGGGGTATATAAGAAGTGCTGTTGGGATATGATTACCCTATTGGTAACAATTATAAGCATGGAAATAGCAATCTACTTTGGAGATTGGATAAAGACAAGAACACCGATTAATCTGCTATTTTTCTTATTATTCGTGCAACTGGTATATGTTGCAATCAGGTGGTATATGAAAGGCTGGCGGGATACAAGGAGTTATTATTAAAATTGCAAACAGATAGATAAAATATATAAATCTATCCATTTGCATATAGAATACTTTTATCTTTTGAACATTGTAAATATGATGCATAAATAGTATATTGTCAGCATAATTGATACAGATAATATAACGAAAAACAACATCATCTCCAAATATTGTATGATTACAGAAAGTAGAAATTAAGAAATTTCCTCTGTTTTCCTCTTTCTGTATTCATTTGGACTCATATGATAATATTGTCTAAACTTCCGGCAGAAATAGCCGGAACTTGTAAATCCGGTTTCTTCTGCAATGGAAGAAACCGATTTTTGAGTGATATAAAGTTGTTCAGCAGCCTGTGCTAGTCTGTATTGAATTAGATATGCTACCGGAGAACAGTGGATGCCAGTTTGAAAAATGTGTAAAGCTCCACTTTTGCTAATAGATGCCGATGCCGCAATCGTCTCCAATGTAATCTCTTCCATGTAGTGATCATGAATATACTGCATCATAGCTTGTAATCTTGCTTGTTTGTGATTTAATCGATGAATACTGTTAGAATCAGAAGTCCAGTCCATATTTTTTTGCAATATGTTCCAAAGCTGAAATAAAAGTTGTATAGTACATAATTCATTATCCGGCTTAGTTTCCTGAATAGTACAAATTTGCGACAAAAGTTGTAGCACCTGTTTTCCAAATGTGTTGGATGGACTGAAAACTTGATATGGAACAGACGAGCTTATCACAGGAAGAATATATTTTTCGTAAATGAGGCTGTTTTCGGGTGCTAATAGGGTTGGCGAAAAAACAATATTAGGTGCAAATGTACTGCTTTGTGCTTCAAAACGATGCAGGACACCGCTATTGATAAATATGCCGCAACCTTTATGTAGTTCTATTTTACTTGTACCTATAAGGCAGAGCGCAGTACCTTCAGCAGTATAAAGAAATTCTAATTCATGATGCCAATGCCAGTCAATGCGATGGAAGTCAAATTTCCAAATATTATCAGGATAGTATGCAAATGGATAACGATTGTTGCCATGCTGGATGGTTTCTCGTAGTGTTTCATCTGTAGTTATCTTAAAAGTCTCCATGCTATATTTCCTCATAAATAATAAAATTTGTTATATTGTACCATAAATATATGATTTTATACAATGACTAGATATAAAGTTTACGATATAATCACATTTATTAGAGGAGGACAAAATGAAAAGCCAATATAATAAGACAATTACAGCCTGTTTTGTAGGTTATATTGTACAAGCTATCGTTAATAATTTTACACCACTGCTTTTTTTGTTTTTTCAGAAATGCTATCATATTCCAATTTCCCAAATTACATTGTTAGTGACTTTTAATTTTGGGATACAACTACTGGTTGATTTTCTTTCTGTCAGATTTGTTGATAAAATAGGATATCGGATATCAATGATTATAGCTCATGTTCTAGCAGCGGCAGGATTATTCCTTCTTACAGTTTTACCAGAGATTTTACCAGTTTCCTTTATTGGAATTTTGATTGCTGTAATGATCTATGCGGTAGGTGGTGGACTTTTGGAAGTCCTAGTCAGTCCAGTTGTTGAGGCTTGCCCATCCGACAATAAGGAAAAAGCAATGAGCCTGTTGCATTCTTTTTATTGCTGGGGACATGCCGGAGTTGTACTCATATCAACAGTGTTCTTTTATGTAGTCGGTATAGATAACTGGAAAATATTAGCCATTATTTGGGCGGTTATTCCAATTGGAAATGCTTTTGTTTTTTCAAAGGTTCCCATTGCACCATTGCTTGAGGATGGAGATACCGGACTTGGATTAAAGGAATTGTTTCGGATGAAAATTTTTTGGATTTTGTTGATTATGATGATATGTGCAGGAGCAAGTGAGCAAGCAGTAAGTCAATGGGCCTCTGCTTTTGCAGAAAAAGGTCTTGGAATTTCAAAGGCAGCCGGCGACTTAGCAGGGCCGATGGCATTTGCGGTTCTAATGGGAATATCAAGATTGTTTTATGGTAAGTATGGTGACCGTATCAATTTGGAACACTTTATGATTTATAGTAGTTTTTTATGTATTTTATCCTATTTAGGGATTTCATTATTCCCGATTCCGCTATTAAATCTGATTGCCTGCGCTGTCTGTGGGCTTTCAGTGGGAATCATGTGGCCTGGAACTTTCAGCAAGGCATCAGCAGCTTTGCCCAAAGGGGGAACAGCCATGTTTGCATTGCTGGCATTAGGTGGAGATATAGGTTGTTCAGGAGGTCCTACATTGGTTGGAATGGTATCAGGAGCTTTTGGGGATAACCTAAAGATGGGAATTTTAGCAGGAATTATTTTTCCAGTGTTGCTACTTATAGGAGTCATTCTTTGCAGAAGACAAAAGAAAATTACTAATTATAATACAGTAAAAAGCAGGCACTAAATATAGCTGCTTATTAAAATAAAAAAGAAAGTGAGAAAAAAGATGGAATTTTTGAAAAACAATCCTAAATGGATACGTCAACCAAAGCAGGTACAAATTAGTGAGGATAAAGTTGTAATTCTTACAGAAAGGGGTACCGACTTATGGGCACGCACTTATTATGGTTTTCAAAATGATAATGCTCCAGTATTTCAAGTTGAAACAACGGACAAGTACTTTTCTTTTATTGTTAAAACAGAATTCGAGAGTACCTGTCGTTTTGACCAATGTGGTGTGGCTATGTATTTAAATAGTGATAATTGGTTTAAGGCATCTATAGAATATGAGAATGAAAAAATACAGCGATTGGGAAGCGTTGTAACCAATCATGGATATTCTGACTGGGCAACAACAGACATATCCTCTGATATTAAAAGTATGTGGTATCGTTTTTCACGAAGGGACAGTGACTACTGTATTGAATGCAGTGAGGATGGCATAAATTTCAGACAAATGCGTATTTTCCATATGTGGGAAGGTGCAGAAAAAATTACTTATGGAATATATGCATGCAGCCCGACAGAAGGCTCATATAAGGCAACATTTTCAAATATGCAGATTACGGAATGTAAATGGGAATCAGATGCAGACTGGCGTGATTGATGATATGATTTCTAAAGATAAATCTTATATGAGAATCATTATCAGTTAAATTGAATAATAAATATAAGCCAAAAATAATCCCCGAAAAATTTTAGAATTTTTGGGGATTATTTAACATTATAAATAAAGAGTGTCCTCTGCATCCACCCATATTTGCATCGTTCCATCAAGATATAATTTTGCATATTCAAGTGGTTCATCAATGGCAAGTGCGTTTAATGAACAGACTGATCCGGGGGTGGTTTATAAATCCTTCTCAGCTTCCCAACAGTCAATACGGAGCATATAGCCAGCACTGGTATACACATCAATGCTGTTGCGTTGTGGATTGTATTCTGCAAATATTGTTCTCATCGTAACTTATCTCTTCTTATCGTTGAATCAATTATTCGTTACAAAAATCAGAAGCATTTCAATCAGTTCACCATGTCACATTTATTTTGTGTTATATAATTTTCTTGCCCTTGTATTTACCCTTATCAGAGTTCGTAAATTCATATGGGAAGATATAACATAAGGGAAAGGCTAAGGGAAAGCTAACATGCGATAAACTTAGTGTTTTCAAGGGCTTGAGAGATATTTGATAACAAAATATAATAGTTATTAAATCCCTTGGAATAGATAAAATCTCAATTCCAGTTTGCCAGATTCATATCTAACAGGTAGAACAGATTTTTTTATAGATAAGATGATGCTGGGGCAAATAAAGTTTTTTATCGTTCTATCATTGATAGTACCTTGAAAAATTGCACAAAGATCGGACTTTTTTTGTGACTTTGGGAGAAAATCAGAAAATCTTAGTATGCCTGTTAATTTAAAAAATTCTGAATAATAACTTTCTCTGCTTCTTCCTCTGTAAGTCCAAGTGTACGAAGTTTCAGAAGCTGTTCATCTATAATGGCTTACCGCCAATGTTTGTTAGTGATTTCCCGCACAGCCATGCTTATCCTCGCCACAATGATGCTCTCCGCATGAATGACCATCCTCATGATCGTGGTGTGTACAGTGAACATCCGGATTGTATGTCAGATTGCCTTCAAGATATGCTTTTACAGCTTCGTCTGCATCACCTGATACTCCACCGAACAGTTTTATTCCCGCAGCAGCAAGTGCAGCCTGTGCTCCTCCACCGATGCCACCACAGATCAGAACATCTATATCTGTTGAATTAAGAAATCCTGCAAGTGCACCATGTCCCTGTCCGTTTGTGTCCACAACCTGTGTGTTAACAATTTTGTTGTCCTCAAGATCGTACACTTTAAACTGCTCTGTGTGTCCGAAATGCTGAAAAATCTGTCCGTTTTCGTATGTCACTGCTATTCTCATTTTATCCTGTCTCCTTTATGATTTCTGTTTTACTGCTTGTTATTATAGTTACATATCACAATCCTATCTGTGATAGTCACATTTCTGGCACTGTTTCATCTCATTTTCCACATCTTCCTTATAGAAAATATCTGAGCACCGGCAGATACTCTGCAATATCGGAACAACCGAATTTCCTTTTCCTGTAAGTGAATACTCAACTCTCGGCGGTATCTCATCATATGATTTCCGGTCGACAATACCATCGGCTATGAGATCTTTTAACGTTGCTGCTAAAACTGCGTCTGTGATGTTATACATTTCTTTCCGTATCTCGCTGTAACGCAGTTTTTTGCTGGCGGAAAGCACGCATATAATACGCGATTTCCATTTGCCACCAAAGACCGTATTCAAGCGGACAACGGATATCAGCCTCTAATTTTTTTCTATATTTTGCCATAAAAAACACCATTTTTCACACTAATCACCTTCAGGTTTTTGGTAACTGCTCAAAATCTCTGAGCCAATTACATATATTATAACCTGAAAGTAATCTTTTTTGAAGTAACTATGAAATTTATTAGCAGGTTTTAAATTTCTTTTTTATTATCTGCTCCCGTTGTTGTTAAATGAAAACCAACCCATTGCGCATTTCCCCTGCCTGTGATACCATAATGAGCAAATTTGCCATCATTTTTTTAACCAATACAAAAGACTTTTGCAGGAAGGAATCCCCTATGAAAAAGCACAAAAGCATTACCATCCTTCTGATGTGTATGTTACTCCTCGTGTCTGTCTGCGCAGGCATTTTATTTGGAAGCGTGAATATTGCATTCAAAGATATCTTAAATTGTCTGACCGGGGCAGACCGCAGTTCTACTTCTTATATTTTAATCACTACCGTGCGCATTCCGCGCTTGCTCGGCGGACTTTTTGCCGGGATCGGGCTGTCCTGTTCGGGTGTGATCTTACAGGGCGTAATGAACAATTCGCTGGCAAGCCCAAGCACGATCGGTGTCAATTCCGGCTCCGGTTTTGCGGTCATGCTCGCCATGATCTTTTTCCCGGCAAACTCATTTACACTTCCGGTCTTTGCGTTTTGCGGCGCCCTGATCACCACACTGCTGATCTTTTTTCTGGCTGCGCTCTCAGACAGTTCAAGGACTACGATCATTCTTGCCGGAATTACAGTCTCAAGTTTTTTAAGTGCAGGCATCAATACGATCAAACTTTTAAATACGGATATCACGGTGAATCTGACGTCTTTTCTGATCGGTTCCCTCTCCGGGCTTACCCTAAGCAGGCTGATCCTGCCGTGCCTCTGTATTGCTATTGCATTCTTTGTTTCCTTGTTTCTCGCACAGCCGTTAAATATGCTCGGGCTTGGGGATGACATCGCGCGCTCCCTCGGACTGCGCGTTTCACTCACCCGCTTTTTGCTTCTGTCCCTCGCAAGCATCCTTGCCGGATGTGTCGTCAGTTTCGCCGGTCTGCTCGGCTTTATCGGACTGATCATCCCGCATATCTGCAGGCGGCTTTTTGGCAATGATGCACGTTTTCTTTTGCCGTGCTCCGCACTTTTGGGCGGCAGTTTTGTACTGTTATGTGACCTGCTCGGACGAATACTCTTCTCTCCGTTTGAGCTGCCCGCCGGGATTATCATGTCGTTCGTCGGCGGACCGTTTTTCCTGTATCTGTTACTGAAAAAGAAAGGAGGGCGCAGAGTCCATGCTTGAATTTCGCAATGTTTCCGTTTCCTGTCAGCACACGCCGATCTTAAACGACATCTCATTAACTTTCCGTGACGGGGAGATCACCACGATCCTTGGCCCGAACGGCTGCGGCAAGACTACCCTGGTCCAGTGCTTAAACGGTGCTTCCACGGTGACCGCCGGACAGATATTCTTAAACGGACAGGATTTTCTTAAAATTTCCCCGAAAGAACGTGCCCGGGAAATTTCCCTGCTCCCACAGGTCCGCACGATCATTCCTGCTATTCCGGTTAAAATGCTTGTGGAACACGGGCGCTTTCCTTACCTTGGATTTTCCCGCCGGAAATCAAAGGAGGACACTGAAATTGTAAACCGTGCCATGGAATTTACCCACATCAGCCAGTATGCCGACCAGTATGTCGACACGCTCTCCGGCGGTATCAGACAGCGCGTGTTTTTTGCCATGGTGTTAGCGCAGGATTGTGATTACATCGTGTTGGACGAGCCGACCACCTATCTCGACCTGACCGGGCAGCGCGAATTTTACGCCATGATAAAGGAATTAAAAAAACAGGGAAAAACGATTATTCTGATCTTACATGATCTGAGTCAGGCGGTGCGCATCTCAGATACGCTGGTTGTCATGAACCGCGCCGGTTCCAGATCTCTTGATGAAGCAGCGCATGCCGGTACAGACTCTGATGTTAAAGCACCTGATTTTCCCGGCAGCATCGCCATGGTTGGCACGCCCCAGGAGTGTCTGCAGTCGCATGTAATCGAGGATGTGTTTCAGACAAGCTGGAAAAGGTTTACGGATGAAGATGGGGAGTATTACTTTTTTGAGTAATACTCTTTTTTTTATGAATCTTTCTTGACATATGGATTAAAATGATGTATTTTTATTTTTCATTTAATTGTGCACAATTTAATTGTTTTAAATCTTTTATTTTGAAAGGAAACTTTTACTATGAATTTTTATGATTATGAAGCAGAGGATGCAGGATTTGAGATTCTTGATTTCCCATGTAATCAGTTTGGGAACCAGGCACCGGGAACAACCGAGGAGATCGCATCTTTCTGCGACGCAAAATTTGGAATTACCTTTAAACTTTTTTCCAAAATTGAGGTAAATGGAGAAAATACGCATCCGCTGTACAAATATCTGAAAGAACAAAAAGGTTTCGGAGGATTTGATCCAAACCACCCTCTCACCCCGCTGCTCGAAAGCGGATTATACCGCACCCAGCCGGATTTCCGTAACGCCCCTGATATCAAGTGGAACTTTACGAAGTTTCTGATCGACCGGGATGGAAATGTGGTAGAACGGTTTGAGCCTACCACCTTTTAGCATTTCCATCCATGTATCATCTGAAATCAATTCTGCTTTATAGGATGTTTTGAGCACTTCACGCGGCGAACCCGCAATAAAACCCGTCATTGCATAATATTCTACCAGTATATCTTTCATAACTTTCCATGCCAGATCAAATGTGATGCTAAATTTTGCACTGGTTCCACTCAATACAAAAGAATCCGAAAGATCCCTCTGTTTTGCTTCTGCAAGTGCATCAAAATCCTTCACACCGGACACGGCAACATCAATGTCACTTCTCTCCAGTGCTGTTCCTTTCGCTCTGGAGCCAAATAAGATCACCTCCACCGCCGAAAAATGTCTGCAAAGTTCTGCAACCGCCTGTATTACTTCTTCTGCCCTCACAAATACTACCTGCCTTTTTCACATATTGAAATCATTTTAGCAGACGTTGCCGGCAATAGCAACGATTGCCTTTGACGTGTATTTATGTTTTAATATGAAACTTAATATAAATTTTTGATTATCTTTTCATATCTTCTTAAATGTCCGCAAAGCCTTATTTTATCAGCTTTACGGGCATTTCTCTTTTCGGCTGATACTTCCAAACAGCTACGTTTCATCACGTTTTCTCACGGTCAATCGTGGTAAATATCGTGGTAAAACTTTAAGCTATCATGCTTCTTAATTCTGCCTTGACGTTCTCTATGGACGCATGGGCGTACAGGTTCAGCGTGATACTGATGTTTGCGTGTCCCATGATATACTGTAAACTCTTAGGGTTCATGTTCCTGTTCGCAAGTCTGGTACAGAACGTATGACGCAGGATATGGGGCGTTATCTTTGGTAAGCTGTCCTCATGGCTCTTGTTATATTTCTTTCTCAGATTAGCGAAAGTAGAAGTATAATAGGCATTCGTCATAGGAAAGCCTTTCCCGTTCAGAAAGAGGAAACCACTGTACCCGTCTATCTCTGTCGGCTCTGCCTTTGCCTTGTTTGCCATGACACGCTCAAATGCCTGTTTCACTTCCTCACTCATGGGAACATCACGCACACCGCTTTTTGTCTTTGGTGTTTCGATATAATAGCCCGTTTCCTTGCTGGATAATAGCTGGTGGTCTACATGGATAACGCCGTTTTCAAAGTCTATATCCTGCCTTGTCAGTCCGCACAGTTCCGAGATACGAAGCCCTGTCTTTAACAGTATTACGATTGCGTCATAATACTTTTTATATACCCTGTCCCTGCTGGCAAAGGACAAGAGCCTTTCTTCCTGTTCCTCGGTCAATGCCTGCCGTGGTGTCCTGTCGTCCTCTATGACCTCATTCAGCTTGAAATCAAAGGGGTTCTTCCTCACGAGGTCGTCCGCTATGGCAATGCGGAATGACGCATTTAACGAGCGTTTATAATTGCTTATGGTCTGATAAGCATAGCCCTTGTCTTTCATGCGTAACGCCCATTCCTTAGCGTCTGAAAGGCGTATGCTGTCAATGCTCCTAGCCCCCAGTATATCGCCCTCTAATGTCCGCATGAGCTTTTTCCTGCCCTGTCTTGTGCTTTCCTTTACGTTGGCTCTCTGGGCGTTCTGTTTGGCGTATAGCTGGCACAGCGTCATTTTTCCGCCTGTTGTGTCGATACCGTCCTGTAAATCCCTTTGTATCTCCGTTTCTAATTCCCTTAGGGATTTCCCGTCCCTCTTGCCTTTAGGTACGAGGTCTGTCGGCACAAGTTTCCATGAATAGGCATACCTTGTCTTTCCTGCCTTGTCCACATATTTGTATAAGTATCTTCCGTCTGCTCGCTGGCTCTCTCCTGTCTTTAAGAGGCGACCTTTACTGTCCCGTCTTTTTTCCGACATTTCTTATCTGCTCCTTTCGTAAGAAAGAGCCTTGATATGACTTACTGAAATAATATCACATACAAGGCTCTTTTGCATTAGATTGCGTCTGTTTTATCCATAAATTTCTCAAACTGTTTTTTCTTAATCAAGATACGGTTGCCGTTCATCACATACCAGTCGCCGTGTCGGTTTTCTTCTACCAATCGGCGTAGCTTGTTCTGTCCGATTGTGAAGTATCTTGACGCTTCCTCAATGGTAAGGGTGTATTTTTCCCATACAGGAATATCAATCTTTTCGTTCATCATGCCACCCCCCTACCTGTTCTTTGTGTCATACTGGACGTAGGGTATCAATTCTGTCCTGTCTATCCGCTGTAAATGGGCGGTCAGCTTGCTGGAAAGGGAAGTGCTGTACCTTGCCTTATCTACCATATCCCCGACACGTTCCAGCCCACCTAAAGCGTCATGGGATTCGAGGAAGTAAAAGCCTTTGACAGCGGATATGACACCACCCTCTGTAAGCCACTGTTGCGTTTCTTCAAGGGAATTATGCGGTGTGGGTACATGGAGTTTTAAAAGTTCCACAGCCCCTAAAAAGCGTTGCCAGAAACGGCACGTTTTCCACCTGCTCTTGTTGCTCTCATTCCTGTTTGCTACGACAAAACGCAGGTTGTCCGCCAGCAGTCCGAAAGCCAGTTCCCCAATCTCCAGCGGTCTTGCCTGAAATGCCATAGCAAAGGCATGAGCCTTTTCATCACGCAGTTGCATTTCCGTCCGTTTCCAACTCCCGACTTCATCAAGCGTCCTGTTGTATTTGCCGCACACTTCCTTGTCCTTGTCATAAAAGCGGTAGGAAAGCCCCGATTTTCCAGCCCCGATATAGACGGTCTTTGCGGTGTCAAAATCATCAAACTTGCTCTCGTCAAAATGGTAGCCCTCACTGTTGGCGATAAATTCCTCTTTTTCACATTTCTTCTTTATCTGCTCTATGGTAAAGAACGGCGTTTCGTTCCTGTCGTCAATGGCAACGTCCAGCCTTGTGAAATGGTAGTTTCCAGCCCCATATCTCCTTTCACAGCGTCCGAACATATCCCCAAAGGTCAAGCCGTTGTTATCGAGGATACGGAAAATATCATCACACCCCCTGCCTGTCATCACGAGATAACAGCCCAGCCCTTGTGGGTTGTCCTCTGTCTTTTTTGCGTCGCCCGATACATAAATATCTCCGATTTCCCAACGCGCCTGATACGTCTTAAATTTGACCGTTGCAGGATAGACATTAAAAATATCGGTCGGCAAGCATAAAATGTGCCGTATCACATCTTCTGCCGTTGCCGTATCAAAGACAATGCTGATGTAATCAATCTTGACGGATAAATTTTCATGTGTTGCGATAGTGCATTACTCCTTTCGTACTCCCCGTTTTTTTGCGGGGTAAAAATCGTGTTTTGTCCTTTATTTATCACAGTTTCTAGGTACTATGACATGTATGCGCAGGGCGGTGTTACATATACGCCCTGTACGGAACGCCTACGGCGTTCCTTTTCTTCCTGCACCAGCCCCGTTCTTAACGCTCACGAGCCTTTGGGAGGCTCGTGGCTAAACGGGGCAGGCACAGGAAGAAACACCGTTTTCGGTCGGATAGTCCATGCCTATTCATGCTATCAAAGCGAAAATAACTCTTTTCTATGCCTACTCAAGCGTGTGATTGACCTCATTGTGCTTAATCACTATATCCTCCATGATAATAACGCCGTTAGAATTACTTGTCAAGAACTTTTTCTTGACTTTTTCGGCTATAATAAGTATGATAGGCTTATAAAGGAACGAAAAAGCCGGGAAAGGAAAAGATATAAGAAGTTATGGAGCATGACACAAAGAAAATAAATTTTTTAGGGGAGAACATACAGACCATAAGAAAACACAGGAAAATGAAACAGCAGGAGCTTGCGGACGCCATCGGTATCAATATGCAGAGCCTTTCTAAGATTGAACGAGGGGTAAACTATCCCACCTTTGACACGCTGGAAAAGATAATGGACGTACTGGAAGTAACACCGAATGAATTGTTGTCGGGAGAATGGAAGTTTGTCCAACAGGCGGAAAAAGAGGTATGCAAGTTTTTACGGACGGAAGAACGCCTAAATGCAGAACTGAAACACGGACACTATGATAACTTCTTTGACAGTGAAGAAGAATGGCTAGAGTATGAGTTGGAGCAGTTGCGGAAATACATCACAGACTATATCAAGGGAGAGGACATACAAGCGTCCGACCTTTACCCTATCAAAACATTTATCCAGCACTTGAAATTTCAGAAAGTATTAGACCGTTATGATGATTTATACAGCATGGATATGTTCGGGGAAAGCACAGACGGACACAAGTACGGTACACCTTATCAGGTTGTAAAGAGGATAAATCCCAACTCAAAAGAAGATATGGAGCTGTTGCGGGAAGTCTTAAAGGACAGCCATTTTGACAACGGGGACGAGTAGCCTTTTTCCTCTTGCAAAAAGATACAGCAAACAAAAAGCCCAGATCAAGAGTGCAAGCACCACTTCTAAAGAAGTGGCAGGCTCTTGACAGGGCTTTTTCTTTTCTGTTTATGGCAGACAAGAGAAAAAAGGATAGCTATATTGTATAGTTTCTCTAATAATTTTAGAGCAATGAATTTATCACAGGTACTTCGTCTTTTCATTGTAAAAGTACAATCGTGGAAAGCACTAATATTGGCACTTTGATTTTGTGCATTATGCACAAAATATGATAGCAACAAAGAGGTCATATATAAAATAGAAACAAAAATAACTTGACATTTAATGAAATATATGTTATGTTGAGGTTAGTAAAAACAGTACGTGACATAAAACTATCAAAAAGTAAAAAAGAGAAAGGAGGTTTATCGAATGAGAGCAAAGAAGTTGAGAACGAAAGTAGTTGGTCTTGTAGCAGCAGTTATGGTTGTCGGCGCTCCACTTACAGCGTGGGCTATTGATGTAGCGGGTGGAGATTTGTACTACAATGGAGGGCAAACAGACACCATTGTATATTCCGAAATTGGGCGTAAAGCAGGTATTAGTCGCAACTACATGGTAAAGGCAACTGTAAAGGTCGGCGGAGATACATATACCAGTGGATTCAAGTCAAACTACGCTTACAAAGATGCAAAGAGAGTTTGGTGGGCGAACGAAACATCTTATTATGATTATTATCCATATTAAGTAAAATAGTTCAAACACCTAGGGCGGGGCTATTTGTCCCGCCCTATTTTATACATTTCTTCAAAGAAAGGGGCGTATGTTATGAAAAAATTTTTAAAGATTTTTATTTTCCTTGAAGTCATACTCTTTGCATATATTTTTAATACTTCTATTTACAACATTTATGAAAAGAATAACATTGCTACTGAGAATTTAAAAGGGTATGTTTTAGAAGAAACATCGCCAGAAATTCTCGACAAATTTTATACAATATTTACAGAAGAATATTCTCAAAATAAATTAGAACTCATTAACAATACGCTCACTTCCACAGATAAATCTGTTTATGATTTATATTGCTATCCATTAAATGAGTTTACACAAAAACAGCCTATATCTTCCTCTATTTTGTTTCAATATCATGAATTGCAAAAGGAAGATTTTTTAGATAGTGTTGGTGTATTCTATACAGATTTACCAGCTAACGCAATTAAAGAGATAGCTTCTCAACTGTCCGTCGCAATAAATAACTTTGAAAATGACGCTATTCCGTATAGTATGGTATTAGAATTGAATCTTCTGAATTTTGTAATCTTATTTATTGTACTTCAAATCATATACTGTATTTATACGTCTTATAGTTTGAAAAAAATAGGTATTAAAAAAAGCATGGGCTTTTCTACTATACATATTTTAAAGGAGCAAATTACCAGTGTAATAAAATATTTTGCTGTAATATGTTTAGTATTACTGTTCTTGCTAAATTTATATTACGCATTAACAAACAGATATGATTTTTCTTATTTAGCAACAAGTGTACTGTTCTTTATTGGTGTTTTAGCTATAAATATACTTTGTGTTTTAATTACAAGTATTTTAATTAAGTTTGTTTCTTTAGAGGCAATGATAAAAAATAAGACTTTAAATAGCGGCACAAATATTGTAGTTCAGGCTATAAAAATAATTTTTTCGGTAATAATCGCTATCACTATTATTTCATTGCTGAATCAGGGGAACTCATTTAGACAAAGCCAACAAGCTGTTTTAGATTATAAGTATCTGGACGGATATTATACCGCTAATGGTTTTAATTCATCGGAGTATGATTATGCGTTAGCAAACACAGACATATTAGAAAAATATTCTGAACAAACATTAGAGATGTATAATCATAACCATTCACTACTATGTGATTTTAGGACAGACGGTGGTTTGCAGACATCACGCCCCTATTATGAACAACAGCTTGTTATTGCAAATAGAAATTATCTGAATGAATTTTCAAATATCCAGCTCAGTGGAAAACCATTGGGAGAAGATATATTTAGTGAACCAACAGTATTAGTTCCACATAAATATAAGAATGATGAAAATTCTATTAGCGAATATATTAAGCAAGAATATTTCCGATTGATGAATTACAATCAATTTTATGGAATACCGGGAGAAGAAAAAACTATTGATAAATTTAATGTTGTTTATATAGACGATGATTCTACGATAAAAGTCAATACAGAAAATGGTTTTTCGGATATGGCTAATCCTGTTATCATTGTTGATACGGGCAATTTTGCAGGACTTTACTATTTGGATTCTTTAAATACAAGGTGTTTATTTTTTCAAATGGAGTCAAGAGAAGATTTTTCTTCTTTGTTATCAGAATATGATTTAGAGCAATTAGTTACAGCTGGAACATTACTTACACCTTATTTAATGCAACTTGAAAATGTGACATTCGTTCTTAAAACACTCACTATGTTTACGATTGTCTTTATAGTGTCTTTACTGTTTATTTTGTATATTTCAAATTATGTGGACATTTTTGTAAATCGAAAGAGATATGCGGCAAAAGAGATTTTAGGATTCTCTCATTTTAGGACACTGAAAAATCGGTATATTTTTTGGGGAATCGAAATAATTATATCAGGCGTATTAACTGCTATAAATTATTATTTTGCTTGCCTTTTTGCGATTATACTTATTGACTACATATTCTGCGAATTGCTTTATAGAATTTATATCTCAAACGCTTTATATGAGATTGAAAAGGGGGCATAAGTATGTCATTGATTACATTAAAGAACGTCAAAAAAGAATATGGGAAAAATCAGGTTCTATTTGAAAATTTATCTTTAGAAATAGAAAAAGGCGAATTTGTGGGGCTTGTAGGGAAAAGCGGGGCAGGTAAAACGACACTTTTAAATATAATAGGATTGATTACTGATATATCCGAGGGAACAATCACTATTGATAGTCATAAAAATTTGTCCATGAACGGTAAAAATGCTATGATTTTGAGAAGATATACAATAGGCTATCTATTTCAAAATTATGGACTAATAGAAGATGAAAGCGTGTTGTGGAATTTAAAATTAGCTCTTGAATATAAAAAAGTAAAAAAAGAAGAAAAACTGAAACTAATCAATAAGTATTTAAAGCAATTTGAGCTAAGTGACATGCTTAACAAAAAAGTATATCAGTTAAGCGGTGGAGAGCAACAGCGAATTGCAATTATTAAATTGATTTTGCAAGGAAGTCAGATTATATTAGCTGATGAACCAACTTCTGGACTTGATAAAGAGAACGAATTGATAGTGATGAAACTTTTGAAAGAATTAAATGAAAAGGGCATTACTATAATCATGGTCACTCACAACATGAATTTGTGCGATTGTTTTTCCAGAGTTATAAATGTAGAAAACTTTAGATAGTTTGTTAAAGGGAGATACGCGGTTTTATTATACGTGCAATCTCCCTTTATATTTCGTCATATCAAGACTCATATTCAATTATGGTAAATTCGTGGTAAAACACTTATTTTTTCAAGTGATGAACAGCCCTTAAATGCTGTATTTATGCGGATAATCGGATTTTCTATATCAAGTTTATGAAAACACTTAAAGATTTTTCGCCAGCAGAACGGAGCGTACAGGTCTTTATTGACAGTTATTTTCTGAATGAAACAGGTCTGATCAGTGTGCATCCAAATGAAAATACAGCTACCGTATTGTTAAAAACAAAAGATTTGTTACAGATCATAAAAGAACACGGAAACGCCGTTGATGTTGTTTCCATCTAATCAGATAATATACAAAAAGGAAGCACACTCTGCTTTAAATGTGATCCATTCACTGCAGTATGCTTCCTCTTTTTTTTAATTACAACTCCATCTCTGCCGTCTCCCCGATCACAATGACCGCCGGAGACTGCATCCCGGATTCTTTTACTTTTTCTGCAATATCAAAAAGTGTTCCACGCACACTTACCGTTTTTCCATCAAAATTTCCCTGCACCACTGCTGCCGGTGTTTCCGGAGATTTTCCATACTCCATCAGCCGTCCGGCCAGTTTTGAAAGCTGGTGCATTCCCATCAGAAATACAAGCGTGCCCTCCACTGCCACAAGTTCTTTTAGTCCTTCCGGCAGACTATCCGCAGTGCCTTTCGTATGTGCCGTCACCACATGAAAACTGCGGCTTTTTCCACGGTGTGTTACCGGGATTCCTGCTGCCGCCGGAACCGCAATGGCAGATGTGATTCCCGGCACTTCTGTCACCGGGATTTCTTTCGCCTTTAACGCTTCCATTTCCTCACTGCCTCTGCCGAAAACAAACGGATCTCCGCCTTTTAAGCGCACCACGCGTTTGCCTTTCTTCGCATGTTCGATCAGGATCGCATTGATTTCTTCCTGTTCCCTGCTATGTACACCGATCCGTTTCCCGACATAAATTTTTTCACAGCTCTCCGAAGCGTGATCTAACAGACGCGCATCGATCAGATCGTCATAGACAAGCACCTCGGCTCTCCGTATTGCATTTAAACCGCGCAGTGTGATCAGGTCATATGCACCGCAGCCCGCACCGACGAGCGTTACCATGCCTGTACTGACGATTTTCCCTAATCCAGTCTGTTCCGCACTCTGGCAATAATCTCTGATCCGCTGCCTCGTCTCTTCCTCATCCGGCACGCGGTTTTCATCCATGCAAAGCTGTGCTGTCTCTTTCAAAAATCTGGCTCTGATCCTGTCATCTGCAATCATTTTTTTTGCAGGTTCCCGGATTGATTCTAAATAATCAAGGATCTCTTCCATCTGATTTGGAAGTTCCCTCGCCATGCGGCTTCTTAATTCTGCCGCGATCTGCGGACTGGCTCCTGCGGTGGAGATTCCCGCGGTCAGTTTTCCTTCTTTCACAAGAGACGGAAATAGAAAACCGCAGTAATCTTTGTCATCCACCACATTGACTAAAATTCCTTTTTCCTGACACAGTGCGCTGATCCTGTGGTTTAATTCCCTATCATCGGTTGCCGCAATGACAAATGCACAGCCCTCGATATCCTCCGACACAAAGGGACGCTCCTCACACATAAATGCCGGATCCTGTTTTAATTTGTCCATAATATCCGGTGCTATTATGGTAATCTTTGCACCGAACGGCTTCACCTTTTCTGCCTTGTGTGCTGCAATCCTGCCGCCACCCACGATCAGGCCTTTTTTATTTTCTATATCAATAAAAAACGGAAAATATGCCATTTTCAAACCAAACCTTTCTCACTCCGCCTCCGGGTACAGAATATCTGCCAGCTGCTTATAAGCCTCTCCCCATTTTGCATTCGGTTTTAAGTTGAATAAGCGCTTATCAAGGATATAATAATGATCATTTTTCACAGCGGTCAGGGATGCCCATGCCGGGTTTGAGGTCAGAAGATCTTCGACATTTTTCATAGCGGCATCGCTGTCATTTCCCTGAATCGTCACAAAAATATACTGTGGATCAGCCGCAATAATCGCCTCCATGCTGAGGTCATCTAACAGGCTCTCGTCGCTGTCTGCGATATTCACACATCCAAGGTCTGCCAACATTTCCCCACAGACATTTCCGTCACTGCCCTTGGCCTTTACATTGCTTGATGCTGCGCGAAGGAATAAAACGGTCGGATTACTGCCGTCCGCTCTCTGCTTCATTTCTTCCACTTCTTTCTGCACATCCAGACCATTTTTCTGGTACAGGTCATCCCTGCCGGTGATCTGTGTACAGATGGAAAGCATATTTAAATAATCTTCAAAATTTGCAACGTCAAAATAGGCAACGGTAATTCCTGCCTGTGTCAGTGTTTCCTCCATTGCAACGTCTGCATCCGTATTTACACTCGCGATCACAAAATCAGGCTCCGCTGCAATGAGCTGCTCGACATCCGGCTCCAAAATGCTGCCAAGATTTACCACACTCTCATCAAGGTCTAAACCAAGGCTCTCCCAGGAATCATTTGCTGCTGCAACAACATTTCCGCCTGCTAACATCCATACATCCGTAAAACTTCCGATCAGCGTTGCCACACGATCAGCAGATTTCACTGTCACCTCACGTCCGAGATCATCGGTAAAAGTATAACCCTGTGTCTGTGTTTCGGTATTTGTTTCCAATGTCTCAGTCCCGGCTTCTGATGATCCAGCGTCTACTTCCAGTGTCTCAGACAGTTCCATATCTGCTTTACTGTCTGTTTTCTGCTCAGCCACAGCCGGCACATTCCCTGCTGTTTCATCTGCGGAAGTCTCCTTTGCTCCCCCGCAGCCGGCAGAAAGAAGCAGCGCTGCAAGCACGCCTGTCAGTGCCAGTTTCTGATAAATTTTTTTCATGTTTTTCATCCTCCGTAAGTTGTTTCTACATTTTTGACATTATATTTTTTGTTGCTTTTTTTGTCAACTATACAGGTCTCGCAGAGGGATTAAAATTTCAAGGCATAAATTTGACTTTTTCGTCATTAATTGCTATAGTGGGAAACGTTCCATACAAATGCTAGGGGTGCTGTTTATACCATATGGTATTGACAACGTGCTGAGAGATGATTTCATCGACCCTTATTACTTGACCCGGATAATACCGGCGTAAGGAAGCGTTTTCTTTTACTTTATTCTGGTAAGAAACAATCCCCCGTGTTTGTAGACAATAAAATGTACGCTCCGCGAACATTCTATTATCATGAATTAGGATTCTGGTGTCAAAAGGTGGCTCACAACTTAGCGATTGTCAAATTGCACAAAGTTGGGACTCGTTTTGTGACTTTGGGAGAAAATTAGAAAATCTTAGTATGCCTGTTAATGCATAGTGTTTTGCTGCCATGGATGGCAGCAAAAGTCTTAACGTCCCATGGACGGGACGTTTAAGACGTACACGTCACTCCTGGAAAATCTAAATCAGGCATACTTAGTTTTTCTTATTTTCGGACAGCGGAACAAAATAGATCCGACTTTGTGCAACTTGACAGTCAAAAATTGAAAACCACCTTTTGATACCAGAATCAAATCAGGAAAACAAGGAGGATTTATGAATAACTTTTTTGCTACACCGGAAGGAGCCTGGGGAGACGGCTCCGTACATCTTACGATCACCGGAATCGTGATCGTTGTCGTTATCATCGCATTACTGCTCATCATCGCAGCGTTTGTGCGTCAGAAGAATGCAAGCCGCAAGGCAGCACTGACCACCAAACAGCTCGTCTACTCTGCAGTTGCCATCGCACTTGCCGTGGTATGTTCCATGATCAAATTGTTTGAGATGCCGATGGGTGGTTCCGTCACATTACTTTCCATGCTTTTTATTGTTTTAATCGCATACTGGTATGGCCCTTATGTCGGCATCATGACAGCCGTTGCATATGGTCTGGTACAGTTTGTAACGGAACCGATCTTCTACACGATCCCACAGATGCTGCTTGACTATCCGCTCGCATTCGGTGCACTCGGTCTTGCCGGATTTTTCAATAAGAAAAAATGGGGACTTCAGATCGGATATGTGGTCGGCGTTTTCGGACGTTTCATCTTTTCCACGATCTCTGGCATTGTATTTTTCGCATCCTATGCACCGGAAGGCATGAACCCGATCCTTTATTCTTTAGGATATCAGGCCTCCTATCTGGTACCGGAAGCAGTCATTACACTGATCATTATCAGCATACCGCCGGTTGCCAAAGCACTGGCACGCGTAAAACAGAATGCAGTAGAAGCATAAAATCAAAAAAACAGCCATACCGTTTTTATTTCAAAGCGGTACGACTGTTTTTTTAGTTCTTTTATGTATTAATCCAACAGCATCTGTACGCATCCATACATTCCGGCATCATTTCCAAGTCCTGCAGACACAAACTTTGTGTTGCGGCAGGCATGGAAGGATGTCTCCACAAAATGCTTCTGGATGCTCTCGATCAGGATACTTCCTGCTTTGGAAACGCCGCCACCGATGACAACAACTTCCGGGTCAACCACACATGCAATATTAGATAAGGTAGATCCTAAGATTCCGCAGACTTCATCCACTAAACCAAGTGCCACTGCATCTCCGCTCTTTGCCTCATCAAACACATCTTTTGCAGTCAGTTCCGGGAAGTTTCTAAGGCTTGTCTCATCGTTGGTCTTGGCAAGTTTTCTCTTTGCCACACGAACGATACCGGTTGCGGAAGTGTACTGCTCTAAGCATCCGTACTGTCCACAGTTACATGCCTCGATCTCATCATGATTTACGGTAATATGTCCGATCTCACCGCCTGCTCCGTTAAATCCTGCAACGACCTTTCCATCTACGATGATACCGCCGCCGACACCGGTTCCAAGTGTTACCATGATAACGTCTTTACAGCCTTTTGCTGCCCCCTGCCACATCTCTCCGAGAGCTGCAACGTTGGCATCATTTCCTGCTTTGACCTTAAGACCTGTCAGATTTCCGAGTTCTTCCTCTACATTCACGATTCCCCAGCCTAAGTTTACACAGCGGTTTACAACACCGTTGCTCTTAACCGGACCTGGAACACCGATTCCAACACCCTGTACATCATCTTTGCTGATGCCTTCCTGTGCCAGTTTATTATCAACTGCCTGTGCGATATCAGACAGGATTGCTGCTCCGTTATTTTCCGTGTTGGTCTTGATCTCCCATTTATCGATCAACTTGCCGTTTGTTTCAAAAAAACCGATCTTACAGGTAGTTCCCCCGACATCAATTCCAAATGCATACTTTTTCATTTTCGATCCTCCAGTATTCTTCGCAGCAACATACCTGCCACGCGTTTTTTTGCTCATATTAAGGTAATGATAACGTTTCCAAATTTGTATGTCAAGCCTTCATCAGTGCTTTCTGCATTCCAAATCTGTTCTGTTGTTTCTGTGTTCTGCTGCTCACTGTTGTCGTTCGCCTTGTTGTTATTGCTGCGGTTAGTCTTACTGCTGTTGGTCTTGTTGCTGTTGGTCCTGCTGCTGATCTTGTTGCTGTTGTTGTTCCTGCTGTTGTTGCTCCTGCTGCTGATCTTGTTGCTGTTGGTCCTGCTGCTGATCTTGTTGCTGTTGCTGCTCCTGCTGCTGTTCCTGTGGTTGCTGCTGATCCTGTGGCTGCTGTTCCTGTGGTTGCTGCTGATCCTGTTGCTGCTGGTTCTGTGGTTGCTGCTGATCCTGTTGCTGCTGATTCTGATCCTGCTGCCCGGCATTTTCATCCGCATTCTGATCCGGATTCTCCTCCGTATCTTCCTGATGGAATGTATGAACCTCATCCGATACCTGCGCATACGGTAAAAATTCCATCGGAGAACGTCCTTCATGTGCCTTTAACATAAACTTCTGCCAGATCGTGCCCGGATAGGTAGATCCCATCAGTTTATCCATTTTTTTCGGCATATCATAACCAACCCAGACACTCGTCGTGTAATATCTCGTATATCCCACAAACCATCCGTCCTTCTGGTCGTTGGATGTACCTGTCTTTCCGGCTGCAGGCATACTGCCAAGACCAAGTCCGTGTGCTGTTCCGCTCGTGATAACACCTTTTAAAACATCTGTCATCATACGCGCCGCATTCTGCTTATACACAGCCTCTTCCGTCTGTGCAGGTGCATAGATTTCATTGCCATCCGCATCTAATATCTTAACAATACAGGTCGGTGCCCGGTAATTTCCATCGTTTTCGATCGCTGCATACCCGGACGCCATCTCAAGCGCAGACACACCGTTTGTAAAACCTCCAAGTGCCGTTGCCGGTCTGTAGTCATTGGCATCCAGTTTTGCAAAATTCATTTTTTCAAGATAAGAAAGACCGACTTCCGGAGTCAGCTCCTCATATAATTTCCATGCGATCGTATTGACAGACTTCTCCACAGCCGTCCGGACTGTGATCTGACCGGAATAGGAACCATTTGCATTCCTTGGTCCATCCTCGATCGGCTCGTCTGTCACCACAGAGTCCGGCGTATAATTGCGCTCAAAAGACGGTGTATATACGATCAGCGGCTTAATGGCACTGCCCGGCTGACGGTAACTCTGAAATGCACGGTTTAACGTATAACCGGAGAAATCCTGGCTTCTTCCACCCACGATCGCCCTGACATAGCCATTGTCATTGTCAATACAGACTGCTGCCGACTGCAGGGCATACACGCCCTCATCATTGACCTCCGTGTAACCGGCGAGTGCCTCGTTTACCGTATCCTGCAGTTCCTGCTGTAAGTTCAGGTCAAATGACGTATAGATCCGGTAACCCGCAGTATACAGCTTTTTCTGACACTCACTGTACAGCGTCTCATAAGCTTCGTCATATTTGTTTTTTTCATCTTCCGAGGAAAACTGATATTTAAACTGGAAATCCTCCGTTTCCATCAATGCCCTGGCTGCACAATAATAGGTATAGGTCTCCACATAATCATTTTTTGCCAGTGCTTCCGGCCGGTCTAACGCCATCACCTCACCCAGTGCATTTTCGTATGCTGTTTTGGAAATTTTCCCATCATCGAGCATATTTTTCAAAATACGGTTTCTTCTCTTGTATGTGTTCGTGATATTCGTAAGTGGATCATAGAGCGTCGGATTATTTGGTATCGCACACAAAAATGCCTGCTCCGACAGATCAAGATCCTGCACATCCCGGTTAAAATACCCACGGCTTGCCGACTGGATCCCATAGTATCCGTTTCCAAAATAAATATTATTAAGATAGAATTCAAGAATCTCATCTTTGGTGTACTTCTTTTCGAGTTCCCGCGCGATATACATTTCCTCAACCTTTCTCTGCCATGTCTTTTCCTGGCTCAAAAAAATATTTCGCGCAAGCTGCATTGTGATCGTACTGCCGCCCTGTGTTGCCTCTCCATTTTCAATCATTGCCTTTACCGCACGCAAAAGCGCCCGGTAGTCAATTCCGTTATGCCGGAAAAACTTTTTATCCTCTATACTGACGATAGCACACTCTACATTACTCGGCATATCTGTAATCGAAAGATAATAAGAATCTTTTCCGCCTTTTAATGTGGAGATTACACTTTCATCCAAAGCATAGACGATACTGGTCTGATTTGCCTTAAATGTTTCCTTGCTGGAATGGCGCACCAGCTCTATTGCCTGCGTCTTTAAGTCTTTTACTTCTTCCGCGTAACCGCCAAAATAATACCAGCATGCCCCTGCAATGACTGCAAGCAGCAGCACCAGCTGCATCTTTGCGAAAAACCAGAACATACGGTATTTCTTTTTTCTCTTTTTTCTGGCTGCCATGATTGCATCTCCTCTATTCCAAAACAATTTTATGATATGTAATCCCTGACTGTTCAAGTAATTCCATCTCACGCTTCTGGCAGGTAAAGATCAGTATCTGTCTTCCCTGCTCTTTTCTGATCTGACAATCAAGTGCACGAAGTGTCTGCATCAGACGTTTTTCATCATACATACCGAATGCCTCATCAAAAATAACCGGCATGGGTTCTTCTTTTGTCACAATCTCTCCGACCGCAAGACGGAATGCCAGATAGATCTGTTCTAACGTTCCATGACTCAGTGCCTCCGGCAGAATCTCTTTTCCATCTGCCAAAATCAAAAGCTTTCCGTCTTCCTTTACAATCGCATGATCATATTTCCCTGCAGTAAGCTGTGACATCCACTTTGAAACGGCACTCCCAAGTCCATCTAAACTGTCCTCATAATACTCTTTTGCAAGACGGTCGATCTCTGCCGCTGCAAGTTCTAATGCACGGATATCTTCTAACAGTTCTTTTTCCTGTCCTCCCGGCTGTTTTGCAGCCTCAAGATCCTGCATGATATTGTAACGTCTGGTCTCTTTTTCAGACAGCGACTCTTTTAAACTGAGAAGCATCCGTTCCGCCTGCCGCAGTCCTGCATCCGCATAAGTTTCCTGTGTCACTGCCTTCATCTCATTCTTTTGTGCTGATAAATAAGCTTCCTTTTTTGCCTTCTCTATCACATGGCTGATCCCCACATAAAGTCCGCATAGAATCATCCCTGCAAAAAAGACTGCCTGCAAAATAAAAAACAGGCGTGACGGATACGAAGTGACGTGGTGTACCGCTGTATTGACAAGCAGCGCAGAAGCACAAAGTCCGATCCCCGCCATGCGGTCAGGCTGTTCTTTTTCCCATTCTGATTTTCCGGCTTTCTCTGCCCCTGTTCTCTCCGGCGCAGCATCCTGCCTCTCCATACGGACTGTCTGATGTCTTTCCTGTTCGGATAATCTCTTTCGTTTTTCACCGATCTCTTCCACACGCACACGCTTTAACTGGTCGATCTCTCTCCCGGCATCCGCAATATTGGCATGTAATCCACGACTGTCACGTTCTAAGAGATCTTTTTCCACAATCAGCTGGCGAATATCCTCATTTTTCCGTTCATGAATCGTCTTTACTTCCTGCGTCAGTTCCCGCTTTCTTGCTGCGAGTGCTGCTTTTGCCCCCTGAACCTGGATATTTGCGCCACCGCCCTCCGCAGCATTTGAGAGATATTCAGCCAGGATATCTGCAAGCTCTTTTCCTGTCACTGCCCCGGTCTGCGGTATATCATAAGTGTTTCCAAACGTTTCTTTATCTATTCCACCGAGCAGCATGGCCAGATCGCCGTAAGCAACCGACAGTTCTTCCCCGTCCGCCTCGTTCTTTAAAATATCTTTTTTGTCTTTATAGTAAAAATTACGCTCTAAATAAAATGGTTTTCCATCCACCAAAAATCGCACGGCACCACTGTAATAGGAAGGTGCATGCCAAGGCTCATGCTTTTGGTACATGCTGTTTAGCGTGCCTCTTCCACGCCCCTTTTCCATTCCGAAAAACATTCCCAGCAAAAAGTCATGCAGCGTTGTTTTTCCCGCCTCATTCTCCCCATAAATCACGTTGATCCCCGGTTCAAATGAGATGTTCCTGTTCTGCAATTTTCCAAACTGACCAATGATTGCTTCTTTTATCTGCATATTTTATATCCTAATAACGCATTGACTCCATATTCCAATGCCTTTTTTGTGACCACATCCTGCGGCCGCCTTTCCATTTCCTCTATGTAATTCCCAAGAAGGGTATCTTTATAGTTTTCTTTTAATTTTTCGTAGTCATAATCCGGCGAAAGCTGTTCCGTCACATCGACAACCCTGTCAAATTCCTCTAACTTTGCCGTATCAAATTCGGTATCCGGCGAAACTTTCCCCCGCAGAAACAGACGGAAATACTGATACCCCGGTCTTTCTGCCAGCAGTGTTTTTGCCCATTCACATATTTCGAAATTTGTCGTTTTCCCTGTAACCGGATAAACTTCATGACAGTATTCGCATTTTTTGACCGGATGAAAATGAATATCGGTATGCTCTTTATCGATCGTTCCCAGCCAGTATCCATGTGATCCGACATCATTTTTATCCGTCGGTTCTAAACTTCCCGCCATCACTGCACGCCCCGGTATCTGCTGTCCGCCTTTGTGAATATGTCCGGCAGCAATATAATCAAACCCATTTTCCAGAATATGCTTCGGATGGTATGGAATATGCTGCGGATCTCCGCCATGTACCAAAAGAATGTTGATCTTCGACAAATCCTCCGGAATGATTGAATCGTAAACCGGTTCTCCAATCTCCCTGTGCCAGTAACTTAACCCGTAAATACTGACATTTTCCTCCTCAAAATCAAAATGTCCCGGCTCCTCCTGACGGAAAAAATAAACATTCTCCTCCCACTCCATCGTCAGATAATACGATTTTGTACGAAGATAATCGTGATTGCCCGCCATCAGGATAATTTTCGTCTGGGGTATTCTGCTGAAAAGATAATTGACTTCCCGAAGTTCTTTTTTTAACGGCTGCGCATGAAACAAATCCCCCGATATCAGCAAAAAATCCGGTTTTAACTCCACTGCCGCCCCGATCACTTCTGCAAAAGAATCCCAGATATCCTGCGCTCTTTTTTCACTCCAGGGTTTTCCCTCATCCGGTTTTATTCCAAGATGTACATCCGAAACATGTATGAATTTCATAAGCTGCTCCATTTCTGTCTCATTTACAGTGTCTATTGTATATGATTTTTTTTGTTTTTCCAATAGTATATTAAAAGCGGGAAAATCTTTGCTTTTTTGATTTTCCCGCCTCTTCTCATCTCTGAGTTTATTTTACTGTTCCATCTGCCGTCCCAAAAATGATGCTGCCGCCGCAGCAAGTTTTCCTTCGGTATCATTCATTTTCTTTTTCTCATCCTTATTGCAGATGATCACTGCACCGATCGCATCTCCCTCACAGATGATCGTGCTGAATGCCTGTTCTGTATATTCCCCGGCATCATCTAACGTCACTTTCATAAATTCCGCATCTCCCGCGGATGCCTGATAGTTCTTTCTTTCACTGATTGCTTCCTCTAACTGTCTGCTGACCGGTTTTTCCTCAAATTCTTTTTTCCCGCTTCCGGATGCTGCGATCACATGGTCACAGTCTGTCACAAGAACAAGATATCCCGTAGTTTGTGCCAGGCTTTCCGCATACTCCCCCGCAAACTGTCCGAGTTCACCGATCGGTGAATATTTTTTCAGGATGATCTCCCCCTCGCGGTCTGTAAATATCTCAAGCGGGTCACCCTCGCGGATCCTTAAAGTTCTTCTGATCTCTTTTGGTACCACGATGCGTCCTAAGTCATCTATCCGGCGAACAATTCCTGTTGCTTTCACGTTGTTATCCTCCAATGCTATATTTTGATAAAGCAGCTCTTTCTTATATATCAGCTTTGGAGTTAGTATGTGGAAAATATTGAGATTTATTCTTGTATCCTCTCATTTGCTTATGATTCCGGCAGCAGACAATATGCTATATCATAAATTTCCCGTGAAAAGTCCTGATGATTAATCAGTTATCACCTGATAGAATTTATACTTTTTTATCATTTTCTGCGCATCCAGTCTGCATACCAGAACACGATCTCTGCAATATGATGCAGATCGCCTTCTTTGCTGGTGGCTCTCCAGTTTTCTTTATAAGCCATAAACCAGCATTCTAACTTTTCTGCCAGTTCCAGACCTTTCTGCATATCAAAACTTCCCGTTTTTTCCATGCTTTCTGTCAGGAGTCCTACGGCATTCCAGATACCGATCCCCTGCAATGTCACGGATAAAAGCTGCATCTGTTTTTTCGTTTCCGGCATCGCCTGCGTGCTCTCCAAAAGTTTTTTGTATATATCACGCAGGGCATCTGCTGCAGCATCTACACCCGCCTGATCCACACCGCGGAACAAATCTTCGCCCTCTTCGAGTTCATGTTTTAAGCACCGGTTCTCATAATACATGACAGCTTCTCTCCACTGAAATACCGACTGTCCGCAGATTTCTGCCAGATGGGAAACATAATTTCCGGTAGTATCCCCATACTCGATCCGTGAGATCATACGGTTTAACTCTGCAAATGGTATCTTCTCCCCATTCCAGGAAAATACAGCACCGTAGATCATCCCCGGAACAGAAAATGCCGGATCATTAACGTGTCCAAAATCTCCCCAGTCTGTGTTCAACACACCGATGCCATGATATTTTGCCGCATAACCGCACATTCTTGTAATATTTTTATAAGAATTTTCTATTAAGTTTGCCCACTGGTTCCAGCCGCATACACCCGGACACAGATACTGCACTGCACCCGTCTGTGCAATCGCCCTCGTCTCATCTTCCCGCTGTTCCGGTGCATATCCCCAGTTCAGGCAGATCATGCTCTCAGGCAGTTCCTTCATCAGTTCCGGCGAATTCCAGATAATATCACCCCAGAACATCGGGATTTTTCCATTTTCCACCAGAAATTGTGCAAGCTCTTTGACATAGTCAATATAAAGCCGATGGACGCCACGCTCTTCGGCAAGTTTTTTCGATTTATATTTGCCAAGGCAGAATGTCTCATCCGCACAGATATTAAATTTGTTGGAAGAAAACAACTGCATATATTCTGCGATCATCTTTTTGATCAGAGGAAGGGAACGCTCATCGGAGACATTGATCGTATGATACCGCATCCGGTTCCAGAAGGAAAACGGCTCCTTCCAGGAATCCTCCATCTCGCAGAGATCCCCATATGTTTTTGTGGAGAGCAGTGTGCACAGATGTCCAAAACTTGCCAGCGACGGAACCAGTTCAATATGACGTTCCCGGCAATAACTGTCAAGTTCTAAGATTTCCTCTGCCGTAAGCGGAGTCTGATCCCTCCACATTTCCGAAAAGTCACGGAACAGATAGGTATGTTCCACATAAAGCTGAAGCTGGTTTAATTTATAGCGGCACATCCTGTCTGCAATTTTTTTGAGTTCTTCCAGTTTTAACACACGTCCCCTTGTCTGGTCAAAATAATAACCACGGTTTGGCATATCCGGGGCATCCTGAATCTGTACACAGGGCAGTATCCCGCCACACTGCTGTACGATCTGGCAGAAGGTCTCCACACCATAAAGCACGCCAGCCCCGTCGCCGCCTGAAATCTGTCCGCCTTTTTCGTCGATCGTGATCTCATATGTCTGCTCTGGTAATGTTTTTGCGATCCCAAGAGAGAGATCCCCCTCCCTTACTTCCCCTACGGAAAACGGCAGGATAAGCCCCGTTTCCTGCCTGATCGCCTCCTGCAGTCTTTTTGCTGCATGCATCTCTGTCTCTGCCACCTCTTTTGTCATCACAATATGTGTGCTGTGGCAAAGCAGCATCTGTCCGTCCTGTTCTTTGATTGTTTTTGGCTTTGGTAATAAATACATAATTTTCTCCTCCTGCTGTCAGAATTTCTTCCTATTCTTCAAAAATTATTTTTCCACTATCCATTAAAAGTATTTTACTCTTATAAATCTTTGCACCACTCTCATTAAAATACCGGAATTTATCCGCATCCATAACGATTTCAAATGCCTTCTGACCTCCTTTTTCCACTTTTATTCTGGAAAATGCAACCAGTTCCCGCTCTCTTGGCACAAGTTCACCGGACAACACTTTCCGGTAGCATTGCAGCACTGCCGTATCATCTATATTTCCTTTATTCTTTACAATTCCTGAAATAATCCACACATCCTGCTGCTTTTTAAGACAGATATCCACATACTCCATGTGGGAATATCCCATTCCTTCCCCAAATGTATACAAAACTCCATGTTCCATATCACAATAGTGCATTGCCGGATAGGACACCGTATGGTTATAGTACACCGGAAGCTGTCCGCAGTTTCGCGGAAGGGACACCGGCAGTCTGCCGGACGGTGCATATTTTCCAGACAACAGCTCCGCGATTGCTTTTCCTCCCATCGGTCCCGGATAAAAAGCATATAACAGTGCATCTGAATCCTGCGCAATTTCAGGGATTGCATAAGGCCGCCCGGCAATGACTACGGAGATCACCGGTTTTTTCAGCGCACAGACAGCCGTAAACAGTTCGTTCTGGTTCCCGGGGAGCTGTAATCTGGCGGTATCCATGCCCTCCCCACAGTCCATCTCAAGTACTCCCTGTACTTTTGCCGCACCGTTTTCATCGAACAGCGCCCCTTTAAAACGACTCGATGATCCGCCTAATGCCAGCACGATAATATCCGCATTTTCCGCAAGAGAAACAGCCGTCCCGACCTCATGTCCATTATAACAGCGAACCCGGTCTGCACCAAATTCTTTTTCCATGCCGCTCTTTAACGTCTCATATCCTGCCCTGTCCATTGGAGGTGAATAATCACCGATCTGCCGGTAAATATCATCCGCATTTGGACCGATCAGGGCTATTTTTTCTGCTCTCCCAATCGGCAGTACATTTTCATTCTTCAACAACACTACCGACTCGCGCGCCAGTTTTTCCGACTCCTGATATGCCTCTGTCGGAAATGAAACAGCACCATTTTCGCTGTAAGAGGCGGTACGGTTCCCGTTTTCATCAATATAAGGTTTATCCATCAGTCCCTGCTCAAATTTCAAAGTGAGCACTCGAAGGACCGCCTGATCGAGTTCCTTTTCCGTGATAAATCCCTGTTTTAACGCCTCCTCTAACTTTGTATAACCTTCATCCCACAGACTGATATCCACACCTGCTTTCAGTGCAAGTGCTGCCGACCTGATATTATCCCCCGTCATAATGTCTAACTGGTCGATGGCGATGCCATCCGCCATCACGACCCCGTCAAACCCCAATTGTTCCCGCAGAATATCCTGCAGCAGATGTCTGTTGGCATGGCAGAATTTTCCATCGATCTCGTTGTATGCAGCCATAATGCCTTTTACGCCCGCCTCACAACATGCCTTCGCCGCCTGTAAATGGATCTCCCACAGTTCCCTCTCTCCGATCCGCGCTGCGCTGGCATTGACCCCTCCGGTCGTCTCCCCCTGTGCACAAAAGTGTTTTGCAACCACTGCAACGCCCTCTTTCTGGATTCCTGTTACGATCGCCCGCGCGAGCTCTGCCGATAAATATGGATCCTCCCCATAACACTCCTCACTGCGCCCCCATCTTGGGTCTCTTAAAATATCCAGTGTCGAAACCAGTGCAAAATCCACGCCCATCTGCTTTAACTGCCTGCCGCACACCTGCCCTGCCCGCTCATACAATGCCGGGTCAAACGATGCACCTACTGCCAGATTGACCGGGAGCAGATATCCGTCTAACGCCTGATGTCCATGTGGACATTCACTGCTCAGTAAAAATGGAATTCCAAGGCGGCTGTGTTCGATCACATATTTCTGTAACTGATTATATGCCTGCATGGAAAGTCCCCCGGCAAGCCCTGTCTCATAATTTTTTTCCGACCATGGATCTGCACGGTAAAGACCATAGATCGTGCCGATCCCGCCCCACTTTTTTACTTCATCCTTTAATTCCTGCGTAAAAATAATTTTTCCATCTTCTACATGGTAGATCCGAAAACCATATAAATGCTGGTTTAACTGTCCCACTTTTTCTGTTGCGGTCATCTGCGCAAGCAGCGCCTCTGCCCGCTTTCTGCTATCTCTCTCCATATCTGTCCTGTCATTTCTCCTTTATTTTTCGGCTGTATAATGCACTTGCAATAATTCCGAATGCAGACAAAATAAACACCATCTGTATGTTATCTACCGGAATGTTTAAAATCCTGATATCCTTTGCTAATGCCACGAATGTCGAGCCGAGCATGGATGAAAAAAATCCTACAAACCCAACCATTGTTGAGCAGAAGCTGACATAGCTGACACGGTGTTCTAACGGTGCAAAGGCAAACTGCATCCGAAAAGTCGCAATATTGATGCCGCCCCAGGCAACCCCGCTCACAGCCTGTACGACCGGAAGCCAGTAGATACAGTTTTCTTTCGTCAGCAGTCCCCAGCCGATATATGCAACTCCCAGCATAAAAATGGACCCCAGCGTGACAAGCCTCCACGAATAACTGTCTGCTGCCTTCCCCCACAGATTTGCAGCCGCGATCCGCGCCACCGATGCAACCATATTCATGACGGTGATATAAAAATAGGACAGCCCCAGATTCTCTAACATATAAATAGAAAAAAACGGACTGGCAAAATTAGACGCCACACTCCACAGCAGGAAGAAAATCAATATATTGCGGTAATTCTGGTCTGTGAGCGGCATCTGTATTGCTTTCCTTATGTTCAGTGGCTCCACATGTTTCACATTTTCCGGTTCCCGGATCAGCGTGAGACAGGTAATGTCGACCACGCAGATACCGATACATAAAATGCCGATGATCCGGAATCCCAGAATCTCCTGATCCGCGAAACGGTAGGCATCTAAAATTTTACTTAAGATCAGGGAACCGCCTGTGGACGCAACTAAAGTCATTGAATCCTTCAGTCCGAGATATCTTCCCAACCGTTCTTTTTTCACCAGGCTGATCAGCCAGTTATTTGCCCCGGTGTTGATAAATGCCCCACAGAAATGTGCACAGGAATACAGCACCGCGATCACTGCCACCGAGATTCTCGCTCCTAACATCAATGTCGGAACAAACAGCATCATGAGCAGGCATAAGCGCTGGATGAGTGCAAACTCTACCGTGATCCGTTTGCTGCCTGCGCGGTTCTCATAGACGACAGAGGAAAAAATCTGGATGGTATTCATCAGCGTCGGCAGTGCAGCTATGATCCCGGTCAGTGCCGTCCCCGCACCCACAAGATAGGCAAGTCCCGATAAAAATGCGCCGGAAGTAACCGTAAAAATCTGTGTGGAAGCGCATCCATCGAGGATAAAAAGTGCCCTGCTGGTCCGATACTGTTTTTCCGTAATATGATCGGAACACTCAAAAATATGGCTTAATTTATTGGTCATAACGTAAATCTCCCTATAAAAAGAGAGGCATCCCACCGAACTCTCTTCGGAATCTGAATGCCTCTATATGATTTTAAACGAGTTTTACAGTAACAACTTCATACGGTTTCAGTTGTACACAAACCACTCCGTCTTTCAACTCTAATTCTGCTTCTTCCTCCTCGAGCAGATTGCAGACAAACGCTTTGTTGTAGTTCCCCTCAACTACAAGATTTGTCTTTGTGAGTGCATTTTCGCTCTCATACATACGGATAATGATGCCATGACCGGACTCTGCACACTTGATCGTCTCTAATACAACGTTGGACCTGTCCACAGATGCTTTTGACAACAGGCTTCCCGGCTTTCCTCCTGCCACTGCAATAGCCGGCTGGTTCAGGTCATATGCCTGCTCCACGGTCTTTGCTTCCTGCCATTTTTCCGCATGCGGATAGATTGCATAGGTAAAATAGTGCTCTTCCTGATCTGCCACCGGATTCGGTTCGATGCCGGATTTAATCAGTGTCAGTGCCATATCAGAATCCTTCACGGAATGTCCATATTTGCAGTCATTTAACATGCTGACTCCGTAGTGACCTTCCGAGAGATCGATCCATTTCTGTCCGCAGCTCTCAAAACGTGCTTTATCCCAGCTCGTATTGGTATGCACTTTGCGTGTCAGATTACCAAACTGTACATCAAATGTTGCTTCATCGGTATGTACATTGACCGGGAAATGTACCTTTAACAATGTCTGATGCTCTTTCCAGTCCACATAAGTCTCAAATTCGATCCTTCTGCTGTCTGCATAGAAATGGATCTTCTGGCGGATCACAGAATTGCTCTCCCTGCGCTCGATCTCTAATGTTGTGCGCACCGGACCACACTCTGTCCATTCCATAGAAATCACATCATTGACATCCCAGTACTTTTCGGTATAGTAAATATCCACATCCCAGTTATCAAAGCACATCGGCTTATCCTCGTACATACGGAACTGATTGCCTTTTTTGCCATCCTGCAGTACTTCCCTGTCGTTTTCCTTGTCGTAGATGCGGTCAAAACGTCCCTCCGCATCCAGATGAACCGTATAAAACGGTGTCTCAAGCGTATGGTCACCCACAATGACAAATGGCGTTTTCTGCTCTGTTTCCCCGGATACAGCAGCAAATGTCTTATATCCTTTTGATGGCAGATGTTCTACATAAACCACTGCACCTTCTGCGGTCTTCTGTACCGGATAGAGCACGCCCTCTGCATCCTTTAACGCTTCCGCATGGATCTCCCCAAGTTCTACAATATCACTGCGGTCGTGTCCGGTCGTATTGAAAATAGTGATGCCTTCGCCATCTCCAACGAGCGCATGGAGACGTTCCTCTTCCAGTGCTTTGATCTCTTTCTGAAGTGCAGCATATTCTTCCTTTGTCACCTCATATACTTCATGGATCGCAGATCCAGGCAGAATATCATGGAACTGGTTGATCAGGACTTTTTTCCACATGCGGTCGAGTTCTTCTGCCGGATACGCAACCTGTGCCTGTGCTAAAACGGACAATAGTTCCAGATCCATCAGACCAAGTTCCGCCTTACGGTTGCTGCGTTTATTTCTCGCCATTGAGGTATAGGTTCCGCGGTGGTACTCAAAGTAAAATTCACCTTCCCATACCGGCAGGCGTCTGTCGCCTTTCACGCGCTCCTCAAGTTCTTCAAAATAGGTGCGTGAAAATTCCTGGCGTACTTTCGGAATGCCTTTGATTCCCTTTTCCATACGGATCGAGGTCTCAAGCATTTCCCTGGTCGGGCCGCCGCCGCCATCGCCGTAACCGTAGGAGACTAAGATATCGTTATTGATATCCTTATTCTGGTAACGCATCCATCCTCCCATGATCGCATCCGGGTGCAGCATGCCATTATAGGTCGTAAAGTAATCTTTGATCGGCTGGCTCACGCCAAGGGTCGTGATCAGGTGTGTCAGCACCTCTGTCCCGTCGATTCCACGCCACATCATCGTATCGTAAGGCACTTTATTGAACTGGTTCCATGCAAGCTTGGTCGTCATAAAATAATCAATTCCGCACTTTTTCATAATCTGCGGCAATGCCCCGGAGTAACCGAACACATCCGGCAGCCAGAGGATACGGTTGTCCACGCCAAATTCCTCTTTGAAAAAGCGTTTGCCATGCATAAACTGACGAACGAGGGATTCTCCCGATGTCAGGTTGCAGTCTGCCTCGACCCACATACCGCCTTCCGGCTCCCAGCGTTTCTCTTTGATGCGCTGTTTTGCTTTCTCGTACAATTCCGGATAACGCTCCTTTAAAAATGCATATAACTGTGGCTGGCTGGACATGAACTTATAATTCGGGTACTCGTCCATCAGCTTTAACACAGTTGCAAAGCTGCGTCCGACTTTTTCTCTTGTCTGTGCCACAGTCCACCACCACGCAACATCGATATGTGTATGCCCGATACAGGTTGCGATCACATCCTCATACCCTGCCATATCTTCATACAATGCTTTCTGGATATAAGCAGATGCTTCCCGCACACTCCGGTAAAAGTCTTCGGAATACGGGGTTCTTAGATCCAGCAGATTGATCGTCTCATTGAGCACATACTCAATATCCTTGCGGTTCTTGTCATCTGCCTCCATGCGGGAAAACGCTGCAAGCGGAACCCACAGGTCATAATAGAGTTTTTCGATCTCTGCATCGATCTCCTCGATCTGTGTGCGGAGCGCAAATTCCTCATGCATGATCCCGGTATACGCCTGCAGGTCGATGGTCAGTGTCTCTCCTGCCTTTCCGCTTCTTGTGATCAGGCACTCCCTGTGGTTCATATCGATACCCTGATAAACCTCCCCGTTCACAAACACGATAAACTGCGGATTTCTTCCGTCATCCCACTCGTCGATCTGTGAGGAAACGCGGATCCATACACTTTTTCCATCCAGCTCCTCTGGAATGGTATAGGTCGTGCGGAACCAGTAGTGGCGGTCCTTGCCATACCAGTGCATGGTCTTGCAGTCAAAGTTTTCCCAGGCTGCCTCGTCTTTTAATGCATCCTCCGGGTGAATAAAGTTTCCTTCCTTGTACTCCCACTGTGTCAGTGGAAATACCTGTTTTACTTTTAATTTCTTAAGTTCGTTGCAAATTACACCGACTCTTTTGTCTAAGAAATCCATATTTTCCTCCTTGTCTTGTTTTCTTTCTATATTAAGATCGTTTCCAATCTTTATATAAGTTCCATGATGCAGCCCATTAAATTATCTGGCAGCTGCATTAGCATCATGATTCATACTTTAATTTCCCTGTAATATGTACTTTTTCGTTGTTGCTTCTGTAGGATAACAAAACCGTTCTGCTTTTCTCATCCCATACAGACTGCAGTTCCATGTTTTTCCCGCTTTCTGTATGTGCACATAAATCTTCCGGTTTCCCTGGCAGGCGGATCCTCATATTCACCTGAATGTGATCAATTGCCTTCGCCTCAATACTAAGCTGTCCGTTTTCACATGCCATATTTTCAATACGCGCTGCCGTTGCGATAATCCTTACATCTTCTTTTATCTTTTCAAGATCAAACAGCAGCTTTTCCTGCCCGGGTTCTACCAAAACCCGCTCCACGACCGGATATTTATCTTCATACAGATCCACAAACAGACCCTCTTTTGTATAAACCGATCCCGTATCCGATTCCTGCATGGACGCTATCACAATATACGGATCCCTTCTTACCGACAGATAATTGCACATATTCCAGTGATATCCGCCCATCTTAAGTCCTTCCCGGATCCAGTTGCGGTATTTATCTGCGATCGCTTCATTCACGCTTAACAGCGCAGGAACTTCATTCCATACGAGAACATTTCCCTCTCCGATCCGGTAACATCCATTGGCTGGTTCCTTATCCATTCCAAACTCTGCAAAAAGATGTTGTGCAGGCGTGTCGCAGGAAAATTTCTGCCACCATTCCTGTAAATAATTATATGGATCAAAGTCTTTTCCAATATAAAAAAGTGTGCCTCCCTGTTTTACCCATTCCACCAGTTTGTGATGAAATTCTTCACTTTCCGGTTTCATAAATTCATAACTTAAGATCAGATACCGATATTTTCTCAGATATTCCTCATAGCGGACCATGTGATCAAAATAGACCGGCTGTATCGGTAAACCATATTTTAATAATGGCAGTGTCAGACCAAACCAGTCCGGGAATGCGCAGCATTCTTTATACGCATATTCCATTTTTTCCATGGATAAAAGAAGCTGACGTTCTTCTTCCTTTTGAAAAATAAGACGGTTCATCCAATCTTCCATCCCCGACAGATTGATCTTCTGCCCATGATGTTCCACTTGATCCGGGTATGTCCGCTGGTACATACAGCTATCTGCTAAAAATACACCAACCGCATCTTTTTCTGTTTCGCTCTCCTCTTTGGTCATATCTCCCAGTGTCTGTATCATACCTGCCAGAAATGTCGCGTAGGTATCCGGGATATTTTTTGCACCTTCCATATCCTCCGTCGGGATCATTCCCTCCGCAAGACCGACTTTTCTGGGATATCTTCCTTTAAACACCCTGTTTGGCCACGGACACACCTCGTAGTGATCCACATCCGGCCAGAATAAAGCTGCTGTCAGGGTCTTTTTGTATTTATCTGCATACTCTTCCCAGCCATGTTCCGGGTTATCTTCCACCGGATCCTGTAAAAACCATACTTCCTTATCTGTCCCTTTAACCAGTTCCTGCATGATGCCATACTCTAAATACGCCGTCTCAAATGTTCTGCTCTTATAATGGCCCTCATATACGTTTCCTGTGCCGCTCGTCCCCGTCCATACCTGTGCGATAAAACCATCCACCTCATCAACATCCAAAAGACGGCTTTCCGGACTCATGATCTTCCATTGTGCATAATTTACCAGACTGTGCGTCGCCACATAAAAATGGATCTCTTTCCCCGTTTTTCTTCCATACTCTTTGATATTTCTGCTGAGATGTCTGACAAGCCTTCCATATAAATATGCTTTTAATCTGGAACTGCGGTACTTCGCATTGATATTTGTATGGGGCGGCTCCCAATCCACGCCATAATATGCCAGATATTCTTTTTTAAATGCCTCCGAATATCCTCCCGCTTCCCAGAATTCGGGTTCTTCCATATAAATTTCTGTGATCCCTTTATCTATGAGAGCGCATAAGTGTTCCGTCAGATATTGGATAAAGGACCGTGTCGGCACCATATATGGCGTATCGACCCCGTGCAGGATCGGGTTTCCGTTCCGGTCTGTCTGACATTCATCCCAGTGTTCCTTTCCGTCCCACCTGCCGCACAGATATTCTTTATAATTTCCCCAGGCGCACCCAAGCATTAAATGTACCTTATAACCCCGCTCTCTATATTGCTGCATCCGGGATTCTAAAGATTCATTCAGACCATAGACCATTACAAAATCCGTCTGAAGGTCAATCTCTGATGACCACGGTTCTATCTCCTGAAACCCCGTTTTGATTTCTTCTTTTTCTCTTATAAAAGCCATACTTTCACCTGCTCTTTATTCACGCTCGATCCATACCGCGGAATGTGGCAATAACACGGTATCATTCACTGGATTTGTAAATTTCCGGTTTCCTTTTAAATTTCCAATCTCATACGGTGTTGACCGATGATTTACCAAAACCATTCCCGTCTCAAACACACCTGCTTCAATGCCTCTTTCACAGATTCCTGAAACAGGTTTTCCACATACCCCTAACAGATCTTCCAACAATGTACTTCTTGCCTGAATGATCGGATACATTTCTTTATTTCTCTGTTCATATGGTACATGTGGTATATTCTTTGCCACATAAGAAGCACCTAACTGTACTCCGCAGGAAATAACCTTTCCTTTTTCAATTTCCTGCATAACAATACATTTGCCCGCATCGTCTGCATATGCACTAATACATCTGCCTGTCTCATATCTCTGAAATTCACAGCCCTGTGGAATGACAGGCTTTTGATATATGTACGGTGTTTTTTCACATGGGATGCCCTGGATGCCAAAACAGTTTTTACTTAAACCACAGTCTGGTCCATGTAGCACAACTCCCCCATTTGTCACCCATTCCCGGATCATTTTTTCCATGTCTGTGTGTTCTTCTGCAAAATAACAGTCATTGGATGGAACAATCAGCATTTTATAGTCGTTTAATTTATTCTCTAAAATGTCATGATAGCTGATGACATCGGTCTGATACCCAAGATCACAGCATATTTCATACCACCCCAGCATATCCAGCCGGCGGATCTCATTATTTTCCACATCAAACGGTTCATAATCTGACATCTCGGATGGAAAAAGGATTGCGATCTCTTTAAATTTACTTTTTCCCCTTTTTGGAATCACTTCTGCACACCAGGTATTTCCCCTTCTCAGTGAATCTAAAAAGTCATCTTCCATGCGATTTAGCACACCGCCATCATCAAGTCCGTTCATCCCATAGGAAGTGTAGCCATCTACCCCGCACGCGGTCATGGTACCCACAATTTCTTCCGGTGTTAAAAATGCATACAGATCCCGGTAAATATAACGTCCCCAATAGATACCGCCGATACATTCTTTTCCTTCATTCATCACGCGCATCATACTGTGCTGGCAGGAAGTGACATAGGCATCCGGACTCGCATCCGGTCTTGCCGGAACTGTTATGAAATGGCAGGAATCCACATATGGACTGATCGCATACATATCGATCCCCCGCATTGCAGTATCCCACAATTCACTGTAATCCGGATTGTCACTGTCACATTGTTTCTGGCTGTACACATTTAAAAAATATCCCCACTGCGACAGATCCGGACAAAGGAATAATTCCGGGTGGTCTTTTTTGAGGCGTGTCTGCATATCTTTAAAGTACAGCCGCAGTTCTTCTATTTTCCAGGACATGTTATCTTTCCATATCCAGAACTTCTTTGTTCTTTTTCTGATATCCTCTCCGGTATAACAGCTTCCCTCTCCATAAATCACAGAATACCAGTAATCCTCTGGTTTTAACTGCTTAAAATCATCGATATCCAGATCGTACCTCTCATTGAATAACGATATATTGTTTTTATATTTCTCTTTTAAAAATTTCTGATAGCGTTCTATTCCATCCTGGTCAAAACTTGGCGCTGCAATCGGATCCCACATCGTACATGTTGGAAGGACCTGTTTTTGTCCCAACCGGCAGGTGGTACAGCCCTCCCCGTACATTTGAAGGATCTGGTCTACATGCTCTGCCATCGTTTCTCTCGCAGTATCTGACCAGTACTTGTACCATTTTCCACCTTTTTGATCTATTGTCACGACCTCTTCCCCAAATACAGGTGGACTGAAACGGATATGCGGGTACAAATTATCGCCATTTAAATATAACACCAGGAAATTATACGTTAATCCATGTTTCAATGCAGACTGCCCCATATATTCCTGCATTTTTACATATTGGCTCCGTTCTCCGGTTTTATAGCGTTCCCTGAAATCTTCCCAGTCTTTTGTGTCAAACATAACGCTGTTATAACCAAGATTTTTGATCAGTTCCATCGTCTCATCCACAAAATCCGGATCGTCATATCCCGGACTGTAAAAATTTCCAAATATTACATTCATATATGGTTTTCCCGAATTTTTCTCTATCATTCTTTTCTCCCACTGTTGTTTCCAGAAATTTTTTGCAAAAACAGAGCTGTCACAAATAATATTATTATTATTTTGTAACAACTCCGTTTTTTATTACATACTTTCCATGCTTTCCATTAATTCATTTACTGTCGTAAACGCAAGTCCTGTAACTGTATCTGCACAGCCATAGTAAATTGCAATTCTTCCTGTTTCTGCGTCCGTAAGCGCAGCACACGGAAATACGACATTCGGAACATCTCCCATACACTCATAAATTTCATGTGGTGCCAGAATATAATTTTTTGTCCGCTTTAAGACTTTCCATGGTTGTTCGAGATCTAACAGTGCACAGCCCATACGGTATACAAAACCGTTACAGGTGTTGATAACACCGTGGTAGATCACAAGCCATCCTTCTTCTGTCTCGATCGGGATACAGCCTGCACCAATTTTGGTTGACTGCCATGCTGACTCGTCCCCTTTGATGGTTCCCATCACATATCTGTGAACCCCCCAGTGTTTCATGTCAGGACTTTCACTGACGAAGATATCTCCAAACGGCGTATGCCCATTATCACTTGGACGGCTTAGCATATAGTAGTTTCCATTGATCTTTCTCGGAAAAAGAACTCCATTTCTGTTAAATGGCAAAAATGCATTTTCCAACTGATAAAATGTTTTAAAATCAAATGTATAACCTACGCCGATCGTTGGATATCCATGATATCCATTACACCAGGTGATATAATAGCGGTCCTCTATAAAACATACTCTCGGATCATATCTGTAATCTCTTTTTCCAATCTCTTCATCATCACAGTGGAATACGATCGGATCATCCGAAATATCCCAATGGATCCCGTCTTTACTAAACCCTGCAAAGATATCCATACTGATCGATCTGCTGTCGCAGCGGAATATTCCTGCATATCCATCTTCAAACGGAACGACCGCACTGTTAAAAATGCTGTTTGAATTTCTGGTCGCAAAGCGATCAATGATTGGATTTGCTTTATATCTCCATACAGGAAGTTTATCGTTTTCGTCCTTGTCTTGCCATGGCATATCCGGCAATGCTTTTCCTACTATTTTACTCATATTTACTGTTCTTCCTACTGTTTATTTGCTAAAAATTCATCAATCTGTGACTGTGCCTCATCTAAGACATCCTGGAATCCTGCATTCATTAATTCCTCTTTGATCTCCGGAACTGCTTCCTTCGGATCTCTTACACCTGTGAGGACTTCACTCTTGTAACGTAACCATACTTCTGTACAGTTTGATAACTGATCCTCAACGTTTGATGTATCAAATGTAAATCCTAACAGAACAGATGGTACTGCATTTTCATTTAACTCTTTCACTTCATCCCACTGATTTACAGTGTCTGTATCCTGCTGTGTAACGGTAAAGAATGTTCCCTGTGTATAACCTGCCATTGTCCAGTCTTCATTGAGTTTGTGAACTTTATTGTCATCTGTGTACTCAAAGTTTACTCCCTCTTCTCCATAGTAGAACATATCCCTAAGAGTCGTATCTGTATTTACAAGATCTAAGAACTGTAAACATTTCTCAGGATATTTTGTATTTGCAGAGATCATGTTAATAGAACCGCGAACTGTATCATTCGATAAGATCGTATCGCCAATTTTTGCAACCTCAACATCTTTTCCCATCTGTGGACCCCAGGATGTCTGTGCTGCGGTAGACCATCCCTGTGCCACTCTCCAGACATTATATACACGGCCTTCGGAAAGTGTAGATGCATCCGGATTGATAATACCGTCCTGATACCACTCATGAATGGTCTCTAACTCTGAATAAATATCATCCTGTTCCAGTGTATAGCATACTTTCGCATCTTTATCATTGTACTTTACACCAAGTGCCTGGCATCCGGCACCTAACTGATCATAAGTATCAAAGATATAATACAGACCATCATTCTTTACATAGACCGGATAATCATTGGTATCACTTTTGATCTGCTTAAAGGTATCTGTCAGGGAAGATATGTCTGTCATAGATTCAATATCAAGATTATACTTGTCTACGATCTCCTTATCCCAGATCGCATAATTGGATAATGAGCTGTCTTTGTAGGTGGGAACTGCATAAATCTTTCCATCGATCGCTACTGCATCCCAATAGTCACTTGGCATAAGTTCCTTCAAGCCCGGCATGTTATCATCGATCAGATCTGTAATGTCATAATAAGCTCCGAGTTTTGTATCAGATGTATAAACATTTCCGTTGCCGAAAATAATGTCATAATCTTCATTGGTACTGATAATGATATTTCTACGGTTATCCCAGTCTCCCCAGGCAACTACTTCCATATCAATATTTACACCTATTTTTTCGCCGACATAATCATTCACTTTCTTTACCCAGGAATCATAGTTATCCGGCATTCCACTTCCAATTGTGACCCACTTCAAAGTAACGATATCATCGCTTTTACTGCCTGAAGCGGTGGAGTCCCCCTGGCTTTCAGAACTATTTCCACACCCTGCGAATAATCCTGCGGTCATCATTGCTGCAAGCCCCAATGACACAATTCTCTTTTTCATCATAAAATTTTCCTCCTAAATCTGATATCTCTTATTTTGTTTACACGGTATCATCCTTTTACAGAGCCGATGGTCAGACCTGAAATAAAATACTTCTGGAAAAATGGATATACACATGCAATAGGAACCACGATAATAATAGCGATCGCCATTCTCACACTCTCTGTCGGCATACTTGCTTTATACTGCTGCAATGAAAGCCCGCCATATGGATTGTTCGCTATATACTCAATATTGTTCTGGATATTATTCAGCATAGACTGTAATGTCTGTAAATTCTTGTCTGAAATATATAAGGATGCCTGAAACCAGTCATTCCAATATCCAAATGCCGCGAACAGTGCGATTGTTGCAATGATCGGCTTTGAAATCGGTAAAATGATCTGTGCAAAAATTCGAAGCTGTCCTGCGCCATCAATTTTTGCCGATTCCACGATGGAATCAGGAATCGTCGTTTTAAAAAAGGTTTTACAGATTACAATATTAAATGGCGATACCGCAAGCGGCAGGATCAATGCCCAGATAGAATTTCTCAAATGCAGGATATTTGTATTAACAACGTATCCGGCGAGCATACCACCGTTGAAAATCATCGGGATAAAAATCACCCAGGTATAAAAACTTTTCAGTTTATAAGTATTTCTTGAAACAACATATCCCATCGTCGTTGTCAGCAGTACTGACAAAATAATACCAAGCGCGGTAACCAGAATGGAAATGAATGTTGCATGTAAAATAGTTCCTCTTTCATTCCACAGAAACTGATATGCCGCTGCCGAAAGTTCCTGTGGTATTAACTGATATCCATTTTTCTGTATTGATGTCTCACTCGAAATAGAGATAGAAAACACAAATACGATTGGAAAAATACACAACGCTGATAATATAATAAAAATGATATTAAAAAACACATTCGTGCTTTTTTTAATCTGATTAAGTTCTTTTTCTTTTCTTAATTTGTTGCGTGCCATATTGCTATCCCCCTATATAATCGCGCTGTCTTCATCAACTTTTTTTACCAGCCAGTTTGTAAGCAAAATAGTTGCACAACAGCATACAGACTGGAAGAATGAAGCCGCTGCTGTCTTTCCAATTGGTGCGCTCGACTGGATTGCTTTGTAAATATATGTATCAAATGTAGATGCAACGTTGTACAGGGACGCCGGTATTCCACCCGTTGCCTGATAAAACAGACCAAAATCAGAATAAAAGATTTTTCCTGCATCCAGGATCAGCATCATGATCAGAACGGGTTTGATGCATGGCATTGTGATATGTTTTGTCTGCTGCCATTTGGTTGCACCGTCCATAACTGCCGCTTCATACAGAGACGGATCAATTCCGGTGATCGTTGCCAGGTAGATGACCATTCCATATCCCATGCCTTTCCAGATCCTTAAAAAGGTAAGGATAAACGGCCAGTATTTCGGTTCCTGATACCACATGATCTTTGTTCCACCAAGTGCAACAATGATATTATTTAAATAACCTTTTTCCGGCGTTAATACTGCATAAACAATATAACTGATCACAACCCATGACATAAAATACGGGAAAAACATCATCGTCTGATATGCTTTTGATGCCAATTTATTCCGCAAATTGCTCAGCATCAGCGCAAATCCTACTGCAACGGCCGCTCCCAGTGCAATAAACACAAGATTGTAAACGATCGTATTTCTCAATAACATCCAAAAGGCATTTGATTTAAAGAAATATGTGAAATTAGACCAGCCCACCCAGTCACTGTGAAGCAGATTATAGATAAATCCATGCCCCGGGCTCAATTTATAATCTTTAAATGCAATGATAATTCCAAACATTGGAAGGTAAGAAAACAATACAAACCATATAAAAGTTGGAAGAGAAATCAGTGTTAAATCCGTATCATCTCTTGTCCAACGTCTTTTTCCCTTCTTTTTCTTTATCTCTTTCATCAGTCTCCTCCTTTACTTTTGTTTCCCTGTTTATGAACAAATATTAACTTTTATTTTATATTTTGTCAATAATTTTATTAACTTTTTTATCCATTTGTCGTCACTTTTGTTGTTCTTAATATATTTTTATATAGCATTTTGTGCATTTCAACTATTTTTCAGTTGTTTTTTATTAATCGAACCGCCTCTTGTTAACATTTGTTAATTTTTTTGTTGCAAACATCATCTCTTTAATGCTATACTGTACTTATAATTTCAAACTACATACCTGTCTTTTATTGACTGCAACTACACATTTTTCTATTTGTACTATAAATCTAAAAAGGAGTATTTCTACTATGAGTAAAGTAACTATGCAAGACATTGCAGATGAATTGGGGATCTCACGCGTTACGGTATGGAAAGTATTTAACAATCATTCAGGCGTTTCAGAAGCAGTTCGTGAAAGCGTACTTCAAAAGGCAAAAGAATTAGGATATTCCAAATTCATGCAGGAGCCCGCCGCAATCCCTAACGACCCGCAAGAGGATAAAACAGTCTCTTTAATCGTATCCCGCCCGGACTCCTCTACATTCTGGACAAACATTATCCATAGATTAGCGCAGGAACTGGCAACCCATAATATTAACCTTCTTTATACTTATGTGCCATCCTCCTATACACCTTCTTACTCCTTTCCCTCTGCCCTGACCAACGGAACTGTCTCTGGGGCAATTATTCTGAATGTATATGACACGAAAATGGTTGAATTAATTAATAACACTTTAAACATCCCTAAAGTGTTCCTTGATACGGTACCCGAAGTCGGCAACCGTGCTTTACATGGCGACCTGCTGCTGATCGAGGGCTATAATACCATGTATGAAATCACACAATCCATACTGGAAAGAGGCATTACGAACATAGGCTTTATTGGCGATATCCATTACGCGATCACGAACAAAGACCGGTATATTGGTTTCTGCCATTGCCTGAAAGATCATAATATTCCCTTAAATCCAGCCATCTGTCACACGGATCCCATTGGTATTTTCTCATATCATAATGATCTGTATGCCTTTTTGGATTCTATCCCGGAACTTCCACAGGCTTTCATTTGCGCAAGTGACTATATTGCCCATTTTCTTCACCTGTACCTGACAGAACATCCGGAGCGTATTCCAAACGGTATTATCCTCACCGGATTTGACGGAAGCAATGAATATACGAACATCAACGGACTTCTCACAACCGCTTACGTTCACACCAGCCTTCTGGGAAAAAGACTTTCTTTACAGATCATCTATCGAATGGATCATCCTGATGCGCCCTTCGAGCTGACATATATCAGCCCTGAAATTGTGTACCGGGATTCTATCGTAGACTGACCTTTCAAATTCTGTTCATCATCTTTCATAGCAATGTTATCAAAAGTTAACAGAGTTGTTTGTTATGTTTAAATAAATTAAGCAGATAGCTCAAAAATTTAAACTTATATTTGTGAACTATAGAGAAAAAGCACAAAATACAACATAAAAAGTTGACATTGATAACAAAAACGGATAACTTTATGATAACATATTATTAACAAATGATAAGGCGAGTTAAAAAATATGTTTAAGAAGTAACACTATGAAAAGACGGTGGGAGAAAAAAGAAAGGAAATGTTTTATGAAAAACAAAGTTTTAGGAAGAAGATGCATTGCCATTTCTCTGGCAGCAGCATTATCTGCAGGCTTAACAGCCTGTGGCAGCACAGGGGGTGACACACAAGCTGCCACGACGGAAACAACTCAAATAACAGAAACAGCTCAGACGGCGGAGAGAATTTATTCTCTTACGGAAGAGAATGAAAATCAGGAGCTTACGATGGCGCGTCAGCCGGAATCCTCTTACTGGTTTCCATCTGAACTTTTAAGCTGGGATGCAAAAACAGATGAAGATTTGCGTTTCAATGTAAGTACCGTCCCCCTTTCAGAGCGCGCCGCAAGAGAACATTTGCAGACAGTAAACTCAACTCAGAACAAAGAAACAAATATCATGGCAATTTCCATTATGAACAGCAGTACCAGTGGAAACCCGCCTCATGGTCTGAATAAAGTGAATGCAAATACTTTCACCTACTGGCAGTATGTGGATACGCTGGTTTACTGGGGTGGTTCTTCCGGAGAAGGTCTCATTGTACCGCCAAGCCCTGACGTTGTAGATGCAGCACATAAAAATGGCGTAAGAGTTCTTGGAACTGTTTTCATGCCTCAGACCGCACATGGCGGTAAAATGGAGTGGTTAGAAGACCTGCTTGTAAAAAATGAAGATGGCTCTTATCCGGTAGCAGACAAACTCATTGAAGTTGCGCAGACTTATGGTTTTGAGGGCTGGTTCATGAACCAGGAAACCGAAGGAACCGATGAAGAACCGCTGACTGCAGACCATGCGGCGCGCATGCAGCAATTTATCCAATATTTCAAAGAGCAGGCACCGGACCTGGATCTGGTCTACTATGATTCCATGACCGTGGACGGCAAAATGGATTGGCAGAATGCATTGACAGAAGAAAACCTGGCTTATCTTGTGTCTGAAGACGGAGACCCCGTCGCCGATGCAATGTTTTTAAATTTCTGGTGGACTTCAGACACCCTTGCCGATCAGGAACTTCTGAAGAAGTCTGCCGCGCTTGCTTCCGAAAACGGTATTAACCCTTATGATCTCTATGCGGGTGTAGATATCCAGAGCGAGGGCTATAATACGGAAATTAAATGGGATTTATTCGAAAATGAAGAAGGCGGGACCTATACTTCACTGGGACTTTACTGTCCAAGCTGGGCTTATACTTCTGCTGATACGATCCAGAATTTCTGGAAACAGGAAAATAAACTCTGGGTCAACTCCATGGGTGATCCATCCGCAGATGTCAAAAAACTCAGTAACACACAGTGGAAAGGCATTTCTTCTTATATAGTAGAGCGTACACCTTTGACATCTCTTCCGTTTGTAACAAATTTCTCTACAGGGAATGGTTACAGTTTCTTTAAGAACGGCAGCCAGATAAGCTTACTTGACTGGAACAACCGCAGCATCGCAGATATTATGCCAACCTACCGTTATATTATTGAAAACGGTAACGGCAATAAATTAAGTGCTGATCTGGATGTAGCAGATGCTTACTATGGTGGAACAAGCCTCATTTTAAGAGGCAATATGGCAAAGGATACCTCTTCCACAATTAAGTTATATGCTGCAGAACTTACCGCTGCAGACAATATGATCTATACGACTGCTGCAAAGGCAAAGGGAACAGAAATTACTTTAAATGCGGTACTTGAATTAGAAGATGGTTCTGTTGTGACATTAGAGGGTGACCAGAACGTCGGTGAGGAATGGACCGTTGTCTCTTATGATACTTCTTCTATCATAGGAAAGACGATCAAATCCATCTCTTATGAGATAACTTCTGCTGAAGATGTGAGCGGACTGCAGTTACGTTTCGGTAACATCACAATGATGGAGGCAGATTCCGAAGAAAATGCAGCCGTAAGCAATCTGGAAGTATTAGATTCCGAGTTTGATGAAGATGGAATGTATGCAGGTGTACGTCTTGCGTGGAGTTCAGATATAGCTGCTGATTATTATGAAGTTTACCGTGTGAATCAGGATAATTCCAGATCCCTGCTTGGCGTATCCAACACAACCAGTTTCTATATCAACACACTTCCCCGTACAGATGATACCAACAAGTCTGCCTTTGAGGTCGTTCCAGTCAATGCAGCCTTAGAAGAGGGAAACAGTGCACAGGTCGTTATGGATTGGCCAGACAACAGTCTGCCGAAAGCAGATTTTGCAGCAGATGTAACACTGGCTGCACCAGGTACGAAGATTACTTTTGAAAGTTTATGCTCTGCAAATACAGAAACCGTAAACTGGACATTTGCAGGAGCAGATATCGAAACAGCAGAAGGCGAGAGCGTATCGGTATCTTATCCAGAAGAGGGCATCTACAGTGTTAAGGTAACAGCGGTGAATAAGGCTGGAAGCATTGAGAAAGAAAAAGAAGGCTATATTGTTATCACCTCAGATGCAGCAGATGGTCTTGTACTTCTTTCCCAGGGAGCAGGAACCGAAGCAGACGCATATGTAAATGAAAACGAAGCGCCGGAGTTTGCGGTAGATGGCGATGTTTCGACGAAATGGTGTGCAACAGGAGCTGCACCTCATGAAATTACCCTTGATTTAGGCGAAGTGAATACCGTAAGTGCAGTTGACATTTTCCATGCAGAAGCAGGTGGCGAGAGTGCAGACATGAACACGAAATCTTATACCATTCTTGTCAGCCAGGATGGAAATAGTTTTGAAGAAGTATACAGCGTGACAAAAAATACAAATGGCACGACGCACAATGCATTTACACCAAAAGACGCACGGTATGTGAAACTCGTAGTAAATAAACCTACACAGGGAAGCGACAGTGCTGCGCGTATTTATGAGATTGAAGTTTATGGAATAAAATAATTTAAACTCTGTAAACACAAAAGGACTGGCATTGCTGAATTTTTATCAGCTTACTGCCAGTCCTTTTTTGTGCGTCATCTCTGTTTATGCTCTCCATCCGATCGTCCGGATCTCATGTTTTCCTAATACGATTTCATTCTCTTCTTTCTGTAGCTGGTCTTTTTCCAACAGATCATAGGTATAAACTTCAGGCTGTGAGACAGAAACCGTCGTCTCTTCATCCGAAAGATTGCAGAAGCGCAAAATCACATCCCCGGTCAGCATACTGTGTTTTAATGCTGTCGGAACTGCCTGTAAATGTTTCATTTCTACAAACCGGTAAGTCTGTGGCAGGGTTCCCGCCTGTCTTTCCATTCCCGCGGTCTGCCAGTCTGTCTGGAACTGGTATGCCTCCTCGTAGGAATGATAAAGTTCCTCCCCTGCGCCATGCGGGATGATCTCATATTCCGTGGTCTTTTCGCCCAGGCACTGTGCTTCCGGTGTTAAAAATACACCCCAGTCTCCCAGCTCGCGCACACCACGGTGAAGTGTTACTGCGATCGTATTTTTTCCGTCACGCAAAATCTCATACTCTGCAAGACCTTTATTGGCGATGGTGAGTCCATATGCATCCTCATGCACATTGACAAAGCACTGCTGATGCTGGGCATTGCAAGGATTTTCCCACGTATCTGCCGGTACGTTCGGGCGCTTTGCCACCTCAAATACAGAATCTGCGTAATGGAAATCTGTATGTAATCCCGTCTCAAAAAGGACGCGCAGACGGTGGTCTTTGATCTGGTTATTGAAAGTGGTCTTTACTTTCAGTGCTTTTCCGTGCTTCTCTAAGGTATACTCTGTCACGATCTCAAATGGAACCAGATGACTGCCGCGGGATGCCTTGCGGTGTTTAAACTCTACAAGATCCTCGATCTCTCCTGCCAGCGTCTCATCGGCTGCATCCGGGAGCATCATCGTATGTTTCACACTGACCACGGCGCGGCATGCGTTATCTTCTGCCACTGTGATCTCTGCTTTCGTCCCTTTTGTCGTCACCGGTACGTCATTTACCGGGGCAAAGAAAATATATTCGTTTCCGATATCCCCGCAGTCCTCAAAGATACCAAGTCCCCTGTATACATGGTCTGTCTTTTTATCGGTCAGTTCCACAGAACCGTCCGGTTCAAAGTGTGCCTTTAAAAACTCATTTTCCAGTGTATTTTCTGCTGTGATCAATGACTCCACAGTATTGATACATTCTGCACTTGCATGTTCTGCACTCTGATGTCCCGCTGCCTCTGCCAGCACATAAGTGTCCCATCCAAATGCCGGCACATCGGCTGCTTCCATGGTGATCTTTACGCGTTTTGCAATATATGGCTGGCGGAATTTATCTTTTGGCAGGTCATAATTAAAATGATTTGCAATTTCAGTGACAACCGCCGGGATCTCTCTCCCGTCTTTGTCAAGTACGCGGTATTCCGGGAGTTTCTTTTCATGCATGCGTGCTATCACTTCGGCTAACGGTGCCTCACTGAAATACATGCGATCGGTTTCTAACTCCATCTCCACAACACCTGTGCGGTCCCAGCCGGTCGTATTGACCACGACAAATGGAATGTTTCCTTCCTTCACTGCACTGGTATTGATCTTTCCTTTCAGATAGTCCATACACATGGAAATAATGTGCAGTGCCACCTGTTCTGTCTTTTCAAAACGGGTTATCATCTCACGATGTACATCATCCACGCTGCATCCGCAGATACTGTCGTGCGGATGATTCTGCATCAGAAGTTTCCATCCATAAGTAAACAGATCCTGCGGATATTCCATCCCCTCTTTTGCCGCAATCGCAGCGAGCGGTTCTGCCACTTTCTCAAACAGCATCTCACAGCGGACATTCCACTGTTTGATATAAATGCGGGAGGATGCTGTGTTCGCTAACGTATACCATCCATCCGTCTTCTGGCTGCGCAGTTCGCCCGTGATCATGTTCAGATCGTCCGGCAGTTCCTTTTTTATCTGCTCCACATAACCGGTGAAATCAGAATGTACGAAATCCACATCCGGGTACAGCGCATTTGCCGTGCGGATGGCAGCTGACAGATCCGTCTGTACCGGCTGATGATCACAGCCATTCATGAATAAAAGCTGGTCCGTACCGGCATAACGCACAGCATCTGCAAGTTTTTTATCCCAGTACACTTTTGACTTTTCTTCTTCCACCGGCACTTCTGCGCCGTTGTTGTACCAGTTTGCAAATAAAATGCCAAGCACCGCAGAACCGTCTGCTGACTGCCAGTTCATCTCAGAATAGGCAGACTCATAGGCGTCGGCCGTCTGATTATTAAATCCGGTCGGTTTTACACCTCTTCCGAATACTGCCGTGTCAATGCCCGCCTTCTTTAAAAGCTGCGGTGCCTGCCCCACATTTCCAAAGGAATCCGGAAAGTATCCTGTTTTTGTCCACTTTCCGCCAAATTCCTGTGCAAGTTTATAACCCATCTGTAAGTTTCTGACATTCGACTCACTGCTTGTCAGAAATTCATCCTGCAATACATACCATGGACCAATTGCAATCCTGCCATCCCCGATCAATTTCTGCAGACGTGCACGGTTTTCGGGGCGTACCTGAAGATAATCTTCCAGCATGATGGTCTGTCCATCCAGATGAAAATATTTATATTCTTGATCTTTCTCCATAGTATCGATCAGTGTATCCATCATTTCAATATAAAGCATATGATGTTTTTCATATGGAAGATACCATTCTCTGTCCCAGTGTGTATGAGAAATAATATGCGCCTTTTTCATAGTGCTCTCCATTCCTGCCCATTTAGGACATTATAAAAATCTCTGCTTCTGCCTGTTTCCATTGATATCCCATATTTATGCACAGGCACAGATATCTTTTTAAATCAAAGGGTTACTTTCTGTCCGCAATAGTCCAGTACCAGTTCACAAAATACGGAATTTGCCCATGAAAACCACGGACGTGTAAATTCTTCCGGGTGATCCACATGAAATGACTCATGTACCAGATTGGTCTCCGCATCACAGTCTGCGATCATCTCAAGCATTTTTAATTTTTCCTCCTTGGAATCAGAGGTAAGTCCCTGCATTGCCAGTGCCATTGGCCAGATGAAACGCGTGTATGTGTGTGGGCTTCCGATTCCCTCCGCGCACTCTCCGCTGAAATAATATGGGTTCTGGTCACTTAAGATCACTTTTCTGGTGTTCTGGTATCTCTCATTTTTATTGTCGCAATAGCCATAGTATGGCATCGCAAGAAGGCTTGGCAGATTTGCATCATCCATTACAAGATACTGGCCGAAACCATCTACCTCATATGCGTAGTATTCCGTTTTCTGTGCCGGAAGGATAGCAAGTGTCTCGATCGCACTTCTCACTTCCTTTGAAAAAGCATCTGCCTCTTCTGCCAGTTTCTCATCATGGTAGATTTCACGGGCAATCTCTGCTATATTTCCAAGGATGACGGAAGCTAACATATTTGACGGGATCAGATATCCATATACACAGGCATCATCACTCGGACGGAACCCCGACCAGATCAGTCCGACGTTGCTTTTTACCAGAGCACCTTTTCCGTCCCTTGAGAGAGTATCGGTAAAACTGCAGTTTTCTCTTTCAAATGTATATGGGGAAGCATTTTCATGATCCTGTTCCGTTCGGAATACGCGGATCACGGCTTTTGCGGCTTCTAACCATTCTCCGGTAAACTGCTCCGTACATCCTGTATTCTTCCAGAGCAGATAGGAAAGCTGTACCGGATAGCATAAGGAATCGATCTCATATTTCCGTTCCCACAGCTCCGGTTTCATATCCGTCTTGTCATGATCCCAGCACTGTCCGTCGCCATTTTCATTAAATGCATTGGCATATGGATCTAAAAGAATGCACTGCATTTGTTTTTTGATCAGCCCGCATACCAGTTCCACAAGTTCCGGTTCTTCCTTTGCAAACAATAAAAACGGGCGGAGCTGACATGCCGAATCACGCAGCCACATAGCAGGAATATCCCCCGTGATCACAAATACTGTATCATTTTCTTTTATTTTAATCGTTGTCTGAAGCGTATTCGAAATGCACTTTTCAAACATGACCGCGATCTTGCTGTCTGCACCAAATTTTTCTTTTACAAGAGCAACCGTACGCTCGATCGCTGCATAATTCTCTTTTATTTTCATCTTAATCTCCCTTCTTGTACTGTCTTTTTCACACGAATCTCCTGCTTTATAGAATCCCCGATATCTGATAGGGAATTATAATATCCTCGTTCTGTTTCTTTCCGGTTGTAATTTCCTCCAAAAGTGTGACTGCCTGCTGTCCCATCGCAAATTCATTCTGCCGCACATGGATAAAATCATCCTGCTCATAGATCTCATCAATGCCATCAAATACAGCAATCTTTTTTGAAATCCCATGCTCTTTTAAATATTTCGAAAAAAGCACCCCGATCCGGTATTCAGCGGCAATATATGCCGTACATTCCCTGTTTTTTTCCAGGATCTCTGCAATCTGCGCATAATCAAATTCCCGACATTCTTTTTCAATATCCTCTGGAATGTGGTTATATTTTTCAAGTTTTGCAAATGTCCCATTGGCATCTTCATATTTGAGCATACAATGAGCAAATCCTTCGTAGCGCTCATGGATCGTTGTCGTCGTAACGGACGCATGCGTCAGAAAACAGATTTTTTTATGCCCCATTGCGATAAGTATTTTGGTAACTTCGTTCGCCGCTTCATAATTATCTGTTCTGACACACGGGATTGAAATGCCCTGCATCCTCCGGTCCATAAGCACCAGCGGATACCCGTTCAGTGCCAGTTCTAACACCTTACTGTTATAATTATCCCCCTGTGCGCAAAGAAGCAGAATACCTTTTACTCCCGCACGGATTGCTGCGTCGATCGCCTGTTTTTCCTTTTCGATACTTCCATAAGTACACTTAAACAAAAGATCTGACTGTCTCCTGTCACATTCGCTCTCAATCCCCTGCAAAAGCCGTGTGCCAAAATCGCTTCCAAACCCATCGAATATTACACCGATCCGCTGATTGGCAGTCCCCCGGCTCTCCTTTTTCATCTCCACAGCAGCAGCCGGACTGCACACAAAAGAACCTCTTCCCGGCTCTCTGCTGATCTTTTTTTCCTTTGCCAGCATATCCATCGCCTTTTTCGCTGTAATACGGCTTACCCCATAAAGCTCTGCTGACTCTTTCTCCGATGGCAGCCGGTCTCCCGGCTGGTAATCTCCATTCTGTATTTTTGCAAGCAGATCCGCATAGATCCGCTCATACATAATTGTTTTTCCCATTGCCGCCTCCGTTAATCTTTCTGTGACACTGCGCATTGCAATTTTACACTACCAGATTTGCTGCTCCAATGATCCCAGCATCATTTCCAAGTGCAGAGGTCACGATGTCGGCAATATATCCATGACTGCCACCGAAACACATATCTTTCACCAGATCCTTAAGCGGTGCGGTCAGATTTTCTTTCTGCGCAGCAACTCCTCCGCCAAGGATCACCTTTTCCGGCCGGAACGTATTGATCACATTTGCAATTCCGCATGCGAGGTAACCCTCATATTCTTTTATAACTTCCATGCCAGCTTCATCTCCGGCTTTTGCGGCGTCAAACGGAATCTTACCATTCATCTGTTCCAGGTCATTTTTACACATCTCATTCATGACAGATTCCGGGTGCTCTGCTGCCTTTTCCCGTGCGATCCGAAGAAGTGCAGACGCAGAGGCATATGCTTCCAGGCAGCCTTTTCTTCCACAGGTACAGCGAACGCCATCATGGTGTATAGACAAATGTCCTAACTCACAGCCTCCCGGCATCCCACCGCGAAAAATCTTTTTATCCAGGATCACTCCACTGCCCACACCCGTTCCAAGTGTCAGAAGAACTGCATTTTCTGCACCTTCTGCCGCACCGGCATATACTTCTCCCAGTGCCGCAGCGTCCGCATCATTGGCAATTTCAATTCCCACATCCAGATGTTTTTTCAGTTCTTCTACGATTGGTACATTTTCCCAGCCAAAATTATTAGAATACAGGATTACTCCCCGCTTTGCGTCGATCGTTCCCGGACTTCCAATTCCGATCCCCTCACACTGTTCCAATGTCATGCCTGCATTTTCAAGCATCTGTTGTACGGCATCTGCCATGCGTTCCACCAGCATCTGATACGGCACCGTCAGATCGGTTGGAATTGTGATTCTCCCAATAATCTCATTTTCCTCATTTACCAGCCCCATTTTGATGGACATACCGCCCATATCGATCCCCAGTTTCATTTTTTCCTCCTTTTTATATGTCATTTATATATCATTTACATATTATTTATATTTATTAATATATCATATCCAAATCGAATATATCATTTTGTTGTGTATTTGTAAAGACAAGACTTACACGCAACGGAAAATTACTGCTCACCATGTTCCCAACGAAAAAAAACATCTGCTTTCTCCGTTTGATGCGGAAAAATCAGATGCACTTCTGTCAGAAGCAGGTACTATTTCCCTGCCTCTTCCAATATCTGTTTCTGTACTTTTTTGCTGAAACCGTGCAGTACGGTATCATACGCAAAATCTATCATATTATAAAGTTCCTTCTCCGGGAAATCATCCAGATAGATCGTATTCCAGTAAGGTTTCTGAACCTTCGAACAATGATATCCTTCCATGATCTTATCCGGGTAGACCATCCGGTAAAACTGTGCTGTATCCGCTGTACATTTCATTTGCTTATGATTCCTGCAGCAGCCAATCTCAAAGGCCGATCTCGTTACCTTAAAAACAATTAATAACGAGAGCGGCCGCATATTTTAGTGTATTTGTAAACCCTTTTATAAAAAAAATGATATGACTATATTTTACGTTTCTTGCACAGTTGTTTATTTTCGTACATATAAACATCCGCCTTATCCAATAACATCTGCATGGTATACGCACCATCTTCGTCCGGGAATGCCCAGCCGCATGCATAGTCGATCTGTATTTGATTTTCATTACTATTTAATCTGTCTTTCTCTCTGTATAAACTTTTTAACAGTTCCTCAACTTCTGTTTTGCTTGTGTGATAAATAACTGCCATAAACTCATCTCCGCCATATCTTCCAACAAAATTTTTTTCCGGTATCACACTGCGTAAAAGCTGGGCGAAATCCATGATCAAACGGTCTCCTGCCGAATGTCCCATTGTATCATTCACAATCTTCAGATTATTTAGATCAAACATCATGCAGGCTGTAGACTCTTTCACTTTCTCTGGGGTATTAAGAAGCAGCTCGCAGGCATCTTTATTAGGTAATCCGGTATGGGCATCCGTATATGCCTTCTGTTCTAACAGTTTATTATTCATTGCCATTTTCATTGCTGTCAGCGTCTGCATAATGATCAAAATCACCAGACAAAACATATCAAGTGCGGACAGAAACTCTATCGTGCGGATCTTTATAGCAATCTTTTCTGAATAATTTTCTGCAGCAAATACCGTTTCATCTGCCATCTCAAAATAGATTTCACTCATATTTACAATATCTGTATTTTGGTAGCCTTTACTTCTCACTTCCCCAATTTCTGTTTTTAATTTTTCCCAATATTCACTCTGAATCCGCAGCTTATCCTGATATTCTTTGTCATGGATCTTTACCAGATCATATTGTCCTTCCTGATATCTTAAGCCACTCAGAATATTATCCAGATATTTTATCAATTCATCCTTCTGGTTTCCTGTGATTTCTAATTTTACCTCACGCTGTGTCGCTCCACGTACCAGACCCGCATAATTTATTACACGTGCAGTCCCTTGTAACCTGTTAATCTGTATTATCATAAAAACAATGAGAAATATTAATATCAATATCAGACAGCTTTGTATGATGCCTATTATATTTTTTATTCTCTTATCCGACCGTATTTCTTTGTTCATCACCATCCCTCTCGTATTTACCCATAATAACATTTTTTCAAAAGAAAGTCTATCTGATATATTCCGAACTTCTGAATCATAAGTATTTACAATATTCCATACCCACTCTGATCCGTTTATCCTCTCCATCCGATCGTACGTATCTCATGTTTTCCTAACACGATTTCATTCTCTTCTTTCTGTAACCGGTCTTTTTCTAACAGATCATAGGTAAAAATCTCAGGCTGAGAGACAGTCACCGTCGTCTCTTCATCTGAAAGGTTGCAGAAACGTAGAATGACATCCCCCGTAAGCATACTGTGTTTCAGTGCGGTCGGAACTGTCAGAAGCAGTTACTATTTCCCTGCCTCTTCCAATATCTGTTTCTGTACTTTTTTGCTGAAACCGTGCAGTACGGTATCATACGCAAAATCTATCATATTATAAAGTTCCTTCTCCGGGAAATCATCCAGATAGATCGTATTCCAGTAAGGTTTCTGAACCTTCGAACAATGATATCCCTCCACGATTTTATCCGGGTAGACCATCCGGTAAAACTGTGCGGCATCCGCTGTGCATTTTAATGTAATTTTATAGTTTCCCTCATCCGGATATAACTGCGCAAATATTTTATCATTCAGTTTGTAGCAGACCGGCACTTTCCCAAACGGGTATGCTTCACATGCCTTATGCTTACTGAGACAATATGCTTTGATATCTTCTGCCGTCATGATTTTCGCCTCTTACTTCTGTTTTTCTCTTATCTTTCATTACTTGAGATATTCGATCAATTCCTCACAGCGTGTCATGGTAAGTTCTGCTGACTTATCATAATAAGCTGCTGTTCCAGCACTTCCATCCCCATACTCATCCGAAGCAGCCTTTGCTTTTGCTTCTTTATCTGCGATCCAGGTCCGCTGTTCTTCAAGTATTTTCTGATACGCGTTCTCATCCGTATCATTCTTTATGAGATTCCAGATATAATTCAGACACTCATCCATGACCTCATATCTTTTTTGGGAATCATCGTTTATCTCACTCTGTGACTCCGCTTTATCGATCTCATCCGTCCAGTATTCATAACTTGACTTATAACTCTCAAAAGTCGTCTGTGCATCCTCTAATGGGGACAGTTTCTTATAAGAATAGATTCCCTCTTCCTGTCCCTCATTTACAAGTGCCACCATCGTAAGCTCTGTATCACTTTTGTTTGCCATGGAAAGCCAGGAATATGCCTCTTCCGAAATTTCGCTGACCGGTGTTCCCTCCATATAGACCAGAAAAGTATCTGTACCAGTCAGTCCATATGCATCTGAATAAACATACTTTGTTCCATCTTTGATCTCTTCCCTGCCAAATTCATTTTCCTGATAGGAAATATCCGCAAGTGTCATCCGGTAACAATGGTCATTCACCGGTGTCAGATCTTTAAAATGTCCATCGAACACGCTTATATACACGGTTCCGTTTTCATAGCCGTCCCCGGTAACTCCCATATCGGAATCATGATATTCACCACTGAAATGACCGTCGGAATCAATGGTAAAATCCGTAGCCCATCCACCCGCGCCACTGCAAAACTCGAACTGATATTCTGCAAGATCCGCAAATGTAAGCCCCTCGGTGTTTTCTGTTCCTGTGCCGTTTTGGGCACTCTCCTCTGTGTCTGTATTACTGTCTGCATTATTCTCTGTGGATGCATCTTCCGTATCTGCATTTTCCTCTGTAGCTGATGTTTTCCGGGTACTGTTTTCCGCAGCGTCAGACTGCTGTAATGCACTGTTTTCATTCGATGCCGCTGCACCTGAACTGTTTATATTTCCATTTCCACATGCTGCCACACCGATCAGGAATGCTGCAGTTATAATAGATAATGCCGCTTTTCTCTTCAACTGAATTGCCCCTTTATCTACTTTTCTTTTCTAATTCCCATTGTAATTCCTGCTTACATATTCTTTAATTGGCTCGCTGTCCTCCGGCATTCTGCATCCAACGATGAATTCCCCCTCATTGTTGGAGCTTCGGATCACGCAGCCGGTCAGCGGCTTATTTCCGATCACTGCAAAATCTTTCACATCCAGCTGGACATTTCTGCCTTTCTGGCTTGCAAAAACATTGTCACGCACGGAAAATGCAAAACCGTTTGCACTGATATTTACCATTTTTCCGGAATATGTTTTATCTGTTCCCTCTAAGCGGATGGTACATGCATTAGAGATCGGCATACGAGGATATTTTCTTCGGTTATATACCTTCGGATTGGATTCAATATGCAGTTTATACTGACCTTTTTCACCCTGTCTGACCGGATGGATCTCAATGTCATCCCAGTAATACAAGACATTGTCAACTACAATATGCAGTTTACATAACTCATGTTTATTCTTCTTGTCAACAAAGTCTTTCACTCCACTTTCTGCGGTTACAAAGAGATCTTTGCCACTGCAGTCCGCAACTTCGCCTGCATACTCTTTTTTACTGCTGTCATCATTTAATGCAATCGTGATCTTCATGCCAGGTTTTACATCCTGTACCCCCATGAATCCGCCGACGCCCAGCTCCTCCATAAGTTTGCCGACAACACTCTCAATATCCAGTGCACTCTTGGCACTTGCCTCGTATTTGCTCAGCATCGTCCTGGTCGTCAGTTCCGCACCATTGATGCTCTGTGTCATGACTTCCATGACTTCGCCGACCTGCTGCATATTGTCCGTCAGTGTCTGATTGGATGTCTCCACTTCTTTGACTGCGCTGTCTACAACCTTTATATTCTCTCCAAGGCTTGTCGCATCGTTCGTAATATTGGTCACACTCTGGTTGACATTCGATACTTTTTCAATATTGACCTGGATCAGTTCCACGGTCTCTGAGATGGACTTCATCATCTTCTCGGAAATTGCTTCGAGTCTTGACAATGCTTCCATAATACTGTTGGAGGAAGCCTGTGTTCCACTGCTCAGCTCGCGGATCTCATTGGCAACTACCGCAAATCCCTTGCCGGCTTCTCCGGCTCTCGCTGCCTCGATGGATGCATTTAAAGCAAGTAAATTTGTCTTTGAAGTGATACCTTCAATCGTACTGGTCTCTTCTTTTACATTCTTAAACTCAGCCTTAAAGTCCTCAAGCACCTGCTCTACTTCTTTGGAAAGTGCCGCCATCTTATTGGTGATCTCCACCACCTCAACCAGCTCTTCCGCGCTGATATTGGCATGATCCACCGATGCCCCGATGAGCTGTACCACCTGCTCCATGAGACCGGCAACATTTTTTACCTGCGTATCGATCACATTGGTCATCTCAACAGAGGAAAGTGTTTTATCATTGAGCACTCCATTGTTATCCGCAAGATTTTTCATATCATTCATGACATCATTAGCGCCGGTGCGGTTCTCATCTGCAAGTTCCCTCACAACCGTTACACCGTCCACGATCTCATTGCTCGCCTCTTTGACCTGCTCCACAGTCTGTACGACGCGCGCCAGATTAGATTTGATAGAAGCCGTCAATGCACCATCCGATTGTACCAGATGGGCGATTGCCATATTGGTACATCCATAACAGCAGATCACAATTGCAAACTGCAGGACACATTCCTCGCTTGCAACGAAATCCATCATTCCTTTTGCCAGACCTTTATACAGGTTACTTGAAATCAGTACAAACAATGTGATAACCATCATCGTACGGATAAACTTCGGATCTTTATAAAGGATCAGAATGCATACTAACGGTAAAATAAATACATAAGAAACTTCATCTAAAGATGTCCACGCAATTACCGCATAAAATATCAGGTAGCCAAGTCCTACCACCCATTTATACCGCAGACTGTCAGCATGCTTAAATCTCAGTAAGATCCTGCCGCCAAGATACGACAGCCAGCCTGCAACAAAAAAGCCTGCAAAATACGCTTCCTTTAACTGTCCCCTGCCGACTTTTATTCCGTAAAACACGGACGCTATCAGCAAAAGTACAAACCACGTGATACTCGCCCTCTTGTTTGCTTTCGCAATAAAAAAACTCTCATCATAATCCTGCATAGCTTTTTATCCTCTCTGTAAAAATTCACGATACACTCTTGTTCCAGTGTATCACAAATAAAGGGGAATAGCTAGAAATTATGCCAGAAATCTGTCCGGACCTGATTTTAACATGTTACTGTTCACTCGTACCTCGTTCCAGTAACGGATTTTGCTGATGCTTCGCATTCCAAATCGGCAAAATCTGCTGCCACCACTGTATCATATTAAGCGCTCCTAAATAAAAAGCACGTCTTTTACCCATCTCCTTCTCATCAGCGATACCAGCTATCAGTCCGAAATCCGGTTCAGTGTGAAATCATCCACTGTTCCCCAGCTGCCCACGTTACACTGAAACCGTACCCCGATCTTAACCGTTCCATCCGTAACCTTAATCTCCCTGATCGTCGGATTCTGCCAGTCATTGTAGGTGGTCAGCATAAACGGAGCCGTCTGCCCGCCATCTGCAGTCACTGCATACAGTTCCATGGACGCATCCGATGACATATCACCGCCCTGTGAAAATACAGACAACTGATACGTTCCATTCTCCAGACCGGTCACTTCCTGCTCAATGGAAAATTCCATATCTGAATCCCCGGACCAGAAGTGAAATGCGGTCTCACCGGAATGTGCATCATCCGCTTTTACCTGATAATCAGTCGGATCGGCTTCCCCTTCATAAGAGACTTTCCACATTGAACGGTTTTTATCTTCAAAACCTGGATTGACCGCATAATTTACCATTTCCACTTCCACATGCGCGGTAACAGTGGTTTCCTCTTCCAATGCCCCTTCGATCTCATAACTGCCGGCTTTCGTGGTATCGATTGCCTTCATCTGTGTCTCATTCCAGCTTACAGATTGTTTTTTATTCTGTGAACGGTCATTGTATACAACATCAATACTCTCCGGCAGAACCAGCTCTTCGCCTACATTGCAGGAGACGTAAACATCCGGGATATAGTCAACTGCAAGCGGCGCTGTTGCGCCATATTTTAAATACTTAAATACATTCAAAGAAGCCAGTGGGTGTCCGGTAAAATCAAACATTGCCTGATTGTCCCAGGAACAGCCCCCATAGTATAACCCTGCATCATCCGGGTCATACTCAGCCGAATAACTGCTTGCCCAGCCGCTTCCGTATTTCTCCCACAGAGCGGAATTATCCGCATCGGCTGATCCGACAGGGATCCATGTGCCTTCCCAGTAAAAGACACCTTCCACTCCGGCCTCATTTGCGGCTGCACAGATATCATGGATCACTGTTGCCTGACTCTGTACCGTTGCACCGTAACCGTCTGTCAGGTCATCGGTTCCTTTCAGGCTGTTGCCAAAACCGTCTCCATCCTCAGATGTATAACAGTAAGAAGTCTCTGCAATATATACTTCTTTTCCGTACTTATCCTCGATCAGTTTTGCTACGTTCTGCATATTTTCGTTGGTTCCGTCCCAGAACGGATAGAAGGAAAGACCAAACATATCATAGTCCACACTGGCATCTTTTAAATTTGCTGCCATCGTATCGATCTGGTCATTATCCTCAATGTTCGTATAATGTACGGCAACTTTAATGTCTTTTCCATAAGACTCTGCCACTTCTCTCACTGCTTTACTTCCGGAATTTAAAAGCTGCATCACGTCATCCACATCTGTTTCCCCGGACATACCGTTATTGATCTCATTTCCGATCTGCACCATCCCGACATCCACACCGGCATCTAACAGCTTTCCAAGGCTCTCTGTCGTATAATCATAGAGTGCATCACTCTTTTCATCGACTGTCATACCTTCCCATGCCTTCGGTGCATGCTGTCTTTTCGGATCTGCCCAGAAATCTGAATAGTGAAAATCAATGCAGACCTTCATTCCGTATCTGGCTGCACGCACACCAAGTTTCATGGCAGTCGTCAGATCATTGTTTCCGCCGCCATAGCCATTGCCGTTCTCGTCATACGGATCATTCCATACACGCAGGCGGATATAATTGACTCCGGACTGTGCAAGTGTCTCAAACACATCCTGCTCTTTTCCATCGTAGCCATAATACACAGCCCCGCTGTTTTCCACAGAAAGAACTGCGGATGCATCCATGCCCCGGATAAAGTCATCCGAAAAATCCGCAACCGGTTGCACAAAAATATCAGACTCCTCCGGTCCGTCCGGCAGCGTGAATGTTGTAACTTCTCCCACCGGCTCAACCACATCTTCCGATGTATTGTTCTCCTGTACTTCTGTCTGTGTTTCTGATTCCTGCTGTGTTTCTGATTCCTGCTGTGCCTCTGATACATCCGCTATCCGGGCTTCATTCTGTGCTTCTGTTGTTAAAGAAACGTCTTCTGTCTTTGTCCCTGTCGTTCCGGCAGAATCCCCACATCCTGCCAGAAGAACAGTTCCAAGACTTACGCTGACACATGCCGCCAGTAGTTTTCTGTAAACCTGTTTTTTCATAATGTTCACCTTTTCTGTGTGTGAAAAAATTTTTTCACACTCCCCTCCATTAATTTGCTCTTTTTTCCACGATTTCTCTATATTCTTAAGGTACCTGCGGCTGACTGCTTCAGCAACATTCTTTCTCTCCAATATAGCGCAATCGGTTGCGCTTTTTATTTTATAACTTTGCTGTCTTAACGTCAACCTGAGCATGCATTTTTGTGACATTTTTTCGACATTCATACTGTCATTTTGGTCAACATTAACATGTGCGATCCCGTGACATTTTTCCCATATTATGGTATAATTTTTGTTCGGCTAAATTACTTTTAATCTGATTACAGGGGAATGAAATTATGAATCTGCAACCCAAAATATTATCCAACGCTTTTTTGATCAACGGGTACACTCCCGCTGTAGATATGATTCTCGTGATCTTATGTATATTACTTTTACTGCTTCTCCGGGAGACATTTATCCGCCGCAGCAGACTTTTTCTGCTTTTTCGCACCTGCATCGCGCTTTTGCTGATTGCAGCCTTCAGCAATTCCTGCTTTTACTATACTGTACTGTATTTCGACAGTGATACCACTTTATGTATTCTGCGTGCAATATATCATTCAAGCCTGCTGCTCATTTTTTGTCTGTATGCGGCTTATTTAAAGATTTTGATTGGTATTCCGGGAAAAACAGGACATATCATGAATATTTTCCTATATTCCTTATATATCATTTTTGCCGTTGTGGATGCACTGTCACCTGTATTGGGTTACAGTTTCTACCGCGACAGCTCAGGTGCATGGCATGATAACCTTTATTTAAAACCGTTTACGATTGCTTACGGGATTTATATGGCGTTTATTTTTTTCCTGTTACTTTACTATCATAAACGCATTCCAACAAGTTTATTCCATATGCTCGTGATCGTACAGTTCATCTGTGTTTTTCTCGTCTGTGCAGAAAACCATTTTGGCAGCAATACCTTCCTTGCCATCACCTTTCTCCTGCCGATCATGGTAATCCTTTATATGGTACATGGAAGTTCTTACAGTATCAAGACAGGGGCCCTGAATGCTGATTCCCTAAACGAATATTTAAACCAGCAGGCGTCAATTCAAATTTCTACTTATTATATGTGTCTCCGTTTCGACACTGATTCCGAATATGTGATGCCGGATGAGCTTGGCAAACTTTTTTTCAACTTCTGGAACGGCTACTTTAAAAACGGACTCCTCTTCCACCCATCTACAGATTTTTTTGTTCTTGCAATTGATGTCAGTGACATCCGGAATGCAGATAAAATCGCACAGGATATGATCCAGAATGACTTTAAACGCCATTTTGAAACTTATAAACTGCCTTATAAGATCGTTATGTTCAATCATCTGGATTTCTGTGAAAACTTAGAGCAGTTTTACGAACTTTTTAACTTCTTTGCAGAACCGATGGAACTAAATAATTTCCGCTCCTGCGACACCGCCGATTATAAAAATTTTCATGATATGAAATATCTCTCGGCGCAGTTAAAAGATATTGCAGAAAACGGTTCCCTTGATGACAAAAGAGTTCTTGTATACTGCCAGCCGGTCCGCAACGTAAATGCCGGCAATTATGACACCGCAGAAGCACTGATGCGTCTGAACCTGAAGGACACCGGCATGGTATATCCAAACCGGTTTATTCCGCTCGCTGAAAAGAATGGCTATATCCACAAATTAAGCATGATCATTTTAAATAAGACCTGCCGTGCGATCCGGGAATTTCAGGATGAAGGTTACCAGCTCTCCCGTGTTTCCGTAAATCTTTCCATTTCAGAGCTCTCCAACAAAAATTTTATGGAAGAGTTCCGGCAGATCGTAGAAAGAAACGGTGTTGATTTTCATACCATCGCAGTGGAACTGACCGAGAGCCGCAACGATACCGAATACGAACTCGTTCTTGACCGTGTAATGCAGTTTAAATCCCTCGGTGTATGTACTTACCTCGACGATTTTGGAACCGGATATTCTAATTTTGACCGGATTCTTAGCTTAAAACTGGATGTTGTAAAATTTGACCGCAGCCTTCTTCTGATGGCAAATAAGGATGAAAATTCCCAGTTTATCCTGAACTACTTTTCCACTGCTTTTAAAAAACTCGGGTACAAAGTACTCTATGAGGGTGTAGAAACCGATGAGCAGGAGACCATCTGTGTGAACAGTCACGCGGACTATCTGCAGGGATTCAAATTTTCAAAACCAATCCCGATTGAAGAACTGAAAAACTTTCTTTCTCCGATACAGGAATAACTTCATTTCTCCTGTATAGCAAGGTTGTTACCGTATTTTTTTACAAACCAAAATGTTTTCTTTGCAAATCACTTGACATCATTATCTGATAAAAGTATAATCTTTTCTAAATCATATCAGAATAGTATGAATTAAGAAAACAAGATGGAGATTATGAAAAAAGGAAAGGGACAAGTTTTATGAAGAAAAAAGTGATTTCAATTTTACTGACAGCCGTTTTAGCAACAGGAATGGCAGCATGCGGTTCTAACAGCAATACAGCTGGTAATTCTGCAAATAATACAGCTGACAATGCACAGAACACAGCTGAAACTTCAACAGAATCCACAGGTTCTGCTGATTCTGCTGAAAAACCTGTATTAACTGTCGGCATGGAGGGAACTTATGCTCCATACACCTACCACGATGAAAATGGTACTTTAACCGGTTTTGAGGTTGATATGGCAAATGCAATCGGTGAAAAGATGGGCTATGATGTCCAGTTTGTTGAGACAGAGTGGGATTCCATCACTGCTGCACTTGATGCCGGCAACTTTGACGTTGTCATGAACCAGGTTACGATCACAGATGAGAGAAAAGAAAAATTCGATTTTTCCACCCCTTACATTTATTCCAAACCAGTGCTGATCGTAGCTGCTGACAATACTGATATCAATTCCTTCGAAGACATCAATGGTAAAAAAGCTGCAGAAGGTCTTACCTCAAACTTCAGCGATATTGCAAGAAGCTACGGCGCAGAGATCGTCGGACAGGATAAATTTGCACTTGCCATGGAATGTGTATTAAGTGGGGAAGCCGATTGTGCGATCAACGACGAATTAACTTACGCATACTGGAAACAGCAGAAAGGCGGCGAGGACTCCACCAAGATCGTTGCTGAAACTGATAATGTCAATTCCAGTGCCATTATGGTGAAAAAAGGCAATGACGAGCTGATTGAAAAACTCAACTCTGCCATTGATGAATTATTAGCGGACGGAACCGTCAAAGAAATTTCCGAAAAATATTTTGGCATGGACGTATCACAGCCATAATTTTGTTACAGGAGAAAAATCATGGGATCATATGCATACCTGACAGCGGGTATTATTACAGCAAGACAAGCGGAACTGATGAAAAATGCATTCTGGCCAATGCTAAGACAGGGTCTGCTTTACACGATTCCCCTGACGCTCGTATCCTTTGCGATCGGCGTCATCATTGCCGTGCTGTGTGCGCTTTTCATTATCAACAAAATACCGGTATTAAAACAGATCGCCGGAATCTATATCTGGGTATTCCGCGGAACCCCTCTGCTGGTACAGTTATTTATCATGTACTGGGGTATCTGTAATCCCCTTGGCATCAACAAGTGGGTTGCCTGTATCTCGGCACTCTCCTTAAATGTAGGTGCCTACTCCGCAGAGACGATCCGCGCGGCAATCCTTTCCATCAATAAAGGTCAGTGGGAGGCAGGCTATTCCCTCGGAATGAGTTATCAGCAGACATTCCGCCGTATCATCATTCCGCAGGCTGCTACCGTATCCATACCACCGCTTTTTAACACCTTTATCGGTCTTGTCAAGGATACTTCCCTTGCATCTACGATCATGATCGGTGAGATGTTCCGTAAAGCACAGGAAGCCGCAGCAAGCTCACTCGAATACCTTTGGATCTATATCGAAGTTGCACTCATTTACCTTCTTTTCTGTACGCTGTTGACCGGACTGCAGAAATGGATTGAGAAAAAACTGCGTGTCGGAAAGTAGAGGTATCATATGTATTCTTTAGATAACATTTATAAATCATTTGACAATAATCAGGTCTTAAAAGGTGTCTCCTTAGAGATTCCGAAAAATAAAACCACCGTCCTGATCGGGCCATCCGGTTCCGGCAAGACAACATTGCTGCGCTGTATTAATCTGCTTGAGATCCCGGATAGCGGAACCGTTACTTTAAACGGTTCTTCCATGTTCTTTCAAGAGGGACAGAAAGTAAAGTACAGCGGCAACGAGATCCGGAATATCCGCATGAAAACCGGTATGGTATTCCAGAACTTTCAGCTTTTTCCTCACAAAACGGTGCTGGAAAATATTATGGAAGGTCCTATCACCGTCTTAAAGAAAGACCGAAGTGAATGCGAAAAAGAAGCGTTATCTCTTTTAGAGAAAGTCGGTTTATCCGATAAGCGCGACGCTTATCCGGGACAGCTCTCCGGCGGCCAGCAGCAGAGAATCGCCATCGCAAGGGCACTCGCCATGAAACCGGAACTACTTCTTTTTGATGAGCCTACCAGCGCCTTAGACCCGGAACTTGAAGTGGAAGTTTTAAATATCATCCGCAGACTGGTTGACGAGAAACAGACCATCGTGATCATTACACACAAGATGTCTTTCGCAAGAGAAGTGGCAGATAAAGTTGTTTTCTTCGATGAGGGAAAAATCTTAAAAGAGGGAACTTACACCGAACTTGAACAGAGTAACATTCCAAGGATCACACAGTTCTTAAATATGTTGAACTAAACAATAGACCGCCTCACAGGAAACCTATTGTCATGAATAAGTAAAAAATCCGTGCAGGATCAGTTTTGATCCGCACGGATTTTTTGCTGTCAGCCTTATCTACGCTCCAGATAATCATTATTATGATAAATCTTTTTATTTTCCACAGCGCACTGCATTTGAAGCAGTTCCTTTCACCGATGTTTTTCCGGCATTTTTTACGGCTCTTACTTTATAGTAATATGTTTTTCCTTTCTTCGCTTTGCCGTCTGTGTAAGAAACAATAGTGCCCTTTTTCAGCGTCTTTATCTTTTGATATTTTCCTTTTTTGGATGTTGCACGGTAGATCTCGTATCCATCTGCACCTTTTACCTTCTTCCAGGTTAATTTTACCTTGGACTTCACACGTTTTGCCTTAACCGCAGTCACCTTCTGCGGGCTGGTCGCAGCCTTGATCACATTGGAGTACTTTCCGGTTACCGTCTTTTTACCGCTTTTCCTGTATGCACGCACTTTATACTGATAAACCGTTGCTGTTTTGAGCTTTTTATCCGTATAGGTATTAGTTTTTACCGTTGCAACCTTCTGATATTTTTTCGTTGATTTGTTATAACGGTATATCTGATAACCATCTGCTTTCTTTACTTTTTTCCATGTTAAGCGGATGGAAGTCTTCGTTGCCCCGAACTGTTTGAAGCCGGAAACCTGTGCAACTGTCGTTTTATCTGTATTACCCGGTTTCTCTGTATTTTCCGGTTTTTCTGTATCTCCCGGTTTCTCCGTATCTCCCGGTTTTTCTGTATCTCCCGGTTTCTCTGTATCTCCCGGTTTCTCCGTATCTCCCGGTTTCTGTCCTCCGGACACGAGTGACTGATCTGTCAGTACATATCCACATTCTGTCACATTTAACTTTGATTCATCCACATTTACAAAGCGGATATCATCAAAAACAATTTTCGACTGGATATCAACCCCATTTCCGTCTTCTGAAATGCTGTTACACCAGATTGCAAACTTCGTAACATTCTTTGGAGCAAAAGTTCCATTCTGTTTACCCTTTAATTTGTTAAATGGGATCGTAACATATTTTGCCTCTGTCGTCTTTACAAAGTCAGTCAGAAATACTTCGAAATCCTCTCCGCCGGAAACAAGCTGAACTACCAGTTTCTGTCCTTTTCCATCCGGTTTTACCCACATGCTGACCGCATTGTATTCGCTGTAATCATTTGTGCTTAAACCTTTCATACGTCCGGTCCATACTTCCGGTCCGCTCGTCTTAAGCTGATAAGTAAATGCACCTCCGTAAACACCTTCTGCTTTATGATCCTTATCTAATACAAAGGAAGAACTGCAGTTTGCTGCTGAATTTTCTGTAAAAGTTCCATTCAGGTAGTCATTGTCATCATAGTATAATTCAAAATTTTCAATGACATTCTTTGCAAGTGTTTCCTTTTCTTTTCCAAAACTGATATAGGAAACAGTCACAAGTGTTTTGCCATCTGCCACAAGGCTGATCTTACCGGTATCCGTTGTTCCAAGTGCACTCAGAATATCCGCAGACAGCACACCTTCGTAAGCACCGGATTCTTCCGTTTTCTCTGCCGTGATCGTTTTTTCTGTATTTGTATCCGGGTTTGTCAGCACAAAACTTACACTCTGTGCATTTCTCACATTTGCTTTTAAAGTAAATGCACTTGTGATTGCCATCTTAGAGAAAACATTGGCAAAATAACCTGCTGCATTTCCCTGATTTACATTTCTTACTTCTTTCTGGTCTGCATTTCCGTAAAAGTTTGTTCCATTCGCAAAAACAGAAGATTTTTCATTGTAGAATTCAATAAACTCGTTGATCAGTTCCTGTCCGTGGGTATCATCATATTTATATGGGACATAAAAGTTGGTGTCTCCAAAATTTGCCCACAGTAAGAAGTACGGCATTCCGGTGTCAACTGCCACCTGATTAACCTGTTTGTACCAGTTGTGTCCTGCGATCGGATTTCCTTTTACTAAAATTCCTTCATTATCCGATCCATCGGCTTTCATCACCCTTACACCGGTTTCGGAAATTGCAGCTACTTTTCCTTTTGCGTCTGCAATATTCTTTACCACCTGACAGGTTTTCTTTAAATTGTCCACAAACTCGCCGGAATATTCTGCCGGATAAGTATTGTAATCATCATAGTAATCAAATGCAACGATATCCACACAGTCATCGCCCGGATAGCGGTCCATATACTCTTCCTCTGAAGTTAACGGACCATTTGGGGAATATACATAAATAAAGTTGTGTACTCCCTTTGATGCCAGATAATCCTGTGTGTACTGGAACAGCGCACGGTATGTCTCTTTATCGGTTGTCGCAGCACCCCACCAGAACCATCCGCCTGTATTTTCATGGAATGGACGGAATAAAACAGGAATATCGCCAAGTCCGTTTGCGTAATCTGCAATGATATCAAGATAGGTTGTAAACTGCGCATTGTATTTTCCACCCGGAAGTACTTCTGCGGAGCAGTTATTGCTCAGGTCTTTTGCCTCCGAAAAATCACACTGTGAAAAATCATATTTTCTCGCCGCATCCGGTGTTGCAATGATTTTTTCATTGCTCATATTCGGCATATGGGTGGATAATGTAATGATTGCACCCTCTGCAGCTGCTGCCTTGCTGATCTCGATAGATTTCTGAACTGCATCATCTACGTTATCAATTCCAAGTTCCACGCCTGTCAGTGCCAGCGAATCGATTCCGACCAGACCACTAATACTTCCGGTCACGTCCTTTGTATCCGAATAGACACCGTCTCTGGTTGAAACATGCTTGCTTGTGTCATTCTGATGTCCGAATAATACCTGGTCAGCAGCATCCAGTCCTTTTAAATATGCATATAACGCTTTTGCTGAACCTGATGCATTCACATCCGAAAGTGTTACTTCTTCCGGCATACTGGACGTATCTGCAAGCACAGCCTCTCCTGCCGTCTCTGTGATCTCCGTATAATCGCCCGCTGCATTATACTGGGATAAAGTCAGGTTATCCAGATATACGCTTCCCAAAAAGGCAGTGCTCACACCAACTGTTCCAATCATCAGATCCGTGATCTTTGCAGTGTTTGGTGAGAATTTGACAGTGACCACTGCTTTCTTATATCCGTCACCGAGATCTGACGTTTCGATCTTTGCTTCTTTGTTGATGATCTCCACATCATCTGCTCCGTTTTTTGCAAAAATCTTTGCCTTAAAAGAACCGTCAAAAGCTTCCGGATAGATCATTTCATAGCTTAAAACATTATAAGCCGATACATCGAGTCCTTCTGCAAACGACTTTTTAATCTTTGCCTCACTCCATGTAAAACCTTCACAACCGGTATAATCGAGATCTGCCTTTAACATTTTGCTTCCCTGAAATTCAGCTACACTGATTCCTACCGCATTGTCGTACTGCCAGCCGCCTTCCTGCTCCCAGCCTGCACTGCTTCCTGTCTCTGCAGATTCAAAATCATCGATCACACTCGGATCTTTTGCAGGCAGTTCCGGCTGCGCTTCTGCCACACCGCTTAATGTAACATTGGAAAATGTACATGTTCCTGAAAAGCCCTGACCAATCAGTCGGAAATATACACCTTTTAAATCATCTGCATCCTTATCCTCAAACTTGATCGTAATCGTTGTTTTATGTGTATCTTCTGAAAAACTGCTCTGCTGTAAATACGGGATATCCTGACTGTCTGTCCATGTCCACTCACTTCCCAGCTTCACGATACCCTGAACCTTTAAGTAACTTTCCCCGGTACCCAATGATGCGTACGCCTCATCATCCAGTGTAATATCTGCTTTCATTGTGAAATCTTTCGTTGTCACACAATCTGCAATACTTTCATCATAAGTGATCATTGGCGGATTATCCCAATCCTCTGTTGCAAGATCCAGTTTGTCTTTTGTTACTGTGTTTGTCCCGGTATAAAACACACTCGCTTCTGCCGCATAGACATACTCGTATCCCCCTGCAAAATTGCCGCTTGAAAACGCAACTGCAGCCGCTAAAAGAGCGGCTGCAAGTCGTTTTCCCATAAAACGTTTTCTCATAAACTTACCTCCAATACATTTATTAGCTTTATGCACTTTGTCTTTTAATTATATGTTACTTTAAAAAACATTGTCAATTAAGCTTATATTAGTTTGTAAATTTTCAGAGTTTTTACTTAATTTTTGCTTTTTTAAGTTGTTTTATGAGATTAAAATTGTATACTTTTACTTTATAAATTCAGATAATAAATTTTACTCTAACTCAATCCAGTCCAACTTCAGTTCCGGTGTCACATACTCTGCTTTCAGTTCATAATACCCCGGCATAAATTTCACACGGCACATCCGCTGTGTCAGGAAACGCTCTCCGGTTCCACCTGTCTGGACGGTTGCCATCAGTTCTCCATTCAGATACAGATTGGCAGCTCCCTGTGCTAATCCTTCCACCGGGAAACAGAAATGTGCATTAACGTTTAAAATGCTTTCTTTTTCCACATAAAGGACTGTGTTTTCAAACTTTCCTGCCTCAATCCGGTTTCCGCTCTGCAGTGCACAGACCTGCTTTCCGTCTGTATTTACTGCTTCTTTTGCAGTAACTGTAAGCAGTGGATCAAAATCTTTTAACGGACGTTTCATCACAGGTGTTCCAAGCAGGAAACGGCAGATGTTTTTCGCACAGCGCTGTAACTCTCCAACAGTGAGTTTTCCCGCCTCCAGCGCTTCTACGGTATCATCGCCCGCTGCGTTGATGGCAGCACCATTATTGTTGACTACCATGTATAAGTCATTCTGTGCACGAACCATGAATGAGGTGTATCTGCGGTCTGCCTCCCCGCCGTTTACAACGTCATTCATCTTTGCCCACCAGTCTGTCATAACAATTCCCTGATATCCCCACTCGCCACGCAGGATCGTCGTATTTAAGTCATAATTGGATGCCGTCCAGTGTCCGTTGACCGGGTTGTAAGAGGTCATGATCGAATTTGCATTTCCCTCTTTCACGGCAATCTCAAAGCCTTTCAGATAGATTTCACGGAGTGCCCGCTCAGATACAACGGAGTTTACATTATGTCTTTCCGTCTCCTGATTATTCGCTGCAAAATGTTTCACGGTCGCAGAAGAACCGGCACTTCGGATTCCCCTTGTCATTGCCGCCGCAAACTGTCCTGTCACAAGCGGATCTTCACTGAAATACTCAAAGTTACGTCCATTTAATGGATAGCGGTGGATATTGATCCCCGGTCCAAGCAGGGTGTCGATCTCGTTTCCAACTAATTCCCTGCCTTCCATCTGATATAATTCTTCCATCATTGGAATATTAAAGGAACATGCAAGGAGTGTTCCGATCGGGAGCTGTGTTGCCTTTAATCCGCTCTCCATACGGATGCCGGACGGGCCATCGGATGCGCAGGCAATCGGGATGCCATAACCATGCAGGCTGTCGCTGACACCGCCAAATGCGGATGCTGTACCCGGTGTTACCTTCGGGCTGCTCATTCCCTCGCCGCGGACGATCACGGCTAACTCCTCGTTGGTAAACTGTGCTACAAATGCGTCCAATTCTTCTTCCACACTGCTGCCATTTTTGATATTCTCTGCAACCGCCTGTAAGGTAATTCCTTTATTTCCGGTCTGTGGCAGTTCTTTTGGCAGACGGCTTTTGATCCGCTCTGCCAGATCAACCATCTGCTGTGGTGCTTTTTCATATGCACGGGCAAACACCCCGTCCTCCTTTTGTCTGCCTGTCTTAAGACGCAAAAATTCTTTTGTCGGCGCAAGCGCCTCCTCCAACTCCTCTGTGACGATACAGGAAGAAACCTCATAACCGCCTTTTCCGTCCACATTGGCTTTTTCTGTGCATCTGACGCTGTTTCCAACATAGATCTTATACAGACCTTCCTCTAAGACATAGCAGGACTTATGACCAGTCACACCGCTGTCGTCATAGGAAGCAAACCGGCTTACCGGAATGGTAAGTTCAAGTACTTCCTCCTCGCCCGGAGCAAGCAGTTTTGTCTTTGCAAATCCGCACAATACCTTTGCCGGTTTTCCAAGCTGTCCCTGTGGGGCGGACACATAAACCTGTGCAGCCTCTTTTCCGGCTGCTGCCCCGGTATTTTTCACACGGATACTGAGTGCGATCTTTGCATCTTTTCCATTTCCTGTACTCTCCGCTTTTACCGTCTCCATGGAAAATTCCGTATAAGATAAACCGAAACCAAACTCATACATTACTTTTTCCGGTGCGAATGTCTCAAAATAACGGTAGCCGACATAGATATCTTCCGCATAAATATTTTCTGTCTTACTTCCAAAATGGTCTGCTGCCGGGTAATCAGAAAGTTTCTCCGCAATCGTATCCGTCAGTTTTCCGGATGGTGTCACTCTGCCCGATAACAGATCTGCAACGGCGTTCGCGCCTTCCATACCACCCTGCCAGATGTAAAAAATCGCTTTGATGTGATCCTGATATGCCGCATCTTTCGTCCAGCTCATATCAATGATGTTAGACACATTTAAAAGCACTGCCACTTCGTCAAAATATTTTGTTACGATGCGAAGATTTTCTTTCTCCCGTTTTGTCAGAAGATAACTGCCTTCCGTGTCCTCGTAATCTTTATCCTCACCGGCAGTTCTTCCGATCAGAAAAATAGCTTTTTCAGACTTTTCTGCTGCGCGGCGTGCGATCTCGTCGGTGATTTCCATCTCTGCCTGATGCCACGGCTCTGCCGCCCAGCCACCGCCTCCGTTGTCAAACGGATGCTCCTTTAACCATTCTTTATAGATTTCTACCAGTTCCTCATTTACAGGGAAAACATTATTTTCTTTGATTCCGTCTAAAATATTTTTGACATACGGCACATTGACCGCCCCGCCTGAACCGGTTCCACTCCGGTAATACTCAATCTGGCTTCTCCCGAAAATAGAAACTGTCTCATCCTTTTTGACCGGAAGCATATGCCCCTCATTCTTTAAAAGCACGGCTCCCTCTGCCGCTGCCTCTCTGCAGTATGCTGCCAGTTCCGGCAGCGGAACACCGATTCCACTGTTACCCATGATAATCCTCCATTTTAATCTCCATTCTTGCGCTGTCTTTCAATGAAAACAACGTTTTCATTTGCATCTCAAGTTTGTGCGTAAGCACAAATCTTGCGTGTGAAAATCTTATTTTTCACACTATATATCTGTTGTTATCTTTTCAGCCTGTCATTGTTTTTGTCCATGATTGTTTTTCGCCTGATTTCAGTCAATTTTCAGTATTAATCCTAAAATACGCTTTGCGCAGATCTCCATCTCTTCTCTTGTCAGTACTCCTGCCTCTTTCGCGCGGAGCAGGCTCTCCGGGAATCCACATGCCATCTTGATGTCATTTCCCGCTTTTACTTCTTTATAATGCTCGCCGCTTGTCCACCAGTCGGTCGTGACCATGCCCTGATAGTTCCACTCACCTCTTAAGATGTCCTCTAAAAGTTCACGGTTTTCAGAAGTTCTGTGTCCGTTTACGATATTGTAAGATGACATAATGCACCACGGATCTGCCTCTTTTACGATAATCTCAAACGCCTTTAAATAAATCTCCCTTGCTGCCCGCTCGGACACTCTGGAATCGCTTTCCTTACGGTTTGTCTCCTTATTGTTGCATGCAAAATGTTTGACCGTCGCGGCAATATGTTTTGACTGGATTCCCTTTACCATTGCAGATGCCATTTTCCCGGTCAGATACGGGTCTTCGGAATAATACTCGAAGTTTCTTCCGCAAAGCGGACTTCTGTGGATATTGACCGCAGGCGTCAGCCAGACGGCAATGTTATTTTCCTTCACCTCAGCGGCACCTGCTGCACCAACCTGATATAACATATCCGGGTTCCAGGTACATGCTAAAAGTGTCGCACACGGCCACGCCGTCGTAACTACGCCGCATTTTTTCTCAATGCGGAGTCCGGCAGGTCCGTCCGCCGTCATAATATTCGGGATTCCATACTCCGGCATATTTCCAAATCCAAATGTATTTGCCACACCGGTATTCGGCTGTCCGCCTAAAATATGCGCAAGTTCCTCATCCGTCATCTGTGTCACAAATTCATCCAGCGTGATCTTTCCTTCTGCAACTTCCATAAAAATATGTGCGTCTTTCTTATACGGCTGTGACCAGATCTGATGTCCCGGCAGTGCGCGGACAGCCGGTGAAAATCCATCGCTTTCCTCCCTCGGAACACGTTTGATTGCGGAGTAATCCGGATCATTCGGTTCGGACTGCGGCAGTTTTTCAAAACTTCCATCGGAGAGCATGCGCTCCGCAAGTGAAGTCGGAACCAGTTTTGCGGTAAGCTGCTCTGTTACGGTATCCTCTGGCATTGTAAAACAAAATACCTGCTCTGTTTCCCGCACGGACGTGCCAAGATAAAACTGATACTTACCTTTTTCCAGCACATAGGCAGATTTCTGAATTTTTCCCAGATCATCATAGGATGCAAGCTGTGCCACCGGTGCCTCTAACGTCAGAAGCTGCGTTTCTCCCTGTGCTAACAGTCGTGTTTTTTCAAATGCTGCAAGGACTCTCTTTGCCTTTCCAAGTACGCCCTGCGGTGCCTGCGCATATAACTGCATGACTTCTTTTCCCGGATATTTTCCGGTGTTGGTCACATTGACACGCACACGGATCACCCCCTGTTTTTCTTCCGCAGATACTAACGCACACTCGAAAGTCGTGTAGGAAAGACCGTAGCCAAACGGATAATTGACGGCTTTATCAGCCCCCGGTATTGTCTCAAAATAGCGGTAGCCGACGTAGATATCTTCTTTATAATCGACATATTTTACCGATTCATGGAATGTCTCCGATGACGGATAGTCTTCCAGTTTCTTTGCAAATGTGTCGGAAAGTTTTCCGGATGGGCTGCCGACGCCGCACAGAAGCTCTGCTGCTGCGCTTCCGCCTTCCATACCCCCCTGCCATGCCATCAGCACCGCCTGAATTTTTTCATTTTCTGCAAACCAGTCCGTATCGACCATGCCGCCGACATTCATAACGACTGCCACCTTCGGGAACAACTGCTGCACCTGTTCCACCATCGCGCTCTCTTCCTTCGTCAGGTAAAAGTCTCCGTCTGGAAAAATGCGCTCTGCCTTTTCCAGCAGCGGATCTGTCTGTACCGACTCATCCATCTCCTTATCATAAGAACTCTTTCTGTCCCAGCCTTCCCCGGAAAAACGGCTGATGCAGATCACTGCCGTGTCCGTGTACGCTCTCGCTTTTTTTGCAGTTTCTTCCGGAAACGCAGGCTCTACTGTCATTCCTGGTTCTGCTCCTGCCTCGTACTGTTTTTCTACCTCTTTACGGTAATAATCAGAGAGTGCCTCATACACTTCTACTTTTTCCGGCAGCTTCTTGAATCCCTCATACAAATTTGTCGTATAAGCAACGGTTACATCTCCGCTTCCGCCACCACCCTTGACATAGTCAAAACTGCCTTTTCCAAACAGGGCGAGTTTGGTGCCTGCCTGAAATGGGAGAAGGCTTTCATTGTTCTTTAGAAGAACCATGCCTTCTTTGGCGGCTTCTTTTGATAGGGTGATGTGTGCTTTTGAGGCGGTGACTTTGGTGCCGTCAGCTCCGAGAGGGAGGTTGGGTTGATAAAGTGATCTTTGCCATTTTTCCATGATTGTGGGCTCCTTTTTGAAATATTTGGTGGGTGGGCGTTGGAGGCAAAACTCTTCCGAAGGCTGTGAGCGTTGGGGGCAAAACTCTTCCGAAGGCTGTGAGCGTTGGGGCAAAACTCCTCTTTAGGCTGTGAGCGTTGGAGGCAAAACTCCTCTTTAGACTGTGAATGTTGTGAGGCATACACAGATTTAACGAAGGCACGCTCTCGCTGCGTGTCGCTCGTAGCGGTACTAAGCGACCAAAATACGGTCGCTAAGGACCGACGGCTCCCCAGCACCTTCTTATAAATCTGTATATCCCTCGCAACAGATGCAGGTTGTTGGGGAGTTTTGCCTCCAACGGGTTCAGGTTATTGATGAGTTTTGTTTCCAACGACGTTAGGTTCCTAATGAAATTAGAAGATTTTACTTCCAACTACGTCCACTGATAAATTTTTTTACTTCTTTCCAAATAAGTTGTCTTTCTTACAACTCTCTACGTCTCTGATTATTTATCATTTTCTATGTTCTTATCATACTTACCCCACACCTTAATTTCAAGGCAGATAATGACTTGTATTTCGGTCGATATTGACTTATTATGAGCTTAACAACAAAGTTGGCAGAATCAGTCCTATCGTATTTTACAAGGACTGCCGCACATATTTTCCGGAAGGCTTTCCAACATGCCCTGCGGTCTGTACGGCGCCGGGGTGTCCGGGTAAGGTGGAGCCGTCTTACCGCTTTTTGTGTGTTCCTTAGCGGGCACATGAACAAAAAGTCATGCTGCGGACAGTTGTCCGAGCTCAATGCACTTTTGGCTTTCCATAAACGAAAAAGCGAGTTCTGGGAGCAGCATGAAATCGCCACTTTGTTCAGGTGCCCGCTTAGGAACACGAAAAAGCGGTAACCGGCTCAGCCTTACCCGGACACTCCGGCGCCATACAGACCGCAGGAAGGCTCGCCAAAACCCACGCATGCCATAAACACTTTACCTCAAAAGAAAGGAATCCCCACCACCATGACCACCCACGAAATCATCACCTCCAAACCCAAACTCCCCGTCTACTTCGACATCTACCAGTCCGACAACCAGCTCGTGCCCAGCCACTGGCACGCACACGTTGAGATTTTATACATCTCCTCCGGTTCCATGCATGTCATCTGCCGCGAGGAATCCTTCCTGCTGCACACAGGCGATATCTTTCTGGTGAATTCCGGTGACATCCATTATACCCGCACGATCGGCAGAACGGAAACCTACCTGCTGCAGATCCCGTTTGACTTCTTTAACCAGATGCTTCCCGGTTTTGCCTCCATCCGTTTTCAGGAATACTTTTCTGCGGAAAAATATAAAAATGACCCCGTATTCTGCGAAATGCGGGATCACTTACTGACCATGGGTTACTTATATAAAAATGAAAAAAATGGCTACCAGTTTTTATTTGGCAGCCACCTTCATCATTTTCTTTATATACTTTATACTTCTTACGTCCTGCCACAGTCACAGAGTACCGTCTCGCAGGATACCAAAACGCTCACAAGGCTGAAAGATATCATAACTTATGTGGAAAGGCATTATATGGAACCGCTCTCCCTCTCGGATATCTCAGACCGTTTTGCACTCAATCCCGAATACTTCTGCCGTTTCTTTAAGAAAAACATGGGATTCACCTTCTTAGAATACGTCAACATGGTACGGCTTTCCCATATTTATTCTGACCTCATGCAGACCGGCGACAGCATTACACAGATCATGGAACGCCACGGTTTTATCAACTATAAGGTATTCAACCGTATGTTCAAAGAAGTATACGGCTGTCTGCCCTCGAAAGTCCGCCATCAGTAACCAACCGGCTGTCTGCCTTCAGATGCCCGTCATTAATAACCGATCGGCTGATCCTTGCTTCCCACCTTAAGACGTGCCATAGCACGCGCTAATGAGGCTTTGGAGCGATGATACTCTTCAATGCTCTGTTTCTGGCGAAGCTGTTCTTCCGCACGCTCTTTTGCTTCCTGCGCACGTCTTACATCGATCTCCTCCGGTGATTCACAGGTGTCTACAATGACTGTTGCACGGTTGTTGATGATCTGCGCAAACCCGGTTCCCGTAACACCGTAGATCGTGTTTCCGTTTTCCTCTAAGATACGGATCTCTCCGACCTCCACGGCAAACACCATATTTTCATGGTGCGCCTGGATCGCCTTTAAACCATCATGGAGCGGCAGGACTACCTGTGCACATCTTCCATCGTAAAATACCTTATCACAGGCAATTACTTTTAAGCTAAATGTATTCATGTTCCTCCCTCCTAGCTGGCGGAACCGGTATTACCCATTGTCTTTGCCCGCTCAATGACATCCTCGATCGTTCCTACGTTAAAGAAAGCAGCTTCCGGATATTCATCCATCTCACCGTCAACGATCGCCTTAAATCCGCGTACGGTGTCTTTTAACGGCACATATTTGCCCGGTACACCGGTAAAGTTCTCTGCAACGTGGAACGGCTGGGATAAGAACTTCTGGATCTTTCTTGCACGGTAAACAACAAGTTTATCCTCCTCGGAAAGCTCTTCCATACCAAGAATTGCAATGATATCCTGTAACTCTGTGTATTTCTGAAGGATCTCCTGAACACGTCTTGCTGTCTCATAATGCTCTTTTCCGACAACATCCTCCTCGAGGATACGGGAGTTTGACTCCAACGGATCAACTGCCGGATAAATACCCTGCTCTACGATCTTTCTGGAAAGAACGGTCGTTGCATCCAGATGTGCGAATGTCGTTGCAGGCGCCGGGTCAGTTAAGTCGTCTGCAGGCACATAGACTGCCTGTACGGAAGTAACGGAACCGTTTTTGGTTGATGCGATACGTTCCTGTAATTCACCCATCTCAGTTGCTAAAGTCGGCTGATAACCAACGGCTGACGGCATACGTCCTAACAGAGCGGATACCTCAGAACCAGCCTGTGTAAAACGGAAAATATTATCAATGAATAAAAGCACGTTCTGATGCTCCTCATCACGGAAATATTCTGCCATGGTAAGTCCTGTCTCAGCAACACGCATACGTGCTCCTGGCGGCTCGTTCATCTGACCAAACACTAAGGCTGTCTTTTCGAGTACGCCGGATTCTTTCATCTCGGACCAGAGGTCATTACCCTCTCTTGAACGCTCTCCGACACCGGTAAAAATGGAATATCCGCCGTGCTCGGTTGCAATGTTACGGATCAGCTCCTGGATCAATACCGTTTTACCAACGCCGGCACCACCGAACAGACCGATCTTACCACCTTTTGCATACGGTGCTAAAAGGTCGATGACCTTGATTCCTGTTTCAAGTACCTCAACGACCGGACTCTGATCCTCGAAAGATGGCGGATCTCTATGGATACACCAGTGTTTCTCTCCCTCTAAAGTCTTGCCGCCGTCTAAGGTATCTCCTAATACATTGAACAGACGCCCCAATGTGCCCTGTCCGACCGGAACCGTAATGCCGCTTCCCGTAGCAACAACTTCCATGTCCTTGTGAAGTCCCTCACTGGCAGCTAACATAATACAACGTACTGTGTTATTGCCGATGTGCTGTGCAACTTCCATGACACAGCGTTTTCCGCCGTTGTCTACTTCAAGCGCATCTTTGATAAACGGAAGGTCATTATCTTCAAATTCAACGTCTACTACAGGTCCCATGACCTGCACGATTTTTCCTGTTTTCATTCCGCTTTCACATCCCCTTCCTATTTTTTCTTCTTTTTCTTCTGTGCCTTCGCACCGCCGATTACCTCTGTGATCTGCTGGGTAATCGCAGCCTGACGCACACGATTGTATTCAATGGACAAAGTCTGCAGCATCTCTTTTGCACTGTCTGTTGCCGCCTGCATCGCCATCATTCGTGAATTGTGCTCACTGGCAAATGACTCCACGAGTGCACCGTAAATAAATCCGTTGACATAGTTCGGCACCACATGCTCTAAAATATCCTGCATGGTCGTATCTGCCTTGATCTCCTCCTGATAAATATCAACAGGAGCTTTCCCCATGAAATCCTCTTTTACCAGTGGAAGCAGTTTCATCATTTCCGCTTCCATGGAAAATGAATTCTCCATTTTCGTATAAATGATGTATACCTCATCCAATTCGTTGTTATTGTATAACTCCAGAATACGTTCTGTGATAACTCTGGCTCTGTGCAGGGAAGGATTTTGCACCGTATATTTAAACTCGGTATCTACCTCTAACCCTTCCTTGGTAAAATACTGTCTTCCAAGCTCTCCGACGACGAACAGTTTGTTGTTTTCGCCCTGCTCAAACAGTTCATGCGCCATTTTAATGACGTTATGGTTGTACGCACCTGCCAGTCCCTTATCTGCAGTGATCACAATGTATCCCCTGCGTTTTTTGTCGTCCGGAATCTCCTCGCGCTGGTCAAAATACCGGCTCTTAGCATCCGGAATATGACGGAGCAGTCGTGAGATTGCAGACTGTAACGCATAGAAATACGGCTCTGTATTTTCGAGCTTCTGCTTTGCACTTCTTAACTTTGCAGAGGAAATCATATACATGGCACTCGTGATCTTCATCGTATCCTGAATACTTTTCATTCGTTTCTGAATTTCCTTGGTATTTGCCATGCTCTATCACCTGCTCTTAAATTCTTTGACTGCCTCTACGATCTTTTCTGTAATCTCATCATCCAGCACTTTTTTCTCGTTGATGGCATCAACGACATCCTTATGCTCAATCTTAAAGAAATCAAGTAATCTACCCTGGAACTCTTTCATCTGTTTGATATCCACATCCAAAAGCAGACGTTTGTTTGCTGCAACCAGTGTAATTACCTGATCTGCGAGGCTCATCGGATGGCAGAGCGGCTGTTTTAAGAGCTCCATCAGTCCTTTACCATACTGTAACTGCTCTTTCGTCATATCATCCAGATCGGAGCTGAACTGTGTAAATACTTCCATTTCACGGTACTGTGCCAAATCGATACGAATCGTACCGGATGCTTTTTTCATTGCCTTTGTCTGTGCCGCACCACCTACACGGGATACGGAAAGACCTACATTGACCGCCGGTCTCATACCGGAGTTGAACAGATCACTCTCTAAGAAAATCTGACCGTCTGTAATAGAAATAACGTTCGTAGGAATATAAGCGGAAACATCGCCTGCCTGTGTCTCAATAATCGGCAATGCGGTAATGGATCCTCCGCCTAATTCATCGCTTAACTTACTGGAACGCTCTAATAATCTTGAATGTAAATAGAATACGTCTCCCGGATATGCCTCACGTCCCGGTGAACGCTCTAAAAGTAATGACAGTGCACGGTATGCCACTGCATGTTTGGAGAGATCATCATATACGATCAGGACATCTTTTCCTTTGTACATGAAGTACTCTGCAAGTGCTGTTCCTGCATACGGAGCGATGTACTGTAAGGATGCAGATTCACTCGCTGTCGAGGAAAGCACGATGGAATAATCCATGGCACCGTTCTTTGTCAGTGTATTCACCAATTTTGCAACCGTAGATGCCTTCTGACCGATTGCAACGTAAATGCAGACAACATCTTTACCTTTCTGGTTTAAGATGGTATCTACTGCGATCGATGTTTTACCGGTCTGACGGTCACCGATGATCAGCTCACGCTGTCCACGTCCGATCGGAAACATGGAGTCGATTGCAAGGATACCTGTCTCCATTGGCTGTTTTACGGACTGTCTGTCTACGATACCCGGTGCTTCCTGCTCGATGGCACGGTAATCATCTGCTTTGATCTCACCTTTTCCATCGATCGGGGCTCCAAGGGCATTGATAATTCTTCCAAGATAAGTATCACCTACCGGAATACCTGCTTTTTTCTTAGTTCTGGTTACTTTCGTTCCCTCTTTGATCTCTGTGTCTTTACCAAAAATAATACAGCCTACCTGATCACGTTTGATATCCTGTACCATTCCGCGGACACCGTTCTCAAAGATAACGATCTCACCATACATCGCATGCTCAATACCATAAATCGTTGCGATACCATCACCAACCCAGATGACAGTTCCGACTTCCTGGTCTTTGCTTACCATGTCATAGTTCTCTATCTCTGTTTTCAGGATAGATATAATCTCTTCTGAACTGATAGAACCCACGTTATCACCTCCACGCTAATCTTCTCTCTAACCGATTTAAGCGCCCTTTCATGCTGTAATCTTCTTCTATATCTCCTACCCGCAGTACAAATCCACCGATCAGTTCCGGCTTCTTTTCCAATGCAAGCGCAACTTTATCTTTCTGATATTTCTTTGCAAGATATGCCTTCATCTGTGCCACTTCATCCTCTGTCGGCTCTAAGACATACTCCAGTTTTGCCTGAAGGATACCATTTTTCTCCGCTTCCACTACATCATATGCGGCAAAAATTTCCTCAAGGAGATCTGCCTCACCGTAATCGCAAACCACCTTCAGAAAATTTTTCATTGATTCCGGAAAAATCCGGTCGATCAGCTTATGTTTGTCCTGTTTTGACACAACCGGGCTTTTTAAACTCTTCGGCAGATCCTGGGTCAGAGAAAGAATCTCTTTTGTCTCATCAACAGCTTCTCTTGTCACACCAAGTTCTAAGAGAACCGTTGCATAATTATTTGCTGTCTGCGTCATTCACACCACCTGCTTTTGTCAAAAACTGTTGATACAGTAACCGGTTATTCTCGTTCGTACTTGCCTCACCAAGTACTTTTCCTGCTGCTGCCACTGCAAGAACTGCAATCTGTGACTGAAGATCCTGCACAGTTTTGTCACGTTCGAGTTCCACGGTCTTATGGGCATTCTCGATGATCTTTTCTGCTTCCGCATCCGCCACATTGATTCTGTTCTCATACTCTGCCTGTGCACTCTTACGAGTTTTCTCAAGCAGTTCTGCAGATTCCTCATGCGCCTGTGCAAGCATTCCCTCATACTGTTTCTTTAAGTCTCCCGCTTCTGCCTTTAATTTGTTGGCATCTGCGATCTGACCTTCGATCATCTGCTTACGCTGCTCCATAACATTCGTGACAGGACCAATTAAAAACTTACGAAGTCCCAGATACAGAACGATCAGGTTAATGATGGTAAAGACGACGTTCCAATCTATTCTTAATAATTGCATTCTCTACCAGACCCTTTCCTTAACCTAAGAATAAGATAATTAAAATTGCAACAACCATACCGAAAATTGCAGTACCTTCGGCAAGTGCACAACCAAGTAATAATGCTTTTGTAATCTTTCCGTCTGCTTCCGGCTGTCTTGCGATAGCGTCTGTTGCCTTAGATGTTGCAAGACCGATACCGATACCTGCTCCAATACCTGTTAATGCTGCGATTCCTGCTCCAATTGCGATTAATGATGTCATGATAAATTTCTCCTTTTTTGTTTTTACTTTTTTTACTCGATGCTTTCCTTAATAAATAAGGATGTTAAAAATACAAATACATACGCCTGAATGAATCCATCAAACAAGTCAAAATAAAGACTGAGTGGAACCGGTACTAAAAGCGGTGCCACGATCTTGATCAGCTCCATAATGACGAATGCCCCTAAAATGTTACCAAAAAGTCGCATACACAATGATAATGGACGGATAAATATCTCCAATATATTCATTGGTAACATAATTGGAATCGGTTCGGCGAAACTCTTCAGAAAACCTTTCATTCCTTTTGCACGTACTCCCGAATACTCGATCAGTACAATGCTCATCAATGCAAGCGCACCGGTAACACCGACATCCTTTGTCGGGGATTTCAGTCCAAACAGTCCGATCATATTAGCAACTGCAATATAAATTCCTACTGTCATTAAATAAGGAATATAACGTTTTCCTTCCTCTCCAAGCAAATCGTAAAAGAAGTTATGCAGTCCACCAACAACTGTCTCCACTGCCAGCTGACGTTTTCCTACGTTCTCTACACGCAGGTTTCTTCCTAAGAAAAATGCTGCTACCAAAAGAACTGCCATAATGATCCATGTCACTACCACTGATTCGGCAATCGGAATACCTCCAAATACCGGAATCGTGAATGCTGTCTCACAATTAAGTTCTTCCATCAGCGCTTTCGATAATTCCTCCGTATTCTCACTTCCCTTCTTTCCTACACTTTGCTGTATTTTATTTAAAAATTTTCCACTTGTCAATTTTTTGTCAAAGCCAAATTTTCCATTCCCATTTTGGTAATTTTATATAAATTCTATTAATGGTTTTTGTAAGTTTTTTTATGTTTTGGGAATTGAATATTTCATTTGTTTATAATTATTTTATTTTTACATTGAATTGCTTCCAAAATATAGGATAAAATACCTAAAAAAGTTTACATCTCTTATGCAATATCTTTTACGGTTCTTTAATAAATTACATATTGCGCTGCATTCCGCTATATCCCTCCCCCCAAATCACTCAAAAATTTTTCTGATCATTTATCTCAACAACTTCTCTATTGATTCTCAACCGACTATTGTCACTCGTAATTTATACTCGCACATTGATTCATCACATCATATACTAAAATAAATAGCTTATTGTACTGGAGACTTTCAATGAACACAGAGACCAGAGGAACACTTTCCCGGCGGGGTAATATTTCACAGATCACAAATGCTTTCGTGGAGGAGGTCAATGCTTTTTCCAACACTTCCACCGGATATATCATCGTATCTTATGCAGCCTCGCCCGGACAGCAATCCGACAACATCCAGATGCTCCGTTTAAATATCAACCGGAACACTGTCATCCTCGATTCATCCGGTCAGGTCATATCCCTGTCGGAAATCCGCCCGCAAACATGGATCAATGCAGTTTTCTCTTCTGCAATGACACGGAGTATCCCTCCACAGGCAAATGCATTTCTGATCATGGTACAGAGACGGCGCCCTCAAATTGAAATTGCAACCTCGATCGGCAGGATTGCAAGTATCGACGCCGCAAATGGCTTTTTGTACACCGGCAATCCAAACGACATCAACAGCCAGGTCCGCTACGTCGTCTCAAATTCCACCTTCTCCGATCCATCCGGCCGCCCGATCACACTTTCATCCCTCCGCCCCAGCCAGCGCGTCCGCATTACACATGCAACCACACAGACCGCAAGCATCCCACCTCAGACAATAGCGTTTCATGTGCAGTTATTGTAACCGAATCTTTACCAGGACTTCACACTTTTTTCAAAAATTTACCACAATTCCATCATGAACTTCGTTTACTATAAATAATGTCAAAAGGAAATAAACCTTTTTCACATAAAACAGTTTCTTTTTTTTCATAACAAAGCCAGTAAAACATCCCCCGTTTTACTGGCTCCTCCTTTTTTATTCACTGAACAAGAAGCAATCCATAAAGGGTATGGTAAATGTTCAAAATGTTTTTAAACCACTTCAAAAATTACAAAAAAATAGCGGAAAGCCTTAGTTCTACTGGCTTTTCGCTGTATTTTAGTTAATGAGACATCAGGGATTCAAACCTAAGTCTCGATGTTCAAATACTGATAGAAAGGGCATTTGCAACACATCATCTACTTAGTGTAATCATTCTGTCAAATGCTTGCTTTCCACAAAGAAAGTTTGCTTGCTAACACTTGACGGAATCACATATTCTATATAATGAATTCAGAGGTTGTTAGACACATTTGTTCTAACAACCTCTTGTTTAATCTCATCCTATTTCTTTATGAATACTTGCTTTACATATGAATTCTGTCCAAATACATATGTACCATCATTGTAAACTGTATATGGACACACCTTAACATAATATCTTTTTCCCTTTGCTAATTTTTTTATTGTATAAGTTGTCGTTGGTGAATATACAGTTTTTACTCCCTTTTTAAATTTGTAATTTGTAGAATATTGGATTCTATAACCAATCGCATTTACTGCTGATTTACACTTAACTGTCATTTGACCCTTTTTGTTATTTTTTAAAGAGCTAATAGTTCCTTTAGATAATTTAATCTGTTTTTCTGCTTGGATTTTGAAAGAATATACTGTACTTATTTCTGTACCACCTTTTGTAATATCTAAATAGTATATTCCTTTCGGCAAAGTCCTGCTCTGACTAGTTTTGAATTTTCCTGTCGCTACATTACTTTCATATTGCAAATCATTACCATTCAGTACAATTTTTCCATCTGAATTATATATACACATCCCATAATTTGTAGTGGAATCTACTGTTGCACTTAAAGTAACATGTGACTTTTTAGAAATACTAAATTTGTAATATCTGTGTGTAGTATACCATGGTGAAGGACTTGTTATTGTTCCATTATAAACTTCCTCCAACTCATAATCTTCTGCCTCATCCGTCATTGCTGCATTTACTTTTATGCTTTTAAACATAAACATACAGCAAACGCATAAAAGTATCATTAACAAACTTTTTGTCCATTTTTTATTCATGGCAAACTCCTCCTTTTTTATTTCTATTTTACCATATTTTTTTAATCATTCAACTTTATGGAATAATATTTTTATCCCCATCTATAATATAACATATCAATTACGATATCCCGATAGCAACTATCTGTTTCCTAATAGGGAAAATACTTCACCTATCACAAATAGAGCTGTCTATCTTGTTTATCAAGGTATTTGTCAAAAATTAGGTATAAAAAGCGAAAAAGGTATCATTAAAGATCCTCATTCCTTTAGAAGAAATGTTTCCACCTCCCTTGTTAATTCAAAAGGTGGTAATCTTCTAATTGCATCTGCATTATTAGGACATAGTCCAACCGTCGCAGAAAAGAATTACTTAACGGGAATCGACTTGAATCAAGCTCAAGCTGTAGCCAACCAAAGATACTTGCTAAATTAAACAAAGTGTAATCAATTTTTTTAATGTACAAAAATAAGAAGTGTTGATTTTTCAACACTTCCAATCTTTTAGCTAATGAGACATCGGGGATTCGAACCCCGGACAACTTGATTAAAAGTCAAGTGCTCTACCAACTGAGCTAATATCCCATATTTTTCTTTTGAATGCCCAGTTCCGGAATCGAACCAGAGACACGAGGATTTTCAGTCCTCTGCTCTACCAACTGAGCTAACTGGGCAAATACGATATTAAAATTTGAGTTGCGGGAATAGGATTTGAACCTATGACCTTCGGGTTATGAGCCCGACGAGCTTCCAGACTGCTCCATCCCGCGATAATAATTAATCTCTTGAAAAGAGAATGGGCAGAGGTGGATTCGAACCACCGAAGCAAATTGCAGCAGATTTACAGTCTGTCCCCTTTGGCCACTCGGGAATCTGCCCATTTAAAACGTTCAATATGAAATTGACTCATTTTAATTCTCAAAATGAATTGAGAAAAGCCGATGATCGGACTCGAACCGATAACCTGCTGATTACAAATCAGCTGCTCTGCCAATTGAGCCACATCGGCGTATCAAATGGGACCTATAGGGCTCGAACCTATGACCCTCTGCTTGTAAGGCAGATGCTCTCCCAGCTGAGCTAAGATCCCATATTGAACGACCCAAGCGGGACTCGAACCCGCGACCTCCGCCGTGACAGGGCGGCGCTCTAACCAACTGAGCCATTAGGCCATTGAAGATGATACCTTCAAAACTTCATACAGATTTCCGATTTTATTTGGTCAAGCCCTCGATCGATTAGTAACAGTCAGCTCCACACGTTACCGTGCTTCCACCTCTGCCCTATCTACCTTGTACTCTTCAAGGGATCTTACTTCCTTATGGAAGGGATATCTCATCTTGAGGGGGGCTTCACGCTTAGATGCCTTCAGCGTTTATCCCTTCCGGACTTGGCTACTCTGCCATGCCGTTGGTCGACAGCAGATACACCAGTGGTCCGTCCATCCCGGTCCTCTCGTACTAAGGACAGCTCCTCTCAAATATCCTCCGCCCGCGCCGGATAGGGACCGAACTGTCTCACGACGTTCTGAACCCAGCTCGCGTACCGCTTTAATGGGCGAACAGCCCAACCCTTGGGACCTGCTACAGCCCCAGGATGCGATGAGCCGACATCGAGGTGCCAAACCACTCCGTCGATGTGAACTCTTGGGAGTGATAAGCCTGTTATCCCCAGGGTAGCTTTTATCCGTTGAGCGATGGCAATCCCACTTTATGCCACCGGATCACTAAGTCCTACTTTCGTACCTGCTCCACCCGTCGGTGTCGCAGTCAAGCTCCCTTCTGCCTTTGCACTCTTAAAATGGTTTCCGACCATTCTGAGGGAACCTTTGAGCGCCTCCGATACCCTTTCGGAGGCGACCGCCCCAGTCAAACTCCCCGCCTGGCATTGTCCCACCGCTGGATCACAGCGGCTGGTTAGAAACCCAATACTGCAGGGGTGGTATCCCAACAGTGACTCCATTGAAACTGGCGTTCCAATTTCTCAGTCTCCCACCTATCCTGTACATGCAGTACCGAATCCCAGTACCAAACTGGAGTAAAGCTCCATGGGGTCTTTCCGTCCTGGCGCGGGTAACCAGCATCTTCACTGGTACTTCAATTTCACCGGATGCATTGTCGAGACAGTGCTCAAATCATTACGCCTTTCGTGCGGGTCGGAACTTACCCGACAAGGAATTTCGCTACCTTAGGACCGTTATAGTTACGGCCGCCGTTTACTGGGGCTTAAATTCAAAGCTTCATCTTGCGACTAACCTCTCCTCTTAACCTTCCAGCACCGGGCAGGCGTCAGCCCATATACTTCACCTTACGGTTTCGCATAGACCTGTGTTTTTGCTAAACAGTTGCTTGAGCCTATTCTCTGCGGCCCACCCTGAAGTGGGCACCCCTTCTCCCGAAGTTACGGGGTCATTTTGCCGAGTTCCTTAACAATGCTTCTTCCGTCGGCCTTAGGATTCTCTCCTCATCCACCTGTGTCGGTTTACGGTACGGGCACATATAAAACAATAGCGGCTTTTCTCGGCACATGGCTCACATACTTCGCTACTTTTATTTCGCTCCACATCACGTCTTTGGCTTGCCAGGCGGATTTGCCAGCCTGACACCTCTTCCGTTTGTACCGGTATTTCCATTCCCGGTTTATGCTTTCCACATGCGTCCCCACAGTTCTGTTTATATGTGGTACAGGAATCTAAACCTGTTGTCCATCGGATACGTCTTTCGACCTCTCCTTAGGCCCCGACTTACCCAGAGCAGATCAGCTTTACTCTGGAAACCTTAGATATTCGGCCGGAAGGATTCCCACCTTCCTCTCGCTACTCATTCCGGCATTCTCTCTTCTTATCCCTCCACTGCTCCTTCCGGTACAGCTTCGTCGGTTTTAAGAATGCTCCTCTACCAATCACTATGTGATTCCTAAGCTTCGGTGTCGTGTTTCAGCCCCGGACATTTTCGGCGCAGGACCTCTCGACCAGTGAGCTGTTACGCACTCTTTGAATGTATGGCTGCTTCTGAGCCAACATCCTGGTTGTCTTTGAAATCCCACATCCTTTTCCACTTAACACGCACTTTGGGACCTTAGCTGTAGGTCTGGGCTCTTTCCCTTTTGACCACCCAACTTATCTCGTGCAGTCTGACTCCCATTCATCATCTACATGGCATTCGGAGTTTGATATTCTTTGGTAAGCTTTGACGCCCCCGCGGAAATTCAGTGCTCTACCTCCATAAGACTAAAATGAGGCTAGCCCTAAAGCTATTTCGAGGAGAACCAGCTATCTCCGGGTTCGATTGGAATTTCTCCCCTACCCACACCTCATCGCCACCCTTTTCAACGGATGTGCGTTCGGTCCTCCATTGCCTTTTACGGCAACTTCAACCTGGACATGGGTAGATCACCCGGTTTCGGGTCTACGCGTGCTGACTGAACGCCCTGTTCAGACTCGATTTCTCTTCGGCTCCACACCTTAAGTGCTTAACCTTGCCGGCACGCGTAACTCGCCGGACCGTTCTACAAAAAGTACGCGGTTCATCATATAAAGATGTTCCACAGCTTGTAAACACAGGGTTTCAGGTTCTCTTTCACTCCCCTCCCGGGGTCCTTTTCACCTTTCCTTCACAGTACTATGCGCTA